>OATZ01000002.1_pt1 | contig 440390 bp, 364 predicted proteins | sample 1476111 | NCBI WGS metagenome assembly OATZ01 (sample SAMEA2579995, study PRJEB22360) | human gut metagenome | reverse complement strand
GACGGATCTGCCGGTTTTCCGGGGGCGCCTTCCCATCCCCCCCAGCCGATACAGGCGGTTATGATGATACCGATTCCTGTAAAGATAGTGACATACATCGAAACGCCTATGCTGATTTGTTCGACATAATTCTCCAGCCACGCTTTCATGATCATGTAGCTGACCGGGAAAGCAAGGAACGAGGCGCAGAGTAACAGTATCAGGTACTCTTTTATAAATATCGAGAGGATGTTGCCAAGTGTTGCACCATTTACTTTCCTGATAGCGATTTCTTTACGTCGTTGCTCGCATGCCAATGTCACTAAAGAGAACACTCCGAATACAGCAATCAGAATACAGACAACAGCTACACAACTCAGTAGTTTCAAAAGGGTCTGCTCCGATTTGAGATAGCTGTCATAGGTCTCCTCCATATTGGATAATCTGATTTTATTTTCCGGATATTCTTTCTGACATAGCTGTTCAATGTCTTTTTTAAGTTTGGGCCATTCGCCTTCTCTATACTTTATCAGTACATCACCTTTGCCCAGGTCGAATCCGGAAAAGCCTTTGGCTATAAATGCGATAGGTTTTATGGGAGTGGTAGGCGATGTCGTATGGAAGTCTTTTACCAAACCGATAACAGTTGTCCCTGTTCCGTTGGGTCTGATTAGTTTTTTCCCAATCGGATCATTCCATCCGAGTGCTTTGGCCGCTGCCTCATTGATTACAATAGTGCCGGCATCCCTCTCTCCTTCTTTCAGCATCTTTCCTTTTAAAAGGCGGATGCCGTAAAACTGTGCTAACTCTTCACTTTCCATCAGTACTTCCATATCGATCTCTGCATCTCCGGGTTGTTTTCCGTCCCAATCCTTGAAGTGCATAGCCATGGATGCAGTTTTGGGTAGCAGCGAAAAGTGTCCTTTCAGAACCTGAGTGACGTAAGGAAACTGCTCTATTTTATCAGCGGCAGGCAATAGATTGTTTTGCGGATACATGCTTAGAGTCGCTATATTCTTGCGTTCTATACCAATATCTGTAGTGCTGAGATAATAGAGCTGCTTCATGATGACACTGATGCAGAAGATAAAACAGATACTGATAGAAAGTTGAAAAACAATGCTTATCTTGCGTCCCAGATACCCGTATCTGTTTACGGTCTTTTGCTGTATGTTACTTTGTAGCGTTCGTTTGTTGAAGTAGAAAGTTACAGGCAGGAATGTGGCAAGAGAACATCCGATGACGAGGGCGAAGTATAAAAAAGATTCCCAGTAAATATCTCCTTCTTTTACTCCCGACAATTCTTTGAACGGAGACAATACCAATTCTATCAGGGCCATTCCCATAAGTCCTGCAGCCAACAAGATCAGCAGATATTCTGTAACAAGCAGGGTGAACAGATGGAGGTCTGATGAACCGCATACTTTACGTAATGCCAATTCTCTGCTTCGCATCCGTAAACGGCTGACAAACAAAGACAGGTAGTTGATCAGCGAACAAAGAATAACTAATCCGCCTACAATCGAGAAGAATAGGATATAGCTGAACTGGATGGCATTTTGGTCGGCCAGTACAGTATAGTGGCACTTACTGATGGGCATAACCATCAGATTCTGCATGCCGCCCTTGCTGTCTGTTTCGAGTTTCGTTTGTTCCAGTTTTTTCTGAAAAGCTTCGGCATTTACTTCTTTGTGCAATTTTATAAATACATGGAATCCTCCGTGATACCATGCATTATGCCATTGACGTATTCCTCCCGTTAAAATAGAAAAAGGTAAATTGGTATGACGGTTCCATCCGTTGACGATCGCACATACGGTTTTAGGGGTACCATACAGTTTGATCTCCTTCCCGATCGGATTTTCCGTGCCGAAAAGTTCCTTGGCCGCATGCTCTGTCAGTGCTATCCGCTCTTCCGATTCCAGGAAATCAAGGCTGCCGGAGAGTACTTGTATCCCGAACATATGCATGAAGCAAGAGTCGGCACTGATTTTATACAGTTGCCGGATGGCGCCATCGTCTACTGTCACTTCCTGTTCATAAAAAAGAAAACCGCAGGCATCTTCCACTTCCGGAAACTGCTTTTCTAAAGAAGTGGATACCGGATATGGAATTGTTGTTGTAACGCCTGTGTCACTTAATGCCGATTTCTGATACACCAAATGAATACGGTCAAAACCTTCATGGAAGGTGTCGTATGTCATTTCGTAACGTATCCATAAGACAGCAAGCGCAAAACAGGTAAATCCGATAGCTAATCCTAGGATGCTGATGATACTCTGAGTCTTGTATTTCAGCAAATTCCTACATGCAATTTTCAAATAATGTCGTATCATATTATTAGATTTTTTTATTCTGTTTTTACTACTTCCGCCGGGTTTTGTTTGGCTGCATTCCACACTCTCCAGAAGATGCTGATGACGATGATGATACCGATACCTGCAAACAGGACGATATATATCCAAAATGGGATGGAAGTTTGTCTGACGTAACTTTCTATCCACACTCTCATCATTCCATAGCTTGCCGGGAATGCTATAAGAGCCGCGACAAGCAAAAGGACGAAATATTCTTTGATGAACATCTGCAGGATACTTCCTATGGTGGCTCCATTCACTTTGCGGATAGCGATCTCTTTGCGTCTTTGTTCGCACGACAAAGTTACTTGCGAAAAGATGCCGAAAATAGAGATAATGACGCATACGATAGAAACGATCCCCAACAGGGTCATCAACGCACTTTCGGAACGCAGATATTTATTATACTCCTCTTCCTCGTTATAAAGTCTCAAGAACGAAGAGGGAAAATCTTCTTCTTTCATTTTCCGGATCGTATCTTTGCAGGCTTCCCAGCTCCCTTCCGTAAACTTAAAAAGAATACTGGCACGAGACCATAGATATTTCTGCTCTTCAGTGCGGACAAAGGCGAGAGGGCGTGGAGCGATAGTGGGTGGCAGGTAGCTGAAGTCCTTCACCACTCCTACTACTGTATAATATGTCCGATTGTGTTCATATTCTGAGTAGAACTGTTTTCCTACTGGATTTCTCCATCCGAACGTCAGTGCTGCCGTTTCATTAATGATGACATCTCCGGGAGAGTTCTTTTCGGATAGCCACTCCCCTTCTGTCAACTGCAATCCATAAAAGTCGAAGAACTCTTTGCCCGAAGGTATCAGGCCGACGGAATATGTTTCATCAGTGGTTTCATTGAGTCCGTCCCAGCCGTTAATATCTGTATACATCATAGGTCCTGTAGGGACTATCGGGAAGTAGTGGGGAGGCAGAGCTTCAGTCACCATAGGTAAATTGGCGATCTTAGAACTCCATTCATTAATATCTCCTTTCATCCAGACAGCAACATTGCCTATATTGTGGCGTTCTATTCCCAGATCTGTGTTTTTCAGATAATAGAGTTGTTTCATCATGATAGTGGTGCAGAAGATGAATCCCAGACTGATGATCAATTGTGCTATCAGTCCGAGCCGGCGGAATATTCCGCGCTGGGGACTTCCTTTTTTATTGCGAATACTACTCTGTAACGTACGGCTTCTGAAGTAATATAGAGGAATTTGTGAAATACCGAAAGATAAAACGATGACTGCCAGTATGTAAATGATGACTTCTGTATACAGCGGGGTAGCTTCTGATATCTGAGCCAGTTCTATGAAATGGGGTAAGCAGGCCTCGATGAAAGCCATGCCCAGCAGAGAACCGGCTAACAAGACAATCAGGTATTCGACAGATAGCAATGCGAACAACGAACGGTTGGTAGATCCACAAACCTTTCGGAGTCCCAGTTCACGACCGCGCATTCGAAGACGGCTGACAAACAGGGTCAGATAATTGAATAATGAACATACAATGACCAATACTCCTGCCATTGCAAAATAGCGAATGTAGTTGAATGAAATAACGATCTCGTCTTTTTGCAGATAATCAGAATAGCGGAGCGAAGTAATCGGGGTAAGATTCAATTTACCTAATGTACTCTCTTTCTCCTGTGAGGAAGCATCGAGGCTGCTTATCCTTTTTTGAAGAGCTGATTTGTCGGTATCCGGCAAGATGCGGACAAATATCTGTTCTGAATTGCTTTGCCAGCTTGGATGGTGGCGTGCCGGAAGCAAGGCCCCGTATGAAAGATTTGAATGTTGCGACCATCCGCTGACAACGGCACACACTTTACATGGCCGGCTTCCCAACTCAATCTCTTTTCCAAGAGGACTTTCGTTGCCGAACCATTCTTTCGCTACCGCTTCGGTTATGGCTATCTCGTTGCTCTTTTTCTTTAGAAAATTGACATTACCTTGCAGGATACGCACATCAAACATGCGTATAAACGCAGAGTCCACCTCAATGGCCAATAAATCCCCACCCTTGTCTTTGAATCGAAGATTGGTTTTGAACGGAGATATGCCACATATATCTTCAATCTCAGATATGTTCTTCCGTAGATACTCTATAGCCGGATAAGGCATTGAGTTGCTGAGCGTTCCGTCTGTGATTGTGAGTTGTGCTCTTACCAGGTAGATGTCGTCGGCTCTCCGATGAAAGGTGTCATATGTCATCTCGTAGCGTATCCATAGTGTGGCAAGGGCAAAGCAGGTGATTCCTACAGCTAGTCCGATAATGCTGATAATACTTTGGGTTTTATATTTCAGCAGATTGCGGAAAGCGATTTTAAAATAATGTCGTATCATTCGGGTTCTTGTTTTTACAAATAGTGTTTCAAGAAGTATGCCAAAAAGCCAACTTGTTGAAACACTATTATTTATGTGCTTGTGATGTTAAAACACACTGTGTGAATTAGCACGATCATAGTGCGCATGCGCACAAAAATACAAATTTACTACTCTCCTTTCAATACTTTGGCCGGATTGATATTGGCAGCTTTCCGTATTTGCCATATCAGAGTGGCCAGTGATATGAAAGCAGTCACTATGGCGGCAATTGCAAACAGCCACCAGGATATAGGAGCTTTGTTGGCGAATCCTTCCAGATATTTCGAAATGATATACCAGGACAGAGGTGCCGAAATGATGAATGCCATTCCCAGGATAATCGAGTATTTCTTTAATAGAAGCGGATAGATCTCTTTCAGGGTAGCGCCGTTCACCTTGCGTAGTGCTATTTCACGATATCGCTGACGGATGTCGAACATGGACAATCCGAACAGTCCCAGGCAAGATATAAGAATGGCAATGATACTGAACAGGGAGTATATCTCGGCAGTTCGCTTGTCTTCCTGATACATGGTCGCTATCTCGTCTTCTAAAAAGCTGTATTCAAACTCACCTTCGCCCAGTATTTCATCGCGCAGCTTTTTCAGGAAGGCAATGGCTTCTTGCTTTTTTCCGGGAACGATTTGTGCCATCAACCGGTCTCTGTAGCTGCCCCGCGGATCTTCGTAAACGATAAAGAGCGGAGGAGTGGTTTTCGATAAATGGCCGATTTTGAAGTCCTTGATCACTCCGATAACCTGATATGGAGGATTCTTCTTCATTTCTTCGGATTTTGACATGGACCACCACAATCTCCTTTCGGGCTGAATCAGGGCTGTTTCTATATTATCTATTTCCAGAAGTGATTTGGCCGATTCGTTGATGATCATTTTATAATCAGTCCATTGGTCGACAGAATCATTCCATAGGCGGCCTTCTTTTAGCTGAAAGCCGAACAGTTCAATATATTTATTGCTCAGGCTGCTGTAAATAACTTGCTTGAACTCGTCCCGCTGTGCATTCCGTACATTGATATAATTGTCATCCAGCTGATTCGGGTTCTCTCCGTATTCCCAACGGATAAAGAGCGGGGAATGGTCCATCTCTTCTTTGATGTAGGCCAGATTACTTTTCTCTCTCTGCTGCCGTCTCTCCCACTCTTCGTCTGATATATTTATATCATACGAAGAGCGTTCGGCGTATAACTGACATTGAATGATGTCCTTGGTGGTATAGTTCAGATCGGCAGACAGCATGAAGCGGACTTGCTTCGTGAAAAAGAGGGAAACAATAATAAGTACAAAGGTGATGATGTATTGAACGAATAAAAACAGCACACGGGATACGATGGAATGTCCTCCCGCATTTACCGAACGGATAGATACGGAAGGTGAAACGTAGTTGTATCTGATGAATGGATAAATAGAAGTCAATAATGGCAACAGAATCAGGATTCCTACGGATAATGTGGCACTAAATTCCGTATTGGAGGTTTGCGGTATCCGGAGCACATGTTCCATCATGCCACCGGTTATTTCGATAATGCACCAGGATATGCATAGAGCCATGCCTGTCAGGATAAAGTTTTCAGTGAAAATCTGTGCGAATACATCCTTTGCGCCGGCACCATATACTTTTTTGACCCCAAACTCTCTGGCACGCTTGAGCATCATCACCGTATAGATGTTGATGAAATTGAACAAGCCGATTATCAACAAAGCGATGGTGACAACGGCAAGTACTAAGATATTATTGTAGTTGCCTTTCCGGATATTGTTATTATAAACGCGGACAGTCTTGTCGAAATAGAAATCTTTTAATGGAAAGAACTGCAGGCGGGTCGGTGCATCCATATGGCACCTTAACTTCATAAACTTCTCGTTCTTGACGTTCAGTTTCTTAAAGTCCGTTCCGGGTATCAGTTGTACCAGACTATTGCTTAAACGTGACCATGAATGTTGCAATCGTTCGGATATAATAAGGTCGAAATCTAAAAAGCTTTTCGTCGTCGGCTCTCCTATTACTCCCGTAACTGTGACGATGTCCCCCGTGCTGTAAGTCATTGTTTTCCCAATAGGGTTCTCTTTTCCAAACAATCTTTCAGCCAATCGCCGGGTGATGATGGCGTCATTCGGAGACTTCAGAGATGAAATGCCGGACACGGACGGATAGGGTAATATCTGCAGAAACACACTGTCGGTCACTACGGTTTTTACATTATATATCTGTTTCCCGACTGTAATCCTGTCTTCCGGAAAGTTAATCCATCGGGTACTTTTCAAGACAGACGGGTCGTTCAGCGGATCGATAAAGTTGGGGTCGTTATTCCTATCTTCATTACTGCTTATTGTCCGCCTTCCATCTTCGTACTCGATATATAGCAGATAGGTGTTTTCAAGGTCTTTGCAGAAATGATTTACGGTAACCTCCTGATGGATATACCGGAGGATGATAAGTACACAAGCCAGACTCAAGGCCAAGCCCAGTATATTGATGAATGTATATGTTCTGAAACGTGCCAGAGCCTTCCAGGCCAGCCTTATGGTTTTCATGTTTGTATGATTTTGAGTTTGATTCACCACGGAGTAACACAGAGTCTGACAGAGTTTTAACCTCTTGCTTATTAAGATATTAAGAGAGAACCATCTCTGTGTAACCCTGTGCCATTCTGTGGTGAGTTCGATTCATTTTTATATTACTTAAGTATTAATTCTTCTGCCTCGCCAAAGGTATCATATCCTGTTGTAACGACATAATCTCCGGGCTCTAATCCTCCGGTAATTTCATATTGTTGCGGATTCTGGCGTCCGATGGTGATAGGCGTACGTACGGCTTTGGTTTTAGATGCATTGGCTTTGTAAATCCACTGTCCGCCGGTGGCCTGATAGAAGTTACCGCGTGGGATGACGATGGCTTGTTCAGGCTGTCCCAATTCAATCTGGACACGGAAACTCTTACCTACACGTACGTTATCGGGCATTTCGCCGGTGAAGACCAGATCGACGTCGAACATGCGGTCTTTTACCTCGGGCACAACTTTTGTGATGCGAAGCGGATACTTTTTACCCTGATAGTTGACAGTAGCAGGCAGTCCGGTGGTAATGCGGTCGATGTAGTATTCGCTCAATGAAGTATGGATCTTATATTGATCGAGTACTTTGATTTCGGCGATACTTTCACTGGAGCCCACCTGCTGTCCCGGAGTAACTTTCACAAAGCTCAGCTGTCCGCTGATAGGTGCTTTCACTACCAGATTGCCCAGACGCTCTGTGGCCCGTTCATACTTCTTACGCTCCCGCTCCATATCGGTTCGTATCAGATCTTTGCGGATGATGGTCACGGCCGAATCGTGGCGAAGACCTTCGCGTTGCAGTTCGGCATTCTTCACCTTGTAATTGTATTCGTCTTCCGACACTTCGAGTTGTGCTTTACTCTTGATGCCCATGCGGAATTCTTCTTTGTCCAACGTGAAACTTTTTTTCAGGCGTGCCAGTTCGTAATTGGTTTCCAGCGTCTGTTGTTTCAAGCTCAGGCTTTTCTGTTCCATTTCGATTTCTTTCTCCTGATAAGTGATGCGTTGCTTCTCCCAGTCGTCCCGCTGGTCTTCGATGCTACGCAGCAAGTCCGGATTCGAGAGGGTCAGAATCGTATCTCCTTTCTGGAGCAAACTGCCTTCCTCGGCTATGATACGCTCTACGCTTCCCGCTTCACGGGTGTTTACTTTAATGGTGAGAATAGGCTGTATCAATCCTTCCACATCGACGTATTCCATAAACTTGTCATCTTTGACTTCGGCTATCTGTATGTTTTCCGACTCGATGCGGAGCTTGCGCGGCCCGGCCGACAGAATGATGACGTAAACAAGGAAAGCGACAAATGCAATTCCTCCGGCTATGTAGAATTTATAGCGGATGTACCAGGGTTTCTTTTCAATTTTAATATCCATATTATTTTGTTTTTTCGATTTGCAGTTTATAATTCCGGTCAGTCTATCAGCAGGTCATAATTTTCGGTAAGCGGCGTTTTGCCTTCAAAGTCGAAAAGAGTAAGGCTGCGCAACGTGTAATACAGACTCCAGTAGTTGTAAAGAGCCGTTATGTAGTTGCGGCGTGCCTGGTCCTTCTCGGTGATGGAAGCGTTTAGATCGAGAATGGTAGACTTGCCCAGCAGATAAAGTTTGCGGGCCACGTCGCTGCGTCGTTGAGCTGTTTCATCGGTTCGCGCGGCTATTCTGACCCGCTGGGCCTGAAGATTAAATTGTTTCACCAGTTTGCGTATGTTTAGTTCGAAATCGGTCTTGTCTTGTTCCACCTGTGTGTACACAAGGTCGCGGTTGGAGCGTGCCACGCGCACTTTGCCCTTGCCCCGTCCCCAGTCGAGGATGGGTAGTGCTACACTCAGGCTGACGTACTGCTGGTCCAATGGCCTCTTGTAGGCGCTTCCCAGCTTGTCGGCAGTTTGTGTCAGGCCGAAACGCAGATAAATATCCGCTTTCAGTCCGGCATTGGCACGGGCGTACGACACGTTGCTTTCGCTCTCCAGTTTCCGGCGTATCATGTTTTGTATTTCCGGACTGTTTTCGTTGGCCAGTAATAAGGCTTCGTGCAGTTCTACACTGAAGTCGGGTACGTGGTCGTTGATTTTCACCTTGAGTTCCTCGTCACTCTGAATGCCCAGATACGAGCGTAGCTCCTGCATGCAGTTGTCCATCTCGATACGGGCATTCATTCGGTTGGTTTCTTCGGTCAGTTTGTTCAGTTCCAGTTGCAGCATTTCGTTTTCGGTGATGGTACCGATGTTGTAGCGTCCCTGGGCATATTGATAGAGTGTGTCTGCGTTAGCGTAATTGGTAGTGGCGGTTTCGTAATTGCTCTGTGCGGTGGCAAGGTTAAAGAATTTTTGAGTAGCACGCGTGGCTACCAGTTCCAGTGTTTCTACATACGACTTCTTTGCTTCCCGGTAGCGGACCGGTTCGATGCGGCGATCCCACTTCAGGCTGTTATATCCGAAGAGCGACTGACGGTAGCCTATATTAATAGGTGAAGTCTGCCAGGCTGTCGTGTGGTCGCTGAAGATATCCATTCGTTGTGCTGCCGTTTCCACAAACAGTGAACCGCCGGTCCATGGAATGTTCTGTGTTAAATTCAGAGTAAGGTCGGTGCTGAGCATGTTTTGTTCTACAAACTTCACGGTTCCGTCTCCCAGTGTTACCTTATTGATAGCCCGGTTCAGGTTCGGGGCCGAGGTCAGGCTCAAGGCAGGCAGATAGTTCGCCCTGTAATATTTATAGTTCCAGTAGGCTGAGCGGAAACTGTGGCGTGCGGTTTGTGCGTCGGGTGACTGAAGCTTGGCAAGCTTTACGGTTTCGTCCAGCGAGAGCTCCATCGTGCGTTCCTGTGCAGTTGCCGGAAAGATATAACTGCATCCGGCAATGATAAGTATCGTTTTCAAGTTCATTGTGCATTTCTTTTTCTATAAACCATTCAAAAGCCGTGCCATACGTGTAATATTTTGTTTATTAGTAGTTTGCATCTTTATTCCCTATTGCTTTCGTGTGCATATACGCACAAAAATAGTGCGAATTAGCACACACAACACATGGATATAATATGTACCTTTGCCCTCAGGCTAAAGGTAAGTGAATATATCCGGCTTACTTTAGCATCATTACATGGTAAGATAAGATGTACGAGATGTATAACCGGTACACGACGAGTTGTACAACTGGTACACGACGAGTTGTACAACTGGTATATCTTATCCTTTAAAGGAAAGTAAATTAGCTCGTAATATAACATGGAACAGCTTGGAAAAATATTAATTGTAGACGATAACGAGGATGTGTTGTTCGCCCTCAATCTATTGCTCGAACCTTATACTGAAAAGATTAAGGTGGCTACTACTCCCGATCGCATCGAATACTTCATGACCACGTTCGGTCCGGACATCATTTTGCTCGATATGAACTTCAGTCGTGATGCCATCAGTGGGCAGGAAGGATTTGAGAGTCTGGAACAGATTCTGAAGATCGATCCGCAGGCCATTGTGATTTTTATGACGGCTTATGCCGATACGGACAAGGCTGTGCGTGCCATCAAAGCAGGTGCAACGGACTTTATCCCCAAACCATGGGAAAAAGAGAAACTGCTGGCTACACTCTCTTCGGGCATGAAACTCCGGCAGTCACGTCATGAAGTGAATATGCTGAAGGAGCAGGTAGAAGTGCTGAGCGGACAGGGTGGACCCGAAAATGAGATTATCGGTGAATCGGAGGCTATGCAAGAGGTGTTTTCAACCATCAACAAGTTAAGCGAGACGGATGCCAATATCCTGATTCTGGGTGAAAACGGTACCGGAAAAGATGTGATTGCCCGCTTGCTGTACCGTTGTTCTCCCCGATACGGTAAACCGTTTGTAACGATCGACCTGGGCAGTATTCCCGAACAGTTGTTCGAAAGCGAATTATTCGGATACGAGAAAGGTGCTTTCACCGACGCACGCAAAGCAAAGGCGGGACGCATGGAAGTGGCGACAGGGGGTACTCTGTTTCTGGATGAAATAGGTAACCTTTCGCTCCCTATGCAATCGAAACTGCTCACTGCGATAGAGAAAAGGCAGATCAGCCGGTTAGGCTCTACTCAGTCGGTACCTATCGATGTCCGCCTGATCTGTGCGACGAATGCCGATATCAGGGCAATGGTGGATGAAGGTAACTTCCGTCAGGATCTGCTCTATCGCATCAATACGATAGAAATTCATATTCCTCCTCTACGGGAGCGTGGTAACGATGTCATTCTGCTGGCCGAGTTCTTTTTAGAGCGCTATGCCCGCAAATATAAGAAGGAGATGCACGGGCTGACGCGCGAGGCAAAGAATAAGTTACTGAAGTATAATTGGCCGGGCAATGTACGCGAGTTGCAACATACCATAGAGCGTGCCGTGATTTTGGGTGACGGCTCCCTGCTGAAGCCTGAGAACTTTCTTTTCCACTCTTCTGTCCGGCAAAAGAAAGAGGAAGAGGTACTCAATCTGGAATTGCTGGAACGGCAAGCGGTAGAGAAAGCCATGCGGCTGAGCGAGGGGAACATCACCCGGGCAGCCGAGTATCTTGGTATCACCCGTTTCGCTCTTTATCGCAAACTTGAAAAACTGGGCTTATGAAACGCTATTCCATCAGTGTGGTGCTGCACATTTTATTGTTGGTGGTGCTCTCCATCGGAGGATACTTGCTGTTCTGTTACGAATTATGGTTCAGCACTCTGATTGTGGGCATCCTGCTGATCGCTACAGGCGTTCATCTCTATTCCATCCAGATGAAATTGGCAGGCATGATGAGACGGCTGACAGACTGTATCCGCTTCAATGACATGACGCAGAACTTTCAGCCGCCGTTTAAAAGCAAGATGATGGTTGAACTGGCGGACGAACTTTCTCAGACGCTTAGGTTGTTCCGTGGACGCCTGCTCGAGGAAGAGATCAAGCACCAGTATTACGAGAACCTTTTAAATAAGGTAGATACGGCTGTGGTGGTGACTGACCGTTCGGGCCGGGTGGAATGGATGAACCGTGCGGCCGTGGCACTGGTCGGACAAGAATCCCGGTTGCCTCAAGAGTGGCTGACCACCTCCTGGAACGAGACGCAGGTGGTACGTATCCGGCAGCAAGGAGCCTCGGTAGAGATGGCGGTATCATGTACTTTGTTTGCCGCACAAAATAAGGAAAGGCTGTTGGTCAGCCTGAAAAACATCCATTCGGTATTGGAACGTAACGAGATGGAAGCCTGGCAGAAGTTGATACGGGTATTGACCCATGAAATAATGAACTCTATCACTCCTATCATTTCATTATCCGAAACATTGAGTGAACGCGGAATACCCGAACGGCTCAGTGAGAAAGAATACGGAGTGATGTTGCAAGCCATGCAGACCATCCATCGGAGAAGTAAAGGACTGCTCGGTTTTGTGGAAAACTACCGTCGGTTGACTCGTATCCCCACTCCTGCCCGCACATCGGTAGCGGTGGACGAACTCTTTTCCGACCTAAGGAAACTCTTCCCTGATTCGTTCATTCATTTTGCGGCAACACACAGGGGGGCCACTCTGTACATTGATCGTGCCCAGATAGAGCAGGTGCTGATCAATCTGATTAAAAATGCCAAAGAGTCCTGCGGACAAAATACTGCACCGCAGATAGAAGTAGAGTTGGAACAGGTCCCCGGAAAAGTTTGCAGTCTCACGGTGCGTGACAACGGCGAAGGCATTCTTCCGGAAGTGATAGACAAAGTATTTGTTCCGTTCTTTACGACCAAGCCATCGGGGTCCGGCATCGGACTTAGTTTATGTAAGCAGATCATGAATCTGCATGGCGGCACCATTACAGTCTCCTCAGAGATAGGGAAAGGAAGCTGCTTTACACTGATGTTTCCGGGAAGATAGGGGCTGTTAACCCCTATCCAATCCGCTCATGTCCGGATTGAGTTCTTTTACTGCGTCGCGCACTTCTTTCTTGGTGGCTTCGCTGTAGGTTCCGGTTTGCTGTACGGGAACTTTGTCTTTAAGCACTTTTTCAGCTTTTTTTTGTTCTTCTGATGAAGTTTTCTCTTTTTCGGTATTCATAAGTCCGATCTCCTTTCTTTTATTAATAATGATATAAACGCCATTACAGATGGTTGGTTCACTATGTTTTAGTTATTTTCTGTTTCCAATTCTTTGATTTCTTTGTTGAGGAACACCGATAATATGGTTCTTACGACGACAATACCTCCCAGAATAATCAGTTCGTTCATTGTAGGTTCCAATACCGTTTTCAATATGTCCGAAGCGATAAGGAACTCCAGCCCCAATAGCAGGTAAGTGCCGAACACGGCTCTCAACTTTCGGATATTGGTCGGGGTGTAAGCTCCGGTTATTCTCTTCAGTTCATTGATAATGAAAGAAATAATGGCAATAAGCGCGCCATAAGTTACGATTAGCAAACTGATGACGCTGATGATAGTAGCAAGTAGATTTAAAAATTGTGTAAGCATAAGAGTTGTTATTTAGGTAATGAATAAAGCGGGTTACCTGTTTCGTCTACTTCGGTCCGCTCCTTTACGCTGACGCAGGGAATGGAAACAGAACTGTCTATAAACAAGGCTATGCTGACAAGGGCAATAAGCCGTATCGGTTTGGGAGTTTTCAATCTCATGACATTCGTTTTAATAGTGATATTTCTGTATTATACATTTGAAACGGCATTTAGTTCACTACTTTCGGAAATATAACTTGAAATACCGCTTTAAAATCTATCTAATAGTATCAAACTTCATTAACACGGAGAACTTTTTCTATTTTTTATTGTCTTTATAGCATAATAATAAAATGTAGAACATATGGCAAAAGTAATTAACAGAGATGTACCTATCGCAGAAGAGAATACCACTCTTACCGGCCAGCCGGCAACAAATATGTATGACGATTGGAGTGAAGAGATGGAAGACCGTGCAGACAATGTGTATGATGATACCAAAAAGAAATCTGCCGGAAACAAAAAGTCAAAAGAGAAGAAGCTCAAGGAGATAGATGAAGTAGTAAAAGAGGATCTTGAGTAACTGTTCTCTGTCGTTTGTTTGGTAAAAGAGTCCCGATTCCATCAGAACCGGGACTCTTTTAATGAGTAATCCTCTTTTTTTATTTCATATTCAAATATATGACGGACAGGGTGTTAAAAAATAAATATCAAAAAAACGTTCCTCCACTATTGTATATTAAAAAATAGTCCCTATCTTTGCACCGCTTTTGAAAGGAACTTCCCTATAAAACGGGGTGTAGCGCAGTCCGGTTAGCGCACCTGCTTTGGGAGCAGGGGGTCGTGGGTTCGAATCCCGCTACCCCGACAAAAATGAAGTTCTTGTGAAAAAAGCACTCGGGGTGTAGCGCAGTCCGGTTAGCGCACCTGCTTTGGGAGCAGGGGGTCGTGGGTTCGAATCCCGCTACCCCGACAGGAAATAAGAGTAATCACACATGTCAATGTGGTTACTCTTATTTCATTTTGTGCTATGGTGGAATTCCGATAATACGGAATAATGCAACTGGAACAGAGCGACGCCTTTTACATTTTCAAATAAAACTCCCGGGTTAATTTAATGTATTCATCACTGTAGCGGTGGCGAGAAACTTCTGTTAATAATTTCTCTTCTTTGCAGTCTTGTTTTATAAATGTAAATGAGATCAAGGTACGTTTTGGGGGTGCTCCCGGTTTAGTGATGACCAAGAGCTGGCGGGATGGATACAGGCCTTGTGAAGATGCGATGTCTTTAAAAGAATCACTTGCATCCATCGGTATGACTACTGTAAAAGTACCATTTGGCGAAAGTAAATTCGATACTCCCTTCAGCAATTCTTCATAAGACAGGTTATCGTTATGTCGGGCTGTGTTGCGCTGGCTGTCCGGACACTTCAGGGAGTCTGTGAAATATGGAGGATTTGATACGATTGTATCATATTTCAGGCTATTGTTCTTATTGCTGTATAACCTGAAATCCTGGCAAACGACTTCTATCCTGCTTCCCCAAGGTGAACGGGTGATATTCTCTGCAGCCTGTTGTGCGGCTGTTCCGTCTATTTCAAGAGCAATAACGGAAGCGGAACAGCGTTGGGCCAGCATAAGTGCCACCAATCCGGTACCGGTACCAATATCAAGAATACGTGCCGAGGACTCTACCGGGGTCCAAGCTCCGAGCAAGACACCGTCTGTGCCTACTTTCATGGCACATTTATCGTGCCAGACAGTAAACTGTTTAAACTGAAAAAAAGGTTGGCTCATTTAGCTAAGAAATAATTAAGTTCGCCAAAAATAGGTAAATATTGTGATATGACATTCCGTCCACATTATTATTTGGCATTGTTTTTGTGTTTTTATCGAATAGATGTTTTATTCTTAATGAAGAATCGATTAACTTTGCGAACGTTTTATGTTCGCTGATATGACATAAACTAATTTATACGAAATGAAGAAAGAAAGATATTTAAGAGAGATGGATGACCAGAATGATAACGCATTTTCATTAATTGCCGATTTCGACGGAAACGAAGATCAAGTGTTTGACATAAAGGTTGGTGAAACTCTTCCGGTACTCCCCCTCCGTAATATGGTATTGTTCCCCGGAGTATTTATGCCTGTTTCTGTTGGCAGAAAATCATCTTTGAGATTGGTGAGGGAAGCCGATAAGAAAAAATCCTATATTGCAGTAGTTTGCCAGAAAATGGCGGAAACGGACGAGCCGGCATTTGAGGACTTGCACCCGATCGGAACCATAGGTAAGATTGTGCGTGTACTCGAAATGCCCGACCAGACAACAACAGTCATTATTCAGGGAATGAAACGCCTGGAGCTGAAGAATATCACGGAGACACATCCGTACCTGAAGGGTGAAGTGAACATTATTGAAGAAGAAATCCCTTCAAAAGATGATAAGGAGTTTCAGGCATTGGTGGAAACCTGCAAGGATTTGACAATACGATATATTAAATCATCGGACACTTTACATCAGGAATCAGCGTTTGCCATCAAAAACCTGACGAACCACATGTTCCTGGTGGACTTTATCTGTACGAACCTTCCGTTGAAGAAGGACGAGAAAATCGAACTGTTGCGCATTGATTCGTTGCGTGAACGTACCTATCGGTTGCTTGAAATCCTGAATCGTGAAGTGCAGTTGGCCGAAATAAAGGCATCTATCCAGATGCGTGCCCGTGAGGATATTGACCAACAGCAACGTGAGTATTTCCTGCAGCAGCAGATTAAAACGATCCAGGACGAACTGGGTGGCGGCGGCCAGGAACAGGAAATAGAAGAGATGCGCCAAAAGGCAGAACACATGAAGTGGAGTACCGAAGTGCGGGAAACTTTCCTGAAAGAGCTTGCCAAGCTGGAACGTACCCATCCTCAATCACCGGATTACAGTGTGCAGTTGAATTATCTGCAGACAATGCTCAATCTGCCGTGGGGAGTTTATACTACCGACAATTTAAACCTAAAGAATGCCGAGAAAACGCTGAATAAGGATCATTACGGTCTGGAGAAAGTAAAGGAACGCATTCTGGAACATTTAGCCGTACTTAAATTGAAGGGTGACATGAAGTCTCCTATTATCTGTTTATACGGCCCTCCGGGAGTTGGTAAGACTTCACTGGGAAAATCGATTGCCGCAGCCTTGAAGCGGAAATATATCCGTATGTCATTGGGAGGTGTGCACGATGAAGCGGAAATTCGCGGACACCGTAAAACTTATATCGGTGCAATGCCGGGACGTATTATCAAAAACCTGATTAAAGCGGGTTCTTCGAATCCGGTATTTATTCTGGATGAAATAGATAAAGTGAGTGCCGACCGTCAGGGAGATCCTTCATCGGCTTTGCTTGAAGTGCTTGATCCGGAACAAAATACGGCTTTCCATGATAATTTCCTGGATGTGGATTACGACTTGTCCAAAGTGATGTTTATTGCTACGGCAAACAACTTGAATACCATTCCCGGACCATTGCTCGATCGAATGGAACTGATTGAAGTGAGTGGTTATATCACGGAAGAAAAAGTGGAAATAGCACGAAAGCATTTAGTGCCGAAGGAGTTGGAAGCAAACGGAATGAAGAAGACCGACATTAAAATTCCAAAAGATACGCTGGAAGCTATTATCGAATCGTACACACGTGAAAGCGGTGTGCGTGAGTTGGAAAAGAAAATCGGTAAGATTCTTCGTAAATCGGCCCGCCAATATGCAACAGATGGTTTCTTCTTAAAAACAGAAATCAAACCGACTGATTTGTATGACTTCCTGGGTGCTCCGGAATATACTCGTGATAAATATCAAGGCAATGATTATGCCGGTGTGGTGACAGGATTGGCATGGACAGCCGTTGGAGGTGAAATCTTATTTGTTGAGACCAGTCTGAGCCGCGGCAAGGGCGGACGTCTCACATTAACCGGAAATTTGGGTGAAGTGATGAAAGAGTCTGCTATGCTGGCACTTGAGTATATCAAAGCACATGCTTCACTCTTAAATCTGGATGAAGAGATCTTTGATAACTGGAACATCCATGTCCATGTCCCCGAAGGAGCTATTCCGAAAGACGGTCCGTCGGCGGGTATCACAATGGCTACTTCGTTGGCTTCTGCTTTGACACAACGTAAGGTGAAGGCTAATCTGGCTATGACCGGGGAAATCACGTTGCGTGGCAAGGTACTTCCGGTAGGTGGTATTAAGGAGAAGATTCTGGCAGCTAAGCGTGCCGGCATCAAAGAAATTATTATGAGTGCCGAGAACAAAAAGAATATTGACGAAATACAGGATATATATCTGAAAGGACTGACTTTCCATTATGTGAATGATGTAAAAGAGGTCTTTGCCATTGCACTGACTCAAGAGAAGGTTGCCGATGCCATTGATTTATCCGTAAAGAAAGCCAGCCAGGAATGACATTCGAATTACAATATACAGACGCAAAAAGTAATGCCCGTGCCGGTCTGATTACAACAGACCACGGGCAAATACAAACCCCTATATTTATGCCGGTAGGTACAATCGGCAGTGTGAAAGGAGTACATCAGACTGAATTGAAAGAGGATATTCAGGCACAGATTATTCTGGGAAATACATATCATCTTTATTTGCGGCCGGGACTGGATGTACTCGAAAGAGCTGGTGGATTGCATAAGTTCAATGGATTCGACCGTCCGATGCTGACTGATAGTGGTGGTTTTCAGGTGTTTTCTTTGTCCGGTATCCGTAAATTGCGTGAAGAAGGGGCCGAATTCCGTTCGCATATTGATGGCAGCAAGCATATCTTTACTCCTGAAAAGGTTATGGATATCGAACGTATCATAGGTGCCGACATCATGATGGCATTTGACGAATGCCCACCGGGGGATTCGGATTATGCATATGCCAAAAAGTCATTGGGATTGACACACCGCTGGCTCGACAGATGCATTCAACGATTCAATGAGACGGAACCTAAATATGGTTATAGCCAGTCTCTTTTTCCTATCGTGCAAGGATGTGTATACCCCGACCTGCGTAAACAATCTGCAGAATACATAGCTTCGAAAGATGCAGACGGTAATGCCATTGGCGGACTTGCCGTAGGCGAACCGGTAGATAAGATGTACGAGATGATTGAGTTGGTGAACGAGATACTTCCCAAGGACAAACCACGTTATCTGATGGGAGTCGGCACACCGGTTAATATTCTTGAGGGTATTGAACGTGGAGTAGATATGTTCGACTGTGTGATGCCTACCCGTAACGGACGAAACGGAATGTTGTTTACGAAAGACGGTATCATGAACATGCGTAATAAAAAATGGGAAGCAGACTTCTCTCCTATTGAAGCTGACGGTGCTTCGTATGTAGACACATTGTACAGCAAAGCATACTTGCGCCATTTATTCCATGCGCAGGAGTTGCTGGCCATGCAGATTGCGTCTATCCACAATCTGGCGTTTTATTTGTGGCTGGTAGGAGAAGCACGCAAGCACATTATCGCAGGAGACTTTTCAACCTGGAAACCTATGATGGTGAAAAGAGTGTCAACAAGACTATAAATTTATGAGAAGCAATCGGTTTATTAAACGCCTGGACTTATATATCATCAAGAAATTCTTGGGGACGTATGTATTTGCTATTGCATTGATTATCTCCATCGCAGTAGTATTCGACTTCAACGAGAAGATGGATAAGTTTATGGAACGGAGTGCGCCGTGGTCGGCAATCATCTTCGATTACTACATGAACTTTATTCCTTATTTCGCGAATCTGTTCAGTCCGTTGTTTGTATTTATTGCTGTCATATTCTTCACCTCTAAACTGGCTGAAAACTCCGAGATTATTGCAATGTTTTCTACCGGTATGAGTTTTAAACGGATGTTGCGTCCTTACATGATATCGGCCGGTATCATTGCGATTTCTACCTTTATATTAGGATCGTATGTGATTCCAAGAGGCAGTGTGACTCGTCTGGACTTTGAAGATAAATACGTGAAAAAGAAAAAGACCACTTATGTACACAATATACAGTTGGAGATAGACACAGGCGTGATTGCTTATATTGATAACTATCAGGATTACAATAAGACAGGAAACCGTTTTTCGCTGGATAAATTCGTAGATAAGAAACTGGTATCCCATTTGACTGCCCGTAGCATTACTTATGATACTACTGCGGTTAATAAATGGACCATTAAGGATTATATGATTCGTAATCTCGACGGATTAAAGGAAACTATTGTCCGTGGAGATAAGATGGATTCCATTATACCGATGGAACCTGCCGATTTCATGATTATGCGTAATCAACAGGAAATGTTGACCAGCCCTCAGCTTAGTGCATATATAGATAAGCAGAAACAAAGGGGTATTGCCAATATCAAAGAGTTTGAAATAGAGTATCATAAACGAATCGCCATGTCATTTGCATCATTCATCCTGACTGTGATCGGAGTATCTCTTTCTTCAAGAAAAACAAAAGGGGGAATGGGATTGCATTTGGGAATAGGACTTGGACTGAGCTTTTCATATATCCTGTTCCAGACCGTGGCATCTACTTTTGCGGTAAATGGAAATATGCCTCCGATGATCGCCATGTGGATTCCTAATTTACTGTATGCGCTGATTGCATTTTACCTATATAGAAAGGCTCCCAAATAATGGATTGCATTTGAATTCAAAGGGTCTAAAAATAAGAATTTCCGCCTGCTCCTGTGAAATCCACAAGTGCGGGCGGAATTTTTTGTTGTATTCATTTCCTCTTTTGTCTCGTTCCCGGGATCGAAATCCTGTTGGGAACCCCCACTCTCTTCTTACGCTTTAAAATCAACCTTTGATTTTGTTTGCATAAGCAGAAAGTTCTGCAGCAGAGATGTTTTTGGCTATAATCACACCATTTCCATCCAATAAATAGTTAGTGAAACCCCGGTTTAAACGGTATTTCTTAAACAAGCCGGAGCTTTCGCCTTTAGTTTCCGCGAAACAGGTGGGCGTAACTATTTGGTCCTTACGAATGGTTTCCTGAAATACCGACTGGTATTCGTCAAATGAAACGGAAACCATTTCCACATCTTGAGAAGTTGATCGAAGCGCATTGCTCAAACTTGCGTTTTGCATCCGGGACTGTGCATCGTAACTTGCCCAAAAACTAAGCAGCACATATTTGCCTTTTAAGTCGGTCAAATCAAAATTGTGCTGTGCATCTGACGTAGATTCGATTGTGAAATCAGGGGCTACGTCACCCACATTCAAACCTCCGGTGGGTTTGTCTTTTTCTACGAAAGAAGTCAAGGAACTAATTAGTAATACAACAAAAATCCATTTTACATGCCTCATGTAATTCGGTTTTAGTTAATACTATCCGGGACTGTCCTCTAAAACAGTGGTCTCTCCCCGAAACATCGTCTTTTTAGGCACAACAGAGAGGAATCTGTTGATTGTCAAGGCCTTTAATTCAGAAACCGGGTGCAAAGGTAAGTAAATATTATTCCAACTTCCAAATAAACAAGTAATTTTCTCTCTTTTTAAGTGCAGTTTTTTATGTTATTTAGCATAAATACTGGGAATTTTCCCCTACTTTTGCAGGATACTTAATGAACATTCAGCTATGCAACCATCAAAAACAGAATTAATTCTGATTCGTATTACCGGTGAAGATCGTCCGGGACTTACAGCCTCCGTAACAGAGATATTGGCAAAATACGATGCCACTATCCTGGATATTGGTCAGGCAGATATTCATAACACCCTTTCACTGGGCATTCTCTGTATGACTGAGGAACAACTCTCGGGATTTATGATGAAAGAGTTGCTTTTTAAGGCATCTTCCTTGGGAGTAACCATTCGTTTCTATCCGATTACCGAAGAAGAATATGAAAGCTGGGTGAATATGCAAGGTAAGAACCGCTATATCCTTACATTGCTGGGACGTAAACTTACGGCTCGCCAGATTGCGGCGGTTACCCGTATTTTAGCTGAGCAGGACATGAATATTGATGCCATCAAACGTCTGACCGGACGTATTCCATTGGATGAGCGTAAAATGCATACCCGAGCCTGTATTGAATTCTCGGTTCGCGGTACTCCCCGGGATAAAGAAGCTATGCAGGGACAGTTGATGAAATTGGCCAGTGAACTTGAAATGGACTTCTCTTTCCAGTTGGATAATATGTATCGCCGTATGCGCCGCCTGATCTGTTTCGATATGGACTCTACATTAATAGAAACCGAAGTAATTGACGAACTGGCTATACGTGCCGGTGTAGGTGCTGAAGTAAAAGCAATTACGGAACGTGCCATGAGGGGAGAAATTGACTTTACGGAAAGTTTTCGTGAGCGGGTTGCACTGCTGAAAGGACTGGACGAATCTGTAATGCAGGAAATTGCCGAGAGTCTGCCAATAACTGAAGGGGTGGATCGCTTGATGTATGTTCTGAAGAAGTATGGTTATAAGATTGCTATCCTTTCGGGAGGTTTCACCTACTTTGGACAGTATTTGCAGAAGAAATACGGTGTTGATTATGTATATGCCAATGAACTTGAGATTGTAGACGGTAAGCTGACGGGGCGTTATTTGGGAGATGTGGTAGATGGAAAGCGTAAAGCGGAACTGCTGCGATTGATCGCTCAGGTAGAAAAAGTAGATATCGCTCAAACCATTGCTGTTGGGGATGGAGCTAATGATCTTCCTATGTTGGGAGTTGCCGGTCTTGGCATTGCCTTTCATGCAAAACCCAAAGTTGTGGCCAATGCCAAACAATCTATTAATACGATTGGGCTTGATGGCGTACTTTACTTCCTGGGATTTAAGGACTCTTATTTGAATATGTAAGAGTGGAAAGAATAAAAGAACCCGAAAAATTTGTACTACGTAGTGAATTTTCTATCTTTGCGAGCAAATAAAATAAACGATGAAGTTTTCCGAATTACAATTAAATGACAATGTACTTGAAGCACTCGACGCTATGCGTTTTGAGGAATGTACTCCTATACAAGAACAAGCGATTCCGGTAATACTCGAAGGTAGAGATTTAATCGCTGTAGCGCAGACAGGAACCGGTAAGACGGCTGCCTTTTTGTTGCCTATATTGAATAAATTGTCGGAAGGTGGACATCCGGAAGATGCCATCAACTGTGTGATTATGTCACCTACCCGTGAACTGGCCCAACAAATAGATCAACAAATGGAGGGCTTCTCTTATTTTATGCCTGTTTCAAGTGTGGCTGTTTACGGAGGAAATGACGGAATACTTTTTGAGCAGCAGAAAAAAGGCTTGATGCTTGGTGCCGATGTGGTTATAGCTACACCGGGACGCCTGATTGCACATCTGAGTCTGGGATACGTTGATTTATCCCGGGTTTCTTATTTTATTCTTGATGAAGCAGACCGTATGCTTGATATGGGATTTTACGAGGATATTATGCAGATCGTAAAATATTTGCCAAAAGAACGCCAAACGATTATGTTTTCCGCTACCATGCCGGCTAAGATTCAGCAATTGGCCAATACTATCCTGAATAACCCTGCTGAAGTCAAACTGGCCGTATCGAAACCTGCTGAAAAAATTGTTCAGGCTGCTTATGTCTGTTACGAAAATCAGAAATTGGGTATTGTAAGAAGCTTGTTTGCGGAAGAGGTGCCCGAAAGAGTTATCATTTTTGCATCTTCAAAGATAAAAGTAAAAGAAGTGGCAAAGGCGCTGAAAATGATGAAGTTGAATGTTGGAGAAATGCATTCTGATCTTGAGCAGGTACAGCGTGAATTTATTATGCATGAATTCAAATCGGGACGTATCAACATTTTGGTCGCTACAGACATTGTATCCAGAGGGATAGATATTGATGATATCCGGTTGGTGATTAATTTCGATGTTCCACATGACAGTGAAGATTATGTTCACCGCATCGGACGTACTGCACGTGCGAACAATGATGGAGTTGCCCTCACGTTTGTGAATGAGAAAGAACAAACTAATTTTAAGAATATCGAGAATTTCCTCGAAAAAGAAATTTATAAGATACCGGTACCGGCTGAATTGGGGGAAGCTCCTCAATATAATCCTCGTTCGTATACTAACGCAGGAAGAGGAGGAAGAAACTTCCGGAACGGAAATAGAAAAAATAATAACGGTGGACGTTCTACGGCACCCAGATCGGGCAGAAGATAAGCGTAAAGCTTTTCTGCCCTTTTCTCTTAATACTCTTTTTGCTATTTGTAATTCTTCGGTCAGGTCGGTTTATTTATATTTTGCAGCCGTTATATTTAGTTTTCCATCGAAACTGATGGTAAGATTCACAAGATTGCATACCGGACTTTCCGGAATACAGACGAGTGCTTGATAATGATAGCCTTTGCGGTCAATTCCTGTAAAATTCATATCAGATAGAATGGCCTGTTGTAGAAAATCTGTTGGAATTACATCTACAAACATTTGCTTGGTAATGTCCTTGGCATATAAACTTTTTTTGCCTTCATACACACATATATGCATTACATTGTCATAGTAAATATTGTCCATACTGATACCATCTTCCGAATAAGTTGTTTTCACTACTTTCATTTGTGAGGGGTTGATGTATACATAGGCTCTGTAGCGGACGCCATCGAACATTACCACACTGTCCTTCTTAGTGACTTCTGTATAGGTCGGAATAATTTCGACCGACTTAAAGGAGAATGCCAATGTATCATTAGGATCTTCCGACTTATGGAGCTTGATAATATTATCAGCCAGAGAATGGAACCAAAAAGAATATTCACTCTGCTTGTCAATTTGATAGTGGGTTACGTCTTTGCCATAGGTATAGAGCGTATCTTTTAGGATTTTGAAATAAACCGGAGCACTTTGAGCATCGGAATAATAAATCGTATCTCCTATTATGCGCATCAAGGGAGTTTCAGTTTCATCATCAAGCCAAATGCCTTGGAGAATCTCTTTGGCCTTAGGGTCTTCATTTTCTTCAGAGGGCTGTTGTCCTTTGCCATTATTGCATGCTACGAATAAGACCGTCAGTAACAATGTTGCAATGTACTTTATCATCTGTTTAATTTTGTGCAAAATTACTCATTTATATCGATAAAGATATAAAAAAAGAGCTGAAAAGTAAGTCGGGGGTTACAAAAAAACTCTTAACTTTTCAGCTCTGTTATCAGGTTTGTGAGGATGCGGTGGTATAAGGTATTATTTGCCGATACAATGGTAAATAAAACCCTGTTCTTCCATTTCTTTTTTATCATAAATGTTACGTCCGTCCATGACTACCTGTTGTGACATTGTTTTTTTCACAACGGCCCACGAAGGCAGACGAAATTCTTTCCATTCGGTTACCAGCATCAAAGCATCGGCATCTAAAACCGCATCATACATGTCGCGTGCATAATATATGGTTTCGCCGATTCGTCTTTTACATTCATTTGCTGCTGCGGGATCATAGGCGCGTACTTTGCAGCCGGCTTTCAGCAGTTTGTCAATTAGGACCAATGCAGGTGCTTCGCGCATGTCATCTGTTTCCGGTTTGAATGCCAATCCCCACAATGCAACTGTTTTACCTTCCAGATTTCCATTATATTGTTTTACCAGTTTGTCGAATAACAGGCTTTTCTGATTTTCGTTCACTTCTTCTACTGCCTGCAACACACGCATCTGATATCCATTCTGTTCTGCTGTCTTTATCAAAGCTTTTACGTCTTTGGGGAAACATGACCCACCATAACCAATGCCTGGATAAAGGAACTTACGTCCGATACGGGTATCCGAACCGATACCGCTACGCACCATATTTACATCAGCTCCTACTAACTCACACAGATTAGCGATGTCGTTCATGAAACTGATACGAGTAGCCAACATTGAGTTTGCGGCATATTTGGTCATTTCGGCAGAGGGAATATCCATGAATATCACGCGGAAATTATTTAGCATGAATGGCTTATATAGCTTAGTCATTAATTTTTCTGCACGTTCCGATTCCACACCGATTACAACACGGTCAGGACTCATAAAGTCATTGACTGCATTACCCTCTTTCAGAAACTCAGGATTGGAAGCTACATCAAATTCTATTTTGGCACCCCGTTTGTCTAATTCTTCCTGAATAGCATTACGAACTTTGCATGCTGTACCTACAGGTACGGTACTTTTGGTGACTACAAGTTTGTATTTCTTCATGTTTTGTCCAATGGTACGTGCCACAGCGAGTACATAACTCAAATCAGCACTTCCATCTTCATCAGGTGGGGTTCCGACAGCAGAGAACACTACTTCTACATCATCCAGGCAACTTTCCAGTGAAGTCGTAAACTTTAGTCGACCGGCTTTGGTATTGCGGATGACCATTTCTTCCAATCCATTTTCATAAATGGGGATAATCCCCTTTTTAAGCGCCTCTATTTTTTCGCTGTTGGTGTCAACACAAGTAACATCCACGCCAATTTCCGCAAAACAGGTTCCTGTGACCAAACCTACGTATCCGGTTCCGACAATTGCAATTTTCATGTTCTTTTATTTATTGAGGGTTTCTATTCAAAATATTCTGCTTCCCGAAAGGCTCCTGCCTGCTTGTCTTTCTCTGACATGACAAGTTGAGAATCGGCAATAGGCCAGTCGATAGCCAATGCCGGATCATTGTATAGGATAGAAGCCTCAGATTGGGGGGCATATATATTATCTACCTTATAAGTAAAGATAGCTATTTCGCTTTTCACTAAAAATCCATGGGCAAACCCACGGGGAATAAAAAGCTGGCGTTTATTTTCGTCGCTTAACAATACGCTGATATGCTTTCCAAATGTAGGTGATGACTTTCTTAAATCGACAGCCACATCCAGCACTTCACCTTTGATGACACGCACTAGTTTGGCTTGGCTATAGGCTCCTTTTTGATAATGGAGTCCGCGTAACGTGCCGAATGAAGATTGAGATTCATTATCTTGTATAAAATTTATCTGTCCGATAGTAGCATCAAATTCCTGTTGCTTGAATGCTTCCATGAAATATCCGCGCGGATCGAAAAAAATCTTCGGTTCAATGATCCACACACCATCTATTTCTGTTTGTATATAATTCATTCGTTTCTGATGATATTATTAAGTAGCGCAAAAGTAGGCATTTTTTCTAATATGACAGTTATAGATGGCTAAGAAAGGAAGCCAGCGTTTAGCATTTGTTAATAATAAAATGTGCGGTTTTATGGCATATCTTGAATTAATCAGTTAATTTTGCACACATGATTGAATTGGCACAGCATATTGAAGTATTATTATTAGAGAATGATTGTGTGATCGTTCCCGGTTTTGGTGGATTTATAGCTCACTACGCTCCTGCTATGAGAGTGGCTGAAGAGAATTTATTCCTCCCGCCTACCCGTACTATTGGTTTCAATCCTCAATTGACGTTGAATGATGGTGTCTTAGTACAATCTTATATGGCTGTGTACGATACTAACTTCTCGGATGCTACGAAAATGGTAGAAAAAGAGGTGGCAGAACTTATCTCCGCTCTGCATGAGGATGGAAAAACTGATCTTCCTAATATTGGAGAAATCCGCTATACCATTCATAATACTTACGAGTTTGTTCCTTACGACAATAAAATTACCACTCCTTACCTCTATGGGCTCGACTCGTTTGAGATGAAGGAGTTGTCGGCTTTGCGACGTCCGGAGAAAGAACAAATTCTTCCGACTGTTCTTAAGAAAAAGACAAGTTATGAATTCAGAGCGAACTGGGCCTTTTTGAGAAATGCCGTAGCTATGATTGCAGCGGTTGCATTGTTTTTCTTTATGTCAACACCGGTAGAGAATACATATATTGAAAAAGGAAATTATGCCCGGCTACTGCCAACTGATTTGTTTGAAAAGATAGAGAAACAATCGGTGGCAATGACTCCGGTTATGCTAAAATCAGTTGATGCCATCCCACAAACCAAACCGGCAACTGCGAAGAAAAAGTCGTCCACTGTTCGTAAAGCATCTGTAGTAAAGCCGGTTGCGGTAAAAGAAGTGAAAGTTAACCAACCGGAAAAGACAATGAAAGCAACCGAAACTAAGGTTGTGGAAAAAACTTTTCCATATCATATAATTATTGCCAGCGTAGCTAATACGAAAGATGCGGAGGCGATGGCAGGTGAACTTAAAGCCAAGGGATATACAGATGCCAAAGTATTGACGGGTGACGGTAAGATTCGCGTGAGTATTATGTCATGTGCCGATCGTGAAGATGCCAACCGTCAATTGTTGAAATTAAGAGAGAACGAGGCTTATAAGAACGCCTGGATGTTAGCTAAATAAATATTTTATAATGAAAAGAATTCTTTGTCCTAAATGTGAGAACTATCTTTCTTTTGATGAAACTAAATATAGCGAAGGCCAGTCATTGGTTTTTGTATGTGAACACTGTGGTAAGCAATTCAGTATTCGTCTGGGGAAGAGTAAGATGAAGGCTCCTCGTAAGGAAGAGAAATTGGATGAAGATGTATATAAAGAAGAGTTTGGCTGTATCGTTGTCATTGAAAATGTCTTCGGTTTCAAGCAAGTGTTACCTCTGCAAGAAGGTGATAATATCATTGGCCGCCGTTGTGTAGGTACAGATATTAATACTCCGATTGAAACCGGTGATATGAGTATGGACAGACGCCACTGCATTATTAATGTGAAGCGTAACAGACAAGGAGAATTGGTTTATACTCTTCGTGATGCCCCAAGCCTGACCGGAACTTTCTTGATGAACGAGATCTTGGGGGATAAAGACCGTATTCGCATTGATGACGGAGCCATTATTACTATTGGAGCCACTACTCTTATCCTTCGTGCTGCAAAAAAAGAAGAAATTTGACCTCCTATTAGAAGGTATAAGCAGTAGTATGCGGTGCACACCAAACATTTGGGATATCCGTATTTTAAGAAGTTAACATCTTAAGAATACGATATTAACATCCTATATGTAGGAAGTTAACTTCTTGGAAATAGGAAGTTAACTTCATTGGAGGTAGGAAGTTAACATCCTGTAACCTTCATTCTGATAAAACGTTTTTCCTTTCTTATTTTAAGACCAAAATCCTATAAATATCCGGTTTATTTTTGTATCTCTAAGTAATTTTTTTAATTTTGTGTTCGATAACGATTGATGAAATCAAAATATAAATAGAAGGTATTTTGCTTATAATCAATAGTGTAATCTTGGTTATATCTTAGGTAATTATTCTATACAATAAAAGCACAAAAGAATGAAAAATTTTATGGATAAAAATTTCCTGCTTCAAACCGAAACGGCTCAGGAATTATATCATAATCATGCGGCTAAGATGCCCATTATTGATTATCATTGTCATTTAAATCCCCAAATGGTAGCGGATGACTATCGGTTTAAGTCCTTAACTGAAATATGGCTAGGCGGTGATCATTATAAATGGCGTGCCATGCGTTCCAATGGTGTGGATGAATGCTTTTGTACCGGTAAAGAAACATCAGATTGGGAGAAATTTGAGAAATGGGCAGAAACGGTCCCATATACTTTCCGTAATCCACTGTACCACTGGACACATTTGGAACTGAAAACTGCATTTGGTATTGATAAAGTACTAAATCCGAAAACAGCACGTGAAATTTATGATGAATGTAATGAGAAACTTTCTTCTCAGGAATATTCTGCCCGCGGAATGATGCGGCGTTATCATGTGGAAACCGTATGTACAACGGATGATCCTATCGATTCATTGGAATATCATATTAGAACTCGCGAAAGTGGATTTGAAATCAAGATGCTCCCCACATGGCGTCCGGATAAAGTTATGGCTGTAGAAGTTCCTTCAGATTTTCGCACCTATATAGAAAAACTGTCAGAAATAAGTGAGATTACTATTTCTGACTATAATGATATGATCTTAGCTTTACGTAAACGTCACGACTATTTTGCAGAGCAAGGGTGTAAGCTGTCTGATCACGGGATCGAAGAATTTTATGCTGAGGACTATACGGAAGGTGAGATTAAAACTATTTTCAATAAAATATACGGCGGTTCGGAACTGACAAAAGAAGAAGTTTTGAAGTTTAAATCGGCAATGTTAGTTGTGCTCGGTGAAATGGACTGGGAAAAAGGATGGACACAACAATTCCATTACGGTGCTATTCGGAACAATAACAGCCGAATGTTCAAGCAGTTGGGGCCTGATACGGGATTTGATTCAATAGGTGAGTTTGCTACAGCTAAAGCCATGAGTAAATTCCTGGATCGGCTGAATTCAAAAGGTAAGTTGACTAAAACAATTCTGTATAATCTGAATCCTTGTGCAAACGAAGTAATTGCCACCATGATAGGTAATTTTCAAGATGGGAGTATACCTGGTAAGATTCAGTTCGGGTCGGGATGGTGGTTCCTTGATCAGAAGGATGGAATGGAAAGGCAATTAAATGCTCTTTCTCTTCTTGGATTATTGAGCCGCTTTGTGGGAATGTTGACGGATTCTCGTTCGTTCCTCTCCTATCCTCGTCATGAATATTTTCGTCGTACTTTATGTAATTTATTGGGGTGTGATGTGGAAAACGGTGAGATACCTTTATCGGAAATAGAGCGTGTCTGTCAGATGGTTGAAGATATCAGTTATTTTAATGCTAAAAACTTTTTTCATTTTTAATTAGTGTCATCTTATCTGTTACAATAAACTGAGTCGGGAATTCGCTTTGCAAGCCTTTTTCCGGCTTTTATTTTAGATGTGTGGGTGTCGCATTGGCAGAAAATCTTATCTTTGCGTCCTATTATCAATTTAAAAAAAGAAAAACATAAATGAACAATTCCCCTCAGCCTGCTGCCAAAGGGTTCACAAGAGCCTTTTATGTCAGCAACACAGTCGAACTGTTTGAACGCATGGCTTACTATGCTGTGTTTATCGTTCTCACTATTTACTTATCTACTATTTTAGGTTTTAATGATTTCGAAGCAAGTATGATTTCCGGTCTTTTTTCCGGTGGATTATACTTGCTTCCTATTTTTACCGGAGCATATGCCGATAAGATTGGTTTTCGTAAATCAATGCTTGTTGCCTTTTCGTTATTAACTGCCGGATACTTTGGTTTAGGAGTATTGCCTACATTGCTTGAAAGTACCGGGTTGGTGAGCTATGGGGCAAGTACCCATTTTAGTGGATTGACAGATAGCGTTTTCCGTTGGTTGATAGTGCCGGTTTTATTTATAATCATGATAGGCGGCTCATTTATTAAGTCTGTTATTTCGGCTTCTGTTGCCAAGGAAACAACCGAGGCTACCCGTGCACGTGGATATTCTATTTTCTACATGATGGTTAACATCGGTGCTTTTACCGGAAAAACAGTTATCGATCCTCTCCGAAATATGATTGGTGATCAGGCATATATTTACATAAACTATTTCTCCGGATTTATGACTCTCATTGCTTTGTTGGCTGTTTTCTTTTTGTATAAATCAACTCACACCGTAGGAGAAGGAAAAAGTATGCGTGAGATCGGACAAGGTTTCTTGCGTATTGTCACCAATTGGCGTTTATTGATTCTAATACTTATTATCACGGGATTTTGGATGGTGCAGCACCAACTTTATGCTACGATGCCAAAGTATGTAATTCGTATGGCAGGTGAAACAGCCAAACCGGGCTGGATTGCTAATGTAAATCCTTTTGTTGTAGTATGTTGCGTTAGTTTTGTAACTCGTTGGATGGCAAAACGAAGTGCTATTACCTCAATGAATATTGGTATGTTTCTGATTCCGGTCTCTGCTCTATTGATGGCATGCGGCAATCTTTTGGATAATGAAGTTGTTTCTGGAATGAGCAACATTACATTGATGATGATTGCCGGTATTGTAGTTCAAGGTTTGGCAGAATGTTTTATATCTCCCCGTTATCTGGAATATTTTTCTCTACAGGCTCCCAAAGGTGAGGAAGGTATGTATTTAGGGTTTAGTCATCTTCATTCTTTTTTATCTTCCATTTTCGGATTTGGTCTTGCCGGCGTTCTGCTGACCAAGTATTGTCCGGATCCAACTTTGTTTGAATCCAGAGAGGCTTGGGAAGTTGCCAGTGTGAATGCACATTACATCTGGTATTACTTTGCGGCAATCGGTTTGGTTGCAGCAATTGCTTTGCTTATTTTTGCAAAAATCACTGATTTCATCGATAAAAAGAAGAAAACTAACGTCTGATTGTTTCCTTTTTTATGTATATTTGCCGACAATTTGCCATAAAAGTTGCCGGCAATTTGCATTAAAAAGAAAAGAATAATGAAGATTAGATTTATAAGCCTGGCCAGTGGCAGTAGTGGAAACTGCTATTATCTAGGTACCGAAAAATATGGCATACTGATTGATGCGGGTATTGGAATTCGTACCATTAAAAAATCACTGAAGGACATAAATGTGACTATGGACTCAATACGTGCAGTATTTATTACTCACGATCATGCCGATCATATTAAAGCTGTAGGACATTTAGGTGAGAAATTGAATATTCCGGTATATACTACGGCACGTGTACATGCAGGAATTAATAAAAGTTATTGTATGACAGAAAAGTTGCATGGTTCTGTACGCTATTTGGAAAAAGAAGAACCGATGCTATTGGAAGATTTTCGTATCGAGTCTTTTGAAGTTCCGCATGATGGAACAGATAATGTAGGTTATTGTATAGAAATTGACGGAAAGGTTTTTTCATTCCTTACCGACTTGGGAGAGATTACTCCAACCGCTGCCCGATATATTTGCAAAGCCCACTATCTGATCATTGAGGCTAATTATGATGAAGAAATGCTTCGTATGGGACCTTATCCGACATATCTGAAAGAGCGTATCTCAAGTAAAACAGGTCATATGAGCAATATAGATACCGCCAACTTTCTTGCGGAAAACATAATGGAGCATCTTCGTTATATTTGGCTTTGCCATCTGAGTAAAGATAATAATCATCCGGAGTTAGCATATAAGACAGTTGAGTGGAAATTGAAGAGTAAAGGTATTATTGTCGGGAAAGATGTGCAACTACTTGCTTTAAAGAGAAATACGCCTTCGGAGCTCTATGAGTTTGAATAAATGTGAGAAAAAAAGAGTAAAAAACAGGTCTGTTTATTTGGTAGTATAAAATAAAAGCCATACTTTTGCAACCGCAAACGAGAAACAAGCACTCTTAGCTCAGCTGGTAGAGCAATTGACTCTTAATCAATGGGTCCAGGGTTCGAGTCCCTGAGGGTGTACAAAAGGAGATTATAAATAATCTCCTTTTTGTTTTTGGTGACATTTTGAAATATTGTTTTATCTTTGCCACCGCAAAAATTAATTTGATGAAAACAACTTATCAGTTTAACATACTCGTCAATCATTTGGAGCTGGCTTAGCTACAGTTCCATCCTATTTTAGATATACCTTAGGTTTTTCAGGGAGGTATCCTATTCTTTCTTCTTCTGTATAGATGCAATAGGGAAATAATTTCATTCTTTATCAAACTTATTATGAATAATTGGAAGAAAAAGTTTATCATTATATGGACAGGGCAACTATTCTCTATACTAAGTAGTTCTATTGCCCAGTTTTCTATTGTTTTGTGGATTAGTCTTAAAACGGGATCTGCGGAGGTATTGTCATTTGCAACTATCGCTGCTTTATTACCACAAGCTTTATTAGGTCCTTTTGCCGGCGTCTTTGTCGATCGTTGGAATCGTAAATGGACTATGATTGGTGCTGACAGTTTTGTCGCTCTTTGTTCCGGAGTGATCGCTTTACTGTTCTATTTGGATATAATCGAATTATGGCATATATATCTTTTACTTATGTTGCGTTCGGTTGGCGGTGCATTTCATACGCCTGCCATGAAATCCTCTGTACCATTGTTGGCACCGGAAAAAGAGCTTATGCGCATTGCGGGTATCAATCAAGCTATCCAGTCGATTTGTAACATTGGTGGTCCGGCTCTTGGAGCCATATTGCTTCTTGCGTTTGACATGAGTCTTGTCATGCTTCTAGATGTATTGGGAGCTATAATAGCTTGTACAGCTTTACTTTTTGTGTATATTCCCAATCCTAAACAAGAAAATACCTCAGCTAAAAATGTACTTTATGATATGCGAGATGGATTTAATGTAATTATGCGTAATAAAGGAGTCAGTTGGGTAATGGTAACTGAAGTTCTAGTTACATTTTTTGTTATGCCAATGGTGGCATTGATGCCGTTGATGACTTTGAAAAATTTCTCGGGAACAGCATATCAAGTAAGTTTGATAGAAACTCTTTTCGGTGCTGGCATGTTGGCCGGTGGTGCCTTATTGGGTGTATGGAATCCAAAGATACGTAAAACCTTGCTGATTGCTATTTCCTATTTTTTGCTTGGTGCGGCATTGGCATTTTGTGGAATACTTCCGGCTGATGGTTTTGTACTTTTTGCAGCATTAACAGTGGCACAAGGTATAGTTGTCCCATTTTTTCCGGGCCTTTTACTTCATTACTGCAAACTCAGTTTAAACCGGCATATTTAGGACGTGTGTTTTCTCTTTTTGACAGCGTGAGCTTATTGCCTTCTATCATTGGGTTGTTCATTACCGGATTTATTGCTGATAGTTTAGGAATAGCCAATATTTTTATCTGTTGTGGGATAGCAATTGTATTTACCTCAATTTTGATGATGTGCATTCCGGCTGTCAGAGATATGGAAAAGCAAAGTAAATAGATATGGGATTGATTATCCTCTGATCATTTATTTGATAAAAAGCTGATCACCGTTCGTGCTTCTTTACTTATCATCGGTAAAGAATCGCAAATGGTGATCCAGCCTCTCTATAGGATTACAATAGGAAATATGATCAGACGATGGAAGCAATAGCCAATTAAAAAATGAATTGAAATCGTCCTTGAAAAACACTAAAGTTTTTACGGCTGATCTCTTTTATACTGGCTCCGGGCATCAGATAGCTATAGTTTAATTTTATACCTATATATTTATTAATATAATAGTTGAGTCCGATGGAGATATCTTTTTGTTCTCCTCCCCAAATGGCGGCATCCTCATCGTTGAGTGTCAAATAGTTAAATCGTGAACAAACCTCCAGACTTTTTCCTTCCGGACGACCGGCACATGCAACAGATTCATCGTACAGATAAGTTTCTCCGGATAAAAGCCAAGAGCACTGAAGGTAGGCTCCTTGTGCCACATAGTTCTTAAAAGCATTGTCTCGTTCCACATGAGTACGTATATATTCACTTTGCAGGCAGAAACGGTGATAATAAACCAGTAATTCTGTGCCAAATTTTATCTGATACGCTGCATGATCAATAGTAGCCATTGCAATATTTCGGTTATCAATCGTACTCACACCAGGAGATTTATAGATAAATATGTTTTTATCTTCTTCATTTAAGGATTCGTTAGGGGTACGGTAATTGGCCGCAAAACCTATATGAATAAGCTTCTTGCTATCTAAAACCGGACGATATACTACCCTGCCATCCAAAGCATATCCATGTGACGCTTTTTTTAGGTTGTTGACTTCATTATCCATGAATGCCCCTCCTGACATATAATAACGTTTGTTTCGGTAACTATAAGTGATTCCCATTCGCCTGCCGTTTGTTAATGCAAGAACAGCTCCTGGAGATTGATTAAAGCGAATGTCGAAAGTGCTGCACATCATTTCTAAACTAAACGGTTCGTAGAATTGTCCGACTTGTATAGAGTGGTTCTTGTATGTGTACTTTGCAAAAGCATCTTTTATTGTCGCTTTATTGCCGGTATAGCCTATTTCAAGTTTCATATCCCAATTTTGATATGCGACTTTTGCACCTATCCGAAGATCACTGAATTCAACTCCATTACCAAAATTATTATCATTCTTGAGATAAACACCGCCATCCAGAAGCATGCGTCCTGTCACTTTACATTGTAGTTTATCCGGATTAGACTGTGCTGAAGATATCAAAGCGTAAGATATACCTAATAGATAAAATAAGGTGTGTTTTAAATATAAATTCATTCGTTATTAGATTTTTAGTTTTGCTGTTTATTTCGACTACAAAAATACATCAAAAGAAATATAGATGAAATGAATATTATAAATTATTGATATAATGGTATGCCCAACCGCTTGAAATATTATAATATTAATGTAATAAAATTGATGTGGAGAATTATCAGCATAGTGGATCTTATAAAATATTATATCCATATCTGTTGGATTATAATAGTTTACGTGAATTATTCGATAGAGAGTATTATAAAGCCTATCTAAAAAACTCCTTAGGATATTTTTCTTTATTCAAAGTATAATTTGTTTTTTACTAAATATTAATCTGAAAATTTTTTCTTTGCTATACATCATTGTGAATGAGATCATTTGTTTTGTGTGATTATTTGTAACTTGATACTTAAAAACAACAGTTTATTCTTTATACGGAATAAAAGACATTATTCCGTATTAAAAAAGTCTCTTAAATATTTGCCATTTAAAAATAAAGGTTTACCTTTGCACCCGAAATCAAGAATGCTTGATGGCAATGCACTCTTAGCTCAGCTGGTAGAGCAATTGACTCTTAATCAATGGGTCCAGGGTTCGAGTCCCTGAGGGTGTACGAGTTAAAAAGGAAAAGCTCTGAAAATCATTTTTTAGAGCTTTTCCTTTTTAATTATTTCAGGATATAATGTAAAATCTGAGGAGAATTTCTCTTTTCTGATAATACAAAAATCCAAATGAGTTCAATTAAATGCCCTATACAAGTACGTCCATTTGCTATCTAGAAGTTGTTTTATTTCTTCTTATATATCATTTCTCTAAGTCCAGCCATAAAGGAGTACACATACCAGTTCGCTAAATGGGAGTATCGTCTGATTGACAGGTGTAAAACCGAACAGAGGAGCAATAGAACGAATGAGGCAAAAATTGATTTTATACGTTTGTTATTGTTCTTATGAAATGTTAGCATTCTTGCGCTGACATCAGTTTCTTTTTAATGATAATACCCTTCAGATTGAAAACTTATATGTAAAATTGATGAGGATATTGAGTTTTATGTATTTGACAGTAAATAGATGGATAATTATAGCAAAAAGACTGGAAAAAAATGGTTTTAATTTTGTTTTTAACTCCAAAACTTACTATCTTTAGGAAATTGATTATTATTGGGGGCAATTAATAAGTCCTGGCCCACAGGCGAATGATATGAGAATACAATTTGAAATTAAAGAAAAATTACCTGATATTATCGGGGAAATTCTGAATTCCGAAAAATGGATGACCCTTATTAAGGAAGATATTTCGGGTAGGAAATTGGTTGTAATCCGTGATCAGGCATTCGATTCGGAGGCAACTGTGGAGATTTACTCTCGCGAAGTGACTATTAAGACAGCATGGTCCAGATACACTTATCGGCTGTTTGTTTTAGGAGACTGTGTATGGTGTGAGTATAATGGTGCTTATCGTGGATTATTAGAGCAAAAACTGTTGCCATCTATCACCCCTAAAGAGAGTCTGTTGGATTCGGAAGTTCTGGACAGCTCATTGTATGGGCATGAAAAGAAGAAACTTCGGGAATATGCTGAAGATAATCTTAAACTGAAGAAATTCAGACGTGAGAATTTTAATGAAAATCGTACGGGGGTAGCTCCTTTTGATCATCCAAAGAAAGTATATGATGAATTCATTAAGGAAGACTACATTGCTCCTTCCTCGAAGGAGAATAATAAATAGAAATAATGAAAGGAGGACATACGATTGTATAGATCCTCCTTTATTTTTTATAGATTCTACTCTATATCTTCCATTTCGGGTGCATCATGTATACTTTTTACGATAAATGTCCATATAATGAACAAAAAGAATAGATAGAAAAATAGATAGTCCATAGTTACTTTTTTTATATTGTTGATATAACAGATCAGATATTAAAAAGATGCTCACATTATATTTTTTTTGCAATACCGATAAAAAATGCATTGCCTTTTTGAAGCAATGCATTTTCTTTGAAGTCAATATTTAATAAAACAGTTATTAATCATCGGAATAGCCATACTCTTTGAGAATATTTCTGCCTATTTCTTCAAGACAACTTTTCAAGAACTTCCATATTTCTTTCATGATTATATTCGCTAATGTTTATTGATATAACAAAAGTGATAATTTATGGGTCGAATATTATTCTTGTTTTTTTCAGATTTTATCGTTATTTGATTTGTATCAAGTAAACAATACAAAACTGCCAGTTGTTTATATTATAAAATCTAAAAATATAAACTTATGATTTACAAATTTTTATTTCCTCTAAAACCAGACAGTGCCGGAGCATCTCTATTCTTGTTGATTCTAAGAATTTCGTTTGGCCTGTTGTTGATGAATCATGGTATACAAAAGTGGAGCAATTTTCAGGAACTTTCCACATCCTTTCCTGATCCATTAGGGCTGGGTTCTCCCCTCTCTTTAGGATTGGCTGTTTTTGCAGAGTTAGCATGTTCAATGGCCTTTATTATAGGCTTCTTATATAGATTGGCTATGATTCCGATGATTTTTACTATGGTAATTGCATTCTTTGTTATTCATGCCAATGATGTTTTTGCAATGAAAGAGCTGGCGTTAGTATATCTGATTATTTTTGTTTTGATGTATATTAGTGGTCCCGGGAAATATTCAGTTGATTATGTGATAGGACGACAACTCAAAAACAAACGAAAATTGTAAATGGAAAAGTAACCTAAATTTGTTCTCTTTGACTAAAAAGATTATATTTGCAGCATATAACTGGATCATTTTTATATAAATGATCTATAATATTAACGTAATAACAAATAATAAATTTAGTATGAAAAAGAACAGATTGACTTTGGTTGCTGCCATTTTTCTCAGTGGTACTATCCTATTTAGTTCATGTGTAGGATCATTCGGACTGTTTAATCGTATTTCTTCCTGGAACCAGTCTATTGGTACGAAATTTGTAAATGAACTTGTTTTTCTTGCTTTAAATATCGTTCCGGTATATGGCGTTGCTTATCTGGCAGACGCTTTGGTTATCAATTCTATTGAGTTCTGGAGTGGCACCAACCCGATGGCTAATGTAGGTGATGTTAAGAAAGTGAAAGGTGAGAATGGTGATTATTTAGTAAAGACTCTTGAAAATGGCTATTCTATTACTAAAGAAGGTGAAGATTCAGCTATGGAGTTGATTTATAATAAAGAAGCAAATACTTGGAATGTTGTTGCCGATGGAGTTAGCACAGAGCTATTGAAAATGAACAATGACGGTACTGCTGAAATGAACTTACCGAATGGAGATAAAATGAATGTAACTCTTGATGCACAAGGTATGATGGCTGCACGTCAGGCTACAATGGGCGGACTGCTCTTTGCTGCACGTTAATTATTGAAATAAATAAAATATAAAGATGAAACTTAAACTCTGAGAGTAAGTTTCATCTTTTTTGTATCTATCTCCCTGTAATGTATAACTAGAATGGATAGCCTACTGCAAAATGGAATGCGAAATCGCGGCTGAATCTAGGATGAATAATAGGATAGCGCTCTTTTGCTTTTTTATATTTAGGATTTATAGCTTTCATCCCCCCATCAAAGCGAAGTACAAAAAAGTCTAAGTCAAGTCTGAGCCCTAATCCATAAGCAACGGCAATCTGCTTATAAAACTTATCAAATTCAAAAACACCACCCGGCTGATTTTCATATTCGCGAATAGTCCATATATTTCCTGCATCGATAAATGCTGCTCCACGAAACTTCCAGAATAGACGAGTACGGTATTCGATACTTGCATCCAGTTTAATATCTCCGGATTGATTCATGAAATTCCCATCTCCGGCAAAGGAACCCGGTCCTAAATTGCGTACGGACCATCCTCTAACACTGTTTGCTCCTCCTGAAAAATATCTTTTTTCAAAAGGAACTACTTTGGCATTACCATAAGGAACAGCGATTCCTATTCCGGCATGAAATGCAAGAGAATTACGATGGTCAATAATAATATTTTTGGCAAAATCAAAATCTCCTTTTAAATATTGTGCATATGGTATACCTAAAATAGCATATTCGCCATCTTTATTTTTTCTCATATTAATCATTTTCGAAATTCCGTAAAGAATATTACCTGCTGATTCGAAGCCAGCCCGTATAGAATAAGAATTAGTTGTAATTGTATTATTGACAAGAGCTCCACCCGCACTATTATAGCTATAATTGTATCCCATACGTACAATCAAACGATTTTCATAATTATATTTGAGAATATAATTATCTTTATCCTTATTAATATAATCTTCCTGGAATTGAGACGAAATCCAAGGCAGATAGAGATAACTGATATCCAACAAATCGATGCGATGCTGTATTTTCTGTTTTTGCATCCATTTATAGCTCCACGAAGCCGAGGCAATGGTACGTGAGAACTCCGGACGTAATTGATAATTATATTGCAAGCCGAATTCTGTAGTTGCTTTTATTCGTCGTTTAAAGTCAGACGTGAGAAAAGGAAACAAGAAATTGGGGAAATTAATGCTTGTTTCGACTCCGTATTCAGTATAGTTATGGTTTTTATAACCCGGTTGTAATCCCGAAATAGCCTCGTATGCTCCACGAAACTTTACCATGAAGGTTTCCGAGCCGCGGAATAAATTTCTATGTTGAAAAGAAACAGATGCGGCAGCTCCCAAATCTCCTGCAGAATTAGTGCCTTCCAGTTCAAAAGAGATAGATTTATGCTTGCTTTTAGTTAGCATGACATAACAATTTAATTGGGTGCTATCGCCATTTTGAGTTTCGAAAAAACGAATATTAGTATATTTGAGCGCCGATAGTCGTCCAAAGTAAGTATAAGTCTTCTGTACATTACGTTCGTCATATAAATCTCCGGATGCAAATCTCAGGTTATCCACTAACACTTTGGGACGTAAATATAGCTTGTCTTTATAGTAGATCGGAAATCCATTATAATGCAAGGAATCGTTGATCTCAATGCTACTCAAAGCTGACGATTGCAGAACATCATAATCGGTAATGAAATTGATTTTGTTAATCTTATACTGAAAATGCTCTTTAGGAGTATCTCCGACATAAGTTTTATAAGGTAATAAGTGTAAAGTGAGATCCACTTGATGGGTATTGCGGGCAGTGTCAGCTGTATAAGTAATGTAATCCTTATTAAATTTATAATAACCGTTACATAATAGATAGTCTGTAATGCGCTGTCGTTCCGCATCGAGTACATTTACATCGAAAAGCATTCCTTCTCTTAACATTGATTGGGTAGAATCATTCCGAAGATATTCTGCTATTTTCTTATCAGAAATATCATATTTCAGTGTACGTACAATATAAGGTTTGCCTGAAGTGATTTCATAAAATAATTTTAGCTTTTTCTTTTTCGTTTTTGTAGTTCTTTTTACGCTAGCTCCCATATATCCTAAATTTTGCACTGCTTTAGCAATTTCTTCTTGCGAGCGTATAGCGTCGGATTCATTGTATATTACCGGAGCATCTCCTATTTTACGCAGGAATCGATTGAACCATTTTGTAGAATCCCGTCCGGACCAATTATATACATATAGCTGGGTTTTGATGGTACTGAACCATTTAGAATTAGGATTCTGGCGAACATAAAGTCGCATGTCCGAAGGTTTTATTTCTTTGTTGTCAGTATGTATTTTTACCTCATCCAGTAGATAAGAGCCATCCGGTACAAACTTAGTGGCAGAGCACGAAGCCAGTGACAAAGCAAGATAAAGAAGAATCGTGTAAAGAATCCCTTTCTTCATATACGGTTTTTAATAGATTATGCCAAACAAGATACAAATATAAACCATATTTTTCGTTTTGGGAAATAAAAATGCCGGAAGAGCTGAAAAGCATCTTCCGGCATTTTTATAGATGATTATATCATTTAAGTGTAAAACGGACTGGAAGTGTAAACCGTGAATTCACTTCCTGACCATTTTTTTGTTTTCCCGGAGTCCAGTCAGGCATTAAATTTATGATCCGTATGGCCTCTGCGTCAAGTGATGGAGATACACTTTTCACAACTTTCGGATCAATAATTTTACCATTTTTGGTAACAACAAACTGTATCACAACCTGACCTTCCTGCTTACTTTCAATAGCTTGTGCTGGATAAGTAATATTCTTGTAGAGAAACTCGAGACACGCTTTCATTCCTCCCGGAAATTCGGGAGCTGTGTTCACTATATCATATACCTGGTCTCCCAAGATAGATACACTATCCGGTACAGCTTCTTCTTTTGAAGTGACAGTGTCTTTCACTTCGGTAGTGGCCTGATCATTACTTGTTGTTTTGCTTCCACAATTGCTAAATAATAACAGCATGGCTACTGCCGACAAAAATATCAGGAATTTACTTTTCATAATTCTTTGAGTTCTTTTTTCGTTCAACATTTCAATTAGTTTTTAAAGGTAATACTTGAGTGAATATTTAAATTTGCTGCAGCCGTTCAATATATTCCAAGGATTCTGATATATACCTATTGTTTAAAGTTTCTCTATATTTAATAGAGGAGGAACTTTTTCTAAAAACAGTAAATTATAATTCTTTTCTTTTATTATATTTCATATATTATTCGTAAAAGGATTCTCTACTTTGTATATCAATATAATATCGTATAACAAATCTACTAAAATTAAGTAGATTATACGATTTTATCAATGTAAATATTGTTAATGGGAATAAAATTAATCCATAAAAGGAAGGTAAATATGATAGCTAATTAAGAATATCTTTATAGCTTTGCCATAAAATGAGATTTAGATGAGCATATTAAGTAAAAATAGAATAAAATATATTCGTTCGCTGGAATTAAAGAAAATCAGGAAAGAGGAAAAAGTTTTTTTAGCAGAAGGTCCGAAGCTTGTTGGTGATGTATTAGGATATTTCCCTTGTAAACTATTGATAGCAACATCTGATTGGCTTGAGGAACATCCTGCAGTTCAAGCAGCAGAAGTCATTGAAGTAACTTCAGAGGAGCTTTCCCGTACCAGTCTGTTGAAGACACCACAACAGGTATTAGCATTGTTTGAACAACCTGAATATGAAATCGATATGGAAGCTATCCGCAATTCTTTGTGTTTGGCTTTGGACGATATACAAGATCCTGGAAATCTTGGTACGATCATTCGTCTTGCCGATTGGTTCGGAATTGAGCACATTTTTTGTTCGCCCAACACAGTTGATGTGTTCAATCCCAAGACAATACAAGCCACAATGGGAGGAATTGCCAGAGTAAAAGTGTATTATACAGCTTTACCGGACTTGATGCATTCGTTAGGGAATGTACCTGTATATGGTACTCTTTTAGATGGGGAAAATATGTATGAACAACCCTTGTCGAAGAATGGAATTATAATAATGGGCAACGAAGGAAATGGTATCAGCCCTGAGATAGAGAAGCTGGTAAACCGTAAGTTATATATCCCTAACTATCCTGCAGAACGAGAGACTTCAGAATCACTAAATGTTGCTATTGCTACTGCAATTGTCTGTGCAGAGTTTCGGCGACAGGCTGCATTGTAACAAAATTGAAAGGATATAATAAATAAGCCCGCCATTTCATATCTATGGTAACTTTCGGAATATAAATACTTTGTTTTTCTATATTAGTAAAGTTAAACAAAGTATTTATATCTGATTCTTCTTGTGGAGTCAGTAGTATGACACCCGGAAACCATTCTACAGACTCTATTTCTTCGCTGAAAGGAAAGATATGACAAATATATCCTCCTTCTATTTCTATCGCATATTGCTTTAAAAATCCACTTCCCGGAACAAATAAATAATGTGCAGCAAAACGCTTCATATTCTCTCTTAATTATTCTGACGACGTAATGGCCTCCTTGGATTGGTCCTTTGTTGTCTTTCCAATTGCTGTTTCTCTTTTTCTATCTGCATCTCTTTTTCACGTTGTTCCGGTTTAATAGGCCGGACATCATTATTAGGACGATTCAGATCGTTCGGATTCGTACGTTGATGGGGTGATGATGCTTGAATAGTGTCTTTGGGAGTTTTCTTCTGAATAGAATCGTCTTTACTTTTTTCTTTTATTGAATCAGTTTTTAGAGAATCTCTACCTATCTGTGTTATTGAATCATTTGCATGATAACGAGTCAATGAAATATCACTGACCAGAAGTGTTATTGATTCCTCAGATAGCGGACAAAAGATAAATCCTTTTATCTCCTTGATATTCATTGTATCCGATTGGAGACGAATATTTTGAATGCCAGATTTAAAAATGTGCTTCACACAACTATGGGTCACTGTGTCGTTTTCATAAACAATCTGCATAGCCATTATTGGAGCCATTGTTGAATCAGGAATTTCACTCAGGAAGTTATATTGCATTTTCCAAAGCAACACATCGCGTTTTTTGAAGTTCGTATCAGAAGGTAGAGTGAACGTAAATTTATTGTTTAATGGAGCCTCTGTTAATTGAGCAATTCGCTGCCATGCCCAAACATCGATGCTGTCACCCGGAGCAGACATCTTAGGTTTATTGTCACGTAATGCAATCAGATGGTTGATGGCATTTTGCTGCGCTTTCAGTCTTTTGTTCACTTTCTCATAGATTTCCGATAATATTTTTGTATTTCGGGTATACCATACCATTGATGAGTCGAAAACTTCTTCTGTCGTACCATACTTTTTGAATACTGCTTCGACGTACAATGCCTTTTTATAGTTCTCACCACCGGGCATGTTCTCTCCCATCGCTTTGGCAATGTGATAATCGTATAATAAATTTTCCATCTCCGATTCTGATATGACGCTGTCCGGCCTTTTCACCTTACAAGCAGATACAATCAGTACCAAAAGACAAATACAACATAATTGAAATCGGAAAAACTTTTTCATTACCTGTTTTTTACTTTTTAGTCACAGAATGATGATATGAATCATTCAGGTATTTGCTGTAGAATAGTAATAAGGCAATAATTCCGCAACTAATGGCGGCATCTGCAAAATTAAAGATCGGACTGAAGAAAATAAAATGTTCTCCTCCGACAAAAGGCATCCATGTCGGCCAGTTGGTATCAATGATCGGGAAATAGAACATATCGACAACTTTACCATAGAACCAAGTAGAATAACCGCCGCCATCAGGCATGAAACTGGCTATTTGTGAATGTGTACTTTCGTTGAAGATGACTCCATAGAATACACTGTCGATGATATTACCCAATGCACCGGTTAGAATTAATGATACACAGATAATATATCCGGTCTTTAATCCTCTTTTTACGATTTTGTATAGATACCATCCTATTAATCCTACTGCAACGATTCGGAATGTAGTTAAAAAGAGTTTCCCAAAAAGCTCCATTCCAAACGCCATACCATTATTTTCAGTGAAATAGATATAAAACCAGTCCGTAATGCGAATACTTTCATGCCAATACATATGAGTTTTGATCCAAATCTTTATGACCTGATCAATAATCAAGACAGAAAAAATGACGAGTATAGCGATTTGTCCTTTCGTGAGTAGTTTTTTCATCTTTGTTAAGCTATCAGTTATACAAGTTACGAGCTACCAATGACAATCAAAAAGAGGAACACAATATAGTTGTGTGAAACCCTTGTTTCTTGTAACAGGTAGCTCGTAGCCTACTATTTATTTCTTTCCACTGTTCTTTGCTTCGATGCTCAGTGTAGCATGAGGCACAGCACGCAGACGCTCTGCAGGAATTAACTTTCCAGTTTCGCGGCAGATGCCATACGTCTTATTCTCGATACGTACCAAAGCAGCTTGCAAGCCTTGAATAAACTTCAACTGGCGTTGTGCCAAACGTGTGGTTTCTTCTTTTGACAACGTATTCGCTCCTTCTTCCAAAACCTTATATGTAGGAGACGTGTCATCTGTATCGTTTCCGTCCAGTCCCATTAGACTTAGTTTTAACTGTTCATAGTCACGTTGTGCTAATTCCAGTTTTTCATTAATGATGGCGCGGAATTCTTCCAGTTCCGCATCCGAATATCTTGTCTTTTCTGCCATAACTTTTACTGTTTATAGATTATTAGTATTAGAATTATTCTTTCACTACATTCACAAACAAAGAGAAGTCGTCGAAATTCAATTCTGTTCCGTCTTTTACTTCATCTGCTAAAGTAAGGGATATACCCAAAACTTGGTTACAAATATAACTATTATATTCATTTACCGCATCATCAGTCTGCGGATTTTTAGATAATGTTAATTTTATTTTGTCTGTAATCTCGAAACCGCTTGATTTACGGATATTTTGAATGCGATTTACCAATTCACGAGCAATTCCTTCACGACGGAGTTCGTCTGTCACGGTAACCTCAAGTGCAACAGTCAGTTTCCCTTCATTGGCAACCAACCATCCCGGAATATCTTCACTGAAGATTTCCACATCCGCCGATTCTATCACAGCTTCTGCTCCGCCCAAATCAAAGGTGTACTTACCATTCTTTTCAAGTTCTGCAATAGCTTCTTGTGACATTTCTGCTACAGCAGCTGCTACAGCTTTCATTTGTTTTCCAAATTTTGGTCCCAGTTTTTTGAAGTCACACTTCACTTTTTTCACCAGAACACCTGCCGCACCATCCACAAACTTGATCTCTTTTACGTTCACTTCGCTCATGATTAATGCTTTCACGGCTTCGATATGCGCTTTTTGAACTTCATCTACCACGGGAATCATAATACACTGCAATGGCTGGCGAACCTTAATGTTTACTTTACGGCGTAATGCCAGCACCATGGAAGTAACATCTTGTGCCATTTGCATTTGTGCTTCCAGTTCCTTATCAACCATTTTCTCATTGTATTCCGGGAATTTGGCAAGATGGACAGACACAACGTTATCACGACCTGTTACTCCGATCAAATCACTGTACAAGCGGTCTGCATAGAATGGAGCGATAGGTGCCATCAGTTTGGCTACAGTCTCCAAACATGTATACAGAGTCTGATATGCAGAGAGCTTATCTTGAGTGAATCCACCACCCCAGAAACGTTTACGGTTCAGGCGAACATACCAGTTAGACAGATTATCATTTACAAAATCTGAAATTAAACGTCCGGCTTTAGTCGGTTCATATTCATTGTAACAAGTATCTACCTCTTTTACTAATGTATTCAAGACGGATAGAATCCATCGGTCAATTTCCGGACGCTCATTCATCGGAAGATCGGCTTCCTTGTATTCAAAACCGTCTACATTGGCATACAGGGCAAAGAAAGAATAAGTATTGTATAACGTTCCGAAGAATTTACGGCGTACCTCTTCAATGCCATCAACATCAAACTTCAGGTTGTCCCATGGAGAAGAGTTAGTGATCATATACCAGCGTAACGGATCAGAGCCATATTGTTCAATAGTAGAGAATGGGTCAACAGCATTACCTAAACGTTTAGACATCTTGTTGCCATTTTTATCTAATACTAATCCATTGGAAATAACAGCCTTATAAGAGACGCTATCGAATACCATTGTTGCAATGGCATGTAAAGTAAAGAACCATCCGCGAGTCTGGTCTACTCCTTCCGCTATAAAATCGGCCGGGTATACCTGATGACTATCCAACAATTCTTTATTTTCAAATGGATAATGAATCTGGGCATACGGCATTGCGCCCGAATCAAACCATACGTCGATCAAGTCTGCTTCACGTTTCATCGGCTTCCCGTCCTTTGAGACAAGGATAATATCGTCTACATAAGGGCGATGAAGGTCTATCTTATTATAATTCTCTTCATTATATTCACCCGGTACGAAACCTTTATCTTTATATGGATTCGACTGCATATATCCTGCAGCGACTGATTTTTCTATTTCATTATATAGCTCTTCAACCGACTCGATACATTTTTCGTCACTGTTATCTTCTGTTCGCCAAATCGGTAATGGAGTACCCCAATAACGAGAACGGCTTAAGTTCCAGTCATTCAGGTTTTCCAGCCATTTTCCAAAGCGACCGGTTCCGGTAGACTCCGGTTTCCAGTTAATAGTCTTATTCAATTCTATCATGCGTTCTTTGCAAGCTGTAGAACGAATAAACCAGCTGTCCAGCGGATAATATAGTACCGGTTTATCTGTACGCCAGCAATGGGGATAATTATGCACATGCTTCTCTATTTTGAAAGCTTGATTATTAACCTTCATCATCATACAGATACTTACATCCAATGACTCATCTTGATCGGACAGGTTTGGATCATATGCATTCTTCACAAAGCGGCCAGCATACTCTTTATATAAATCTACGTTAACGCGCTGTTTTATAAAGTCTTCATCCAATTCATCTAAAGTATAGAATTTACCGGTCAAATCTACCATCGGACGAAGTTCTCCCTTTTTATTAACCAACTGTAGCGGAGGTATGCCGGCAGCTTTTGCTACTTGGGCGTCATCGGCACCAAATGTAGGTGCAATATGTACGATACCTGTACCGTCTTCCGTTGTTACATAATCGCCCAAAATTACTCTGAAAGCACCTTCGCCCGGATTTACCCACGGAATTAATTGCTCGTATTCCATGCCTACCAAATCAGGGCCTTTATATTCAGCTATCACTTTGAAAGGAACCAATTTATCACCTGCCTTATAATCTTCCAGCTTCAGTTCGGCTGCTTTCGGATTAAAATGTGCATTCAATAACGCCTTTGCCAATACCACCGTGATGGGTTGTCCTGTATATGCGTTGTATGATTGAACTGCTACATAATCAATTTTAGGGCCGACACAGAGTGCGGTATTTGAAGGTAATGTCCATGGAGTAGTGGTCCATGCCAGGAAATAAGGAGTGCCCCATTGTGCCATTTCCGGTTTGGGGTTCTTCATTTTGAATTGTGCCACTACTGTCGTATCTTTCACGTCCCGATAACATCCCGGTTGATTCAGTTCGTGTGAACTTAATCCGGTTCCTGCTGCCGGAGAATAGGGTTGGATGGTGTATCCTTTATACAGTAATCCTTTTTTATACAATTGTTTTAGCAACCACCACAAGGTTTCGATGTAACGATTATCATATGTAATGTATGGATGCTTCATATCCACCCAATAGCCCATTTTGTGGGTCAGGTCTTCCCATTCCTTTGTAAACTTCATCACATCCTGACGACAGTGAGCATTGTATTCGGCTACTGAAATTGTTTTTCCAATATCCTCTTTTGTGATTCCCAAAGACTTTTCAACCCCCAACTCAACAGGAAGTCCGTGTGTGTCCCAACCGGCTTTACGTTTCACCTGATAGCCCTTCATCGTTTTGTAACGACAGAAAATATCTTTGATAGAACGAGCCATTACGTGGTGAATACCCGGCATACCGTTAGCTGATGGAGGTCCTTCAAAAAATACAAACGAAGGACAGCCTTCACGTTCTGTCATACTCTTGGCGAAAACTTGGTTTTCGTCCCATTTTTTCAACACGTCCTTATTCACCTTCGAAAGGTCGAACTGCGAATATTCGGCAAATTTCTTGCTCATGGCTATATTTACAATTTTACTATATTACAATTTAAGATTGGGATACCCTCCCTATTTTAAGGGTGCAAATGTACAAAAACATTCGTTTTCATACAAGAAAAGGCTTTTTAATTTCAGTATGATAGAAAAGGCTATCTTGTGAAAAGAGTGTAAAAAGTAGTAAGGGGGATGAAACAAAAAACTACATGTCTTGTTTATCAGTGAAATTTTAAAACCTATATGTTATGAATTACGGTATAAGTGTATTGTTCAGAGCAATTCCCTTGGCAATGGCTCTGTTTTGTTTTGGCTACGGGGCGTTTATCAGTGCATATGGCGATGACTCTAACCGACTGGTAGCAGGTCCGGTAGTTTTTTCATTAGGTATGATTTGCATTGCACTATTTGCAACAGCCGCTACTATTATCCGGCAAATCATACATACTTACGGGCGAGGTTCTTTATATGCATTGCCTATTATCGGTTATCTGGCCGCTGTTGTCACAATTATTGGCGGAATTTGCATGTTTACCCGATCTACCTCTGCCTCCTCTTTCGTAGCTGGACATGTAGTTGCCGGAGTGGGACTGATAACTACTTGTGTAGCAACCGCAGCAACATCTTCTACCCGTTTTTCATTGATTCCTGCCAACTCAAAAATGATTGGTAACGGTATTCCTAAAGGAGCGTTTACCAAGGGGCAAGAGCTTATATTAAAAACAATAGCTATCACTATATCGTTGATTGCCTGGATATGGGCTTTCGTTTTATTAGCCAAGAGCGATGTACATCCTGCTTATTTCGTAGCAGGGCATGTGATGGTAGGTTTAGCTTGCATTTGCACAAGCCTGATTGCTTTAGTTGCTACTATTGCCCGTCAAATCAGAAATGTGTATACGGATAGAGAACGTAAAAGATGGCCAAAACTCGTATTGTTGATGGGAACCGTTTCGCTTCTTTGGGGACTGTTTGTTATTTTTTCCGATTCAAGCACCACTAACGGAGTAATCGGATACATCATGATTGGGCTTGGGCTGGTTTGTTACAGCATTTCAAGTAAAGTAATTCTGCTGGCGAAAATTTGGGGAAGAGAATTTGCTTTGGCCAACCGCATCCCTCTGATTCCGGTATTGACGGCGTTGGCCTGTTTGTTTCTGGCTTCTTTCGTTTTTGAATTGGGTACGACGCATGATGATTATTTTATCCCTGCACGCGTATTAGCCGGTTTGGGTGCCATTTGCTTCACTCTCTTTTCAATTGTCAGTATTCTTGAGAGTGGAACATCTTCAAAATAAATATAAGGGTGTCAAAACTCACCACAGAGGACACAGAGTAACACAGAATCGATTTTAAATTGTTGATTATTAATAAAAAAAAGGTTCTGTGATACTCCTTGTTACTTCGTGGTGAAAAGAGTTTTGATACCCTCTTATTCATAAAATTTGTTGAGTGAGATATAATATTCTAATCGGGAATTGGGTAATGTGAATGACATGTAATTGCCAAAATATACAGTTGGGCAGCCGGTTTCACCAAGAACTTTTCCTGCATGAGATTTTTTAATGGCAGATGCAAATGTCGAGGCTCCGGAATAAGTGGATTCATTTACCAATACTGTAACTGCTCCTTTATAAATGTCTGCTTTATCCCGGTTTCCCTCTACGAAAGAATCCCGAATAGCAAATAAAGAACCGTCAGGTAAATTTTTGATCTCTTCATAGGTTTCCGGATGTTTTTGTTCATTGTACCGTTTTGAGTACGAACTGATTTTTAAATCAGTTTTGATATATAATGTATAAGCATCATGCGATAAGTATGACAGAAGCATGTCAACTCCGGCACTTGACCCTCCTTTGTTATTCCTGACATCTATAACCAAATTGGGTACATGTTCTCTGTTAATCACCGAAAAGACTGAGTCACAAAATTGTTTTAGTTGTGGTAATTGATATAAGTTCATTATTTGCAGAGTAGCAGTCTGTTTATCCGGACTTAGAGTATAAACAAATTGTGGCAGACTTTTGCCAAGTCGTGCTTTTAAAACAGGGAAGGCATCTATTTGACTGATACCATTCAATGATTCTTTCCAGATCTTTTTTTCTCTTTTAATTGTAAAATCATATTTTTCACCCCAATTATATTTATACCATAGCAAAGTAGAAAGATAACTGGTCAATTGATTTTCCTTAATAGCGTTTCCTTTTTCAGCTCCCAGTAAGAGATACAATTGGCTTAATATGGTTTGACTATTTATATTATTCATACATATTATTTCATCATTTTCCTGTATTGAACAGGATATTAGAGGAAAATCAACCAATATCTTATTCTCTACTATTTTTAAGCGTAGAGGCAGAGTCAGCCCTCCATTATTCAAATAGTCAATTCTGTCTTGAGTAGCAGGAATTGTGAAATTAGTATGACCATCTTTAACAGATGCAACAAATGGAGAGACTATAAAGTAAAAATCAGAAAGGTTTCGTTCTTTATTCAACAAACGATATATTGAATCATGTTTCTTTTCAAATTCTTTTTGTGTTTGATACACAAATAAGTCCGGATGTACCTGATGTAGTAAGCTATATAAGGTGTCAAAATCTTCCTTTTGCTGGCGGGAGGTTAGTATCTGAGCATTTATTGGGATACTGAGATTACATAAAATAATTGTCATCAGAATTAAAGATGGAGTTTTCATGTTTTGCCGTTTTAAAATTAGACATTGGTGATTAAAGCTATTTAGTGAATGCTAATATAGATAATCTTTTTGGAAAACTACTTTATTCTAAGTACTAGTTTATATTTTATATTCCAGTCATCCCCAGCCGATATTATGAATAGTAGTGTGCCTTTCTAATTTAAATCTACTTCAAAATTGTATTTAATACAAATTAATAGCCCTTTTATACGTTTATTGGCATATTTTTACTTACTTTGCACCATATAAAGGCACAACTATGCACAAAAAACTATTAGTGACTGCATATTTTGTAATAGCAGCATTGTTGCAAACTCTGGCAGGTAATTTCCCCTTATCCTTTTTTGCATTCCCTCTGAATGTGATTGTGGCAGTTATATGGATTTATTCGTTATGGCGTCTCTATAAAGAAGGGAATAAGTTGCCGTTAACCCGTTTTCTGTTATCTTCCCGGACAAGTGTTCTATCGATCCTATTATTAATAGGTGGCAGTCTGGTTATCGGCTTGTTTCCTCAGTTATCGGAAGCAGAAGCAGATTCCATTCCAGGGGTTTTAGCTTCGTTGGGATGCTATAATTTCATGACTTCCTGGATATTCATTGCCATTCTTTTCCTTTTATTGAGTAATTTGGCAATGGTGATTATTCATGCTTTTTATCATTGTGTGCCGGCAAAGAAGCGTTTTATCCTGAACCATTTGGGATTATGGCTCGCTTTATTTGCCGGATTTTTCGGTAGCAGTGATGTTCAGACTTTACGCATCCCGCTTTATACCGGACAACCGGGACGCGAAGCTTATAGTATGGATGGGAAAGCCTATTATCTGGATTATGAACTGGAACTCTATTCTTTCAATACAGAATATTATCCTAACGGGATGCCTTCGCGTTTTGCTGCAGATATGCGTATTGGAAACCGGAGAACTACACTTGAAGTCAATCACCCCTACAGTTACCGTTTGGGAGAAGACATTTACCTGACCGGATATGATACACGCAACATGGGAAATACCCGGTATTGTATCCTTCAAATAGTTCGTCAACCTTGGAAATATGTTATGGTAGTTGGCATTTTGATGATGTTGACAGGAGCTGTTTTGTTATTTATTAATGGTCCTAAAAAGCTGAAACATGATAACCTGGGATAACTTCTATTTGTTCGCAGTCGCTTCAATCTGTCTTTGGTTGACAGGAGCTATATTTGCATTTCGTTCGTCAGTACGAAGTAGAATGGCCGTTGTGCTCACTATAGCAGGCATCACCTGCTTGGGAATATTCATTGCCGGGCTGTGGATATCTCTGCAACGTCCCCCACTCCGCACTATGGGCGAGACCCGTTTATGGTACTCTTTCTTTATGGGTATTGCCGGGTTATTGACTTATATTCGTTGGAAATATCGATGGATACTTTCTTTCTCCACCTTATTGTCCACTGTCTTTGTAATAATCAATCTGCTGAAGCCGGAGATACATGACCAGTCGCTTATGCCGGCTTTGCAAAGTATTTGGTTTATTCCCCATGTCACCGTCTATATGTTCTCCTATTCCGTATTGGGATGTGCTTTCATCATAGCCCTCTGCGGTCTTGTCCATCACAAAGAAGAGTACCTGGTGACAGCAGACAATCTGGTCTATTCCGGAGTGGCGTTTTTGTCAATCGGAATGCTTCTCGGGTCTTTGTGGGCTAAGGAGGCATGGGGTAATTATTGGAGTTGGGACCCCAAAGAAACCTGGGCGGTAGTAACCTGGATGGGATACCTATTATATATACATCTGCGCTTGCGAAGGAAGTTTCGCAAAAAGATGCTGTACGTCATACTGATTTTCTCCTTTCTGGCATTGCAGATGTGCTGGTATGGAGTGAATTATTTGCCTTCGGCTCAACAAAGTGTACATTTATACAATCGTAATAATTAACTTAAAGAATGCACAATGAAGAAAAGTACAAAATTTATCATCGCATTGCTTGTGACGGTCGGGGCACTGGCTATCACTTACCGTGTTGTAAACCAAGCACCGTCGAAAGATCTTGCTGCTGATGCTCAGATGCAGGAAATCATTACTTCGGGGGGATGTTTACAATGTCATTCGGGCAGTCCGGACCTTCCTTTCTATGCCAACTGGCCCGTTGCAAGCGGAATGGTACAGAAAGACGTAACGCAAGGTTATCGTGCTTTCGACATGACCGAAATGGCTGAAGCTCTGAAAGCCGGTAAGCCTGTCGGAAAAGTAGCACTTGCTAAAGTCGAAAAAGTAATCATGGACGGAACGATGCCCAAACATGCTTATTACATGGTACATTGGGGATCGAGCGTAACAGATGCCAAGAAGGAAATGGCTATGGCATGGGTTAAACAACATCGTTTGGCACATTATGCTAACGGACTGGCTGCCGCTGAGTTTGCCAATGAACCGATACGTCCCATCGCAGATTCTATTCCTGTGGATATGCGTAAAGTCATCTTGGGAGATATGCTCTATCATGACACTCGCCTTTCGGCCGATAACACCGTTTCATGTGCTTCGTGTCACGGATTGAATACCGGTGGTGTGGACAATAAGCAATATTCGGAAGGTGTAGGCGGACAGTTCGGAGGCGTAAATGCTCCGACAGTGTATAACGCCGCTTACAATTTCGTCCAGTTCTGGGATGGACGTGCCGGAACACTTGCCGAGCAGGCTGCCGGACCTCCTTTGAATCCGGTCGAGATGGCCTGTCAGTCATTTGATGAAATCATTGCGAAACTGGAGCAGGATGCAAACTTTACCAAAGCCTTTTTGGCTGTATATCCCGATGGTTATTCCGAACAGAATATCACGAATGCGATCGAGGAGTTTGAAAAGACACTGCTTACTCCGAATTCCCGTTTCGACCTTTATCTGAAAGGTGAAAAGACTGCCATTAACGATATAGAGCTGGCCGGATACGAATTGTTTAAGAAATACGATTGTGCTACATGTCATGTCGGTGAGACACTGGGCGGCCAGTCTTACGAGCTGATGGGCGTAAAGAGAGACTACTTCGCAGATCGGGGCATTGAATTGACAGAAGAAGATAACGGACGTTTCAAACAAACCCGGAACGAACGTGACAAACATCGCTTTAAAGTGCCCGGTTTGAGAAACATTGCCCTGACGGCTCCTTACTTCCATGACGGCAGTATGAAAACAATGAAAGAGGCTGTAGATTACATGGCCAAATATCAGATGGATCTGAATCTTCCGGAAGATGAACTGAATAAAATCGTTGCTTTTCTGGAGACACTGACCGGGGAGTACAAAGGTAAGCCCCTGACCAACGATAATCAGACCAAAGCATTATAACCTCTCTCAGGTAGATATAAGAAAAGGATACTCTTTACAGGGTATCCTTTTTAATTTTATGTTATAAATGGATTAGTTACGAGGCAGAGCTTCTTTAACAACCATCTGACGGCCTTCGTATTCAGCTCCGTTCAACTCAGAGATCACATTTTTTGCTTCATCGTCGTTCGGCATTTCAACGAATGCGAATCCTTTTGATTTGCGAGTCTCGCGATCGATGATCAGTTTTACTGAATCAACTGTTCCGTACTCTTCCATTACTTGTCTCAAATCTGCTTCCTTAACACGATAGCTAAGGTTTCCAATGTACATGTTCATAAAATAAAAAAAATAAAAATTGATAAATAAATTTAGAAACAACAGAAGTTTGAGATTAGATCTGGATTCAACTGATTCAGTAGAAAATAGAGTAAAATAAAACAATCAATTGTTTTCGTCGGTAAAGTACGTCATAATATTTGGATTATCAACTATAAAAGGGCATTTATTTTTCAATAAACGCCCTTTTCTTTTACAGATGTATCTCTGTTAATGCTTACTCAGATAGTTGGCTACTCCGTCTTCGGTAGCTTTCATGGCGTCTTTGCCTTTCGACCAATTGGCCGGACAAACCTCACCATACTCTTCAAAATGTTGTAAAGCGTCTACCATGCGCAATACTTCATCCACGTTACGTCCCAGCGGCAAGTCGTTGATGACGCAATGTCTTACTACGCCCTCCTTGTCGATCAGGAACAGACCACGGAAAGCTACCGGTGTCCCTTCGCATACCCAATTGCCATTTTCATCGGGGGCATAGCTTCCGGCCAGCACTCCATAACTCTCAGAGATTGACTTAGAAAAGTCGGACACAATAGGATACTTCACGCCCTGGATACCTCCTTCGTTCTTGGGCATCTGCAACCAAGAGAAGTGAGAATATTCAGAGTCGACCGAACAACCTACCACAGCGACATCACGTTTTTCAAACTCTTCGAGCTTTTCCTGAAATGCGTGCAGTTCGGTGGGGCATACAAAAGTGAAGTCCATCGGGTAGAAGAAGAATACTACGTATTTTTTCCCTTTATACTGATCCAACGAAAAGTTCTGAACGATTTCATGCCCATTGATTACAGCCGTGGCATCGAATTTCGGCGCTTGTTTTCCAATTAATGATCTCATAATTCTCTTATTTTAGAAGTTATTAAATGATTCATTTCGGAAACAAAGCTATCAGAATCTTTGTTTACTGCCAAAGTTTAATGATATATAATATCTATCGGTCAATAGACAAAATCTATTAAGGCTTCTTGAAGCGCACTTCATATACATCATTTCGCCTGTCCTTCAGGTTGCGAACGCTGCCGTAAGTGTGCAGTTCGTTCAATAAGTCGAGATCTACATCCGAAACCAGGATCATTTCTGTATTCGGAGTTGCTTCGGCACGCTTTCCGTCTGTCGGAAAAGCGAAATCGCAAGGTGTGAATACTCCCGACTGAGCATATTGAATATCCATATTGTGCACACGGGGAAGATTGCCTACACTGCCGGCTATTACCACAAAGCATTCGTTCTCAATGGCACGTGCCTGTGCGCAGACCCGAACACGCGAATAAGCATTTTGTGTATCGGTGAGAAACGGTACAAACAGAATCTGCATTCCCTGGTCGGCCATCAGACGGGAGAGTTCCGGAAATTCCACATCATAACAGATCAGTATGCCTATCTTTGCACAGTCCGTATCGAATGTTTTAAGCTGTTTGCCGCCGCTCAGTCCCCAACTCTTTATCTCGTCTGGGGTGACATGGAGCTTTTCGTACATTTCGTAAGTTCCGTCGCGTCGGCAAAGAAATCCGGCATTGTACAGCAATCCGTCTTCTTTGATCAGTGGCATACTTCCTGTGATGATATTGATGTTGTAGCTGATTGCCAGATTAATGAAGCGATCGCGGATTTCTTCGGTATATTGGGCCAGCCCGCGGATGGCCTGTGATTCGCCTTTGTCATTGTACTTTGACATCAACGGTGCATTAAAGTATTCGGGGAAAAGCACAAAATCACTCTTATAGTCGGATACCGCATCTACAAAAAATTCTACCTGTTCGAAGAGATCGTCCAAGGTCTTATAACTACGCATCTGCCACTGCACCAATCCTACACGGACCGTTGTTTTGGGGGCCAGATATTCTTGCGTAGGCGGCTGATAGTAAATGTTGTCCCATTGCAAGAGACAGGCGTAGTGTTTTGATTCTTCATCGTTCGGCAAATAATTGGTCATCACCTTGCGTACGTGAAAATCATTGGAGAGTTGAAAAGTGAGCACCGGATCATAGATTTCGCGCTGACGAACACGGTCGATGTACTCTTTGGGACGCATCTTGTCGGCATACTTATGGTAATTCGGGATGCGACCGCCAAACATAATCGCTTTCAGATTCAGCGTTTCGCAAAGTTCTTTGCGATATTCGTACATGCGCCGAGCTAGTCGTAACCCGCGATATTCGGGATGGATAAAGACCTCGATGCCATATAAGATATTCCCTTGGGGAGAATGGGTATTGAAAGTCTCCTTCCCCGTGACCTGGGCATAGGTATGATCGTTTTTCACTTTATCATATTCTACAATGATAGAGAGTGCACAGCCGACTATCTTTTCGTCGACCACAGTAACAATTTGTCCTTCGGGGAAAATTTTAATTAGTTTCTCAATCTGCTCGTGTGTCCAGAACACATCGCTTCCGTCCGAATATACACGTGTAAACGATTGGGATAATTGAGCGTAATCTTCAATCTGGAGGTTACGGATCTGTACCTTATTGATTTTATGAGGATAATCCATAGTAACTTGTATTAAAAAAACATTGCAAAGGTAAGCTTTATCTTTATAACCGGACAGCTTTCATATAATTTTATACCTTTGCATTTCATAACAACTATCAAGAGTATGCGTAAATTTATTATTTCTTTCTGCTGCTATGTCTTCTTTATTTTTACTTTGGCAGCGCAGGACAAGGCTCCGCATTACACCGTAATTGTTTCATTGGATGCCTTCCGCTGGGATTATCCGGCAATGTATGATACCCCTAACCTGAACCAGATGGCCCGCGAGGGAGTAAAGGCGACCATGCTTCCCTCCTATCCGGCGTCTACTTTCCCCAACCACTATACATTGGCTACGGGATTGGTGCCTGACCACAACGGTATTATCAACAACACTTTCTGGGATGTAAAACGTCGTCGCCAATACTCTATGGGAGATCCCGCCACGCGAAACAATCCCGACTACTATCTGGGTGAACCGATCTGGATTACGGCACAAAAGCAGGGAGTGAAGACAGGAAACGTTTATTGGGTTGGTTCGGATATTGCCATCAAAGGCGGTTATCCTACTTACTACCGGGAATATGCCGAGAAGCCTCGTCTTACTTTTGAACAGCGGGTGGATTCGACCATCGCTCTTCTGGAAAAGCCGGAAGCGGAACGTCCCCGTCTCGTTATGCTTTACTTTGAAGAGCCGGATGGCGTGACCCATCATCACGGCCCCCACAGTGTAGAAGCTGCTGCCATTATACACCGTATGGATAGTTTAGTCGGAATGTTGCGGCAGGGAATTGCATCGCTTCCTTTCGGTAAGGATGTCAACCTGATTGTCACCGCCGATCATGGAATGACTGAGATCAGTGACGACCGCGTGGTAGACATGAATAAGTATCTGCGTCCGGAATGGTGTGAGGCTGTGGATGGACGGACTCCGACCTCTATTTTCACAAAACCGGAATATCGCGACTCGGTATACAATGCCTTGAAAGATGTACCCCATATTCATGTGTGGAAAAAGGAGGAGATTCCTGCCGAATTAAACTATGGAAGCAGTGACCGTATCGGTGATATTGTAGTGGCTCCCGAGTTAGGATGGCAATTTACCGATGTACCACGTGCCTTGAAAGGTGCTCATGGATATTTTCCGCAAAGTCCGGATATGCAGGTAATGTTTCGTGCCTGTGGCCCCGACTTTAAGGCAGGGTATGAATCGAAGGGATTTGTCAATGTGGATATCTACCCGCTGTTGGCCCATTTATTGAAAATTACTCCGGAGAAGACAGATGGACAGTTCGAAAGAATAAAAGACATTCTGAAAGATGTGTCTTTTTGATAATTTATTGCGTGTAAAATCGCATCTTTCTGTCCATCGGGCAAGATGACTAAAAAAATCGTCTGCAATTTGAATCAGCGTTTTTAAAAAGGAAATCCATCTATATGTATTTACTGAAATATATATAGGTGGATTCTCTTTTTAATATCTCTATGATAAATAAATAGGGTAAACAGTTATCATTCTTCTATTTTATTTCTATCGTACAGATATAACCAAATAGAGAAATATCGTCCTCGTTTTTGCTCCCATTCGATATCATTAGACCATACGAAGCATATGTAGTAACCATCCGGACCGGATGGTTACGCCTTAATGAGTGGATGAAGTAAGCTTTTTGCCAGTTTGCTTACTTTAACTCATCTAAAAGTCGGTAGCTCCACCCCTTTCAGAAGCAAGCTGAAAGGGGTGAAACTACCGACTATGGTTTGCTACGCTTCCGGTTTACCGGATTCTCAAGAAGTGCATGTTAGCCAAAAGGATGTATATGCTGCATTCGGTCGGCATTTACTTCGATTTGCTTTCAATGTGGAATGACGTAAGATCTACTCCGGTTAACGCTTCTTCCAAAGTTTGCTCATATCCTCCAATGTTTTTCCTTTGGTTTCCGGCACCCAACGCCATACGAAGAGGGCGGCAATCATACAAATGATTCCGTAAAGACTGTAGGCAAACATCGGACTGAAATCATAGAGCGCGGGGAACGTAGATGAAACAATGTAGTTGAATATCCATTGAAATGCCACAGCAATGGCCACCGCTTTGCCACGGATGGTGTTGGGAAAGATTTCGGATATCAGTACCCAACAGATGGGTCCCCATGACATCATGAAGAAAGCTGCATATACAATGACCGACAGTACGGGAAGTATCCCCTTGATACCCATACTGTCACACAAGGCGACTGCAAAGGCTCCGACAGCCATACCGACGGAACCGATGATGAGCAACGGTTTCCGTCCGAAACGGTCGACGGTGAAAATAGCTATCAGTGTAAAGACGATATTGACAATGCCCATGATGACGGTTTGCATCATTCCTCCGCCTTCGGCACCGGCATTTTCGAATATTCGCGGCGCATAATAGAGCACGGCGTTGATGCCGATGGCTTGCTGGAAGACAGAAAGCAGAATACCGATAACAATCACCGCCGCACCGTAGGTGAACAGCTTCTCTGTCTTTTCCTGCGAAGTGGCTTTTATTTCGGCAAGAATCTCTTGTGCTTTTGTGGCTCCATTCACTTTTTTGAGAATGGAATAAGCCTTCTGATCCTGATCAATCATCACCAGATAACGGGGAGTTTTGGGTACGAAGAAGAGTAACATGCCGAAGAAAGCTGCCGGAAAGGCTTCGGAACCGAACATATAGCGCCACCCTTCGGTAACGGTCCACATATCCGACTCGCTACTTACAGAAAGTGTACCGGCAGCATCTTTCAGGATAACAGGATTCTGGTGGTCGCCCAAGATCAGGTAGTTTACAAAGTAAACCACAAGCATGCCGAAGATTATGGCAAACTGATTGCACGACACCAGTGTACCGCGAATGTTGGAGGGAGCTATCTCGGCAATATACATGGGACAAACAGCGGACGCCAGTCCCACTCCGATGCCTCCCAGAATGCGGTAGAGATTAAAGGTGATAAGCAGGTTCATATTAGCCTTCCCATATTCAAAGAACAGGAATTCAGGATAATAAGACCCCAGTGCCGAAAGGAAGAAAAGTACGGCGGCCAGCCGTAGTGAGTTGCGGCGTCCCAGCCGTGAAGCGAAGATGCCGGACAATGCACCACCCAAGACGCAACCGATCAGTGCACTCGAGGAGGTGATGCCGTGCATCACTTTGTCGTATTGAAAATCTGTGGCTGTGAGGAAGAAGGCTTCGAGCCCTTTCTCAGCTCCTGAAATTACAGCGGTATCATAGCCGAACAGCAATCCGCCCAGGATGGCTACCGATGTAATGGAATACAGGTAGAGCTTGCTACCCTCGTTGGTATGATTCATGGCATTAGCTTTTTTTGAATTACGGTCTGCAGGCAACAAGAGCCTGCAGACCGTGAAATACGGACTTATAATGAGTAGATATTAACGAGTGCTTCATACAGTTCCTGTTGGCCGCTGGTCTGCTTCGGCTCTCCGTTGGCTTTGGCATAAGCAACCAGTTCCTCCAGGCTGAGTTTCCCTTCTTCGAACTCCTTGCCTTTGCCCGCATCGAACGAGGCATAACGGTCGGACAACATTTTCCGGTAAGGAGACTCATTGAGCAGATTGGCTGCGCTTTCCAAGGCACGTGCCATAGCATCCATTCCGGCAATATGTGCGATAAAGATATCTTCCGGGTCAGTAGAGTTCCGGCGAGTTTTGGCATCGAAGTTTGTACCGCCGTTACCCAATCCGTCGTTACGGATAATCTGCATCATGGCTTGTGTCAGTTCGAAGTTGTCAATCGGAAATTGATCCGTATCCCATCCGTTCTGATAATCGCCGCGGTTTGCGTCGATAGACCCCAACATTCCGTTGTCTACAGCCACCGCCAGTTCATGTTCGAACGTATGTCCTGCAAGGGTGGCATGATTCACTTCGATATTCACTTTGAAGTCTTGATCCAGTCCGTGAGCCTTCAGGAAGCCGATAACTGTCTCTGTATCGACATCATACTGATGCTTTGTCGGTTCCATGGGTTTCGGTTCAATTAGGAAAGTGCCCTTGAAACCACGTGCACGTCCATAATCACGGGCAATGGTCAGCATCTGTGCCAGATGTTCTTTTTCGCGTTTCTGATCAGTATTCAGCAACGACATATACCCTTCGCGTCCACCCCAAAAGACATAGTTCGTACCTCCCAGTTCAATGGTGGCATCAATCGCATTCTTTATCTGGACAGCGGCACGGGCCACAACATCAAAATCGGGATTGGTGGCTGCGCCGTTCATGTAACGCGCGTGGCTGAATACATTGGCCGTTCCCCACAACAGTTTGATGCCTGTTTCGGCCTGTTTCTGCTTAGCATAAGCAACCAGCTCTTTCAAGTTGGCCTCATAGGCTTCGATGCTGTCGGCTTCCGTAACCAGATCGACATCATGGAAGCAATAATACCCGATGCCCATTTTCTGCATAAACTCGAAACCGGCATCCATTTTATTCTTGGCTGCCTGCACGGGATCAGGGTCACCGTTCCATGGGAACTGTTTGGTTCCGCCTCCAAACTGATCACCGCCTTCGGCACAAAGTGTATGCCACCATGCCATTGCAAACTTTAACCAATCTTTCATACTACGCCCGTTAATCATTTTCTCGGCATCGTAATAGCGAAATGCCATCGGGTTCTTACTGTCTTTTCCTTCAAATTTAATTTTCCCTATACCCGGGAAGTACTCTTTTGTTGCCATCTTATTTAAAATTTTAGGGGCTTTGCCCTTTCTTCTTCCTTTGGGAAGAAGAAAGAAAGCCGGAATGATTAATATTCTATTCTTAATGATTACTTATTCTCTGTTTCTGTCTGCATGGACTGAGTCAGACATTGTTTCCACCGTGCGTAAGCATCAGTGTATTCCTGTTGTTTGCCGGCATCCGGTTCTACGACTGTCAGCTTATCGAGAGTTGCGAATGCTTCTTCATGGTCTTTATATATGCCCGCTCCCATTCCTGCTCCTTTGGCTGCACCAACGGAACCGTCTGTGTCATAGAGTTCGATGGTGGCTCCCGTCGTACCGGCCAGTGTCTCGCGAAAAACGGAACTCAGAAACATATTGGCGTGTCCGGCATGGATCTTTTTAACGGGGATGCCCATCTCTTCCATAATGTCGATGCCATATTTAAATGAAAAGACGATTCCTTCCTGTGCCGCCCGGATCAGATGTGATTTGTCATGCCTGTTGAAGTCTACGCCGTGTATACCGCAGCCGATTGCCCGATTATCGAGCATTCGTTCTGCTCCGTTGCCGAAAGGAAGGATGCTGATACCTGCACTGCCGATGGGAACGGATGAAGCAAAACGGTTCATCTCGGCGTACGAAATACCTTCGGGGGCAACATTGCGCCTGATCCACGAGTTGAGAATCCCCGTTCCATTAATACAGAGCAATACGCCGAGGCGGGGATCGGCAGCAGTATGGTTGACATGGGCAAAGGTGTTGACACGTGACTGCGGATCATAATTGATTTCGCCGTTTACTCCGTATACGACTCCCGATGTTCCGGCTGTGGAAGCTATCTCACCCGGATTGAACACATTCAGGGAAAGAGCGTTGTTGGGTTGGTCACCTGCACGGTAAGTGATCGGAGTGCCTTCTTGTAGCCCGAGTTCCCGGGCAGCCGTACCTGTCAGTCGCCCCTGTTCGACGAAAGTAGGCCGGATGTCGGCTATCAGCGAAGGATCGATTCCGTAATATTGCATCAGGAAGTCGGCCGGGCGGTTGTTTCGGAAGTCCCAAAACATTCCTTCGGAGAGTCCCTCTATTGTCGTACATACTTCACCGCTCAGTTTCATGGCGATGTAATCTCCCGGCAACATGATTTTATCGATCTGTTCATAGATATCCGGTTCGTTTTCTTTCACCCATGCCAGTTTTGAAGCAGTAAAGTTTCCGGGAGAATTAAGCAAATGTGCCAGACAGAACTTCTCACCGATTGCCTCGAATGCCCTCTGCCCGTAGGAGACCGCACGTGAATCGCACCAGATAATGGCCGGACGCAGTGTGCGTTGCCGTTTGTCCACACACACCAGACCGTGCATTTGATAAGAGATGCCGATGGCTTTGATGTCTTTGGCATCTACCCGTGATTCCGAGAGAATGGATCGGGTGGAGAGTTTCAAGTTCTCCCACCAACTTTCCGGTTCTTGCTCTGCCCATCCGGGACGTACGGCAATGATGCCCGCCTCTGTTTTCGGAAAGAACGCAGAAGCGACACATTTACCTGTTTCTGCATCTACCAGGCTCGCTTTAACCGAAGAGCTGCCTATATCATAACCTAATAAAAACATGATACTGTTTATTAATTTATTTGTAGTTTAATATTAAATCCCGATTGGGGGTTATCGTCTTGTCTTATTATATATCTTCCTGTCGAACTTATAATAACGGGCTGCCCGATGGGCTACTCCGGTTTGTTTCTCTTCCAGCGGTACAACGTAGTCCATCAGAGCTATCTTTTTATGGAAGTTACGCACATCCACTGCTTTGTCATATACCAGTTCGAACAGGATTCGTAACTGAGATGCGGTGAACTTACGCGGCAACAAGTCGAATAGCATCGAAGGATTAAACTCTACGAATTGCCGGATATAAGTCAGCGCCTCTCTGATTATCAAGTTATGGTCGAAAGCCAATGTCTTTATGTCTTTCAACGCTACCCAACAGGCTTGAAATTCATCCAGATTCTTGTCCAGTGCCCGGTCTATCTTTACCATCGACAGATAAGCTATGGTGACTATGCGTTCCACTTTCGATTGCATAGCCCGTTCCAACCAATGTACATCTTTGGGATTGCTCGTCCGGTTTTTGGAACCGAATGCCTTAAATTGCATCAGGTTGACGTTTCGGATACCGGTCAGTTCGAATAAGACCCGCTGGGCTGCTTCGTCCAGGTCTTCATCCATATAGATCAGACTTCCGGGAAGTTTCATGTCACGATAAACTTTTCCGTTTTCCTCTCCTATCCGATTAATCAGCAGAACCTTGAGTTGTTCTCCGTCAAAACCGATCACTACACAGTCCACTGAGATGTGATTGTTTGCCAATGGGATTTGTTTGGGTATGTCATGCATAATATTGAGTCTTTGATTGCTGCAAATATAGAGATATTATCATGCGGTAAACAAATAAATAATATGCTATAAAGCATTGTTTTTCATATATATACATATCGTAAATTTTACACTAAGGAGTATTCATCTTATTGTATCGATAACAATATGTATTTCTACCCTCGGTGAACGATAGTAATTGTAGAAAGTACAGAAAGCCGGGGAGTCTTTATAATCAGTTCTTTCGGTCGTCGCATACCCTCGAGCGATACGAGGGACTTATTGTATTTTATAGGGTATGTCATTTTGTATCTTCTTTGTTTTTATCCTATCTTTGCCACCAAACTATTAAAAAAACTAAAATGAAAACTTATCCGGTCGTTCTTTCCATTGCCGGCTCCGACTGTTCGGGCGGGGCAGGCATTCAGGCAGATATAAAAACGATTTCTGCTTTGGGAGCATATGCGGCATCGGTAATAACTGCTGTTACCGTGCAGAATACAAGAGGAGTAAAAGCTGTGCATACAGTTCCCGCTGAGATAGTGCAGGGACAGATTGAAGCGGTTATGGAAGATTTGCGTCCGGATGCCCTGAAAATAGGTATGGTGAGTGAACCGGCGCTTGTGAAGATTATTGCCGGGTGCCTGCTAAAGTATCCTCATTGTCCGATAGTTTATGATCCCGTCATGGTTTCAACCAGTGGACGGAAGTTGATGGCAGAAGATGCAATACAGTTGATCAAAGAAGAACTTTTTCCACTTACAAGCCTGATCACTCCCAATCTGGATGAAACGGAGGTACTGACCGGAAAGAAAATCACAACAGCAGAAGAGATGAAAGAAGCTGCCCGGCAACTTTCAGAAGAGTATCATACAGCGGTATTGGTGAAAGGAGGACATCTGGAGGGAAACGAAATGCAGGATGTGCTGTTTACCGATGGGAACGCCTATATATATAAGGAGAAAAAGATAGAGAGCCGGAATTTGCATGGGACGGGATGCACCCTTTCTTCTTCGATCGCCACTTATCTGGCATTAGGACTTCCTATGGACCAGGCAGTTGGCAAGGCAAAGAGCTATGTAAGCAAAGCTATTGATGCCGGCAAGGAAATAATTATCGGACATGGCAACGGACCGTTATGTCACTTCTGGGGCCCTGAGAAAGCCCGGATATGGGACGATAATAAGGTAGAATAGGCTGAAAAACATATTGCCCATTGCACAATTTCACCAAATCTGTGCTATGATATTGCAAAAATATATAACTTTGCACCCGCAAATTAAATTAAAAAACAAAAATATGAAAGCATTTGTATTCCCCGGTCAAGGTGCCCAGTTCGTAGGTATGGGTAAGGACCTGTATGAAACTTCAGCTTTAGCAAAAGAATTGTTTGAAAAAGCAAATGATATCCTGGGATATCGCATTACAGATATTATGTTCAACGGTACGGACGAAGATCTTCGTCAGACCAAGGTTACTCAGCCTGCTGTATTCCTCCACTCTGTTATTTCTGCACTTTGCATGGGTGACGACTTCAAACCTGAAATGACTGCCGGACACTCACTGGGTGAGTTTTCTGCATTGGTCGCTGCCGGCGCTCTGTCTTTTGAAGACGGCTTAAAATTGGTTTATGCACGTGCCATGGCTATGCAGAAAGCTTGTGAGGCAACTCCTTCTACAATGGCTGCTATTATAGCTTTACCGGATGAGAAAGTAGAAGAAATCTGTGCTTCTGTTACCGCTGAAGGAGAAGTTTGTGTACCTGCCAATTACAACTGTCCGGGACAGATTGTAATTTCCGGATCTGTACCGGGTATCGAAAAAGCTTGTGAATTGATGAAAGCAGCCGGAGCTAAGCGTGCGCTTCCGTTGAAAGTAGGCGGTGCATTCCATTCTCCTCTGATGGATCCTGCCAAAGTAGAATTGGAAGCTGCCATTAACGCGACTGAGTTCCACACACCGAAATGTCCGGTTTATCAGAATGTAGATGCCCTGCCCCATACAGACCCGCAGGAAATCAAGAAGAATCTGGTTGCTCAGCTGACTGCTTCTGTACGTTGGACACAGACCGTAAAAAATATGGTTGCCGATGGTGCTACCGACTTCACAGAATGTGGACCGGGTGCCGTATTGCAGGGATTGATCAAGAAGATCGACTCTACAGTTTCGGCTCACGGAATAGTATAAGTCTATTGATAGACCACTCTTAACACACAGCATCGGAATCTTTATGTAGGATTCCGGTGCTGTGTTTTTTTGTTTTAAGGTCATAAATTACTCTCATCGTTCTATCTGTAAAGATCGCTCTGGGCTGCAATGAAGGGACGCGGACAGTTTACAACTTTTTTGCCAACACTTTTGTTATAATTGGATAATAAACCTATTTTATCCAATGAAAGTACACGAATATCAGGCAAAGGAGATTTTCTCCACTTACGGAATACCTGTCGAGAGGCATGCTTTATGCCATACGGCAGATGGGGCTGTGGCTGCTTATCACCGAATGGGGGTAAACCGGGTAGCCATAAAAGCCCAAGTGCTGACCGGCGGGCGGGGAAAAGCCGGCGGAGTAAAGTTGGCCAATAATGATAGAGATGTCTACCAATACGCTCAAACTATTTTGGAGATGACTATAAAAGGTTATCCCGTCACCAAGATTCTTCTTAGTGAGGCTGTCAACATTGCAGCCGAATATTACATCAGTTTTACGATAGACCGTAATACGCGCTCTGTCACGCTGATTATGAGTGCGGCCGGTGGTATGGACATCGAGGAAGTAGCCCGCCAATCTCCGGAAAAGATAATACGTTGCAGCATTGATCCTCTAATCGGAGTTCCCGATTATCTGGCACATAAGTTTGCTTTCTCTCTCTTTGAACAAGCTGAGCAAGCTAACCGGATGGCAACTATTATTCAAGATCTTTACAAAGCATTTATTGAAAAAGATGCTTCACTTGCTGAAATTAATCCATTGGTACTTACCCCTGTTGGGACATTATTGGCTATTGATGCCAAAATGGTTTTTGATGATAATGCACTTTATCGTCATCCGGACTTACAGAAGTTATCAGAGCCCACAGAAGATGAGAAGTTGGAAGCGATTGCCAAAGAAAGAGGATTCAGCTATGTGCGCATGGACGGCGAGATAGGCTGTATGGTTAATGGAGCCGGTCTGGCTATGACAACTATGGATATGATCAAGCTTTATGGAGGAAATCCGGCTAATTTCCTTGATATTGGCGGTAGTTCAAATCCTGTCAAGGTGATAGAAGCTATGAGATTATTGCTGGATGACAAAAAAGTCAAAGTAGTCTTTATCAATATTTTCGGAGGTATCACCCGATGTGACGATGTAGCCATCGGACTCTTACAGGCGTTTGAGCAGATACAAACGGATATTCCTATTATTGTGCGGCTTACAGGCACTAATGGAAATATGGGACGTGAATTATTGCGTAAGAATAACCGTTTTCAAGTGGCCCAGACAATGGAAGAAGCTACTAAAATGGCTATAGAATCATTAAAGAAAGAATCGATATGAGCATACTTATTGATAAATCTACCCGACTTTTGGTGCAGGGTATCACAGGCAGGGATGGACTTTTTCATGCCAAAAAGATGGCTGAATACGGAACAAATGTGGTGGGCGGAACATCACCCGGCAAAGGAGGAACAATGATAGACGATACCTTTCCGGTATTCAACACCATGCATGAGGCTGTTCGCCGAACGCAAGCCAATACATCTGTTATTTTCGTACCGGCACGCTTTGCTGCCGATGCTATTATGGAGGCTGCCGATGCCGGTATCCGACTGATAATTTGTATCACAGAAGGAATTCCTACATTGGATGTAATAAAGGCCTACCGGTTTGTCGAACTGAAGGGAGCTAAACTCATTGGGCCGAATTGCCCCGGCCTGATCTCTCCCGGAGAAAGTCTGGTAGGTATTCTTCCGGGGCAAGTGTTCACTCCGGGCAATATAGGAGTAATCAGCCGTAGCGGTACGTTGACCTATGAAATCGTATCACATCTGACTGCTAAAGGTATGGGACAGTCCACTGCCATTGGTATGGGAGGTGATCCGGTTGTCGGACTTTATTTTCGTGATCTTTTGGGAATGTTACAAAATGATCCGCAAACTGATGCTATTGTGATGATTGGTGAGATTGGGGGTAACGCAGAAGAGTTGGCCGCAACATACATTCGTGAACATGTGACTAAACCTGTGGTGGCATTTATTGCAGGGAGATCTGCCCCGCCGGGTAAACAGATGGGACATGCCGGAGCTATTATATCCGGAAGTTCCGGTTCTGCAACCGAAAAGATTTCAGCATTGGAAGCTGCAGGAATCAGAGTTGCCGGTGAACCCTCGGAAATACCGGATTTACTGAAAGGCAGTTTCTAAACAATTCTTTTTTTAATTTATCAAACCACAAATTAAAAGTTATGAGTAGACGTAGACAATTAGAGCATGAAGTGTCTTTAGCTCAGGAAAGAATAAAAAAAGCTCCCAAAGATACTCCTAAAGAAATTTTGAAGACGTGGGAACAAGAGTTAGTCGACTTGGAATTAGAACTCAATAATCTGGTTGACGACGAAGAAGACAACAATGAATGAATCACTTCTCTTTAATCACAGAAAAGCCCGTACATAAAAACTGTACGGGCTTTTTCAAAGGAAATAGAATATTCTCCCGGCTACCTTCGGGAATGGCTACGCATAAAGGGTATACGGCTCCCTCAATTTATCAGTTGTGTAACATTTATAATAAGACGGAATTGGAGGTACTTTGTTCCGCTTCGGCTCATGTTTTAACTGTTTATTTTCATATTTACCTAATTATCCAATGATTTTCTTGTGAGATGTAATAGAATTACTCTATAATTTTTGATGTACATCAAAAACAAATAGCACAAAATGGCATTTTTATCCTATGTCAATTCAATCATCATATATCTCCCTTACATTTGTCATGTTTTCAAGGTATAACATAAAAAGTAGAGATTATGAAATGGGTAAAAAGATTGTTCGATAGAATCGGTAGTTCCGATTCTATGATTTGGGGCTATGTAATGCTCCATGAGTAAAGGATTATAAAACAGGATTTGATTGAAAAAAACGTTTGAAAAAGGAGGCTGGAATCATTCAGGCTCCTTTTTTAATACCGGAAAGATTTCAGCCAAAACGTATCCGGACTTTTAGAAATGCTATTTCTTTTAAATATCATTTTATATTTCATAGATTATCGTCTGAGACCTATTTTCTACGAAGGGGGCACGACTTCAGATTGAATGACATCTGGTTGATGAATCAAATAGTATTTTCTTCATTTTACTATTGCATTTCATTGGTTTGCTTCGACCTTTCTTTAAGTCTTTTCGGGATAAGGCTGTAGGATAAAAGCCCAAATTCGTACCTGAACTAAAAAATGTAAAACCATGATAAAAATACGTTTTAAAAACTTCGTAGTTAAATATTTTTTTGTATATTAGGGACATAACCAAATGATATAAAATGGAATTAGAGACAATTGGAGAAAACGCCGGCAAAGTATGGCGCACCCTGAATGAAATGAGGGGAGAAATATCTATTCAGGAACTTAGTCGGAAAATTAACCTCAGCGCCGAAGACGTTGCACTTGCGGTAGGTTGGTTAGCCAGAGAAAATAATATTTTTATTCAGAGACACAACTACCTGTTATACGTCAGTCATGATGCTTTCTGATTTTATCTCAAGAAGATTGACTGTCTGGGTCTAAAAAACATAATGGGGTGTATTGTCAAGCAATACGCCCCATTATGTTTTTATGATTTGGAACAAGTCTGTGCACCGGTTTTCATTAAGAGCCTATCGGTAAGAAAATAGGCTAACTCTACCATCATGATACCGATAATGGCACCTGCCAAAACGTCGCTCAGCCAATGGCGATTATTCAACTGCCTTGTGAATCCGGTGACAACTGCCGGCAAGAAGGTAGCAATACCCGCTAGGGGGGTCTTGAAACCATATTCTTTATACAGTAGTGTGGCAGCCGTAAAAGCCGTAGCTGTATGCCCCGAAGGGAATGAAAGGAAATCGGAACCGTCGGGACGAAGAACCCCCGCCAGTGATTTCATTGTAAGCACTATGGTCCCCATTAATATATAAGAAAATGCAGTAGAGACGAGCATTCGTTTCCAGTTACTACGGCTCTTTACTCCTGTAAGTTTTAACACGAACATAGCAACAATCGGAAGGTATGGCAAAAAATCATCATACCGATATGCAAAAGTAGAAGCATGCATATTACGTAAATGATAGATATATTGATCAGCACTTGTCAATAACCCGGCCCGCAGGGCACAAACTAAAAAGATACAGGCAAACAACCAAAACATTAATTTACGTGGACTCATATTGTTCTATTATAGGTGTATTGTTATGCCTACAAAGATAATTTTTTTGATGTAGAAGACATTAGGCAGAATTCATATGAAAATATTATTTGTCTTATTATAACATTCATATTAATATATGGGGATGAAACAACATAATGCACATCACATTTTACAATAAATCGAGGCGGGTATCATTCTCAGAAGTAATGCTACATATTTCCATCTCTTCGAAACATACGCAACTTTTCTTCTTCGAAGGATGGCGCGATAAATCTGTTGTACAGCTTTATCCAACGGAGTAATCCAAAACAACCCCTCTCCTTTTGCCATTGCCGTATCGACAAATCCGGGACGTACATCAGTGATATAAATAGGATAAGGTAGCTTGGCTGTTTTTTTTCTTAATCCTTCGGTATAGTTGATTTGATAGGCTTTCGAGGCATTGTATGCCGGGGCTATTCCTTCACCGCGCATTCCGCCTACAGATGAAATTACAATCAAATGCCCCCATTCTTGCTTCTGAAAAAAGTGAAAAGCCCAATCCACTACATTGGTAAATCCTATTACATTGGTTAAAAGAGTCGGTTTCTCTAGAAGATAATCAAGTTCAGGATTTAGCTCCCCTATTCCCGAACAGAATATAAGTATATCCATACCTCCCACTCTGTTCACAAGATTGCTCAGTTGTCGGACTGTATCGGTATCTTTGGTAACATCGGAAACACTATAAAAACAATTTTTATTTTGAGAACAGATCTCTTGTAGTTTATCTTCTCTACGCCCCGTAATACCAACTGTATTTCCTTCCCGGAGAAAGCGCTCTGCTAATCCTTTACCGATTCCGGAAGTAGCTCCTATAATAATAACTTTTTTCATTTTTATATTTTTTAAAGTTTGCACAAAGGTATCGGGTTCGGAACACATGGATCTTGACTGAAATCAAGATTTTACTTTTGTACTAATTTTCTTCGAAGACGACTCAGTGTTTCCGGACAGATCATCAGATAGGATGCCAATTCTTTTAGCGAGATCAAGTTCAACAATTCGGGACAGCGTTTTAAAATTTCCGTATAGCGTTCTTCAGGAGTCATACTATATAAAGAGATCATCCGCTCATATACTTCCCAAAGCAATATCTCTGCTATTTGCCTACCTAACTTTTGATTTGCTTCATTTCGACTGTAAAACTCCTCTAATTGCCTGTTATTGATTACATAAACCGAACAATTACAAATAGCTTGTATATCGACATTAGAATTGTCTCCCAGACGAAAAGCAGGATAATTTCCCACAAAAGAGTGATCAAACGTATAACCGACAATCTTACTTCCTCCACGGCTGTCGGTACAGCAATAACGAAAGGAGCCTTCCGTCACGTAGCCTACCATTTTGCAAGATTCATTTTGACGGCTAAAAAACTCTCCCTTTTTATAATCTGTCAACTGTCCATTTTGAAATATAAATTCTGTGACAGGTTGAAAGTCAACCTTTGACATATATCTATTAAAACCTTTCACTTCTTCATCCATGACATAATTTCATTTTGAAGTGCGAATATAAATAATGCGGATTGAAATATAACATTCAATCCGCATTAAAATGAGTTTCTTTAATTTATCCACAATGGAAGAATTTGCTCACCAGTGCCAGCATCTCTTCCGGTTTGTCCTGTATATCTTTGCGTAGAGTGGCATCATTATAGCTTCGTAATCGACTGATAATACCATCGATCATAGCAGGACTGAATACATTGTACTGTTCAAATACAGTACGCTGTTTCTGTAAACAATCTGCAGATGCTGCACAGCTATCGGGAAGTTGGGCTAAAGCTTTCAACTTGTCTGCATTTTCTTTCTGATGGATATTTACATTAACGTACGTTTGCTCTGCAATAGCCAAAGCGTTCTCTATCTCAAACCCATGCCGACAAGCTACTGCAAGACCTGCCAATAATTGATAAAGATCGGCTGAGCCATCCGGTGAACGCATCTCTACGGTCTGTTTCTGAGTAGTATCATAGTTACTGTCCGATTCCAAAGGATTGGCTAGTGCACACATATCCGTTTGTGCGGACCATCCTAACGGAACACGTACCAATACTGAACGGTTTCGGTCACCCCAACAAACATTGGTAGGTGCTTCCTGATGGGGTACAAGACGGAAATATGAAGTAGGATTGGTATTGCCGAAAGCCGTAATGGAAGGAGCAAGTTGCATCATACCGGCAATGGCTTTACGAGCGGTATCCGAGAGAACACCATCTTTCAGCATCCGGTTTTGTCCGTCTTTCATCATTCGCATATGAATGTGTAGCCCTGACCCGGCTTTACCTACTGTAATTTTGGGAGCAAAAGTAATATCATATCCATATTGGTAAGCTAAATTACGGATAACCCATTTGGCAATCATTAATTGATCGGCCGCATTTTCGGCATTGACGGGTAAAAATTCTATTTCGTTTTGCTCATAAACTTTGCCGTCAAGCATAAAATTGCCTACTTCCGAGTGTCCGTACTTTATTTGTCCACCTGTTTGGGCTATATAAGACATACATTGTGTACGGAAATCATTGAATTTTGCATAAGGTCCCGACTCGTGATATCCACGCTGATCGGTAGCCGGAAATAGACCGTCATCCTCGGAAATTACATAATATTCCAATTCTCCCATAGCCTGAAATTCCATACCTGTTACATCTGTAAATGCTTTGCAAGCCTTATGCAAAGTATATTCGGGAGAGCTTTCCAAAGGTTCCCCATCTTTATTAAAGAAGGAGCAAAGCATCACGAGTGTAGGTATTTCTGCAAACGGATCGACGAATGCAGTGCGAAAACGTGGTATTACATACAGATCGCTACTTCCGGCTTCTATGAAAGGAAACAGACTCGACCCATCTACCCGTTCACCACAAGTCAGGATGGCATCCAGATAGGAAGCATTGTTTATCACAAAATTCAGAGTTTTTAGGCGTCCGTCCGCAGCAGGATACATAAAATTGACCATGCGGATTTCATTCTGTTGGATATAGTTAATGATGTCTGCTTTTGTAAACTCAGCAGCAGGCTTTTGCAGAAAAGTCACCAAACGGTTGGGACTCATTAATAATTCTTGGTTCATCATACGTTGGTTGTTGTTTCATTATTGGGGTTAACATATTATTTTGAGAACCAAAGATACACAAAAAGTCAGCAAACCAAGATTTATTGCCGTAAAAAATAATAGTTCTCTCTTCGGTTAATAGTGATTCGGGTATTCCTTATTTAAAGTTGTTTCTATACTGCTAACTTCTTTCGTTTTTTTATACCTTTGCAGCCGGTTTTAAATAAGGTATAGATTATATGGTACAAAGTCAGACTCAGCCGGTTCGTAGAATTGCATTTCCTATATTAATTGCATTAAGTGTATCTCACTGTTTAAATGATCTTTTGCAATCTGTCATTTCGGCTGTATATCCTCTTTTTAAAGAAGATCTTTCGTTAAGTTTCGCTCAGATTGGATTGATAACCCTAGTTTACCAGATGTCTGCTTCTGTATTTCAACCACTGACCGGCCTTATTTTTGATAAACGTCCTATAGCTTGGTCGCTTCCTATCGGAATGAGTTTCACTTTGATAGGTATGCTGAATCTGGCTTTTGCATCCAATCTGAATTGGCTGCTTGCTTCTGTCTTTATCATTGGAATAGGTTCGTCTGTTCTCCATCCGGAAGCATCCCGTATCACCTTTTTGGCTTCGGGAGGGAAACGGGGATTGGCACAATCACTTTTTCAGGTAGGTGGAAATCTGGGGGGATCGTTAGGCCCTTTATTAGTCGCATTATTAGTGGCTCCTTATGGCAGGCATCATATTGCACTATTTGCTATCCTTGCTTTGGCGGCTATTTGTGTAATGTTTCCTATTTGCCGCTGGTACCGTTCTTATCTGAACCATCTTAAAAAACGTCCGATCCATGCAAAAGCATATATCGAGCGCCCGCTTCCTCCTCAAAAGACTGTATTTGCTATCACGATACTGATGATTCTTATATTCTCTAAATATATTTATATGGCAAGTCTGAACAGCTATTATACATTTTATCTGATCCATAAGTTTAATGTAAGCATTCAGCAGTCGCAACTCTTTTTATTTGTATTTCTGGTAGCCACTGCCATTGGTACATTGATGGGAGGCCCCATTGGAGACAAGATAGGCCGTAAATATGTTATTTGGGGGTCGATCCTGGGAACAGCTCCTTTTAGTTTATTGATGCCACATGCCGGACTCGTATGGACTATAATTCTTAGTTTCTGTGTCGGCTTAATGCTTTCGTCTGCTTTTCCAGCTATTCTGTTATATGCACAAGAGCTGCTTCCCAACAAGTTAGGACTGATTTCCGGACTTTTTTTCGGTTTTGCATTTGGAGTGGCAGGCATTGCATCTGCTGTTCTTGGCAATATGGCCGATAAGTTTGGGATTGATGCTGTATATAATGTTTGTGCATTTATGCCGTTGTTAGGATTGGTGACCTGGTTTTTACCGGATCTGAAGAAAGTGAGAAGTGAAAAACAAGAATAATCAGGAAAGAGACGAAGTTTGTTTTTTATTTTGGACTTTGTAAAATCCGGAATCACTTTTCCTTATTTTATCCTTATTTTATGCTATTTTCTACCAGTTTTTTCCTTATATCAATTCTCCCTTTCATTTATTTTACTAATTTCGTGGCGAACATATATGAATCAAGTAAATGAAAATGGAAAATAGTGTATTAACCGGAAAACCTTATAACATCGGATATGCCTTGAGCGGAGGCTTTATTAAAGGCTTTGCCCATTTGGGAGTTATTCAGGCTTTATTGGAACATGATATTAAACCGGATATTATCTCAGGAGTCAGTGCCGGGGCTTTGGCCGGAGTATTTTATGCCGATGGCAACGAACCCTATAGGGTTTTGGACTACTTTTCCGGACATAAATTTCAGGACTTGACAAAACTTGTAATTCCTAAAGTAGGCTTATTTGCTTTGGGAGAGTTTATTGACTTTTTGAAGTCAAATCTTAAAGCTCAGAAGCTAGAGGATTTAAAACTTCCTCTTATCATTACTGCCACTGATCTGGATCATGGTCGCAGCATGCATTTTCATAAAGGGAATATAGCTGAACGGGTAGCTGCTTCATGCTGTATGCCGGTGTTATTTACACCTGTAAAAATAGGAAATACACATTATGTGGACGGAGGACTTCTGATGAATTTACCTGTATCTACCATCCGAAACGAATGTGAAAAAGTGGTAGCAGTGAATGTCAGCCCGTTGATGGCAGAAAAATATAAAATGAACATCGTTAGCATTGCCATGCGTTCTTATCATTTTATGTTTCGTGCCAATACGTTTCCGGAGCGAGACAATTGCGATTTACTAATTGAACCCTACAACCTAGAGGGTTATAGCAATACTGAACTTGAAAAGGCCGAAGAGATTTTTGAACAAGGCTATAACACTGCTTCTGAGGTTCTGGACCAACTAATTGAAGAGAAAGGAAAGATATGGAAATAATAAAAACCGGATTGGCTGCTTTTGGTATGTCGGGACAGGTGTTTCACGCTCCATTTATTAGCACGAATCCTCATTTTGAACTTTACAAAATAGTAGAGCGTAGTAAGGAACTCTCTAAAGAACGATATCCGCAAGCATCAATAGTACGTAGTTTTAAGGAGTTGACAGAATATCCTGAAATAGATCTTATAGTCGTTAACACTCCGGACAATACACATTATGAATATGCCGGAATGGCTCTTGAAGCCGGGAAAAATGTAGTAGTTGAGAAACCGTTTACTTCTACCACCAAACAGGGTGAAGAATTAATAGCTTTGGCTAAGAAAAAAGGTTTGATGCTAAGTGTATATCAGAATCGCAGATGGGATGCAGATTTCTTAACGGTACGTGATATTCTTGCCAAATCCTTATTAGGACGTTTGGTAGAATATGAATCTACATTTGCCCGTTATCGTAATTTTATAAAGCCTAATACTTGGAAAGAGACCGGAGAGTCCGGTGGTGGATTAACCTATAATTTGGGTTCACATCTGATCGATCAGGCTATTCAGCTTTTTGGGATGCCTGAAGCTGTTTTTGCAGATTTGGGTATCCTGCGTGAAGGAGGAAAAGTTGATGATTATTTTATAATTCATCTGTTACATCCTTCGTTGGCACCAAATGTGAAAATCACCTTGAAAGCAAGTTACCTGATGCGAGAAGCCGAACCACGTTTTGCCTTACATGGAACACTAGGTTCGTATGTTAAATATGGAGTCGATAAACAGGAAGCTGCTCTATTAGCTGGTGAAATACCTGAACGTCCGAATTGGGGAGAAGAATCAGAGCAGGAATGGGGATTATTACATACAGAAATAAATGGAAAAGAAATCTGCCGAAAATATCCGGGCATAGCCGGAAATTATGGTGGCTTTTATCAGAATATTTATGAACATTTATGTTTAGGACAACCATTGGAAACACATGCACAAGATATTTTGAATGTGATACGAATAATCGAAGCGGCTTATCAAAGCCATCGAGATAATATAATTGTCAATCTTAAATAGCATATATAAAATGAAGAACGAAAACAAAATGATTATTTATCAAGTGTTTACACGCTTGTTTGGTAATAATAATAATCACTGTATCTACAATGGAGATATTTCACAAAACGGTTGTGGAAAAATGGCTGATTTTACTGCCAAAGCTTTGGGAGAAATAAAAAAACTGGGAGCAACACATATTTGGTACACGGGTATTATCGAACATGCCAGCCAAACTGATTATAGAAGATATAACATCCGCCCGGATCATCCGGCTATTGTAAAAGGTAAAGCGGGATCTCCATACGCCATTAAAGATTATTATGATGTAGATCCGGATCTGGCTACTGATGTCCCTGGAAGAATGAAAGAATTCGAAAATCTAGTAAGCCGTACACACAGAGCAGGATTAAAAGTAATAATTGATTTTGTTCCGAACCATGTAGCGCGTCAATACCATTCGGATGCACAACCTGACGGCACCACTCAGCTGGGAGCCAATGATGATCCTAACTACTCTTTTAGTCCGTACAATAATTTCTACTATATTCCGCAATCGGAATTGCATGGACAGTTTGATATGACGGGAAATGCCTTGGAACCCTATCATGAATTTCCTGCCAAAGCAACCGGAAATAACCGTTTTGATGCTTACCCTAATATTAATGACTGGTATGAAACCGTAAAGTTAAATTATGGTGTGGATTATCAGAATGGTGGAACTTGCCATTTCTCTCCTACTCCGGATACTTGGACTAAAATGTTGGATATCCTCCTTTTTTGGTCCTCTAAAAATATTGATGGTTTCCGTTGTGACATGGCCGAAATGGTTCCGGTAGAATTTTGGGAATGGGCTATCCCTCAAGTGAAACAGGAGTATCCGAATATTATATTTATTGCTGAAGTATACAATCCGCACGAATATAAGAATTATTTATTTCGTGGTAAATTTGATTTTCTCTACGATAAAGTAGGACTGTATGATACATTGCGCAATGTAGCTTGTGGTTATGACTCTGCAACTGCTATTACTCGTAGTTGGCAGTCTTTAGGGGGGTATTGAAAAGCGGATGCTTAACTTCCTTGAAAACCATGACGAACAACGTATTGCATCTGATTTTTTTGCCGGAGATCCACGCAAAGGTGTTCCTGCCTTAATTGTATCTGCTTGCATGAATACTAACCCCATGATGATCTACTTTGGTCAGGAATTCGGAGAAATGGGAATGGATAGTGAAGGCTTCAGTGGACGTGATGGACGTACTACTATTTTCGATTATTGGAGTGTAGATACAATTCGGCGCTGGCGAAATGAAGGAAAGTTTGACGGGAAGATGCTAACTGAAGAGCAAAAACATTTATATGCAATTTATCAGAGAGTTTTGACGTTGTGCAATGAAGAACAGGCAATATCAAACGGCGTATTCTTTGATTTGATGTATGCTAATGAAAATGGATGGAGATTTAATGAGCACAAGCAATATACATTTATGCGTAAATACAAGAATGAATTGCTATTTATTGTCGTAAACTTTGATAATCAGCCAGTAAATGTTGCGATTAATGTGCCTTCTCATGCCTTTGACTTTTTACAAATTCCTCAATTTGATTCTTATAAAGCGGTTGATTTACTAACAGATAAAGTAGAAGAAGTCAGTTTACTGCCATATAAGGCAACAGAAATCGCTTTAGGAGCTTATACGGGTAAAATATTGAAGATTAAATTTTGACCTTCTGAATATAAAATAGCCCTTGCAATCAGAATAATCGATGCAAGGGCTATTACTTTATTTACTTACTTTTTCTTATTTGGTTCTTCTCAATACCATTGCTGTACGTGCAGGAATATAGAGTTTCAACCATTCTTTCTTTTCTTTCTTATACAAGGGATCAGACAATGTGAAATGTTTCACACTATCATCTGACAAGCCATTTCCTCCATAAATTATGTTATCTGTATTCAGTACCACCTCATAAGTTCCCGGTGTTACTAAAAAGCCATAATCGGTGAATGATTGACTCGGATTAAAATTGAATACAAAAACAAGATCTTTACGTTGGTATGCTAACACTTGGTCGCCATCGTTGTGCCATATTTCTTGTACAGGGGTTTGCTGGATGTTTTTTACGCTCTTAATTACTTTCAACATATCTGCATCAAAATCACCCAGATAATGATAAGTCAAGTTTTTATTATCGACTAAATCCCATTGGCGGCGAGCATACTTACATGACCATCCATTACCTTCCCGTGGAAAATCGATCCATTCCGGATGTCCGAATTCATTTCCCATAAAGTTCAGATATCCACCGTTAATGGTGCTTACAGTTAGTAAACGAATCATTTTGTGGAGAGCAATGCCCCGATGAACCATATAATTTTCATCACCTTTCTGCATATGCCAATACATATCTGCATCAATCAGGCGGAAAATAATCGTTTTATCTCCTACCAATGCCTGATCATGACTTTCAGCGTACGAAATTGTTTTTTCGTCTTGCCGACGGTTAGTTACTTCCCAAAACATGCTGGATGGTTTCCAATCTTCATCTATCTTCTCTTTAATTGTCTTGATCCAATAATCGGGGATATTCATAGCCATACGATAATCAAATCCATATCCTCCATCTTCCACCTTGGCGGCAAGTCCCGGCATACCCGAAACCTCTTCTGCAATGGTAATAGCCTTAGGATTTACTTCATGAATCAATTCGTTTGCCAATGTCAGATAGCAGATGGCATTATCATCTTGATGTCCATTAAAGTAGTCGCCGTAATTGCAAAATGCTTCTCCCAATCCGTGACTATAATAAAGCATGGATGTCACCCCGTCAAAACGGAAGCCATCAAAATGATATTCTTCCAACCAATATTTACAATTGGAAAGTAAAAAATGCATCACTTCATTTTTACCATAGTCAAAACAAAGTGAATCCCATGCCGGATGTTCTCTTCGTCCGCCTGGATAGAAATATTGATTTGGATCACCTGCAAAGTTTCCTAACCCTTCTACTTCATTCTTCACTGCATGTGAGTGAACGATATCCATAATGACAGCAATACCCAATCCGTGTGCGGTATCAATCAAGTGCTTAAGTTCTTCTGGAGTTCCAAAACGAGACGATGCAGCAAAAAAACTCGATACATGATAGCCAAAACTACCATAATATGGGTGCTCCTGTATAGCCATAATCTGAATGCAATTGTATCCCTCTTTGGCAATACGCGGCAGAATTTTTTCACGAAACTCGTTATAAGTTCCGACTTTTTCTTCCTGCTGTGCCATACCGATATGACATTCATAGATTAGCAGTGGATCTGTACTAGGCTTGAAAGTTTTCTTTTTAAATTTAAATGGCTTTTCCGGTGCCCATACCTGAGCACTGAATATTTTTGTATTGTCATCTTGTACTACCCGATTGGCCCAAGCAGGGATTCGTTCTCCCTGTCCGCCTTCCCAGTAGACGTGTAATTTATATAAGTCACCATGTTGTATAGCGTCGATCGGTAATTTGATTTCCCAACTACCATTTTTCAGGCGTTTTAGTTTATAAGCAGGCTTTTCTTCCCAATTACTGAATGTACCCACCATATAAATATGTGATGCATTCGGTGCCCACTCACGGAATATCCATCCTTTATCAGTGCGATGCAAACCGAAATAAAGATATCCGGAAGCGAAGTCCGATAACGTAGATTTTCCCCCATTGGTCAATTCGGCCTTCTTATCCATGGCATGTTCAAAACGTCCAACGATAGCGTCTTTGTAAGGTTCCAGCCAAGGATCATTTTTAATAAGATTAAGAGTCTTTTCCATAAAAAGGATGTATTATTGTGTTTCAGAATTAATTTTTTATAGTCACTCAAGAAATATCTGCCCGATTATTACTCAAAATCATCGATAGTGAAATTCGTAAAGTCGGCAAAACGTTTAAATTGCCGGAACACTTCTTCTATTTTGTCCAGAATATCCGGAGTCAAAAAGAAACTGTCCGGGACGGAATAAGCACAAGTGAATTCTTTAGGTTTCAAATAATCAATGTATTTAAAATCTTTCGGGAATCCTTTGGGAGCTGTTTTTAGGAAATCTTCACCTACAATGGGGAAGAATTGCTGAAATTCAGGATCTTCCACTATCGAACGATATTCATCAATGTTATCATAGATAGACTGGCGAAGTGCTTTTAAAATATTAGAAGGCAAGCATAAACTTCCTCCGGCTAGCATGCAACCCTCAGGTTGTATATGTATATAGTACCCACTGTGATAGGATTTTTTCCCTTTTGCGTTAATATATCCCCCAAAATGATTCTTATAGGGAGTTTTATCGGAAGAAAAGCGGGTATCCCGGTAAATGCGATAAGTGCATTCTTTAGGTTGAATACCACGAATACTTTCATCAAAAAGTGAAATACGGGCAATTACTGTGGAAAGGAAATTTTCAAATTCTAAACGGGCTATTTCATACTCTTCCCGATGTTCATTAAACCACTCGCGATTGTTGTTCGCAGTAAGGTCCTTTAAAAAACGAAAGATAACAGGTATATTACTCATTGTGTCATTCTTTTCTGTTTATATCCTACAAATATATAAGAATTATTTGTAACTATCCATAAAACGAAAGAAAAACAGGTATAAAAAAAGCGTCGGCTGCAAAGAGCCGACACTTTAACACATTTATCAATAAAACAGACGCCTCTGTTTCTGACGTACTTACTTATCACAAGCTGGTACAATCTCTTTAATTAATCTTATATCTAATACTATGAAAAACACATCTATATAACATGCCTAAAATGGGTTTTGTTCAAACAGATCGAAAATAAACTTGTTAATAATCGTTATATCCGTATTAGCTCTCTATTGACATCAATCTTTATCTTACCAAAATCAATCATTGCATTGAATAAACAAATCTGGGAATAGTTAAACAATTGGTCTACGGTTATTTCTTTTTCTCTGATTAGATGTTTGTCAATCAATGCCGCTCTTTGGACACCTTTAAGGAGAGGGTGTTTGGGAGTGTGCCACTCTTTTCCGTTAAAGAGAGCAATATTAGCTATAGATGTATCTGTCAACAGGCCATTTCTAGTAATTAATATTTCATCTTGTTCCCGTTTATGCATATAAAGTTCATTTATTGCACTCCGATCTGTACTTTTGTAAGTGTAATCGATATTATCCGAATGAACAATCTGTAAAGAATGTACTGGGCGTATTTGATAAGGTGTGTATAGGATCTCTTCTATCCATCGACTATAGACTACTCTACACTTTATCATTTCTACATTCATTATTGGTTGCAGGCTTTCCGATAGATTTAATGGCGGTTCGTCTGGCCAAAAAACAGCACGCGTCTGGTTCATTCGCTCTGTGTGATAATCCAAATTATACACTACTCCTCTCTCTATACGTATCGTTTCAATAAATTGGCACATAAACTTTCTGCTTCATTTCGTTATATTCATTTTCCAAATCACTTTTGCAGGTGATTCCTCCCCCACTTTTAAAAAATATTTGCCCATTCTGCTCTTCAATAAAGCGGATCATAACGGCACTATCCAGTTTTCTCCCGTCAAAGTATCCGGTGATGCCTGTATAGAATCCTCTCTCATATTCTTCTGCTTGCTCTATTATTTCTATTGTCTTGTACTTAGGAGCTCCTGTAATAGAACCGGCTGGAAGAAGTCTGAAAAGAATTTCTCCCAGATGATCAACATAGTTTTTCGGTAAAACTCCACTTATTTCAGAGCTGGTCTGCAATATGGGACCATGATTGGTATAGAGTGTATCTACATATCGATAGCGGGTTACAGATACATTATCTGCCACTATACTTAAATCATTTCGTATCAGATCAACGATTGTGGCATGCTCTGCTGCTTCTTTTTCATCCTCCATCAGTAATCTTGTGGCAGAAGGTAAAGTTGCATCTATTGTTCCTTTCATTGGATAAGAACTGATTCTTCCATTTTCTATACGAATAAATATTTCTGGAGAAAAAACGACAAAAGTCTCTTTCAACCAAAGTTTGTATAAGGCCCGAGAATGATAAAATATATCTTTTAACCCTAGATTAGTGTTGACGGGGGTCATGCAAGTGAGATTCGTTAAGAAGCTATTTCCACTCAAGATATTTTTCCGTATAATATCAAACGATCTTTTATATTGGCTTAAAGAAATAGGTTGGGGCTGCCATATTATTGGGTATCTGAAAGGTGTAACAACAGACGTGCAGTTTGTAAAACCGTTCAGATTGTAGAGTAGCTCCGATGAATCAATATCATCCACTTTCTCTATAAAAGAACATTCTTGTTTATAATCTATAATAAACAGAAATGCTTTTCCTGCTCCAGCCAGTTTGTTTATACGGTTAATAGCTTCATTTCTACTATAGAATTGCATTATTCTTTGTTTTACTATTTATTCGGGTGGCAAACTTACAATAAAAACAGATGCATACAAAAAAATAGGGTTGCTGATTTGAGCAACCCTATTTTCTTCATCATCTGAATATTCTTCTTACTTAATCATCGCTTTTACCTGATCTTGCATCTGTTTGATTTCAGTTCTATTGGGTGATAAAGTAACTGCCTCTCCCAAATAGTCAACAGCTTTCTTGAAAGCCGCATCCGCCTTTGCTTTTTCAGAAGCATATTTTTCTTTGTTCGAACTAGCTAAAGGAGTTGCTTTCCGTAGAACATCGGCTCCATTATTGTAGAATAACACTCCAAGGCTATATAAAGCGTCAGTCTTCCACTTCTTACTAGTCACATCAGTGGCATGTTTATAGTTCTCTTCTGCTTTCTCGATATTGCCGGCTTGTTGGAATTTCTGTCCTTCTTTCAAATAATAAATAGCATATAATTTTTCAATAGTAGCATTGCCCGGAACAGCTTTGATACCCTCCGTCAATGTAGCAATATACTCTTGATTATTTTTCATATCGCGATAGGCAGCAGACTTACCTATATATGCATTTGCAAGATTATAATTTTTTTTAATCGCAATATCAAAGTAATCGGCGGCTTCTTTATATTTCTTTATGTTATCTGCACATACACCACAATTATAGGCTGTGACAGAATCCTGATTATTAGTCAATTTCAGATATTCGCTGTATTTTTCAAAAGCAACGGCATAATTTTTTGCATTCAAAGCATCATTACCTTCATTCTTCAACTGATTCGGATCTGTGGTTTGTGCAAAGAAATTATTTGCAGTAAAACATAAAGCAAGTAATAAAATAATTTTTTTCATGGTTATTGTGTTTTTAATTGTTTATCGTTCAAATGTAACACGAATCTGATGCAAACACAATATATTTTTCATCTTTTGACTTTTTTGAAAAGTCAGTAACGATAGTTATTTTTACGTTAAAGAATGCAAGAAAAAGCCAATTGATCGGTATTCTAATGGTTCACTGACATCTCCCTATGTTTGTTACAGAATACTTTTATCTGTTGATATTTTCTTTATAAAATCATTGCATATCTCGTATGCCTCCGTCTCATCTGCAGGATAAGGTTTAAAGAAATATTCTATTTCTTCCCGAGATAATTCAATATTTAACGATTGTTTTTCATCTTTGGATAACAAAAATAACCGGCATCCGATATTTAGTGTTATGTATATAATCTGTCAGTGGATCCGTAACAATTGTTATGATGGAAAACGTAGCATGCTGCTTGCCTGATTCCTTATCTACCCCAATATCATAAATACCAGCCATTGAAAAAGCAGTTTCATTTTTCATTATTTGCCATCGGTAGGCCATGCGTAGGTCTCACATCGCTTCGTACACCAGTGTGAATACATGAATCTTGTTCACTATCTGCAGGGTTCTAGGGAAACATTTCCGAACAATCTTTTGCATGCTGTTTGCCATGTCAGGTGTAAACTCTTTCACCATATTGCACAGTTTTATGTCAATGAGCAGTTCTCCTTTACTAGTGCCATCTCGTCCATACAGAATGGTATCCTATGTTTTTAGGATAAAGAAAATGCATCATTAAATTAATCCCAATCATTATAATCACACAGATGTTGTTTATACTGATTCTATAACTGCTTTCTATCTAAGCCATAATTGCTCTGTAACAATTTGACAGTAAACAGCATGATTGCCTAAGTAATACTTTTAACACACCTCTATTCTGAATGTTGCTGCCACAATATATGAATTTAGTTATGTTGAAACAATGTTGAAACAAAAGTAGCATCTTAAATCAAAACTAACAGGAATGATGATAGAAAAGAAATAGCTGTAAATTATGTCTTTTAAGGGATTTAGATCAACGCAAAATACTGATAATCAAACATGGTAAAATAAAAAAGACAGTCAATAGACTGTCTTTTTTGTGATTCCGAAGCGATTCGAACGCTTGACCCACGCCTTAGAAGGGCGTTGCTCTATCCAGCTGAGCTACGGAACCATCCTTCATTGCGAGTGCAAAGGTAGTGCTTTTTCTGAAATCTCCAAAAAAATCTGTGTCTTTTTTTACTTACATTTTCACATATATATTCTATAATCCTAAAGGTAAGCCAGTTAAGTACCAAATAAAAAGTAACATTGTCCAGCCTATCAGTATATATACCGAATATCGCCAAGTGTATTTTAAGAGTGAACCATAAGTGGCTTGCTTATCATACTGTTGCATGTAGGTCAACACTAAAGGCATATAGAACATGAATGGAGTGATAGCATTAGTTGCGCTGTCACCTATCCGGAAAGCACATTGTGTCATATCCGGTTCAATCCCCATTCGTGCAAATACCGGTACGAAGATAAATGCCATAAATGCCCACTTAGCAGTAGCAGAAACCATAATCAGATTAATGGTTGCGGTGAACAATATAAATAAAATCAAAGTCCATAAAGGACCTGCCTGCACAGAAGACAGTAAATTGGCACCTATGATAGCCACACATTTATCTAAATGTGAATATTCCAGGCAAGCAAACATCTGGGCTGCAAAAAAGGCAATAACGAGATAGCCACCTAATAATTTCATGGGTTGTGCCAATCCTTCTATCACATCGTTATCCGAACGGTAGCGTCCGGAACTAAACCCATAGACCATTCCCATAATAGCAGCTCCCAGAGACAATAAGAACAAAATCCCCATAATGAATGGTGAACGTATCAGCCCTCCATTTACTCCACGCAAGATACCCCAGGAAGAAAAAGTGGCCCATAAAATGATTGCAGCATAAAGCATTCCCATAACGATTGCCATTGTCATGGCCCGGCGTTCTTTGCGTGACAATTGTTTATAGCCTTCAAATATCTGTTTCCCCTCATATTGTCCCAGAGAAGGAATCAGTCGTTTGCAGGTTATCCTGTAAATTATGGCTCCGATGACGAATGTAGAGACAGACATAAAATAATAATTGCACAATGGTCCCGTATTTCCCTGATATACTCCGGAATCAATGGCTGCTTCCTGTGTCGTACGGGCAATTAATGGGTCCATGGTGCTCAGCACTACATTGGCACTGTAGCCACAGGAAACCGAAACATATGCGGTAATAATTCCCGCTACCGGATTTAATCCTACCGAATAAAACAAAGTGGCTGCTATCGGAAGCAATATTATATAACCTGCATCTCCTACTATATTCGATAGCAATCCAAGAATAATCACCCACAGGATGATCCTCTTGGTATTTTTTCGATTTTTCACCCCTTGCCGGACACAAGCATCAATAAAACCGGAATGTTGAGCTACCCCGATACCAAACATTGCTATTAGCACCATTCCCAATGGTGCAAATCCTGTGAAATTAGTAATTGCATTTCGCAACATCCAGCGAATACCCTCCGGACTCAGCAGACTTTGTACACGAATCTCTGCTCCTGTCTGTGGTAGTTGCACCCTTAATCCATAAATATCGAATATCCAGGATAGAAAGATGACTGCCAGCGTAAACAGGAAGAACATCGTTGCCGGATGTGGCATACGCCATTTACTCTTCATCTGCTTCCAGATTGTCCAAATCAATTATACGAAGTTCTAATGCACGGACCACCAGTCTGGTTGCATTTACTCCTACCCGTTCACCCTGTGGAAACAACCTTCCGATCAGATCATTCTGCCGCTTCTCTAACGATTTCACTCCGAAAGGCATACCCTTTAGGTTAGCTATCATTTCTTTGGTATACCCCAACGCCAGATGGCGGAGGAAACGTTCATCATATTCATCAATATCATAACTGATGACAGCCTCTTGACGCTTAGCGTCGTTAGCCACCGATTTTTTAAACCGCTCCACTATTTTCTCCAGAATCGGATAATTGAATACCAACTTCTTCCCATCCATTACGGCCTGTACATCCGTCTTGGTAAGTAATTCACCTGTTTTCAAGATAATTCCGTCTGCTCCGGCGTTCAGCACATCTACCCATAGCTTCTCATTTAAAATTTCTCCGGTGAATATCAAGACTCTCACTCCCGGATAACGTTTAAAGATATTCCGGCATATATCGACACCGATTGTTGTAGAGCCTCCCAATCCCAAATCCAGTAACACCATATCAGGTAATTGTGTTTCCATCAAAGGCCAGAATTCATTTTCAGTCATTGCCGTACCTATTACCTCAGCATTGGGTATTTCATGGCGAAATATTTCTTCTGTTCCTTTCAGTTCCAGTTTTACATCTTCTACAATAATTACTTTAAATTTCTTATCTTCCATACTATTTTATCTATGTATATTTAGTTTTTTATCTTTTGGGTACTGTAAAATAGACCGTGAATCCTCCTCCCTGTGCCGGCTCTGCATTAATGCGACAACCACGCCTTCCGGCAAATTCATCATGGTCACGAATAATTTGTTTGCAGATCAGATATTCAGTTCCTCGTAGTTCACCTTTCTCTCCTGAAGTCATACGTGCCAGATTCGGATAAAATAATTGATTCAGTTCCTCTACTTGCTTCTCACGTCTTCTGTCTGTGAACAAAAAACGAACATATTCTCCATCCATAATGGCTTTTAAAACCAATTCTCCATCCTGATGGAAAGAAAGGGCTTCATCAATGAGGCTCTCTATAAGAAAACGCAACTGATTGATATCTCCAATGACTTTGGCTTCAAGGGGCTCTATAGTCAATGTTATCTTATAGTCAACCCCTCTACTTATTCTTTTGAAGTATTTGCCGGCATATGCCATTATATCCGTAACCGGTATTGTAGCCCTTCGGAACGTTACTTCTTCCAGTTGTCGGGAAGCACAAGAACTCAATATCCTGAAGATTCCTTTATAATATTCTATCAATTCACTGATAGTCTCCACACACTCCTTTTCCTCTTCTCCTGATAGGGAGTGGGTATTCAGCCTGCCGATGATCTGTTTGATTTTGTTTGGATAATAAATTGTTTCATGCTTGATGGTCGAGAGACAGTTGTCCAACACCATATTCTGTACATGCAACATACTGTCTTCCCACGAAGCTCTCCTGGTCTCCTCGTGTGCCGCTTCGATGTCACGGTATTTTGTGGCAAGTCTGACAACCGCATTGAACACCACAATGCCTACATATCTGGAGATTAACTGAAACAACAAACGATCCGCTTCTTGCATACTGTCCTCCTGTCTTTCCAGATATAATACACCGACACACTGATGTTTCCCTCCTGCATCAACCAGCAAAGGTAATGCTTGCATATCTCCGTCCGAAAGATAAGTCTGATTATCAAAACACTGCTGTATGATTTCCGGAGGTGTATCCATACGGGGAGTGGAAGCAAATTCAAGCCGATGTCCCATTTCATTATAAACAGCAATCCCCAAACATTCTATAGTCAACAGCTCATTCATCGAGTCGAATGATTCGTTTACGATTCGTTGCGGTATCTCTTTCAATGTATCTTCTTCGCGTTGTAAAGCTTCCGCCGACTCCTGTGTGCGCACTAATGAAGAAGCGAATACCTTTTTATTGATTTCCAAGACCTGTTCCAGATTTAATCGGTTCAAGAGCCTTTTACGAACATACAAAAGATAGTAGCCACAGAGAGATGCCACCAATAAGAGGATACATAAGATAATTCCTACCGTTTTATTGGTTGTTGAGCGTTCCAATTGCCGGCAATAGCCTTCTAATGACTGATCTTCCCCTGTCAATTTATACAATGCCGTATAAGCAACATTATTATAAGTATAAGCATCCAACTTTTTAAGTCCCAAAAAAGCGACAGATGCTTCATTACGTACATCAAGTATCACATGAAAATCCGTATTATAAGGTTCTACCCACCATTCCAGTTCGGCCGGAATCCCACTTCCCACCAATTTCATAAATCGTTGGGGATGACGGGCATATTTTTTATAATGTGCATTGAGCCGGTTTAATGCTGAATCGGCATACTGCAACGCAAGTTCAAAGTTTTCTATAACATTGCAATAATAAACTGTATCAGCAAATCTGGATGCTTCGTCCAACAGACGTTCATATTCAGCTTCAGCTGCTAAGGTTACGGAATCTACCGGAATATCTTTCAGTTTTTCAGGCATCGGTTCGCCTTGACAGGAGAAGAAGCCGAACAATCCGACCAGACATAAACAAATCCCGATTATTTTACGGACTCCGGGAGGTAGTCGGAAGTAAAAACGGCTGCCTTTGCCCGGTGTACTTTCTATGTTAAATGTACATATTCGGAACAGATCATTGGTCTTTTTATATTTTTCAATGATTCCCTTGCAGTTCATCAATCCGAAGCCACTGCCCTTACTCCGCTTCAATTCTTCTTTATCCGGATTGTCTTTCATCCCTATCGATTGGGAATCATAAACCTTCTCACCGATAATCTTCGTTATATCTTCAGTCGAAAGTCCGCGTCCGTTATCCTCTACGGAAATCTCAACATATTCATCAGTCCTCTTAGCATATATCTTCACTATACCCCCTTCCGGAGTATATTTTCGGGCATTCTCGGCTAATGTATTAATCATAAACAAAGTCAACGCTTTATCAGCCTTCACCAATGCCTTTGTAGGTTCTATTTCAAGCCTTTGTTTCTTCATTTCAAAGGCTTTACGTCCTTTACTTATCAATTCAAAGAGTTCGTTCAATTCAAAATTCTCTATATTCAGACTAAGCGAACCTTGTTTCATCTTAATCCACAAAGCCAATATATCATTATATTCATTGATTGTAGTAACCAACTCGTCGATGTATTGATACTTTTCTTTCTTTATCCGATCGTTGTTTATAAAGCCCTTTTCCGTCAATTTATGAACTTCATTGATAATTCGGTCTATATACGGATTGATTCCATCCACAATGGCCAGACATGATTTTTTTATCAGGTTCTGCCGTTTGTTCCCGGCAATATGCTGTTCGTAGACGTACCTTTGTTTTTCCAACTTATTCCGTTCATCCCCCAATGAAATAAATGTCATTCCATTGTCCAATGCCCAGGCAATATAGGGAGTGATAACTTTCACCAATGCCTGCTCATCCTTATTCAGGCGATGACGGGTAAATATTTTCAGAATCCCGATCGGTTCCGTTTTATCAGGTACATACAGATTAAATACTGACCCGATACCAACCTCTCCGATCGACTTGGGTTCATCTGTCTGTTCACTCTCACATTCTTCATTAAATTCGATGTCTCCCGTTTCTTCATTTCTTATCCCGATACGGATTTCTGTAGCACCGAACAATTGCTCCATATCCGGTTGAATAGATTCCGAGATAGCGTATACGATTTCACTTTCATCTGTTACATCCACCGGTATGGAAGCTGTGATTTTCTGGCAAACATCCAAAGTTTGCCGTAGACGTGCAATATGTATCCGGTTCCGTACTTTTGATCTCTTATTGAATAGCCAAAACATGGCAGTCACCAGTATAAGTCCTATAATCACGAAAAACAATACCACGTTCAATTGTCTGGACTCTTGTTCTAATGAAAGATAGCGGCTTTCCAATTCTTTATCCTGACGGGTATACCGCAAAATATCCAAATAGACATTTCTGTTATAATCCGACGCCGGTTTCATTCCCAGGCAAGCATACGATACACTCAACTGTTCGCGTATTCTGGAAATCCATTCCGGCACGGTTTTCACCTTTTCTTTTCCAAGCCAGGTTACTTCTGTATATGCCACATCTTTATTAGGAACAAACACCTGTAACTTGTCGAGCGTATCCGCCACAGAATGATAGTATGACATATGATGTTGGTTCACACAGTCCAAAGCTTTTGCCAATGTATCCAATGCTTCTGTATACCGTCCGTGAGCATTCAAATATTTACCGATCGACACATACGCACCCGCTATCTGATAAAGATCGTTATATTTGCGAAAACGTTCCAGTGCCATCTGCCCCAAACGCAACGGTAACAATGAATCCACTGGTATGCCGAACCTTGTCAGAGCGTGTGAACGCCTGTTCAGAAATAGTTCATAACTCTCCTGAGATGCCATTAAATTGGTGAGTCCTTGCAAACCATTTCCTTCAAAATACAAATATCCTTGCTCCGACGCCATTTTCCAGGTTGTATATAACTCATCGAATTCTTCAAGTTTTCGTTCATCCGGTGTTTTACCCTCACACAGTCCGGCCGAACCTTTTATATAATGGAAATAAAGAATTTGATTTGTATCAGTCGCCAAGTCTTCATTTAATTGTATTTCATTCAGCGAAGCCATAGCCTCGGTACGTTGTTGCAGATAATAGTAATAAACTGCCGAAACGATAAAAAACTCTGTAAAGGCATAATCCAACCGGGCACTCTCGTGACGGTCGACAAACAGATTATTTTCTTCATCAATCCGCTTCATCCTCCTGATTGCACTGTTCCGGTAGTCATAAAACTCCTTGTTCATGGCCGTCCGCTGATAAATTTTCATCAATCCGATGTCGGCAATCAAAAGTTCCAATTCATTTTTCGTCAGGTCATATACCCCTTTATGCAGGCGTTCAGCTGTATCAAAATCCATCCGCATAAAAGCGCAAAAAGCAAGATTATTGGATGCTTCCGCTTTCCCCTGACTGTACATGCTAACTTCTTTGTACGCTTGCGATGCAGCCTTGCAGGAAGAATCCAGATCTCTATACCGGTACATATAAGCCCGTGAATTTAGCGAATCAATGTGCTGTACCTCCTTAGTCGGAGCTGTATCGACACAAGAGAAAAATGTCGTCAACAACAACATACAGAAGAGTGGTATAAGCAAACGCGGATTCATTTCTTTCAGATACAATTAGTGTTTAGGTAGCAAAACTACAATTTTTTCTACAATAAGTCTTTTAAAATGCCTAGATAATTCATACCTTTGCGCGCAAATTATAACCAATAGGTAACAACTATTACACACAATGAGCGAAAAAGCACCCTTTATGGTATTCTCGGGAACTAATTCGAGATACCTGGCAGAAAAAATCTGCGCAAGCCTCAATTGTCCTCTAGGAAACATGAACATCACCCACTTTGCTGATGGTGAGTTTGCAGTTTCTTACGAAGAGTCAATTCGTGGCGCACATGTATTCCTGGTTCAGTCCACTTTCCCTAATTCCGACAATCTGATGGAACTCCTTCTGATGATTGATGCAGCTAAGAGAGCTTCTGCAAAGAGCGTTGTTGCAGTTGTCCCTTACTTCGGATGGGCACGTCAGGACAGAAAAGATAAACCACGTGTTTCTATCGGCGCCAAGCTGGTAGCAGACCTGCTTTCAGTAGCAGGCATTGACCGTCTGATCACAATGGATTTGCACGCAGACCAGATTCAGGGCTTCTTCAATATTCCGGTGGATCACTTATATGCTTCGGCTGTGTTCCTCCCCTATATTCAGTCATTGAAGCTGGATGAACTCGTGATTGCAACTCCTGACGTTGGTGGTTCAAAGAGAGCAAGTACATTCTCCAAATATCTGGGTGTACCTCTGGTACTCTGTAACAAATCACGTGAAAAAGCAAATGAAGTCGCTTCTATGCAGATCATTGGTGATGTAAAAGGCAAGAATGTAGTATTGATAGACGACATTGTCGATACAGCCGGAACCATTACCAAAGCTGCCAACATCATGCTTGAAGCCGGCGCCAACTCTGTACGTGCCATTGCCAGTCACTGTGTAATGTCCGATCCGGCTTCATTCCGTGTTCAGGAATCAGGACTGACCGAGATGGTATTTACCGACAGTATTCCTTACTCTAAGAAATGTGCCAAAGTAAAACAGTTGAGCATTGCCGATATGTTTGCCGAAACAATCAAACGTGTGATGAACAATGAATCCATCAGCTCACAATACATTATCTAAAAAATAGAAGAATCAAAGACAATAAAAAAAACGTAGAACTGAAAAGTTCTACGTTTTTTATTTATTAATTTCTATTTTAATTATTCCAGTCGTCCGAATTTATAGGTGCCTTTACGAATCACTTTTCCGTTTTTATCTGTTTCTACAAACGGGCCATTCTTTTTACCTTGTTTGAAAAAGCCCTCATAGCGATTCCCGTTTTTATCTTCCTCCACACCATTACCTTCCTGCATTCCATTTACAAAACCACCTTTATATTTGGTTCCGTTCGTCAAAGTAAGAGTGCCTTTGCCGTTTGGCTGGTTATTCTTCCATTCTCCTTCGTACACGTCTCCATTACTCCATTTGTAAATCCCGTGTCCGTTACGTTTATTATCTTTCCATTCACCTTCATATACAGCACCGTTAGCCCAGGTAAATGTACCTTCACCGTCCTGCATACCGTCTTTAAAGTTCCCTACATATTTATCTCCATTGGCATGATAATAGATACCCGGACCGGTTCGTTCTCCTTGTAGATATGAACCTTCATAGCGGTCACCCCCTAAAAAGAAAATACCTTTTCCGTGTTGCAGATCATCTTTCCAGTCTCCTACGTATTTTTCACCGTTGGTATATTCAAAGGTCCCTTTGCCCTCACGAACGTCATTCTTCCAGTCGCCATCATATTTACACCCATCGTTCCATACCAATACGCCTTTGCCATCTTTCTTATCATTTTTCCAGTCACCGACGTATTTGGAACCGTCTCTCCAGGTATAGGTACCTTTACCTTCACGTTTATCGTTCACCCAATCCCCCACATAGATATCTCCATTGTGGTAATACATCGTACCCGGACCATGCTGATAATCCTGAAACCACATACCGTCGTAACGGTTATTATTCATAAAATAGTAGATTCCGTTACCATGCTGCTGGTCTTGATACCATTGTCCTTCATATCGTTCGCCATCCGGAAAGGTGTAAACTCCGAATCCTTCTCTTTTACCTTTCACGTATTCCCCTTCGTAAACGTCGCCATTCTTAAAAACGGTTTTTCCTTTACCATTTGGCTTACGCCCTTTCATTTCTCCGGTATATACGGAACCATCTTTAAACGTGTAATTTCCTATCTTGATTTCTGTTGAGAAGGTGTCCCGCACTTTGCCGAAGAATCCACCTTTATTTTGTGCGACAGCATTCCCTTGCGAAAGAGCCGCTAAAATGAGTGCTGTATAGATGTATCTTGTTGTTTTCATTTGGCAAATATACAATTTATACACTAAAGCTACTTTCTTTTGACAGATTTTTATGCTAACTTTTTACCTGCAATGACCTCTTTTAAACTCTCTTTACACAAATAGCGGCCTGCCAACTCCCGTATTTCTTCCGGGGTAACCTCTTTCACAGCTTGTAGCGAACGGGCAAAATAATCATCGTCCAGACCTGATGTCAGAATAAACATCCAGGCATCTGCCAGTGAGAAAGGCGACTCATAATTACGGCACATTTCTCCAAGCATATAGTTGCGCACCATGGCCAGTTCTTCCGGAGTTACTTTGTCATTCTGCAACTTATCAATCTCTTTGTAGACTTCCTGTATCAGAGGTTCTACATATTCATTAGCTGTTTCTGTACTGATACCCAGCAAACCGCTGCCCGGATAAAACATGATTCCGGCCGAAATCCCATACGTGTATCCTTTCTCTTCCCGGATATTAGACATCAGTCTGCTTCCAAAATATCCTCCGAACAGAGTGATCAGTACCCGGAGTTTCAGATAGTCCGGATGTGTCCTCATAATAGTAGTTGTACCCAGCTTTACTGCACTCTGCATCGCATCTTCTCTCTCTATGAAAAGACGTTTCTCGGGTATGCTAACAAATGGAAAATCTTTCTTGACCGCCACTTGCTGATGATTTCCAAAATGTGTCGTACCGAAAGCGGCTTCTATACGGTGGGTAATCTCGTCCGTCACTTTACCGGAAAGGTAAACATAGCAATTTCCCGAATGATAATATGCATCATAAAACTCGCGTAATAAAGCCGGAGTGATATGATGATAGTCCGTTTCTTCCACATAGCGTCCACACGGATGCTCCTCTCCGTAAAGTGCTCTCAATAAACTTCTATGTGCCAGAAAATCTACTTTTGATGCATTTACCTGATATTGCTGAATATTGGCATCTATTACCGTACCCAGTTCTTTTTCCGGGAAGAGAGGTTCTTTTATGATCGATTCGAGTACATCGAGCGTTTCGGCAAAATACTTATTTAACGAATACAGTGTGATATATGCATATTCCGCCGAACTGGACAATTCAAGCCATGCTCCATAATAATCCAACTTTTCGGCTATCTCTGCCGCTGTATATTTTCGGGATCCTTCACGTAACATGCGATTGGCAAATAATGCCTGCAGTTTTTGTGATTGTTGCCATCGTCCGCCTCCAAACAAAATATCGACACGTACCACATCCTGTTCACCTGCGTTGATAATTGTCAACGGCACTCCATTCGGCATGACAGTACGTACCGGAGGAAGAATATTAAATTGGACCAGTTCCTGAATTTCGGGTTGTAGTGTCCGGTTCATAATAAACTATTTTTCTGTAAAAAACTCATATATTCTTATATTTAGTTGTGAGCCCGAGAGGGCTACTTCAATTCTTCAAGTCCTTTGCGAACATATTCTCTTTGCAGATCTTCCGGCCTCAAGATCCGGTCATCAAAAACAAGCAGATCAATATCCAGGCATACCTTTTCTTTCTTTTTATCTTCCTGCTCCCTGCCGGCCTCTCTTTCGATTGTTTTCAACTCCTTCACTACCCGTTCAGCATCTGCATCGGTATAGAAACGGGCCATTTGGTTAGAGAATAGTGCCGGGTTACGAAAGAATAACGGCCTTGTCTCCTGCTCACCCGTAAAACGGATAGAGGGGAACAGAGCCGTCAGTCTCCTACGAGCCAGAAGGAGATTCTCCTTCCGGTTATAATTGCTTCCTATACAAATCAGACAGGAGTGCATCGCTCACATTACATTAATTAAACAAATCGTCCAACCCTGATTCCGGTTCATCTATAATGCTATCTCCCGAAATACTGAAGTCTTTGCACGGGTCAAATCCGTCAGGCAATTTAAAAGTCTCTTTCGGATCATATCCCAATGTCTGGTCGGCATACACCTTATGCATATATTTTGTCCAGATAGGCAATGCCAGAGAAGCCCCCTGACCATAAGTCATTGTATCGAAATGGATATCACGTTCTTCACCGCCTACCCAGCATCCGGATACCAGTGAAGGGGTGAATCCCATGAACCATCCGTCCGAGTTGCGGTTAGTCGTTCCGGTCTTACCACCCATATCGGCAGTTATTCCATACCTGCGGACACGTCCTCCTGTACCTTCATTGATTACGGCACGCAACATTACCAACATCTTATAAGCACTCGATGCACTGATCACCTCTTCCATCTGTGGCGAGAAGGTAGCCAATACATTGCCTTCGCTATCCTCTATTTTAGTCACAAACAATGGAGCCACCCGGATTCCCTTATTGGCAAATGCCGTATATGCACTTACCATCTCTCCCACCGAAATCTCACACGGACCGAGGCAGAGAGAGACTGTAGGTTGAATTTCTTTATTGCGTACGCCGAAAGAGTGAATCAAACGTGCCAAAGCATACGGATTCAGTTTACTCATCAAGTATGCCGAAATCCAGTTATTTGAGTTTGCAAGTCCCCATTTCAAAGTCACCATTTCACCATAATGTCCTTTTGAAGTGTTTTTGGGTGACCAAGGTTTTCCATTTTCATCAATTAGAGTGATTTCTACATTACGTGTCTCGTCACAAGGTGAGAATCCGTTTTCCATAGCCAATGCATACAGATACGGTTTAATGGTAGATCCCACTTGACGACGTCCCACCATTGCCATGTCATATTGAAAATAAGTGTAGTTCGGACCACCTACATATGCCTTTACTTGCCCGTTTATGGGGTCCATCGACATAAATCCTGCACGCAGGAAGTGCTTATAATATCGGATAGAGTCCATTGGGGACATTATAGTGTCTTTCACACCATGCCAAGTGAACACCGACATAGATTCCGGCTTATTGAATGCTTTTTTGATTTCCGCTTCCGAAATTCCGGCTTCCTTCATCGTTTGATAACGGGAAGTCTGTTTCACAGCCCTATCCAGGATGCGGTCAATTTCCTCTTGAGTCAGCTGATTACTGTATGGTGCCTTTTTGCGTCCTTTCTTCTCTTTGAAAAACAAAGGTTGCAAGTACTCCCCAACATGTTCTTCCACTGCTTCCTCGGCATAGCGCTGCATGTGTGAGTTGATAGTTGTATAAATTTTCAGTCCATCCGTATAAATGTTATAGTTTGAACCGTCCTTTTTCTTATTCTTCTCACACCAACCATACAATGGATTCATTTCCCAGTCGATCGAATCTTCATAAAACTTCTGCATTTGCCAGCCACGATAATTGCTGCGGACCGGTTTAGAAGCAGTCATCACACCACGTAGATATTCGCGGAAATAAGTTGCCAATCCTTCTTTGTGATCCACCCGGTGATATACCAATTCCAACGGCAGATTCTGCAACGAATCACACTCTTCCGCTGTGATATATCCGGCCTTTCTCATTTGATCTAGCACTGTATTCCGTCGTCCGCGCGAACGCTCGTTGAAGCGCACCGGATTGTAAAGCGAAGGATTTTTACACATACCGATCAGCGTAGCAGCCTGTTCTATTTTCAGATCTTTGGGTTCGCATCCGAAATAGGTATATGAAGCCGTTTTAATTCCTACTGCATTATTCAGGAAGTCAAATTTATTGAGATACATACTCAAAATTTCTTCCTTTGTATAATAACGTTCCAGTTTTACGGCAATCACCCACTCTATCGGCTTCTGAAACAGGCGCTGCAGCGTATTTCTGGCAACTTCGTCCGTAAACAATTGCTTGGCGAGCTGTTGTGAAAGTGTACTGCCTCCACCTGCATTTTTCTGCATCAGCAATCCACGCTTTACCACAGCACGTATCAGCGCTTTGGCATCGATACCCGAATGTTCGGTAAAGCGAACGTCCTCCGTGGCGATCAATGCATTGACAATGTTGGGTGAAAGTTCATTATAAGAGGTGTATACACGATTTTCCTTACTAAGCGACCACGTACCCAAAACCTTGCCATCCTCCGAAAGAATTTCGGTGGCAAATTTATAATTCGGGTTTTCCAGTTCTTCTACAGGAGGCATATATCCAATCCATCCGTAAGCGATAGAGGCAAACACTGCAATTCCTGCCAGCACCATCAGTGCAAAGAAAACCCAAAGGCCTTTTACTATCTTTTTAATCATTTTATTCCGTAGTTTTATTCGAAGTTGCAAAGATAATCATTCCCGTCCATCTGACAAGCGTTCTTTTCCATGTTTGCACACAAAAAAGTCTAAGCGAAGCAAAAAAGGCTTCCGGTCGTTCCCGTTTATTGGGGAACCAACCGGAAGCCATACACTCATGCCCTTTATCCGTCCGTTGGCTGCGGCGCCACAGCCAGCCTATCGATTGATTTAGGCTGTGGGGTCATCCACGATGTCTCCGTTTCCTCCATCGGCCGTCCCTTTCAGATAATCATCCAGACTGATCAGGTCCAGCTTCTCACCTGCACGGGTAGCTGTTTTAGTAATTTTCAGTTCTTTATTAGCCTGAAAATAGATACGCACACTATCCACGCTTTTAGCAGTGATGTCCTCTTGTTTTTCGGAGCCTTTCGATTTGGCAGCCAACATAAATACACCCAATCCCTCGATATTTACCGCTTTGCCTTCCAGCAACTGCTCTTTCAGTTTCTCTACAAAATTCTGAATCGTACTCTTAATATCACCTACCGAAAGTGACGAACGGTCCTGAATCTTTTGTGCAATAAACTTTAAGTCAACCGACCTTCCCAGTGTGATAAGTTGCGGATAATACCTTTTGGGAGAATTCTCAACGCGCGGATCTGACGGGCGCTTTACTGTTTTAAAAATTACACTCATACTACGTTTCTTTTTTTAAGATTTAAATTTCATTTTTTTACTCTCGTTTTGTTGATCAACAATGCAAATGTCTGCTTTTACGTAGAGACTGCCAAACAAAAAGGGCCTTCCGGAGCATGTTTTTCCAGAAAAATCATAAACGACTGACCATAAGACATATACAGAATGTGTGTTTCGAAACACTCCTGTTTCCCACAAACTGATACAAATTAGACAACATCTTGCTACGGGAAAGTTCTGTAAAGGGAGCACAAGATCTATTCCTATGATCTTAATATCTGTTATGGTATGTGAGCTTAACTATATATCTTGTATGGGTGTAGCTATCCGGAGCAAAGGGTGTAACCCTAATGACCGGATAGCTATACCTAAGTAATGGTAGGGCTACACCCCTCTCGGATACAAGCTTTCGGAAGAGTCATTAAGAGTAGAACGTAGTATCCGGGAAGATACATTATTATATTAAAGAAATAAGTTCTTATCTGAAGTCATAGAGATTCTGCTGGGTCTGTTCAAAATCGTTTTGCCGGAATCAGTGCCACAAGGCCTGCTCTATTTCTGAAAGAATCCACAATTCAGCCTATCGATCCTCCATGCCGGAAATTTGGCTTCCAACCAACAGATGTGTTTAAATATAGGACGAAAAGAATGTTTTTGCTCACGTTCTTTGTCATCTGAAAGATTTTCCATAACTTGCAACTTTTATCGGTTAAGCTTGTACGATGTCCCATTATGTTAATCTTTCAATAGCATTGAGCTATCATACTTAATGCATAGAAAAAGAGGGAATATTGTCAACTGATAAACACTTTTGTTAAATCAAAATAGTTTTTAATATCATAAACAATTATAGTATGAAGAAAAATAAGATTTTAATTATTATACCTTCAAGGTTTGCGTCAACCCGTTTGCCGGAGAAGCCCTTAGTGAAAATAGCGGGAAAAGAAATGGTTTTGCGCGTTGCAGAGATTGCCAACTATGTTTGTAATAAGGTAGAAGGATGCAATTACATCGTCGCAACAGACCACGAAAAAATCGTTAATTTCTGCAAGGAGAATAATATAGCTGTAATGATGACTTCCGAGAACTGCAAAAGTGGAACAGAAAGATGCTGGGATGTCACAACCAAAATCGCTGAGAAACCGGATTTTATAGTCAATCTGCAAGGAGACAATCCGTTATGCCCACCCTGGTTTATAGAACAGTTGATTGAAGCTTGGAAAAATGATAAGGAAGGACAGGTTTTCACTCCCAGCCTCCATTTATCTTGGGAAGAGTATGACCGGATGAAAGAATCAAAGAAAATCACACCATATAGCGGGACAACGGTTGAAGTCGATAAATTTGGATACGCGCTTGCATTCAGTAAAGCTATGATTCCCGTGATAAGAAATGAAGAAAAGGTCAGAAAAATTCTTGATAAATCTCCTGTCAGACGTCATATCGGACTTTATTCGTATACTTATGACGCGCTCAAAAAATATTTTGAAGTAGAAGCTTCTCCTTATGAGCTTCCTGAAGGATTAGAGCAAATGAGATTTTTACATAACAGGATACCTGTAAAAATGATAGATGTAGACTATAGAAACCGTAAATCCATGTCCGGAGTTGATTCACCGGAAGATATCGAAAGAGCTGAAAAAATAATCGCCGAATTTGGAGAATTCAATCTTTCACCGGAATGAAAACGGAAGATATAGCGATCAGCATAACCGGTTATTCTTACAGTAATATAAAAGAGACGATACCTGACGGAGTTGATAAGGAGGAAATTGCTGCCGTGTACGAGGAAATCATTGATGAATATTTGCAAAAAGGAATTCCTCGGGAAATACCGGCTTTAATAAATGTCAGTGGAATTCCGGGGGCAGGCAAATCGACTTTTTGCAAAAAACTGCTTGCTATGCCTGAAAATTCAAGTGCAATCTATATTGGATTTGATGCAATCATGGAAAACGAGCGTTTACCCTATATTAGAGAAGAGGTCAACCATGCGGAAGAAGCATTCAAAAGATGGGAGCTTTCTGCAAGGATCGCCGGTTATGAATTACTTAAGAGAGCTATAGAAAATAAGTATTTGATTATATTCGATCATTCGTCTGCGCTCTCCCAACACATTGATTTATTTAATCTGTTATTGTCTGAGGGATACGAAGTTCACTTTAATTTTATTTTTATCCCGGAAGAAGAAGCCAGGAGGCGAGCGAAAAACAGGAAACGTTATATACCTCCATATTATATTGAAGAAAGAAGCAAAACCCTTCAATATTTATTGCCTGAATATAAACGAATTTGTACCACTTTTAAACAAATAGAACCAATGAGAACCAGACTTATCATAGCCCGTCACGGGAATACGTTTCGCCCGGAAGAAACTCCGACAAGAGTCGGAGCAAAAACCGATCTACCATTAGTCGAAGAATTTAAGGGAAGAAGTATCGGAAGATATTTAAAAGAACATGATATGATCCCTGACGTAATCTATGCGGCTCCACTTTTGCGTACCATGCAGACAGCCCGGTTAGCTGTTCAGACCATCGGTCTGGATTCAGATATTTCTCCATTAAACGCTTTTGTCGAGATCGACTATGGTGTTGACGAAAATAAAACGGAAGAAGAAGTGAGGTTACGTTTAGGAAATGGAAATATCGAAAAAGGGAAAAAAATAATTGAAGATTGGGATAAAAATGCAGTTGTACCCGATGGATGGAAAGTAGATCCGGACCAAATCATTCATACTTGGCTGGATTTCGCAGAGAAGACTGTGATACCTCATCAGACAACTTTACTTGTCACTTCTAATGGGATTATACGCTTTGCTCCCTATTTGACGGGAGATTTTGAGAAGTTCGCCCAAGAGCATAAAATAAAAGTGGCTCCGGGAGGACTTTGTATTTTTGATAAAAACGATGGTGATTCATTCTGGACTTGCTCTGCCTGGAATGTCAAGCCTTATGAACTATATGCAGATAGCCGCTACTGAAAATACGATTTACACTTCTCCTGACGCATCGAAGATTTTTTGTTATACGCCTTCCATTATTGTCACACCAACGGGACGTTTAATAGTTTCTTTCGATTTAGGAGGAGAAGGTGTAAAAAGTATAGAGGGCCATAAGTCATCCAGAGCTGGTGGAAGCAGATTTGGACAAGGGAAAATATTCATTTCTGATGATAATGGACAGAAATGGACTTTCGTTCAAAATTTCCCGTTTTGGCATGCACGTCTGTTCACAATAGGTAACAGCATCTACCTGATCGGTCATGCCGGGGATATTTGTATCATGAAATCGGAAGATAATGGTGAAAGCTGGTCTGACACCTATTTCCTCACCCACGGAGAAAAGTGGCATTCTTCAGCCTGCAATGTCCTTTTTTCCAATGGGAATGTATATTTAGCCATGGAGCAACGTTGCCGATTGAACGAAGTGACAGGATGGGACGTAGCCGGATTATCCCCTACGCTGTTTCGGGCTTGTGTCGAGGACAATCTTTGCCTTGCATCTTCATGGAGCAGATCTGAAAAATTTATTTATAAGGAAGTGTTTGATGGAGCCAAATTGGATTTTTTCGGCATTCCGTTTTATGATTGTGAAACCAATAAGCCCAAGGAAATAGCGACAGGTATCAACAATGCTCCCCTAGGCTGGCTTGAAGCAAATGTAGTTAAATTTGTAGATAAAGACCATATTTGGCATACTGATTTGAAAGAAGTTTTTCATCTTTTTCTAAGAGCCCATACAGGAGGTGTCAATTATGCACACCTCTTTAAAATAGAAATACAAGACGACCAAAGTATGATTCCCTCATTGGAGCACACCCCTTCCGGACAAAAGATTTCATATATCCCATTTCCCGGCGGACATCTGAAATTCTTTATCATATATGATGAACTGACAAGATTTTATTGGTTAGTGTCCAATCAGGCCACAGACTCTATGAGACGTGTCAGCTCTTTATCAAATATAAAGAGATATGGATTACCTAATAATGAACGACACCGGTTGCAACTTCATTTTTCAAGGAATTGCGTAGACTGGTGTTTTGCCGGAATGGTGGCTTGCTCTACAAATGAATTATATTCAAGAAATTATCCTTCAGCGGTAATCAAAGGAGATGATTTGCATATTGTCTGCCGATCAGCCGATGAACATGCACTCAACCCTCAATATAATAACATGATAACTCATCATATCGTGAGTAACTTTCGTCAGCTTATATATTGATTCATGACTGATTAACCGATATTGTTACGGATCATATCTAAAAATCGACAGAGGCATAATACCCGACATCATCTCCACAAACTTTGCCTAAAACAATCCCGGGTAAATCTCTCCTCCGGTATCGCTCACGTTAAGGGTCTGCAACAGTTTGCCGTCCGGAGCATAAAACAACTGAAACTCAGAGTCTGTATTATACTCTTCCACTTCTATCACAATTACCGCCGGCTGCTTAGGGAAAGTGATGATTCTTACATCTTCCAGCTGCATAGATGCCATCGTACTTTGCATAAAGGCCTTTGCCACAGCGGCAGGAACAGCCTCCAGACTTTCGACATCTACCTCCGTCATCAACCATTTGCCCTTATCACTAAACCAGACGTTTAATTCCCGTCCGTCCACCCTGATATCGGCAATGTGATAGTCTCCCTTTCGTTGCCAATCAACTGTAGTAACTTTGGGATACATTTTCTGAAAGGTTTCCTGTACTTTATCGGGAGGTGGAAAGCCGGCTGCAAAAACAGAGACGGAAATCAGCAACAGCAATCCTGTCAACAAATTAAATTTAAGCTTTTTCATAATGAGGTTCTTTTTAATTTCAAGTTTGATAAGTAACAATAAAAGGAGTATTTTGTTTGTGGAATAATTCCACAAACATGTGGCAAATTCCACATGCTTATCCCCAAATTATACTTCATTAGCGGCTCATACGATTCTTTCACAGCTGGCATAATCTTTGTCTATTTCATCCATTAGTTTCTTTTCAGAGAAACCCAATAATTGTATCACCTAAAAGAAAAATTATGAAAAAGTAGAAGAAGTAAGAACTAACTAGACTCCGATTCGGAAGCAAGAATGGAGTAGTAAAAGAAGTAGAAAACTGAAAAACATGTTTAACTCAAACCTATTTTATTTATGACGAAAAAAAGTAACCTATCCTTAAGGTTTACAAGAGTATGGGAAAAACACTGCCTGAAAACAGCAGCCGCAACTTTATTACTGTGCTGCGTGCTGCCCGTACAAGCAAAAGCCGATACTTACAAAACACAAGAGACTGCAAGTATACAACAGCAAACAGTGAAGACCACCGGTGTTATCATCGACAACACGGGTGAGCCTCTTATTGGAGTTTCCGTAAAAGTGCAGGGCACCAATACCGGAACCATCACTGACCTGGATGGAAAATTCTCAATTGACACTCCCCCAAAAGCTCTCCTTGAGTTTTCATTTATCGGTTATAAAACCATTACCATGGAAGTGACCGGAAAGGAACTCCATATCACTATGCAGGAAGATTCAAAACAATTGGACGAAGTGGTAGTAGTGGGTTACGGCTCACAAAAGAAAGTAAACGTTACCGGATCTGTAAGCATGGTCAATGCAGACGTCTTGGAATCACGTCCCGTACAAAATGTGTCACAAGCATTACAAGGGGTTATTCCCGGACTAAATATGTCTGTAGGAAGTAGCGGTGGCACGTTGGATGGCAAACTAAACGTGAATATCCGTGGAGCGGGTACGATAAGTGACGGATCGAGCAGCAGTCCGCTGGTATTGATCGACGGAATCGAAGGAGACATGAACACTGTTAACCCAAACGATATTGAATCGGTATCTGTACTGAAGGACGCAGCCTCTTCATCAATCTATGGTGCACGTGCGGCATTCGGAGTCATCCTGATTACTACGAAGAGTGGCAAGAGTGGTAAAACCCGTGTAAACTATTCGGGTAATGTGCGTTTCTCAGATGCTATTCAGTTGCCCGATATGGTGGATTCTTACACTTTTGCACAGTACTTTAACCGGGCTTCGACCAATGGTGGAGAATCTCCTACCTTTGATGAAAAAGCATTGCAAAATATCCTGGACTTCCAAAACGGAAAATTTACTGACCCTTCTACTCCCGAATATTATGGAGTGGAGGCCGGACCGGACGGCAAATGGAAAAGTTATGCAGGATCTTTTGCCAATACAGACTGGTTCAAAGAGTTCTATAAGAGCTGGACGCCTTCTACGGAACACAACCTGAGTATCAGTGGAGGAACTGAGAAACTGACCTATATGATCAGTGGCAGCTTCTTGAATCAGAACGGCCTTATCAGGCATGGCGAAGATAACTTCAACCGTTATACGATGAACGCCAAAATTTCGGCAAAACCTGCGGAATGGGTCACATTGAACTATACAAGCAAATGGACCCGTGAGGATTATGACCGTCCCACCTACATGACAGGTGCGTTTTTTCATAACATTGCCCGTCGCTGGCCCACTTGCGCTCCAATGGATCCAAACGGCCATTATATGCCCAACATGGAAATCATTCAATTGGAAGAGGGAGGCGTACAAACCAGTCAAAGAAATTGGTATACCAATCAGCTGCAAGCCATCTTCGAGCCCGTTAAAGACTGGCGAATCGTAGTAGAAGGAAGCATGCGTACGTATACGCGAAAACAACACTGGGCTGTATTACCGATCTATGGATATGACGTAAACAATAAACCTTATTTATTGTCATGGAACGGTGGAGCAGCAGGGTATTCGGAGGTTCAAGACGAACGTGAAGATGAAGATTATTTCTCCGGAAACATTTATAGTGACTATGCAAAAACAATCGGTAATCATTATTTTAAAGTGATGGGCGGTTTCAATGCCGAACTCTTCCGGCCAAGCGGAATGACCGGGTTTGGAACCGACCTGATCAGCTCGAATGTCCCTTCTTTAGGATTGACACAGGACAATCAGAAAGCAAGTGCATGGGCACGTGAAAGAGCAATTGCCGGTTTCTTCGGACGTGTGAACTACAACTATAAAGAACGGTATATGTTAGAAGCCAATCTGCGTTATGACGGTTCTTCACGGTTTGTTGGCGATAAGCGCTGGGGGTTGTTTCCGTCATTCTCCGCCGGATGGAATATTGCACGCGAAGACTTCTTCCGTCCATTGGCCGGTGTTATCGGCACTTTGAAGTTAAGAGGTTCTTGGGGGCAGCTTGGTAACAACAACACGGATAAGGCCAATGCCTGGTATCCGTTTTACCAGAATATGATTACGGGATCTGCCAATTCGGGATGGTTGATCGACAGTAAAAAGCAAAACACTGCCCAACTTCCGGGTATCGTCAATTCACTGATGACCTGGGAAACCATTGAATCATGGGACATTGGTTTGGATTTCGGTTTACTCGATAACCGCCTGACAGGATCGGTCGGCTATTATAACCGTTATACATACGATATGATCGGTCCGGCTCCTATATTACCTCCCGTGTTAGGGGCCCTACCTCCCCAAGTGAACAACTGTGATATGAAGTCATATGGTTGGGAGTTGGAACTTTCATGGAGAGATCGCATCAGTGAATTTGATTATAGTGCACGATTTGTTTTATCTGACGGGAAGCGTAAAATATTGAGATATCCGAATCCTACGAACTCACTCTCTTCGGATGTATACTATAATGGACAAATATTGGGTGACATCTGGGGATACAAAACGATCGGTATTGCACAAACCCAGGAAGAAATGAATGCACACTTGGCCAATGGAGGTACCCCGAACTGGGGAACGAACTGGGGAGCCGGTGACGTTATGTATGCCAATCTTGATGGAAAAGAAGGTGTCAACAATGGTTCGAATACTTTGGAAGATCATGGTGACCTGACAATAATCGGTAACAACACCCCAAGATATAATTTCGGTTTGACGTTGACCGGGGCATGGAAAGGATTCGACTTTTCGGTGTTCCTGCAAGGGGTAATGAAAAGGGATTATTGGTTGGACGGGCCATACTTTTGGGGAGCCAATGGAGGATTGTGGCAATCGACTGCATTCAAAGAACATATGGATTATTGGCGTCCTGAAGGCGATCCACTCGGTGCAAACACCAATGCTTATTATCCCAAACCCTATTTTAATACGGATAAAAACCAGAAAGTACAAAGCGGATATCTTCAGAATGCTGCATATTGCCGCCTGAAGAATGCTCAGATAGGTTATACTCTGCCTAAAACATGGACTCGAAAAGCGGCAATGGAATCGGTGCGTGTTTATGTGTCCGGAGACAATCTGGTTACCTTTTCGGGAATCAGCGGAGTATTTGATCCGGAATTATTGGGTAGCGACTGGGGAGACGGTAAGCTCTATCCCTTGCAAAGAACGATTTCTATCGGCTTAAATGTTAACTTCTAATTTTACCAGACAAATTATGAAAATAAAACTGAAACATATTTATTTCTGCTCATTAATCGGAATGGGCGGATTGGCACTGACTTCGTGTAATGATTTTCTGGATCGTTCGCCCATCAGTGACATCACTCCGGAAGATTACTTCAACACTGTAGATCAAGTGGGAAGCTATGTTATCAATTATTACGATGACTACCTTGAAAACTCAAATACGACTAAAATGTATCACCAAAGAGCATGGAACTCCGGAGTGGTACGAAATGATGCGAACACTGACAATTTATTGAGTGATGACGGAAACCTGGATTATTTTGCGGGAAATAAGCAAGTACCCGAAGGGAAGAATATTCAGGAACCTCTGAATCGTATTCGGGTATGGAATTATCTTTTTGAGAAAGTATTACCTAAAGAAAAAGAAGGTACAATCCCCGGAGATGCAGAACTGTTAAAGCAATACATCGGAGAAGCCTATTTTTTCCGTGCGTTGGCATATTATAACGCATTGGTACGTTTCGGTGATTATCCCATCATTACCGAAGTATTGCCGGATGATTCGGAAACGCTGATCAAAAAAAGTCAGCGTGCCCCGCGCAATGAAGTGGCACGTTTCATCCTAAAAGATCTTGACGAAGCTGTCAGTCGACTGAAGGAGCGTGGTTTTCAGAATAACCAACGCATCAACAAACAGGCTGCATTAGTGCTGAAATCAAGAGTAGCACTGTTTGAAGCAACTTTTGAAAAATATCATCAGGGAACGGGACGCGTACCCGGCGATCCCACATGGCCCGGAGCCGCCATGAGTTATAACAGTGGAAAAACATTCGATATTGCTGGCGAAATAAACTTCTTCCTGACCGAGGCAATGCAGGCAGCGGCAGCTGTTGCAGACCATGTTCAATTGGCAGAGAACTCGCATGTAATGAATCCTCCATACAATACACTTTATGGATGGAATCCTTATTTTGAAATGTTCAGTCAACCGGATCTTTCGAATGTGGAAGAAGTACTGTTGTGGAAACAGTATAACCTGTCACTTACCGTGTCGCATTGTGTGGGCGCCCGCCTTAAAAACGGAGATCGTACCGGACTGACACGTTCGTTGATCAAAACATTCCTGATGAAAGACGGTCTGCCTATTTATGCAAGTAATAGTACTATTGATGACAGAACGGTGTCTGACGAAAAGAAAGACCGCGACGAGCGCTTGCAATTGTTTGTATGGGGAGAAAAAGATGCCTGGATGACAGATGAAAGAGCGGATACAGTGAAGAATTACAATAAGGATCAGGCGGGAAACTCAGTGACAAATCCGGTACCGGTACCTTGGGTAAAATCTACTGTAATCAGTGATCAGGAACAGACACGTGATATCACCGGTTATCGTTCCCGTAAGTTCTATCCGTATGATGACGAACAAAGTAAGTCGGACGAACTGCTGGGGACCAATGCCTGTCCTATTTTCCGTGCTTCCGAAGCATATCTTAACTACATAGAGGCTTGTTATGAGAAGAATGGTACGCTGGACAGCAAGGCACAGGAATATTGGAAAGCCATACGCAGACGTGCCGGTGTCGATGAAGACTATCAGAAGACAATCGCCCGCACGGATCTGGGGCGCGAAGACGATCTGGGAGTTTACTCAGGAGACCGGATGGTGGACGTTACACTTTACAACATACGTCGCGAACGTCGCTGCGAATTTATTGCCGAAGGCATGCGCTGGGATGACCTGAAAAGATGGCGCTCTTGGGACCGGCTATTTACGGAGCCATATATTGTGGAGGGCATTAACTTCTGGGATGAAGCCTATAAACTTTACACAACCGTAGATAAAGACGGCAATGAAAAATCCGCGGTGGTAGCTGATGGCAGCACGTCTGCCAACATGTCGCCAAAATCGGACGGGAAATACGTACGGCCATTGCGTAGGACACAAACCAATAATCAGCTTTATGACGGATATACCTGGAAAAAAGCTTATTATCTGGAACCACTCGGCTTACAGGACTTGCAATTGTCGGCCACCAATCCGGAGGATATCAATACATCTATGATGTATCAAAATCCATATTGGCCTGCCGGCACAGGCAAAGCGCTTGAATGATACCGCTAAACGTATAAAAAACGTAATATGATAAAGTTCACCACAGAGTTTACACAAAGCAAATTTGCCGGTATATCCTGTGGTGAACAAAAACAAATCTCCGAGTGAACTTATCTTATGTTTTTTAAGTTATATAATGTATAAAGAAGACAATAAACGGAATGATAAAATCAAATCTGGCCGACTACCATAAACAACAACTTAAAAAAATATAAGAAATTATGAATTCACATCAAGGATTATTCGGTGGAAATATTCCACAAGATGTAACTGGAAAACAAGGCGAAAACGCTATCTTCATTGTCTACGGGCTGAAACAATCGAATAACACTATAAAACAAGTAAAAGACCTATGTGCTAACTTTTCCGCACTGATACGCAGTATGCGTAACCGATTTCCCGAAATGCAATTCAGTTGTACGATCGGATTCGGAGCTGATGCCTGGAAACAACTTTTTCCGGAGCAGGGCAATCCTAAGGAATTGAAGACTTTTGAAACAATTAAAGGAGCTAAATATACTGCGGTTTCAACCCCCGGTGATATTCTTCTACACATCCGGGCAAAACAGATGGGACTCTGCTTTGAGTTTGCCTCCATTATCGACGAAAAGCTGAAAGGGGTTGTAGATTCAATCGATGAAACTCATGGATTCAGGTATATGGATGGAAAAGCAATCATCGGTTTTGTGGACGGTACCGAAAATCCGGCAGTAGATGAGAATCCCTATCATTTTGCGGTGATAGGTGACGAGGACCCGGACTTTATCGGTGGCAGTTACGTCTTCGTACAAAAATACATTCACGACATGACTGCATGGAATTCACTTCCGGTCGAAGCCCAGGAAAAGGTAATCGGCCGTCATAAATACAATGATGTAGAATTGTCGGACGAGGAAAAACCGCAAAATGCACACAACGCTGTCACTAATATTGGAGACGACTTGAAAATAGTACGTGCCAATATGCCGTTTGCCAATACTTCGAAAGGAGAATACGGAACATATTTTATCGGCTATGCAAGTACCTTCAGCACCACCCACAAAATGTTGGAGAATATGTTTATCGGTGACCCTGTGGGAAACACCGACCGTTTACTGGACTTCAGCACTCCGATAACAGGAACCCTGTTTTTCGCACCTTCATACGATCTGCTTGCTAAACTCGGAGAGTAATAGTTACTCTCCATATAGTACAGTTTCTGCTATCCAGGCAAAAACATTAGCTATGAGTTTGGACGCATTATTATTAATGGTCCCGGAATTATTGTTTATACGGTTATCGGTAGTTGACGTCGAACTGGACGCCGAACTACCTATATCCGTATCACCCCAATAAACGATTCTCCTTGAATAATCAATGCCTAAAACAATACCTCCCGCAGGTCCCATCAATATAGGAGTAATGCCTTTGGATGCTTCCGTGTTGAGCTGTATTTCGCCATGATAAGCATCATAATTGCGTAAAGAGAAGTCGGAAAGGCAGATAAGTATATTTTTGTCGGGATAAATTTCAACACTGAAATAGTAGACAATATTACTTCTAACGGATTGGGGGGCATTCAGCTACAAAGAGTTTGCACAGGAAGTAACGAAACTGGCGGATCAGACAAATGGATTTGTCATGCTCAGTAGTACTTATCCGACTCTTACTCCTGCCGCTAACTTATATGAGAATAAAGCTGAAGCAAAAAGTAATCACATTTTAATTTCAGTAAATCGTATCGTAGCAAAGAGTGCAATATTCAAATCATCAAATCTTGTAATAAACGGAGACAGAACAGTGGAGAACCTAAAATTCGGTTGGAGAAATTTAAATAAAAAATTCTATTTCATCCAAGATAACAGGGATGCTCTCATCAAAGACTATAAATGGACGAATTATACCATACAGGACTTCGCTAGAGGAGTAGATGCCATCAATGTATATACTTCCAATTTCCACTTATGACGTGCCGTCGGGAGAATCTGATCCATTAATTGCAGACTTCAGCGTGATGAAACTGGAAAAAGAGAGAGAACCTCGGTTGCGCATTACTGACAGAACAGGTACGGTTCGTTATGATGAAAACTTTATTGGCAAACTTTTAGGAATGAATCCTGATATCAATTTTGAGTATAATCATGATTTTACTATCGAAATATCTTTCAACAACTACCTCCCTATCTCTATTAAAATTAATGGTTGGGAGGTAGTTGTTGAAGAAATCTAATAATTATAAGCTACAGAATAATGAAACAAAGAAGGGCACACTCATATCAATAAGAATACCATGAAAAATGGCAACGGGTATCATATCCTTTCCGGAATAAAGGGTGATGGATGGCAACAATACATCCATTGAATTTACTCCGGCTGCAGAAATTGGTGCCAGTTTTCCAAAGTATTTTCGGATTAACGGTGCACCCAGCAATGCCATCATCTCACGGAAGATATTAGCCAGCAGAGCAATAGTGCCAAGCTCTGTTGCCAACTGTAATCCGACAGAAGCCTCTTTGAATTGAGTAATCAAAATAGATGAAAGGGAATAATAAGCAAATCCGCTTCCTACCGCCATACAATCGAATACACTCCACTGACTCAGCAATAAACTGGCAAAAGCTGAAAAAAGAAGGGTTCCGACAATGGTAGCTATCGGCACTAAAAGCATATTGGGGCGTAGGCTTTTGATCAGAAATTTCAGATTCTTATTGCTTCCGATACTGATGCCAACCTGCAACATCAACGCATAAAGTATGTACATAGAAAGATTGTGCATGTCAAACTGGAAATCATTGAAGATTCCGACCAGACAACCTATACAGAAAAATGCAACAACAATCAGACTGCTTTTCATAATTTTCCTCCTTTCTTGAAAAACAGGCGTAATACGAGAAAAGAAGCCAACATGCTGCCCAAGATACTTGAAGTAGCCAACACAATGGCTTGCCATCCGAATTTACCCAGATTATTTACGATTAAACTATTGGAGCCTATCGAAAGGCCCAGCACGAAAAGTAGCAGGAATATCGTAAGCGAAGTACTCTTTTCTACTTTCTCCAGAAATTTTAGGTTACGCAGCAAATAACCGATGCCAATACCTAAAAACATGATAGATATAATGGAAAACATACTCGTATATTTTAAAAAGTTACACAATGCACTCCCTGGCAACTTTTATGTATAAGCTGCCGGACGGATCCTCCCTTTCACCTTATATTAATAAGTGAACGAAAAGAGATAAATCAAACTACAAAACAGGGAGTAATTCAGATAAATCCGCTAAACCAATGTACATGCACAATGCAGTGTCCGTACAGAATCTTATTTTCTTGCACGGCATTATGTATGCTATATGTAGTAAACAATCGGTTCATATTATTCATTAATTACAGTGCAAAGGTAATACTATTGCGCATATTTTCCAAATAATTATGCAAAATATAAATAATCATAGTAGTGGAATTACTCATAAAAAGACGATGAAAATCTTGCAGAACCTATTTTTTTCTTCGTATCTTTACAAACCGAAATAAAGGATATATCAATAAACATATAACGATATGGAAAACAGAAGTTTAGTAACCATAGCGGAGCATTCGAGGGAGAAAATTCTCTATATGCTCGAAATGGCGAAACAATTTGAAAAGAATCCCAACCGCCGGTTATTGGAAGGCAAAGTAGTCGCTACCCTGTTCTTTGAACCTTCTACGCGTACCCGACTAAGTTTCGAAACTGCTGCCAATCGACTAGGCGCACGGGTAATCGGATTTTCGGATCCCAAAGCCACCAGTTCATCCAAGGGGGAGACTCTGAAAGATACCATTATGATGGTAAGTAATTACGCTGATGTGATTGTTATGAGACATTATCTGGAAGGAGCAGCACGCTATGCAAGTGAAGTGGCTCCGGTACCTATCGTAAATGCCGGAGACGGAGCCAACCAGCATCCTTCGCAAACGATGCTCGATCTCTATTCTATATATAAAACACAAGGTACACTGGAGAATCTGAATATCTATTTGGTAGGTGATTTGAAATACGGACGTACCGTACACTCTTTACTGATGGCTATGCGCCACTTTAACCCGACTTTCCATTTTATCGCCCCCGAGGAACTGAAAATGCCGGAAGAATATAAAATATATTGCAAAGAGCACAATATAAAATATGTAGAGCATACGGACTTCAACGAAGAGGTAATTAAGGATGCTGATATCCTTTACATGACCCGCGTACAACGTGAACGTTTCACTGATCTAATGGAATATGAACGGGTAAAAAACGTATATATCCTTAAAGCAAAAATGCTTGAAAATACTCGTTCTAACCTTCGTATTCTTCATCCGTTACCACGTGTCAATGAAATTGCTTATGATGTGGATGACAGTCCGAAAGCTTATTATTTTCAACAGGCACAAAACGGACTCTATGCCCGTCAAGCTATACTTTGCGATGTATTAGGAATCACTTTACAAGATATTTTATAAAATCATGAGCGAGAATAAACAAGCATTACAGGTGGCCGCACTGAAAAATGGCACTGTTATCGACCATATACCTTCAGAGAAACTTTTTACGGTAGTTTCATTGCTCGGATTGGAACACATGACGACTAATATTACTATCGGATTCAATTTGGACAGTAAAAAACTAGGTAAGAAAGGAATCATCAAGATTGCCGATAAATTTTTCTGTGACGAAGAAATCAATCGAATTTCCGTAGTAGCCCCTCATGTAAAACTGAACATCATCCGTGATTACGAAGTAGTAGAAAAAAAAGAAGTGCGAATGCCTGACGAGTTAAAAGCTATCGTAAAATGTGCTAATCCCAAATGTATCACGAATAATGAACCGATGGCTACTTTATTTCACGTGATCGACAAAGACAATTGTGTTATAAAATGTCATTACTGCGAGAAAGAACAAAAAAGAGAAGATATTACAATCATTTAGTTATGCACTGCAAGCTACGAGTTCTAGACCGCTAAACGATGTCGGACGTAACTCGTAGCTCGTAACATATAAAGTGAATAAAAAGATGAAGCAAGACTGGAAGCCCGGAACTCTGATTTATCCGTTGCCTGCCGTATTGGTAAGTTGCGGAAGCGATGAAAGCGAATACAATATACTTACGGTGGCATGGACCGGAACCATTTGTACCAATCCGCCGATGTGTTACATTTCTGTTCGTCCCGAACGTCATTCTTATCCTATTATAAAAAAGAATATGGAATTTGTGATCAATTTAACAACCCGGGATATGGCATTCGCAACAGATTGGTGTGGAGTACGTTCAGGGAAGGATTATCATAAATTTGAAGAAATGAAACTAACCCCGGGCAAATGTTCTGTAGTGAATGCACCTCTCATTGAAGAATCTCCCCTTTGTATTGAATGCCGTGTGAAAGAAATCGTATCTCTGGGATCACATGACATGTTTATTGCTGACGTAGTAAACATCCGTGCAGACGATCGTCATCTAAACCGGGAAACCGGAAAGTTGGAACTGGCAGAAGCAAATCCGCTTGTATATGTACACGGAGGATATTACAATTTAGGAGAAAAGATAGGAAAATTCGGTTGGTCAGTAGAAAAGAAAACAAAGTGAAACGAATAGTTCTCCTTTTTATATCGATATGGATTGCTTTTGCCGCTTATGGGAAAGACAATCATAAAAAGGAAAGACACCCGGATGACCGCAAAATAAATGTAGGAATCAGGGGTGGATTCAACTCTTCTATGTTTCTGGTTTCTGATCTGAAAATTAAAGATGTAACCATTGACGAAATTCAGAACAACTACAAAATAGGATATTTCGGTGCTCTCTTTATGCGCTTGAACATGAAAAGGCATTTTATACAACCGGAAATCTCGTACAATATCAGCAGGTGCGAGATTTCTTTCGATAAACTCGGCTCACAGCATCCCGACATTGAACCTGACTATGCATCGGTCAGTTCCACCATCCACAGCATTGATTTTCCATTACTATATGGTTATCATGTAGTAAAACAAGGTCCTTACACAATGTCTCTCTTTGCAGGACCGAAACTAAGATACTTGTGGAATAAGAAGAATAAAATCACTTTTGAGAACTTTGATCAACAGGGCATCCACGAAAAGCTGTATCCCTTCAATGTCAGTGCAGTAATTGGCGTTAGTGTCAACATCTCCCGCATTTTTTTCGATTTTCGATACGAACAAGGGCTTCACAATTTATCAAAATCAGTAACATACGATAATATAGATATGGAAGGTAGACCGGAAGTAAGCAATATCACCTTTCGACGTCGTGACAATGTGCTTAGTTTTTCACTCGGAGTTATATTTTAAATAACTTTTTCTTCAAAAAGGTTGCACACTCTTTAAATAATATCTAAATTTGTGCGATTATAATAATAAAGGTTTCAAGATACACTTTAATCTTATTATAACAAATAATGAAAAGAGACGATTTAATTTTCGATATTATCGAAAAAGAACATCAACGTCAGTTGAAAGGCATTGAGCTGATCGCATCAGAAAATTTCGTAAGTGATCAGGTGATGGAGGCAATGGGATCTTGTCTTACCAATAAATATGCGGAAGGATATCCGGGTAAACGCTACTATGGTGGCTGTGAAGTGGTAGACCAAAGCGAACAAATTGCCATTGACCGCCTGAAAGAGATTTTTGGTGCAGAATGGGCCAATGTGCAACCCCACTCAGGAGCACAGGCTAATGCAGCCGTATTTCTGGCTGTACTGAATCCGGGAGATAAATTCATGGGGCTGAATCTGGCACATGGAGGACACCTTTCACATGGTTCATTAGTAAACACTTCGGGAATCATTTATACTCCCTGCGAATATAATCTGAAACAGGAAACCGGTCGCGTAGATTACGATCAAATGGAGGAAGTAGCATTGCGTGAAAAGCCCAAAATGATCATTGGAGGCGGTTCGGCCTACTCTCGTGAATGGGATTATAAACGTATGCGCGAAATTGCTGACAAGGTAGGAGCAATTCTCATGATCGACATGGCACATCCTGCCGGGTTAATTGCAGCCGGTCTATTGGATAATCCTGTGAAATATGCACATATTGTGACTTCAACCACTCATAAGACTCTCCGAGGACCTCGTGGTGGCGTAATCATGATGGGAAAAGACTTTCCTAATCCTTGGGGAAAGAAAACTCCGAAAGGAGAAATTAAGATGATGTCTCAACTACTTGACTCAGCTGTATTCCCAGGAATACAAGGAGGGCCGTTGGAACATGTGATTGCAGCCAAAGCTGTAGCTTTCGGTGAATGTTTGCAACCCGAATATAAAGAATATCAAAAACAGGTACAAAAGAATGCCGCTGTATTAGCACAAGCCTTGATTGACCGTGGTTTCACTATTGTTTCAGGTGGCACAGATAATCATTCCATGCTGGTTGACTTGCGTAGTAAATACCCTACTCTAACAGGTAAGGTTGCAGAAAAAGCACTCGTATCTGCTGATATAACAGTTAATAAAAATATGGTTCCGTTTGATAGTCGTTCCGCATTCCAGACTTCAGGTATCCGTTTGGGTACTCCTGCCATCACAACACGTGGTGCAAAAGAAGATCTGATGTTGGAAATCGCCGAAATGATCGAAACCGTATTATCTAACGTAGAAAATGAAGAAGTGATAGCACAAGTACGTGCACGTGTCAATAAGACAATGGAAAAATATCCGATCTTCGCATATTAAATAGCACATTTTAGTATTAAACAATAACATACGTGGGCTCGCAATTCTCTGTGAAGAAAGTTGCGGGCATTTTTTTGCTCTTTTAACATCGCATTAACACCTCCCTCAAAACCTTTCATTCCTGTTAACCGTTGATAAGTAACTAAAAAAAGAAGATGATATTTACTTAATACCTAAACTGATATGAAAATAAGAAATCTAATGGTCGCAGCAACCTTATTGGTTACTGCCGGAGCTATGGCTCAAAATCAAGATTGTGCCTTCTTCTTTCCCAACCAAGAAGGTGAACAAATCACCCGTAATTGCTACACTGCTGATGGTAAACTTACTAATATCCTAGTCTACAGAGTAGATCAGGCGTATGAATATCCGTCAGGTATGGAGGTAGTAGCAAACTATACATTTGCTGATGCCGCAGGCAAAACACTCAATTCCGGACAAATGGTAGCTCGTTGTAGCGATGGAAATTTTTCTATGAGTATGGGAGATGTGGCAACATTCCCCACAGCACTCAACATGATGAACGCTGATGTATATATGATGGGAGATTTAATGAATTATCCGGATGCCTTTTCTAATCCGATGAATCCGGGAGACGATGACGAATTTGATGACGGAACTCTGCGTCTTTACCAAAAAGGAAATAAAAACAACCGGGCTGAAATCTCCGTTTTCGACAGAGAATTTGTTACTACAGAAACTGTAAATACTCCTGCTGGAGCATTTTATTGTACGAAAGTAAAGTATGAAATGAATATCTGGACACCGAAAGAAACAATTAAGGGTTACGGATATGAATGGTATGCACCCAATATTGGTATTGTCCGTTCCGAACAATACAATAATAAAAAGGAGCTACAATCGTACAGTGTGTTAGAAAGAATTAAAAAATAGCACACTGGACTCTATATATCCGTCATCCCCGCCATTCGTTCAGAAAGAATAGCGGGGATTTATTTGACTAGTCTCCAAGAATTACAATAAATTTATGGGCCTCCAAGAAACTATCTCAGAATAGAAAAAAGAGGCAATATTACTGGTTCGGATATAATGATCCCCTCGTTCTAGCTTTAATCTATTACAATACAAGGCTAGAACAAGGGGATTCTTATATTTGAAGTTTTAACCTATAAAATCCTCAATTTCCAGTTTTTTTTGAAACTACCTCTTCCTGTATATGGAAAAGTTTAGCTCAATCCTTCAATATTGCCATCCACAATATCGATATGGAGTGCTTGCGGCTCTTTTGGCAAACCAGGCATACGCATAATCTCACCTGCAATCGCTACAATCATTTCGGCTCCATTGTTAATAACGATATCTTTAATATGGAGTTCAAAGTTATCTACTGCCCCATATACTTTTGGATCGGCTGAAAAAGAATATTGCGTTTTGGCAATGCATACAGGATAATGACCGATTCCCATTTCTTCAATTAATTTAATCTTGTTACGGGTCAACGTGCTATAGGTCACAACGCTTGCACCGTATAAATTGGTTGCGACTTTCTCAATCTTCTGCTGTACACTATCTTCATCATTATAGGTAAACTGTAATGGTTCGGATGGTTTGTTTTCAATTGTCTCAACCACCAGATTCGCCAGATCGACGGCGCCTTCACCACCTTCTGAAAAAGCATTATTGATAGCATAGCCTACTCCCAACTGCTCACAGTGCTCACGAAGCAACTCCATCTCTTCATCCGTATCACTGGCAAACTTATTGAAAGCAACAATAACAGTCTGACCAAACGAGCGCAGATTGCGGACATGCTTATCTAAATTACGCAAACCTTCTCTCAATCCTTCGAGGTTTGGCTCCTTAATGCGATCGAGGCTAACTCCCCCATGCATTTTAAGTCCTTGCGCAGTAGCCACAATCACTGTCAAACGGGGCTGCAATCCACTCTTGCGACATTTAATATTGTAGAATTTCTCTGCTCCCAAATCAGCACCGAAACCGGCCTCTGTAATTACATAATCACCAAAAGTCATTGCCATCTTCGTTGCTAATATAGAATTACATCCATGAGCAATATTAGCAAATGGGCCTCCATGCACAAAGGCGGCAGTACCTTCGGTAGTCTGTACCAGGTTCGGATGTATAGCATCTTTCAATAGAACTGTTATGGCTCCTGCCACACCCAGATCTTTAACTGTAAACGGTTTATTATCATAGGTATATCCTAAAAGAATATTTTCAATTCGACGGCGAAGATCATCCACGTCTTTTGAAAGACAAAGAATTGCCATGATTTCTGATGCTGGAGTAATATCAAATCCGGATTCCTGCGTAATACCGTTGGTCTTCGGTCCTAAACCAACTACGATATTCCGTAAAGAACGATCGTTCACATCAAGTACCCGACGCCAAAGAATCTCTTTTAGACCGAAACCCTTAGATTGATTTTGGTATAAATAATTATCCAGCAATGCGGAAATCATATTGTGAGCAGAAGTGATAGCATGAAAATCACCGGTAAAATGCAAATTAATCTTCTCCATTGGAAGTACCTGGGCATAACCGCCTCCTGCCGCTCCTCCTTTCATTCCGAAGCACGGTCCCAAGGAAGGTTCGCGCAAAGCGACAATTGCTTTTTTGCCGATCTTATTCAGTCCTAACGCAAGACCGATAGAAACAGTCGTTTTACCAATACCCGCCTTGGTTGCAGTAATGGCAGTAACCAAAATCAGGTTACTCTTTTTTACTTTCTCTTCATCAATCAGATACTCGGGAATTTTGGCAATATAACGACCATAATTTTCTACTTCATCGCGGGGAATGCCGATGCTTTCTGCTACTTGTTTTATTTTCTTCAACTCAACACTACGTGCTATTTCTATGTCTGATTTCATATCGGGAGTTTTTAGGTTTTTAAAATGGAGTTGCAAAATTAACAATTAACTCCATATCAAAGTTGACTTTATTACCTTTTTTTAGTAGGGAGCAAAAAGATACCGGAGGATTGACGGATTTCCCATTGAAAAAAGGCGTATATTTGTTACCTACAAACAACAAACAATATGATGCGATATATAATCCTCTTAGTCTTGTGCGCCTGGACCGGAATAGCATTGGCCATAGATTACCATGCAAAAGACAGTCTTTTATTACAATTAAAACAAACGACAATAGCTGCAGAACGAATCAATATTTACCGAAACCTGGCGGACATTTGTTTTGAAACCCCTGAAGAAAAGACATATTTGCTCAACATGTATAGAGAAGCCCAAAAGGCTGGCGATACATCGGGTATGCTCAATGCCTTAAATGATCTTGTATGCGGAGAGACAAAAGAATATCGTATGGATTCAGCATATCATTATATGGAACTGATAAAAGCAATCCGGGAGCCCCAAGAAACAGCCCCTGTATTGGCTTACCTTCAAATGCGATTTTTCGATACACTATGCAGCCACAATGAAACAGAAGAAGCTATCACAAAAGAATTGCAATTTATAGAAGAAAAGAAATCTGATGAAGCATCACTTTACAGCAAAATCGCCCAAGCTTACATCACCGGTGGTAGCCTTCATTACAATGACATGATAAAGGAGGCACTCCCCTATCTGGAAACAGCAATGAACTTATCTAAGCAATTGCCTCCGGAAAAGCAAATCTTATTTGCATCGATCATTGTTTGGAAATTATCCAATACATACAGTATGCTGAATAAATGTGATTCAGCCATCCGGATTTTAGATGAGAATCTGCAAACCCAACAACAATATTACAAAGATCACTATCAAACACAACGTCCTTTTTATAATATGGCGATACACGAATTACGCTTTTATACATCTCTATTGACTAATGCCATTTCGGAAGCTCCCGAAAAAATGGATTATTACTGGCAACAAATAGTTAAATTGAACGAAAAGCTAACCAATCCGTACGATCGATATAACTATTTTCTATCGATGGATAATTATTATCTGAATCAAAAGCCCCAACCCCATTATGAAAAAGCATTGATGGCTAATGATAGTCTGATACAAATTGCACAAGAAATAATCCCAAACAATCTACCGGGATTATACGACATTCAATCACAAACCTACGAAGCCATGGGTAACTTCAAAGAGGCATTGGCATACCTCAGAATAGCGACTCAATATAAAGATTCGCTGACTACTGAAAATATGCAAAAGCAATTGGGTGAACTCCAGATAAAATATGAAGTGAATAAGTTGAACAATGAAAAGTCACAACTTGAAATTAAAAACAAACGTATTCTGGTGATATGCCTGTCTATCATTCTGATCATTGTAATCTTTGTCTGTCTGTATTTATATCACGACCTGAAAAAAGAGAAAAAGATGAAGTTTCATCTCCGGAACCTCAAGCAAAAAGCCGAAGAAAGTGAAAAGATGAAGACAGCTTTCATAAACTCTATTTGCCACGAGATACGTACGCCACTCAATTCGATTGTAGGTTTCTCCGACTTGATATTCAATGATGAGATAGATAAAGAAACCCGTGAAGGTTTTTCACAAGAGATCCAGAAAAGTACAATTCTACTTACTTCATTAATCGATAATATGCTTGAAATATCCAGTCTGGATGTATCACAAGAGAAGTTACCTTGCAAAGAAGCGAATCTTAATTCTATCTGTATACAAGAGATGACATTATTAAATCGGTCTCATAAACCCGATATAGACTATCGGACCGACTTGCCGGAACACCCCATCATACTGACCACACACGAGAAATATTTATCATTAGTCATAGAGCATCTATTGAACAATGCAAATAAGTTCACTGAAAAAGGCATTATCACCCTCCATTGTCACATCGACGAAGCACGCCAACAAGTTCATATAAGCGTAACAGATACCGGATGTGGTATACCGGCAGACAAACATAAGGAGGTTTTCGAACGATTCTCCAAGCTCAATGCATTCACTCCGGGTAACGGATTGGGACTTTATTTGTGCCAACTGATCATCCGCAGATTGTCCGGAAAGATAAGCATTGACCCAACATATACAGGAGGTACCAGAATAACAGTGATTTTACCTGTTCAATGACACCTCCTTAATTCTCGAACACAGAACTATTTGAAACGTGAGGTATCCACTCCCTCCCGTTTCTTCTCTTTATAGCCTCCAAACTTATAGGTAAGCGAAACACCAAATTCACGGAAAGCAGAGTAATGGTTGGTCACGTTCTGCATAGCATAATAAATTCGCGGTGAAATCTGCCCTGTTTCAAGCAAGTCATTACATCGAAGAGTCAGCAATGCCTTTCCATTGGCAAAACCATACCTGAGCGCTATGTCCAAGTTGCCGGATGCCGGTAAATCATAGATGCCTTGTATCGCCTTACTGCGTATCATTCCACTCACAATCAGCTTAATATCCGGATGTGAGAACAGAGTCACTGTATGATTCATACTCAACATCGCATAATATGCTTTCCGATCAAAAGGAATATCCCAAAAGTCACTGTCTTTTTGACGATCGTAAACGCCGGTCAATGTGAAACGCGATTTCAGCCAGCGTCCGATCGCAAATGGGACAACAGCCTGTACACCGGCTTGCTGTTCAAAATCAAAATTGAAATACTTATAAATTTCAACCAATCGCTCCGGTGATTGATAAAGGGTTTGTGTTGCATTATCCTTAGTATGACTATACCATGCATTAAACATATATTTACTGTTTAAAACATAAGTCAACTGTAGCTGGTAGTTAATCTCAGGTTTCAAGTAAGGATTGCCGTGAATCTCGGAATACCCTCCACCCATATAAGAAACTGCATCCTGAGTAGCCCAGTAATCGGGATAACTTTTATCACTGCTGAGGGATAATTGCCATGCATTTCCCGGTGCAGGAGCATAGTTAATGTTAAAAGTCGGATACAGGCTCCATTCATTCCATACAGTCGTGTGGAATTGTTCGGCAGCCAATGAGGCATCTAAAGACAATTTATCACCAAAAGCCTTGTTAAATCCGGCGTAAAAATTAAGTGTTTGTTCCCGACGACGAGACTTCATATTGCTATTTCCCGATATTATTTCATCAGTTTCAGGGTCATGATAATATTGATGGCTGTTGTCCAAACTTGTCGTATAGACTGCCCCATAATTCATTCCCCACCCATTGCCCAGATCATGTTCTCCGGAGAGGAAAAGTTTCCAACGATTGATACGCTGAGAGTCTTTAACACGAAAATCCAGTTCATCACTCCCCATCCGACTGTGAAGTAATTGTGAAGAAGGTGAATGATAATAAGTATATTCCACTCCGGCTTTCCATCCGAATGGCATATGATAATCGAGGCGTGCATTATGGAGCTGGTCGGTCATACGGGTACGGGCATTCGAAATTTGAGTGCCGTCTACAGTGCTCAGATTAAAACCATTCACAAATTGGGCATTGTATGTCACACTAAGTTGATGGTTTGCGGCAAATACATAATCGCCGGCTAAACGCAGGTTGTGTCTATTCGAACGGCTTCGTTGAGATTCATTCGTACTTATGGGATGTATCGTACCATCTGACAAAGCGTGCAAAGCCTCTTTATCCGTCAGGAAATAGTTTCGCCCATGACTGTAAGAGTAAAGAAAGTCTGCAGAGAATTTATGTCCCGAATACAGAAGGCTCGCACGCTCAGTCAAATATTCATAATGCCTTTGCCGATAATCACTGAAAAACTCACCCTGCAAGGTGGATTTCCCGGAGTCTCCCTGTTTCAGGCAGATATTTATCATAGCCCCCCGCACCTGATAACGTGCAGGAGCCGAATACATCACTTCGGCCTTTTCAATACGCCCGGCAGGAATGCTTTTTAAAAGAGTGTTCAGTTGTTCCTGAGTCATTGTGGTTACTTTGCCATCCAATACAACCGTAACACTTTTTCCTCCTAAAGTCAGATTATCATTCATTTCGCTCACTCCGGGGAGTTCCTTTATCGCGTCATATGCATTGTCTACCGCAAAATTCTGAATAAGTCGAGGCAAATCATATACAAGTTTTCCCTGCATTGCTTTCACCACCGGACGTTCACCTACCACCATCACTTCGGGTAAGGATCTGTACAAACTGTCTAAACGTCCATCCATCGTAATCAGACTATCCGCAGAAAGTATCCGATCTTCATCCACATTCTGTGCCGCTACCTGAAAGCAGACAGCACCTGCAAACACAAAAGTCAAGTAAATTCGTTTCATTTTTTATTCCTTGTTTGGGTTACAGTTGCAAAGTACGGCAGAAAAGGCAAGACAATACGTTATCATCGACTTATGTAGTGTTATCTACTGTTATCGGTAGTGTTATTTAGTCTTATCAGATGTAACAACAACAAAGGTTAACCATTATCTTTGCCTGCATGAAACTCCCAATCAAACATATCGCCATACTTGTAATTGCTTCTCTGATGGCCATCTTTGCCTACCAGGCATACTGGTTGGTTAGTATGTACCATACCATGAAAAGTGATATGGAACATTCGATTATCGAGGCTATGCGCACAAGTGATTACAATGAGATGATGTTACGCATAGAACGCATGCGTCGGGATGACCAAGATCATGGTGAAATCTCTGTTTCCGCCGGATACAATGATGAAGGTGGAACACTGGTTCGCAGCAGCACTATGGTCCATAAAGAAAAGATTCCGGGAAGTACAGGAATACAACAAGATTCCATTCTCAAAACCGAACGGAAACTGGACACCCTGATCGTCGTTCGTAATGATCAGAAAGAAATAAAAGTAGTTCCGCAAGATTCCACTGCGCAGGAGGTAAAAGCTGCCATGCTGCAAACAAAAGGCGGGCTGGACATACTATTGAAAGATCAGAATACCATGCTCGAACTGGCCACTTACTTTCAAAGAGGATTGCACTCCGGCCTTGACGTTATCATGGATCCTGATTTTCAATCATACGATAGCCTGCTGACACTCAGTTTACAGGAAAGAGGAATCTCACTGCCGTATCGGATAGAATATCTGCATTTCAGCAATACGCCTGACTCCAGTTTACTTTTCACCGATACATTAGGAATGGGCGGTACGTTGAACTACATCCCCGGACCGGATGCCCATACGTACGACTACACTTTCGACATCCATTCCCATTCTCTCTACCGCCTTCGGATGGATTCAGTTGCAGGAGTGATCGTCCATCAGATGGCAGGAATACTTATTACTTCATTCATCATTCTGTTGATTTTGGGATTCTCTTTCTGGTTCCTGATCCGCACATTGCTGAAACAAAAAACACTGGAAGAGATGAAAAGTGACTTCACCAACAATATCACCCATGAACTAAAGACTCCCATTGCCGTGGCATATGCAGCCAACGATGCTTTACTCAACTTCGGACAAGCTGACGAAAAAGCCAAACGGGACAAATATTTAAGTATCAGCCAGGAACAACTGCAAAGGCTTAGCGGACTGGTTGAACAGATACTGACGATGAGTATGGAACAACGCAAAACCTTCCGACTCCGTCCGGAAGAAATAACTCTTGCTACTTTGCTTGAATCATTGACAGAACAGCATAAACTCAAAGCACAAAATCCGATTGACATCGACTATAGAGTAGAACCGGCAAACCTTACAGTATTTGCCGACCGGACCCACTTCAGCAATATATTGAGCAACCTGATAGACAATGCAGTGAAATATTCACCGGGAAAGGCCGTCATCCGCATTCATTGCCGCGAAACAGCAGATAACGGAAAAGTGGAAATTTCCGTCAGCGATGAAGGAACAGGCATCGCACAAGAGAAACAAAAACATATATTCGATAAATTCTACCGCGTACCGACCGGTAACCTGCACAACGTAAAAGGATACGGACTGGGACTCTATTATGTAAAAACAATGATAGAAAAACATGGCGGAACAGTTTGTGTAAAAAGCGAACCCGGACACGGTAGCACATTCACCATCACGTTATGAAAGAGAAAATCAAAGTATTGTTGGCAGAGGACGAACTGACCCTCGCCATGATTATCAAAGACACACTCGAAGAGGACGACTTCATTCTCACTATTGCAGCCAACGGTGAAGAAGGATTACGCATGTTCTTCGATATTCGTCCGGACGTGCTGGTGGCCGATGTAATGATGCCCCGCATGGATGGCTTTGAAATGGTAAGACGTATCCGCCAGACCGATAAACAAACACCGGTACTTTTCCTGACAGCACGTTCGGCTATTAACGATGTGGTAGAAGGCTTCGAACTAGGCGCCAACGACTACCTGAAGAAGCCATTCGGCATGCAGGAGCTGATCATACGCATCAAAGCATTGGTTGGCAAAGCATTCAGTTTCAATGAAGAAAAGAAAACAACTACCCGGTTTGAGATAGGCAACTATTTGTTCGACTCTCTTGCACAAACACTGACACATGCCGGATTGAAGCAGGAGCTTTCTCATCGGGAATCGGAAATCCTGAAGCGACTTTGCGAAAATCAGAATCAAGTGGTCAACACACAGAATGTATTACTCGACCTATGGGGAGACGATAACTTTTTTAACTCAAGAAGTTTACACGTTTTCATCACAAAGCTCCGCCATAAACTGTCAGCCGACGAGCGAATTCGCATTGTCAATGTCAGAGGGATAGGATATAAACTGATCTTAAATTAAATACACAGAATGATGAAGAATAGAATATACTGCACATTTATACTGGCAATCATTGCAGTGATGGTATGTGCACAAACAGAACAACCGAAAGACAGTATCAAAGGGCATCGCGAAACTGTACCTGAAATTCGTCAGGAACTGTATATCAACGATAGAAACATACAAACAGACGGTACTCTTCCGGACAACACCCGACAAGCTGCAGCCGGTGACAGTATGACTTTCCGTATACCGTACCCGGAAAGTATTCCGTCCGGTTGGATCGTCCCTCAATTGGGGACCTATTCCAACCCCTTCATTTGGGATTACGACCGTTATTACAATTTCAACCTTTCTCCCAACAGTAATCTCAGTACTTTCAGCAATTATAACACCTATCTCAGCATAGGCACCATCGTAAAGGCGGGTGCTGCCTACTCGTTCTCTCCCAATGATCGCTGGATCTTTTCGGGAGGAGTGTTTGTTGCTAAATATACATTGCCAAGCCTTCGCATCCCCACGGCTCCGATGGCCGGTTCGCGCTTTGATGCCGGTATCCACGGAAAAATTACCTACAGGCTTACAGACCATTTATACCTGAACGTGTTCGGCCAATATTCGCTCAACGGGCAACGAAACTCTAAGAAAGGCTATATGGTCCCCGACTTATATATGCAAAATCATTTCGGAGGAACAGTCGACTACATGTTCAATAGTAAATTCGGCATTACCGGCGGAGCCATCCACGAATTCAATCCCGTAAAAGGACGTTGGGAAACGAACCCTGTTTTCGGCCCTGTAATTCATCTAAAAAAGAAATAAAGGATTCACGGCAAGCAGATTATTTTCATATCTTTGCGTTTCAAAAGATAACATAGAACGGATATGAAGAAGCTGATATTCTTTTTGCTGCTGTTACTGAGTACGGCCTCACTTTCTGCCCAGTCGGAACAACCTTCCGACAGCATCCGGCATTTGCCTTCTACCGTCAAGCAATACGGAGATTTCCTGATCGATATGGGATTGTTTATAGCAGCTCCTCCCAAACTGCCGAAATATAAATTCGAATTACCCGATGCAAGCAAAGACTATAACCGGATCTTCAGTTTGAATCCGGACGTCATAATGACACAAGGACTATCCAATGTGTTCACTCCCTCCCTTTCATACGGATTCGGTTGGGGCGGACACGATTTCTTCTCGTCTCCGCAACAGCTCCAGATGGGATCGTTTAAACTGAAAAACGGCATGCGTCTGAACACCTATGGGGAATATAATGCCGATGGCAAAAAAGTCCCTAACCCTGCCGCCATGCCATGGGAAAAGAACAACTTCAAAGGGGCTTTCGAGATGAAATCTTCCGATGGGAATTTCGGTATCCGCATTGAAGTCCAGCAGGGGCGCAACTATCCATATTAAAAAAAGAAAGAAATGAAAAACATATTGATTATCGGTGCCAATGGATTTACGGGGCGCCGGATACTGAATGACTTATCGGTTAATCCTATATACCACGTCACAGGATGCTCGCTGAGAGATGACATTTGCCCCGGCAAAGATTATCGCTTCGTACGTACCGATATCCGGGACGAAAATGAAGTACGGAAATTATTTAAAGAATGCCGGCCGGACATCGTAATCAACACCTCTGCCCTTTCGGTACCGGACTATTGCGAAACCCATCATGCAGAAGCTGACGCTACAAATGTTACAGCAGTCGAAACGATAGCACATGTTTGCGAACAGTATGGCAGCCGTTTCATCCATCTTTCCACGGACTTTGTATTTGACGGTAAAAGCACCCGGCTCTACAAGGAAGAAGATGAAGCGATTCCGGTGAATTATTACGGTGTTACGAAACTGAAAGCCGAAAAGATTATAGCCAGCATTTGTAGTAATTATGCCATAGTACGTGTAGTCGTCGTTTATGGAAAAGCCCTTCCGGGACAGCATGGCAACATCCTTCAGCTAGTAGCCAACCGGTTGAGAAACGGAGAAACGATCCGTGTCGTATCCGATCAATGGCGTACACCGACCTTTGTTGGAGATATTTCAGTAGGAGTAGAAAAGCTGATGTTTCATACAGCCAACGGCATCTATCATATTTGCGGCAGCGAATGCCTCACAATTGCCGAAATCGCCTACCGGGTGGCTGATTTTCTGAAACTGGATCGTTCATTGATCGAACCTGTCACTACCGAAGAAATGAAAGAGGCTACTCCCCGCCCGCGTTTCAGCGGATTAAGTATCGAAAAGGCTAAAGCCGAAATCGGGTACACCCCGCGCACATTGGAAGAAGGTATGGAGGCTTCTTTGTTCTAACTTCACAGCAGAGGAGAGCAGAAAAGTAATTTCCCATTTATCAGGAACAGGCAACAGTCATCATGGTGCAGTCGTTTCGGAGCTGTTGTGCCAGATTCTGAACGATAAGGGTTCTTGGGGTGCCCCTCAGCGGTTAAACGGCTCTTTCGGCACTTCCGGCCTGCAATCTCTCCAACAGTTCTTCAATGCTGTTCAGCGTTACGGCTTCCCCTTCCTGCGGATGTAGGATGAATCCGTTACCGTCTTTCAGATCACCGGTTTCGATGTAGGTATCCGACTCGACAGTACGATTAGCCAAAATCCCGTTACGCTGCAGGGCTTTACGCACCATGGCATATTTCTGTCCATGCCCCACCAGGCGTATCTGCGATGTATATTCGTTGTCTACCCGGAACAAGCCCGTCTCCAAATCGAACACAATGCCTTTACGGGCAAAGAAACTGCTCAGTTTGCCACTCAGTGACAGATCTTCCGGAGTACCGATAGTCACCCCATTCATCTTGTCCATCAACCAGATTTTATCGGCAATCTGTAAAGCCAGCTCCAGATCATGTGTGGAAAGAAAAATCGTTTTATTGGTCTGGCGGCTCAACCGGTGAAGCAACTGCATCATCTCCACTTTACTGGGGAAATCGAGAAATGCCGTCGGTTCGTCCAGAAAGATCACCGGAGTCTCTTGTGCCAGCGCTTTGGCAATCATCACTTTCTGTCGTTCACCATCACTCAAGGTATGCACCATGCGGTGTGCCAGGTTCTGAATCTTCACCAAAGCAATGGAACGTTCGACCACCTCCTTATCTTCTCCGCGAAGTGTTCCCCAAAAACCGGTATACGGACTGCGTCCCAAGCCTACAAGCTCGTGCACCGTCATATTGCGAATATCACATTTCTCAGTGAGCACTACGCTAATGACGGTTGACAGTTCCTTGTCGGTATATGCATCGATCTCCTTGCCCACAATCTCTATCTTACCCCCCAATTTAGGTTGAAATGCCGAAAGTGTACGCAACAGGGTGGACTTCCCCACTCCATTAGCTCCCAACAGGCAAGTCAGTTCGCCACAGTTAATGCCGGCATTGATACGATCGGCCACAACTTTAACATCGGTCTTACCCAGGTAGCCTATCGAAAGATTCTCTATATGAATGGTTTTTTGCTTCATGATTCTTTATTCACTTAATTCACTTTTACGCTTACGGAACAACACTGATGCCACGACCGGCGCGCCTACCAGCGCAGTCACGGAGTTGACCGGAAGAGCTCCCTCAAAGCCCGGCATGCGGGCAACCAGATTGCATACCAAAGCCAACGAAGCACCTGCCAGCAAAGTGGCCGGCATCAGGATGCGGTGATCCGAGGTATGAAAGATGGCACGGCAAAGATGAGGAACCGCCAAACCAATGAACATAATCGGTCCGCAATAAGCGGTCACGATGGCTACAAGCACTCCCGAACATGAAATGACCAACAGGCGGGCACGCTTGATGTTCAATCCCAAGTTACGTGCATACCCATCGCCAAGCAGCATCAGATTCATGGTTTTAATCAACAGGAAAGAGAGCGGAATCAGCACAACCATGATACAGACGAACAAGGTCATCTGATCACCGGAGACGCGGGCAAAGCTACCCAACCCCCAAATGACGTAGGCGCGGATGTCTTCTTCCACACTAAAATATTTGAGTACACCGATAACGGCACTCGCCACATAGCCAATCATCACACCGATAATCAACAAAGTTACATTTCCTTTCACTTTTTGAGATACATACACAATAAGCGCCATCACCGACAGGGCACCGATAACGGCTGCCAACGAAAGAGCCACCTCGCCCATATATCCCAATTTGCTAAGTGCCACGCCTCCAAATGCTCCGGACAACAATACTACGAAAGCTACTCCCAGGCTGGCACCGGAACTGATACCAAGTACAGAAGGTCCTGCCAGCGGATTGCGAAATACGGTCTGCATCTGCAAGCCACTGATAGAAAGTCCGGCACCCGCCACCAAAGCGGTCAAAGCCTGCGGTACCCGTGACTTCCAGATGATATTTTGCCAGATAACGGATTCATCCGTTCCGCCCCAAAGTATGTTCCATACCGAACCGATAGGAATGGAAACCGAGCCCAGAAGCAGATTCAGCAGAAAAAAGACAAAAATAGATGCGGCTATAAGCAGCATAAGAGGTATTGTCGGTCGTTTCATCGGACAGATTAATTGAGTCGTTCGTAATAGACAGGCGTATAATCAGGCAACAAGTCCGGATGAAAAGCCTTAATCAAATCTTCCAGTACCACTTCCGGCTGGGTAGGCATACTTTCATAAAACGGCTTTTCACGCATGTTGCAATATATCACCCCTTTCTCACGGAAAGCACGAAAATCGGCATATCTCGGATCTTCACTCTTCAATACATCATAAGAGAAAGTCCCGTCGAAACTATTGACAATACGCCAATAGTCGGCACTTTCCGCCTGGCTGTACACTGTTTCGAAGTCGAGCGTGACACCTCCCGACCGGGGATCGTCTTTCAGAAAATAATCGGCACCTGCATCACGAAAGAGCTGTGCCAGAAAACTTTTACCGCCCACGGCATACCAGTTGCCCCCGCGGATCTCTCCACTGAACACCACCGGACGCTTCTTTACATGGGCAACCCTTTCTTTCAATTCATTATAATGCTTTTCTATGGCTGCAAATTTCCGGTTGGCAGTCTCTTCCTCTCCGATGAAAAGTCCGATAAACTTAATCCATTCGGCCTGTCCCAACGGAGTCATCTCTTTGTATCCCAAATGCGGCACCAGCGGAATGCCCACTTCACGCATGGCATCGTATCCGCCGCGCTTGAAAGGAGAAATGAAGATGACATCGGGATTCACACTCATGATCACTTCATTATCAAAGTTCCCCTCGATACCTATCTTAGCCGTTTTACCCTGCTTCAAGCGTTCGTTCATTTCTTTGTTGAAGAGATGACGGGTGCTCGTGATACCCACTACATGACTTAAAGCATCCAGTTTAATAAAGTTGGATAACTGCAAGGAAGTCATACAGATAACACTCTTCACGGGAGTCTCTATCACTGTATAGCCGGCAGGAATATTTTCAGGTTTCGTCCCTCCGGGCACAAGAGCGTAATGAAAAGATTCACCTCCTTCTTTCTGCGGATCGCTGATATCGACCAAGCGGCATGTAGGAGTATAGGTCACTTTAAAACCTTTGGCATAAACTGGTGTGATACGGACAGAAGATGTATCGGACACCTCACCGGTTACTATCGTTGCATTCTGGTTGTTCTTCGGACGGCAACCGGCTAAAGAGATACAGGCCAGCAGTGCGCATCCGATCAGGAATTGTTTCATCGGTATTTGTCTTTTAATTCAAATTACAGCGGTCAAAGATACTTAATAATTCTTGTTTCATAGAGATATTTTCCTCACTTTTGCAGAACATTAAGATGATAAACCGATAACAAATGATAACTACACATCCCATACGTTTCGTATCTTTAGGCCCCGGCGAACCGGATCTGATTACATTGAAAGGACTCAAAGCACTGCAAGGAGCCGACTGCATCTTCTGTCCGGCCACCATGACTCAAGACGGCAAGTCCTCTTCACGGGCACTCTCCATCCTGAACACTCTCGGATTCTCGGACACCGTACAGTGTTTCCGGCTTCCTATGGACAAGGACAGGACACTGGCATTAAGATCTTATGAAGCTGTATATGAAAGCAGCAAAATACTCCGTGCAGAGGGACAAAACGTCGTAATTGTGGCCGAAGGAGATGCGGGTCTTTACTCTTCCATCCACTACATCTACGACAAGCTGCAACAAGACGACATCCCCGTTGAACAGATTGCCGGTATTCCCGCTTTTATTGCTTCCGGAGCGATGGCGGGCCTGCATATTGTCAGTCAGGAAGAGCGGCTGATCGTGATACCGGGTCACGTCACCGCCAAAGAACTGGACGACTACCTGAAACATCAGACGGTAGTGGTCATAATGAAGCTATCGCAATGTATAGACGAGGTACACCAATGTATAATTAACCATCCGGAATACCAATACCACTACTTTGAAAATGTAGGGACCGAGAAGGAATACTACTCTTGCTCCACCGAAGAACTTCGGGAAAAAAGATACCCTTATTTCTCGGTAATGATTATCAGATTCGGATAAGGTTACACCTCGTTAAAGTTCCCGACCAATCACATACCAGCTATACATCCCGGCACATACGAGTTGTACAACTCGTACATCACCAGTTGTACAACTCGTCTACGATTACATCGGTTGATTGCATATTCAAGATAGAATGATTACATTTATATCCCCTAATACTCAATGATCATGAAAACTACCAGACTCCAACTTTCCCTTTTAGCCCTTTTTCTGGGGTGCGCTTCTCTACAGGCACAATACAAATGGGCAGATCCACTCAAACAAGACTTTCATACAGTACGCGGACAAGCATGGCAGGATGAACTGAAAGATTCTTATGCCCGCCTCCCGCAAAGGGCAGAAGATAAAGTACGCAAGCCTTTATGGGATTTGTCGCGGCAAAGCGCAGGGCTGTCTGTCGCCTTCCGTTCCAACGCATCCGAAATAAAGGTTCGCTACGTAGTAAAAGGCGGACTCTCTATGCCCCATATGCCGGCTACGGGAGTTTCGGGCATCGATCTGTATGCTACAGACAATAACGGGCAAGAACGCTGGTGTGCCGGAAATTATTCCATGGGAGACACCATTGTCTACAATTTCAGGGGACTTTCATACGCAGCTAAATCCGGCAACGGATTTGAATACCAACTATTCCTGCCGCTATACAACAGTGTATCATGGATGGAGATAGGTGTTCCTGCCGACGCTTCTTTCCGTTTCCTTCGGGTTTCACAAGAAAAGCCTCTGGTCATATACGGCACTTCCATTGCGCAAGGAGCCTGTGCTTCGCGTCCCGGCATGGCATGGGGCAATATACTGAACCGGAAGTTGGGACATCCGGTCATCAATCTGGGGTTCTCCGGCAACGGAAAACTGGAAGAAGCACTCTTCGATCTTCTGTCAGAGATCGATGCACGGCTATATATCATTGACTGTATGCCCAATCTGGCAGGAAAAGAAGCATCGGCCGTAGTGTACCAACGCACTTTGGAGGGAGTGAAAAAACTTCGTGAAAAGAGCCGGGCCCCCATCCTGTTGGTAGAACATGACGGATATAGCAATGAATTCAGTTCCGAAAGCGCGGAGGAATCCTATCGTGTGGCCAATGCAGAACTACGCAAGGCATACGAGACACTGCAAAAAGAGCAGGTTCCTGCTGTCTATTATCTGACCAAGGAAGAAATCGGTATGCCGATGGATGCCATGGTAGACGGTGTTCATTCCACCGACCTGGGTATGCAGCAATATGCGGACAGTTACCGGAAGAAGATAGGTGAGATCTTACACGAAGAGAGTGAAGGGCCTACTTCATGTATCCCCTGCAAGCAGCAAAGAGATCCATACGATTGGTACGGACGCCACGAAGAGATCTTGAAACTAAATAAGCAAAGTGCTCCCGAAGTGGTGATGATCGGCAACTCGATCACGCATTTCTGGGGAGGCGAACCTATTGCACACAATCAGTTTGGAACAGAATCCTGGGATAAACTTTTCAAAGGAAAGCGGGTCCGTAACCTCGGATTTGGCTGGGACAAAACAGAAAATGTACTGTGGCGTATCTACCACGGTGAGCTGGACGGTTTTCAGGCACAGAACATTTTCCTGCTGATAGGCACCAACAATCTCTTGTTCAATACCGACGACGAAGTCATAGAGGGAATCTGCCGGGTCGTAAAAGCGATTTGCGAGCGTCAGCCCCGTGCAAAACTCTGCGTGATGGGCATCCTGCCGAGAAAAGAGATGGAAACCCGCATTGCCCAAATAGATGCGGCATTGCAAGAGCGACTGAACGGCAAAGATTGTACTTTCATTAATCTTGCTCCGCAACTGACGCATAAAGACGGAACAATAGACCATTCACTGTTCCGTGACGGGCTTCACCCGAATGCCGAAGGATACAAACGCATCGCAAAAGTGCTGAAAGGCTACTTATAAACAAAGGACTCAATCCTTAATAATTATGCCTCCTCCCCCTTAAAGTGCCACTGCATTTTTCCAGAGTCTGACAATGGTATATATTCGTTTTCATCATGAACCGTATGTTGCTCATACTGATCCGGACAAACGGATAGAAACGGGTAAATATCATTGCCGGCTGCCGCAGCCGCTCTGTAACAGCTGTAATCATAAGATACTCAAATGAAATATCTGAGATATACCTGTCACGGAAATCTGTATGCCGATGCAGAATGTAAAAAAGGCAACGAGCTTGTTAATGATCTGATTCCCTACCGGCCCGAGTTTCTGAATAATTCTTTGCCCTTGGGAAAGAAAGATATAAAGTATGGCTGCCATACAAACTATAACAAGTGCGATCACAAAATAATTGATTCCGGTTTGCAACAATTTACCTTTGACGCTGGCAGAAGCCATCAGAGTAAATATAACGGATATACTGCCCGGACCGATGCTGATGGGAAACGTGATAGGATAAAATATCTTCTGTTCTATATTCTTCCATTTGAGGCTATCCATGTTCCGGCTCGATTCTTCCTGATCCGGAGAGTTAGAATCGCCGAGCAACTCCATGGCCGTTTTACAGATAAGTATCCCACCGCCCAACTGAATGACAGGGATGGCCAGACCGAACATTAACAAAAACAGGTGGCCTATGACCAAAGTACCCACACCGATTATTATAAAGTTAAGAATCAGTTTCCGGATGGCGGTTTTCCGCTGCTTGGGATCCAGGTCGGTAAAAAAGCCATTCACCACAAAACCGTTTCCCAAAGGATTCACCACGGGAAACAAAGCCATAAAAGAGGAAGAGAATATAATTAGCAGATTACTCAGTGACATAGTTCTTGCATTTTTTTAAATACTCCATTAAGAATACAATACCTATGTAAAAACACAGATGGACTCTTATTGATGCTGCAATTGCAAGAAACATTTTCTTATTGTGATATTTTAACAGACTAACACTAATGGGAAACATACATACGTGTGTATCCGCACTTCCCCGGAAGAGTAAATCGTATATTATGCGAAGACAACTCTCACTTCCGTCCCCTTCCCTTCTTCGGAACGAATGCTGACCTTCCCCCTGTAGACAGAAAAGATTTTCATGGAAAGACTTAACCCGATCCCTTGACCGGCGTATTCTCTTGTATTACTTCCCCGGTAGAATGACTGGAAGATAAGTTCCATTTCATCTGCCGGGATGCCGATTCCGGAATCTTTGACAGCTATCCCCCATCGCTCATCTTCCTTGTAAAGCCCGATAAGCACCTCGCCTTGCGAATACTTGCAGGCATTGTCTATCACGTTTTGCAAGGCTATTTTAAACAAGTAAGGGCTGGCACTGACCACAGCGTACCTTGCGGCATCTTCCGAATATTGCAGCCGGATACGCGGGTTAGCAGCCCCTGCCTCTTCCAACAGGTCTGCCAGACGAATCTCTTCCACGTTATTCTTCCGGATGTCCTCTTCCTGTCTCGACAGAAACAGCAGATGCCTGATCAGATTGGACAGGCGTTTACTTTCCCCGGCTATCCGCCGGAGTGCTTCGATGTACTCATCGGTACTCCGTTCTTTCAGGAGACTTATTTCACATTCACCCTGAATGGCGGTAATAGGATTATTCAGTTCGTGAGAAGCATGGCTGACAAATGATTTTTCTGCTCTAAATGCCGTATCGATACGGTCGAGCATACTGTTTAAGGTTTCTATCAGATGGTCCAGTTCATCTTTATTGCCGGTGGTCTTCAATCTGCGGTTCAGACTGTTGCCGCGGATCTGTTTCAACTGTAACAGGACGTGCTGCAAGGGAATCAATATTCTCGTAGAATAGAGTTGTCCGATAAAAAAGATCAATACCGAGCTGCATAATACCAAAAAGGCGGACAAGAGCAGCAAATGTTCCTGTATCTTGACCCCATAACTGTTATGCGACATGATAATTACGATAAAATTGCCTTCATTATCGGGATAGTATAGTGCGGCTCCCAGCATATCCTGATATACGAAAGAGACCGATGACATCTCTTTTGACTCAAGAAGCTGCTTCTGCTGGCCGGCGGAAAGATATTTATTCAACGTATCACGCACCACGGCATCACTATCCATATCCAACAAAATCTCTTTGGCCTCCGGCAGCAGCTCATCATACTTCCGTTGAATGGTCTGATAGCTTTGCTCATCCACTTCATCTCGCTCCCAGTGTTTCTGAGCGGTCAGAAAAGCTTTTTCCCGAAGGTATGACCTGTACAACCCATCGATATACCTTGAACTGAACAGGTAGAACACTCCGATAACTGCCATGGTGGTCAGTACCGTTACCAACGTATAAAAGAGTGCGATTTTACGTCCTATTTTCATAGCCTGGCTTGTTAAAGTTAAGCATACATGATATATCCCGAACCTACCACCGTATGAATCAATTTCTTGTCATGCTCCTTATCTATTTTACCACGAAGATAGTTCACATAAACATCTACCACATTGGTATTCGTATCGAAATTCTTATCCCATACATCTTTCAATAATGTCAGGCGCGAAAGCACCATGCCTTGATGGGTCATGAAATACTCCAGCAAGCGGTACTCCTTAACAGTGAGTTCAATCTCCACCTCCTTACGTCTGGCACGGCGGGTGTTGCAGTTAAGCACCAGATCATCACATACCAGTTGCTGGGCAGAGTCTTCCCGCCCTCTGCGCAGGATGGCCTTGATGCGCGCCTCCAGTTCCTGAAAGCTGAATGGTTTCACCAAATAGTCATCCGCCCCCGAATCGAGCCCTTTCACGATATCCTCCGTGGTGCCCAATGCAGTCAACATTATAACCGGGGTGAGATAACCGTATTGCTGCCGATAAAGCCGGCATAGCTCCAGACCGTTCATCTTAGGCATGATAATATCCAGGATCAACAGGTCGAATGCTTCTTGCCGGATGAGTTCCCATCCGGCATCACCGTCATTAGCCACCGACACAGAATGTCCAAACTCCTTCAAACCCCGTTCTATAAACGAAGCTATATTCACTTCATCTTCTACCAATAATATCTTAGCCATCCTTCTTTAGTTTTTAAAGTGGCAAATATACTGTTTACACTCGTCTTTGCCGCAATTTACCTTCTTTATCATACAACGTTTTACCATAAATAACTTCTACAATCAACGGAAAAATGAATAGAGTAAAGAAAGTATCGCACAATACGCCCCCGATAATGACAATGGCAAGCGGGCGTTGCGACTCAGAACCGATGCCATGACTCAAGGCGGCCGGCATTAATCCGATGGCAGCCATAGTAGCCGTCATCACTACCGGACGAACACGCGAACGGACCGTATTCTTCACAGCTTCCGATAAAGGTATATGCGAACGTACGTTCGATTTAATGCCCGAGATCATAATCACTCCATTCTGGATGCAGATACCGAACAGGGCAATGAAACCGATCCCCGCAGAAATAGAAAAGTTGAAATGGGTAATCAACAAAGCAATAATTCCCCCGGCAGCTGCAAACGGCACATTCAGTAGCACCAGGCCTGCATCTCTCGCATTCGAAAAAAGGATGAAGAGAATGACGAAAATAATGACAATGCTGACAGGAACCACCTGGGCAAGCCGCTTACTGGCACGTTGCTGATTTTCAAAATCTCCGGTCCATTTCAGCGTATATCCGTCCGGCAGATGTACCGAAGCCGCCACTTTCTTTTGTGCTTCGGCGACAGCAGACCCCATAGCACGTCCGCGTACGGAGAACTTAACGGCACAAAAACGGGCATGACTGTCACGGAATATAAGTAGAGGTCCCGTAATAGTCCGGATATCCGCCAGCTCTTTGATCGGTATCATCGTACCATCCATCGCGGGTACCAGAATCTTACCTATTTGCTCTTCGTTCCGGCGAAACTCTTCATTGTAACGCACCATGATATTGAATTTACGCTCATCTTCATAAAGCAGGGAGGCCGATTTACCTCCTATAGCCATCTCGATAATAGACTGCACGTTCTCTTTAGACACACCGTAACGCGCCAGTTGCTTTTCATTCAACTCGATGCGAAGTTCCGGCTGGCCAATGTTGCGGATCACTCCCAAATCCTCAATACCTTGTACGGTTCCCAATACTTTGTCGATCTGCACAGCCAGTTTCTCCGCTTCATATAAGTCTTTGCCGAAAACTTTAACGGCAATAGATCCTTTTACACCCGAAGCCGCTTCCTCTACATTGTCAGTGATCGGCTGCGAGAAATTAAAATCGGTGCCGGGATAAAGAGCAAGGGCAGATTGCATTTTCTCAATCAGTTGTCCTTTACTAAGTCCGCTTTCCCACTCCTTCTCCGGGAAAATATCGACATGAAACTCCACATTATAAAAACCGGTGGCATCGGTTCCGTCATTCGGACGCCCGGTTTGCGAAAGCACCTGTCTTACCTCGGGAAATGCCAGTAATTCTCTGCGCATTCTATTGGCAAGGGATACTGACTCATCCAAAGAAATGCTCTGCGGAAGGGTAGCGCGAATATAAATAGCCCCTTCATTCAACTGCGGCAAAAATTCCATTCCCAGAAACGAATAGAGAAACAGACCGACTCCTCCTGCCAAAGAAGCCAATCCGATAGACAATTTACGATGGGCATGAAAGATCGCAAACAAAGCCGCACTCTTCTCTCTGATAAAGTGCACCAGAAAATTACTTCTCTCACGCACATTCTTCTTCAAAAGAATAGACGACATGACCGGAACCAGCGTCAATGTGAAAATCAATGCTCCCAGTAAAGCAAATCCCAGAGTATAAGCCAAAGGAGAAAACATTTTTCCTTCTACTTTTTGAAACGAAAAGATGGGAATCAGCGCTGTAATGATAATCAGCTTAGAAAAAAAGACAGCTTTGGCCTTTTCTTTGGCTGTACTTCGGATCAGGCCCATTTTTGACATCCTGTTGAATACGGGCATTCCCACCTCTTTCGCTTTTCGGTCGAGGGCAACGAATATTCCCTCCACCATCACTACCGCTCCGTCTATAATGATCCCAAAATCAATAGCTCCCATTGAAAGCAGGTTGGCAGACATCCCCATTATGTGCAAGCAGATAAAAGCAAATAACAGGGCTAACGGTATAATGACCGCCACCAGTGCCGTCGTCCGCCAGTCTGCCATAAAAATAAATACAATGAAAGTTACCAGCAATATGCCCTCTACCAAATTGTGTGTCACCGTATGAACTGCAAGATCCACCAGATCTTCCCGGTCATAGAAAGGTACGATCTCCACATCCGACGGCAGGATATTCTCATTCAGTTCGTCTATTTTCGCTTTCAACCCGGATATGACTTCTCCCGGATTCTCTCCTTTGCGCATCACCACAATGCCTTCCACTACATCATCTTCATCCATACGCCCCACCTGGCCCAAACGGGGTAAACATGATTCGCGTACATCGGCCAGATTTTTCACCAGTATGGGAGTCCCATTAATGTTTTTTACTACAATGTTCCGCAGTTCTTCCAAGTCATTAATCAATCCGATACCTCTCACAACATAGGCCTGCGAACTTTTGGTAATCACATCTCCCCCGACATTGATATTGCTTTTCGCTATGGCATCATAAAGTTCAAGCGAAGTGATGCCATAATTGATTAACTGATTCGGATTGACACTGACTTCAAAAGTCTTCACTTCCCCGCCGAAACTGACAATATCCGCCACTCCCGATACGGCGCGCAAGTTACGGTCGATCACCCAATCCTGAATCGTTTTCAGTTCGCGTACACTCCGTTTGTCACTTCGCAAAGTATAACGGTAAATCTCACCCGTAGGTCCGTAAAGAGGTTGTACTTCCGGAGTCACCCCATCCGGAAGATCTGCGTCATTCAATAAATTGTATACCTGCTGACGGGCAACAAAATCATCCACATGATCTTCAAACAACACATTGATGACCGACAGTCCGAATAGGGTTGTCGAACGGATGTCCGTCTTCTTCTGTACCGAGTTCATGGCTATCTCCACCGGAATCGTAATGAACTTCTCCACCTCTTCCGCACTGCGTCCCGCCCATTGGGTAATGATGGTCACTTTCGTATTCGTCACATCGGGAAATGCATCTATCGGTGTATGCTTGAACGAAACCACACCGGCAATGACGGCAATCGTCGTACAAAAAAAGATGAAGAACTTATTTTTCAACGAAAATGCCACAATATTGTCTATAAACTTATGCATAGTATTCTTCCGTTTTTAGTCTGCATTTAAACTATTGTAGACCAATAATACATTCTGATTCAGCACTCTGTCACCCTCGGAAAGCCCGGAACGGACATAGCATTCCTGATTTTGCCGTTTGTATACATCGACTTCTTTCACTTTCAGGCGGTTGTCGGGGGTGACGGTTACGACGTAATTCTTACCTCCTTCAAATATCAAGGCATGTGCATCGATCCGAGGCATCTGTTTCCCGGAAGATTTGCACTCAACATTGACCGTGGTGAACATACCCGGCTTCAGCAGATAGTCTTCGTTACACAGCTTTACCCGTACGTTCATTGTCTTACTTTCAGTATTCAACATGTGGTATACTTTATCTATATTTCCGGAGAACACCTTACCCGGATATGCCAGCGTAGTGATATGTACCAATGCTCCTTCTGCTACTTTACTGATGTCGCTTTCATAAACATCTGCCATCACCCATACATGCTCCAGACCGGAGACAGTAAATATCTCCTCACCCTGATCGGGACGAAGCTGCATATTTCTGCTCACACTCTTTTCCACAATAAAACCGCTAACGGGAGATTTGACTTCATAGAATGACCGGCCGCTGAAGTTATTTATGGAAAAAATTTCTTTGATGCGATCCTCTTCCGCTTCTGCATTGATCAATTCCTGACGTGCCTGCAATACATCTTTATCGGATGCCAACCCGGAATCGAACATATCCCGAGTAGCATTTACATTTCTGCGGGCAATAATCACCTGTTGCTCCGCCTCTTTCATCTGTCTTTCGTAATCGGCCACTTCACCGCTACGCAATATGGCAAGTATGTCTCCTTTTCGCACATAATCCCCAACTTCAGCGCGAAGCTCCGTCACTGTTCCGCCAAACATCGGATAGACGTGTGCCACCTGTTCCTGATTAAAAGTAACACGTCCGTTCAAAGTCAATTCATCTGCCACATCATGCAGATGCACCGTATCGACGGAAACTATTTTCAGTAAACTGTCTGTCAGACACAGATCTTGATTTTCTCCGGGGTGCTTCACTTCTGATGAGCAACCACTCCCCATACCCAAAATCAATAGGCATGGAAGGTATTTTGTCCAATTCATAAATTATATGGATTTAGTAGTTAAAAATAGGTTGTCCGGCCACCGCATTCAGGTTCTCTATACCGAACAGTACGTTTTTCTTGATTTCGTAAAGCCGGATGCAAGTCTCTTTGTAGCTATCATAAAAGTCGATGAATTCTAAAAGACTGATGTTACGTTTGATAAAGTTCTCGTTGGCTCCGGCTATCAGTTTCTCAAAATTCTGTTCCAGTCCCATATCAGTCGACTGATACAACTGACATGCTTTCTCTAAAGCAGTATAAGCTGCGTATAGTTCGGCCTCGGCTTTATTTCGGGAATACTCTTGCTCCCGATCCGCCTTCAGAAGATTGAAACGGGCCATTTTAATATTCCCCTGGTTACGGTTAAAGATAGGTACCGACATACTGAATCCGATTGCAAAGTAGTTATTAATAAAATTACCTTGCCGATCATAACTACCTTTTACTGCGAATTCCGGAAAAGCCAACGCCTTCTGCAATTTCAGATCGGCTTGCGAAGCAGTGACACAGCTGCGTGCCAACTTCTGGTCAGGTCTCCCGTGTACCCTCTCTTGTAAATCGGCATAAGACAACCGGTCCATGTTTAATTGTCGAAGATCTCCTTCATCTATTACAGGCTCTGTCCGAAAGTCGGCAGGCAGATTCAGTAACAGATTCAATTCTCCTCTCCGGGACAAATAGTTGCTTTCGCATTCGTTCTTGTCTTTCTTCAGAGAAAGCAGCATAGACTCGAGTCTCGCCATCTCCATTAAAGAGATATTTCCCTTTGCGTGCTGCTCTTTTATACCTGTCAGCAAATGCTCCAGCGAATTGATTTCTTTATCATAAACAGACAATGACTTTGAGAGATAGAAAACTTCTGTAAATGCCTCGCCAAGTTCCTGGCGTAAAGTCCTCATCACTTCTTCGAACTGATAACCGGCAATTTCCTTGTTTATCTTTTCCAACCGTATCTGCTTATTCCGTTGTCCGGCAAGGCGTATCACCTGCTCTATTTCGACTACCGACTCACCTTTTTTGCCGAAGTCAAAGTACTTTCCATTCAATCGGTTATACACATTTTGTTCGAATGAAATTACCGGATTATCGAACAGTCCGGCCTGAAGCAACCTGGCTTGTGCGATGTCTACATTGTAGCGCTCGGCCAATAGGGATAAATTACATTTCAGGAAACGTTGCTCTGCCTCCTTCAGAGTCAAGCCGACGGACGGCTGTTGGGCTTCGGCAAATCCGAAAAAGCCAAGAAAAAAGAGAATAAAAAACTTTCTGATCATAGTCCTTGTTATTTTGGAAGCAAAAGTACAACTCCCCCATGAAGCAAACCGTTTGAAAGCAATTATAAGATACTCAGATAAGATTAGAAAGTTATTAGAAAGCAGAAAAAACGGGACAAGGAAGAATTGCTAATATAATAGGAGAAATAGCTATCTGACAATAAGATCTATCTTCCTATCTTTGCAACATCAAAGAAATAAATAAGTAATCACTAAAAAAGTAAAAATATGAAAGTCATTGATTTAACAAAAGAAAGCTTCGTAGAGAAAGTGGCCGAATTCCAAGAATACCCGAATAAATGGGATTTTAAAGGTGATAAACCTTGCCTGGTCGATTTTCATGCTCCCTGGTGTGTATATTGCAAAGCCCTGTCCCCTATACTCGACCAACTGGCTGTAGAATATGATGGGAAAATAGATATTTATAAAGTGGATGTAGATCAGGAACCGGAACTGGAGGCTGCTTTTGCCATTCGTACAATCCCTAACCTGTTGCTTTGTCCGATGGGAGGAAAGCCAAGTATGAAATTAGGAACTATGAATAAAACCCAGTTAAAAGCATTGATAGAAGAAGTTTTGTTATAATTTACCGGATCAATCATTTAATGAAGGGGTATCGAAACCCGTATTCACCACAGATTACACGGATTCACACAGATAAATAGAATAGATTAAGCTTACTCTGTGTGACTCTGTGTACCCCTGTGGTGAGTTATGAAACACTCTCTTGAAATTAATATGACTATTTTATTCCGGCAGCAAGTACCAACCTTATATCTGCGTATGAGACATCATCCCCCAAAGCTGCTTTAATAACCGTCAGCCCTTTATCACTTCCATGAGCCTGTACGTAACGGATGATTTTCGTGATTTTCTCTCTTGCCACCAACTGCTCTATTTTAACTTCACCAGAGCGTACATAGTGTTCCAGATGTCCCGCTATGGTTCCGGAAACCAGCTCGCGTTCCCTGGCTATTTCTTCAATACTCTTCCCCTGCCTGAAAAGACGATATGTTACCTCTTTGGTATCAGGCTTCGGTTCTTTCACCGATTTAGCCTCTTTTAAAGGTTTGGGCTCTTTCGACGTTTTAATCCCATTATTGACAGTCAACGTCGCTGTTGGTATTTGCGGACGTTCTATGCCATGCTCCTCTACGTATCGGTTCACCATTTCAAGCAAGGCATCACCGTATTTTTCGGCACCGCGTTTTCCGAAATACGGAATACGTATCAGTGAAGCCGCATCATTCGGCAAGAGGTTTACAATACCCAGAATTGCTTTCTGCTGTATGATGGTATATACAGGCAAACCAGCTTTTGCAGCTTCAGAATTTCTCCAGGCAATCAATTGCTTATATAATTCCGGATGAAGAATATCAGTCGGTACTTCTATTTTCTCGGCTGTCCGGGATTTACGCTCCGATCTTCCGGAAGAGGACGCAGCTTCTCCTCCCGAAACAGATAACGTAAGAACAGCCTTCTGTTTTAGAAATGCGGAAACAGAAAAACCTTCCTTCTCAGTATAGCACAAGGTTCCCAGCTTTACGTGCAATGCTGTCTTCATTGCATCTGCCGCTTCGGAGAATTTCTTTTTCAGTTCTTTATTATCCGTTTCTACTTTTGTAGAAGTAATCAGCGGAGTTAATAAATCTTCCAGATGTTGACGGAAATAGTGGGCACCGGCCATAACCCGTTCATTCAATTTCGGGTTGGCGGTATAATCTTCAGCCTCCATCAATAGGGCGGAATATTGCAGTTTAAATGTATCGGCGACTTTCATTATCTGCGTTTTATACAGATCGGCAGTTGCTTTATATCGTTCCAACAACTTTGGATAGAGACGATATAAATGCTCGTCAAGCAAACGAAGCAAACGTAAAAAATGCTGTTCAATCGGATGAAAATCAAACTGTTCGCACAACAATTCATAGAAGTAATGTTGACGCAATAGAGCCAATTTATGCTTGTCGGGAGTCATCTCTCCGGCATTACGGGTAAATTCATCAATCGTATCGTCACTGATAATGGACTCTCGCCTTAAAGGAGAACTAAGCACCAATCCTTGAAGCGACTTACAACGACTCAGAGCGACATAAACCTGGCCATGGGCAAAAGAGGCATTTGCATCAATGATTGCACGTTCGAAAGTTAACCCCTGGCTTTTATGGATGGTTATTGCCCATGCCAGACGAATGGGATATTGCCGGAAAGTACCTTCCACCTCTTCGGTAATCTCTTTCGTCTGCGGATTCAGGCTGTATTTACTATTTGTCCATTCTTCGGTTTCAAGCAGAAAGTCCTGTGATTCTCCGTTCCCTTTCACCCGGATGCCATCTTTACTGACAGCCGTAACCAAACCGATCATTCCATTATAATATCGATGTTCACCGGAAGAATCGTTTTTAATAAACATTATCTGAGCCCCTTCCTTAACGGTAAGCATTTCATCAGCCGGGTATGCCGATTCCGGAAAAGTACCTTCCACCTTCGCCTGGAAACTGAAAGCTCTTCCTGAAAGAGAAAGCAGTTGTCGGTCGTTATATTGCTGAGCCTGATAGTTATGTGTAGTCAGTCGGATATATCCTTCTTCCTCTCTCGGACGGAATCCCGGAAGATAACGTTTGTTCAATTCTTCCAGAACAGCGTCGTCTGCCTCTTTCTCTCTGATTTTATTCAATAATCCGACAAATTCCGTATCACTTTGCCGATAGACTTTCTTTAACTCTATCGTGATATATTCCGTCTCTTTCAGTGAATGGCTGCCAAAGAAAAATGCTGTATCATAGTAAGAGCTCAACAGGCTCCAGTCCTCTTCTTTCACCACGGGAGCCAATTGCTGCAAGTCGCCTATCATCAGGAGCTGAACACCGCCGAAAGGTTTCGAGCGATCACGATACCGACGCAGTACAGCATCAATTGCATCCAGTTGATCGGCACGTACCATACTGATTTCATCGATCACCAACAAGTCCATACTACGGATAATGTTGATTTTCTCTTTTCCGAATTTATGAAAACCTTGCTGAGCAGAATTAAATGTGCTTTCCGGAATGTAAGGTGCGAAGTTCAACTGAAAAAAGGAGTGTATAGTGACACCTCCGGCATTAATGGCAGCAATCCCCGTAGGTGCAACCACTACCATACGCTTGGGGGTAAGTTCTTTTAACCGACGGAGAAAAGTTGTTTTTCCGGTTCCGGCCTTTCCTGTCAGAAAAAGATGCGTACCGGTATTTTCAATGACTTGCCAGGCTAATTCTATTTCGTGGTTCTCTTCCATGCAATAATACTTTGCGACAAAGTTAAAGCAAAAGAAAGAAGAAAGCAATATAATAATAAGTTATTTCACGGTAGAAACCACAAAGGTCACGGAATGAAGGTTATCAACTTTTCATTAATAACCATTCCGTGACCTTTGTATACTTTGGTATGGAAATCTATGCCATACTGCCACCTACAATATCGAGCAATTCATTTGTAATGGCCTGCTGGCGGGTTTTATTATACTGCTTTGTCAACTCCTGAATCAGTTCGTTGGCATTGTCCGTGGCTATCTGCATAGCCAAAGTACGTGCAGCATGTTCGGATGCATTAGAATCGAGAGCTGCTGTAAATATCTTCTGACTCAACACCTGCGGAATCAAGTCTGCTATCAATTGAGCTGCAGAAGGTTCTATGATATAGTCATTCACTACTCCGCCTCTCTCTTCGTCATTTTGAACGGCAGACAAGTCAATCGGTAAATATCTTTCGCGCAACAGTTCTTGTACCCCCATTGACTTGAAATGGTGATAAATCAACTCCACACGGTCGATATTTTTTTCCAGAAAAAGTTCCATCAACAATTTGGCCAATGCAGCAGCTTCATCATACGACGGTTTATCTGCCAACTTCTGATAACTGCCTTGAGGAAAGAATCCTAACTTCTTGACAGCCTCCTCTATTTTTTTGCCCACCGGATAGATCAGGATATTATCTTGTCCCAACTCGCGATATTCTCCCACCGTCTGCAAAAACATTTTCAGTACATTCGCATTGAAAGCACCGCATAAAGAACTGTTGGAAGAAAAAGCCACAATAGCGACCCGCTTGACGGGACGTTCCACACAGAACGGAGACTCTACCGGAAGATCAGCACTCAGAAAGTTAGTCAGAATCTTATTCAACTTCCTCTGATAAGGCAACATATTCTCAATGGCTCCCTGCGCCTTGTGTAACTTGGCAGAAGCCACCATCTTCATTGCTGAAGTGATTTTTCGGGTACTTTGTACCGAATTTATTCTGGTTTTTACTTCTTTTAGTGAAGCCATAATCTTCTAAATGATTTATAATTAACTATACTGTTTGGCAACCATTGCCGCCGTTTCTTCAATGGCCTTCGTTACCTCGTCATTGATCACTCCGGTTTTCAATACATCCAGCACATCTGCCTGATGATCGAGAGCGAGTGTATTGAGGAACGCTGCTTCAAAATCTTCTACCTTATCCAACGGAACATTTCGCAATAATCCGTGGATACCGCAATAGAGAATGGCAATCTGCTTCTCTACCGGCATTGGAGAGTATTGGGGCTGAACCAGCAAACGGGCGTTTTTCTGCCCCTTGTCAATGGTCAGTGCGGTAACCGGATCCATATCTCCACTAAATTTGGAGAATGCTTCCAATTCGCGATATTGTGCCTGATCGATTTTCAATGTACCGGCCACTTTCTTCATAGCCTTAATCTGCGCATTACCTCCCACACGGGAAACCGATATACCTACATTAATAGCCGGACGATTACCTTGATTGAATAAATCCGTATCAAGGAATATCTGACCGTCTGTAATAGAGATCACATTAGTCGGAATATAGGCAGAAACGTCTCCGGCCTGAGTTTCAATAATAGGCAATGCTGTCAGCGAACCTCCACCTTTCACTTTACCTTTCAGGCTTTCGGGCAAATCGTTCATCTCACGGGCCACTTCTTCCTGATTAATAATCTTGGCTGCACGCTCCAGCAAACGGGAGTGTAAATAGAAAATATCACCCGGATAGGCTTCACGTCCCGAGGGGCGACGGAGAATCAAAGACACTTCACGGTAAGATACTGCTTGTTTCGACAAATCATCATAAACAACCAGTGCATGTCGGCCGGTATCACGAAAATACTCACCGATGGCAGCCCCCGCAAACGGAGCAAAATATTGCAATGCAGCCGGGTCTCCAGCTGTAGCCGCCACCACAATAGTATAATCCATCGCACCATATTGGCGTAAGGTGTTTACGATAGAAGCTACCGTGGAACCTTTTTGTCCGATAGCTACATAAATACAATATACAGGATCACCCGCTTCATAATTACTTCGCTGATTGATGATCGTATCAATGGCTATCGATGTCTTACCCGTCTGTCGGTCACCGATTATCAGCTCACGCTGTCCACGGCCGATAGGGATCATTGCATCAACAGCCTTCAGACCCGTTTGCAAAGGTTGATTCACCGGCTGACGATAGATGACCCCGGGAGCTTTACGCTCCAGCGGCATTTCATAAAGTTCACCGCCTATCAGACCTTTTCCGTCCAATGGTTCACCCAACGGGTCGATAACGCGTCCCAACATACTTTCTCCCACACGGATAGAAGCAATTCGCTTGGTACGTTTCACCGTAAATCCCTCCTTGATTTTATCCGTCGGTCCCAGCAACACGGCACCTACATTATCTTCTTCCAAGTTCATCACAATGGCCTTGATACCATTGTCAAATTCAAGTAGTTCGTTGGCCTCGGCATTGCGTAGACCATAAATACGCACTACACCATCGCTTACCTGTAGCACCGTACCTATTTCGTCAAGCTGCACTTTGGTCTCGATCCCTTCAAGCTGCTGCCGCAGAATGTCGGATACTTCGCTTACTCTTATATTTTCAGACATAATTTTTCACTAATTATACAATTCTTCGATTCTTATCAATGAATTGTTGTTTCACTTTCTTCAACTGTGTAGCGATACTGGCATCCAGTCGGTAATCGTTAATATCGAAAACGAAGCCGCCTTCTATAGAAGGGTCAACCACTGTTTCCAACTCCATATATGCATGCAAAATATGTGCAGCAGTTTGTCGGATACGCTCTTCTGTAGCTTTGTCTACCGGAACAGCAGTGATCAGTTTCCCTACACCGATGTGTTTCTTCTTCCGGTAAAGATCCAGATACATCAGACTCATAAATTGCAGATAGGTCTCCCTTCTCTCCTTGAGTACCAACCGAATGAAACGAATAAATTCTTCACTCGGTTTATGGTCTCCATCGGCTGCCGTACAGATCAGATTAAACTTTTCGTTAACAGAAACAATAGGATTGTCAAGCACGGCACAAAATCCCTTCACAGTACGGAAACTGTGCGCCAGTGTGACAAGCTCATGATAAAGCCTCTCCTCCGCTCCTCTCTCTTCAGCATAAGCCATCAGAGCTTTCGCATACCGCATTGAAATTATTCCGACTTCCATCTTCTTCTGTTAGTTCTTCGTTAATACTTCATCAAGCATACGGTCAATCATTCCCATCTGCTCTTGTTTATCATCCAGATTTTTGCGAATGACCTTCTCGGCTATATCCACAGAAAGCAGAGCTACCTGCCGACGGATATCACGTATGGCTTCGTCTTTTTCAATCTGAATCTGTCGTTTCACTTCATCCAGTTCCTTCTGAGCAGCTATTTCAGCTTGTTTGCGGGCCTCGTAAATAATCTTTTCACGTTCCTGCATAGCCTCTTTCATGATACGTCCCTGTTCCTTGTTAGCGGCAGCCACAATAGCTTCGCCCTCCTCTTTCAGTCGTGACAACTGGGCGTTTGCTTCTCTGGCTACCTCCAATGATTCGTCAATGTAGGTTTTACGGCCTTCCACCATCTTAATAATGACGGGGAAGCCGTATTTTGCCAATACTGCGAATACAATTCCAAAAGAAAGGAGCATCCAGAATATCAGGCCACTATCGGGTAGTAACAATGACATAATCTTCTTTGTTTATTATAAGAAAAGTACCAATAGACAAACAACTAATGCCAACAACGCTACACCTTCAACCAAGGCAGCGGCAATAATCATATTCATACGGATATCTCCCGATGCCTCCGGTTGACGCGCAATACCTTCCATGGCCGAGCCACCGATCTTACCAATACCGATACCTGCTCCGATAACAGCTAAACCAGCTCCGAGAGCTGCTCCCAATTTACTTAATCCTACTCCTGCAGCAGCAGCTTGCAATAATACTGATAGTAACATAATTTTCAGTTTTAAAATGGTTTATATTATTCTTTTACTTCTTCTTTTTTACCGCCTTCCTGGGCCAGTCCGATGAATACAGCAGATAACATCGTGAACACATAAGCCTGAATAAAGGCAACCAACACTTCCAGCAAATTCATAAAGATGTTGAATAATACGGAAGCCACCGTAAGCGAACCATTGATAGCCGGTCCCATGCTTGCCGATATAAATATCAGGCAGGTAAGCACTAACATGGCCATGTGTCCGGACAACATGTTGGCAAACAGACGGATCATCAAGGCAAACGGTTTGGTAAATACACCGAAAAATTCGATAAACGGCATCATGGGTATAGGTACCTTCAGCCACCAGGGAACATCAGGCCAGAAAATATCTTTCCAATAGTGTTTTGTTCCGAATATATTAACAATAACGAATGTGAATAAAGCTAATACCAATGTTATGGCAATATTTCCGGTTACATTCGCTCCTCCGGGAAAGATGGGGATCAGTCCCATAATATTGTTAATGAAAATGAAGAAAAAGGCTGTGAGCAGATAGGGAGCAAACTTTTTATAGTTGGGTCCCACACAACTCTTAATCACATCATCATGAACCATCATAATAAACATCTCCATAAATCCGATAAATCCTCCCGGAGCATATGCACCCTGTTCACGTTTGCGATACCAATGCGCTACACTCAGAATGATCGCCAGCAAAATAGCGCTATTGATAAAGAGAGACAAAGTTACCTTTGTAATGGAAATATCCCACGGACGTACTTCCTCTCCCGTCGCATTACGTTCTACTACTTTCCCCTCATACTTGCTCCCGGCAGGAGCTATATAAAATCCCTCGTATTTGCCGCCATTCTCTTCTAGGCGCGAAGACAGAAAAGCATGCCAACCAGAAGTTTCGCTATACACGATAATCGGCAACGGAATGCAAATCGAAGTTTTTCCTATATTCGTGATATGCCACTCGTAAGAATCTCCAATATGACCGAACACAATGCCTTTTACATCTACCTGATTAGCTTCCTGATTGATTGTGTCTTTCCCTACAATAATCTCCTGCTGCAAAGTAGCGGTGGTATCACCCGGTACAGGCCCCTGTGCAAAGGTTGTAGCAGGCAACATTCCTCCTATCAAGACAAGCATTCCGGCAACTATGTTACGCAACTGTTTCATATTTTTTTGATTTCTTTTTAAGTTTCTGATTCCACTCGAAAACGAAGAAAAACCAGCTTTCATATATAAGATAGCCCAGATAGAACGCCAGGAACGTCAGCAGAAATTCAATAGCGGAATCGGGCACAGCCACACAATAAATGATTAGTAAGAAAACTGATACAATCATTTTCAATACTTTTGCCACTAAAAAGAGCATCACCATCTTCTCCGGTGCATGACGCCTGCAGGCATCAAACATATAAATATAAAATACACCGAATATATAAAAGTACACCGGTATCAACGGATAACCTCCGAAATAATGTCCGGGTTCCAGATAATGCAAGACCAAGGCTCCCAATCCTCCCCCTACAAGAGTAAGGATGCTGAGATAACCCAGAAAATTGCGTTTTGTGATGCTCATATTCATAGTAAAAACAGATTATTGTGCGGAGATCAAGGCTCAGGATACGCAAACGGAAGCTTCACCATTGCTTAGCTCCACAAAACCGCTGTGAATATCCAGCGTATGCTCTTCGCCATCCGTTGTCGTGTAACTGACTGTCCCTTCTTGCAGGGAAGAAACAATCGGTGCATGCTGCGGCAGAATAGAAAAGACTCCACTGGTGCCCGGAAGGGTAACACTCTTCACTTCACCATTAAAGACCTCTTTTTCCGGCGATACAATATTCAAATGCAGTTCTTTCATGATTCCTTATTTTATTTGTTAGCCTGTTCAAGCAGTTTCTTACCTTTTTCGATAGCTTCTTCAATGGTTCCCACATTCAGAAACGCCGGTTCAGGCAGATAATCTACTTCACCATCCAAAATCATTTTGAATCCTTTTATTGTATCTTCAATGGCCACCATTGCTCCCGGTACTCCGGTAAACTGTTCGGCCACTGTAAATGGTTGAGACAGGAAACGCTGTACCCTGCGCGCACGGTTTACCACCAGACGGTCGGCGTCGGATAACTCCTCCATACCTAAAATAGAGATGATATCCTGTAATTCTTTATTGCGTTGAAGAATCTGCTTCACACGTTGTGCGACATCATAATGCTCTTGACCCACAATGTGCGGATCGAGAATACGAGAAGTAGACTCCAACGGATCCACTGCCGGATAAATACCAAGCTCAGTAATTTTACGACTCAACACAGTCGTTGCATCCAAGTGGGTAAAAGTTGTTGCCGGAGCAGGGTCGGTCAAGTCATCAGCCGGTACGTAAACAGCCTGCACCGAAGTGATAGAACCCGTTTTTGTCGAAGTGATACGTTCTTGCATAGCACCCATTTCGGTAGCCAACGTAGGTTGATAACCTACCGCAGAAGGCATACGCCCCAACAAAGCCGAAACCTCGGAACCCGCCTGAGTGAAACGGAAAATATTATCGATAAAAAACAATATATCTCTCGCTCCCGACTTTGCCCCCATATCCCGGAAAGATTCAGCGACAGTCAATCCTGACAAAGCAACTGAAGCACGTGCTCCGGGAGGTTCGTTCATCTGTCCGAACACCAATGTAGCCTGTGACTTTTCTACCTCATTATAATCTACTTTCGAGAGGTCCCAATGTCCTTTTTCCATGCTTTCTTTGAATGCTTCTCCATAACGGATTACACCCGATTCAATCATCTCACGAAGCAAATCATTACCTTCACGGGTACGCTCTCCCACTCCGGCAAATACGGAAAAACCATTATGCTTCTTGGCAATGTTATTAATGAGCTCCATAATAAGTACAGTTTTACCCACTCCGGCCCCGCCAAACAAACCGATCTTACCTCCTTTTGAATAAGGCTCAAGCAGGTCTATCACCTTAATTCCGGTAAACAGAACTTCCTGTACAGTGGTTAAATCTTCAAATTTGGGAGGATCACGGTGGATAGAATATGCACCGTCGCGATTGAGTTCTTTCATTCCATCGATGGAGTCGCCGACTACGTTCATCAAACGTCCTTTGATCTGTTCGCCTACCGGCATTGTGATAGGGCCTCCCGTCGGAAATACCTTCATCCCGCGCTGCAAGCCGTCGGTACTATCCATGGCAACCGTACGTACGGTATTTTCACCAATGTGTTGTTGAACTTCTACAATCAGCTTTTTGCCGTTGTGCCTTTTTATCTCTAATGCGTCGTGGATACTTGGCAATATCAAGTCCGATTCTGTACCTTCAAAATACACATCGACCACAGGGCCAATTACCTGAGAGATATGTCCGATAATCTGTGACATAAGCAATCTTTTTATATATTATTCTTCTAATACTCTAAAACGTTATAGCATGGTAAGTCGCGTTTTTACCAGTTTCACTATTAACATAACGTTCGATATCCGGTTTTGTTCACATAGATAGTTAAACAAACAACTTCGCAAAAGTAGAAACTTTTTTTTCCCGTTGTACCATTTTTCTGTTTTTTCTCTTTAGATAACATTCATTAAACTTACAAAGGTGTGAAAATGAACAACATTAGCACCCTTTTTTACTACTATACAAAGCATATTAGAGCCAATACGCTCTATCCTCTGCCCAATCAGAGAATTGATTAAGTTTTCAAGTAGCTGTAGCGTTTTCAGTCAATTAGTCAAATGTTAGATAGTACAACATGCAACGAGTTTTATACAAACAAAGGGAAGTTGCGTCTTAAAGGTATTTTTCGCTCTTTACGCCATGAATAGGATAGAGTATTAACAATTGCAAAAGCGGAGAGAACAAAGGTATAATCAGATAAAAAACAGGGGTGTACCAAGACTCGTATTCACCACAGATTCATACAGATAAAAGTTATCAATAGATTAAGTTCATCCTGTGATACTTTGTGGTAAACAAGAGTTTCGGCACACCCCACTATGGTTTTTCAACCAATAATCCCGGTATTTAATATACTTCTACTTTATCGGCTATCCGCTTTGCCTTATCACGCAAGGCATCCAGATCCGAACCGTTTGGAGCATAGCAAAGCACTACCCCCATACGCCGATTCACACGTGTATACGGCTTACCAAATATACGCAGATAAGTATCCTCTTCTCCGGTAACTTCCTCCATACCTCTATACTGCGGACGTTCCTGACTGGCAATCGGTGACAGAATAACGGCACTCGCTCCTATTCTTTCTTGTTTTATTCCCGGAATGGGCAACCCCAATACGGCACGTAGGTGAAGTTCAAATTCATTCAGATTTTGTGTTCCGGCCAATGTTACCATTCCCGTATCATGTGGACGCGGAGACAGTTCCGAGAAGTAAACCCCGTTTTCATGGCTCAGGAAAAATTCTACTCCCCACAGTCCTGCACCGGTCAATGCACGAGTTACTTTTTCAGCCATATCTTCTGCTTCCTTCAAGTGTGCAGGATCAATGTGTGCAGGTTGGAAACTTTCCCGATAATCCCCACCCTTTTGTACATGCCCGATAGGCGGACAAAACAGGGTCGGACCATTCTTCTGTGTCACTGTAAGCAAAGTTATCTCACTATCGAATTTGATAAATTCCTCAATGATTAGTTCACGAATGTCTCCACGGCTGCCATTACACCCATATTCCCAAGCATGTTCCAACTCGGCAGCGCTCTTGACCAATGACTGCCCTTTACCCGATGATGACATTAAAGGCTTCACGACACAAGGGAAACCGATTTTCTCAGCGGCTTCCTTCAGTTCTTCCAATGACTTGGCATAATAGTATTTCGCAGTTTTCAGTCCCAGTTCCTTAGCGGCCAAATCACGGATAGCCTTTCGGTTCATTGTGTAATTAACGGCACGTGCACTCGGCACTACCTGAATCCCTTCTTTTTCGAAATCGTATAAACGTTCCGTACGAATGGCTTCAATCTCGGGGACGATAATGTCCGGCCGATGCTTTTTTACAATACGCTCCAGTTCTTCACCGTTCAGCATATCGAATACTTCGCATTCATCAGCAACCTGCATGGCAGGTGCCCCGGCATATGAATCACAAGCAATGATGTGTTGACCTTTACGTTGAGCAGAAATTACAAATTCCTTGCCCAATTCGCCCGATCCGAGTAAAAGTATTTTCTTCATGATTGAATATTTTAAGATATAATGACGCAAAAATACTACTTTTCTTCCAATAAATCCCGAACGAGCTACTAAATGATTACGATAAAAGAGAGAAAAAGACAATTACATAAAAAAGATTAACAGACCACAGAACAACAAGCTGTTCTTCAAGAACAAAGTCCTCCTTTAAAAGAGAACGGGAACATTACTTAACAGCATATTAATCATGATTATCAAGCACTTACACCGATAGTAAAAAAGAGATTTTACGAAGTTAATATCGTAGTTCCAAGAAGTTAACTTCCTGCAGATACGATATTAACTTCGTATAAATACGTTGTTAACATCGTACATGACAGGATGTTAACTTCGTAAATGTCATAATATGATTTCCAATATTATAACAAATAAGACACATATAGCCAAAGAGAAGTGTTAATTTTTGGTCTAATTATATAATAAAGAATATTTAAAAGAATAAAAAGAAGCGGATATGGTGTATTATCCGGAATTAATGCCTTACTTTGCAGCATCAAACAATAAGAGGTTTTTATTGGTCTAACTCTCACATGTATTTCCTCAATGTTCGCATTGAGAACTTTCATCTCTGATTTACACTTCCTAAAGCTTTATTGTTATTTTATTAATTTTTTATTTTTGTATATTTATGAATATGTACGTTGGAAATCTTAGCTACAATGTTAAGGAGTCAGATTTGAGACAAGTTATGGAAGAGTATGGAGTAGTAGAATCAGTAAAACTGATCACAGACCGCGAAACAAGAAGATCTAAAGGGTTTGCGTTTGTCGAAATGCCGGAATCTTCAGAAGCAAGCAATGCCATTAAAGAATTGAACGGAGCAGAATATGCCGGTCGTCCGATGGTAGTAAAAGAAGCTTTGCCAAGAAATTGATCTGAAAAGCAATAAATAATAAAAAGGGGATATTCGCCGTGAATATCCCCTTTTTTATTTTCCTTTGATTACTGATGCTGTTCACGCAACAGATCGTTCACAGTCTTTACCGGATTGAAAGTGGAAAGTGGAACCTCCACAAATACCGTACTCCAATCGCTCATAGCACCATTCCACAAACCGGGAAGTTCAAGAGCTTTCAGATCCTTACCACTCTTCGACTTATAAGAGATGAAGCCGGTAGCTTTATCCACATATTTCGCCAAATCAAATTTATGACCCTTATAATCACGTACGGCGCAAACCAAATCGACCGGATTGAAGTGCGTACCTTTTTCAAACATTTCCTTTGCTTCCGGATTATTCATATCGATTTGTGAGCTTTCAAGGATTTGCAGGGAGATAGTTCCATCACTATTATATGCCAGGAACGGACCACCGCCCGGCTCGCCCACGTTCTTCACCATACCACAAACACGCATCGGACGGTTCAATTTATTCTTCAGGTAAATGACCAACTCGGCATCTTCCAGATCTTTTGTTTCAGGATTCTTACAGAAAAGTTTCTTTTGTACAAATTGCAGGATATCCATCACTTGCTCATGTGTATAACGACCACTATCCAATAATTCCAGATATTGAAAAGCTTGCTTCTGGAGAGATACCAGTACACCGGCAATCAGTTTCTTATAAAGCACTGTATCGCCTTTCAATTTATCAGGAACCACATTGTCAATGTTCTTAATAAAAATAACATCCGCATCCAGATCATTCAGGTTCTCAATCAGCGCACCATGCCCGCCGGGACGGAACAAAAGCTTACCGTTATCGCGGAATGGCTGGTTTTCCATATCAGCGGCAATTGTATCAGTGCTTGGTTTCTGTTCGGAGAAAGTGATATTATAATCCACGCCATAACGTTTGGCAAAAGCATCGACTTTTTCGGTAACCAATGATTTAAACAGTTCACGGTGCTCGGTAGAGACGGTAAAATGCACATTGACTTTTCCGCTTTTTCCGGCAGCATACATAGCACCTTCTGCCAAATGTTCCTCAAGCGGGGTACGCGAACCTTCTTCATACTTATGAAACTTAAGTAACCCCTTAGGAAGCGCACCGTAATTCAGTCCCGCTACATTAAGCAATCCTGAAACGACCGCTTTATAATTGCCTTCTGCAATCAGGGTAGGAATATCTTTGCCTTCTGTCCGCACACAAGCCGTATTCAAGTCATCATAAAAAGCAAATTTTTCAATCGATTCAAAAAAAGTTTGTTCGAACTTTGTAGTGGGTTCAGTATAGTCAGCATCCAAAAATTCAAATAGATTCTTGAACATACGGCTGGCAGCACCCGAAGCGGGTACAAACTTCACAATCGTTTTGTCTGAATTGGTATAAGCATCCCATGCTGCAAGATAAGCTTTCTGCTCCTCGGCATCAGGAGCCAAAATGCCTTTTTCTACAGATGCGGCAGCATCTAACTTCAAATAAGGAAAGCCTTTTTGGAAGCAAGCCAACTGCTCAGCGATTTGTACTTCCGAAATGCCCTTTTTGGCAAGCAATTCTTTGTCTTCAGGTGTTATCATACTATCTAATTTTATTAATTCATGCCCAAAAATACAAAAAAGGGAAGAGGACACCCTACAAAACCCGGAAAAAAACTATCTTTACCGACGATAAATTTGAGCTGCTTATGGAAAGAGATGAATTCTTTACGAAAGAAGAGAGAGAATTATTGTTCTCACTATACAAAAAACTACTGCGTCTCACCGGAGAAACCTTACAAAAAGGAGATTGCAGAAAGCTGAAAAAGCATCTTATCGACTCCACTCAAAACAATACGATGCAGAGGGACAGTTTTGGGCTGAATCCTGTTATCAAAGATATGCAGACTGCTGTAATCGTGGCTGAAGAAATCGGCATGAAACGGGCATCTATTTTAGGCATTATGCTACACACGCCTGTACGCTGCCACTCTTATACAATAGAATACATTCAACAGGAGTATGGTGAAGATGTGGCCGGAATTATCCGGGGATTAATCAAGATCAATGACCTTTATGATAAGAGTCCGACCATAGAATCGGAGAATTTCCGCAATCTGCTACTGTCTTTTGCCGAAGATATGCGGGTAATCCTGATCATGATTGCCGACCGTGTAAACGTGATGCGACAAATAAAAGATGCCGAAAATGACGAGGCCCGCAGACGGGTGGCCAATGAAGCGGCCTATCTGTATGCTCCGCTAGCCCACAAACTGGGATTGTATAAGCTGAAATCGGAATTGGAAGATTTGTCACTAAAATATACCGAACATGACATCTATTACCATATCAAGGAAAAGCTGAACGAGACGAAAAAGTCACGTGACCGCTATATTGCCAACTTCATTGCTCCGATACAACAGAAATTGGAGGAAGCAGGACTGCATTTCCACATGAAAGGACGTACCAAGTCCATTCATTCCATCTATCAGAAAATGAAAAAACAGAAATGCCAGTTCGAAAACGTATATGACTTGTTTGCTATCCGTATCATCCTGGAATCTCAGTTTGAAAAAGAGAAGCAGGAATGTTGGCAGGCATATTCCATAGTGACGGATATGTATCAACCTAACCCCAAACGTCTGCGTGACTGGCTGTCGGTTCCCAAAAGTAACGGTTACGAGTCATTACACATCACTGTTATGGGGCCCGAAGGCAAATGGGTTGAAGTACAGATTCGTACGGAGCGTATGGACGATATTGCCGAGCGCGGATTGGCAGCCCATTGGAGATATAAAGGCGTGAAGGGTGAAAGCGGACTGGACGAATGGCTGACTTCAATACGTGAAGCACTGGAAAATACGGAGAACGACCTGGAAATGATGGACCAGTTCAAACTGGATCTGTATGAAGACGAAGTATTCGTATTTACACCGAAGGGAGACCTTTTTAAATTGGGCAAAGGGGCTACCGTACTTGATTTTGCTTTCCACATCCACAGCAAATTGGGATGTAAATGTATTGGAGCAAAAGTAAACGGTAAAAATGTACAGTTAAGACAAAAGCTGAACAGCGGGGATCAGGTAGAGATTATGACATCGAACACACAGACTCCGAAACAAGACTGGCTGAACATTGTCACGACTTCAAAAGCCCGTACTAAGATTCGTCAGGCCCTCAAGGAGATGGTAGCGCGTCAGCACGATTTTGCCAAAGAGACCCTGGAACGCAAGTTCAAGAACCGGAAGATGGAATACGATGAAGCTGTGATGATGCGCTTAATCAAACGCTTGGGATTCAAGAACGTGACAGAGTTTTATCAGAAGATTGCCGATGAGGTACTCGACATAAACGATATTCTGGATAAATACATCGAACAACAAAAGCGGGACAGCGAACGTGATGAGGTGACCTATCGCAGTGCAGAAGAATACAACCTGCAAAACCAGATAGACGAAACAACAGTCACTAAAGAAGATGTACTCGTTATTGACCAAAACCTGAAAGGATTGGATTTCAAACTGGCCAAATGTTGTAATCCCATATACGGAGACGATGTATTCGGGTTTGTCACAGTATCCGGAGGTATCAAGATACACCGAAATGACTGCCCCAATGCAGGACAGATGCGCGAACGCTTCGGCTATCGGATCGTAAAAGCACGCTGGGCCGGTAAATCGGAAGGTACTCAATACCCAATAACACTCCGCGTTGTGGGTCATGATGATATCGGTATTGTAACAAATATCACTTCGATCATCTCAAAAGAAAATGGTATCTCGCTACGTTCTATCGGTATCGATTCGAACGACGGACTTTTTTCGGGTACATTGACCATTATGGTAAGTGATACCGGACGTCTGGAAGCGCTGATCAAGAAGTTGCGCACAGTAAAAGGAGTAAAACAGGTTAGCAGAAATTAAGAATGGAAAAATTCAGCACCAGAAAAAGAATACGAAGCTTCGGATATGCCTGGAAAGGTATCCGAAGTTTTGTAAGCAAAGAACATAATGCCTGGATACATTGTACGGCAATTATTATAGTAACAGTGGCCGGATTCTGTTTCGGCATCACCCGGAACGAATGGATGGCTATCATACTTTGTTTTGGAGTAGTACTGGCAGCAGAGGGATTCAACACGGCTATAGAAAGATTGGTCAATCTTGTATCTCCGGAACGTAATCCGATAGCAGGTGATGTGAAAGATATCGCAGCAGGTTCCGTCCTGATATGTGCTATAGTTGCTGCCATTGTAGGAATTATCATCTTCATGCCTTATGTACTTGCTGTTTTACTGTGTAATATGGGATAAATGATACATTTATCTTACCTTCTTCCTTTTAAAATAAGGATACGTAAGTAAAACGAAGAATGCCAAAGACACGATTGCCGATAACAATCCGACCCGATAAACGGCCTGTTCATTAGCCGTAAGATGTAAATGACACGCAGATGCAATACCCAATCCGACTCCAAGTTCCCATGCAAGTAGATGAGTGGTATTAGCCGTGCCGCGCTGGCAGTGTTGCGACAATTTGACAAACATCATAAGAAACTCCGGAGTGACCAAGCCGAGTCCTAAACCCATCAATACAGCTGCCGGAGCATTCCAGCTTGTTTCAGGAGAGAACAGCATAGCCATCGATCCGATTACTGTCACCAGCCCGACAACTATCTGCAACCACATTTTGTTATCATAGCGGAAAAACAATTTCACAATTAATACTGATAAGAGAAATCCGCATCCGACCAAAGCAAAAAAAGGTACTGTCTCGCCTCCTACCGCCACATCACTCGGCGCACCGGTAAGCACAGGAAGCATCAATCCCGGTATAAAAGCAATCAATATTAAATTGAATGCCGGAATAAGTCCCCGGGGAAGCAGGAATCGGTCCATGGAACAAACTTTCATCCCGATAGGTGCACGAAAGGGAACATATACCCTTGACACAAATAATATTCCCAACGCTCCCAACGCCACAGCAACATATAGCAAAGCCTCAAAGCCATGTGTCCGAAACAGATACACTCCCAAAGCCGCTCCGATAATCATCCCCAAGCGTGCAGCCCAAGAAAAGACCACATTACCTGCGCTGCGAAAAGTGGAATTGGTAATATCGATGGCCAATGTGATGCCTGCCGTGGCAGCCATTCCAAAGGATAATCCCTGCACAATGCAAAGCATCAACAGATGTGTTGCGTTCTGCACCAACGTATAACCGGCTGTTGCTGCAACCATTACCCCAAACGAAAGCATACATATATATTTCCGCTTGTAAACATCGACCAAATAGGCATGGAACGGGCCGATAAAAAACATTGCAAGCGTAAAAAATATAAATATGACTCCCGTCTGACTTACAGGCACGCCTAAACGTGAAGCCATCATCACCGGGAGTACAGGGTACAACAAATACAGGGATATGAACAACAATAAATTAGCAAGGCATATCCGCATAAAATGCAATGTCCATAATTTAGTCGCCATACGACAATTAATATTGTTCTTTCTCGTTCGGGAAGTCGCAGTTCTTTACATCTGAAACATAGTGACTGATAGCATCGGTCATTACCGTATAAAGATCGGCATAACGACGGAGGAAGCGCGGGCGGAAACCGTTATTCATACCCAACATATCCTGAATTACCAATACCTGTCCGTCTACATCTCCACCGGCACCGATACCGATCACCGGAATGGTCAGTTCGCTTGCGACACGTGATGCCAATGCTGCAGGAATCTTTTCAAGAACAAGTCCGAAACATCCGGCCTCCTCAAGTAAATGTGCATCACGAATCAATTTCTCTGCTTCGGCATCATCCTTGGCACGAACCGTGTATGTACCATATTTATTGATAGATTGTGGCATCAGTCCAAGATGTCCCATCACGGGGATACCGGCACTCAGAATACGTTTCACAGTATCTATAATCTCTTCACCACCTTCCAGTTTCAATGCATCGGCATGACTCTCCTTCATTATGCGGATAGCTGAAGCAAGCCCTTCCATTTCATTACCCTGATAAGAGCCAAAAGGCATATCCACTACTACCATTGCACGCTTTACACCACGTACAACCGATTTTCCATGATAGATCATCTGATCCAGGGTAATAGGAAGTGTAGTCACATTACCTGCCATCACATTCGATGCGGAATCGCCTACAAGAATTACATCGATACCGGCACCGTCGACAATCTGTGCCATTGTGTAGTCATACGATGTAAGCATAGATATTTTTTCGCCTCTTTGCTTCATTTCGATTAGGCGATGAGTCGTCACTTTTCTTGTGTCATCTGATATATAACCAGCCATATCCAATCTTTTTAAATTAAAAATCGGGCGCAAAGGTATAACTTTTAATTCATACCATACAAGTAAAAGTGAATAAATTAGCGGATCTACATTAAAAGGTCAGCAACCATTTTTGTAGTTCATCAGTCCATAACTTCTTATATATGAAACTGTCACGAAATCCGAAGCTATGTCCGCCTTCCGGATAAATATGCAGTCCGGCAGAGACTCCATGTTTCAATAATGCTGTATAATAGACAATACTGTTGAGAGGAGATACGGCCTGATCATCCTCGGCCAAAACGATGAATGTACGAGGAGTATCGGCTGTGACGTGAAGTTCAAGGGATAGTGTTTCTTTCAAACCTTCGGAGATAGTTTCTCCCAACATACGTTCGCGTGAAGGCCAATGAGTCAGCCTGTCGGTCATGCTGATAACGGGATAAAGCAATACTTGAAAGTCGGGCCGGTCTGTTCCGATATAAAGAGTTGCGGCAGTAGCAGCGATATAGCCTCCGATAGAAGCTCCCATAACACCCAGTTGATGGATTCCCCACTCTGCCGACTGACGGCGGATCAGGCGAATCGCTTCACGAATATCCTCACGAATCACTTCAACATCACCGTGAGGCATGCGATAATTCAGTACGGCGTATGTGATTCCCTGATTATTAAACCACGCAGCAAAATCACGTCCTTCATGATCTGAAGCTATCTGATTGAACCCGCCACCGGGACACATAATAATGGCTTTACCTCTTGGCTTGCGAACCGGATAAACCCAAAGGACAGCCGAAGAAGCATCTTTTCCTAATGAATATTCGATAAAACTCTGTTCCATAACTTTATTCCTTATCATTTAATTTCCTGAATCATTTTTTTCACTATACCCGGCCCTTCATAAATAAACGAAGAATAGATTTGTATCAGATTGGCCCCCGCATCCAACATCCTACGGGCATCAGCGGGAGTAATGATTCCACCTGCCCCTACTATCAGAAGGCTTTTTCCGGCATGGGCACGCAAATAGCTGACGGCTTTTAATGACCTCTCCCCTATCCCGCGTCCACTGATTCCACCGGGGCCGATCTTCTGTAATTGTGCAGGTGAATAACCTTTTAAGCAACTCCGCTCCATGGTAGGTCCGGTAGCTATCACTCCATCTACCCGGTACAGACGAGTACAGTCGATCACATCATCCATTCCTTCTTCTGTGATATCGGCAGGAAGTTTGAGTAGCAACGGAACATGTATGTTTTGCTCCACACGAAAAGCTGCCAACCCCTGGAGCACCTGTTTCATCAGAGCAACATCCACAGATCCCCAATTAAGTGTGAAATAACCGACATGAGGATGTAACTCCTTATACAGACGCAAAAAGTCTGCCACCGCTTGCTCTCCTTCCGAAGAGGGATTCTTATTTATATTTACACCTAAAACATACGAACCGCTTTTCTGTTCAAGACGGCGTTTAATAACATCCAATCCGGGATTATTGAAGCCCGTACGGGAAATTAAAGATTCACACTGAGGCAAGCGAAAAATACGCGGACGGGGATTTCCATCCTGAGAATCGGGAGTTACAGTACCTACTTCGATAAATCCGAAACCATAATCGGCCAATTCATCAAAAATTTCGGCTCCTTTATCGAAACCGGCCGACAGACCGATACGGTTTCGAAAAGTAAGATGATTCCATATCAACTGTTTGTCGGAACAAGTATAAAGGTGGCGTATCCAGCATCTGCACCATGGCAAATGCCGGTAACACTTGAGGCAGGAAACCAACAAGGCATGTACCTTTTCGGGTTCCATCAGAAATAAAACAGGACGAATCGTTTGCTTATACATGGCTTTCTCTCTTTTTAAATACCATGCAAAGCTAAGGGATTCTTCCCTGAGATGCTATTCAATCTTTCTTATCAGATATAACGTGAAGTTATAGTCAGCAGTTTTTCGTAAGTCATCCCTCTGAAATCGTCTATTACATAGTCTGCCTTGTCGGCAATGGCTTCGCGTGAATTCGTAGTTGCCAATCCGACAACAATGGCTCCGGATGATCTACCGGCCTGCAAACCATGAAATGAATCTTCGAACACATACGAATCTTTTGAATCGGAACCGAAAATTGTCATTCCCAACAAGAAACATTCAGGATCAGGCTTAGAACGCTTAAAACGCTCTGCAGTCAATATTTCATCAAAAAGGGATTTAAACTCGGGATGGGCATGATAAACATTCTCCATTTTTGCCGTATTGGAACTGGTAACCAAAGCAATTTTCACACCATGCCGACGCAGATCTGCTATAAACTCAACTATTCCGGGAACATAGTCATAATTCATTTTTATTTCAAAACGGTTCAATGCCTCGGTGATATCCCGCTGTTTTTCCGGTTCTCCCGCAAAGTATTTATCATAAATCTGTACCAGTGTCTGGCCCTTAACCTTAGAACCAAAGTTTTCATCATTTACATACTTTTGCCCCATTTCATTCCAGAAAACGGTATATTGCCCTTCTGTATCGACAATTACACCATCACAATCGAATAATGCCGTTATTTTCTTTGTTGCATCCATAAACATTCTTTTACCTGTTTGTTAAACTCTGTGGGCAAAGTTCAGAAGAATCATCGAATCAGGCAAATTATTTGTACCTTTGCTGCACTTAAAAATATGTAACGCTTCACTATATGGCACAACAAACCGATCCCCGCATACTGGGTACAGAACCTATTGGCAAACTTCTGTTACAATATTCCATCCCGGCCATTATCGGAATGACTATTACGTCACTTTATAATATCATCGACAGTATTTTCATCGGGCACGGTGTCGGTCCCATGGCTATCTCCGGACTGGCGATCACCTTCCCGCTAATGAATCTGGTCGTAGCGTTCTGTGTACTGATTTCGGCAGGTGGAGCTACCATTTCATCCATACGCCTGGGACAAAAAGACATTAAGGGTGCGACCGATGTTCTGGGAAATACATTGATGCTTTGCCTGACGAATGCAGTACTGTTCGGCGGACTGGCTTATCTATTCCTGGACCCGATATTGTTTTTCTTCGGTGCCAGTACCGGTACACTTCCCTATGCCCGTGATTTTATGCAAGTGATTCTCTTGGGAACCCCCATCACTTATACCATGATAGGGTTGAACAACGTGATGCGTGCTACGGGATATCCGAAAAAGGCCATGTTGACATCCCTGGTGACAGTTATTGCCAATGTCATCATCGCTCCTGTCTTCATTTTCCATTTCGGCTGGGGGATTCGGGGAGCTGCTATGGCTACAGTCCTATCACAGTTTATCGGAATGATATGGGTAGTAAACCACTTCCGTAACAAAGAGAGTTTTGTCCATTTCATGCCGGGTTTCTGGAAAATGAAGAAACGCATCATCGGCAGTATCTTCTCCATAGGAATGTCTCCTTTTGCCATGAATGTTACGGCATGTATCATTGTCATACTCATTAATAATAGTTTGCAAAAATACGGTGGCGATATGGCTATCGGTGCCTATGGTATCATTAATCGCCTGCTGATGCTGTATGTAATGGTGGTAATGGGGTTGACTATGGGAATGCAGCCCATCGTCGGATACAATTATGGTGCACAGAAGATTGACCGTGTAAAGCATACGCTCCGTCTCGGTATCATTGTCGGTGTATTGATAACGAGTAGCGGTTTCATTATCTGTGAACTTTTTCCGCACACAGTTTCGGCCATCTTTACCGATAGCGATGAATTGATTGACATGGCATCGTCCGGGCTGCGCATTTGCACATTGATGTTCCCGTTTGTAGGTGCACAAATCGTTATATCAAATTTCTTCCAGAGTATAGGAATGGCTAAGATCAGTATTTTTCTGTCACTTTCGCGCCAGTTAGTATACCTGCTCCCGGGATTACTTCTGCTTCCACCCTTATATGGTGTAAAGGGGGTATGGATCAGCATGCCTGTCTCTGACGGATTGGCTTTTGTAACAGCGGTAGTGATTTTGATGGTGTATATCAAGAAAGTAAAAGAGAAAACATCCGGACAGAAGCTATAAACCGGTGAAACAGAGACTTGATACAGACAAAAGAAAGGCCCGGTTTCAGCGAAACCGAGCCTTTCTTTCATGGAATTGAAACATTACTCAGACTTGATGCTGTTCACCGGATTTTCATTAGCGATATGCCAGGATCTCCCTATAATGAAAACAAAGATAAAGACCAATAAACAAATAGCTGTCACTACATACCAACCTGCATAAACACAGATTGTATCTTCAAATTGACTTATCCACAACAGACTCATGTAGTAAGCTCCGTATGTACCGATGGCAACCGAGAGAATTGCAACCCAGAAGATATCTTTAGATAATAAAAAGAGAATAGATCTGGCTTCGGCACCATTTATTTTACGAATAGCTATCTCTTTGCTACGCCGACGGACTTCATCATTTATATAACCAATCAATCCCATCAGAGTGATAAACAGTATCGTTATAAAAGCCAAAAAAGTGGCGTCACGAAAAATTATTGTGGGCCGATAGTATCGTTCTAAATCCTGTTCTAAAGACCTAAACTCTATATCCTCTTGCGGATATATCTTTTTCATTTCATTATTCAGTCTATGCAAGTTCTCTGTAAAAGGTTCCTTGAGACGAACATGGACATTCCTCAAATTAGTACCATATTCAATTTCCAAAGGTTCATCATCAGCCGGAAGCACACCACAACAAAAAGGAGCAAGCACGCCAACTACCGTACCTCGATTAGGAACTATCTCGCCAACCCCACTACCCTTCCAGCCCATCTTCTCTACATATGGCTGATTAACCAGAAACTGCCTTTCACCTGTAAAATTACGCCCAGCCTTGATATGAAGTCCCAATAATGGAACAAAGTCTTTGTCGAATGCCGCACAACGAGGAGTGAAAAGAACTTTTCCACCTTCATCAGTTACCTCCCGATTCCCAAACCAGGTCATACTTCCACGAATAGAAGCTACCCCCTCCACATAAGGTAAAGATTTCAGGTTATTACGTGCGTTGTCAGGTTCAGCAAAATCATGCTTACAAGATGCAACACCCTTCGGCTGATATCCCATATCCCTATTTATAATGTAGTGACACTGAAGATATGCCACACACATCAATCCAAAGATAAAAGCCACCCCTGCAAATTCAATAAACAACAATATCCTTTTCCATCCCCTATTCTTTTTAATATAGGGATGGAAGACCTGAGTAACGGGAATCAAAGAAAATACTTTTCCGGGCAATATGCCTCCAATAACAAACAGAAAGGTAACTACCGATAATGGAGCCCATAAATTATGCCAGGTAAAAAGAGATGATAAGGATACCTCTGCCAATTCTTCGATCTTTTCCTGAAATTGGAATAGAAATATGATCATAAGCACCAGGGAAACACCGATAATCAAAGCCGTTTCATATATAAACATAGAAAATATAGCCTTATCGGATGCACCGTTACACTTATGAATTCCAATTCCTTTAGCACGCTGAGAAAGTGAGGAAACAAAAATAAGCACATAGTTCATGGTGGCCGCAAAAAGAATGGCGAATCCTAACAAAGATAATATGAGAATCGTCCTTTTCACATCTGAATGTTCCAGGTGAATAGTCCGCAAAGGAACCACAAACATATGTAAGTGCATATTCATGTCTGAGGGAATATGTTTTGCAATTACTTTATCAATGTCAGTATTAATAACATCAGCACTCCTTTCTCCATCTTTTAAACGAATAAAGGCATTGTAATTACCACCACTCGTCCAGCCAGGACGTCCCCAACCATATTTACTATGACTGGCAAAAGACAGGACGGCTTCGTGACGTTCCAACGATACATTATACGGAAGATCGGCAAATACTCCTTTTACCAAAGCTTCTACGGGAGTGCCCCAAACCATCATATGCAAAGTCTTTCCAATAGGATTTTCTTCACCGAATGCTTCTCGTGCAACCGACTGTGATAAAAAGAGCACATCAGGATTGGTCAAATCATTCGGATTACCACTAATGACCTCAATTCCCATAGTACGGAAATAAAGGGAGTCTGATAAAATAAAAGATTTATTCATCTTCCGATTACCTATTTTGAAAATAGCTTCAAAAGATATACTTGAGCAAACCGCACTTTCCACCTCCTTCGGAAACTCCTCAGCAACTGTCGATGCTATCGGTATTAATGTATATGATCCTGCATTTCCTTTGATTACTCCATCCTTAATCCATTCCGTCTTTACAATGTAAAGGTTGTCCACATCCTGAAAACAGTTATCATAGCTCAGTTCGAAAGCTACCCGAGAAAATAAAATGATAGATACCAATAATCCCAACGACAATGAGATCACCTTAATGACACAACTTCTACGATCGCGAATTAATGTCTGAATGGTATAATGGAATTGTTTCATTGTTTTGTCTTTTTACATATTAAATCATCACTATTCGTTCTTGATACTGTTCACCGGATTCTCATTAGCCACATTCCAGGACCTCCCGATGACACTTCCCATGATCAACAACAAGATAATTATGATCACGACAAGAAAATGTCCCCCATTGACTGATACTCGGTCAGAAAACTGTTCCAGCCATTTATTACTTACAATATACGCAAATACTATTCCGACCAGAACAGCACTTAGTGCCGTCCAGAAAATATTCCCGGAAACCAAACGAAGAATATCCGGTACTTCGGCACCGTTCACTTTACGAATGGCAATTTCTTTGCTACGACGTTGAATTTCATCATTTACAAAGCCGAACAGTCCCATCAAAGCAATCAACAGGATAGCAATAGAAGCTATAATCACGACATTACGGAAACGGCGGACCTCTTGATATTGCTTATCAATCTCCTGACGTGCAGAACGGAATACAATATCTACTGTCGGAAAAGCCTCTTTCATCAATGTGTTAATCTTAGCCAGGTTCTCACCAAAAGGTTCTTTCAAAATAATATTCCGTTTATTAAGCACATTCATCCATTCCAAATTACTCATCAGTGCTACAGGAGCCTGTGGCATGTACGCACTTTGTACAACATAGTCTTTCACAACTCCGACAATCGTACCAAAGTTATTTTTGCCATCTTCCAGATTCTTACCTATGGGACTATCCGTCCAACCAATTTGACGAACCATCTCTTCATTAATCAAGATCTCTTTATCTTGCTGGATATTCCTGCCTTTTATAATCTGAAGTCCCATAACCGGAACATAATGTTCATCAACAAATTCGATACGTCCCATAAATTCCTTCCCATGTGCATCTGTGTAAGGTTGCCCCATGTAGCCACCATAAATAATCGTACTTGCATTACAAAACTCCTCAACTATGGGCAGTCCTCGGAGAATACCATCCATTTTATCAATTTCTCTATATGGCGACCACCCAACTGCCAAATTATCAACCTTATATCCCATGTCACGAGTCATCACCTGATGATACTGTAAAAGAATAACCATCAACAGGCCTAAAATAAATGCAATTCCCGCAAACTGTATAAAAAGCAATGATCGCTTCCAGACAAAACGATGTGCAGTAAAACGATGGAAAACTTGTGTCACAGGAATAGCGGCAAACAACTTGCCCGGAAATAGTCCGATGACCAGAAATAAAACCAAAGAAACCAAAATCGGTACCCACAGAGTTTGCCATGTAAATAAAGCCTTTAATGAAGCTCCGGAAAGATCTTCTATCTCCAACTTAAAAGTGAATAACAGGACTGTCACGAACAATAAAGAAAGCAATATCAATAGTGCTGATTCATACAGAAACATACGATAGATATGCCCATCAGAAGCACCATTACACTTATGTATGCCAACAGACTTAGCTCGTTGAGCCAATGATGAAACAGAAATCAAGACATTATTCATGCCGGCAACCAACAAGATGGCAAATCCGAGTATTGAAAGAATCATAACTATTTTACGAGATTCCGGTTTTTGCAAATGATACTGTGAAGGAGTCATAAACGAATACTCCTCTGATTGACCCTTATAGTTGTGTATATACTTTTTCAGCATTTCAGGCATACGTACCTCCACTTTCTCTCTTTCATCGGGATGGCGGAAACGAACCATACAATGATAACTAGGATCATATCCCCAGCCACCACGTTCAGAACCATATTGCTTAGATCGGGTATCGAAGGAATAAACTCCGTCAAAATGAAATTCGGTATTTTCCGGAATATCCTCAAAAACTCCTTGCACAGTCAACGGATAATCAATTTCAATATTGATTGTTTTTCCGATCGGATTTGCGTCTGCAAACAAACGCCGGGCAAGTGAACGGGAGATAAAAATAACATCCACTCTGTCGAGTTGGGAAACATCTCCGAGTAAGACTTTAATACCTAAAGTAGAAAAAACGTGACTTTTAGAGGTTGCTAAGATTACATGTTCCATCTTCTTACCCTCATGATAGAGAGGACTCTGGCTAAAGAGATCAAGCACGGTCGCATCTTCTACTTCATCTGGGAAATTTTCGCGAATGGCCTCTGCTAACTTACCATAGTTATCGATATTCGGCTCTTTTTTTATCCCATCCGAAATACCCGTACGTAAAGTTATACACAAATTCTCCGGTTCCGAATAATAACTATCATAATTCAACTCGAATGCAACACGAGCAAACAGCAAAATTCCTACCAGCAATCCCAGTGTCAGTGAAATTACTTTAATTATATTACTTCCACGTCCCCGTAGTAATGTTTGAATGGTATAGTAGAGTTGTTTCATTATGTTTTTTTATTGGTTAAGCTTTCACACTGGCCACTATGCTACCATCGAACAGATGTATCGTACGATGTGCAAACGAAGCATCGTGCTGAGAGTGCGTAACCATAATTATCGTTGTACCTTCGCGATTCAGCTCTGTCAACAGATTCATCACTTCCGCACCATTTTTAGAATCAAGATTTCCCGTAGGCTCATCGGCAAGAATCAGTTTTGGATTAGTAACCACAGCGCGGGCTATGGCCACACGTTGTTGTTGTCCACCCGAAAGCTGTTGGGGAAAGTGTTTGGCACGATGGCTAATATTCATCCGATGAAGAATATTGTCTACCATCCGGCGGCGTTCCGAAGCCTTGATATTTAAATAAGTAAGCGGAAGTTCCACATTTTCATAAACATTCAATTCATCTATCAGATTGAAACTTTGGAATACGAACCCCAACTTCCCTTTACGCACACGGGTACGTTCCTTTTCATGAAGATCGGCTACCTCCTGTCCTATGAGTTTATAAGAACCCTCCGTAGGATTATCCAGAAGTCCCAGGATATTGAGTAAAGTAGATTTTCCACAACCGGAAGGCCCCATAATGGCCACAAATTCACCTTCTTCTACATTCAAGCTTACATGATTTAACGCTACGGTTTCTACTTCTGAAGTACGAAACACTTTACTAATGTCATTAATTTCTATCATAATCATTATTTTTAATTACTCGTTCTTAATACTGTTTACCGGATTTTCGTTAGCAATGCGCCAAGATTTGCCGGTGACACTTCCTAAAATCAATAATAATATTAATAAGAGAAGCAAAAGAAAATGCCCTGCGTTGAGATTGATCTGATCGGTAAATTGTTCCACCCATTTATGTCCGACGACATAGGCTAAAGCGATTCCAACAAAGATAGCCGGTAAAGCAATCCAGAAAATATTATGATTCAAAAGATTAATAATATTTCCCGACTCAGCCCCATTCACCTTACGAATGGCAATTTCTTTACTGCGCCGTTGTACTTCATCATTCACAAATCCGAATAACCCCATCAATACGATTACTACAATCGAAACGGAAGCTACAATCACAATATTGCGGAAACGGCGTACTACCTGATACAGATTATCGACCTCCTGACGAGCAGAACGGAACTGAATATCCTCCGTAGGAAATGTTTCTTTCATCAAAGCCCTGATTCTAGAAAGATTCTCTTTAAATGGTTCTTTCAAAATCAGATTCCGTTTATTGGCTTCCCATCTCCTTTCCAAGCTATTCACCAATGCCACAGAGGCTTGTGGCTGATACGCACTTTGTGCTACATAATCTTTGACTACCCCAACCACAGTCCCCCATTCATAGTTATCTTCCATCAGTTTCCGTCCTATAGGCGAATCAGTCCAACCTACTTGCCGTAGCAATTCTTCATTTACCAGTACTTCACCATCCTGATGAACGTTACGACCCTGCAAAATCTGCAATCCTAAAATCGGGACGTAATGCTCATCTATAAAATCGATACACCCCATAAAACGTTTTCCGTTAATATCAGTAAAAGATTGTCTTGTATGACCATTATAGATAAATGAAGCACTATTACAAGATGCTTCAATAAAAGGCAATCCCCGGAGAATGCCATCTATTTTATCCATTGAATCAAATGGCCCCCACCCTATAACTAAATTATCTATTTTATAGCCCATACTTCGATTCATGACTTGATTGTACTGTAAAAGAATGATCATTAGCAATCCCAATATGAAAGCAACTCCTGTAAATTGTACAAACAACAACGGATATTTCCAGGAAGCACGATACCCGGTAAAACGATGGAAAACTTGTGTCACAGGGATAGAAGAGAAAAGCTTTCCCGGAAGCAAGCCAATCAGTAAAAATAAAAAAATGGTTACTAATGCAGGAACCCATAGGGTACGCCATGTAAACAGGGTTGCTAATGAGGCACCAGACAAGTCTTCTATTTCCGGTTTAAAATAGAGTAGAAGGACTATAACCCCCAAAAGAGAAACGAGAATCAATAATGCCGATTCCCATAAGAACATACGATAGATATGTCCGGTTGAAGCTCCACTGCATTTATGCACTCCTACTGATTTGGCCCGCTGTGGCAAAGAAGAAATAGAAATAAGTACATTATTCATCCCGGCAATCAGCAAAATAGCAAATCCGAGAATCGATAGAATACTGATAATTTTACGTGATTCCTTTTTCTGCAAATGAAACTGTGAAGGAGTTATAAACGAAAATTCTTCAAACCAGTCTTTATTATACTGTATATACTTCTTCATCATATCAGGCATACGTGCCGTCACTTTCTCTACATCTTCCGGATGGCGAAAACGAACCATACATGTATAGCTGATATCACCCCGCCATCCACCACGTTCATCTCTGAATCTATTAGCACGAGTCACAAATGAATAGACCCCATCAAACCGAAACTCGGCATTTTCCGGAATATCTTCGAAAACACCTCGAACAGTCAATGGATAATCAATATTAATCATTACTGTCTTTCCAATAGGATTGGCATCTGCAAAAAGACTTTGAGCAAGAGAACGGGATATAAACAGTGCATCCATATTATCCAATTCAGACACATTTCCGGAAAGTACTTTAACACCCAAAGTGGAAAAAATATGGCTTCGGGAAGTAGCCAGTATTACATCTTTCTTTTCCTGGCCTTCATGATAAAGCGAACTGCGACTAAATAAGTCAATCAAAGTTGCATCTTCCACTTCATCAGGAAAATTTTCACGAATTGCTGCTGGAAGTTTTCCATAATTATTACAAACAGGCTCTTTCTTTTCACCTTGCGAAACAACTGTACGTAAAGTTAGAAAAAGATTTTCCGGTTCTTGATAATAGCTATCATAGTTTAATTCAAATGCAACCCTGGCAAATAACAGGATGCCGACCAAAAGCCCTAAAGTTAACGAAACTATTTTGGTCAGATTTACACCTCTCCCACGGAGAAGAGTTCGGAAAGTGTAGTACAATTGTCTCATATCAGCCCTGTTTGTATTTTAGAATTTTAATAAATATAAGGTGTCTCTTTCATGCAGATCACCTGAATTTCTTAATTGCACAATGCGTGCCAAAAGAAGTAACACACAATAGAATAACGGATTACATAATTCATAGTGCGAGAATGTTGTCTAATTATTAGACACTGTCGTCTATTAATTAGACAGCAACACTTTGTTTTTCATAAAGAAAACTCTATCTTTGCATCGAGTTTTCATACACTAAAATAAAAATTATGAGACAAATAAAAGGAATTACCGCAATCTTTCTTTGTTGTCTGCTAGTTGCCGGATGTGACTTGATAGATTATCATCCATATGACGTCGACATAAAAGGAGAAAGAGACATTAATGCGAAAAATATTCAAAAGATCGAAGCCAAATGCCTGGGAAAGTCTACTATACGCTTTATCGCCATGGGTGACTCGCAACGCTGGTATGACGAAACCGTTGACTTTGTAAACGCTGTCAACAAAAGAGACGACATCGACTTTGTAGTTCATGGAGGCGACTTCAGTGACTTCGGACTCACCGATGAATTTCTTTGGCAAAGGGATATAATGAATAAACTAAAGGTTCCTTATGTAGGACTTATCGGAAACCATGATTGTTTGGGAACCGGAGAAGATGCATTCCGGCAAATATTCGGCGATACAAACTTTTCGTTCATAGCCGGAGGTGTGAAATTTGTATGCCTCAATACCAACGCAATGGAATATGATTATTCGGAACCGATCCCTGATTTTGACTATATTGAAAGACAACTCACAGAACGTGCCGACGAATTTAATAAAACCGTATTCTGTATGCATGCCCGTCCCCTTTGTGATCAGTTCAATAACAATGTGGCCAAAGTGTTTCAAATGTATGTTCGCCAATTTCCCGGTTTGCAATTTTGCACTGTAGCTCACGAACATCGGATCAGTGCGTCAGATGTGTTTGACGATGGCGTGATGTATTATGGAAGCAATTGTATGAAAAATCGCAGTTATTTAGTATTCACGATAAAACCTGATGGTTATGATTATGAAGTGGTTGAATTTTAATTCCATTATTGGCATGGCAGTACTATCGCTGCTGTTTTACACAGAAAACGTCGCTGCACAAACCGACAAAAACGATACCAAACAAAAGATAGATACCATCCAGACAACACAGCCGAAATACAGCAAATATGACAAACGTATTCACCGCTTTCGTAAAGGATGGAATTCACTTATACCTACACACAACAAAATACAATATGCGGGCAACATGGGAATGTTCTCGTTCGGAACCGGTTGGGATTACGGAAAAAGAGATCAGTGGGAAACGGATCTGTTCTTCGGCTTCATACCCAAACATGACTCCCATCGGGCTAAGATGACCATGACCTTAAAACAAAATTACATGCCTTGGAGCCTGGAGCTTGGGAAAGGATTTTCAACCGAACCTTTGGCATGTGGTATCTATTTTAACACTGTTTTCGGACACGAATTCTGGGTACACGAGCCTAGCCGTTATCCGGAAGGATACTACGGATTCTCGTCCAAGATACGCACACACATCTTTCTGGGACAACGGCTGACATACGATATAGATAGAGAACGCCGGTTCTTTGCAAAATCTGTGACTCTCTTTTATGAACTGAGTACCTGTGACCTGTTATTGATCAGCCGCGTAACCAACAGTTACCTGCGGGCTCGGGATTATCTGAGTTTATCCTTCGGACTTAAATTCCAATGGCTTTAGTTGATACGGAAGTAAAATAGGTGCATAAAGACAAAGACACCTTATTTAAACTCTTTCGAAATTCATAAGAATAAGGAAATGTTGCTAACTTTGTTGCCGACAAATTATTATTCGTATTTAATATTCTATTGACCAAAATGGGAACTATCATCATTGTTGACGATAACAAAGGAGTGCTGACAGCCGTACAATTACTATTGAAAAATCATTTTTCGAAAGTCATTACCTTATCCTCTCCTATCAGTCTGTCCACAGTGCTTAGAGAAGAAAACCCGGAAGTTGTCTTATTGGACATGAATTTCACTTCCGGAATCAATAATGGTAACGAAGGTCTGTTTTGGTTACATGAAATCAAACGGCAATACAGAGACCTTCCGGTAGTACTATTCACAGCTTATGCTGATATTGATCTTGCCGTACGGGGTATAAAAGAGGGAGCATCTGATTTTGTAGTGAAACCATGGGATAATCAAAAGCTGTTGGAAACTCTTTTAAATGCCGCTTCACAAGCAAAAGACGGAAAGAAAAAGAATCGCAAAAAGGAATCATCTCCGGTTTCTGCCATGTATTGGGGTGAAAGCAGTGCTATGCAGCAGCTCCGCACGTTGATTGAGAAAGTAGCAACGACCAATGCGAATATACTGATAACAGGTGAAAACGGAACGGGAAAGGAAATGCTCGCGCGTGAGATTCATGCTTTATCACCACGCTCTGCCGAGAGCATGATATCCGTTGATATGGGTGCTATCACCGAATCCTTGTTTGAGAGTGAATTGTTCGGGCATGTGAAGGGTTCTTTTACCGATGCCCATGCCGACCGTACAGGTAAGTTTGAAGCAGCAGACCGAAGTTCCCTGTTTCTTGACGAAATAGGAAACCTTCCCTTTCATTTGCAGGCTAAGCTACTGACAGCCATTCAGCAGAGAAGCATAGTTCGTGTAGGTAGCAACCAATCTATCCCCGTAGACATTCGCCTAATCTGCGCAACTAACCGAAACTTGCAGGAGATGGTAGACAAAGGCTTATTCCGTGAAGATTTATTATACCGTATCAACACCATTCATGTAGAAATTCCTCCACTTCGCAAACGTAAAGAAGATATTGTTCCGCTAGCTGAGCGTTTTATAGCCCGCTTTTGCAAACAGTATGACAAAGCCTCTATCAGCCTGAGTCCGGCCGCTTGCGAGAAACTGACCGCGCATGCCTGGTATGGCAATATCCGTGAATTGGAACATGCCATTGAGAAAGCAGTCATTATTAGCGATGGTGAAACCATCCCCGCTGAAATGTTCCAATTAGTGCAGAAAACAGAGAACCCGGAAACAGAGACCTCTACTCTTGAAGATATGGAAAAAGCCATGATTCGCAAGGCTCTCGACAAATGTGGAGGAAACCTTTCGGCTGTAGCCGCCCAATTAGGCATTACCCGCCAAACATTATATAATAAGATGAAAAAGTTTGGTTTATGAAAATCCATTTAAAGTTACTCACAGAGCGCTATTGGTTTCGTCTCGGACTAAGCCTCTGTTTCGCCATAACTGCGGCTCTGTCTTATGCCGACAGAGACTTCATTTGGATGGGATTGAGCCTCTGTTTGCTACTATTCAGCATTTGGTGGCAACTTTCACTTTACCGTATTCATACCAAACGAGTTCTTTTCATGATTGACGCCCTCGAGAACAATGACAGTGCCATTCACTTCCCGGAAGAGCAGATAATGCCTGAGACCCGAGAGATCAACCGTGCACTCAACCGAGTCGGACGCATATTATATAATGTAAAGTCGGAAACGGTACAGCAAGAAAAGTATTACGAACTGATAATGGACTGTGTAAACACCGGTGTACTCGTTCTCAATGAAAATGGAGCGGTTTATCAAAAAAATAATGAAGCGCTTCGCCTGCTCGGATTAAATGTGTTTACCCACATCCGCCAACTGAATAAAGTGGATACACAGTTGATGAAAAAAATAGAATTCTGCCGTCCGGGAGATAAGATACAAACTATTTTCAACAATGAACGGGGTACAATCAATTTATCCATTCGTGTATCAGGCATCACTGTTCGCGAAGAACAATTGCGCATTCTCGCTTTTAACGACATCAACAGTGAATTGGATGAAAAAGAAATCGATTCGTGGATACGACTGACACGTGTATTGACTCATGAAATCATGAATTCGGTTACTCCCATCACCTCTCTTAGCGAAACACTACTATCGTTGGCCGATACCCGGGATGAAGAAATACGCCGGGGCTTACAAACAATCAGTACTACGGGAAAAGGCCTGCTCTCCTTCGTAGAATCCTACCGCCGTTTTACCCGTATCCCAACCCCGGAACCATCCTTATTTTATGTAAAAGCTTTTATTGACCGAATGGTAGAGCTGGCACGCCATCAAAACAAATGTGACAACATAACGTTCCATATAGATATTGCTCCTGCTGATCTGATTGTGTATGCCGACGAAAATCTGATTTCGCAAGTAGTAATTAATCTATTGAAAAATGCCATACAAGCTATCGATGCACAGGCCGATGGAAAGATTGAAATACAAGGACGTTGTAATGCTGCTGAAGAAGTATTGATTGAAATAAAAAATAATGGCCCTGCCATTCCTTCAGATATAGCAGATCATATATTCATTCCTTTTTTTACCACCAAAGAAGGAGGTAGTGGTATCGGATTGAGCATTTCACGTCAGATCATGCGTCTGTCAGGTGGAAGCATCACTCTGTTGCAAGGCAAAGAAACTAAATTTATTCTGAAATTTAAATAAGTACATAGATTCATAGTGTAATTACTTGCATCATTAACAATGTAATAGCAAGGATATCCGGCAAACAATAAGAAAAGATTTCTGTTATTAATAATATCATTTCAATCTTAAAATTATGACCTACCTCGCTACCAACCCCCTATTCCATGGAATCTCTCCAGAAACGCTTTCCCGTGATTTTGACGGAATCGTATCTCACCTCCGCATGTTCCGTAAAGGAGACATTCTTGCCAGGCAAGGTGATGTATGCAATCGGCTGATGATATTACTGAAAGGCAGTGTCCGGGGAGAAATGATCGATTACTCGGGCAGATTGATTAAAGTGGAAGATATTATTGCTCCTCGTGCAATTGCCCCTCTTTTCTTATTTGGTGCAGACAATCGCTACCCGGTAGAAGTTACAGCAAACGAAGCTACCGAAGTTTTCGAAATTCCGAAAGAAAGCGTACTAAAATTATTTCGACGGAATGAGAAATTCTTAGAGAACTACATGAATCTTTCTGCCAATTATGCCCGAACACTTGCTGACAAACTGTTTTTTATGTCCTTTAAGACGATTCGGCAGAAACTTGCTTCCTATCTGCTACGGATGTTGAAACAACAAGGAGACAGTCCGATACAACTTGACCGCTCGCAACAGGAACTGGCTGATTATTTCGGAGTATCTCGTCCCTCTCTGGCACGCGAGCTGGCTCATATGCAGGATGACGGCCTGATCAAAACGGACAGGAAATTAGTGCATATCTTGAGAAAAGAAGATATGATGCAACTGATACAATAAGTTTGAGCAAAATTTAAAGCCTGTTTAAGTATCAGACAGATGGAACGGTAACAGAGTGAGGATCGGACCTTTTTCGCTAAAAACACGGAGGAAAACAAAATGCTTTTAGAGGTATAAACAGATAGAATAATAGATACATCACACTATATATCAAACCATTGCGATTGCTTTCTCGACTAAAACAGAAGGTGGAAGATGGAAGATCGAAATGCATTTTTGTAGGGAGAGTGTACAAAAGCTCCTCTTTGTATCAGTCACTCAACCGTCCGGTTCTTTGATACCTGTCCGTATCACCCGGACAGAAGGTCCGCTTATGGAGCAACGTTCGGTTGCCACATCCTCGTTATCGAAATAACGGACTGAAATGATTCCGGAGGAAAATTAAAACAGTCTCTTAAACAAACTCTAAAATTTCCAATCTTTTCTCTCTTGTTTGTAACATTGGTTACAGAATTAGCCCAAATCCTCCTCCTATCTTTGCATCCAGAAAAGAAACCTATTAATACGTAAAAATTATGAGTATGTTCTGTTTTCAGTGTCAGGAAACCGCAAAAGGTACAGGTTGTATCTTAAGCGGAGTATGCGGGAAAACTCCCGAAGTAGCCAATATGCAAGACTTGCTACTTTTTGTAGTACGCGGAATCGCAGTCTACAATCAGGCATTACGCAAAGATGGACGTTCTTCTGCCCGGGCAGATAAGTTTATCTTTGACGCATTGTTCACTACCATTACAAATGCCAACTTTGATAAACACTCCATTATCGAGAAAATAAAGAAAGGACTGGAGCTAAAGAAAGATCTAAGTAACCAAGTCACAATAGAACATGCACCCGACGAATGTACTTGGTATGGTGACGAAACAGAGTTTGAAGAGAAAGCCCAAACGGTGGGGGTGCTGCGAACTTCTGACGAAGACATTCGATCATTGAAGGAGTTGGTTCACTATGGTATCAAAGGGATGGCTGCTTATGTGGAGCATGCCTATAACTTAGGATATGAGAATCCGGAGATATTTGCATTCATGCAATATGCTTTGGCTGAATTGACCCGCGAAGATATTACTGTGGACGAACTGATAACCCTCACACTCGCTACGGGTAACCATGGTGTGCAGGCTATGGCCCAACTCGATACTGCCAATACCAGCCATTACGGAAATCCGGAAATCTCCGAAGTAAACATTGGTGTTCGAAACAATCCGGGTATCCTTGTCAGTGGACATGACTTGAAAGATATTGAAGAACTGTTGCAACAGACTGAAGGTACCGGTATCGACATATACACACACAGTGAAATGCTACCGGCTCATTATTATCCTCAGTTGAAGAAATATAAACACCTGGCAGGAAACTACGGTAATGCCTGGTGGAAACAGAAAGAGGAATTTGAAAGTTTCAACGGTCCTATCCTCTTCACTACTAATTGCATTGTTCCACCACGCCCGAATGCGACTTATAAAGATCGCATCTATACGACAGGCGCAACCGGCTTGGAAGGTGCTACCTACATACCCGAACGAAAAGACGGAAAGCAGAAAGATTTCTCCGTTATTATTGAGCATGCACGGCGTTGCCAGCCACCAGTGGCAATAGAAAGTGGTAAGATTGTAGGTGGATTTGCCCATGCGCAAGTAATCGCACTGGCCGATAAGGTGGTTGAAGCTGTAAAAAGCGGTGCTATCCGTAAATTTTTTGTTATGGCCGGATGTGACGGGCGAATGAAAAGTCGCAGTTACTACACAGAGTTTGCAGAAAAGCTACCGGCAGATACGGTAATCCTGACAGCAGGGTGCGCCAAATACCGATATAATAAATTACCTCTGGGGGATATTAATGGCATTCCTCGTGTACTGGATGCAGGACAGTGTAATGACAGTTACTCATTGGCTATAATTGCTATGAAGTTGCAGGAAGTCTTCGGACTAAAAGACATCAATGATCTTCCGATTGTATATAACATTGCGTGGTACGAACAAAAAGCCGTTATTGTTCTGCTGGCTCTGTTGGCACTCGGAGTGAAAAAGATTCATTTAGGACCGACGCTTCCTGCATTCTTATCTCCTAACGTGAAGCAGGTACTGATCGATAATTTTGGAATTGGCGGTATCAGTACAGCAGACGAAGATATTGCAAAATTTTTGGCATGATAATGTACAAGTAAGTAAGAGGAGCGTTATAATTCACCACAGAGTGAACTTAATCTATTTATCTGTGTAATCCTGTGGTGAATATGAGTACTGACACCTCTTCTTACTTTTTTCATTCATCTCTCTTCTCTTGGCAGTACCAGATTCAAGCCTACCCCTACCAATGCGGCAAGACCGATTCCCGACAGTGAAAATTCGCCCCATGCCAATACGGCACCACCGATGCCAATAGTCAGAGTCAGTGAGACAATAATGATATTACGTGTCCGGCTCAAGTCAATACAATTATTGACAAGGTTAGCAATTCCCGCGCAAGCGATCGTACCGAATAAGAGTAACATGATTCCTCCCAATACAGCCGAAGGAATAGACTTCAATAAAGCGCTGACTTTACCGATTACGGAAAACAGAATGGCCGTAATCGCCGCTATTCTTATTACTTGAGGATTCGTCACTTTAGTAAGCGACATGGCTCCTGTAACTTCCGAATAGGTAGTTACAGGAGGTCCTCCCAATAAACCGGCACAAAGACATGCCAAGCCATCACCTAATAGTGTGCGATGCAACCCGGGATCTTTTACATAGTCTTTTCCCGTCACAGTGTTTACCACATACACATCCCCAATGTGTTCTATCACCGGAGCAATAGCCACCGGCATCATAAACAAAATAGGTTCCCACGAAAACTGTGGAAACACAAACTGTGGAAAACCTAACCACGCAGCGTTTCTGACTCCCGACATATCAACATCATAAAAGATCAGCGCAGCAATATATCCCACAATAATTCCACAAAAAATAGGTATTAACTTCAATAGTCCCTTAGCCCGAATAGATACAATCACGGCAGTAAACAACGAAAGCAACGCCAATGTCCAGTTTTCCTTTGCCATATTCACTCCAGTCCCGGCAAGTGAAAGCCCTATCAATATAATTACCGGACCAATAACTACCGGTGGAAACAGGCGCTCGATCAACCTGATACCCTGCCATTTAACTAAAGCACTCATAACAAAGTAGACCAGTGCAACGCCTACCATTCCCGAAAGTGTACCGGCAAGTCCATACAGTTCGGTTGCTTTAATAATAGGAGCAATAAATGCAAAACTACTACCTAAAAAAATAGGGACCTTCCCTTTTGTTACCAGATGAAAAAGAAGTGTGCCGATACCGGCAGTAAACAAAGCTGTAGAAGGATCGAGCCCGACCAATAAGGGGACAAGTACAGTAGCTCCAAAAGCCACAAAAAGGAACTGTACTCCTACTACTCCTTTGCGTAAAGGAGAAAGATGATTTGAATCCATATAGAATAGAATGATATTATTTAAGCTGCAAAAATAACATTTTTAAACTATTTTACAGCTATTTGGAACATAAATACATCCAAAGAGCGTTTCTATTTGTTACATAATTTAAGTAACTTCGCACAGTGAAATGTAAAATAACAAATTAACAACCCTTAGTACTCATTGCTTATGATTTTTACCGCTGAAAACATTCTACTCATTGGTTCTATTTTACTATTTGTCAGCATTGTTGTCGGAAAAACCGGATATCGCTTCGGAGTGCCGGCCTTATTATTATTCCTTCTTGTAGGTATGCTTTTCGGAAGCGACGGATTGGGATTACAATTTCATAATGCCAAGATAGCCCAATTTATAGGTATGGTTGCCCTTAGCGTCATTCTGTTCTCCGGAGGTATGGATACTAAATTCAAAGAAATTCGTCCTATTCTTTCTCCGGGAATCGTACTTTCAACAGTGGGAGTATTTCTCACGGCACTTTTTACCGGATTATTCATTTGGTATCTTTCGGGAATGAGTTGGACCAATATCCACTTTCCATTGATCACTTCCCTATTACTTGCATCTACCATGTCGTCAACGGATTCTGCTTCAGTATTCGCCATCCTCCGTTCGCAAAAGATGAATCTGAAACATAACCTACGTCCTATGCTTGAACTGGAGAGCGGAAGCAACGACCCAATGGCCTATATGCTTACCATAGTCCTGATACAATTCATTCAATCAGATGGCATGGGTACAGGCAACATAATCGGTTCATTCATCATCCAATTCTTGGTAGGTGCTGCTGCCGGATATATCTTGGGAAAACTGGCGATATTGATACTCAACAAAATAAATATCGATAACCAATCACTTTATCCCATTCTGTTATTGTCTTTTGTATTCTTCACTTTTGCCATCACCGATCTGCTTCGCGGTAATGGGTATTTGGCTGTATACATTGCCGGCATGATGGTAGGTAACCATAAAATAACTTTCCGAAAGGAAATTGCAACATTCATGGATGGTCTGACCTGGCTGTTCCAAATCATTATGTTCCTTATGTTAGGACTGCTTGTCAATCCTCACGAAATGATTGAAGTTGCCGTTGTAGCATTGCTTATCGGAGTATTCATGATCGTTATCGGACGACCATTAAGCGTATTCCTTTGTCTTTTACCATTTAGGAAGATTACTTTAAAATCCCGTCTGTTTGTCTCGTGGGTAGGGCTACGAGGAGCTGTACCCATCATTTTCGCAACTTATCCGGTAGTGGCAAACGTGGAAGGATCGAATATGATTTTCAATATCGTGTTTTTTATTACGATTGTTTCATTGATTGTACAAGGAACAAGTGTTTCGTTTGTGGCACGCTTGTTACACTTGTCCACTCCACTCGAAAAGACCGGAAATGACTTCGGTGTAGAACTTCCGGAAGAGATAGATACTGATCTTTCGGATATGACCATTACTATGGAAATGCTGAATGAGGCAGACACCCTGAAAGATATGAATTTGCCAAAAGGTACTTTAGTAATGATCGTCAAACGTGGTGATGAATTTCTTATCCCCAACGGCACACTAAAATTACATGTAGGAGACAAACTGTTGCTGATCTCAGAGAAAAATAAGCAGGAAACGGTTAAGAATGAATAGAAAATCATGATAAAAACACAGAGAACGTGAAATCCACATATCATTTTCGATATTGGCAGAACGTGTCTCTGTGTTCATTCTATCTTAGATAATCGATAAATAGCATGATCTACCCTCCGTTAATTTAACGTAAAACTTTACGAGAGAATTCGGTTTCCGTTAATAGAATATTAATTTTGCGCAGTTTTTAACTGAATGTGCAGAAATTACAAAATGGAACAAGAACAACGGTTCATTGGTTATATTGAACAAAGCATCATAAACAACTGGGATGCAAACGCCCTGACAGACTACAAAGGAATCACCCTTCAATATAAGGATGTAGCCCGCAAAATAGCCAAATTTCACATTATATTAGAAATGGCCGGCATTCAACCGGGTGATAAGATCGCTGTCTGTGGCCGCAATAGTGCCCATTGGGCTGTAACCTTTTTGGCCACCGTGACTTATGGTGCTGTAATTGTTCCCATTTTACATGAATTTAAGGCTGACAATATCCATAATATCGTCAATCACTCTGAGGCAAAACTCCTCTTTGTAGGTGATCAGGTATGGGAAAACCTTAATGAAGATCGGATGCCTTTACTTGAAGGTATATCTTCTTTGACAGACTTTACTCCACTTGTGTCGCGCAATGACAAACTGACATATGCACATGAACACCGTAATGAGATATATGGACAGCGATATCCTAAAAATTTTCGTCCGGAACATATCTCCTACCGTAAAGATATGCCGGAAGAGCTGGCTGTTATAAATTACACATCAGGAACAACAGGTTATTCCAAAGGAGTGATGTTACCCTATCGTAGTCTTTGGTCAAACATTGCTTATTGTCACGAAATGCTTCCGGTAAAACCTGGTGATCACATCGTTTCGATGCTTCCCATGGGACACGTATTCGGCATGGTCTACGATTTTCTTTACGGATTTTCTGCGGGTGCACACCTCTACTTCTTGACACGTATGCCGTCTCCCAAAATCATTGCACAATCATTTGCCGAAATCAAACCGAAAGTAATTGCTTGTGTACCGTTGATTGTAGAAAAGATTATTAAAAAAGATATTCTCCCCAAACTGGATAATAAAATAGGTAAGTTATTGCTGAGAGTACCCATTGTTAACGATAAAATTAAAGCAGCTGCCCGGCAGGCAGCAATGGAAATTTTTGGTGGAAATTTTGATGAAATTATTATCGGAGGAGCTCCGTTCAATGCAGAAGTGGAAGCTTTTCTTAAACAAATAGGATTTCCATACACCATTGCCTATGGTATGACAGAATGTGGTCCCATCATTTGTTCCAGCCGCTGGGAAACTCTCAAACAGGCTTCATGCGGTAAAGCTACCAGCCGAATGGAAGTGAAAATAGATTCTCCTGATCCGGAAAATATTGCAGGAGAAATTATTTGTAAAGGTACAAACTTAATGTTGGGATACTATAAAAATACGGGGGCCACTTCACAAATCATCGATGTAAACGGATGGCTCCACACCGGAGATTTGGCTACCATGGATTCGGAAGGATATGTAACAGTACGCGGTCGAAGCAAGAATATGTTACTTACTTCAAGCGGGCAGAATATTTATCCGGAAGAAATAGAAAGTAAGTTTAATAACATGCCTTATGTGTCCGAATCGTTGGTTCTACTCCAGAAAGATAAACTTGTAGCACTAATCTACCCGGATTTTGACGATGCTTTCGCACACGGACTGTTGCAAAGCGATATTGAGAAGATAATGGAAACCAACCGAATAGAACTCAATCAACAACTTCCGGCCTACTGTCAGATTACTAAAATCAAAATCCACTTCGAGGAGTTTGAGAAAACAGCGAAGAAGAGCATTAAACGATTCATGTATCAGGAAGCAAAAGGATAAAAGGATCAAAGAACCAATTCCTCGAACAACCGCTCCAATGTTTCCTCTAAATTGTCAGAATAGCCAACATGAGGTCTTGAGGTCTGAATGCAGGAACTACGATGGGCTGTCAACCAACGAAAACGTTCCGGAACTTCCAGTTTAGCAATGACTCCTCCCGTCGGACAGCCTGCACACACTTTACTGAAAGCCTCCAAATATTTCCGGAAAGAATCGATATCAGGTTCCGGTGATAAGGCTTCCAACCTCTTCTTATTAATTTCATAACGCATCCGGATGAAGGCAGCCTGTTTAGAAAACAAGATAACCCCAACGTTGATAAATTCCTCACGTTCCACTTTCGGAACTATCCGAACAACGGCGTATTCATAAATATGCTTTTCTGGCATGTTGTGCTTCTTTTACAAATATTTCAGAATGTTCAATCCTTTCTTTCAAAAATCGATAATAGATATCACGAATATCTTGAGGAGTTTCATCTTTATCACGCCACTCTATCCAGCTGTCAGGAATCAGATCCACTATTTCACGTATTTTTTCCGAAGTCAGTAATTTCCGAAATTCGGCATCCACTTCGTCCAACTTACCGGCAAGCGGCAATAAGGCATGGTCTTTAACTTGGGTAAAAGAACTAAGTGCATGTTTATGCCAATTGACCCATGAATGATGAAAAAATAGAGATGCACCATGATCTATCAACCACAACTCTTTATGCCACATAAGCATATTGGTATTCTTCACTGTACGATCTACATTAGTCAATAAAGCATCTAACCATACCACCTGTGATGCCAGTTTTTCATCAACCTCAGTGACAACCGGATCGAATGGTAGAGCCCCTGAGAGAAAATGTAGTCCCATATTTAATCCGCGGCTTCCTTGCAATAAATCCTGTATCTCTTCGTCACCCTCCGAACGTCCGAAAGCTTCATCTAAATTCAAAAACACTAACTCCGGTACACGAAAGCCTAATACTCGTGCAACCTCACCGCCAATCAGTTCTGCAATTAATGCCTTGGTTCCATGTCCCGCTCCCCGAAACTTGACAACATACTTAAAACTGTCATCAGCTTCTGCCAATGCAGGCAGTGAACCACCTTCACGCAGAGGCATAATATAACGAGTGACATTGACAGTACGTAACTCCATAGATAAAGCTCCTTTCTATATGCTATTACAGGTGATAAAGATACGATATTGTTTCTATTTCACCAATTTCAATCGATAACACTTTCTTATGAATATATGTTTATAGAACCTATTGATAGACAAAAATACAACTATGCCTGATTTTGGCAGAAAAATCTCTTAAATTTGCACAAAATTCAGAGATTACATGAAAACTGTCAAAACACATATCACCCAATTATTGCATGCCATGAACAAGGGAATTTTCGAAAAAGAACATCCCATCGCATTATCACTACTCTCCGCAATTTCAGGAGAAAGTATTTTCTTCCTCGGGCCTCCGGGAGTTGCCAAGAGCCTTATTGCAAGGCGCTTGAAACTGGCTTTCGACCAAAGTACTGCTTTTGAATATCTGATGTCTCGTTTTAGCACCCCTGATGAAATATTCGGTCCGGTATCTATCTCTAAATTGAAAGATGAAGACAAATATGAACGCATTATTGAAGGTTATCTCCCCTCGGCAACAATCGTTTTTTTAGATGAAATATGGAAAGCAGGACCAAGCATACAAAACTCACTGCTAACAGTTATCAACGAAAAGGTATACCGCAATGGACAATATACCATACAGTTACCATTAAAAGGATTAATTGCAGCTTCCAATGAATTGCCGGCTCAGGGAGAAGGGTTAGAAGCCCTGTGGGATCGTTTCTTAATACGCTATTTTATAGGGAATATCGAACAGGAATTCGCTTTCGATCAAATGATAGCCTCTGTCAATGACATGGAAGCAGAAATTCCCACCGGACTTTCTATTACAGAAGAACAATATACAGATTGGAGAACTCAAATCAGCCAAATCAAGATACATTATACTGTTTTTGAATTAATTCATTCCATCAAGCGGCAAATTGAAAAATATAACATACAGAAAGAAGAGGTTCCACACTCAACGCTCTATATTTCCGACCGTCGATGGAAGAAAATCGTATCGCTGCTCAGAACTTCTGCTTTTCTGAATGAAACAGATACCATCCGCTTTTCAGATTGTACTTTATTACTCCATTGCTTATGGAATGAAATAGAACAAATACCAATTATCGAACAAATGGTGTCATCGGCACTTGACGAATGTATCAGCCATTATCTTTGTGGCGAACGGACTTTAGAACAAAAGCTGAGCAGTATTCGGGAAGACATGAAATCAGAACACAGTTTGCGTGAAACAAAAGATCCGGCCTTGCAAATTGTAGACACCTTCTATCATCAAATTGAAAGATATCCTGTAGCAGGCAATCTGTTGATTTTTGCTTCCGACTACCAAAGTTTACAAAAAGATACTCAAAAATTATTTTACGTTCAAAGAGATAAATATCGTCCTGTTAACTGGATATTAAAAGTATATGACCATGTCCGCAACCGGAACATATCCCAATCAGCCATAGTTTCACTCAAGAAAGGCACACGTTCTGTATTCATCAACAATCAAGAGTATCCACTAGCTTGCAACGCAGGATACGACATAGCTTACCCTCAAGAAGCCTCTTTACCCTTTGAATTTCGTTTTCAGGAAGTGATCGATTTATATCACAACAGGGAGAACGAATTAAAGCGCATGACCGACATTGAACTGACCTATTGTAAAGAACATCTATTCATGGATGACAAACAACGTAATATGGTCAAACAAATATTAAACAGACAAAAAGAAATGTTGGAAATTTACCAAAATGAAATCAGAGAAATAGCTTATACCCATGGATTGGAAAATAAGGAATATTAGGCTACAAGAACTCAGGGAGATTTATCAAGAGAAGCTGAAAAACATTGCTTATAGAGTATATGAGTCACATTTTCAAAATGGTATCGTGAAACAAGAGGAACTTGAGGGAGAAATTATGTCTTATTATCAACATACACAACCTTCTCTACAAGAGTTTTATTCACACTACGCTACACAGTGAGAACATTTTTACGAGGGACATGAGCTTACAGACAGTGCATTTTTACGCTTTCTTGAAAATTCGGCTTACCCTCTACAAATGAAATATAACCGTGGTGATTTAAATCTTCAATATTATATTGACCGATTTCATACACTCAAAAAACGATCAAAAGAGTGGAAACACCTTCGTAATCTTTTTTTTGATAAATGGTATCATCTGTTGGCAAATAATGAATATAATTACCAAATAGAACGTATCAACAATCTTTGTGAGAGATTCTATCGCTTACAGAAAAATATTGCAGATCAACTTCCCCAACGAGGCAATGCCCGTTTAATGTGGCTGTTGAGAACACACCAAGAACTTGCCAAACAACTGTTTCATTATGATGAAATAGCCAAAAATCACCCGGCTATCAGAGAATTGACAAAGATACTGGGAAAGCAGCATTATGGTAAAGAAAAGAAATTCCGTATGATTGCAGGTATCCACCGGGAACAAATCATCACTCATGCCACTAAAAGTGATATTACCGGAGTATGTGAAGGTAATGATTTAAACAGCCTCCTACCCATAGAGTATTGTTATCTGTCAGATCCTGCTTTGCAACCACTTTTCTTTGAGCGATTCAACAAGAAGAAGCTGCAAATGATGGATTATGAATCAAAAGATCAACATCGCATTAAAGATATAAAAATACAAGGGAATGAAATTGTAGAAGAACAATCAGGTCCATTTATCATTTGCGTGGATACTTCAGGATCCATGAGTGGAGAAAGAGAAGAGTTCGTGAAATCGGCCATTCTTGCCATTGCAGAACTTACAGAACAACAAGATCGAAAATGTTATCTTATAAATTTCTCCAACGACATAGCTTGTATCGAAATCGAACGTCTGGGACAAAATATACAGGAACTGGCAAACTTTCTTTGTCAAAGTTTTCATGGGGGTACAGATTTAACTCCCGCACTTCTACACGCAATACACATTCTAAAAACAAAGTCCTATCGAAATGCCGATTTAGTAATGATGTCAGATTTTGAAATGCTTCCTTTAAACGAAGAACTTTCAGAGGAAATAAAAAAAATAAAGCAAAATAAGACTCATTTATACGCCCTCTCTGTACATAAACAAAGTGAAAATACCTATTTAAACGTCTGCAATAAGTTCTGGTTTGTTTAAAGTATGTTATAAAACACATTTTCCATTCTGAATAATTTGCTATTTAAACCAAAGTACGTACATTTGCAATGTGTTTTTCATAGTATTAGATTTTAAGGTTAACAAAGGTTGGAGTACGGCGGTACTCCTTTTTTATTTCTATCCTTAACTGGATTATATTTCCACCATAAATTTCATTTGTCCTCTTGCTTCTTTATTACCCATTGATAAATGCAATAAAGGTTATTTGCCAGATCCTTTTCTTCGTCTGTCTGTCGATAATACCATATATACCATCTACAAAAAGTCCGATTGATTTTTCTAAAGTTTTGATTTTATACTTTTAGACCGTCAAGAGCTTCCTTCCATTTTATAGAGTCCATCTCCACATCCTCTATAAAATAGCTAAAGACTATATCCCAGCTTGGTAACACAGAATAATATATTAATTAAAAAGCCGTAGGGTCCTTTTATAAACTCTACGGCTTGGAGTTGTGTGTGTTCAGATTTTCATGTGTATTAGTTAGCTAATCCCGGATTGGCAGCAATAGCATCTCTCGGAATAGGAATTGTATAACGAGGATCGTCCTGTTCCAATATATAAGTTTTACCTTGAAGTACTTTCACCATCCGAGGACGTGTAGTACGACGAAGATCAAACCAACGATGTCCCTCAAAAGCTAATTCACGAGCACGCTCGTTCAGTATTTCACTAATCAAGGCATTTTTATCCATCACATTCACTGCATTCTCTTTCTTGGCATATGCTTCGGGAGTATAACGCTTCCGCATTAATTCTAAAAGACGCATACGTGCATGTGGCAGTTTATCCATGTTTGCTGCAGCTTCGGCTGCGTTAAGATAAAGTTCACCTACACGAAAAGTACAAGAAAACTCTCTTTTTCCTCCTTTAGAACTTTTTCGGTTCCCATTTTCATCCGGAGCAGCAAAATAAGCGGCCAATCTCTTATCTCCTTCCTGATAAAGAGCCAGAAAAGTAGCAGGTACCCACACAGCATTGTTGACAGAAGAACCCATAACCTGTTCCAAAGCAGTTATCGATTCAACCGACTCAAAATGATTGGGAAGAGCCAAAGGAGTTTCATTCATATCGACAAGAACAGATTTCTTTGCCAATACTGCTTCGGCCGATTCCAAACACTTCGGCCATGCTCCCATGTATAAGCTGACACGAGACTGTAACGCATCTACAGACAAAACATTGAACCGATATGAAAAGACAGTTTCCCACTTTTCCTTATTTATTAATTCACGGGCATGCTCTATATCCGATAAAATAGAAGTATAAACTTCTTCTACCGTATTACGTCCCAACGTTTTTTCAAGATCCGTGTCCAATTTTAAAGGTATTGATTTTGAATTTAAAGCACCGGACTTCGTATATGGCTGTCCATGCAGGTTCACTAATACAAAATGCAGATAAGCCCGAAGCAAATGAGCTTCACCCACCAACTGATTCACGACCTCCGGAGTTCCTTCTGTAATCTCCTTTTGACTCTCAATTACTTGATTAGCAATAAAAAGTACATTATAGAAATTAGACCAGGTAAACTGGCTGGTTCCCGGAAATGGTGACACATCGTTCCAACGTTCAATGTCTCCATACGAATTTCGGTCATATTCATTATCATTAACCAACATTTCATCAGAACGAAGACAAGCCAGCCCTCTGTCATTGGGCACATTCAGATAAGCACGTGCCAGCAAAGCACGATACTCCTCAGCGGTTTGAGGAATCACGCTCCCCACGGGTCTGATATCAAGATAACTGTCACAAGCTGATAACATCAACAGACAGCTCAACAAAGCCAAAACATATATTTTCTTCATCTTCTTTTTTTCGACTTAATGATTAAAAATTTAAATTCAAGCTAAACGTAATTGATTTAGGGATAGGCGGTGCATACGGATTATACATCGACTCCGGATCAAGAAAATTCTTATAACTTGAACCAAAAACAAGTAAATTGCGTCCTTCAATAGCCACAGAAGCCGATCCCATTCCTAAAGATTTAATCATTTTCTCAGGTAGACGGTAACCTAAACGCAAATTTTGCAACCGGAAATAATTTAATTTCTTTACCCAAATATCTAAATTCTTGTAAATTTCGCTCTTCTGATCATACCAATAATACTCGTCAGCCCGTTTTTCGCTGGTGATTAATGCCGGCAGACGCCCATCGGTATTCTCCGGAGTCCAACGATCTAAAATATCACTATTTACGTTCTGCCCTCTATCAAAGTTAATGAAATTATAGGAAGGCGTTGTACGCACATATCCTCCCAGATTAAATGATAAATTGGCTGTTAATTCCCAATTTTTATAACTGAATGTATTGATCAGGCCACCCGTATAAGGAGTATCTTGTGAACCAATATACGAATAAAAGCTACGCTCTTCTGCCGGAGTTACATCCGAATTAACCGTAAAACCTAATCCAAAAGGATCCTGCAAGCGATACAGTTCTTTCAAAGTTACTTTTTTCCCTTCTTTATCATAAAACAAAGGATAACCTTCTTCATCCAGACCGGCAGTTTTTATCGCGAAGATAGCATCTACCGGATACCCCTCACGTCCCGGAATAGTTTGCGCTTCAGGAATAGCTTCTCTCAATACCTTGTTATTGTTATAAGCAAAATTTAAATTAGTATACCACGAGAAATTTTTTGTTGCAACGTTTCGCGTAGAAAGAGATATCTCAACACCTTTATTGACCATACTTGCCCAGTTGATATTGGTCGAAACAAAGCCGGTTTCAAGTGGAAGCATTTGTTTTCCGATTAGGTCTGTACCTTTACGATAATAGTAATCTACACTCAGATTAATCGCCTGATTGAGTACCGAAAAATCAAGTCCAACATTTACTGATTGAGTTTTCTCCCAACGAAGTTTCTTGTTTGGAGCAGAATTTATATCAATCATATGTTCCGAACCACCCGGCAAAATATTATCTACAATATATTTACCCAACAGAAAGGGAGATGTATTTTTATCAATATTTCCCTGAATACCATACGAAACACGGAATGCAAGGTTATCCATCCATTTTCTAGTTCCCTGCATAAAAGGTTCATTTGACAATCTCCATAATCCACTTACAGAGTACAGAGGCAAATAACGGTATTTCTTGTCTACGCCAAATAAGTCAGAACCATCAAAACGGATACTTCCTCCGAATGTATAACGGTTCATCAACGAATAGGAAGCTGTAGAGAAGAAAGAGACATAGGCATTTTCTTTATACGTTTTCTGATGAAGAGGAAACTGTCTGGCACGGTCTTCATCCGGAAAGACAACCGGTTTTGTAGTCAACGTCTGGCGATCAAAACCATATCCTGCAGAGAAAAGTGTTTCATACCAAGTCTTACGCAACTCGGTACCTACCATTACTTCCAGTTCGTGGATATCATTGAAACTGTCCCGGTACTCTCCCATTGCTTTCCAGGTAATCTGGGAGTTCGTATTCTCATACGCTTTATGCACTCCTCCGTCCGGAATAAAGTATTTATTGCTTTGAGAGGCAGAATCCCAATATTTACTGTTTTTGCGAATTATACGCATTGAAAAACTCTCCTTATCGGCAATCTGTTCTTTCGATGCTTTATCCAATTGCAAACCAAGTTGAGTTGTAAACTTCAGTTTATCATTAAAACGCAACTCTGCATCAAAAATAGACGAAAGCGCATTAATCGTTTCCTCATTCGAAGTATTTTTACGCTCTTCAAAAATATTAAACCCTAAATCCGTATCAGAATTGTTCTGAACATCGAAATCATATACATAATTTCCGTTTGCATCGAAAGGTTGATAGTATGGATTAGCCTTACGCGAATAGTATACCGGATTCACCAATCCATAAGTATCGGTCAGGTAGGTTTTATTGTTACGGCGATTAACAAATAAAGAAACTCCGAATTTCAACATCCGGTTGACTTTATATGAAGTCTTCGCTACAATATTCAGACGATCTAGCCCGACGCCTTTAACATTACCATTTTCTTGATAATATCCGATAGAAGTATAATAAGTCACCCGTTCGTTACCTCCCGAAAGACTTAAACTATACTCCTGATTGAATGCATCGCGGAAAAGAATATCGCCCCAATCAGTTTCTGTATTCCGCAACCGACTTATATCCGTTTGGGCTTCGGGAGTCAGCGCACCCCACCCCCCTTTTTTATAGGCATCAGTCAATCCGTAACCGGAAATTATTTTAGAAACTCCCCCCTTATTGTCACCGTACGCAAAATTAGAACGAAGCAATTCAAGTTCCAAATCTACTTTCTCTTGTGAATTCAACATATTGAGTCGGTTTGTACTCAATGTAGGCATATAAGTAAACTTCGAGGAGAAATTAATCACCGGTTTTCCCACTTTTCCTTTTTTAGTCGTTATCACAATTACACCATTTGCAGCACGTGCTCCATAAATGGCTGTAGCTGCCGCATCCTTTAGCACGGTAATATTTTCAATATCTGCAGGATTCAGTCCGGCAATAGACGATTGCTGTATATTAGAAACATCATTCAATACATTCGACTGAGGTACATCCGTACCTTCCAACGGAATACCATCCAATACCCACAATGGATCCTGAGTTCCGTTCAATGACGAAGTTCCACGAATACGTATTTTTGCAGGTGCACCCGGCGCTCCGGAAGTAGAGGTTACGGAAAGACCGGCAATTTGCCCGGCCAGTGCCTGGTCAATACTTTTCACAGCACCGATGGTTTCATCCGAAATGTTCAGTTTCCCGACAGCTGCTGTCAACTTACGGCGTTCCACTGTCTGATAACCAGTCACTACCACAGCATCAAGCATCTGAGCTGATGGGAAAAGCGTGATTTCATATTGATCTTTTCCGGGAACGAGCTTGAGTTCCTGTACTTCATGTCCTACATAACTGCAGAATAAACGTGTCACCCCCTCCGGTACTGAAATATTGAATTTTCCATCTATATCGGTAATTACTCCTGTTATTGTCGGAGAATTACCATCTTTCGACAGGTCTTCTGCTTTTATATAGACAGAAGCACCGATCAACGGCATATTATCTTCTGAAGAGATCACCACTCCTTGTACTTGCCTACTGGCAGCAAAAGCAGAAGTCAAAACTCCGGCAAAAGACAATAAAAGAATAAAAACGTGTCTTTTCATTTGTTACATCCTATAAAATTAATACTCATTTTGAAAACTGTCTGTTTTGGTATAAATACACAAAGCCCCTCGCTCAGCAAATAAATTCGTTGAGTGTTTGTCAGAGAGAACTTTGTGTTTTGGTGTTTTTATTTCGAAATGCCCAACGCAGTATTTATGCGTAAAATCAAATCTTTATAGTGATATTTGGTAGCTACATCCGATGTGCCCAAACGGCTTTGAAGCAAATCTTTAATGCGAAGCAATTCACCACGTTTTACTGAAATGGCGTCGGAAATACGGTTTATCTGAGACCCATAAAAATTCAGTTCACGGCGAGCCCCCATGCGATCAGTATGTGCCGAACGATGTGCATGGTCATCACAACTACAAATCGGTGTCTGAAAGTCGAACAAGAAGTGATTATCAATCAATTTCTTGTTAACTTTCACTCCCTCGCTTTCGGCAGCAGCAGTAATCAATGCATCTACAAAACCTTTCTGTAAGTTACGTGTCATAACATCGGGCAGTCCACCACGCTCTGTTACAGCAAAAATACTTTTATGCAAACCATCCATCAATTCAACAGCTGTGAAGGCTTTTTTCCCGTTTACCGATTCATTCTCAAGCATACGCATCAGGCGATTATTCGACAGTAAATCCCAGAAAACATAAGCCTGTGCATTTTTCAGCACTTGTGTTGGGGCATTCTCTACTACTCCCAAAGGAGTATTTTTAAGCAGATAAGTATATTGAGCTATTTCAGGGTCGAACAACCATTTCGGATAGCATAGCACCTCATCAAGCAAAAAACTCAAAGCAGCCTGCTGCTTCTCCTTTTCCACAAACGTATAAGTTTTCTCACCATCACCTACCGTTGTATTTTCAATATAAATACCTCCAATGTTCGCCATTACATGATAAAGATAATTATTCCATTGATTAATAACGGCATAATACAAACGAGAAGCCTCTTCGTACGTCTGTCCTTTCTCTCCGGTAGTTGTCCATTGAATGATTTGGGGAACAATACATTTCAAATTGGCAATGCCATACTGTGAAGAACGGATCGGATCATCGCCAAGATCTTCGTTCTGTGCACGAGGGTCAACGGCATCCCGCGGATCCTGTGCCTCACTATATTTATAAAGCCGATCAGTGTGTTTCGCTAAAAAATCCTGCAACAGTTCTTTTTCTTCTTCCGGTGTTTGCTTGCCATACCAACGATAACCATATTCTATAGCAAACATATCATACGGCCCGATGTGAGGAGAAAGTGCCTTTATACCATCACCCGGCTGTGCCACATAGTTAAAGCGGGCATAATCCATGATAGACGATGAAGTCGAATTCATTCGGTCGGTAAATGTTTTCGAACGGAGAGAATCTGTAGGAAAAGCCCATGACCCCATCATGTTATGGCGCAGTCCGAGTGAATGTCCCACTTCATGACAGGCAACAAAGCGCATGGCATCTCCCATCAGACTATCCGGTAAAGCAACACCACGAGCCTCAGGACGCACTACACCTGTTTGTACCGTAATCCACTCCTGAAGCATTGAAAGTACATTATGCCACCACATGATATCAGCCTCAAGGATTTCTCCCGAACGCGGATCAAGAATAGAAGGTCCCATTGCATTTGCTTTGGTAGATGCGGCATAAGTCAGCACAGAATAATTCACATCATCCATATCTACCTCCATGTCCTCGGTAATATCTTTAGCGATAATGGCATTTTTAAATCCGGCACGTTCAAAGGCTACTTGCCAGTCTTCAATTCCTTGTTTAATATACTTCCTCCAACGATAAGGTGTCGAATTTTCTATATAAAAGACAATCGGTTTCCGGGGTTCTACCAATTCTCCACGTAAATACGCTGCCCGATCTTCAGGCCTGGGCTCCAGACGCCATCGAGTAATAAATTGTTTTTTATTTACCCGTTGTTGTCCATCACTGAAATTAGTCAGAGGATTAGTGAAATATCCCACGCGCGGATTATCCAAACGTCCGGTCATCGGCACTTCAGGAAGCAACAAAATAGAGGAACTAACCTCTACCGTCACATAGATAGTAGTAGTACCTTCGGTCACACGAGTAGTCAGTTCCGAGGTTGCTACCACATTATTATCAAAGGACTTGATGGATAGAATTCTTGATAAATTCTTGATGGCCGATGTGCCAAGATTAATATTGGTAAATACGTTATTTATGCTTGTCTCTGTACCATCATATATATCGTTCACTTTAATCAGCATGCTGGTAGAATCATTATTATATGCTTCTACCTTAAACCCGGCTATCAGCGGAGAAATATAATTATCCTTCACCGATTGGCTAATGGCATCTTCAGATGGTGAAATAGGTAACGGACGACTTTGACGGATTAATAATTTATTAGCCGATTTATCCAACTCAAAGCGGATCATCTGATTCTCATAATTAGTTCCACGATTCACTCCGGCTTCATTCAGTTCTGCAGGTACCCGTTGCAGTTTATTCACCACCAGCATATCACGCCCCAACAGGGTGGAAGGAATCTCAAAGTAATAATCGTTCTTCTTTTGGTATACATTGAACATACCACGACGAACGACACTATCGCTTCCTGTTAATTTCTCATACTCATTCTTAACCTTAATACTGTCTTGGGGATTACTCTTTTTTTTCTTTTTCAAAAACCATCCCATTTCAGGAGTTGCGGGAGGTTCAATACACATAGCAGCAACAGGCTCGCACAAAAATGAACCGGTGGCCATAGTGGTCAGTAGGATTGTTTTTAGTCTCATGTTAAATCTAATTAGCACTTAACCTTATTCTACGCTATGGAATAAGGGGGCGCAAAGGTAACAAAATAGCTCATATTACCTAATAAGAATGATCTATTTTTATCTTTTTTCTCTATTTCGCGAATGAATCTCACATTTTTATGCAAAATTCTAATCGAAAAGAAAGTATCGGCATACTCTCTTTCTGTGCTGAAGTGTCCGTTTTCTCGTACAAAAACTGTATATTTGCCACGAAACTAATAAATAAATTAACCCCATGAAAAACTATTTAGGACTGATTTTCCTCTTGTTTGCTTTTACAGCAACCGCACAAAACAATCGTTCAGCCCTGTTGCCTATGCCCAATCACATAGAGCAAGTGCAAGGTAAACCTTTTAGCTTAACAGGTAAGAACATCACGATTCACCCCGGACAACCGGAATTAAAGTTTGCGGCTACTACTCTGCAAAGTATACTGAAAGACCGCATGCAAGTAGACATTCCCCTTTCCGGCTCTCGCCAATCCCCCATCCGGTTAATTATTGATCCACAATTGGAAGGAAAAGAACATTATCAACTCAAAGTTGACCAGAAAGGGATGACCATTAGCGGAGCCAGTGCAGCAGCCGTTTTCTATGGTGTAATGACTGTCGATCAAGTTCTCTTGGGAGATGTATGCGCCAGTAATCGGAAAGAAATGACTCCTATCAGTATCGATGATGCGCCTCGCTTTGGCTACCGGGCTTTAATGCTAGACCCTGCCCGGCATTTTTTACCAATAGAAGATGTAAAGTTCTACATCGATCAGATGGTACGCTACAAATATAATGTGCTTCAACTTCACCTGACAGATGATCAAGGATGGAGAATCGAAATTAGAAAGCATCCGAAACTGACCGCAGGACAATCTTTTTATACTCAAGAAGAGTTGGCCGACCTGATTCGTTATGCAGCCGAACGCCATGTTGAAATAGTGCCGGAATTGGATATTCCGGGACACACTGTCGCTGTATTAGCCGCTTATCCAGAACTGGGATGTACACACACCGATACCATTGCAAAGAATGTAGGTGAGACTGTAAACTTAATGCTTTGTGCCAATAATGAAAAAGTGTATGAAGTGTACAAAGATATTATTGATGAAGTAAGTGCTCTCTTTCCTTCACGTTATATTCACCTGGGTGGTGACGAAGCAGTTATAGAAAAGAACTGGACCAAATGTGAACGTTGCCAAAAGATGATGAAGGAACTGAAATACGAAAAGGCTTCCCAATTAATGATTCCTTTTTTCAGCCGTATGCTCAGTTTCGTAGAGGCTGATGGAAAATACCCTATTCTCTGGTGTGAATTAGATAACATTCGCATGCCGGCCAACGATTATCTGTTCCCTTACCCTAAAAATGTAACACTTGTGAGCTGGAGATACGGATTGACGCCAACTTGCCAGAAACTGACCCAACAGCATGGTAACCCTCTGATTATGGCTCCGGGAGAATTTGCATATCTGGATTATCCGCAGTTCAAAGGAGATCTTCCGGAATTTAATAACTGGGGAATGCCGGTAACTACACTCGAAACATGCTATCAGTTTGATCCGGGATACGGAAAACCCGCAGCAGAACAGGCACACATTCTGGGAGTAATGGGAACACTTTGGGGAGAAGCAATAAAGGACATTAACCGAGTGACATATATGACCTATCCCCGCGGTCTGGCACTGGCAGAAGCAGGATGGACCCAAATGGAACATCGCAATTGGGATTCTTTCAAAGAACGTTTATATCCCAATCTGAATAACTTAATGAAAAAAGGCGTTTCAATACGTGTACCATTCGAAATAGTAAAAAGAAAATAATCATTATCCAATACAAACTGTGAATGAGCGAACTCATTGTCTATAAAGCCTCCGCCGGGTCCGGAAAAACCTTCACCCTGGCTGTTGAATATATCAAGTTACTAATCCGGAATCCGCGCGCCTATCGCCAGATTTTAGCAGTAACCTTTACTAATAAAGCTACTGCTGAAATGAAGGAGCGTATTCTTAGTCAATTATATGGAATACAGATAGGCGATCCGGATTCGGATGCCTATCTAAAACGCATAATTGCCGAGACAGGGCATTCAGAAGACGAGATACGAACAACGGCAGGCATAGCTTTGGGTTATATGCTTCATGACTACAGTCGGTTCCGCGTCGAAACCATTGATTCTTTTTTTCAATCGGTCATGCGTAATCTGGCTCGTGAACTTGAATTGAGTCCCAATCTGAATATCGAACTGAACAACGTAGAAGTATTGAGCGATGCTGTGGACAGTATGATTGAAAAGTTGGGACCCAATTCACCTGTACTGGCATGGCTGCTCGATTATATAGATGAACGTATCGCTGACGATAAACGCTGGAATGTTTCGGATGAGATCAAAAGTTTCGGACGGAATATTTTTGATGAAGGATACATCGAGAAAGGTGATGGTCTCCGCCGGCGCCTCCGTGACCCGAATGTAATCCATAATTATCGTAAGACATTAAAAGAGATGGAAACAGCCGCTCTTGAACAGATGAAAGAGTTCGCTCAACAGTTTGAAAATGTACTTTCCAGTCAATCACTGAAACCAACTGATTTAAAGAACGGAGCCAAAGGAATAGGAAGCTATTTCAATAAACTAAAAAACGGTATACTCGGAGACGAGATAGTCAATGCTACTGTAATCAAATGCCTCGATGACGAGACTAATTGGGCTGCAAAAACATCAAAACAATATACGGATATTATATTGTTGGCTTCTTCCATCTTAATGCCGCTTCTACAAAATGCCGAACAATATCGCTCACGCAACAATCGAATAGTGAACAGCTGCCGACTGTCGACACAGCACCTGAACAAAGTCCGGCTTTTAACCAATATTGATGAAGAAGTACGTCAACTGAATCGTGAAAACAATCGTTTCCTCCTTTCGGATACCAACGCTTTGCTCCACCAATTAGTGAAAGACGGTGATTCCTCTTTTGTTTTCGAAAAAATCGGAACTAACATCCGCAATGTGATGATAGACGAATTTCAAGACACCAGTCGAATGCAATGGGATAATTTTAAACTCCTGCTACTCGAAGGATTGTCTCAAGGAGCCGACAGCTTGATTGTAGGTGATGTCAAGCAATCTATTTATCGTTGGCGAAACGGCGATTGGGGAATTCTGAACGGATTGAACAAGCAACTTGGATATTTTTCTATCCGTACAGAAACGTTAAAAACCAACCGCCGAAGTGAAACCAATATCATACGATTCAACAATAGTATATTCTCCGCGGCTGTGGACTATCTCAACGAAATGTATAATAAGCAGTTGGGAAGTATTTGTGAGCCTCTGATCAATGCATATGCCGACGTGGAACAGGAATCCTCCCGAAACAAACAACAAGGATACGTTAAGGTAGAGTTTCTCGAACCGGACGAAGAACACGATTATACAGAACAAACACTTATCAGCCTGGGAATGGAAGTAGAACATCTGTTACAATCCGGCGTCAAACTGAACGATATAGCTATTCTCGTAAGAAAGAATAAAAGTATTCCGCGTATTGCCGATTACTTCGATAAACAACTAAATTATAAGATTGTGTCTGACGAAGCCTTCCGTCTGGATGCCTCGCTCGCCATCTGTATGATGTTGGATGCCTTGCGCTATCTTTCCGATCCGGAGAATCGGATCGTGAAAGCACAGTTGGCCACTAATTACCAATTACAAATACTTCATTCGGAGTATGATCTCAATTCGCTGCTCCTCCATAAAGCCGAAGAATTATTTCCACCGGCTTTTCTGGAACGAATGGCAGAACTACGGTTGATGCCTCTGTATGAACTGTTAGAGGAACTTTTCAGTTTATTTGAACTGCACCGTATTGAACAACAGGACGCTTACCTGTTTGCTTTCTTTGATGCAGTAACCGATTATCTGCAAAGCCACTCTTCTGATCCGGACAGCTTTATACGATATTGGAACGAGACGTTATCCGGGAAAACAATTCCGAGTGGCGAAGTGGAGGGTATACGTATCTTTTCAATACATAAATCCAAAGGACTGGAATTTCATACGGTACTCCTACCCTTCTGCGACTGGAAACTGGAAAATGAAACAAACAACCAACTCGTCTGGTGCGTACCTCAAGAAGCCCCTTTCAACGAGTTGGATATTGTGCCGGTAAATTACTCTTCCGCCATGGCAGAATCAGTATACCGCACAGATTATTTACACGAACGCCTGCAACTATGGGTAGACAATCTGAATCTGCTTTACGTAGCATTTACACGTGCCGGCAAAAATTTGATTATCTGGAGTCGGAAAGGACAAAGAAATACAATGGCCGAATTGCTAACCGGAGTACTACCACAGGCCGCCAACAAATTAGATCAGGAATGGGATGAAGAACAGGTATATGAATTAGGTGACCTTTGCCCATCCGAAAATGAGAAAAAAATCGATTCAGGTAACAAGCTGACTCGCAAACCGGAGAAACTTCCGGTCAATATGGAATCTATGCATCCGGATATAGAATTCCGACAGTCCAACCGATCTGCTGATTTTATCAAGGGGCTTTCTGAAGAAGAATCCGATGACCGCTTCATAAATCACGGACAATTGTTACATACTTTATTTTCTGCCATTGAGACCAAGGATGACATAGAACCGGCCATTCAGCACTTGATATTCGAGGGAATCATTGGTAGCAAAGAAGCGGAAGAACGAATACGTTCTCTGACCGTAAAGGCCTTCTCCCTGCCTGAAGTACAAGAGTGGTACTCCGGTGAATGGAGATTGTTCAACGAGTGCGCAATCATTTACAAAGACAAAGGTGTATTACAAACCCGTCGCCCTGATCGTGTAATGATGAAAAACGAGCAAGTAGTTGTGGTAGACTTCAAATTTGGTAAAGCAAACAAAAAATACAACAAACAGGTAAAAGGATACATGCAGCTCCTCTCCCGAATGGGATACAAAAACATCACAGGTTATCTGTGGTATGTAGAAGAAGAAATAATCGAAAAAGTATGAAAACATTTCTCCAATTGGTCGCGCAGGACCTTTACTGTAAAATAGGAAATGATCTGTCACGCACAGCTATCATATTCCCTAACAAACGTGCCAGTCTGTTCTTTAATGAACATTTGGCAAATCAGTCCGATCAACCTCTTTGGTCACCGGCATATTTAAGTATCAGCGAATTATTTCAGCATTTATCGGTGTTAAAACTAGGAGATCCGATTCGGTTAGTATGCGAGCTTTATAAAATATTCCGTGAAGAAACAAATAGTGACGAATCACTGGACGACTTCTACTTCTGGGGTGAGTTATTAATCAGTGATTTTGATGATGTAGACAAAAATCTGGTTCATGCAGATAAGTTATTTACTAATCTGCAGGACTTAAAGAATGTCATGGATGATTATGAATTTCTCGACCAAGAGCAAGAACAGGCTATCCAGCAGTTTTTCCAAAATTTTTCTATCGAAAAGAGAACACTGTTAAAAGAAAAGTTTATTTCTCTTTGGGATAAATTGGGTGATATTTATCGCCGATATCATAAAAAGCTGGAAGAATTAGGATTTGCCTACGAAGGTATGCTCTACCGAAACGTTATTGAACAACTTGAACCGGATTCATTGAAATATGACTGCTATGTATTTGTCGGCTTCAACGTACTGAACAAGGTGGAAACTCACTTCTTCCAACAATTGCAGAATGCGGGTAAGGCTCTTTTCTATTGGGATTATGACGTGTTTTACACTCAGCTTCCTTCCCGGCAAAAACAACGCCATGAGGCCGGAGAATTTATCAACCGCAATCTCAAACTCTTCCCCAATGAGCTTCCTGCCGAATTGTTCAATGAATTGATAAAACCCAAAAAAGTTCGTTTTATCTCTTCCCCTACCGAGAACGCACAAGCCCGTTATCTGCCTCAATGGGTACATGAGAACCTGAGTAACGAAGAAAAAGAAAATGCCGTTGTGCTGTGCAATGAAGCTTTACTTCTCCCTGTTTTGCACTCTATACCGGAGGTAGTAAGGAATGTCAATATCACCATGGGATTTCCGTTAGCACAGACTCCGGTATATAGTTTTATCAACGCCATACTCGAACTGCAAACCAGCGGATACCGGACAGACTCGGGACGATATATCTATGATGCCGTACAGACGGTATTGAAACATCCCTATACCCGCCGCCTCTCAGATAAAGCTGAGCCGCTACAACGGGAACTTACAAAGACCAACCGTTTTTATCCTTTTCCATCCGAATTAAAGAAAGACAAATTTCTGGACATATTGTTTACGCCCCGCAATGGTATCCGTGAACTCTGTGTCTACATCACGGAACTGCTGAAAGAAGTATCTGTTTTATATCGTCAGGAACAGGAAAGCGATGACATTTTCAATCAGCTGTACCGTGAATCTCTCTTCAAAAGTTTCACATTAGTCAACAGGTTGCTCAATCTGATAGACAACAACGAATTGCAGGTACGCATAGAAACTCTGAAACGTTTATTAAATAAAATACTGAATGCAGCCAACATTCCTTTTCATGGTGAACCGGCTATAGGAATGCAGATCATGGGAGTATTGGAAACACGTAACCTAGACTTCCGTAACTTGCTCCTTCTATCGCTTAATGAAGGCCAATTGCCCAAATCGGGAGGTGAGTCATCATTCATCCCTTATAATTTACGCAAAGCTTTCGGCATGACTACTATTGAACATAAGAATGCTGTTTATGCCTATTATTTCTATCGCCTGATTCAGCGTGCAGAAAATATAACCTTAATGTATAACACCTCATCAGATGGGTTAAACAGAGGAGAATGGTCGCGTTTCATGCTACAGTTTCTGATTGAATGGCCACATGAAATCAGCCGTGAATATCTTGAAGCCGGACAATCGCCACAAAACAGCAAGGAAATCCGCATTACCAAAACTCCGGAAATCATTGACCGTTTATACCGGACTTATGACTTCTCACGCAACCCGGATGCCCTAATACTTTCGCCTTCAGCATTAAACACCTATCTTGATTGTCGGCTGAAGTTTTATTTCCGTTATGTGGCACGCCTTAAAGCTCCCGATGAAGTCAGTGCTGAAATTGACTCCGCCCTGTTCGGAACCATCTTCCACCGTTCTGCCCAATTGGTTTATTTAGATCTGACAGCCAACAAACGAGATGTCCATAAAGAAGATATTGAACGCCTATTGCGCGATAATATCCGTCTTCAAAACTACGTGGATATAGCTTTTAAAGAAATATTTTTTCATGTTCCTATCGACGAGAAGCCCGAGTATAATGGAATCCAGCTAATAAACTCAAAGGTTATCACTTCGTATCTCCGCCAACTGCTGCGTAATGACCTGCAATATGCCCCTTTCCGAATGATGGGTATGGAACAGGAAGTAGTGGAGGATATCCGGATAGAAGGGCCTGTGGGAAAGTTATCACTAAAAATCGGAGGCACCATCGACCGTATGGATAGCAAAGAAGGTACACTCCGAATTGTGGACTATAAGACCGGAGGCAGCCCCAAAGTACCGGCAAATATAGAACAATTATTCACGCCTGCCGAAGGACGCCCCAACTACATCTTCCAAACTTTCCTATACGCCGCCATTATGGTACGGCAACAGGCACTAAAAGTAGCTCCCTCGCTACTCTATATTCATCGGGCAGCTTCCGAGAGTTACTCTCCTGTAATTGAAATAGGAGAAGCTCGCAAGCCTAAACTGCCGGTCGATGATTTTTCGGTTTATGAAGATGAATTCCGTGAGCGTCTCCTGAAATTGCTTGAAGAGATATACGATGACAAAGAGGAATTCACTCAAACTGAGGATACAAAGAAATGTGAATATTGCGATTTTAAAGCAATGTGCAAACGATAATAAAAACCTCCTATCCATATATAATCCCAGAAACAACACCGGAATCCGGCAATAGAAAAAATGGAGCTGTGTCGAAATGAAGTAAACCCCGAAAGTTTTTTGTCCAACTTTCGGGGTTTACTTATTATGTTAAGACATCACAGATAACACAGATAAAGTTCACCCTGTGATGAATGGGAGTACATCTCCATTTTTATTAGAATAATCTATATTCGGAACGATTCTTCCATCGCTATCGGAATCCTTATTTTTTCAGTGGAATCGAGAAATAGAAAGTTGAACCTTCATCTTTAACAGAAGTAAACCACAACTTTCCTCCATTTTTCACAACAAAATCCTGGCACAAAAGTAACCCGAGTCCCGAACCTTCTTCATTATTAGTACCGAATGTACTGAAATGTGTATCGGTATGCAACAGTTTTTTCTGGCTTTCTTCGTCAATACCGCATCCGCTATCTTTAACACTAACTACCGACATTCCATCCGACTCTTCAACTTTTATAAGAACTTCGGAACCTTCATTACTGAATTTAATGGCATTGCTTATTAAATTGCGTATCACCGTCTTTATCATATCGATATCGGCATGTACCGCCTGACATTCCGGCGATTCAATTCGCAAACGAATATTCTTCAGGCCGGCAACCATTGCGAAGATTTCTCCTACTCCTTCTACAACTTCCACCATGTCGATATCCTGATATACGACTTTAAGCTTACCTATCTGGCTTTTTGTCCATTTCAGTAAGTTATCCAACAACGAAAACACATCTTCGGTAGTCTGATTGGCCATAGTCAGCAGTTCATACATATCTTCGCCGATTTTTTCTTTGGGCAAACTAAGAATCAGCATATTAAGCACCATCTTAATAGATCCCATAGGCGAACGGAGGTCATGGGCAATCACAGAATAAAGCTTATCACGCCCGATAATCGTCTTTTTAAGTTCCTCCGTTTTAGCTTCAATAATACGTTTGGCCGCTACTAAAGAAATCTGATGACTGACCCGAATAATCAGTTCTTCTTTATTAAAAGGTTTAGAGATAAAATCGTTGCCGCCTACCTGAAATCCTTTGACTATATCGGCAGTACTATTCAATGCGGTCAAAAAGATGATCGGAATATGGGCCGCTTCGGGATCCGCCTTCAACTTTTGAGAAACTTCAAAACCACTCATATCCGGCATCATCACATCCAGCAATATCAGGTCGGGATTCTCTTTCTTTACTTGGTCCAATGCCTGATTCCCATTGCTAGCTGTCACTATGTTAAACTTCTCATTGGTCAGCAATACCTTCAATAAAAGGACATTGGACATAACATCGTCTACAATGAGAATTTTATATTCCGAGGGATTAATTTCCATATTCATCTTTATGTAGCTTTAATCTTGAGTTCTTATTTTATTATAACTTATACTTCATTTTGAAATAGTCAATCATACGATCCAAACCTTCATCCAGCAAAATAGTCGGTTGCCAACCCAATTTCTCCTGTGCCAGTCTGATATCAGGCTTACGCTGTTGGGGATCATCGTGCGGCAGGGGCTTAAAAGTAATCTTCGACTTCGATCCGGTCTTCCGGATGATCTTCTCCGCTAACTGAAGCATGGAAAATTCATTCGGATTGCCAAGATTTACCGGTCCGGTAAAATCATCACCCGTATTCATCATCCGGATCATTCCCTCGACCAAATCATCAATATACTGGAAGCTACGGGTTTGCTCACCTGTTCCATAGATAGTAATATCGTCGTTCTTCAGTGCCTGGATAAGAAAATTAGAAACCACTCTCCCGTCGTTCGGCAACATCCGAGGACCGTATGTATTGAAAATACGAACAATTTTAATGCGTACGTTATTCTGCCGATGATAATCCATAAAGAGAGTTTCAGAACAACGTTTCCCTTCATCATAACAAGAACGGATGCCGATCGGATTGACATTTCCCCAATAAGATTCAGGTTGCGGATGAACCTCCGGATCTCCGTAAACCTCACTGGTTGAAGCTTGCAATATTTTAGCATTGAGTCTACGGGCCAACCCCAACATATTGATAGCTCCCATTACGGATGTTTTAATGGTTTGAATGGCATCGTACTGATAATGTATGGGAGAAGCCGGGCAGGCAAGGTTGTATATTTCGTCTACTTCAGCACTATATGGAAATGTTATATCATGACGTACCACTTCGAAATGGTGGTTATCCATCAAATGGATAATATTTTCTTTTGATCCGGTAAAAAAATTATCCAGACAAATAACGTCGTGCCCCTCGTTGATTAGCCGGGTACAAAGATGCGAACCAATAAAACCCGCACCTCCGCTAACTAAGATTCTTTTCATGTAATTATTTTATAATGACAAAGGGCAAATACATGCTCTCTTCTCATCTATATCTGGACAAATGTATAAGATTTGATTAAAATATGCAAGTTTTTCGAACATATATTTTTAATAAAAAGAAACTGATTCTAAAAATTCTTTTATAAGCCGGACGTACTACGCCAGCTTTCTAATTCTGCTCTTTTTTCTTTTGGAATGCAGATTTCAATTTCATCTTCATGAACCGTACTCACCAATGTATGTTCGATAAACTTCTCAATCATTGCATTACTCAACATAACGCACTTTAATACAATCTCATACGCCTGATAAATACGATCATACGCGTTGAACTGAGAATATAAAAAGCAAAGATGCCGTGCGGAATTATCGTGCGCACTCCAGCAATCTCCCTCTTTATACAGAAAAATACGACTATCATTGTTTATCTCTCTAATTAATACCTTTTCTAAATCCATCGTAATCGCTTTAGGGGTTTGACATAAAAAAACAAGCTTTCCGGCTTATGTCGCAAAACTACATCGGGATTGAAGGATATTTGTGACCGGCAGAATGTTTCTGTCCCTCCGGCCCTTTCTCTATATGTAGATTGATCGTGACAGACTTCCTCTTTTTGCAAGTAAGGGCACCAAATAAAAAATAGTTGCGAATTGCGAAACAAGCCGGGGGATAAAAGTGTTAAACAGAGAAACAGTACAAACTGAAAATTATGATAACAAACGAATTAAATATAGGCTTAATAGAAGCCGCAAAAGAAAAGATGCCGACCGGAACCAACCTGGCAAACACTCTAATGGACATTTTATATATAGGTAAGGAGGCCATCTATCGCCGACTGCGGGGAGAAGTACCGTTTACTTTGGCAGAAGCTGCCGTCATCTCGAGAAAATTAGGAATATCGCTCGACAAGATGATCGGTGTGAGTTTCAGCAACAATGCGGTATTCGACCTGAACGTCGTACACCATACCAATACATTCGAAACCTATCACGATATTCTCACGAAATATGTCGATGCATTCGATAACATCCGGGAAGATCCCACTACAGAAATGGCAACCTCTTCAAACATATTGCCTCAAGCATTATATCTCAAACATGATATACTTTCAAAGTTTCGTCTGTTTAAATGGATGTACCAGAATGAAAATATCAAATGCAAGCATTTTGATGAACTGGAAATTCCCCACAAAATATATAACATCCAGAAAGACTTTGTCAATATGACACAGCAGATGAAGACGACTGATTATATCTGGGACAATACCGTATTCGAACATGTAGTGAGAGACATACAGTTCTTTTCGGAAATCCACCTGGTTTCGGAAGAAGACAAAGAGTTGATAAAAGACGATTTATTGCTTCTGACGGATGAATTGGAAGAGTTGGCCGGAAAAGGTAAGTATGAAACCGGTAACGATGTACGTATCTATATCTCAAATATCAAGTTCGATGCCACCTATAGCTATGTGGCAACCAGCAACAGCCATATCAGTATGATACGCATATACTCTATCAATGCCATTACAACGCAGGATGACGGCATGTTCCGCAGCCTGAAAGAGTGGGTACAATCACTCAAAAAATTCTCAACTCAAATATCCGAAAGCGGAGAGATGCAACGTATACGTTTCTTTAATGAACAGCGTGAAATAATAAATACCTTATAACTTTATTAAAAACGAAAAACGAAACAAGGTAGGAGAACAGTGACAATTATCGGAAACAGATGGCAATGCCATCTGTTTTTTTTCATTCTCCAGCCATCCCTCCGACAATAATTCTCCAATCAGAAAATCCCTCTTTTTTCTACACATGATATACCATACAAAAGTTCGGTCTACTTACTCTATATTTGCATATGTCACAAGCCATTGTGATTCTCGCAATATTATTAATCAATAACCCAAACGGCAGTTATGAAAAATTATATCGTTAACGAACTTATTGCAGCAATGAAAGAACGGATTCCCCGTGGAATAAATCTGGCCAACTACCTGACAGATGCCCTATGTATGGGAAAAGAGGCTGTATACCGAAGATTACGAGGCGAAGTGGCTTTCACCTTTGACGAAATTGCCATGATTTCATGCAAACTGGGAATATCAATTGATCAGATTATTGGAAATCACCAGTCGAACCGTGTGACTTTCGATTTAAACCTGCTTCACTCACCCGATCCTCTGGAAAGTTATTATGAGATTATAGAACGCTATCTGCGCATATTCAACTACGTAAAAGATGATATCAGCACGAAGATATATACCGCTTCGAACGTAATTCCTTTCACTCTCTATTCTTCGTACGAATACTTATCAAAGTTTCGCCTGTGCAGATGGATTTATCAAAATGGGAAAATACGTACCCCAAACAGCTTATCGGGAATGCACATACCAGACAAAGCGGTCCATGCCCATAAACTGTTGAGTGAGGCTGTCAAAGCGTGCAGAAAGACCTGTTTTATATGGGACAGCAATGTCTTCTACTCGTTTGTAAAAGAGATGAAGTATTTTGCCGGCCTCAATCTGATTTCGGAAACTGACCTGATACATTTAAAAAACGAACTGGAGCTGTTGCTGCATGAACTGGAACAGATATCCGCAAAAGGTGAATTCAGTAACGGAAACAAAGTAGCCATTTACTTATCCAATATCGATTTTGAAGCAACCTACAGCTATATAGAAAAGAAAGATTTCCAAATCAGTCTCCTCCGGGTATATTCTATTAACTCAATGGACTCTCAAAGCCCACGAATTTGCGGCATACAAAAAGACTGGATACAATCATTGAAAAGACACTCCACACTGATTTCAGAAAGCGGAGAGTCCCAAAGAATTACTTTCCTGGAACAGCAGAAGAGTTTCATCGACACCCTGTAACCCCCGACCGACCAATACCTGTATAAAAATATGGCTACACCCTTTCTTCTGTAGGGTGTAGCCATATCGGCATTAGGGTGTAGCCATCCGGAACGGATAGCTACACCCTGATACTTAAACTCCATCGACCTCTTGCTTCCGGATCAACCAACCGTTGATCTGTACATCCACACTTATATAATTTCCGTTGCCATCCATACCTTTAAAGAATAGAATAATACCGTGTTTATCGGCACGGTCCAGATATTCCTGCAAGGGTATATCAGCATATTGCTGAAGCCTCAGCGCATTAAGATATTTATTCAAGGGGATGTCAAGAATCACATTACCCGATGACTTATGCGTGATAACCAATCTGTTTTCGGTATCAGTCATCAGACGCAACGTATTCAGTTCGGCTATAGCTCCGGTCTCAGGATCGTCTTCGGTATGATAAGCAGTATATTCCACTTTCTCGTCCGTTTCGTCTCCCAAAAGCCCATTTTCATGGTTGTACCTCCCATTGGGCGAAATAATTCGAAAATCATAATCATCCACGTGAATACTGCTGTCGTCGAGCATCTGCATGATGATACGGAATTTCTTCGTATTCTTCAGCAAAGAGACAGTGGTGATATCATTATTATACTGTGGAGATACCTCCGTCTGTTTGCCATGCCACAGTAAATGGAGTTCTCTGTCGACCACCCCTCCTCCAATCCGGGTTTTCAGATTGTTGACACTGACTTCCAGATCTTCCAACGTAGATACCCCGGGAGTCAGGGTAACTTTGTCATACGACTCGCCATACAACCCCGACCAAGCCACAAAAATATATCTTCTGCCTGCCATGGCTCCGGGTAAAGTCATCAGGTAATCCGGTGCAAAAGCACCGGATTCTTCTTTCAATTCTGTCACAAATACACCTTTTTCATCGAATACATACAGGTTCATCTTGGTTGCCTGCTTATGAAACAAGTCTATGTATTCCAGGTTGTAGTCGTATACAAAGCGGACATAAGAGTTGCAATCTTCATCCATCCCGTCTCTGACGCAGGAAGCACATAGCAAAAGGCAGCAACATGCAACCTGTATGTATCCGATAAATCTGTTCATAGTTACTTCAGTTTAGTTTATAAGAAAGAATTTATAAAAGTTCCTCTACATTCTGATTACGGATATACCACCGCATAATGTTGACGTCAGCCGAGATCCAGGAAGTGTCTTCGTCATCCGGATCTGTTCCGGGAGGATTGATCACCGGCTGTCCCGGACCGATAATCTTATTGATACTAAGCTGATATACATTATTCCGTACCACGCCATAGCGTCCGTATCCCATCAATACAGGTACCATGTTATTGGAGAAATGACGAATCAGAACCGTATAATAGCACACTCCTTGATAGTAGAAATTAATGCCACCCTCCGAAAAAGAAGCCGTAGGTGAATTAAATGCATTCGGGTTCCAGGCCAGTACGTTCTCTATAGCCTGTTCCAAACCTGCATCACGTAATTCCTGAGGAATCTGCCCCCTGTCATTTACCATATCCCGCATGGCTTCCACTCTGATAGCATTGCCTTTGAAATAGTAGAAACTGATGCCCCCTCCGTTACGAGTCGCAACCGATCCGAAGCCATTCGGCGTGTAAGTTCCGCTAATCACTACACGGGTAGTTACGTCATGCCGCTGGTCGGCAGCGTCCATCGTATTTTCCAGCGTATAATCATAGTCATCAAAATTCTTGCTCAATTCCGGAGTTCCTGACAAATACTCAAACTGTCCGACAGGGTTTCCTCCATTCCAGGAACTGAATCTTGTAAAGTTAGGATCTTCGGCATAGCGTTCCTCGCGGTATCCGGCATTGAGTTGTTCCATTTCATTCGGAACACCACCCGAGTTAGCTATAAAAGTCATCTTACGCATCCAGTAGGTATACATATTGGTCACATCCAGTCCCCATTTCAGATTGTCAATCCGATCACCGTGCGGTACTACCTCAGGCACTCCGCTGACAACGACTTTAGCTACCGCACGTTCCACCTCGACCCTTACCGGATTTTCTTCGGCCATCCGTTGATTATCCCTCAACTCCACCTCAGGAACAAAAATAAGGTCCTGATGATTAGTCATATAAAAGTTATTATCGGCAGCAATACCATAAGGCTGTATCAGCGACTCTTTTGTCATATTGGCCGCACGCGATAAATAACTTCTGGGATTTCCCTGTTCGGTAATCTCCAGCAATTCACCGGGAGGATTGATCAATATCAATAACTCATAATCCTGTTTCACCACTTCACGACCTACTGTAACAAAACGACTCACAGTCGGCGTAGCCGATGGCACATCTTCTCCTCTCACTACATCTCCTCCGGTAAATTCATTCATTCCGTCAGTAGATACATTCAGGTCCCAAGAGTAACGCACGGTATTATTCTTGGTTTCATACAGCACCATGCGTACATGATTCACGACTTGCTCTTCAGTACGTCCCGAAGTTGTCGGGTCGACTGCCACCCGGGTACCGGCCAACGAACCGGTAAACAGGCGCATGGAGAGAAATGCTTTCTCGGTCGGTTCCGGAGTTTCCTTACCGGTACTTCCACCAGGGTCAAAATTCTCTTCATCACTACAAGATGCCATCATCATCATTCCGGCTCCGATTGCGAGGCCGAACATTAGTTTTTTCCATTCTACTTTCATAGTTCTACAATTGTTTAATTAAAAAAAATACATTTATAAGTCACTCCTGGGTCCTTAGCCAAGCTGCTAATTGCCCCATATTATATGCTGCCGCTTGAATACCGGCATCAATCGCTTTTTCCAGATACTCTCCTCCTTTCTTATAATCTTGTTTCAAGATGTATGCGATTCCTAAATTATTCCATGCTTCAGGCATATCCGACTTCTGAAGTCGGACTATGGCAGCATCTATAGCGCCATTCTCCAGTTCAAGTGCCGCAGTGTTGAGCCGCGCTACCGGGTCATCGGGATAAATGCGGGCAGCAATGTCAAACACCTCTTTAAATTCACCGCTGTCCTTGGGGTAAGTATTCGCCACGAGAAACATTTCATTCAGACTGAGGTACTGAGGTTTGGTTTTAATAAGTTGCTTCGCCTCGTCTACATTGAAAGCACGCGCCACATAAGAAATGGTATATTCATTACGACGTAAAGGCGGATAATAGTCCCTCAGTAACATCCGGTAGGTAGTTCCTCCATTCAGCGCCTGCAACCGATTTTTTCGTGTGGCGAAATCCGTATGTCCGTCGATAACGGCAAGTATAGCTCCCTTATCAATCAGACTCGAAGCCGCAACTTCACGACGCAGGCCGGACCAGTCTTCTCCTTTCCAATCGACTGTCAGCAGAGATTCGTCAACTCCTCCGTGATTCTGCAGATAACCGACAAATGCCAATGCACGGTTTTCGGACAATTTCATGTTGCGGCTATAGTTACCTTCAGGAGATGCATAGCCTGTCACCCGAAATTCTGTTACGGTCAGGTTGGAATCGTTTTGTATCTCATTGACAATCCGGTCGACATCAGCAAGCACGTTGGCATTATTCTTATAGTTGCGCAGCAATACATATTTGTCCACCTCAAAATTCAGATAGGCTGTATGTGTCTCGCTACGCTGCTTCAACGGTTCTACCGGCGGAGTCACATAACTCAGCTCATAACGAGGTGTAAATTGTTCGTCGAATACCGATGTTATAACGGTATGGTCACCCTGACTGACAGGACAATCGGCACAACCGGTCACCTCTTCACGTAAAATCAGCTCTGCCCGGCGCATCCATTCATGATAGGGTAATCCGAAGTGGAGATTCACAGTCTGGGGAGTACCGCTCTTTCGTTTCTCGACAAGCATAGGAGACATTTCAAAATTGTCAGTGCCGAAAGCTAAAGATCGTTTCAGCACCCGATAGCGACGGGGTCCGGCTATCACTACCGGAGCTAATTGCTGTTGTTCTTCTCCTTCTGTAGATCGCAAGACCGGTGTAAGCACAATCATTTGCTGTGCAGCCAGCTTTACAGCCCCTAAATCAAGGGATACCTCCACGTTCAACTCCCCTCCTTTCCGGACCACATGGTGTTGTCCGAAGCCGATATGACCTTCGTATGAATTTTGCGCCTGCGCAACCATGCCGCAGAGGACGATGCCCAATATCAGAAAATAAAACTTTTTCATATCTTTCATTTTTTATCAAATTCAACCTAGCGAATAAAGTAGACCAATGAAACAGCCGCTTTGGTAGGACCGACATAGTTTTTATGCCCACTCTTTATTTTAGGACTGCAATTCACACAACGATACTTATCGTATACCCAATGAGCATATCCCACTCCGACCGAGGCCTCCAGGCTCCAATGTTTACTCAACAGCCATTGATGTCCCACACTGACACCTCCTCCATAGAAGTATCCTTCATAGCGATGGTCTTTAAGAGAAGAGAATATTTTGAAAGGTAAACTGATACCGGCCACGCTAAACTCACCTCCATGCAGATGTACACCCCAGAAAGTTCCATTGAAACGCTCACAGGTCCAGTAACGAAATTCCGGCTGTGCCAGCCAGTGCTTGAAACGCTTGTGATTTCCGAACGTAAACGGATTATAGCCGCCATACAGGTCAAGCGTGGTCTTCTTCCCCAACCCTACCTCTAATGCCAGATTGGGTGTGGTGGTAGCATCGTACAGGAGATTATTTTTCAGAGCGATGTGCTGTGCACTTACAGCTACTGAAATCGATATTGCGGCTCCAAACAGAATTAGCTTTTTCATACTCGTTTCTTCTATTATATATACTGACTAAAACTTGCTCAAAATGAATATGACAAATATCGCGGAATTGTATCATTCCGGAAATTGTATTCATTTCTCTTATAGAGGAAGAAAGAGTAATAAAACTTCTAATAATGGGGCTTTAATGAAGTGAATTTGCTAAATATAAAAAAGGGAGGAGAAAGTTCTGTGCAGTTTCATTTTCCGCAAATAAGGTAACCGAACGTTGCGATTCGGACAAACAGAGAGGCAAAAAAACAGGCATAGATTCTATACGGCATATATCTGCTGACGACAGTATATGCATCTATAAAATCCACGCCTGCAAGGCAAACTTTAACGAGTAGGTTTCTTATCTACATTTCCCGGCTGGTCATCTTCGGGAACACTGAAGTCACGATTGGCAAACAGATCGGCCAAACCCGATATTTGCTTTAAGCGCAACAACTCGTCCCGATCCATACCGATATTCTTCATAATCCATTGATCGGACATGCCTGCCTTATCAAGTTCGGCAACAATATGGCACATCAGTTCTATATTGTGCGTACCCCGGGCACGATTATGGCGGATAGTGGAACTCATACGATTGGAAAGATCCTTTTCGATTACCACAATAGGCAACATCCCGTTTTCTCTCTGAAAGATACGTTTCGAAGTCTTCAGCACAGAATAACGGTGGAAACCGTCGACAAGGATATAAACATCCTTTTCCTTATCATAATAGCAGACGCAGGGCATAGTGAAGCCGTCTTCCCAGATAGAAAGTTCAAGAAGCCTCATCTCCGGAGGAGCCACCACATTCGGATTGTAATCGTTGGCCTGTACTTTTTCTACGGGAACTGCTATTACATTATATACCGGACTTTTCTTTATACTCATTGCAATATGTTTTTATATTGTTCGATTACTTGATTTCGTTTATTCATTTCCTCTTTTGTCGGAGAGAATCCCATATACTTGCAAGCATGATCATTTTTCAGAATACAGATGCACATGCGCTTGTAGGTGGGGATTTCCCTGAACTCCGGAATATCAATATCATCCTGATATTCCATGCGGACCGGCTTCTTGGTCGTTTTATAATTGGAGTTGTCCATTACAATAATAGGTACCTTGGCTTCATTCAGCCTACGAATAGTTTCGTCACTCAGACACCCTCCCTTATTACGCCAGAATTGTACACTGACCTGTAACTTCCGGAGATATCCGTTTCGGGCACGGTCGGGCAAAGTGGAAAGCAGAAAATACATGAATTCCCGCCAGGTATATCCTTCCGGAAGCTTAATGGACTGCCATCCCATCGCATGGGTTCCTCCATACATACTCGTGAAGTTCACTCCATTGACACGGCCTATCATTTTCCCCCACGTATTCGGATCGATGGCTCGGTAAAGTGCCAGACTCTCTTGTGCCTCACCTATGAACGGGCTGGCAACGCGCTGACGTTCCAGATTGACTCCCGCCCAATAGTAATAGTCGTATAGTTTATTGTAATCCCACTTAAACTTTCCGTTAGCAGTCCATACATCCGTAGTTTTCCAGTCATATATAGGATATGCATTAAAGATATCGTTTCCTACCTTCGAAGTCCACCGATAACGATGATACATCTGGTACTTGCGATTGAGGTAAATACAGCGCCAACGATTGAAACTCTCCTGCGTACGAATACCGATCAGACAGCAGGTGCGCACGGCATCCTTTTTCTCATGAAGCCAACTGGCAAAACGCATTTGGAACTCATAATCCCACATTTGTGTATTATAAAAAGGAAAGTCTTCTTTAGTCATGGCGTTCTCAGGTAACGGACGCACCCAGAGGTCTTTTTTACTATCTTCCCACGGACGCCAGAAAGACTGGTACATGGAAGTACAGGTAGCTACCCTGAAAGGTACACAAACCCGGTATACTTCAAGAATATCCTTATTTTCTTCCAACATACGGGCTATATAGTCAATCGTCATCTTATATTGTATCTCATAATCCATATGGAAAACCCCGAGTTTTATCTTCAGGTTATTCCGGCGAATATAATCAATACATAAGCTCAACAGCACTCCGCTATCTTTTCCTCCCGAAAAGGAAAGATAGACATTATCGAACTCATTAAAGACGATACGCAAACGTTCTTGCGCCAGTTCATACACATTTTTAGGTACAGTTGTAGTTTTAGTCATCATTCATCTTTTTGCATTTTTACATAACGTTTCCATGCCTTCTCCATTATAAACCCGTGTTCCTCAAATACAGCCTGATGGTTGACCATAACAACGGCAAACAAACGTACTTCTTTTCCGATTGCTTCCAAAACACTGGAGATTAATAATGAGAGTGTTTCACGATTATCACCGCTGACATAATAGTTGTTGATTACACATCCGCTCCTTCTATGCTCCACCGGCATAAAACCAACAACCGATTTTTTATCGATAGCAATGAACCACACGTATTGTTCTGTCGTTTTAAAAGGATAATTATTATTTGCACTTAAAACATCCGGATTCATCACCAATGGAGCAATAAGTTGGTATAAGCGTTTTTCTGTTCCTTGTACTTGTATTGTCTGTATCATGATATTAATTCCCTTTGGGTATATAATCTATGAAAAAGACAAAAATAGATAAAAAAATGAAAGCGAAAGGCAGATATAACTATAAAAAAACAAAAAGAAAAAAGATGGCACGATTATAGAACATTGTGTCTTTTTAATATAAAACTTCCCGCTCTGTTTTTTTGTTTTCGTATAATTATTAAACAAGAAATAGTTTAACTATGAAATTATTACATATAGAACGACACACCACTTGCCTCAATTATGTATCAGATTACAATATATGCTTTATTCATCAAAGACTCTTCTCCGGGGGCGATTTTAAGATAGATAACCATCACCACTCGTGTATCTTATTTCTTTTAAAAGGGGAAATACTGACATCCTGCAGCGAGTTTCACGATCAGCACATCGTTGAAGGGCACATGGTTCTCTTTCCCCAAAATGATCCTAATCAAAGCAAAAGCATGACAGAAACAGAATTTATACTACTTTTCTTCGACAATCAAGTCAATCTTCACAATAAAAGGTCGATTGAATTGTCTGCCATTCATCTTGAGTCTGAAAAGAGTTGTTTTTATTCCTTATCTATCTGTCCTCCGCTACGACATGTGTTGGACAGTATTTGCTTCTATCTCAAGCAGAAAGTTCAGTGTAGTCATATGCATGAACTGAAACAGAAAGAGATATTCATGGTATTCGGTACATTCTACAATCGAACAGATATGGCCCACTTCCTGATGCCCATCACAGGGCGAGATCCGAATTTCAAAAGTTTCGTATTGGAAAACTACCTGCAGATACGAAACATCAAACAGTTTGCACAATTATATCATTGTTCCGAACGTTCTTTCAATCGTAAATTCAAAAGCTGCTTTCACGATACTCCCTACAATTGGATTCTTAATCAAAAAACACGCCATATTAAAGGGCAATTAGCCAATCGTAATATACCGATCAGTGAAATAGCCAGAACCTTTCATTTTGCTTCACCTTCACATTTCACTACTTACTGTAAAAAAAGACTTGGAATCACTCCGAGCGAATTCAGAGAAAAAATTACAAAATAAGAAGTTCCGACCCTAAAACATGGAAAAAATAGAGATTGTATTACGCCGGGAACAAAATAACAGAAATGGCATTTATTTAAATTACATCAACGGATATTGGTATACTTACGAATGGTCAGCCTTTTTGCTATGTATGCTTCATCCGGAAGTCGAAGTCAGAAAATGTATTGGAGTGCAACCCGATGAAAACTATGCTATAGCCCGCGTCAATAAAAAAATTATAAAAAAATTAGAAAGGAAGTATCAGACATCCATGATGGATGACTCCATAAAAATACTACTTCCGCCGTTCAACGAAGATGAAAATATCTTCCTGAATTGGAAAGCGCTACTCCCTCCATAATTTCTTTATCGCAGCTATTCATCACTCATCTGCGCATAAGGTCATCGGTCTATATTCAAAACTGTCGTATGTTTCATCTCACTAAGAACAAACGAACTCTGAATCTTAACTATACCGTGAACTTTAGTCAGTTTCCCGACGTTCTTATTATCCGCCAAAGCGACATATCCTTTTATATACCCATCATTTTCGAGTCGTTTGATGCGTTCGTATATCAGCGGTTTTAATATATAGAGCTTCTCAGAAATTATCTGCTCACACAGGTTTCGGATGTCCTCGATCTTTCATGTATAGAGTCCGACACGATGACTTTTAAGTTTACAATATATCCACATACCCGACTTCTGACAAAAGTCTATCAGAAATATGAAAACAGAATAACTCAGGAGGTACAGTCTAAGTTGCTGCTAGCCACAGATAATGTTGAAATAGAAACAGATGCTGTGCGCTTACGACAAATGGTAGAGCACTTGTTGGATAATGCAGCAAAATTTACAGTAAAAGGGCATATGGATATCGGATATGCCCTGTCGAATCATATATGTATTCGTTGTCGATACCGGTTGCGATATTCCAAGCAATCAATATAAATAACCCACTATAATGTCCATCCCAATGTACTTTCTTGAATGTTCCAGAGCTTCCGATATAAACCATCCCGGCACATCAATTCCGAATGCGTACCTTGTTCTTCCACTTTTCCATCGGATAAGACAACGATGTGGTCGGCCCCCATTATTGTCTTGAGACGATGGGCGATAACGATAACCGTTCGTCCTTTAATCAACGTATCGATAGCCTTCTGTATCTCTACTTCGTTCTCGGGATCAAGCGAAGCAGTTGCCTCGTCCAGCAGAACGATCTGTGCGTCTTTCAGCATGGCACGCGCAATGGAAAGCCGTTGTTTTTCACCACCTGATAACGTACAGCCTCCCTCTCCCACCATTGTATCGTAACCATGTGGCAGATGCATGATAAAGTCGTGACAACAGGCCTTTTTGGCCGCTGCTACAATCTCTTCATCTGTGGCATCACTTTTACCAAACCGAATATTGTTGCGTATGCTATCCTGAAATAAATAAACATCCTGAAAAACCATCGAAATACGACTCATCAATTTTTCAGGTTCAATCTCCCGTACCGGTACTCCACCAAACAGTATACGCCCTTTTGTCGGATCATAAAAACGGGCACAAAGTTTCATTACCGTGCTCTTTCCACTTCCTGACGGGCCAACAAGAGCTGTCAGTGAATTTCGTGATAAAATGACAGAAATTCCATGTAAAACCTCTTTCTCCTGATAGCCGAATGACACGTTTTCAAAGATGATATTACCGTCTTCGGGAGCTTCTTTTGTCCCTTTCATTTCGGGTTCGTTCATAAGAGAAAGAATACGTCCTCCCGAAATAGAAAAATGACGGAACTCTGTAAAATTGGTAAGAGCGGAAGTCAGTGGGTCGAATACACGGGAACCGACAACAAGGAACATGACAAACGTGAGAATCGACAACTGGCCACCTAAAAGCAGGTATGTTCCGCACAATACCATCAATGTCAATCCTGCACGCACGAGTGTAATGGCCAATAGAACAAAAGGTCCCAATAGAGCCTCCAACCGAATGCAGGCACGACGTAATTCGGCAAAAGCATCACGCAACCGAATAAAACGATCACCCAGCAGATTGTAGGCTTTCATCACCCGGATGCCTTGCAGGTACTCTTCCAGGCGGTTTCCGGCATTGACTTTTGCTTTGATCTGCCTGCCACTCAGCCTCTCCTGTACGCTCGTGCTCAACCACAAAATGCCCATCGCAAACGGAAGAGCCACGAACATGGCGACCGCCATGCGCCAATCGATCCAAAGAAGCGAAACAAAAGCCAGTACAGGCATCACCAATGCTCCCATCAGTTGAGGCAAATAATGCGAAATACCTGTTTCCGCCATTGTAAAATCGGTAATAAGCATGGATGATAAATCACCCGGATCCCGTTTACCCAGAAAACCTAACGAAAGTTTGCGTAAATGTTCTGCCAAAGAGATGCGTCCCGATGCACTCATTTCGTAAGCACCACGGAAATTGGCACGATAAGCAGCCCTTTCCGCCAGTACCATAACAGCTATATAACCTGTCATACAGCCAAATATACACCACAACCGAGTGGTATCAAGCGATTGCCCGCCTCCGTTGAAAGCACGGAATATAATACGAATCGCCTCGATAGAAAGGCAAAAAGGAACAATGTTCACCAAATTGGCAAGCATAGTGTAGCTTACAGGTTTATAAAGCCTTTCCGTACGGCCTATTGTAATATTTCTTATTGCACTCATTCTCTATTCTTTTTCTTGTTTCACATTCAATTGCCAGCGGAACGCACTCGTATAAGCATTCCACATCTTTTTATATACCCCTTCTTGAGAGGAAAGTTCTTCATGCCGTCCGCATTGCACTGCCCTTCCATCTTTCAGTACGATGATCCGGTCGGACGATACAATGGAAGAAAGGCGGTGGGCTATGATGATGACCGTCTTATCCTTAATAAGTGATTTTAAAGCCTGCTGCATCTTGTACTCGTTCTCGGGATCGGCAAAAGCCGTTGCTTCATCCAGTACAAGTATAGGAGCATTCTTCAAAATAGCCCGTGCCACACAGACTCGTTGTGCTTCACCACCGGAAAGGAAAACACCTTTATCTCCGATACGTGTTTCGTATCCGTTCGGCAACTTCTCGATAAACTCATGGCATTGCGCAGCACGAGCGGCAGCAATGACCGTATCTCTCGTTGCCTTGGACGAACCTACGGCAATATTTTCATAGAGTGTATCGTAAAAAAGGAACGTATCCTGAAAGACGAACGAAACGAGATCCATTAACTGCTCCGTTGCAATATCCTTCACATTCACATTGCCGATAAGGATTTCTCCCTGCTCCACATCCCAAAACCGGGGAATCAGATTGGCGACGGTAGATTTACCACTTCCCGACGGACCGACAAAAGCGGTAATTTTACCTTGAGGGGCCGTGAAACAGAGATCGTGCAACGCTTCGGTACGAGTAGCCTGCTCCTTGTTTTCATAGGAAAACGAGACATGACGAAACTCTATATCATACGTCGCGGGAATTTTCGGACAAGCAGGTTCCGAGACCGGCTGATTTTCAAGAATACGATCGATACGCGATACACCTTCATTGATTTCCCGCGTACTGCTGCCCAGATACATCAACTTATAGACGGGTGAAGCCATGCCCGGACCGAGTATGATAAAGAAAAGCCATACAGCTGCCAGCGTAAGACTCCGGGAGTCATTTTGCATTAGTAAAATGCCGACAGGGAGAATGAAGGTAACAATCGAATTGAGCAGTACGGTAAAATATGTCATACCCGATTCGTAAGTGTCGCAAATTTTCAATGCATAGGTCTTGTAAGCTTCGATTTCGGCATTGAACTGACGGAATGAGCGGACACTCTGTCCAAAGATTTTCACCACAGGCATTCCGCGCACATATTGCACGGCAGAAGCACTCATCTGCTCTTGCGCGTTGTAATAGATGCGTGTAAATTCCCGTGCCTTTTTTCCCATGAAATTGGAAAATTGCAAGAATATACTTAGTACGATCACTGCCAAACAGACACCTGCCAGCCATCCATCGAGCGAAAAGAAAATGAGGAACATCACCACTACTGTTGCCATAACGTTCACCAAATCGGGAATCGTGTGGGCTATGAAGTTCTCTATCTTTTCTACATTCTGCTCCATCGTCTTCTTGATGGCTCCCGTTGATGTCCCGTTCAGATAACCCAGCGGCAATCTCCCGATATGTTCCGTCAACCGGATACGCAGTCCGTAGAGAATACGGTATGCTGCCACATGAGATGACATCAGGGAAGCATACAGCAACAATAATCCGCCAATCAGCCCGCCAAAGGCTATCCAACCCCAACGAATCATATTGGTCTCATCGATGGACGACAGCTCCCGGCTATGGTTCAACAATTCATAGAGTATCCGGTAGATCGCCCAATAAGGTATGAGCATACACACCGCACTCCCAGCCGATAACAAGCCTGCCAACAGAAGCAGACTTTTTTTCTGTCCTGCAATCTCAAACAGACGGGACAGCCCTTCTTTTTTCTTATTTACCATGATCAACCGATTTATTTATCCTATTTTATACCCGAGCATGGAACTGAACTTGTAGCACAACCTCGTCATCCTGCCCAATATCTGCCCGAAAAAAAATCCCCAACGGGAACGGAAAAATTTCATATAATTGGCCTGTTCCAACAAATGCAATCCGGGTTCCCACAACTCCACCATATGCCCGTCATCTATCCCCGAACGTATCTGCGCCTTATGTTCCCTCAAGGAGTCGGGCTTCACACCACGTCGGCTCATCATCGTTCCGCATACATCGAACCACAACTCGCCGCCTTCGAAGCGCATGGTTATGTTATGTAGAAATGTCCGTACCTGTTCCTCACGAAAATACATCAATACTCCTTCCACAACAAAGATGAAATCTCCATTGGGATGAAGGAGCCGGATCCGATCCATCCAATCGGTTTCCAACAACGATGCAGACAGGTAACAATCATTCTCCGGTTCGGGTATCAACCGACGACGTATAGCAATAACCTCCGGTAGATCCAACTCATAAAATACGGCCTTTCCGTCATTTCCGACACGCTGATAACGGGTATCGAGTCCGCAACCCACATTTACCACTACCGGGCGGGTGTGAGTGTCAATGAACCGCCGGATAGCATGATCAAAATACCAACCACGTATTACACAACCTACTTCACTCAACTTGGCCCCATCGAACCTGGAATAATCATATTCGATGTTCTCAACCAGTTGCTCAGCCAATTTGTCACATAGAATCGGATTTTTCCGACGGTTCTCCTTGGCTCTCATGTAAAGCGGAATCAATAATGTTTCCGCCACGATGTTTTCAAATTCATGTTTTTGTTTCATTCTATACTTTTATGATGTTAGTGTCAGAGTAGCGCTGAAAAATGAACGGTATTCAAAATCGTTCACAAAAAAAGAAGAGAACCTTCGTAAAGATTCTCTTCTCAATTTTAATCCGGTAAACGGTGATTTATATTTTTGTCTTCTATTGCTCATACTCTCAGCAAAGCCCTCCAACCTTGAATTTCAAACAATACATACTCATGCACGATATACTCCATTTCCTTGCTATCGATAGCATGCTTCAACATTTCTTCAAAAAGGGTGAACATCCAGACTGCTTGCAGATGGATCATAAAATCCGATACCACCACATTGATTTCCGGATGCTTCTCTTTCATTTCGGCAAACCATGTTTTAACAATCTCCGTCGAACGGTTTGTATAGTCTTCCCTGAATGTTTCCAATGAAGAGCCTTGTGAATGGAACAATAGAATCTTCATCAGCTCACCATGCTTGTTTATCAAGGATATATATTCATCGACAGCAGACTTGAGATACTCTTCGGAACATATAAGCATGATATCTGCTCCTTTGGCTCCATGATGTTCCTGCAGCATTCGCTCCAAAGCATCCGATACAGGACGAAGTATCACACAAAACAACTCATCTTTATTCTCAAAATAGTTATAGAGATTTCCTACGCCTACATCTACAGCATCGGCTATTTCGCGCATAGAGGTCTTCAAATATCCTCTCTGCACAAATTGCTCTTTTGCGGCCGACAGAATCCGGTTGCGTATATCCGATTTGAGTGTTTGCATATAACGAACAGCGTTTTGTTTCCGGACGTAAAATTACGGTATTTCACTTTGACACACAATACCTATAAATAGTGGTTTTGGAATGACACCTTCAAACATTCGGACGACAGCAATACTCACCCTTTATATTATTTTCCCCAATACTGTGTTCCCCAATTCTACACTATTCCACATAATTTATTTCACACCACCATTATTCCAAACAACCAACACATTAATTTTCAATGATTTATATTTCAAGTGTTTTTTTGGCATCCCGTTTGCAATACTATTTGTACAAGAGATAACAGGTTAGAATTTTAATAATCATTTAAAAAATTACGATCATGAAAAAGGTATTAGTAGCAGTAGCATTGGTAATGGGATTAGGTAGTTCTGTAGCATTTGCACAGGAAGTTGAAAACTCTACGGCAGTAGAAACGCAGGCACAAGCTCCACAAGATGAGTTTACGAAAATTGATGCCAAAAAACTTCCGGATGCAGTTATGAATGCCTTGGCTAAATCTTATGAAGGTGCCTCAATCAAAGAAGTTTATTCGGCTGACAAAGAGACCGGTAAGATTTATAAGGTGATTCTTACAACCAAAGATTCTCAGGAAGTTACCGTACTTCTGGACGAAAAGGGCGAAGAGATAAAAGAGGCATAACGAAAACTTTGAATGCAAAGAATCAATGAAAAAATCCGGTTCATAACGAACCGGATTTTTTCATTGATATATGAATATAAAAGCATAACCCTGAATATAAAAGGTTTCATTTATTCTTTGAAACTGAATATTTCAACAAGATGTACAAAGATAACGCAACCTTGCTAAAAATCAAATAGTTATAAAACACATTTTCTTAGTAAGGTAAGGAAAGGAAGCAAGAAAAAGCATATTTGAGTAAGAGTTAGGTTACCAAATCGTAACTCAGTTCAAACACCTCAAATATGGTTATAATAAGCTATATTACAGTTGTTTGCACATTTTTGCATAACATCAAATAACTCAACAGTAATTAAATTTGTAACTAAAAAAGTTGAGTTATGAAAAGTACATTCAAAGTATTATTTTACGTAAAGAAACAGTCTGTAAAAAACGGAAAGGCACCGGTTATGGGCCGTATCACCATCAATGGAACCCAAGCCGGTTTCAGTTGTAAGAAAGAAGTGTCCCTCGCTTTGTGGGACGTCAAAACCAACCGGGCCAAAGGCAAGTCCGAGGAAGCCCGTACACTCAATCAGGAACTTGACAATATCAAGGCGCAAATCACCAGGCACTACCAGTACATCTGCGACCACGACAGTTTTGTCACAGCCAAGAAAGTCTATAACCGCTATGTCGGCTTCTCAGAGGAATGCCACACTCTTATGAACCTTTTCAGGGAACAGCTGGAATCGTATAAAAAGAAAATCGGCATAGAGAAAGCCGAAAGCACTTATCGCGGTCTGGTTGCCGATTACAAGAATCTCCTGCTTTTCATGAAAAGCAAGAAGAATACAGAGGATATTGTCATTGAGGAACTTGAGAAATCATTCATCGAGGATTACTATAACTGGATGCTCGGCACCTGTGCCTTGGCTAACTCCACTGCCTTCGGACGTGTCAATACCCTGAAATGGCTGATGTATATCGCGCAAGAAAAAGGCTGGATACGGTTCCATCCGTTCGCATCATTCGAGTGTATGCCCGAATACAAGAGGCGCTCCTTCCTTTCCGAAGAGGAACTGCAAAGGATAATCCGTATAGAATTGAGATACAAACGCCAGCGTGCCATGCGCGACATGTTCCTGTTCATGTGTTTCACCGGTCTTTCCTACGCAGACCTGAAAACTATAACCTACGCTAATATTCATACTGACTCCGACGGCGGTACATGGCTGATGGGCAACCGTATAAAAACGGGAGTGGCGTATGTCGTAAAATTGTTACCCATTGCCATCGAGCTGATTGAAAAATACCGGGGTACGGATGAAAAGAAAGACTCTCCCGAATGTGTCTTTCCGGTAGGCGAATACAATGCCATGCGGCTCAGTCTTGGAATCATAGGCAGGAAATGCAACTGCCGGGTCGAGGTCACCCCGCACATCGGACGCCACACGTTTGCCGTTCTGGCCATACTCAAGGGAATGCCGTTGGAAACCCTTCAGAAAGTGTTGGGGCATAAGTCCATCCTCTCCACGCAGGTATATGCCGAACTGATTAATCCGAAGGTAGGCGAGGACACCGACAGGATTTGCGAGAAAATCGGTCACGTTTACAAACTTGCCATGTAACATGTCAATAAAAAAGCGTCCTTCGGCCTATCGGCTTCCGGACGCTTTTTTATTACATACTTGTCTATTTTCTGAACCGTCTGAAATCCCTGTAATTCTTTTTCAATACTTCATACAAGGCACTCTCCGGGTAGAGAAGTTTCCCCCCGATAGTGGTATAAGGCACCAGCCTTTCATCCCTCAGCGTCTGCAATGTCCGCCGTGAGATATGCAGCAGGGTGCACACCTCATTCCCCGTCATGTAATGCTCGTCCGCAACCGTCGGGCGTATCCGTGCCGTAGCCTCTTCCACCGCTTTCCCCGCTTTCTTTATCCATCCGGTCAGTTCCTTGAACTCTTCCGAATCCCTTGTGATAATCTCCGCCATGCCTTACTTCCTTTTGATCAGTTCGTTTTCCAGTATCTCCCGAATATCCGTTTCTTGGTAGAAGAATTTTCCCCCTACGTTCGAGTGGGGGATTAGCCCATTATCCCGGTAGTTTTGCAGGCACCGTTTCGATATGCCCAGAGCCAGACATACGTCCTGCGCATCCATTCACTTGTCCGGTGCAGGCGGGGCAATCTTTTTCTGGAAGTCACTCATTTGTACGGCCAGCGTGCTGACCAGCTTTCTCAACTCCTGATACGCGCTTGTTTCAATAATCGTCAATTCCATACTAAAATTCTTTTTAAGTTTCTGAATATGTAGCAAAGTAAAGCACATTTTATATCCTTTTCAAACGGACAGTATCAGAGTCTTCCGCTGGCGTGCATTGGCGTATCTAACGATAAAAGAGAAGAGCTCGTCACTTGCATCCATACGACAACGGAACTTCCTTCTCCTTACTTGTTTTCCATGCCTTCTCCAGCATCACATCATACACATCCCATCTGTTCCGACCTGACAGCTTGTCTTCTATCTTTTCAAATTTCCCGTGATAACTGAACTAATCGGAGGATTCATCAACCACTCCGTCTATCGATAGCTTTTGTCCATGATATACAGCAGTGTCATCCGATCATAATTGTATGGACTCCGCGTCAGGTTCAGCCCCTTTCCAGCGTCAATCAGCCTATAATAGTTCTCCCATGTGGAGGTAAGATCATAACTTTCATTGTCCGTTACATTTTTTAATACTGACCTGCCTTGAAATGCCTACCTTATCGTTTCTCCGTTTTCCTACCAACCGAAATGGTCATGACAACGATTCACTTTTCCTTCTATCAGCGAGAGCTATCCCCTCTGTTTATGGACAGCCGGGAATTTTATCACCAATTCAGAAGAAATCGTATCATGTTTTTAGGCTTTACAATTCAGCGCTCCATTCATCTTACCGAAATAAGAAGAAGTGTCGTGCTTGAAAGGATAAATATATAAACCACCGATAATAAATTAATTAAAAACATTTGAAAATGATATGTGCATAAAAACACTGTGTACCGGACATATTCTAATCCAAACGGTACTTTTTCAATTTCAGATAAAGCGTGCTCCGACTGATGCCCAGTAGCCGTGCGGCAGCCTTCCTGTCATTGCCCGTTGCCTCCAATGCTTTCAGAATGATTGCCCGTTCCGTCCGCTCGTCATTAAGTGAATACTCTCCCGGTTGCCTGCCTTTATCGGGAATGTCTATCTCCCCGGTGGTTATCCAGTCATCTTTCGCCAATAAGGTGGCCCGTCTGACAACCATCCTCAATTCCCGTATGTTTCCCGACCACGAATAAGATTTCAACCGTTTCTGTACTTCGCGGTCAAAGCCTTTCACTTTCCTTGAGAACTCTTGATTGGCGGCATCCAGCATGAATTCCGCCAACGGGATAATATCCTCAATGCACTCTGCCAGCAATGGTACATGCAACGGAAATTCATTCAGACGATGGAACAGGTCCTCCCTGAAACGTCCTTCGGCTATCGCCTTCTCCAGGTCCTCATTGGTAGCGGCTACCAGACGGATGTCCGTCTGAATCTCCTCTTTACCGCCTACGGGGCGGTAGCGTTTTTCCTGCAAGGCACGCAACAGTGCCCTTTGTACCTCGGCATTCAGATTGCCCACCTCGTCCAGAAACAGTGTCCCATGGTTGGCGGCGGCAAACATGCCCGTCTTGTTTTCCGTCGCTCCGGTAAAGGCACCCTTCACATGACCGAACAGTTCCGATGCCGCCAGTTCCTTCGGAAGTACCCCGCAATCCACTGCGATGAAAGATGCATCCGACCGACCGCTCAACACATGTATCTGCCGGGCCACATACTCCTTGCCTGTCCCTGATGCGCCACGTATCAGCACGGCTAACGTATCCACCGGAGCCACCAGCCGGATATGCTCCTGCAATCTCAATGCCAAAGGGCTTTTGCTTGTATAGAATCTTTGTTTTGTATTGCCGTCCCTTCTCTTACGTTCCAATGCTTTCCGGATAATACTGAGTACCTTTTCTGTCTGCACAGGTTTGGGCAGATAGTCCACGACACCTTTTTTAACCGCTTCCACTGCACCGGGTATGTCCCCGTAGCCTGTCATGATAAGGAAAGGAATACGATAGCCATGTGTATTCATCCATTCCAGCAGTTCCATGCCATTGCCGTTGTCGAAACGAAAATCCGACAATACCAGATCCACATCATGATTGCCCAAAAACTCCTTTGCATTGTCCACGGATAATACATAACGGGCATTGATACCGTTTTTCACCAGCCAGTTTGTGGTAGCACGTGCATACACACGGTCATCCTCTACTATCAATACAGTTTCCATATAGCCTTTTCTTTATTCTTTTTGCTTTCTTTAGAGCATATTCCACAGCTTTAATCAGTTCCTCTATTCTTTCGTCCGATAGGCCACTCCATTTTTCGGAAGGCATGGAAGCCATTTCCCTCAGTTCACTTTGGGGAATGTTTATACGGATCATTTCCCAAAGCGGTGCAGCTTTGTGTATGATACTCCCCAACTTCTTATAATCTCCCGTGGAAAAAGCGTCCCTTATTCCGGCAAGTTCATCCATGGTATCCTCTATAAATAGGTCCAGCATCTCTTCCACGTTTTCCTCTCCTTCCATGATGGCAGCAAAATCAGATCGATCCATTTGTGAAACTGCCGCCAGCAACTCTTCCTCAGAGAAAGGCTTATACAGACAGTCGGCAAAACCTGCGGTAAGATACTTTCCCTTTTTATCGGAACGTGCCGTGATGGCTATGACGGGAATCTCCCATGCCCGGGGAATGTTCGATGTCCTCAACAGCTCAAGGACCAAGAAGCCATTTGCACCGGGCATCTGTATGTCGGTCAGCAGAAGGTCGTATTTCTGTTTGTTCAGACAATCCATCAACTCCCGGACATCGGTGCAGCAGTCACAGTGAATCTGACTGCGGGAAAGCATTTTACTGATGACTTCCAGCTGGATACGGTTGTCATCAATGACCAGCACACGGATATCAACGGGCAATTCACAAACAGGAGAAAACTTCTCTTCCGGACAGACGAGTTGTTCGGCCGATAGTATAGGCAGGAAAACAGAAAAACGGCTGCCTTTACCGGGTACACTCTCCACTTCCACATGCCCCTGCATTGAGGATACGAGTCGGGCCGTAATTGCCAACCCCAACCCGAAGCCGGGGATATTACGCGCATTGTCGAGCCTTTCGAAAGCTCCGAATATCCGTTTTTTCTCCTCAAGGCCTATTCCCATACCCGTATCCAGGACAGAAATGTGGAGATCTCCCGGCCGGTATTCCACCTCAAGAAGCACCTTCCCGTGAAATGTGAACTTCAAGGCATTGGACAGCAGGTTGCCGACTATCTGCCGGATATGCGAGCTGTCACAGTTGACCATAACATCCAGACCGGAGAAAGATGCGGTGAACGCAAGTTTTTTCTGCCGGGCGGCAAGACGGTGGCTGTCCGCTATTTCTTCAAACAGAGTTTTCAAGCTAAAGAGTGTGTTTTTGGAGTGCGTCCCACCTTCATCCATCCGGTGATACTCCATCAGCGTGTCTACCAGAGCGAGCATATAATCGGACGAATGCAGGATATTGCCCAGATAACCGGCTCTGCGACTACCATCGCTTTCCAAAGGTAACTGTTCCGCACAGCCTCTGATAGCTGCTAGCGGAGCACGCAGGTCATGGGTCACCGAGGCCATCAGCTCCTTACGTGAACGGAGCAATTCTCTATTCCAATTGTCGGACTGTTCAAGTTCCCTCTCGTACCGGAGACGGCGGTTCAAATCCCGGTGGATGAGGATATACAATACAATTGCCAGTAAAGAGATAGACAAAGCCAAGCCGGCTATCACATAGTAGGAGTTATTCCGTTCAAGGACAAAGGTTCTGTAGCGTGCAGCAAAACGTTCGTTATTCTCCCGTTCAAATTCAGAGACCATGCTGTTCATCCTTTCGTTCAGCTCCATGCTGCCAACGTATAAGCTGTCCATCTGTGCCTGTATTTGCACTAATCTTTCAGCCTGTTCCAAGGAAAACCTTTTATTTAAAGAGTGGAGCATACGTGTTGTCATTTCGATTGAAGGGGCAAATGATAAGGGATATTGTTTACATTCAGCCTCTTCCCGCTGTTGCAAATAAACAGATTGCTTCTCTTTTTTCCTAAAAACGTTCCAAACATTTTTTTTCTTTTTAGGAATGTCTTTTGTATTGAATTCTAAAAAGGACATATTTTCCTTTGGCTGTACAGCTTGTTTCTGAACGGTCTGTATAATGGAAGGGATACTTTCCTGTACAATGTTACCTATATCCAGCAATTCATTGAAAGCATGTATTGTCTTAAAAAGAAGGATTTCTTTATTCCAAAGAAGAAGGCACAATGAGTCAATGTGGCTTTTCTGTAATGGAGTATGGATATGCTTCTTTAAAAGTTGCAGACCGTCGCAAATCTTGTGTCGTTTGCGACGGTATTTCTTCAAGTCGTCATTATCCCATGTTATAACAATTTCCGCATAGGTAGAGAGCTCCAACAAGCTAATGTAGTTCTTTATTGCCAAACGATGTATCGCCGCCAGTTCCTTTTCTTCTTTACGCAGTATGTGTCTCACCCCCTGTTCCTGACGGAACTGATAGACAATGAAGGCTAATAGTAAAATTAAAATAACATAGCCGAAAAATATTTTTAACTTTAACCACATAATAAAACCAACTGTAAAATTTTATACAATATCCATACCTAATAGAGTATAAAATTTGAAAAGTCACAATACAATCTGATTAGTGTGTAATGGAACTTTCATATTAAATCATCTTTTATATTAATGATGTATTAGCCGAAAAAATGGATTCTACGTTTTGAAGAATAAAATGGAAAAGCTACTGAATGTAGTATTGTCTTCTGTCAATTAGAAAACAATGTTGGTAAAGCATTGTACAAATATTCTGCAATAGCTCGAAACTCATGCCGAGCCCCTTCTTGTTCATGAAAAGTCAGATGATTTACATCAAACACATCCGTAAATTTGGCCATGGCTTGTACTTGCGTCCATATCCTGTCGTAAGCTACATCATCTGTCCCGCTGCATGCCCAAATGTAGAAATCATTTTCCAGTGATGATGAAGAACGGACGATATTGGCCAGATGAGCCGCTGTTTCATCGGGATAATTCATTCCGGCAAAACGTCCCAATGACCATCCGTCGGAACTGATCGGCAGGAAATACTTGAAATAGTCCAGTGTATATTCCAGTGCATACCAGGTGGTTACCGCTCCCATGGAAAAACCTCCGATGGCCCGATGATTCCTGGAAGCCTGCAGCCCCTCTAAGTCCGTTTGCTGAGTGTATGTACAGTAACGGCTCTCTACCAATGGAAGCAGGTCGTTGACCAGTTCTTGAGGAAGAGCCTTGCAATAGGGGTCAGCATCAGGATAGTAATCGACAGGAGTGCCATATACATAACTTGTGGATACCACGATAACCGGAGACATGTCTCCCTTTTCGATCAGGTGGTCAAGCAAGTTCCGCATCATGCCGTTCTCGTTCTGAAAGAAGGAGGCAGCTGTTTCTCCATGCCCATGTACGAAATAGAACACATCATAGCATTCATCGGATGATTCCTTATACCCATACGGCAGGTAGACATAGGCCGTATTTGAGCGCATTTCACCGTTCCCATCCACATAGTTGCGGGTGTCATAGTCAATTTGCACCACGCTTCCTTGGGAAGCGGTTTCCTCCAGATATTCGGCTGGAACAGGTACGGTCTTGTTCAAGAGTGAGGGATAGCCGGAGGAAGTCTCAGCTTCGGTTACCTCCTCGTTGCCATTGCAAGCTGTCAGACACAGACAAAGCAAGAAGGTTTTAATAGTCATAGAAAATGTACACATAGTAAATTGTTTATAAGTTGCTTAAATATTATTCTTTGATTGTATATTATACCACGTTTGCTGGATCATTATACTAACGTATCGTGTAGGTAAGACTAAGCATCATATATGGCTCCAACACATTGCTTGATATATAATCACAGTAGTTGCTTTCTAACCGATGTGTAAAATTCCGGTTCTGTTTGAGTACATCAAAAGCTTCCAATTTGATTTCAGCAGCATTGTTTTTCAGGAATTTCTTACCTAAAGACAGATTCCATAGACAGTAATCTTTCGTACCCGTATCCAGACCTGTGTAACCTACATAGCTAAACGTACTGCGTAAAGTAAGCCCCCAAAAGAACATACAACCCAGTTTGACAGAAGCGGTATGAGTGATGTAATCGTTGCTTGTCGCTTCATCAGATGAACTGAATATATTGTTGATGGCAGCAGAGTAAGAGGTTGTAAAATCTATATTCTTATTGATATTGCTTCCGATAATTATTTTAGGTATTAAGTTCAGTTCACGTGTGTCGCTTGTCACCCCATTAAAGACAGTGGGGGTATTGGTGTAATTGGCAGCTACGCTGACATTGATATTGCTGCGGATCAAATCAAGCGGAAATCCGTAAGTCAACATGGATTGCAGTGAATAGTAGCCATTCAAGTTTATCGGTCGGGTAAACTGTGCCCCCTTGTTGAGTGTAACAGAAGGCATCAACTCTATATTCTCATTGGCTACAAACGTGCTGTCTCCAATGTACTTCTGCTTATAGGTGGCTCCCAGCATGGCGATAAAAGTATGTCCGGACTTTGTCGTATGTATATAGCGAAGATTGGCTATATGCGATAATTCCTGATCCAGATAAGGGTTCCCGGCAAACAGAAACAGGGGATTTGAATTGTTGACCACAGATTGCAAATCCGTTATGGACGGCGAAGACGTGATGCTACGGTAACGGAACTGCAACGAATTGGTTTGGTCTAAGACATAGTGGAACATCAGTGAGGGAAGGACTGAAAAGTAACTGCGGGAGTGATGTTCGGATTGAGGATAGGTTAAATCTCCCTTCAAGTTTGCCCATTGGGTTTCCAGTCTCAACATGGCATTCCATCTGTCGCTCTGATAACGAATACCTACATTCCCGGATTGGGTCAGATAATCCGACCGATACATGCTGGAAAGATTTTCATCCAGTTGCTCGTAGGATTCCTCGTCCGGTCGTGACACAAAAGTCTTTTGTCCGTTCTCCGAATCAGAATAATTGAGCTTATATCCCAATTGCAACTGAAGCTCATCGGATATTTTTTCCGTAAAAGTCAGGTTGGAACGGAAACTGTATTGTTTTTTGATGTTATTCTTCAATTGGCTATGTTCTTCAGGAATGTTCTGTTCCAAAGAACTGTACAATAAGTCTGTAAAATCTGAACGGTTACTGCCATCCGTATTGCTCATGCGTCCGCTCAGCATCCATGATAATGTTCGTCCCGGTTTTGTGAAACGATGACGGAACAGCAGATCCGCACCAATATTATAGGCTTTGTTTTCTCCAACTGCCGTGGTACTTGTTTCATTGCTCAAGGCCCCGTCGGTTTTGTTTGTCCCTTGCAATGAATTGTTGCTGTCCATATTTTGAAAGCTCAAAGATGGACGAAAAAGCAACGAACTCCGTTCGTTTATCTGGTAATCCAGCTTGAAATTGAACCGATGATTCCAGTTGGTCAGGTAATTCTCTTTATATTCTTCATAAGACATTCCAGCCAATGCTGCATCCAAATAATTACGGTTTGTTTGTTGAAGAGTCTGATTGTCTGCTTTATTGAAAAAATAGCTCGAAGTTATCTTTAACTTTTTCCCCCATTGGTCTACATAATTCAGTCCCAGCCCATTGGTGGATGTAAGTCCGTCCATGCTGCCAATCATGAAGTCTGCTACGGAACTTCCACTTTGGTAACCTTTTTTCCCGCCTCCATTCCGGAATCCTTTTCTTTTGTTTCCAGAATTTGAAGATAGGATTCCTGTCAAATCTTCTTGTGAAAAATTCTGCTGATTTACATTGTTGGACATGCCTAATACTGATATACGTTGATTTTCATTAAAGAAATTCAGATTCCCATTTACCTTATAACGTTCATCAGTACCATATCCCGCAGTCATCTCTCCAAAAGTTCCTTGTCGGAATCCCGTTTTCGTGACGATATTTATAGTTTTAACTTCTTCGCCATCGTCAAATCCGGTGAACTCAGACTGGTCACTTTTCTTGTCAAAAATTTCGATACTGGCAATAATGTCCGAAGGCAGGTTCTTGACAGCCAGACTGACATCCCCTTCAAAGAATTCCTTGCCATCTACTAAAATCTTTTCCACTTGCTCTCCCTGAGCCTGAACAGTACCGCCCTCGACAACAACACCGGGCATCTTTGCCAGCAAATCCTCAGCCGAGCTTCCCTGCATTACCTTGAACGCCTCCGCATTGTACATGAGACTGTCACCACGTTGTTCGGCTCGGGTAGCACGTCCCGTAACTGCAACTTCTCCCAGCAACTGTGAGTTTTCCTGCATATATACATTGATTTTGTTGGAAGTATTTACTATTTTAACAGTTTCCATAAAAGCTTTATAGCCTACATAAGAAATATTCAAGACATAAGTACCTGATTTAAGCTTATTGAAATAGAATTGCCCGCTCAAATCGGTAGTTGTAAATAAGGCACTCCCATTTTCCGGAACCAATTTGACTGTTGCAGAAATTAAGACCTCATCCGAAGCCTTGTCTTTTACGACACCACTTAGGCTTTGAGCCGAAACGGACAGTGACAGGCATAGACATGCCACAAGCAAAAGTATTCTTACCATAAAAACAGCTTTGATTAAAAGAAGAAATTGATCATTCACCTCCAAAGGAAGCCAGAATCTTATTTTTTCAATAAAAGCGGCTACAGATGACTCTTTTATCGCAAAGAACATTGGGGGATTATATATACCGGCTATTCGCTTGAGCGTATATGATTGAAAATCCAATTGAGACGTTTGTCCGTATAGCTCTCTGTGCAAGTCTTAATATGTGACCAGCCATTTTCCACGTCAAGTATAGCTTCCCTATTCAGCTCCTTTAACCGTTCCATAAAAGAAGTGACTGGAGCAATGTCCATTAGGTTATCGCCAGTCCCCATCACCGTGTAGACCGGAGTATTGGCGAGCAGAGCAGCATCTACCGTGTCCGGATTTCCGGCTACCGGCATAACGGCGGCAAACAAGTAAGGATAGGCAGATGCCATTCTCCACACCCCTGTTCCTCCCATAGAACCGCCCATTAGATAGATACGGTCTGGATCCACTTTTCCCTTGTTCATGTATTCATCAACAAGATTTTTTATAATCTCATTTGTCTGGACTCCCCACGTAAGGGAGTCCGGACATTGAGGTACAATCATAAAGGCATTAATACGGTTTCTGCAAAGGTAATCGGCAATCGTATAGATTGCATCTTCATTCATTTGTCTGACATTATCACTTCCACGCTTTAGTCCGCCATGCAAATAGATTACCAATATCGGTTTCTGTTGTGTGCCACCGGCTGTTATCACCGTTTCCCTGTAAGGAAGTGTGATGTTATTATATGACCATACATTGAAACCGAAGTCTGAATCTGTATATCTGCATGGTGTAGCTGATGCCCAAATGCTCATGTACAAAAGAATAGTTATGATTATCATGCGCTGCCGCTGTATTCGCAGTAAATCATTCTTTCGACTGACCACGCTTTCCTTTCTTCATGTCAGCGATTGACTGTTCTATCATCTGCTTGTAGATCGTTTGCTGTTCGGCTGTCAGCAGAAGGCAGATGTCCGCCGTCAGTTTTTCGAGGGCTTCCCTACGCTTTTCACGGGGATATTTCTGCTTGTTGAAATCCGCATACAATTCACGGATTTTCGTTTTCTGCTCATCGCTCAGGGTCAGCTTTTCATCCATTTCCTTGATGCGCTGTTCAGTCCGCTGTTGCGCAGTGAGCTTGGTTTTACTTTCTTGTGCTGGTACCTGCAAGGTGGTAGCGATGGCAATGGCCATCATTAAAAACATTCTTTTCATACTAAATTTCTATTATGAGTTGATAAAAAGTAGATAATAATCTCTGTCTATTTGGATTGGGGAGTATCTGTTCTGACAACCCGGAACCCCACATTGGCATAGCCTTTGTTTCCGGATCGCACATCGTCCGATTTCTCGCTGCGGCAGTCGTCACGTTTGGCATCCCAACTGCCCCCTTTTACAAGATACTGTCCGTCGACGTCCGTTGAAGTGGTCCACTCCCAGCAGTTGCCCCAAAAGTCAATCCCTCCGCAGGCACCGGTAGATTGCTTGTAGGCATCTACGGCAGTCAGCCCCGACTCCACATGATTGGCATTCATGGCTACATCTTTAGGCATGTGTCCGGCACCCAAGATCCATTCTTCTTCACTGGGCAATCGATAGATATGCTTGCTATCCTGAACCGTCAGCCATTGGCAGTAGGCTTGGGCATCCTGGAGGGAAATGTTCACTACCGGATAATTGTCCTGCCCTGATTTGTAAGTGAAACCGGGTTTAAAGGCAGCATACTCGGCATTGGTGACGGGAGCATACCCGATATAAGCCGTTGCATCAGAAGCCCCACGCAACACCATCCACGCATCCTTCGGATTATCGTCCCTTCGGGGGTCGATGAAACGGAGGAACTGTTGCCGGATTCGTGTTTCACGGTTCTCCACCATCTCATTAACGATACCCTGCATATGTTCCACAATGCTGTAAGTACGGGCTTCGCGTTCCAGTTCGCGCAGCTTGTTCTTCTTTCTGGCCACTACTTTGTCGTAGCGTACCCCCATCTGGTCGAGTAACGCCTGTCTGTTGGCTTCCGTCGGATTCTTCCGGTATAGGACAAAGAGCTTATGTGTCTTGGAATCCATTTTAGGCCGCCCTTTTTCCACCAGCGGTGCACCGGGCTTGTCAAACTCCAGTTCACTTTCCACCAAATCATCAGGACTGATGAACTCACCCAACTCTACTTTCTGATGTACTCCGAAATAGTGTGCCACCAGACCGTCCTTGTAAATGGAGAACCTGTATCCTCCATATAGATTGCAGGGGAGGGTGGAAATGTAGTAGTCCTTTCCGGGGGTGAACCCGGACTTCTCACTGGAGATGTAGGTAATGATGGTGCTGGTATGCGCCATATCACCGACTACGGTTTTCCCAAAAGCATCCTGACGGGTGATTGCCGTCCCAGCCAGCGGAAGACCGTCCACACTTTCCACTTCTATCTTCACCACACCTGCCATCGGAAGGTTGAATCGGATGCCACAACGCTGTTCGGCACTCCCTTCATATCCGTCTTTCTGGTCGGTCTGATGAATCGATACTGTTATTTTTGAGTCGCTGTCATCCTTCTGTGCGGACACAGCAGTGACCGTCACAATGGCAACAGCCATTGCTAAAAATATTTTTTTCATCATGTAATGTGATTAGGAAATTAATTGAGATCTGTTCTGACTACTCTGAATCCGACATTGTCATATCCCTGTGTACCGGTTCTTACCACATCGGATTTCTCGCTGCGGCAATCGTCACGTTCCGAATCCCAGCTGCCGCCTTTGATGATATACTGCCCCTCAGCATCCGTTGAAATAGTCCATTCCCAGCAATTGCCCCAAAAGTCAATACCTCCGCAAGCACCGGTTGTCTGGCTATAAGCATCTACCGCTGTCAGACCCGTCTCCACATGACCCGCATTCATGGATACATCCTTGGGCATGTGTCCGGCGCCTAAGATCCATTCTTCATCGGTCGGCAGACGATAGCTATGTGTAGGGTCATTCTGTGCCAGCCAATCGCAATAGGCTGTGGCTTCCTCTACGGTGATATTCACCACCGGATAATTATCCTGTCCTGCTTCATAGGTAAAATCCGACTTGAAGGCTGCATATTCCGCGTTGGTAACGGGAGCATAACCGATGTAGGCATTGGGAGCGGAAGCCCCTCTCAGCACCATCCACGCATCATCCGGATTGTCGTCATTTCGGGGATCGATGAGACGCAGGAATTGCTGTTCGAGACGGATGTCACGGTTTTCCACCATTTCATCCGCAATCTCCTGCATTTCTTCCACCACATCCAAGGTGAGGGCTTCTCTTTCCAGTTCGCGGAGTTTGGCTTTTTTACGGGCTACCACTTTATCGTAACGAATACCCATTTGATCCAACAAAGCCTGCTTGTTTTCTTCCGTAGGGTTTTGCTGATATTGACGGAGAAGTGCCGTTGTAGTGGCATCCAGTTCCGGTCGTTCTTCCTCTACGAGTGGCGCATCCGGATCGTCAAACTCCAATTCATCCTCCATCAGGTCAGCGGGCGTGATGAATGAGCCCATTTCTACAGTTTGATGCACACCGAAATAATGTGCCACGAGTCCTTCCCGATAGATAGACAGGCGGTAACCTCCATAAAGGTCGCAGGGCAAGGTAAAAATGTAGTAGTCTTTTCTGGGAGTCAAACCGTTTTCATCCGGGGCATTGAGCACCAGAATGGAGTTGGCATTTTCAACTTCCCCAGTCAATGCTTCCCCTGACTCTCCCCATTGGATGCCGGTTGTTCCGGCCAAGGCATAGCCATCTACACTTTCCAACTCTATTTTTGTGATTCCGGACAACTGAAAATTCAGTTTCAAGCCACTGTAAATACTACGTAAATCCTGCGTACTTGGAAAATTCAACGCAGCAATCCCATTTTCATCATATCCATCGTTTCCTGCCACTTGTTCGGCAAGAACGGTCATGGTTGGATTTCCACTGCCGGATACTTCTCCCGGTTGGTCTGTAATCTCATCACTGTCACAAGAAGACAAGGCTGTCGTCATCAAGAACGACAAACAGAATATGCCAAATGCTTTTAATTTCATAATTTTCATCTTTTATTTACGGTTATCTTTATTTTGAGAACGTTGAAACAGCCGGTTCATCATTCTTCTTTCCAATACATATACTTTTTCAATTTGTGTGGGCGTCAGAAATTTGCTGTACTTCAAATAATACTTCTTACGTAGGTCGAGTATCTTCTGGCTATGGGCAAACCTTTCGTTCATGGCTTGTTCAGCCTCTTTATCCGAAAGATGGGCTTTCTCTCTTTTCGGTCGGGGACCTAATGTCCAGATTTCTTTCTGGAACTGGCAGAAAGTTTCTACAAACTGTTGGGCCGTTTTTTCATCCATAGCCATTTCATTTGCGATGAACTGAGCCTGAGTCTCAGCCAGTTGTTCACGGGTCATACGCTGCTGTTCGCTCTTTTGGGCATACGTATTTACATGGGACACAATCATGACCAAGGCAAGTACAACTACTTTAGTGATATTCTTCATTTCCTTTGTTATTATTCGTTCATAAACAGATCATACTGATAAGTCGCAAACAGGTAATCCTGATCGCTGCTGCTCAGATTGGCAAAAGCCTTTTCCACATCTTCAAAACTATTACTTGAATCATGGGGTAATAAGTTGAAGACAACCAATAATGCAATACTTGCCGCCACAAGTCCTCCCGTCACAGAATACCAAAGGCGAAAGTTGCGTTTGGGCTTGGAAGGAAGCATCTCCAATTTTACAGTTTCCCATACGTTGTTTTCCATATCATTCAAGAAACCGTCCGGTGCGGTATAAGGCAGCCGTTTACCCACGCGGTCGAAATCAAAATCTTCTTTCATACATCTAATTGTTAGCATTCATGTATTTGACAATCTTATCTTTGGCAATATGATAGCTGGACTTTACACCATCAGTTGTTGAACCGATAATTCCGGCAATCTCATCATATCCCAAATCATTATAGTATCGTAAGTTAAAAGCCAGCTGTTGCTTGGTAGGCAAGGATAAAATAGCTTTTTGCAACTTTACAGCTTCCAAATCATTGTAATCGACAAATTCATCAGCCTTCAGATTGCTTAGCTCACTCGAAGAATCATCCAATGACACCCGTTCCTCTTTTTTATACCGATCCAACAGGCGCAAAGCTTCGTTGGTGGCAATACGGTATACCCAGGAACGGAAAGTGCATTCGCCCTTAAAATCGGATAATGACCTGAATACCCTTATAAAAGTTTCCTGCGTTGCATCCTGTGCATCTTCATGGGTTACAACCAACCTTCGGATATGCCAGTAAACCGCTTCCTTATATTTTGTCATCAGATAGCGGAAACCTTTCTCCGGTTCCTTAGCCGTTAGCTCCACCAGTTCCATGTCATCCTTTATGCTCATAAACAGTCGGGGATTCACTTGCCATATAGATGGAAGGTGTATTTAACTTAGTCATATCCGCAATCTGTGAGTTAATGGCCATACAATGCCTGTGGTGGTGATGGGGATGACGAGACTTGCGTACAGTCACACAGGATTGCAGCAAAAACAAGACTGTCACTCCCAGCATCAGTAGTTTCCAAATCTTTTTCATATCCTATTATCTTTTGGTATATATTTTCTTTTTCCCTCTAATTACGAGTTGTATGGGATTTTTCTTATCCATGGCAAAGGCATCCAGTTCAGCTTCTGCCGCAGCTCTACTGAGTTGCGTCATCTTGGCATATTGTTTAATCGTCAGATATTTGTTCGTTTTCAAGTAAGCCATAGCCATTGCCAATCTTTCCTTTCGATTGAATCGGTTACTGATATAATGGAGCATGTCCGGTTTAACCACAACGGTAACAACCCGATTAGAAGGATAATAACAATAGTGACGCCAATGTTGGGCGTTTACAGCTCCGCAAATCAACAACATCACCAAAATTAGCATTCCTACCTTTTCTTTTATAGTTGTATACATAGTTACTATTTTTTATTAGACAATTTTATCTTACATACCTTTTCATGAGCTCATTTAAATGGACGTTCTGTATAAAAGACCCGATAAAGGAATGAAAGTAAAATCAAACAAGTAATATTTTTGTTTTTTAATTTAATATTTTACTTGATAAGAAATATAAGAAACACAATTTCTATTGATTAAATTCGACTTTTTTCTGTATTATATTACTTGTAAAATTCTATTATACCATTCAAGCAATAGCCCTTGAATCCTGCCGTATTTCAATTCTCTTTTTCCCATATAACGATTTTCCCATTTTTATTTATCCCGTCAGTAGCTCCACCTTGCCGGGTTCAGGGTGCGAAGCTACGGACGGGCCCCCTAAAAATCTGCAAGCCCGCTTCGCGCCCTGCGGGTTTTGGCGAAAATTTTTCAATCCGCCCAGCCGGGCGGTTGAAAATTTTTCACCAAAAGCCTTGCATATTTTCTCCCCGTCCGTATCTGCCCCCTGAAACGAGCAAGGTGAAGCCACCGACAAGGCATAAAAAAAAAGTCAATGTTATGAAAAAAAGAATTGAAATACAGCAGGATTTGAAACGAGGCTTCGGCTCCGCTCCAACCGGCATTAAAAATTTGGTGAAGTGGCCGCTGGTCGGTTTCGTGGTCTATGTGGCCGTGCGTTTCGTATGTGCCTTTTTGGGTGGTATGCTGCCCATGTTGGCAGTTTTGGCGGTGGTGGTTTTCCTTATCCGTGCCGTGTGGCGTATCCTTTCCGCTTTCCTTTCCCTTTGCGTGCCCGCTCTTTTCATCCTTGTTCTTTGCGTGATACTCTGAAACGAAATATTAATCATTAAAACAATTCATTATGAACAAAGTACATTTATTGGGAGCGAACAGAAGCTATGACAGAGACGAACAGACCGTTTCAGTCAATCAAGTGGTAATGCTGGAAGGTTACAGCTACGACAGCTATGTAGTGTATGAAGTAAGCCGCAGCCGGTGGGGAATAACCTATCATCTTATCAATTTGCGGACACACGAGTTTCATACTTCCGACCTTATCCGACCCTTGTCGGAAAAATTCGGGATAGGCATGTATTATGACGATGCGAACCCCAAGTTTTTGGATCCGTTGGAAACAGCCGCCCTACTTACCAAAGCGAGGGAGAAGAAAACGGAGGATGACAGAAAAGCGGAGGAAGAACGGCAGAGGAACGAACACACCGCAAAAATCGGAGCGGAACGCTTGCGTTCCCTTATCCCTTCGGATGCGAAAGCCGTCATTATCGGTGAACTACGGGTGAGCGAGTGTGACAGCTATACGGACTACTACGACTACCGTATAGAAAGAACCGTGATTTTAGGCTTTTCCACCCATACACGAAACCTCTTTTCCGAAATGCGCAAATATGCCGCCAATTTTGAGGGAACGGCTTATCTGGCAGAGAATGACAAGGAATACGAACACCGTGAAAATTACAGCATGGGGGACGGCATGTATTTGGGACGTAACAAGTACAGCGGTTGGACGATTTCAAAAGAGCGGATTTACGACCTTGAAAAGTTCATCGAACGATACGCTCACACCGCAGGGAGTGAAGCTAACATTTGTCTGAAAGCACCGCAAAGGGAAACCGAAGCACAGCCGACAACATCCGCAGACCTCTCAACGCTCAGTCTTGAAATCGTGGAATACAGCGAGAAGGCGATTGCCGTATTCGGTGACACCAGGCCGATAAAGGACATTCTGAAAGACTTGAACGGTCTGTTCCGTGCGAACCTCACCTATAAGGGCGAAAGGCGTGCAGGGTGGATATATTCCAAGAAGCAGGAAACGAAAGTAAGGGAAGCACTCGCCACGTGCATCCGTGTATGACAGCATGAACGGCAGGGCGGAACAATCCGCCCGCCTATCAACGAACCCATAAAAAAGTAACGACATGAGAACGGAAACAAGAACATACACCCTCTATCGGATAACCGAGTTATCCGAGGAAGCCAAAGAGAAAGCACACACCGAATGGTTGTGCAACCGATATTTTTACGGTTGGACACACGAGAACCGTCAGACCCTTGATACCTTTTGCGAACGCTTCGGCATTGTGTGCCGTAATTGGAGATATGACGCATGTAATTACAGCTATGACTACCGCAGCAGGCAGGAAGACTGCATAGACGGGCTAAACGGTTGGCGGTTGGCGGCCTATCTGATGAACAACCATTGGAACGACCTGTACACGCCAAAATATTTTTGGAAAGGGAGGAAAGGACGAAAAAGCAGGATATTTGTAGATGCCTGTTGTCCCCTTACGGGCTATTATATAGATAACTGTATTCTTGATCCGATTTATCAGTTCTTGAAATCCCCCACCGAAAATATCACGTTTGACTGCCTTATGAACGAATGTCTCGACAGTTTTTTCCGTGCTTGTCGGGATGATATGGAAAGCACCCGGACTTTGGAACACTTCACGGAAGAAAGCAACGCCAACGGTTGGGAATACCTTTCAGACGGAAAACTATTCAATTAATTATCAACATTTAAAACTTATCATTATGAAAATGAACAAGAAAGTACAGACGAACAGCGTACAGAAATCAGAGAAAGAAAATGCAGTAAAGGTGACCGCTTTGGCAATCATCCCGAAACCGATGACACTACTCACACCGCAGGACGTGCCCACGGCTACCGAAGTGACGGAAGCACCCGAAACGGCAACCGTTCCCACCGTTACGGAAGAAGCACCGCAGCAGGCCACGTTCAAGACACCGCTTGCAACGGCCACAGCCGAAACAGACCTTGACATCACCACCGTACACCCAAGTAGGGACAACCACCGCAAGACGTTCAATGACGCATCATTGCAGGAACTTGCGGAAAGCATTCGGGAAGTGGGAATCCTGCAGGCCATTGCAGTACGCCCACGCACGGAAGGCGGTTATGAAATCATATACGGTGAACGCCGTTACCGTGCCTCATTGCTTGCAGGAGCAAAGACCATAAAGGCAACCATATATAACAATGTGACGGACGATGAAGCGGAAGACATGTCGTTAAGCGAGAACTTGCAGCGTGAGCAGGTACGCCCCACTGAAGAAGCAAAAGCGTTCAAGCGGTTGCTTGAAAAGGGCAGATATGACATGTATTCACTGACCGCCCGTTTCGGACGGAGCGAGAAATATATCTATACCCGATTGAAACTGAACGAACTCTATGCGCCTATCGGTGAACTGTTGGACAATGAAACAATCACTGTCAGCGTAGCCGAGGAGATAAGCACCTATGAATCCAATATACAAAAGGACGTGTACGAGAAGCACCTCAAAAAGGGGAACGGTGAGGATTGGACGGGATATACATTGAACCTCTTCAAAAGGTACTTTGAAAAATACTATACCACCGACCTTGGGCAATACAAGTTCGACAAGACGGAATGCAAGACATGCGTACACAACGCAGCCAATTACAACCTCTTTGCCGAGCATAACGGGTGCGGACACTGCACCAACCGCAAATGTCTGGAAGCCAAGAACGCAGCCCATGTGGCAAAAGAGACGGAGAAACTTTTGAAATCCGATCCGAAGCTGGTTGTCGCACGCCCCTACTACGGAAGCCGTAACGATATGGCACTACAGAAATTGGACAAGAAAGGGCATGAAATCAAGGAGCTTGACTACAACGTATCGGCAAGGGAATTCCCCAAAGCACCCGAAGCACCGAAGAAAGAGCAGTTCACCCAAACGAAAGAGTACGAACAAGCGGTGCAGACATTTGAGCGCAGAAACGAGGAATATGCCCGAAAGGTGGAGGAACTTGACCGCATGAAGGAGGAAGGCAGGATAAAGACCTATGTAAAGGTAGGACAGACAGAACCCGAACTCTGCTACGTGGAGATAAACAGAAAGGAAACCGCCCCCGTCACTATCGGGACATTGCAGGAAAGGGACAAGCGTTTCAAACAGCTTTCCATCGAAAAGACCGTTGCCGATACGAAAAAGATTGTCCGTGAGAACGACTATCCCGAAAGCCCGTTCACGCAGTACGAAGACGGTATGGTTTATTTTGCCATGCTTGCCCAACTTCAAAGGAGACATTTCCCGCTTTTCGGCATCAAGGACCAGCCTTTCGCATTGGACGAGAAACAGCGGATGAAAATCGTTGCCAAACTGACGGACGCACAAAAAACGGTAATCAAACGGGACTTCATCAGCCACTTCCTTTGTGAGAACGGCCACGGAGACAACAACGCATCCAAGCTGCTGAGGGACTTCGCAAACATGCACTTCCCCGACCAATACGGACTTGCCAAAGCCACTCACGAGGAAGAATATCAGAAACGGCATGAACGTTTGGAGGAAAGGATAAAGGAAATGAAGAAAGCGGAAAAGAAAGCTGCCAGGGAAGCCGAAAAACAGCAGACGACAGAAAAGACGGAAAAGAAGACCACCGCCCCGAAAACAGAGAAGCCCGAAAGCGGAAAAGCCGCCTGACACCAAGCGGAAAGCATGTGCCGGAAACAACATCCGGCACATCTTTTTCACCGCCCCAAGAGAACAGAGGGCAGGGCCGGACGACCCCACCCACACCGCCACCGTAAAACCTTTTAAAATATCAGCGAATGAAATATATAAGAATGTTCCCGGACGTGGAGTATTCCACCGACAGGGATTTTTTCCTTGAAAATCAGATTGTCTGCATTGTAAGCAGGGAGGGCACGAAGTTTTGCAGCCTGATAGAGAACCGTCTGTTCATGCGTTCCCAAAGCCGCCATATCAGCAAGCGGATGCAGCTGCATATCATGTGTGAAATCCACAAGGAAATCTGCCGCCTTCGCTATGGCGGCGAGCCGGTGGAATGACCTGCCACACCCCACACCTGAATACTTCCTCTTAAAGAATCAGATAATTCTTATAGTATTTTTCCACTAATACGATAATAATAGATTTATTGATAACCAGATGAATAGCTGTTTATCTTTTCAGTTATCCGTTCTGTAGTCTGTTTATCCGGTTAGCTATATAGTTATCTATCTATTCAGCTACATAGCTATTTAGCTATGTACATATTCAAACGACAATCCACATATCCATATAATCATATATCCATTCAGCCGAATATTTGCCTGCCTATTCGGGTAACTATCTTAATATTTGTCTGAACAGCAATTCAAATACCAGACCATTTACTTATTCAAACGGATAACTGAATAACTGTCCGGCTATAAATAAACCTCAAAAGAGTATCCATAAAGTATTCCCTGATTTCAAAGTCATTCATTGGCGGGTGTTGGCGGGAACCGCCATAATGTGCGGATAGAAAAAACTCTCTACCTTTGTTGCCGGGAGAACACAGCCCGTTCTCGGCAGAGAACGTATGACAATCCTTCAGACCTTTAATCCGGCACAGCCGGATTTTAATATGCGCCAGCATACAGCGAGGTGTACTTTGAGGCCCTCACTTGAAGTTCAGGCCCTCAAAGTCTCGCCCGAAAGGTCTTTCGGGGACGGCGGTTCTCCCAAGTCGAACCTTTTAAAATATTCATGTCATGAAGAAAAGAATGCTTGTCAGAAACGGAGCGGGGCACAAAGTGCTCGCTGACCCACGGGTGCATCGCCACTCTGTGCGGTTGAGCAGTGAGGAAAATGAAAAATTCCTCACGATGTTTGAACAATCGGGTATGAAGAACAAGGCCGAATTTATCTTCGCCCGCATCTTCGGCTGAGAGTTCAAGGTGGTGAAGATTGACAAGGAAGCACAAGAATACTACGCCCAACTCACCGCTTTCTATCAGCAGTTCCGACGCATCGGAAACAACTATAACCAGTGTGTAAAGACTATCCACACTATTTATGGGGAGAAGAAATCGCTTGCGTTTCTCTACAAACTTGCCGGAGAAACCCGTAAGCTGGAAGAAGCATGCAAGCAGGTTATCGAACTGACAAAACGGTACGAAAAAGAGTATCTTACTAAAAGGGAATAGAGTCATGGTGCCGAATATCATATCGGGCAGTTCTTCCTATGGGGTGATTGCCCTATAGTACTTATGGCACTTTAGACATTAATATCAGTTCCCAATGTTTTAGGAAACTACCTTTCACACAAAGAACGTAAATCACTCAGCTAGTAAACTATTCTAAGTTCATGTGGATAACCGGAGCAGTAAATAATTATATGGAAATTAAACTATGAAAAAGATTACGATCTGTAAATGTGAAATTCCTGAATCTATTGGAGACTGAAAAGAATACTTTGCTAACCATTGTTGATATGTACAGGAACGGCTTTTGTATAAGGTTGTACAAATGTTATTTTTGTCTGAAGAAAAGTGCTTTACCGTACATTTGCAACATCATCATCGTATCATTTAATTGATAGTCAAGAGACAATCACCTGAAAATTTAGGTTCAATGTAACCAATCATATGTTCTAAATCTGTTTTTTTGTATTTTTCACCGTTATATCAAAAGAAACTCGTAAATTTGCAATTTACGAATTGTTGCAAATTAAAAATGGCCAAATAATAAATGCACTTACCAAATGGCTTATAAGTAGATTAAGTCGTTGTATAACAAGAGTTTGTTTAATATAAAAACATACGTTGATCAACCTTCAAGAAATGTCTTATGGATTTACTTGGATTTGGTTAAAGTTAATGATGCAGAAAACGTACAATAACACCTTTAAAAAGAAGGAATATATAAAAAATGACAAAAATTGAAATTGATAACTTTTATGTAGGAAGATGCGAGGAGGTAATGAAAGGTATTGATTCTGAGTCAATTGATATGGTTTTGACTTCACCTCCGTATGCAGACCAGCGTAGTTATGGAATAAAAAATTCAAAAATCAAACCTGATGGTTATGTTGAGTGGTTTAAGCCTATGGCTCATCAAATTTATAGGGTATTAAAAAATAACGGTAGTTTTATTCTTAACATTAATGATAAAGTTGTTGATGGATTTCAGCATTTATATGTTTTGAAATTGGTAATTTACTTGTGTGAAGAACTCAATTTCCATCTTGTAAGAGATTATATATGGTATAATCCCGCAACTCCTCCAAACGTATATTCAAGGGGGGGATATGGTCGAACAAAGAAGTCACATGAGTATTGTTTTTGGTTCAGCAAATCTTCTGAATGGAAATTTAATTTAGACGCTGTCAGAAAGCCATATTGCGGCGATATGACTAAGTATCTCAATGGAGAAGGTAAAGGTGAACGCAAAGATAACACTAGGCCAAGTACACATAATTTTAACTGTGGAAAGCAATGGACAAACCACGGAGGATCTGATCCTGGGTCAGTAATTGAAATTGCTAATACAAGTAGCAATGATGTGTTTATCAATCTATGTAAAGAGAGAGGAATCACTCACCCTGCCAGATTTCCAATAAAACTTGCTGATTTTTTTATAATGTCTGGCACCATTAAAGGTGATGTTGTGCTTGATCCATTTTCCGGCTCGGGAACAACTTGTGTTTCTGCAAAAAATAATGGAAGGCATTGGATTGGTATTGATGCAAATAAAGATTATTGTGAATTAGCTAAGCTAAGAATTGAACTTACAAATGAACAGCAATAAAAGGTTTGAAGTTAGGTGTATTGATGGTGCAGCAGGCTTAATGGAATTGCCAGATAAGTCTGTCAAGTTAATATATGGTTCACCACCATATCCTAATGCTAACAGAAACTATGGAGTGTGGAAAACTTCTGAGTATATTGACAAAATAACACCATTCCTTGACGCGGCTGTGTTGAAGTTAAGAGATGACGGCTTCCTCGTTATTAATGTAAAGGCAAATAGAGAAAAAGCCACATCGAAAATGTCTGCGCGTCGTTCTTTGGTGATTGAAAAACTAGCTATACTTCTAGAAGAAAACTGGCATCTCTATTGTGTTGACATAGAAGTATGGGTAAAAGAAAATCCGGTACCGACAGGACTTCGTTCCGCATGTCAGGATGCTTATGAGCAGAATCTTTGGTTCTCGAAGAGCCCTAAATGGGAACTCAATATCGATGCAATAAGAAGACCATATGATGAAAGCACAATTAAGAAATACCAAACATTAGAGTATAAACCTCGCGGAAATGGGGTTACCTATGTAAGAAAAAATAAGAAGATAGAACCGAATCCTTTAGGTGCCTTGCCTCTTAATGTTATAAGCGGCTCTGTGTCAGCAAAAAAGGATAATCATCAAGCTGTCCAGCCGCAGTATCTCCCAGAGAAATATATCAAAGCGACAACAAAAGAAGGAGATTTTGTTGTAGATCCTTGGCTTGGTTCTGGTACAACAGGTGTGGCAGCGTTGTTACTGAATAGAAAATTTGTTGGTTTTGATTTGTTTCCTGAATATGTGAAAGAATCAAAAAAGAAACTTTCATCAATAATAAAAAATGAAGGCAAGAGCGATAAAAAGAAGGATAGAACTTCATAAAAGATTTCTCAGAGATATGGGAAACTCGATTGTTAGCCACACTGATGTATCAATGTGGCCATTTGTGTTTTCTATTACCGAGCCTATTCCTATGACTTTTGCCCTTTACATTTACGATAACAAAAATCCTGCAGGAGGAAGGCCAAATCTTGAATATAAATTTAATATATACGTGCCTGGTCAAAAGCGTGGACAATATTCATCTTTTGACTATACGGAAGGATTTCCATTAATGGTTTCATATTCTGAAGATTATGATGTGTATATCATTTATGATGCAGAAAAACATACTAACTTCAAATGGTGTGCAAACATTCAAAGTCGATTAGAATTTATTCTTGATGCTTGCGGTGGAAATATTGCTACATTTGTCAAGAAAAATAATGAAGTGCTTATTGGAATAACGGGACGACACCTTTTAGAAGGTATCATTAAACGGCTCAATACATAGACTGAATAATGGCATTAAAAGATCATTCTTTTCGGACAAGCTATAACAAGATAGACCATGATATAGCTAAAGAATTCTATCTTCCGTGTATGCGAAACGCTATACGATATGATAGAGCCACTGGGTATTTCAGCAGTTCTATCTACATATTGTCGTGGAGTTATTTAAAAGAATTTGTTACTAACGGAGGAAAAATGAGAGTTGTTTGTTCTCCATATTTGGCCGTTAAGGATCAAGATGCTATTGAGGAAGGTACCATTTCTTTGAGTTCTGAGGAACAGCGAGATAATCTTTTCAAAGAATTTGAGAAAATATTTAAAAAAGACACTTTAAGTGCTCCAGAAAGAGTTCTAGCTTGCTTAATCGCAAAGGGAATCATGGAAATTAAAATAGCAGTGGGCAAATATGATCCCAATAGATTGTTTCATGACAAAGTTGGCCTTTTTTATGACACCAAGGGTTCTGTTGTAGCTTTCCGCGGTTCTGTTAATGAAACTTTTAAGGGACTGTCAGATGATGGTAATTTTGAATCTCTTGACGTCTTTGAAACATGGAGAAACAAATCTGAAGAAGAACGAGTAATCGATATACAACATCAATTTGAACGTGTTTGGCAAAATCAAAATGATAAAATTGTTGCCATTGAGCTTCCTAAGAATATTAAAGAACTTGTTGCTAAACATGCGACAAAAGAATCAACATGGACAGAGGCCTTAGATGAAGTCTTGTATACTATTGATAAAGCATCTATTTGGAGTGCTGATAAAAGACCTAACGGGAAAAGACCAAGAGAACATCAACTAAATGCACTTGATGCATGGGAAAAAAATTTTAGAAGAGGAATATTTGAACATGCTACTGGCAGTGGAAAAACATTTTCTGCAATGTGTGCAATACGAAAATGTATAGAAGAAGGTTCTCCTGTAATTATTCTTGTGCCTTCAGTCGGTTTACTAGATCAATGGCATAGAGAATTAAAGGAAGTGTTTTCGGATCTTGATGTTCAGTATCTTTTATGCGGTGGTGGTTTTACAGATTGGAAACGTGAAATGGTACTCCGCGCTTTTACCGATACATGCTTTGATGAGAAACGTATAACTATCGCAGTTATGGAAACGGCTGCTTCGCCTGATTTTTACAATCAAGTAGTTTCTAGTGATAAACTTTTTCTGGTTGCCGATGAGGTTCATAGAATGGGAAGTGAAAATAGAAGGCGCATTTTCACTATAAATGCAGGTCGTCGATTAGGACTGTCTGCTACTCCAAAAAGATATGGTGATCCGGTGGGTACAGAATGTATCTTTAATTATTTTGGTGGTATTGTTGGGCAACCATATACTCTGAAAAATGCAATTGACGATAATGTCCTTTGCCATTATTTTTATTTTCCACACATAGTTTCTCTTAATAAATCTGAACAAGAAGAGTGGGATGAAATCTCTAAAAAAATATCTAAATTTGTAGCGAGATTGTCTTCTCAGAATGAAGATAATATAATGTCTAATAATCAAATAAAAAAACTTCTAATACAACGCTCGAGGATAATAAAAAATGCAGATGCGAAAATAAAATTGGCTTACGACGTACTACGAAACGATTATAAGGAAGGCGATCGATGGATTGTTTATTGTGATAATCATGCTCAATTAAATGATGTCCTTACTCGTTTGCTTAATGCAGGTATGAGGGCTTATGAATATCATTCTGAATTGGGAAAGGATAAGAAAGAGCAAACTTTGAAATATTTCTCCACAATTGGTGGAATAATAGTATCAATCCGGTGTTTAGATGAAGGTATTGATATACCCAATACTACACATGCGCTCATACTTGCTTCGTCACAAAACCCTCGCGAGTTTGTGCAAAGGCGCGGAAGAATATTGAGAAAGAGTAATAATAAAAATTTTTCATATCTTCATGATGCAATTGTAATACCTGATAAATTTGCTTCTAGTGACAAGGCTGGAAGTATCATTGAAATGGAACTTGTAAGATCTATTCAATTTGGCGAATGGTCAGAGGACAGCAAGTGTATTGTAGACCTCAAACTATTAGCTATTGATAACAATATTGATTATAATAATATTAAACTATCTAGCCAAGAATATGAATGAGATTAAAAACAAAGAAGAATTAAAGAATTTATTAGAATCGCTTCGTGCCTCTAATTATTCGCATATACCAAAGAATTTATTGTCTTTGATATTGGATGAGTTGGCTCTCAATAGTGATAATGCTAAAGCATTAGAAAAAATAAATGGCTTAGTTCATGAACACTTAAAGAAATAATGCTATGTTACGAATCGAAAAACTTATTTTAAATAATTTCGGTGTTTATTATGGTACGTCAACTTTAACATTGCCATATCAAAATGGCGTTACTGTCATATGGGGTAATAATGGTCATGGAAAAACGACTATAATGAATGCCTTCCGCTATGTATTATGGGGTGAGTTGTACGGTCGTAACAGGCGTATCTTACCACCAGTATCTTTCGTCAATACAGATGCCATTGTAGAGGGTAAAAATATGTTGGTGGAACTTTATATGCAGCATAATGGAATTCAATATATAGTTTCTCGTGGACTCAAAAGAAAGGGGGGATCTGGTTATGATGAATTAGACTATGAAAATATATTTCAAGTCAAACAAGGATCAAATATATTATCTAATAAAGAAGCTACTGAGTTGTTGTCATTAGCTTTGCCTAAAAGCATTTCTCGTTTTTATTTATTTGATGCTGAGTTACTTGGAGAATATGAAGACCTTCTAGATGAATCAAATCAAGAAGGACAAAAAATTAAAGACTCAATAGAGGCCATACTTGGTATGCCCATACTATTAAATGGACGTGACATATTTGAAGTTCTGATTACGCAGTATAATCAGGCTGTTGCAAAAGCATCTCAGAATAATGAAACAACAAAAGCTCATGCAGAATCTCTTAATAAGCTAAATGAAAAATTAGAGAATCTAAAAAGCAGTGAAAAAGATCTTAAAAATAAACTTGAAAAATTTATAGAAGAAAAAAATTTGCTTACCGATCAAATGGCTCAGTCTCTTACCTATAGCAAATTGCTGGGTGAAAGAAATGCTATTGAAGAAGGACTGTCTATGATACATCAAGAATTAGCAGATGCTCAAAAACACCTTACTGAAGAAGCAGATGAGGCTTGGCGGACTATACTTAATGACATTCTTGATTATGTGATAGAACACACTATTGCAGAAATTGAACCTATTGAAAATAAGAAAAAAAAATTAGAGTTTGAGAGATCAGTGAATCAGTATATTAGAGAGCAATTATTACAAGACAACAATCATTGTCCAGTATGTAAAAATAATATAGATAGTACACTCTTATCAAACATAAGTGCTAGATTTTCTGCCACTTCAGTTCAATCGCTAACACAAGAGGAAAAAGATTTTTATAATAAAACTCAAGAACAAATAGCTTTCATGCGAAATTCATATAAAGAGGATCGTACTGAATGGATAAAGAATTCATTCAAATCATATGAAAGTTTGCTAATGAAACTGAGGCTCCAAGAAGTGAAATTATCTCAAAAAAACAAGGAAATATCCTCTATTAGTAGTACTTCATCTGAGCAAGAAACTAATATCTTAGCACTACCAAAGAAATTGGAACAATGTGAAACTAAGATATCTGAAGTAAAGAAGGGGCTTTCATTGAATGCAGATTCTAAAGCAGAAACACTTAATGGTATTACTAGGGTGAGTGCGATGCTTAAAAAAATATTAGGCGGTGCAGACCTTGAAACAGCTCTTAATGAGAAAGAATTCGTAGAAAGTATACACAAGCTGTTTTCAGATGGAATAGATTCTTTCCGTTCAAAACTAAAAGAAAGTGTTGAAAAAGACGCTACTACGTTCTTTAGAAGTATTTCTCACCAGCAAGACTTTGAAAGTCTTGCTATAAATGATAATTTCGGAATGAATATCGTTAAAACAGATGGTACTTTTGTTCCTAACCGTTCCTCTGGATATGAGCAGGTTGTTGCAATATCTTTGATTAGCGCGTTACATAAAAATGCTCCTATAGAAGGCCCTGTGTTTATGGATTCCACATTCCAAAGAATTGATCCTATTCATAAAATGAATACACTGAAAAGTCTTCCATTGCTTGGTAATCAGGTAATTGTTCTCGCATTTCAAGGTGAAATCGGTGATCTTAATGGAGTTAGAGAAAAACTTGGCTCCAATTTGATTCAAGAATATACTATTAACCAAATTTCCAGTTCTTACTCAGAATTGGTAAAAAGCTAAATTATAATATACCATGGCGGATTTGTTGAATTTTCACATCTCGGCAGAAGCTAATGCCAACATCGAATTGTTACGTGCAAAATATCAATTTAGCACATTCACTTCTGCACTAAAGTTCTCTCTTCTATATGCTCTCAAATACCATAGAAATGAAATGGATTTTGAGAAATTGGATGAACAATATCCAAGTGATGGAACAAACTTAAATGTAGGGACTATTGACGATGATGGGATAATAAAGAGGCTCATGCCAATCTTATATCCACAATGCGAGACACCATATAGATATGCACGTGTAGCAGCGATATTTGGTGCAGAGAAAATAGGAGACAAAATAAAGGCATATGACAAAATAACATTAGCTGAACTCTTATAAAAACACTCACTCACTTGTAGCATTGAATGCTACAAGTGAGTGAGTGTTTTTATAAGAATTTGAACTTGAGATTGAACCCTTGAGAGCATTCAAGAACATCCATCGTCCTAGTTATAAGTGATATCAGAATTTCATTCCACTCTTTTAGACTATCATCTGTTTACTCGACTATTGAGTAACCGCTTTGAAAGGTCGAAAATGCCAAAACAGGACAAAAATAGCCGAGAATAATTTTGGATTCATATATTTTGTTATATTCCAAATATTGCCTACATTTGTATATGAGTTATTTGAAACTATGCAAAACTGTGTAACCCAAAGCAAAACTTTTGCTACTAAATCGTTACCTGCATCTTTTAAGCACTGTAATCTCCTTCTGATTTACAATAAGTTATAATAAAATGCCAAGTTTCCTATAATAAAACTAATAGGTTATTATATACAAGACAACACCCTGTAAAAATGATGGAAGCCGCTATAAGAAGCAATTCCTGCTTATGTCCACTCGAATTTTCCCACAGACCGGGGAACAAATGAATACGATCAAACACCTCTACCGCTATCCAAAAAATAATGACGGTGGCAAAGCCGAACCGTAAACTCATATCCCACGAGGCATGACGCAGCAGTTTGGCAAACATAAAAATCGAACCGATAAGTCCCAACATTCCCACCAACAGTGTCACCGGATGGTGATCGCCAAAGAACCGTTCATCATAACAAAACATCAGTACCAGGTAACACGTCCATAGCATAGTGATCACTTCCATAAAAGCTACAATACTTGTGTGGCGCGTCATGGCCCGGACAACAATCTCCTTTTTGTGCTTGCCGAAAAATAATTTCTGCCACCAGTTCAAGAAGTTGCATCCGTTCCGGGTACAGAACAGATAGAGTATCATCACCATAACCCAAAAACCGAAGGTAGCAGGCAGTAACAGATACTCCGGCCGGCTGACGACCTCTCCTGTCACCGGATCGAGTTGTGCCTGCGTACCGAAACGGTTGGCAAAATACATAAACAGAAAGTCGACAGCTCCCATCCAATAGAACATTCCTCCGAACAATCCCAATAAAGTCTGCCGGATATGCCCTTTCACAAACACTCCCGCAATCACCATGAATAATCCGAAAGCCCCCATTCCCATTCCAGCATAGAACTGCTCCACTCCTGTGGTTCCCTCTTTCAGGACACGTGCCAGGCTATGGGTCAACGGCATAGCAGCCAGTGTCACTACTATGGACACAACCGCTTTACCCCAGTGAAGTTTCTGCATACCTGCCGTTTTTAATTTACTATCTTTCATTTTACCGTTTTTTTTTCTTTGCACTCATGTACCAAAGATAAACAGCAAGGATAATGAACACAGCAAGAATAATACCCATCTCCATTACGTGGTTCATCGGATCAATCCATATCTCACTGAACAGATTCATGCGTCCCAGTATCTCCACCGGTGTCCAGAACACCACCACTGTAGCAATAGCCATACGTATATTCGCTCCCCACGAGGCAATGCGTAATTGCTTGACAAAGATAAAGAACGCTCCTACCAGACATCCTAATCCCACTAACAGTGTCACCGGATGATGTTCGCCGAGAAATACATCGTCATAACAAAACATCAGCACAAGATAAGAAGTCCACAGGATCATCATCAGTTCCATAAAGGTGATGATCGACACATGGCGTGTCATGGGACGTGCCGCTATATCGGCTTTTCGTCCGCGCAATAACAAACGCTGCCACCAGTTGATGAAATTGCAGCCATTCTTCGTACTGAACAAATACATTACCATCACCATCATCCAAAAGCCAAAAGAAGCGGGCAGTATCAGATATTCAGGACGGGTCACGATTTCTCCCGTCACCGGATCCAGTTCAGGTTGTGTACCGAAACGATTGGCAAAATACATAAATAAAAATTCCACCCAACCCGTCCAAAAAAGCAGTCCTCCAAAAAAGCCCCATAGCGTCTGGCGGGTATCTCCTTGGGCAAACACGCCTATAATTACCATGACCATCCCCACCGCTCCCATAGCAAAAGCAGAATAATGCAACACGGTCTCATTCATGACATGTTCCATGATAATCATCAGTGCATGCCCCAAAGGCATAGTAAACAGTACCATCAGGAAAGAAGCTATTGCTTTCCACCAATAGCGTTTAGAACCGGCAGATGGCATCAGGTTCATTTCTGTCGTCTTTACATCGGTTATTTGTTCCATATTTCATTAGTTTACTTTAATATACTTAATTATACAACATGGCGCCACTGACAGGACGGCATGCAACTATTTCTATCACATTACTTCTTCTCATGGTTGCAGTTCGTCACAGTAATAACTTAGGCGTCCGCCTTCATCACCTATCTCCACATTCGCATCATACCAACTGATGATCTGAATCTTGAAGTAATGTTTGCCATCAGCAGTACGTACCACATAAGTATGATATGAGGGAGTATATACAGGAGGCGGGCCGGCAAAACTCATGGCTTGAGCCAGTACGGGATTAGCGTTGGTTGTAGTCTTCTGCGGTCCGTTATTCGGATCAAACCATGGATTACTGTTGAAGTCCAGACCATTTTCTATCAGATAGTGATTCCAGTCATTCTGAGACATAGTGACATACACCTCTTGATTGTCTTCCACCCATTTCAGATCGGAGGGTAATTGAGCCACACTTGTCCAATTTTCGTAGTTCCCATAGCCCAAATCGGCAGCTCCTCCCCGACCGATCCCACTCGTACCGGAATTGGTACGCATCACGTAACCGCAAAAAGCCAGATCCCAGTCTGTGCGATTCATCTGCCCACCTTCCTTGATATCCCGGTTTACCCCCAGTGCATTGAAAACCTCTCCCGTACGCAGGTTGAAGTAAATCCAGTCATTTGTCACTCCGGTGGTATAGCCCGACTTACGGGGTAAAGTTTTCCCATCGAAGGGTTGTATATCACTGTAGTCCACGCAGGCAGACAGTAGAAGACAGCCTGCACAAAAGCAGAGGGTTTTGAATAATCCTGTATGTTTCATTTCTTTTTCTTTAAAGAGTTTATCACATCATCCAGCATGAACTCTACCTGTACCCATCCACGTGCTCCGGCTGTGGCAGGCACATTGAACATGGTGATCCCTGAGCCAAGTGTTTTAGGTACATAGTTGAAGAGATTGTCCATTCCCAACGTCAATTTCACCTTATTCCAAAAAGTCTGCGAAACGGATAAATTACAAAGTACATATTGTGGCAGGTCGCACCGAAAATAGGCATCATAGCTTTTATTCTCCTCCTTTACAAACACCCGGTCCTGTACATCAAACTTTTTCCCTCCCATATAAGAGGCACTGAACACAGCGTTCAATCGATAATTTTTCTTCATGTATTTGTAATCCATGCTTGCCGTAGCCGCATGGGGCGAGGTGGTATTCACCTGTATGCCTTTATTCTTACTTACATCTACAAAACTGTAAGTTCCATTCAGCGTCAGACAGTCCAGCACACTCCATCGTGCCAGCACTTCCAGTCCCAGCAGGCGTTGTTGGCTCAGGTTGGTATACTCAAAGTTGTACTGCATATCGTAAATACGCCATACACCTTCAATCTTATCACGAAAATAGTTACCGTATGCTGTTCCGGAAACAAACAAACGGTCGTTACTGTACTCCGCTCCGAGCGAGAAATAATTGTTTTTCTCCGGTCGCATATTTTCATTACCGCGGATCATGAACATTCCCAGATGATCCCAGTTGAAGAACAACTCCTTGATACTCGGTGAGCGATAACCCATCGAATAGTTGGCACGAAGGCTCCAATGCTTATCAGGCGAATATTTGGCTGCCACTTTGGGCATTCCCATGAAACCAAATGCTTTCGAGAAGTTAGTACGGATACCAGCAGATATCATCCACCGAGGATTGATGGTCCATTCATCTTGCAGAAAGTATTCTGTTTCTTTCAATGCACGCGTTTTCAGGTCATGGTTAGCATTGCCGGAGAAACGATCGGAAGTCAATTCATCCGACGTATGCTCCATACCCAATATTAAGCTGTGTCCGTTGAAGTAATTGCTCGTAACGGTCAAACGTGGCTGATAAATGCTACTTTCATAATCCTTCTGCCGCTTGTCGATACGTTCATGGCGTTTGAAGCGATCGTAAAAATCAGCGTGCAGACTTCCTGTCACACTAAACCAGTCTTTCACATGATAAGTCACTTTAGTCCCAGCTGTCCAATCTCGTGCCTGGCTGAACGTCATATCCTGTATCAAGTCATACGTGTTCATGAAAAAAGAACTGCCATAAACCAGCACCGACAGATTCGGATTCGGATTATAGTACAGTTTCTGCGATACCGTAATGTGCTCTTTGCCTTCGATACCCATGGGTGGACGGACAGCATTGCTGACCACAATTATGTCATGTGGCAAGAAGGGATTCGCTTCCTTTGTGTAAACTTTCTTGTCATTTTCCGCCTGATACATATAAAAGGCATCACTCTCGCTATACCATACGTCGGTCTGCGACGTGAATTTTCCGGCCTTGAATCCGGCAGATACCCAGCTTTGTAAGTTAGGGCGATCGGCATTTTGCTCAAACATGTAAAGGAAGTCCTTTGGTTGCGGATGCTTGTAATTGCGTTCATTCATCTGCCCATAACGTATTCCGGCATCTATCGAGAGAGGTTTGTCTGTTTTCTTGGTAATCAAATTAATGACTGCACCGGCTGCACGTGATCCGTAGAGGGTACTGCTCGCACCTTTTACTATCTCGACGCGATCTATGGCATGCAGGTTAAAACGTTCGTAATCCAAATTACCCGCCATGTCGCCTGTCATGCGCTCTCCGTCCATCAAAAACAACACGTGGCGTGCGTCCAACCCTTGCATGGAGATTTCATTACCGAACCCCACTTTCTGTATGTTAAGTCCAGGCGTTTCCTGCTGCAGTGCCTGTTGAAGATTACTATATCCGGCATCTACCAGTGCTTTGCCGCCAAGTACCTGTGTCGTAACCGGAGACATCTTGATGGGACGGGCTGTACGTGAACCTGTCACGACAACTTCATTTATTCCCAAGTCATCTTCTTTCATATAAATGACTTCTTCATCTTGTGTCCCTCCAATCTTCCCCGTCACAGGTACATAGCCGATATAAGTCACCTTATAATAGCAGATTCCCTTAGAAGGAAGCTTTAATTCAGCCTGTCCGGATGTATTCGTAATGGCATATTGGGGATTTCGCAAAGCTTCATTATCGGCATAGATTACATTGGCTGCGATAATGGGTTGTTCCGTGCCCTTCTCCAACACCTCTAACTTGACTTTTTGTTGTGCTGCCGTATGAACACATATCAGCAACATTAAGAATAGAATTGTAGTTACTCTTTTCATTCGTCGTTAAAAACATATTATGCAACGGAAGAAAGATTAGGCCTTTCCTTGGTCTTTCTTAGCCTCTTCCAAATCTTTCTCGTATTGTGCAAACTCTTCCTTAAAGCGATCGATACGGGTTTTATCGATTGTTTGCAAAAATGTTTCAGTGCGGACATTCATCATATTGTAATCTACAATAAACTCTATTTGGTTGGTATTCACGTTCAAATAACCATCTACTCTCGCTCCGCTCCCTTCTTGATTATCTTCGGCATCATCACCGGAAGTCGTAACATTACCATCTGTACCTACAAACTTAATCCATCCATCTCCGGGATATTCATCCTGTTCCCAACTGTTGAGCTGCATGATTTTCGTAGCACATTTGAAGCTAATGGCAAATGGCATAGCACCTACGCTGAAATCACTCAGGTTCAGTATCATCATACCGTCCTCACGCCAGGAAAAGTTAAATTTGGTTGGGCAACCACTCTTCAACAATGTCTTGTCCACACCATTCATTGTTGCTCTGGTAGAGAGTACGATATCTCCTGCAAGAATCTCTTTTGCCTTTTTAACGTATGTCTGGGAAGGTGGCTCCTGTGTTATCTTTTCATCGCTATCACACGCACTTAATCCGAGAATTGTTATCATAAAGAAGCAAATCAACATAAAAGTATCAAATCTTATTTTATTATACATTTCAGTTTTCTTTTTATATAGTTTATAAATGATTTTCTTTTATTGGTTTCTTCTACAGATACCTGTAGAAAGAAATAAAACATACTGCAAACCACTATCGAACTAAAGGAAGTTAGCAAAAGCAGGGCAGCTGGATTAAAGCAAGTCCCCCATACCTCTCCGATTGGATTACAATAAATAAATTATATAGGATAAGGAGTTAAGGGGTATTCACTAAAAACTCCTCCTTAACTCCTTTAGAACTTTAAATTAGTGTCAGGCAAAATATAATAATCTTACTATGATACACTTGCTGCTATTTTGTACCTACAAAATGCACAGATGCAGGGAAATTAGCTCCCAAGAATGTACCGGAAACGTCCAGTGTAAATTCTATTTGTTTAGAGCCACCATTATCCGTAATCTTTGCATCTCTCAAGTCGTCCAAATACAATTTGACCTTTATTCCCAACGGAAGCGACAAAGTGCCTGCTTCGTCCCCGTTGTAAGCTGTAATCTCGCCGGTTTCCTCATCTACTTCCACAGCCAAAGAAATAGTAATTGTACCCGGCATACTACCTATCTGCGGAAAATCACATTTCAAACGGCCACCCTCTATTTTATAAGTTGCAGCCCGTGATTCATAAGGCTTACCTTTCATTATGATATTATCCATCGTACCGCTATAAGTGCCTTCATAGTCACTTATAGCCAACACGTTGGTTATAGAGTTAGCACTCATCAACGGTGCAGCGAAAGAAGACTGCATAAATCCGAAACTTGCTGCAAAAAGAGCAATAAACAAAATACCTTTTTTCATAAAATTAAAGCATTAAATTAAACAAAAATTATAAACGTCTCCTAAGACTTCTTCTTAAGAGCTTTTCTCCAATTGTACCCATCATTCTTATTACAACTCATAGAGATACTAAATCCTAACTTTTCAACTCCCGTACCTTTAGTATAATATCTATCAAGAAACGTCTTTGTCGATTCTCTATTGAATGTACTTTCTGAACAACAAAAAGAAGTTGCAGACCTCCCTTCCGGAGAATAAAAAACAGTCAGCTCTGGATAAACGAGATTGAAATTTTCCGGTAAATTTCCAAAAATAAGATTCTTTACCATCTTCAGATTAGATATATCAAATGTTTCCAATGCATCCAAACATTCAAGATCTAAGAAGCACGTTTTCAGCTCATCTTTCTTTGGCAGTTTAATTTCTTTCAGCGAAGGACAATCATAAACGATCAAATAACTGCCTTTGGATTCCTCTGCTTCTATCTCCTTTTCACGCTGTCCCCAAATAGTGTGGGTTAAATCTAATGTGCTCAAACCGGCAACAGTTCCGATATTAAGTACAAAAAGACTTCCGGCATTCGACAAGTCCAAACTTCTCACATTCAGATTATTCAATACAAGATTGGTGACATATTTACCCAATTTGACAGAAGGCATGTTAGCACCACTTTGCGCAGCAGAATAAAGAGCGACTGCTGCACCTTCCCAATAAGGATTCTGTATAATGTATTGTATTCCCTCAAAGTTAGTCACTCCGGCATTAGCTTGAATAAGCAGAATCGTAGTCTTTTGAGCATATCCCAAATGCTTGCTAAGATCTATTTGGTCACCATTGAATAAATCAGAAAAATTGGCCTGTAAATAAGTACGCAAATTTTCATCTGGCACCTCCCTCAATGTGGTATACGTTTGTAAGGTTCCGCTCTCATCTTTTATCTTCATATCTATTTTCCCATTTGTTATAGCGTCCTTATTTTTAATATAGAAACGTACCAGATCCTTAATATTGTCTTTAGCTGTCCGGGGAAGGTAAAGTTTGGTAATATCATGCAAATTTGTTACTGTTTCATTACCATTTTCTTCTACTACAACGTTAACAAGATTATCATAATCATAAATATCATTACCGGTCAGATCAATTCCTGTAATCTGTTTAGGCAGTTTTGAAAAGTCGAATACAGGACCATAATCGTTATCTGACAATTTTACTTCTGTCAGATTGGGAAGAATATCAAGTTCCGACAAGTCAGAAAGTTTTGTTCCCGATAAATCTAAAGTAGTAGTAGTATTAGCTAAACCATCCAACAGTAAGTTACCCTGTTCATTAAATTGGTATCCTTTCTGTTGCAAAATTGTCTTCAACTCACTATTCTTCATAGTCGTTTGGCTATATGACGGTGTATTGTCGTCATTGCACGACATTAAACACAGGCCCATTGTAAGAGCACTCAAACCGAGATAGTTTCTCAAATTGTTCATTTCATTACACTATTTATAATATATATTTTAATAGTTGCAAATTTACTGTAGGCAATTATACCTGACAATACCTATTAATCGGTAAATTAAATAGAAATGAAGAGGTGATTCCCCTATAACTGTCTATTAAAACGATACTTAAAAGATACAATGAAATAACTGCCGATCTGCTGAGTATATCGTTCGGACAATCCATGGGATGTAACGTTACGGCTATAGCTCTTTTTCTGACTGAGAATATCCGCCCAATACACAGAAAGTTCAGCTTTCTTATATTTAAGAAAACTCCATGACAAGTGGAGGTTCCAAACTACTTCGTTATCCTCACTTCTATTGATATTGGTACCGTTGCGAAACGTATGGGTTGTCTCACTTTTCAAACGTATATTACCCGGAAAAACGGCGTAAGCGGTCAATCCGAAAGAATAATCACGAATATAATTGTTTGTTTCCCTTAAAAGATTCGTAGAATGGCGGAATCGCCAGTCACCGCTCAAATCAAAACCTCCCCATTTAGGTTGGTAGCCTACACGTAGACCGGCATTATACAGTCGATTATGGGTAACGCTACGTTCGGGCTGTTCTCGTTGTCCATCGTTTACAAGACTCACGCTTTGGATAAATGAAGTACCGGTACGTGCAGACAAATTGAAGTAATGATTAATACGCTTTTGATAACGCATGGCAGCTTTTATATTCCAATTCCCGTTGACATTCACAGGACGGCTCTCAATACCTCCTGTCTGACTGTCATATATCACAGCCCTCGTCACATTGTTCAACATGCTCGTCCAATTCACGTCACCGCTTAGCCCGGTTTTCGTATCCCGAACTTCAAGCCTTACCTTTTGGGTGTATGAAGATTTTAGATCGGGATTCCCACGAATGATATTCAAAGGGTCACTGTTGTTTGTTAGCGTAAGCAATTCTGCCAGTCCCGGTTGTTGAGTATTCCCTTCATAACTTAGTTGCACCCATGTCTTTCTTTTGCGCCATAAGATGGTAAGAGTGGGATGATAGTTTACAGAATATCTCAATGTATCAGCCTGTGTCCACCCTGTCTTTTGGTCAAGAGTTTGTCGTTTGGGTGTAACGGACAAACCGGTAGTAATCTCCCACGTTTTATCAGTATAATTAAGATTAAGGGAAACTCCATGTGCCATCGTATGACTACGACTTTTGTTACTCAAACTATCGGTATATTCCACTTCGTAACCTTTCGGAAAATTACCGGTAGGTGTATGTTCTTCACCGTCTATCACAGGAGAAAGAACGTAAGTGTTACGGTCACGACTTTGGTTATCCAATTTAAATATGTATGACAACTGCGCCCTCAAGTTCTTGCGAAGTATTTGCGTCAGTATTAGTCCCAACTTAATAGTACGGTTTCTGTTCGGACTTTCTTGATATTGGTTACGGTAGAGTATGGAGTCATTGCCCTTTACATTCTGTAACTGATAATAGGTAGTGGATGATAAAGAGAAAGCTTTATTGTTGCCTCGTTCCTCCGAATATTGAACGGTCAGTCCCAAACTTGTACCTTTTGCATTCAGTCGTCGGGTAATGTCAGCACCGATAGAATATAGTCGGTTAATGCTTGATGACCTCGAAGTCATACAGATGTCATTCACCCGTATACTATCCTCAATTTGCTCACTCGCATCTCTATTAAAGGGACTTGTTACATCTAACTTTGGATCTGCATTATAAGTAGCTTGCCTGTTACTATCATCATTAATACCTTTTAGAGCATTAAAACTTCCCGAAATATTAAGCAAGGTCTTTTTGTCAATGTTCCATCTCGCACTTAACATGGCACTTATCATACAATTCGTATGATAACCATTATCGGTCGCATACCGATAACGGTTTCCTGTCATCAGGTATTGCTCATAATAGGAAGTCCCGTTAATACCATTAATCGCATTGTTGTACATGATATTCCCATTGATATGTACTGTTTCTCCAAACTTCTTCAAGAAATTGACCGCTATGTTGTCTTGACGATTCTTTTTATTCTCAGTGGTTATATCACGATTACCACTTTTGGCAATAACGGACAGGTTTTCTCCATCAGCTTTGAAAAAGTTGCTTATTAACTCTGCCTCTTTCTTTTTCTTATTTCCCTTTCCCACAGCAACCGAAGTTATCAGCGTACCATTAAGCTCTTTTTTGGTTTGCAAATCGAGCACATAGTTTTCATCAACAGTCCTGACTCCGGTAAACTTTTCCATCTCACTACGCTTATCATAGACCTTTATCCTACTTATTAAATCGGCCGGCAAGTTTTCTAATGCCAATACATGATTCCCTGAAAAAAAAGCCTCACCATTCACATTGATTTCGCTAATGACAAGACCGTTGTATGATAAGGATTTACTTCGGTCGTCGTATTCCAGTCCCGGAATCTTTCTCACTAACTCCTCCAGATTTGAGCCTTCTGGAGTCCGGTAGGCATCAGCATTAATTACGGTCGTATCCCCTGCCATATCTATCTCTTTGACGGGAGCAGTCACCAGCACTTCGGCCAGTTTGATACCACTTTCCATCAGAATATGTCCACAATCAATATCCATCATATGCGGATCTAACTTCCGAAAGATAGTTGACATACCGATATAAGATATCCGCAACAAGTATTCCATTCGCTTTTGTGGTATAAACTCCAACTTGAAGCTCCCATTTGCATCACTCGCCATCCCCTTTACAAAAGCGGAATCCTTTCCTTCCAAAACGACCACGCTTGCATAAGGCAAACTTCTCTCTATCGAATCTTCGGAAAGAACGCAAACATGTCCTTTGACTATTTTCACCTGCTGAGCGGACAGGGTAGCTGAAAATAGCCATAAAAAGCATAAAAGTATGTTCATTCGTATATTCATTCCGAAGAAAACTAAACAGACGCAAAATTAGACAGTTTTCATTGGCTGCTCAATACCTTAAAATAGGTAATATGCCGATAATGCTTTACTATCCTTTTCAAAAAGGACTAATAATTCACGCTAGGAATGGAAATTCTTATCATGGCACTAAATCTGTAGCTTATTTCATCTAAAAAATTCAAATCGAAAAGAATCGGTCTGCATGCGGCACGTGATAAAGGAAAACAGAAACGATATCTGGGTATAAACATCATGGGTATAAACATCATGGGTATAAATACACATTCTATCGAAATGAAGAATAGGAAATCCACTTAAAAGCATCAACATATGAGGCAATATTATCAATATCATCTAACATATTTATGGTATTTTTCATATAAATCCTAAAAAAAAGCAATGAAATGTGTTTGTTATGTGTCTTAGAATAATAGTTTTGCGAAATGTAGAAGTTCTTATTTTAATCAAAACCTATATTATTATGAAGAAATTTAAAATTTATAGAGATAATCAGCATATGGACGAATTCTTTCTAAAAAAGGGATTTGTCAAGTGATATTGCCAGCATAAGATATTTACTATTGCTGAGCATGCTATGGATATGAATAGCATACAACTCCATAGATGATTAAATTGTTGTGCATTTCTCGTGACAACCATTCATATACACTCAATACCTGTTCCTACTATACCTAATATTTTATCCATTATAAATTATTTATTCCGAACCATAACAAACAATTGGTTCTATGTTTAATTTAAACATTAATTTTATGAAAAAACAATTAGTAATTTTCATTCTGCTAGGAATTATTGCAATTCCTTCGTCAGTAAAAGCACAGAAACTAAAAGTTAGTTTAAGTGCCGGTCTATCCAAAAGCATTTTGAATAGCGATGTTTCTAATTTGGTCAATACACGTTATGATACCAAAACAGGTGTTGCAACAAGGGTAAATCTTGAATATAATTTTTTTAAAGATTTTATAGTAGGAACAGGACTGGGATTCATACAAAAGAATTATGAATACAAAAAGACGGATAATATTACAGGAACACATACACTGTATAAAAACAACTTTATGGATATACCGTTAAATGTAGGCTTGTATCTTTTTAATAACCCTCATAAAGAAAATGGTATATGGCTAAAAGTTCAAGGTGGCGTCTTCTATGAGTACTTCACAAGAATGCATCGGAAAGGCGAATATCCAATCTTTGCACAATTACAAGAAGATGGTTCCTACATCAAAGCTCAGGTAAATGAAACATACGATTTTAAAAGAAATGAAAACAACTTGAAAAGAAACCTATTCGGGATAGAGGGGACAGGAGAAGTTGGCTATTCTTTCAATAGGATCGACGTTTTTGCTTCATATACCTATCAGTATGGTCTTACCGATATATACAAAGCAAAAACTTCTTCTAATCGTAAATCAAAAAGAATCTCAAACATCATATCGTTAGGCGTTGCCTATAAATTTTAAAATTATAGATTATGAAAGCTAAAAAATATAATTGGACATTACGTCATTCCTTTCTTTTATTTCTTGTGATCTTTATCTCCAGCAGCTGCGTTGAAGATGTTACAGAATCAACCAAAGAACCAACACGGTATACAGCAAACGATATAAAATCATATTCTGACCTGTTTGATGTGTTTTGGAATACAATGAATCAAAAATATAATTATTTTTACGAGCAGAGCAGTTTTAATTGGGAAACGGTATATAATGAATATGCTCCGAAATTCAAAAAATTGAAAACGTTCAACAGAGATAAGCAGTATAGCAAAGCGGAAATCTCAGAAGATTGTAATAAAGCGATAGAATATTTTACAGAAATCATAGATCCCATCATAGACAGGCACTTCTATGTAAAGATTTCACTTCCTGTATCGCATAGTTTTATCAGAAATGTCTACTTTCATGGTGGTATGAAGAGTAAAGAAAAGATATATACCTACCCTTTTGAACTCAAGTATGAATACATGAGATCTAAAATACAATCTGAAACAGGAGTATTCGGACAGGCCAACGATATGTTAGGTGGTTTCTTATCAGACAATCCTGACATATATTACTTCAGCTTTAAATCATTTACAATAAGTAATCATTATATATTGTCATTTGGCAGCGAATACTTGGTTATAGACGATAAAAGTCCGTACTATTTAACAGAAAAAGAGATCAGAGATACTGTCGAAGCGAATAAAATTAAAGACCCCGCAGTAAAAAGTGCTCTAATTGAGAAATCGATAGAATACATGAATAAGTTTAACTCCTTCATGAGGTCTGAAATCGCACAAGATGCAATAAAAAAAATAGCGGATTTTAATCAATCAGAAAATCCAGACAATAGTTTTATTGAGGCATTATCCAAAGCAAAAGAAAATGCGCCTGATATAAATATTGAATTATCACAGTTAAGTGGTTTGAAAGAATTTAGATTAAATCCTAATTATACTACATGGTTTAAACAGCGCTCAACCGAACATTTACAATTAGCATGTGAATATACCGTCTTTCTATCAAACATAGATAATGTCATCAACAATCAATATAAAATAGATTTCTATAGAAACTTTTTGGTACCCCTCAAAGTTGGAAAAATAAAAAAGATAATACTGGATCTTAGAGGAAATGGGGGCGGTATGGTACTTGATGCAAGAACATTTACAGATCGTTTTATCACTAAAGATGCTATATTTGGTTACCAAAGATTTAAGGAAGATAACAATCCATTCAGTTATACCCCATGGACACCTTGCATGACAAAAACAACAGGCATTGGGATAAAAAAGGAAATACCGATAGTTATTCTTTTAGATAACAATAGTGCTAGTATGTCCGAAATCAGCACTTTAATGTTAAAAAGCCAAGGAAAACATGTCACAGTCGTAGGAGGCTATAGCGCTGGTGCAACTGCTGGATTGGGAGATTCGGATCAATTCAACGGAGGAATAAGAGGAAAGGTTAGTGACTATTTAGAGTTTTATATGCCTTTACTTGCAATGCAGGATGCAACCCATACTGTAATAGAAGGAATAGGTATCAAACCGGACCTACTAGTAGACCCACTAACAGAAGATGAAGTTCGTGAAATGGCTCTTTCACCTTTTACTCATATTGATCGTACATTAAAACAGGCAATAGAAGTCTTGAGCAATAATTAACACTTCTTTTTACAACTAAAACCGATGAGGTTCGAAAACCTACTAGATATTGGTTACCGCATTGATATTCCAATCACGATGTACTCTATTCTGTATACATCTATTGATAGAATATCAAGCGGTAATTTATTAAAAAGTGTGATTTTTTGTAGTCCTGCAGAAACTTATCGTTCATGCAGGACTTCCTAAACCATATCACATATCAGACGTCATACCCCATATAATAACATATAAAAACGCTCCTATTATGCCACCAATAAACATTTCCGGCAATGGATCATAATTTAAAAAACACTCCTCATTTCCACAGCGAGAAATAAAAATCCAAAAACAAGTCCCTGCTATAATCCCTAAAACAGTAGACAAAATAAACAGCCATTTGGCAGACAGACCTCTCCAATTTTGAGAATATGGCTTTTTTAGTTTTCTCATAGGTCGTTTTTTTAGAGTTCAACAGCAGACAAATCTGCCAAAGCCTTTTCAAAATCACGCTCGGCAGCCAACGTCTGATTAACTGTGTCATAATACAGGCCTATCTCAACGATATAGTTTAACAAGGATATCTCACCCACATCCAGTGCTTTCATCAGTAACGCGGTATTATTGAGTGCCTTTAGGGACTCACGATAGGCAATGGCTGTCTGCTGGAGACCACTGGCACGCATATATAAATTCCGGAGCCTGTCATAGAACTGCTGTTTGCTATCCTGCTCTCTGGCCTGTGCCGCCACAACACCGGCTTTGGCCTGCTTCACCCGATTCTTATTCTCCCATAAAGGGATGGAAATCCCCACACTTATTCCCTGATATTTTTGTCCAAGGGTCCTTTCCAGCGAATAACCGGCTGAAAATTTCGGAAGTGTCATGGCCTTACCGAGCTTAACCTGCTCCTTACTGACCTCTATCTGTTGCTTTACATATTGCAGTAGCGGATTCTTTTGTTGAGCCGACAGATACCAGTCTTCAAAATTGACAGGCAGCGAAGCCGGAGAATAATTGCTCGCCTCAAAAATCACATCCATACCACCATTCAATCGTTTGAGTTCGGAAAGAAGAGCGTTCCTCTCCACTTCTATTCTTGACATCTCCCCTTGCACGGTGGAAAGATTCAACTGAACCTTATTGTACTCCAGAATACTGGCGTCTCCACGATCCAGTCGTTGTCGATAAGCATCGGCTATGGCTTGTGCATGTCGTAACCGGACTTTAAGTTCTTTTTTCAAACCATTATAATAAACCAGATCGATGCAATATTGCTTCGCCTCCAAAAGCAGGTTAATTCTTTCAGAAGCATACTGAAGTTCTACCAGCTTATTCTGGTTGCCGGCCAAGCGACTTCGCATCCCGGTAAGGGTCGGAATGTCAAAAGTCTGTTTGATACTGAAATCCTGGCGATTACCGATCTTTCCGGGATTTCCCCAAAGATAACCAAACTCTACATCAGGGTCGGACAAGTATATACCTGTCTTATTCCCCAATTTCTGAGCGTTTGTTTCTTCTCTCAATGCTTTCAGGGTTGAATTATTCTCCTCAATGGAGAAAAGTATGCTGCCTATGTTTTCTTGGGCGACAAGTGACACACTTGCCAGCAACGCCATTATTAATATAATTGTTCTCATTTTAGTCTTCAGTTAGTTCAATTGTTTCAATTTTCTTTTCTTGTTTACGACTGATATACAGGTACATAATAGGAATAATAAATCCATTGAGGATAGTTGAACTCAAAAGTCCTCCCAAGATAACTTTGGCCATAGGACTTTGAATTTCATTACCGGGCAGTTCACCTCCCAATGCCAGCGGTATCAATGCCAATCCGGAAGACAAAGCTGTCATCAGAATCGGATTCAGACGGTCCAGAGAACCGTGCAGGATACTGTCATTCACAGACATTCCGGAAGCTCTCAGGCTGTTATACCTGTCTATCAACAGCATACCGTTACGGGTTGCAATACCAAAAAGAGAAATAAACCCGATAATGGCCGGGATACTCAATATACCGGATGTGAAATAGATACTGAACACACCTCCAATCAGTGCAAGTGGCAGATTCAGCAGGATTACCAATGACTGAGTCGCACTCTTGAACTCTTTGAACAAGAGCAGGAAAATAACCAGGATAGAGAAAATGGAAGTGATAGTAATAATACGCGAAGCAGCCTGCTCACTTTCAAACTGTCCGCCATATTCAATATGATATCCTTCGGGTAATTGTATCTCACTGTCAACTTTCGACTGAATATCATTTACTACTCCCCGTAAATCACGACCGGCAACATTGGCTGAAATAACAATCTTACGAGCCACATTCTCACGGCTAATCGTATTAGGCCCCATCGATGATGTCACATTGGCAATATTTTCCAACGGCACTTTACGACCATTGGCGTCCACGATCAGCTTGCGTATTCTCTCGGCACTAGCACGACTGGCATCATTCACCTTCAGTGTCAAATCAAAAGACCTATTTTCCTCGTATACCTGAGACACTGCCTCACCTCCCAGCATGACATTTACAATATCACCAAACTGAGGAAGTGTAACGCCATATTTAGCCAACATCTCCCGTTTGGGCTCGATCTTTAACTGTGGACGTTCTACCTGCTGCTCCACATTCAGGTCGGCTACACCTTCAATATCCTGAATCGAATTTTTTATCTGGTTTCCGATTTCATACATCCTGTTCAAGTCCGTACCAAACAACTTTATGGCGATATTAGCTCTCGATCCGGACAACATAGCATTGATACGGTGTGTAATAGGTGCACCAATCTCAATATTCACACCCGGAATAACCTTTATTTTCTCCCGGATTTCTGTCAGAACTTCATCCTTTGAACGCTTGTCGAGTATAAACGGCGCCTCTATTTCGGAAGTGTTCACACCCAAGGCATGCTCATCCAGTTCTGCACGTCCGGTCTTTCGTCCTACAGTCTGTACCTCCGGTACCGAGAGAAGTATATCTTCGGCCATCCGGCCTATCTTATCAGACTCTTCCAGAGAAATACCGGGCAAAGTACTGATGCTCACGGTGAACGAGCCTTCATTGAAAGGCGGAAGAAAACTACGTCCAAAGGAAGCCATCATCACCAACGAAACAATCAAAATGGCTCCGATAGCTCCCAAAACCACTTTCTTATGGCATAACGTCCACCGCAAAGCCATCCCATAACCGGATTTCAACTTACGAACCAAATAAGGGTCATGTTCCTCACCATTGTTCTTTGGTTTATTCAGCAGGTAACTGCATAAAACCGGTGTAAGGGTCAGAGCAACCACAGTGGAAGCAAAAAGTGAAATAACGAAAGTAATGCCCAATGGTGCCAACATCCTGCCTTCCATTCCGGAAAGGAAGAAAAGAGGAACAAAACTGGCTACAATAATCAGAGTGGAGTTTAAGATAGGCATACGTACTTCCTTGGAGGCCTCAAAGACAACTGTCAGAACATTTTTTTGTTCCTCTTTAGGTTTTTGCCTGTTCTCCCGCAAGCGTTTGAATACATTCTCCACATCCACAATTGCATCATCCACCAAAGAACCGATAGCAATGGCAATACCACCCAGACTCATCGTATTGATGGTAAGCCCCAAAGCCTTCAGGGTAAGAATAGCTACAATAACCGAAAGCGGTATGGTAATCAATGAAATAACGGTAGTACGTATATTCATCAGGAATAAGAGCAGTACAATAATTACAAAGATACCGCCTTCATATAAAGACTTCTGAACATTATCAATCGAATTATTAATAAAACGGGATTGACGGAAAATATCGGTAGTAACCTTCACATCTTTAGGTAATACCTTTTGCAAATCCTCCAAAGACTTATCCAACTTACCGGTCAGATCAAGGGTACTTGTGTTGGGTTGCTTGGTGACAGTCAACAATATACCGGCTTTACCGCGTTCGGAAGCCAGTCCCATCTTGGGAGCCTTAGCACCGGTTTTAACCTCAGCAATATTCTCCAGTGTAATGGGCACTTCATCAACATTCTTAATTACAGCCTTACGAAGGGCCTCCACCTTATTAGTGGATAATACGCCACGAACAATAAATTCATTTCCAAATTCATACAAAACACCACCGGCGGCATTCTGATTCATATCTTTCACTACGTCTATGACCTCGTTCAAGCCGATTCCATAATGTTTCATCTTACCCGGATCAAGTAATATCTGGTACTCTTTAATATCACCCCCTAAAACTGTTACCTGGGCTACACCGCCAGTAGACAACAAACGGGGACGGATAGTCCAGTCTGCCATCGTTCGCAAATCCTGTAGGGATACACTATCGGAGGTCAAACCGATAATAAGCAACTCTCCCAGAATGGAGGACTGTGGACCCAAGGTTGGCTTACCCACATTGGAAGGCAAGGCGTCACCCAACACAGCCAACTTCTCGGAGACTATCTGACGGGCACGATAAATATCCGTACCCCAATTAAATTCGACCCATACAATAGAAAAACCTGTAGTAGAAGAAGAACGCACACGACGTACGTCAGTGGCACCATTTACAGCGGTTTCTACCGGAAAAGTCACCAGACGCTCCACCTCTTCAGGAGCCATCCCTTTAGCCTCCGTCATCACAACAACAGTAGGGGCATTCAGATCCGGGAAAACATCCACTTCCATATTCACAGCAGTATAAGTTCCCGCAATAATCAACAATAGAGCCCCTATCAGAACAACAATACGGTTGTTCAGAGAGAATTTTATAATTTTATTCAACATGATTTCTTCCTTTTATAATTAATGACTATGCCCTTCGGGCAACACCGATGAACTAGAAGCCAGCTTTACCTGATAAGCACCTTTAACGACCACTCTCTCACCCTCTTTCAAGCCAGAAAGTATTCTCACGTTTTTACCGTCACTCTCTCCGATACCGACTTCACGCTTCACGAACTCCTCCTCTGCTATTTGCAGGTAGACAAAATAGATACCCTGTTCTTCCGTCAATGCAGTAACAGGAATGGAAAATACGTTATTTTGGGGAGTGGTGAGCAGGTATACCTCTACATAAGAACCGGGAATGAAATCACCGATATTATCGAATTCAAAAGTAATCGGGATATAGAAAGAAGATTCAGCAGCGGCTTTGCCAAAGGATAATAAACGCCCGTGAAGATCTTCCAACCTATAAACCTTGTTATTGTAGGATACCATGAAGTTGGCTCCCCTGATTTTTTTAAGTTCATTGAAATAGTTTTCTGAAACATCGGCTCGCAGTTGCAATCTCCGGTTCTTGGAAATTGTAGCAACAGGCTGTCCGACAGTCACGTATTCCCCCTGACTCACCAGCCTGTTTTTGACATATCCACTGATGGGAGAAGTAACTTTTACCCCGGAAACAGTTACATTGGCAGCTTGGGCTTCATAAGCAGTTCTGGCATTTTCATATTTCATACGAGTCTGTTCGAACTCTTTAGCGGAAATAATCTTATCCTTTACCAGACCTTCTGCACGCTGATACTCTTTCAAGGCAGTTTCATAGGCAATCTTGGCTTTTGCCACCGGATCTCCTTCATAAAGATTTTTAGCTGAAATGGTTACAATAGTACTTCCCACACCAACAGTTGCTCCTTCGATGATGTTTTGTCCGGGAAAAGATACGACACCATTGGTCGTGGCGACAATAGTTTCTTCATCTCCTTGGGCTGCCTGTATCTGTCCGCTGGTTCTGATTACCTGTGCAAAAGATCCGGGTACCACATTATATATCTCCAACCCGATAGCTTCCGCCTGTTGCCGAGTGAAAATGATTTCGTCCTCATGTCCCTTGCCGGAGTTCTCTATTTCACTATGGTTGTCTCCATCACTTTCCCGATGATCATGACCGTCGTCATTCCGGTGAACCTCTGTGGAAGAGGCCGAGCGGGTGTCACTCTGTTTCGAATCGCAAGATATCAGGGAGATTGAAGTGGCTGCAGCCAGTATAATAAATATATATATTTTCATTTTTGTTATATTTTAAAATTGAATTGAAAAGGAAGGACAACCTTGCCAACCATTGTAAAACAACGCAAAGACAAGGCTACTCCCCATTTTTTTGTTTGAGAGTTTCCTCTGTAATACAGAATAGTGCCAATAAACAACACGAATACTCAGAATACCCATTCCGGCATCTGCAAGCATATCACCGAACTAATAATCGTTGCCCCCAAGAAGCCCTGTTCAGGCAGCAATGGTCTATCTGAAAGGGAAAATATCGTCTATCCAAAATTTCGATTTCACATTGATTGACAACCTCATATTTTGTTCCATAATTGATTAGCCAAGAAAGTTTTAACCGTGCCATAAACAGTCAGAGCACATATCCCTGTCATTACCGATTCTGGTTCGTTTGGGCTTTCTCCCAAAGTGGTGAAATCTAATTATCAAAAGATAAATATTGGAGGTAACTGATTACAGTTACCGAAAAGAATAGCAGATATTACAGTATTATAAACCTTGCAATAAATACTTAAGAGAAAAAACAGGGAGGAGCACGCAATCCGCTGCTCTCACCCAGCACTACGGACGTATAAGAGACAACATACCTATCGTATGTGTTTTCAGGGATTGGTATATCGAAATGAATAGTCAGAATGTCAGCAAACAGATATAGAACCGGCAAGTGAATATTCATCAGGCTTCCATCATGCAGATTACTTTTATCAACGCTGGAAGGAAAAATATAACCAGCTTGTGATACACAGGTGTTTTCATTATATGCATCTTGCTTCGCCTCATGATCCGTATGCCCATCATTGTAGATATCGTCTTGTTCACATAATTCCATCACCGTACACATCATCTCTTTATGATGGTGATGCGGAATAGCGGAAAGCACTATTAAGAATAGTGTCGCTATGGCAAGTGGATATACGAAAAAGATACGCTTCATCTGTTTGGTTTTTACTTTCGGGACAAAAATAGAGTATATTTCTTGCAACCAAGTTGCAAACATGTTACAATGTTATTTTTCTCTTTTTTTTGTTCTAAACCCCGTTTGTTATAGAACCTATTATTTTAACTTCACAAACAGATTCATATTAATATATCAAGTTACTCAAAGGCCATTTGGTGGTAAGTTTTCTTTTACTCATGGAATCTAATTCAGTTTTCGGAAGTGTAAACCCTCGTTTATAGTTGACAAAAAAGTAGGTATCCCAGCTTTCGCCTGAAGAATCCATCCGTGAAGTGAAGAAGCGTATTTCATACTAAACCATCTGAAAATCAATATCTTTAAAAAGTAAGATTTCTGTCTTCAAAAGCTTTCTTTTAACATAGAGTTAAAGCTTGTTCTTTGGATGTGAATAAGAAGTTCTTTAAATGCAAAAAACTTGTTATTTGCGCACAAGAACCTGACAACCTGCAAAAGGCGTTAACAATGTTAATTGAAAAAAGGTATAAGGATGAAGATACCGGTTCAGACGGCGTAAACTCACTTCCGAAACTTAAGTTATCTTATTCAGCCGGTGTCTGTTTTTTCTTATTAAAGCAAGCAAAAAGGACAATTATCAACTTGAAAATAAAGAAATAAAGAATTTACCACCAAATTTAAAGAAGAACCGAAAAATAGACAATCAACACTTTTTTATCCCCGGAAGGTTCGACAGGTTCTTCCGGTTTTTCAACCGGAGATGTACTTGGCAAATCCGTTTAGGGTTCACCCGCGGAACAGCCTGTAACGGGCAACACAAGCCATACAAAGAAAAATAAGAGTTTCGTTTTCATATCTGCTATTTTTAAGTTATTCCTTTGATACAAAGGTAAAAGCAAAGCCCCGCAACGTCTTTGCTGCGAGGCTCAATTTGTTTTGTCAGGAAGTTCACTACCTTTTTTCTTGATTATTCAGTACCGGACTGAATGTGACTTAATTCACTTATCTGTTTCTTCACTCCATTGTTTACCGAAACTCGTCTGTTCCGTTTCCACACACCCACGATGTCCGTGTACTTTACATTCATCCAACGCTGATTGTAGCTGCCGGAATTCATCATCGGAAAGCGTGACATTCCAAGCTCCCAGATTCTCCAGAATCCTTTCCTGATTCTTGGAACCGGGAATAGGTACGACATTGGGATATTTATGGAGCATCCACGCAAGCGATATCTGGGCGTTGGTAGCATGTTTCTCCACAGCGAACTGATGTAGCAAATCGAGTATGGGCTGGTTGGCCTCGATATTCTCTTTCGATAATTGGGGGACGAATTTCCGCACGTCATCGAAGCCGAACTGATCCTGTGGCGTTACCTTGCCCGAAAGGAATCCGCTTGCAATCGGCGAGAACGGTACGACTCCGATTCCTTTTTCAAGGCATACCGGAAAAATCTCCGTTTCGCAATCGCGTTCCACCATCGAATAGATGTTCTGGACGGCGGATAATGGAGTAATCTTATGTGCCGCCCGTATCTGGTCGGCCGATACTTGCGACAATCCCCAACCACGTATCAGTCCTTCCTGAATAAGCCGTCCCATGACGGTTGCCACATCCTCAAGCCGGACTGCCTCACTGATACGGTGCAGGTAATACAGGTCGATATAATCCGTACGAAGTCTGCTCATGGAATCTTCAAGATGCCGGCGTACCTCCCGGTAGAGATTCGTCTCGTCCGGTTTCGAGAGTTCACCAATATGAAATTTGGTGGCGAGCACCACCTTCTTACGGAACGGTTCAATCGTCTTACCCACCAATTCCTCGTTATGTCCGGCGTAGAATTGTTCTTTGCCATAGGCTTCCGCCGTATCGAAATGCGTGCAGCCGTAGTCGTATGCCCCGCGGATGGCTTCTATGGCATACGCTTCGGGTGGCACTTGCCCGTAACCGTGGCTGAATCCCATACATCCCATTCCTATCGGAGATACTTCCAGCTGTCCTAATTTCCTTTTATCCATACTATTATTTTTTTAGAGTGAGATTATTATTGAATTACTTTATTTCCTTATTTTTAACCACTTCCCATAAGTCAGCATCCGCCAGCCCCATTCCAGAGGCCCAAAGCGGAAATAGGAGAGCCATAAGGCACTGAATGCCATCTGGACAAGAAAGACGTAGAAAGCTATGGATTCTGTTCCTGTCAATCCAATGCCGGCCCCCAGTCCGAAGCCGATACCGTAGAAGAGAACCATGCCCCATACCGACTGTCCCACGTAATTAGTCAGTGCCATTCTCCCCGGAGCGGCAAGACAGCGCCACAAGCGCCACTCTCTACCATGCAGGTACAGGAGACAGATAGCGGAAACGTATGCAAAACCTAAAGGATAGACACTTGCCGTATAGATGGCGGTGTGTGCAGTCGTTCCGAAAGGATGCCCGTTTACCGCACTCCAGGCATAGAGAACGGATAGGGGAAGTCCCAGCAGAAAACCGTATGTCACCGTTTTTTTCAGTAGTACCCGATTGGCCTCAAGATCGGCGTATATTTGCTTTCGTCCGATGTAGAAGCCCAATAAGAACAATCCCAATACCTTAAAATAGCGATTGCCGTCGATAAATTCCTGCAAGCGCACCCATGCACCTTGTACCAGGAATTGAAAGACCCCTCCGTAGTTTTCCGCGTCGCGTAGCCAGATTCCGAAGTTATATTCCGTTATACCATATAAATTGCAATAGTGCTGTTGCATTCGCACTGCGGGAGCCGACCGGGACACTCCGAATGTACCGGCCAACCAATCAATCAGAATAGGAAGTAGCAATAAGACAGCGGAAGTCCCCAGCAACACTCTGTCCGAAACATGCCGGAAAAGAGGGAGCAACATGCCCAATAAGGCATACAACAACAAGATGTCCCCACTCCAGATAAACATCAGATGCAGAAAACCAATGGCGGCCAGAACAATCATCCGCCGGTAAAAAATACGGAATCCGTCCGTTCCCTTTTTAGCCGCGTTGCTGATTATGATTGAGAATCCGATACCGAACAGCAGCGAGAATATGGTGTAGAACTTACCGTCTACAAAAAGGTATTGAAGGAAGCGAATTACCTTATCTATTTCCGCCGTAGGCATAGCCTCCGTAGTTTCCGGTTTTTGAAAAGTGTAAAGCGAGAATTCCGGAAAGTTGGCAAGGCAGATTCCCAGCAATGCAAATCCTCTTAGAGCATCGAGGATGACATGGCGTTCCGAGGCCTTCACGGGTGCCATGTCTTTTATGTCTATTTCCTTATTCATTGATTCTTTCTTTTACCGGATTCTCACAAGCATGAGTGGAGAAAATTCCTACCAAATTTTACTAAAATTTTAAAGCCTATTTCTCCTTTAAGGCATTCTTAAAGAAAGCATCTATCTTGTCGAACGGAATCACGTTGAGATTATCGTATAAATCGACATGGTTGGCTCCGGGTATAATCAACAGTTCCTTGTTACTACCCGTCAGCCGTTTGTAGGCATCCTCGCTGAAATAGCGGGAATGAGCTTTTTCTCCATGAATCATCAACACGGCACTGCGGATTTCGCTGATATAGGTGAGCAACGGCATATTGATGAATGACAATACGCTGGTTTTCGTGATTCCCTCGTTGGAGTTCGGTGAACGGCGATGGTAGCCTCGTTCCGTCTTGTAGTAGTCGTGATACTCCTTGACGAATTGCGGAGTATCGTCCGTTACGGGGTCAAGTACGCCACCGTCGCGTACATAGCTGTCATCACGATAATCCTCAGTACGCTGTGCGTTGAGTTGTTCGCGCAATTTGTAACGGTCATCGGAGCTCATGGCGTCGAAATACCCGTTGGCATTTACCCGGCTCATATCATACATAGTGGATGTTACCGTCGCTTTGATACGAGGGTCATTGGCCGCAGCATTAAGTGCAAACCCGCCCCAACCGCAGATGCCTAAGATTCCGATACGTTCCGGACCGACGTCCGCACGGGATGTCAGATAATCGACTGCCGCGCTGAAATCCTCCGTACTGATTTCGGGTGACGTAAGATAGCGAGGTGTACCACCACTTTCGCCGTAATAGGAGGGATCGAAAGCAATGGTCAGAAAGCCTCGTTCGGCAAGTGTCTGGGCATAACGGCCTGACACTTGTTCTTTCACCGCACCGTAAGGGCCACTGACGGCAATGGCTGCCAGACGTCCTTGCGTATTTTTCGGCTTGTAAAGGTCTGCGGCAAGCGTGATGCCGTAACGGTTGTGAAACGTGATTTTCGTATGTTCCACCTTATCGCTCTGCGGAAAGGTCTTATCCCATTCCTGCGTCAATTTCAATGCTTCCATATCGGTTGAATTTATATATTTTGCTGTTGTCGTTTCTTCTGCCATGACATTCTCAAAGATCAGGAACGTCAATATGGCGATTGCTTGTAACTTCATAGCCGTATTATTTTATTTTATAGCGGAGCCAGACAATATCTGTTTCCCATTGTTCCACACTCTCTAATTTCAGCTTGTACGGGTTACATTCCATACGGGAAATTCCATCGAAAACCGCCGTCTGTCCCTTGCGACCGTCGATACCCGGGGCTACCATAATACTCACTTCGTCAATCAGTCCGGCCTCCAGGAAACCGCCACAGATATGCCCTCCCCCGACAATCGCCAAGCGTTCGACGCCGAAATGTTCGTGAAGCAACTCCATCGCTTCCGGCAAGTCAATGCGTTCCGTACCAGCGGCAATCCACGAAATACCCAATGTGCGCAGCGTTTCCAGATATTCCTCGGACACCCGTTCACTAACAATACAAAGTAGAGGATACCCGTCAGCTTCCCCCTCCTGCCAGCGCAGTTTCCCATAGGTATCGACAATGATCGTATATTCGTCCGATTTACTGGCGACATATACGGATTTATGACCTATTGAAGTTCCCTCCATGGGGGTACTTTCCTCTTTGACGGCGGAACATTCAAGTGCGGTAGTTATTCGTCCTGACAGTTTCGAGCAAGGCCCCAGTTTTTCCAAGGCTATGTAATATTCATCCGTACTCAGTTGCCCGACCATCGGGCAGTCGATGCGGCCATCGACCGAAGTCATCATGTGACTGATTATATATGGTCTCATATTCTTGGTTTTTATTTATGATGCAAAAGTAAGGCAGCTTCTCCACTCTGCCGGTAGACAAATTACGGATTATACTACCTTATTTACTGATTCTTTATCGGCCTACCTGACGTTGCTGTTCCGCATTGTACCGGTCTCCCACAACGGGAATAGCAGCCACGGCATCCTCTAACTCTTTCCACTCCCCGGAGCTGATGTTGAAGTCGAGTGTGCGCAGGTTTTCCTCCAGATGAGACAGTTTTGTCGTTCCCGGAATCGGTACAATCCACGGTGCTTTCTGAAGCAACCAGCCAAGAGCCACCTGTGCCGAGGTCATGCCCCGTGTGCGCCCGAAAGCTTGCAGCGCATTTACAATGCGGGTATTCGCACGCATCGCTTCCGGCTGGAAACGCGGCAGGGTCTGACGGTTGTCGTTGCTAATGCTATTGATGGTAATTTTTCCATATCCAATTTCTTTTTTCGTTATTCAATTTCTAATTCACATTGCAAAATTACACGGTTCAAAATGATCCGTTTGTAGACGATTTACGGATATTTATATCCAAATACTCGATTTCAATCTTTTAACAGCATTCCAATACACGGGCCATCCGCTCCAGACCATCGGCAAGTAATGTGCGGGGACAGGCAATGTTCAGACGGATGAATCCCTCTCCACCGGGTCCGTACATCGCACCGGAGTTGACCATCAGCTTCTGCTGCTCTTGCAGATGCAGGGTCGTGGCGTCCGAACCGATACCGAGTGCCCGGCAGTCTATCCAGACCAAATAAGTTCCTTCGAGCGGCAATACGGGATATTGAGGCAGCCTTTCGGCGAAAAAATGGCATAGATATTCATAATTCCCTCGCAGGTATTTTCGCAAAGCATCGAGCCACTCGCCACCCTCATTATAAGCGGCAATTGTAGCGATCACGCCGAACGGGTTGACGTCGCACACCTCGTTGATGTTAATAGCACGGTCGATGCGGCGACGCACCTCTTCGTCCAAGGCGACGATATTGGCGATTTGCAGTCCGGCAAGGTTGAACGCCTTGCTTGGCGAAATGCAAGTCACGGAATTTTGTTGGAAGCGTTCGGAGAGAGAGGCAAAAGGCGTATAGTCGTGTCCCTCGTAGGTCAGTTCGCAATGAATTTCATCTGCCACAACAAACACTCCGTTACGCAAACAGATGTCGCCGATATGCCACAGTTCTTCCGGTGTCCAGACCCGCCCGACCGGATTGTGAGGATTACATAGTAACAGGATTTTCGCCTTCGGATCAGCCGCTTTCGCTGCGAGGTCGTTGAAGTCTATCATATAGCGACCGTCCCGATAAATTAGATTATTGGCCGATAGCTCGCATCCGTCGTTGCGAATCGACGAATAGAAGCAGTTGTATGCCGGAGTTTGGACAATTACTTTATCGCCCGGTGCGGTCAGGGCTTTGATAATGGCCGACAGAGCCGGTACGACACCGCTTGTATAGATAATCCACCGGGTATCTATCTGCCAGCGATGACGGCTCTCGAACCACCGGACGACCGCATCGTAATAGGTTTCGGGTACTTTGGTATAACCGAAAATACCGTGTGCAACCCGCCTTTGCAAGGCTTCTAAAATGGCGGGTGCCGTACGGAAATCCATATCCGCTACCCACATAGGTAGCACATTTTTCTCTTTGGGAGTATCCCATTTGTAGGAGTTCGTCCCGCGACGCGGGACAATCGTATCGAAATCGTATTTCATAACTTATCTATTTATTCGTAATTTATAAATCCAGTTACTGCCCCAAAGTCTCGCGAGGAAGATTACTCCCCGGAAACAAAGCTCGATGCACATGGCAAGCCACACGCCGCGTAGTCCCATCGTGGGAGCGAGCCATACCGCCAGTGTCAGTCGCACGCCCCAAATGCTGCCGAAGTTCATCAGACTGGGTACGAATGTATTACCCACACCCACGAATATACCGTAGGCAACGATAGACGCCGCGAACATCGGCTCCGCAAAGGCTTCTATCCGCAGAATCTCGATTCCCAACGTGCGGATTTCCTCCACGGGAGTCATCACTCCGATGATTTGTGGAGCTGCCATATACATCAATGCTCCCATGACACCCATAATCAACATTCCCGACCAGACGGTAATATTGGCGAAACGACGGAGCAACCGGATACGGTTCGCTCCGAGGCTCTGACCGACCAACGTCGTGGCAGCCTCCGAGATACCGTAGCCTGGCATATAGCAGAGACTTTCGGCAGTGATGGCGAACGAGTTGGCGGCAATGGCGATGATACCGAGTGGAGCGACGATCACCGTCGTTGCAATCTGCGCCCCGCAAATGGTCATGTGCTCGAATCCCATCGGCAGGGAGATGCGGAAAGCTTTACGCAGCGTCTCTTTTCGAGGTAGGAAACTTCCCCATTCTCCGGATAGTCTCAACATGGGCGAGCGATGGCAAAGATACCACATCATTCCTCCGGCAGTGATGAGTTCGGCCAGCACCGTTCCCAATATCGCGCCCTCCACGCCCAAGCCTGCACCGGGAGCGGTAAATTCCACCCCTAACCATTCCACCTGCCTCGAAGGGAAAATCAGGAAGAAGTTGAACACGATATCCAGAAGACACATCAGCACGTTCAGCATACTGGGCACACGCATATTTCCACTGCATCGCAACATGCCACCCGCAAGGAAATTCAACTGCAAGGCAGGAAGGAAAAGTGCAAATATCCAAAAGTAGAGGGATGAATCGCTCCGTATTACTTCATCACCGCCCAACCAGCCGGGAAGCATACCACTGATGGAAATGCCGACAGCCGCCAACAATGAGCTGAAAACCAATGTGGCAGCAATCGACTGGCGGAGTATCTTTCGGGCTCCCACGAAATCCCCGGCTCCGATCTTATGCGCTACTTGAACGGAGAAGCCCGTTGCGGCGGCTGTACACAGCTCCCAAAACAGCCATGTCGTGGTCGAGACCAGCCCGATAGAGGCAGCGGCATTCGCACCTAGGCTGCCTATCATCGAGGCGTCGATATACTGCATGGCGATGGAGGATATCTGTGCCATAATGGCAGGGACACTGAGGTATGCAGTCAGGCTCAACTGTTGCCCCAGTGTCATCTGCTTCCCTTCGCGGATAAGCGATAGCAGGTAATCTGTCTTTCCTGTTCCCATCAGGTTATGTACAAGGGCATTAGTCTGTGAAACAAGTTTTCTCGTCCCAGAGTTTCAGCTTGCAATCGGCGGGAGCCTTGATATTCTCGTCGAGGATAATCTCCCCGTAGCTCTCGGCGGTGATACAGCCCGTTCGCGGATTCTTCACCCCACCTATTGCGCCTTTGATGGTCGCCTGCACCGAACTGTACTCGAAAGCCCGGTCGCAGTCGGGGCCGAACGTACAATTTTCCAATACGAGGTCGTGGGCGTAGCAGAGCGGCTGCTCGCCGGTAATGTGACAGTTTACCAACCGAAGGTTGTGCGAATGCCAGCCCAAGTATTCACCGTTGAGTTCTGAATCGTAGATTGTCACATTCTCCACTTCCCAAAAGGCATCTTTCGTGGTGATTTTGGCATTGCGCAGTTCCACATTCTTCACGTACTGGAATACGTACTTACTGTCACTCTCCAATCCGTCTATGCGGATATTGCTGCTGAACATGAACGGATAAGTGCCGCCATGCAGTTTCAGATTTTTGATGTCCAAATTCTTGCAACGCCAGAACACTTCGTCGGCATCGTTTATCTCTACGTTCTCGATTTCGATGTCGTGCATCTCGCGGAACATCTTGGGGGCGTCGATACGTGTGTTCGTCATTTTCAGATTATCGGAGTACCACAGAGCCGAACGCCCGCCGACATCGAAAAAACAACGGTCGATAACGAAACCGTGCACGTGCCAGAAGGGATAATTTCCCTCGAACCGGCAATCAACGGCTTCGATGTTGCTGCATTCCTTGATGGCTGATTCTCCGGCACGGATAATTACATTCTCCAAACGTAAGTCATGTGATTCGAACAAAGGTCTTTCACCTCCGAATTCTGCATTTGATATTACTTTCATACTTTCCTTATTTTTAATTATTATTCATATTCAACTTGTAACAACGCAAAAGTACGAAGCACCCTCCATAACAACTTTGCTTCAAGGCTCAAACTACTTTGTTCTGAAGTTCACCTTGTAATGGTGAGGTAATATTTTATCTCTCTGATGCAAAAATAGATGGTATCTGCCACATGCTTTGTAGACGAATTCCCGGTATTCATACCCAAATTACGGATTATGCTTATGCCTATTCCTACACAAATTGCCTAAAGCCTAATCTAACTCTGTTTTAACGTGTAGTAGTGGATTATATTATTCCGATACCGGCTCTTTGGTCCAAACGATTGAATGAAGTTGCCAATTGACCGAAGAAGAAACAAAATCTGGATTTTGGGGATTCCCGATAAGGGGCTGTCCTTTGTCAAGGGCCCGCAGTATCTCCATTTCGTTATCGAACATTTCGAGATTTTCCTTCATACGTTCGATGTGTGTCGTTTTTGGGATAACAACCATACCCGACTGGATCTGAAAGCGCAATACCACTTGGCGTACCGTCTTGTGATAGCGGTCGATGATATACTGCAATACTTCGTCATCGTAGATTTCATTGATCTTACCCTGTCCCAACGGGGCCATCACTGAACTTGAATACCTTTGGCAAAAGTGTTGCCCACGACCTCCTGATGTTCCATGTAGGGATGAATCTTGATCTGGTTGACGACAGGCTTGATACGAGCGTATGCCAGCAATTCGTCCACATGATGCGGATTGAAGTTGCTCACCCCGATGGCACGAATCTTCTCCACATCGACATACTTTTCCATGATTCTCCATCTCTCCTTGACCTTTCTGGCTACCGACCAATGAATCAGCATCAGGTCAACATACGTTCCCCCGAATGCTTCAATAGTCCGGTCGAGCGACTCGCGTACCTTTCCGCTACGTACGGCATCGGGAGAGACTTTCGAAATAATGAACACTTCACTCCGGCCGATACCGCTTTCCTTGATTCCGTACCACACTTCGGCCTCGTTGTCGTAGCCTTGCGCCGCATCGACCAAACGGTATCCCAGTCCGATGGCGTGTTTCACACACTCTGCGGCAGTCTCCTTGAGAGTAGACGTGCCGACCCCAACTGCGGCATCTCTATCCCGTTGTTCAGCACGACACGGAGAATGGCAGGCAGTGTATCGGCCGTTTGAGCCGTTTGTCCGTTGTTGGAAGTTCTGCCCCACAACCTGTCAGTATGGTTCCTGTCAGGAAACACTTTTGTAGGATATGCCGACCAGCATCCTTTGGTCAGCGTGATAGATTACGATACCGTCACGCCCATCTTGCATACGCACAGCCAATTTTCAGTCTATGCACTTTATAAAGGGATGGGCGTTACTCTTCTCTCCGGACTTGTTGCATGGAACTCCGTTGGGTAATCACATCAAAGACTTCTCTTTCTTTTCTTATCAGTCCAATGAAGCCGGAGAGCACATCCGTTGTCATATCATCGATATGGCCAAAAGTAAACTTATCAACGGAGAACAAATCATGTAGACCGCTTATGACTTGGGGTTCGAATACCCGCAACATTTAAGTCGTATATTCAAAAAACAGACCAGACAGACTCTCTCGGAATACAGTAGAGATATAAGGGAACGAAAGTTCCGATAACCTTATCGATTACCGGAACTTCAGAAAAATCGAGAAAATGTCTGTCATGCAGGACACTCAATACCATAGAGTCGCTGTACTTCTTCCGGAGCGTGTAGGTCGAGAATCATATTGTATCCCATATTCATGGAAGCAATTGCGGCCATATCCTCCGGTGTCAGCATGAAATCCCCGATATTGAAATTCTCTTGCATCCGCTGCCGATGTACCGATTTGGGAATGGAGACAACTCCGCGCTGTAAGTGCCAGCGCAGTACGACCTGTGCTGCCGATTTATCATATTTGCGAGCGATACCGGTCAGAATATCGTCCGTGAACAATCCGTTCCGTCCTTCGGCCAAAGGCCCCCATGCCTCTGCTTGTATGCCGAGTTCCTGCATGGCCCGTATCGCATCGGTTTGCGGAGTATAAGGATGCACCTCTATCTGATTGACCGCCGGAATAACATTAGCATTATGGCATAAATCCAGCAATCTGTCCGGCTCGAAATTGCATACCCCGATAGCCCGCACACGTCCTTTCGCATAAAGTTTTTCCATAGCCCGCCATGCTCCGTAATAGTCGCCGAAAGGCATGTGGATCAGATAGAGGTCGAGGTAATCCAATCCCAAACGGGCGAGCGAAGTGTCTAATGCTCGCAATGTCCGTTCATAACCCATTTCTGAAATCCATGCTTTGGTCGTGATGAACAGTTCCTCACGCGGAATACCACTTTTCCGAATAGCCATACCGACCGCCCGTTCATTTCCATAGACCGAAGCGGTGTCGATGAGCCGATAGCCGACGGCAAGCGCATCGGTAACAACTCTTTCGCACTCGGTGGCATCGGGTATCTGAAAGACACCAAAGCCTTGTATCGGCATCTTTACTCCGTTATTCAATTCTTTGAAATCCATACCATAATATCGTTATAATTAGTTTTTCAAGATATTCAATCATGATTGTAGATACACTCCGAATCCATTCCAATAACCTGAATAAAAAACATTATCTATTGCATGAAGTTATTGAGTTTGTTGGCCGGATTGAGCGGTGTCTGGTCGGACAATACCAACGATTTGACCATATGCAACGTTCCCTGCTTGTACTTCTGAAAGTGTTCCGAAGCGATATGCTGCTCGTATGCTTCACGGCTCGCATAGGTTTCGAGAATCGTTACTTTACAGGGATTCTCCTTTTCGCCGACAGCATACATCGTCAGTACGCCCGGTTCGGTACGCAGGGAGATTTCACCTACCTCGGTTGCATAGCTCATATACTCGTCAAGATACTGCGGATAAACCTCTATTTTCGACAGCCGTACGATACCATCGGTCGTCATCGGCTCTTTAACGCACATACCCGGCTTATCCGGATTCAGACATTTGCCGATGATCTCTCCTGTCGCAAGGTAGGAGTAGGTCGGGAACTCGAATAATACGGGTTTTAGTTTCGTATAGTCGAGTTTGCCATCGCTGTCAAGCACATCGGAAGCAGCGTATGTATTGACTATCGCGCAAATGAAATTGTCGAAACCGTCGGTTTCATAAATGTCCACCACTTCACACTCCATCGTGAGTGGTGATGCGTCTATAACGGGCGTATCGTTCTCTCCGATATGGTAAGCAAACACCTCCGACTTATCGACCGTCGCACCACTTACACTTCCTACATAGTCAGCTTTCGGTAACATCTCACGACTCACAAGATTGACGGAAAGTCGTTTTGATTTTTTAATACCTTGATTGGTATAATGACTTTTACTCATGCTGACCAGTATCCGGTCATGGCCGATGACTCCCGTGTGTCCTACCACAAGCCAGTTTACTTTCCCTTCGACCTCCGCCCCGACAACCGTCATTGGTTTGGGATAGAGTGCCAACAGATTTCCGAGATTTTTCTTGTTTGTCTCCATTATATCGGGTTGTGTAGTGTTCTCTTTCACGGCAGTGCTGCACGACAACATGACAAGCAGTGACAGAACACCTAAGATTATTTTTACCATGATTGATTTATTTATCTATTTGACTTTCGGTGAACGGATCGGCACGATGCCCCATCAAATCGATTTTGGCATACTCCTTATCAAACTCCTCCATCTCCCAAGCTGAGAGACGGACCGTTCCCGCACCGAGCAGGTCATCCAAGTGTGCCGGATTGGTCGTTCCGGGTATCGGAGCAATCCACGATTTGCGAGATAACATCCATAGCAAAGCGAATTGCGCGAGTGTCACTCCCTTGCGCTCGGCCCATTTGCGAACCAAGGCGATAAGCGGCATATTGTGCTTCAAAGCTTCGGGCGTGAATTGCGGCAAGTTCCAACGCCGGTCTCCCTCGTAGAAACGGCTGTTTTCATTGATTATCCCGGTGAGAAACGCACGCCCCAGCGGACAATAAGGCACGAAGCCGATACCGAGTTTTTCCAATGTCGGGAAGATTTTGGTTTCAGGCTCCCGCCACCAAATGGCATACTCGCTCTGCACGGCGGAAAGCGGGCAGACGGCATGCGCCCGACGGATGGAACGGGCACTCGCTTCCGACAGCCCCCAATGCAGCACTTTGCCCTCCTGCATCAAATCCTTGACAGTTCCGGCCACCTCTTCCATCGGCACTTTCGGATCGACACGGTGTTGATACAAGAGGTCGATATGGTCAGTATGCAGGCGTTTCAAAGAGCCCTCCACCGCCCGACGAATATGATCGGGACGGCTATTGATAGCAGTCGGTTGTTTCTCCTCGACACCGAAGCCGAACTTCGTTCCGATTTTCACTTTGTCGCGAAACGGAGCGAGTGCTTCGCCGACCCACTCTTCGCTGGTGTAAGGGCCATAAACCTCCGCCGTATCGAAAAAAGTGACACCTTTGTCGTATGCCCGGCGAATCAGAGCGATCATATCCTTTTTGTCGTACTTCCCACCGTAATATCCCACCATTGGCAGACAACCCAGACCAATAGCTGATACGTCCAGCTCTCCGAGCTTGCGATACTCCATCGTATCGTCCGCATTTGGCGTATTTTTATCAGATAAATTTCCTGATAAAGAAGAGATAGGGGATTCGGTAAACACACGGGAAACACCCGTTGTAGCTCCGGCCGCGAGTAGTGCAAAACTTGATGCCGTCCTTAAGAAATTTCTGCGATCCATAATCTTCTATTTTTTCATTGTTCATTTTCTGATTACAAATTTACCGCGATTGAATAAGTCGGCTTGTATACGATTTACGGATATTTATACCCGAATCCTCGAAATAGTGCATGAGCTCAGATTTCCTTCGATACAATATTTCAGTTTTCTTTTTAAGAAGATAATGGGGTTTGCTCCTAATGAATATCGGTTAATAAATTAACAAAAAGGGAGGGACAGTACATGATGACATATCCCCTAGGTATGGGTAGCAGTCCGGACGCTCTTTAGCAGGGATTCAAGAAAATACCGTTCTTTCCTTGTATCCTGTCATACAAAACAACAAACAACCGATATTCTTATTGTTAGGATACAGAATTTTCATCAGATGCTATCAGAAATACAGACTTTCCCAACTACGCAATCTGAACACGATATTTATTACCATTTCAATGGAACGAGCAGCCTTACGGACAACTAATATATAACATTCATCAAATCAAATAGTTATAACACATGAATGTTACGCATGGAGTGGTCGCACGGGTTACTAATAGTTGGTCGCACATTATGCACACTATTTTTAAAAGTGTAGCAAAGGTAAGAACATAAAAAAAGCACTAATATCTTGAATATCAGTGCTAAATATTTGTTCTTAATTTGCTTTCGCGGTGCGTACGGGACTCGAACCCGTGACCCCATGCGTGACAGGCATGTATTCTAACCAACTGAACTAACGCACCAGAATTTCATTTCTTAATTGCTGTCTCTCTCGATTGCGGTTGCAAAGGTAGCTGTTTTTTTTATATCTGCAATAGCTGAGAAAGATTTTTTTCATCTTTCTCATTCATTTGTTGATTATAAGTAGATTATATCTATCTTTGTGACACAATTTATAAAGCAACAAAAAGAAACATGAAAGATACACCTATCAAACAGCATCTAATTGATGAAACTATCGAAGAATTTCAAATTACAGATTTCTCAAAAGCAACCATTCGTGAAGTAAAAGCCATAGCAGCTAAAGCAGAAACAGCATCCGGAGTAGAATTTATAAAAATGGAAATGGGCGTACCGGGTCTCCCCCCTTCTACTGTAGGAGTAAAAGCCGAGATAGAAGCATTGCAAAATGGAATAGCCAGTTTGTATCCCGATATTAATGGACTACCGGAACTAAAATCGGAAGCCTCCAAATTTATAAAAGCATTTATCGATATAGATCTCAAACCGGAAGGTTGCGTACCTGTCACGGGATCCATGCAAGGTACTTTCGCATCTTTCCTTACTTGCAGTCAATGTGATGAAAAAAAAGATACTATTCTGTTCATAGATCCTGGCTTTCCGGTCCAAAAGCAGCAATTGGTGGTCATGGGACAGAAGTACGAGACATTTGATGTATACGATTATCGGGGAGACAAATTAAAAGAAAAACTCGAGAGCTACCTGAAAAAAGGAAATATTTCAGCTGTTATATACTCAAATCCGAATAACCCCAGCTGGATCTGTTTAAAAGATGAAGAACTGAAGATCATCGGTGAACTAGCCACCCAATATGATGTAATCGTCCTTGAAGATTTAGCTTATTTTGCCATGGACTTCCGCCAAAATCTGAGTACTCCGTATCATGCACCTTATCAGCCTTCGGTGGCACACTATACAGATAATTATATTTTGCTTATATCCGGTTCCAAAGCCTTCAGTTATGCAGGCCAACGTATTGGTGTCAGCTGTATTTCTGATAAATTATACCATCGCCATTATCCCGGATTCGATAAACGCTACGGAGGCGGTACTTTTGGCACTGTATTTATCCATCGTGTGCTTTATGCCCTCTCTTCAGGGACGAGCCATTCGGCACAATTCGCCATGGCAGCTATGCTGAAAGCAGCGAACGAAGGTAAATACAATTTCCTGAACGAAGTGAGGATATATGGTGAACGCGCCCGTAAATTGAAAGAAATATTCTTGCGTTACGGATTCCATCTGGTATACGACAAAGATCTTGAAGATCCTGTTGCCGACGGTTTCTATTTCACCATAGGCTATCCGGGAATGACAAGTGGAGAGCTGGCAAAAGAGTTGATGTATTATGGGGTCAGTGCAATTTCCTTGGTTACTACAGGTAGCCAACAACAGGGACTACGTGCATGCACTTCCTTTATCAAAGAGCACCAATATGCTCAACTGGATGAAAGAATGAAGTTATTTGCCGAAAATCATCCTATATCTTAAAAAGAGCACACTAAATCGAAAAAAAGAGGAATATTGTTTGTTCGTGTAAAATAAATCTTTAAATTAGGGGCATGAACATCAATACTGACATATTTAAGATACAATCGAATAATGTAATGCCGTCGAGAGGAAAGATTCTGATATCAGAGCCTTTCCTCCACGATGTAACTTTCGGAAGGTCAGTAGTATTGCTTGTTGATCATACTGAAGAAGGAAGTATGGGATTGATTATAAATAAACCACTCCCATTGATGCTCAATGATATCATTAAAGAATTTAAATATATAGAAGATATTCCGTTACACAAAGGAGGTCCTATCGGAACTGACACTTTGTTTTATCTGCATACTTTACACGAAATACCCGGAACCCTTCCGATCAACAATGGATTATATCTCAACGGAGATTTCGATGCTATCAAGAAATACATTTTACAAGGAAACCCTATAAAAGGAAAGATACGCTTTTTCCTCGGATATTCCGGCTGGGAATGCGAACAACTGATTCAGGAAATAAAGGAGAATACCTGGATTATTTCAAAAGAAGAAAATACCTACTTAATGAATGAAGATATAAAAGGTATGTGGAAGGAAGCCTTAGGGAAATTGGGCAGCAAGTATGAAACCTGGTCCCGCTTCCCGCAAGTTCCTTCTTTAAACTAAAATCATCGTTTGGGATTCATACATTGCACAAGCACGGCATCTTTATAACCTTCGTGTGTTAACAGCCATTCTTTCAATACTCCACATTGGGTAAATCCACAAGAATTGAACAATCGCAAACTGGGTTCATTATCCACAGCTATATGGGCATACAATTGTTTTATAAATAAAAAGTTGAAAGCATATTCACAAAGCAGTTTCAATGCATCGGAAGCATACCCCTCCTGTCTATAATTGCTGTGAACGGCAATTCCGACTGCCCCTCTTGAATGTAAAGGTACAAAATCAGTTATATCGACCGTACCCAAAGTACAATTATCTTTCCGACGCATAATCATCAGCCGCAACTGTTTATCGGCAAACATGTCACTTTGCGATCCTTCAATATACTGTTTGAGTACAAAACGCGAATAGGGAACTGTAAAACTACTGATATCCCACATAGAAGGATCATTTTCCATTTCGTACATAAGATCCAAATCCTCCGGTTCCACTGCACGGAGATATATTCGCTCGTTGGCTAAGAAAGATTGCTTCATCATTTATTCTTTATCGATATGCAGTTCGGCACGCAATCTTTTTTCTCCCGGAAGACAGAAAAAAGAGGCTGTCAGTCCTATAAGTGCACATAACGCACCTGTACTACTAAGTGTAAAGTAGTAACCGGCCAGATTAAACACCACTACAAATTCCAGTAAAGCCAGCCGAACAGCCCCCCAAAGCATATAACGGCTCAAGGCCACCGGAAACGTCAGCTGATCTATTTTCTTTGTCAGAACAAAACTAAATAGTTTAAGAGAAAGAGGTATACAGACGGCAGTCATCAAAATACCTACTGTTTCGAAAACATAAACAGCCCGTACATTGTCTGCTTTTATTCCTACAGGCAACACGCCGGCTTCTCCCAATAGCACCAACAATAACGGAATAATCCAAAAAGAAATATACTGTACCTTCTGGCTTTTCACAATGCGTTTTATTTGCTCTTCCATTTATATATAATGATTATCAGTTAATGGTAAGTTTTCTTTTAAACGGTTCCGGTAAAAGTCGTACGGTTCACAATACTTCTACCCAACGTTATCTCGTCTGTGTATTCCAGCTCGTCACCAATGGATACCCCACGGGCAAGTACGCTCAATTTGACACCCATTTTCTCAAGTTTGCGGTAAATATAAAAATTCGTGGTATCCCCTTCCATGGTTGTGCTTAGAGCAAGAATCACTTCATTTATTCCCCCTTCGGCTACCCGGCGCACCAGACTTTCTATCTGCAGATCGCCCGGTCCTACCCCATCCATCGGTGAAATCACCCCCCCCAAAACATGGTACAACCCACGATATTGTTGAGTGGCCTCTACGGCCATCACATCCCGTATATTCTCCACTACGCAGACCATAGACGCGTCCCGCTGCGGATTTGCACAAATCTGACAAGTTTCCGTATCAGATATATTATGACACACCTTGCAATATTTCACCTCATGCTTTAAAGTTATAATAGAACTTCCGAAAGCTTCCACCACAGAGGTATCCTGACGCAACAGGTGAAGCACCAGTCTCATAGCTGTTTTCCGTCCGATACCCGGCAATTTAGAAAACTCTCCGACGGCCTTTTCAAGTAACGTCGATGGATATTGTTGATTCATGTACAAACAAGTATATCTATTTAATTATCAATAAAGTATATACCAGTATAAAAAGTTGTAAACCTATTATAGAAAGGACTCCAACCCCATAAAGCCACTGTATACTTTATGGAGTACAAAGATACGCATATTTTATAAATGGCAAATCAGCTGTTAATAAAATAGGCTATTTATCGGTCATCTTGTTCATTGCTCCTGCTACAACAATACAGTCGTCTCTTGATTGTTGAACAATCAAGTCTACATTTTTGTTATTATAGCTAAAAAACTAAATTTATGGACTTAAAAAAGACAACTTTCTACTTATTTACGCTCTTTAGTTTGATGTTAATTTCCTGTAGCAACGATGATGAAAACAAAAATGATGCGCAGGTAACAGTTACTGTAGTCAGTGCTGATGGCAAACCTCTGCCCAACGAAATTGTGCAAATGTTCGATGAAAAGACTTATGAAGAGTTCAAAAAAGACAATCGAACAACTCCTACGGCATATGCATTAACTAACTCCACCGGAGTTGCCACTTTCATTTTTACTTATGATAAGTGGTTCGAATCAAACAAAGACCGATTTTTCACTTTCGCTGTCCAATATGGCAGTGGTACAGAAAATTATGAAATATGGTCTGCAGGACGTACCGTACGCCCAGGTTCAGTTACACAAATCGAGTTGAAACTTAAGCCTTTATAAACGAAAAACGGTTTTATAAGCAAATCGCGGGTCATGCCCCCACAGAGTGACTTATAAAACCGCCTTTTTGATTTTATCTTCAGTAGATTCCCTTTTCTACAGGTATCGCACAACTCAGGATAGAAACCATATTTCTTAACCAGTTCTTGAAACTTATTATGCTCCTCCGATTTATAACTATTCCGAAATGAACTGAATTCCGGTTCAACCGCCCTCTTGGGTATTCCTTCATAAGTTCTAAGAAAGAAAATAAAATATATCTTATCCCTCAAAAAATAAAACGATGCAAAATATCATTATTACATTTATTGCCTTTTTTGTACTCAGATTACTTTCCTTATCCTACTCCATTCGTAACGAGAAACGTCTTCTGAAAAGTGGAGCGGTACAATATGGTAAAGTTAATTCGCTATTACTGACATTAGCACATATCGTCTACTATTTTTCGGCCCTCTATGAAGCATACACTTCGGGAACTACCTTCAACTACTTCTCTGTTTGTGGCGTTTTTATAATGGGCTTTGCTTATGCTATGCTATTCTATGTGATCTATAAACTCCATGATGTATGGACAGTAAAACTTTATATCATTCCCGATCATCGCATTGAAAAAAGCTTCCTTTTCAGAACAGTAAGACACCCCAATTACTATCTGAATATCATACCTGAACTAATTGGAGTTGCTTTACTCTGCAATGCCTGGTATACATTACTCATTGGACTCCCTATCTACGCTTGTTTGCTCGCTATACGTATCCGACAAGAGGAAAGGGCCATGAAAGAACTATTGGAGAATTAAGTTTCTACATTTGTATTTGGAGGAAACATTTTCATCATATAATAGAACTGGATAGGTCTCACCACAGATTACACGTAACACAGACAAATAATTTATTTCATTGAGAATTAGATTAAAGAATCCGTGTTAATCCATGTAATCCGTGGTGAATTCAAAACCACTCCGGAAAAAACATTCTGTCCCAAGCCGGTATTTGAGCTATCCTTTATCCACTATTATTGTTTAATTTTGCCGTACTAATTATCAAGCGCTTAACTATCATGAAAACAATATCAAAAATTTGTCACAATTCTTGTACTATTAGCCGGCATTGTCCCTGTCTATGCCATCATGAACATCGTATTCGATCCTAATGGCGATGGAAATCTGTTAATAACACTCGGCACTCTGACACCTATACTGGGTGGCCTTTTGATGGGATATGCCTTCAAAGACAAATATCAAATTTTAATTAGCAATCATCGTTTGCAAAATAAGTGTTACCTTTGCGCTCGTTATGATGATACTTGCCACTATTGTATGCTACTTTGCCATTCTCTTGCTGATAGCCCGTATCACCGGACGGAAAGGAGGTTCGAATGCAGCGTTTTTTAAAGGAGAAAACCAGTCTCCATGGTACGTCGTTGCTTTCGGAATGATTGGCGCATCTATTTCGGGAGTAACCTTTGTATCCGTACCGGGCATGGTAAAGGCGATGGATATGACGTATATGCAAACCGTATTCGGCTTTTTCTTCGGTTATCTGGCTGTCGCCCATATACTCCTCCCACTCTACTATAAACTCAACCTGACCAGTATATACACTTATCTGGATACCCGTATCGGAAAGCGTGCCTACCGTACAGGAGCCTCTTTTTTCCTTCTTTCGCGTATGCTGGGCACAGCTGCAAAACTATACCTTGTCTGTCTGATTCTATATACCTACGTATTTCGTGATATGGGTATCCCATTCTGGAGTATTGCTGCCGGATCGGTAGCTTTAGTATGGATATACACTCACAAAAGTGGCATTAAAACAATTGTCTGGACGGATACTTTACAGACTTTCTGCCTGATCGCCGCACTGATCAGCATCCTTGTTTTTGTCACTGCAAAGTTAAATCTTGACTTCAGCGGAATTATACAAACAATCAGCAGCAATGAACACAGTCGCATCTTTGTATTTGATGACTGGATGTCGCGCCAGAATTTCTTCAAACAGTTTCTAAGTGGGATTTTTATTGTTATTGTCATGACCGGACTCGATCAGGATATGATGCAGAAAAACCTGTCCTGCCGTAGTCTGCGTGACGCGCAGAAGAACATGTATTGTTATGGCTTTGCATTCGCTCCGCTCAACCTGCTGTTTCTGGGGCTTGGCATTTTATTACTGGTCCTTGCTCAAGAGATGCAGTTGGAACTTCCGACTGCCGGTGACGACATCCTGCCGCTGTTTGCTACCCAGGGTTATCTGGGCGAAGGAGTACTTATCCTATTTACAATCGGTATCATTGCCGCCGCTTTCAGCAATTCGGATTCAGCCTTAACCGCCATGACAACGAGCTTTTGCATCGACTTGCTCGACACAGGCAAAGACACAGAAGAAGAAGCCCGTAGAAAACGAAACCGGGTACATATAGGACTATCCGTCCTACTTATTTTCTTTATCTGCCTTGTCGATGCATTGAATAACCAAAGCGTCATCGATGCTATTTACATCATAGCCTCCTATACATACGGACCTCTTCTGGGAATGTTTGCTTTCGGATTATTCACCCAACGAAAAACAAACGACCGATGGGTACCGTTTATTGCGATAGCTTCACCACTGATTTGTTACGCAGCCGATAGATTTGCCCGGCAGGAAACCGGCTATCAGTTCGGATACGAATTATTGATGCTGAACGGCATCCTTACTTTTGCAGGAATGTGGATCGTATCAAAGAAACAACTAAAAAATGAATTTTAAAACCAACAAGAAATATGGAAATAACCAATGCTGAATTTGTAATTAGTAATACGGACGTGAAAAAATGTCCGGCAGGCACTTTCCCCGAATATGCCTTTATCGGCCGATCCAATGTAGGAAAATCCAGCCTCATCAATATGCTGACCGGACGAAAGGGGCTGGCCATGACTTCCGCTACTCCCGGTAAGACCATGCTTATCAATCATTTTCTGATCAACAACAGCTGGTACCTGGTTGACTTACCCGGATACGGATATGCCAGACGAGGTCAGAAAGGACAGGAACAGATACGCACCATCATCGAAGATTACATCCTCGAACGCGAACAGATGACCAATCTATTCGTATTGATAGACAGCCGTCTGGAACCCCAGAAAATAGATCTTGAATTCATGGAATGGCTGGGTGAGAACGGCATTCCTTTTGCCATTATCTTCACCAAAGCAGACAAACTGAAAGGGGGACGACTCAAAATAAATATCAGCGCTTACTTGAGAGAATTACGGAAACAATGGGAAGAACTCCCTCCCTATTTCATCACTTCATCAGAAGAGCGCCTTGGCAGGACAGAGGTGTTAAACTACATCGAGTCAATCAATAAAGAACTTAATTCAAAATAAAAACAAGGATATCAAATGAAAAGAAAACTATTATCATTCGCAGTTCTTATCACACTACTGCTTGTACCGACCGTAAACCGTGCACAATCTATCAAGGACTTATTCAATAAAGACAATATCTCCAAAGTTGTCAACGCTGTCACAGGACATACCGAAACAGTGGATATGACCGGGACCTGGCGTTATACCGGCTCGGCCATTGAGTTCGAGTCTGAAAACCTGCTGAAGAAAGCCGGAGGAACAGTCGCTGCTTCCGCTGCCGAACAAAAGCTGGACGAACAGCTGGCCAAAGTCGGTATTAAAGAAGGGCAACTGAGTTTTACATTCAATGCGGACAGTACTTTCGTAAGCACTTTAGGCAAACGCAAGCTGAACGGAACCTACTCTTACGATGCCGGCACCCAGATGCTCCACCTGAGGTATATGAAATTAATCCCCATGAATGCAAAAGTCAATTATACCACTCAGCAGATGGATCTTCTGTTCGAAGCAGACAAATTGCTGAAGCTAATCACTTTCTTATCCAGTAAGAGCAGCAGTGCCACCCTCAAAGCCATCAGTTCATTGGCAGATAGCTATGACGGCATGATGCTGGGATATGAATTGAAACGATGAAAGGTTCTGAACGATGAATGATCGGCGGTGATCATTCATCGTTCAAAACTTTTCATCGTCTGTTCTCCGTCAGGATACAACCATCCATCATCCGCACAATACGGCCTGCCTCCCGGGCATTTTCTTCAGAGTGAGTTACCATCACGACTGTAGCTCCATCTTTATTTAACTCCTTCAATAAAAGCATCACCTCGTTGCCATTGGTAGAATCGAGGTTACCCGTCGGTTCGTCAGCCAATATAATTTTCGGGTTCGTCACAATAGCCCGGGCAATAGCCACACGCTGTTGTTGACCTCCGGAAAGTTGTTGAGGATAATGCTCCGTACGATGGCCTATCTGCATCCTTTCCAACGCTTTATTCACTCGATCTACACGCTCACGAACCGGCACACCGGCATATAGCAACGGTAATTCTACATTCTCAAATACAGTCAGTTCATCTATCAGGTTAAAGCTCTGAAATACAAAGCCGATATTGCCGTTCCGCATGTCTGTACGATCATTTTCCGAGTAGCGGGAAACTTCTTTACCGATGAACCACAACTCACCGGAAGTCGGATTGTCCAATAGTCCCAGTATATTCAGCAAGGTCGATTTGCCACATCCTGAGGGTCCCATTATAGCTACAAATTCGCCTTCCGATATATCGATACTGATTTCATTCAATGCAATAGTCTGTACACTCTCTGTACGGAATATCTTAGTCAATCCAATTGCTTTTATCATAATCTCCAACTATTTATTATTCATATCTCAATGATCTCACCGGATTCTGTGAAGCCGTCCGCCAGGTTTGTCCGATAACGGTCAATAGCGTAATCCCCGCAATAATCAGTCCGCCTCCCAAAAACAGCCACCAGCTCATAGTAGTCCGGTAAGCAAACTCATCCAGCCAGTGATACATAAAAAGATAACCCAACGGACAAGCCGGCACGAAAGCAATGCCCACCCATTTCAGATATTCCAGACAGAACATTTTTACGATCCCACCGGAATGTGCTCCATTCACTTTTCGAATCCCTATTTCCTTCGTTCGCTGCCGGGTGGACAGCGTTACCAATCCGAAGACTCCCATCATGGCAATCACAACGGCAAGGATCGTAAACGCAAGTAACATCCGGCTCTGTTGTCTCTCTTGTTCATAGTTCCGGTTTAAAGCATCTGAGAAAAACTTATATTTAAACTCCTTTATGAAAAAGGGGGCCATCTCCTCAAACTTCTTTTGTATGAAGTTCAAGGTTTCCTGTTTATGTTCCGGAGCTATTTTGATATGTATATTCCCCAAACATTCGGGACTATACATCAAATATGCCGGCTTTATCTTCTGTCGCAACGACTGGAAATTGAAATCCTGTACCACTCCTACAATCCGTTTTTTATTTGTGCCTACTCCAAACCCTCCGCTTATCTCCATACCTATCGGATCTGCTACCTTCATAGCCTTCCGGGCCGCTTCATTAATAATCACCGGAAAATCGTACGTGCCACTGAAGTAGGCTCCTCCATCCGCCTTCAAACCCTCTCCTTTCAGAAGTTTTAATCCGAATGTATTCACAAAATCACCATCCGCCCAAATACACATCATTCGTAAAGAGTCAGTCTCTCCTCTTTCGTCAGTCCACCTCAATACATCCCCCTGACTTTTGTCCCCTTCCAGATAATCAGTAATTTCAGCTCCCATCGAGACGCTGCGTACATTCGGATTCTTTAATATTTCCTGCTTGAACCCGTCCACATTATACCACAGACCTGTATAAATGGAAACAACATTTTCTTTTTCCAATCCCAGGTCCTTGTTTTGCAAATAGTTCAGTTGTTTAAACACAATACCGGTACACAGCAACAACGTGATTGCTATGACAAACTGCACACAGAGCAGCCCCCGTATCAAGCCCCCCTTTTTCCCGTTCTTCTGTCCTCCTTTAAAAGCAATCAAAGGGTTAACCGCCGAAAGATAGAATGCCGGATAGCTGCCCGAAAGGCATCCCACACCGATAATGCCCAAAACAACGTAGACTAACACACTCCAACTTGCCTGCAACGTGATGTCCTTATCCATTATCCGATTAAAGACCGGCAACAGCAGTTCGGTCAAGGCCAGCGCCAATATCAACGAAATGAATGCTTGCACCAAACTTTCAGAAAGAAACTGAACGATCAGCGTTTTCCGCTTGGCCCCCGTCACCTTACGCACTCCGATCTCTTTATATCGTAATGCGGCACGTGCAGTCGACAAAGTGGTGAAATTGAACGCTCCCATAAATATAATCAATACGGCCAAGATTATAAACAGATAGATGGAGGCCATACTACCATGATTCTTAACGGAAATATCAGCAAAATCGGTCTTTAAATGAATGTCCCTGAGCGGTTGGAAACGGAGCAGACGTTCCGTATGTGTGTGTTTACTCAGTATACGACTCATCCGCACCCGGTCGGAGTCGGACACAGATGTCCCGGGACGCATTTTCACATACACCATCGCATCCCGAACATCCCAAAGAGAAGACATCCGCACGATGTTGACATCTATCTTATCAAAAAAAGACTGCCCTACAATCGCATCAAACTGAATATGGCTTTTACGGGGTACTTTCACCACTCCTACGATCCTCAATACCGACTCGCCATCCATTCCTCTGTTATACATTACTTCTTTCCCCACCGCCGGTTCATTCCCAAAAAACTTTTTAGCCAGCGTCTCAGACAAAACAATGTGATTGAATCCCGATTTCAGTCTGCCGGGATCTCCCTCTACCACAGGAAAATGGAAAACATCAAAAAAGGCCGTATCCACACGCATCCAATTGAGTGACAAAAATTTATCACCCGACCTCAAAGAAGTCATATCGACATTCCCAAGATAAGTGGCTTCTTCCACCTGCGGAAACTCTTTACGGAAAGCATCTGCCAGAAGTTTCGAAGTATAAGGATTTTCAGTCACCTCTCCGCTTTCGGAGCAATTCGCTTCAATCACCCTGAAAATTCTACCTGCATCCGGATTGTGATCTTCAAAAGTAAATTCATCTATCACCCACAAGTAGATAAGGAAAGCCGCTGCCATCCCCCATACAAATCCAAGTATATGAATGCTTGAAAACAGAAAGCTCCGTTTGATCAGACGAAGAGCAACTTTAAAATAATGGTTTATCATCATAGCGGTCAACTTATTTAACGGTCATCAAAATCAGATCGGTTTCATTAAACTCTCCAAGCTTGTCATTTCCCCGCAGCTGTATCGGATAGTATTTTTCCAAAACAGCTTTTCCGACAACAAAAGCAGGATCCCCATTCAGATTCAAGTTGGGCCAGAAGGGTAAATCTCCTTGTAGACCGGCAGCTATCAGCGGTGATTCCGGATGTCCTCCACCGGTAACTTCCGGCAAAGAAAAAAACTCTCCGTTCCGCTTGTCATAGACCAAAGAATAAAGTTGCACTTCCCCCTTCCTACGGGCATTTTCACTATCGTACCCTTTATCGACATTCAAAAAGAGGAAATGATCCGTCTCCATACACGAAGTTACAAAATATGAACTCCGCACATTGCCCCCTCTAGCCACGTCGGCCCCTGTAATGCGGGATAATGAACCGAAATCAAGTTTATAAACGACCTCCAGTGTCGAGGCATCCTTCACCCTGTAGATCTTATTGCCGTATGCATGATAAAACAGTGTTCTTCCTCCCACATGATACACAATGTCCCGTTCAGCCTCAAAAAGACGAGGTTTATAACGTTCGGAATTTCCCAAAACAAAGTGACAGAGAGTATCCCCCTTCATCCCGAATGTATAGAGTTCATCCGAATGTCTTACCGCCATTCCGTATCCTCCGGGCATTGAAAACAGATAGCTGTTTCCTATAGGCAGTCTGTTTCGGAATGTCTTAAGCTCCGCCGGCTGAGAAGAAGCCATCAGTCCGGTCAAAGAAGCGACTACCAGATAAGACCTCCGTTTATCTGTATTATAGCACGTAAAGCGTAATTGTTTCCTTTCAGAATCATAATAAAAGTTCTGCATCAAGTGTCCCCCTCCTATTCCGACGCCACCGCCCGGCGTGTGTATCACCTGTAAATCCGAGCGAATAAGCAGTCGTTTCTTCCTCAGGTCCTTATCCAACAGCCACACACCCTCTTCATCAGGCATCAGAAAATCATCACCGGCAGCAATCAGGGATGTCCAATCATCATTGGCTTCCATGATCCTGTATTGCACCTGCTGCCCGAGATCAGTCAGTTTCATCGGGCGAACGTTTCGCAATGCAGACTCCACGTTCAAAACAATCATTCCATGATCTGTGATGTGAGAATCATATTTAATTCCGGAAGGGGCCTGATAGTCTTCCGGAAATACCTGTAGAGAATCGTTATCTCCCCATCCGGCAAGCGAGTCTTCCACGCCGGCCGCCGGAGTTGCACTTTTAGCAAACTCCCTCCGCAGCTCCTCCTTACTCACCCCCGGATTTTTATTACCACAAGCCGACAGGCACAGTCCTCCCATCAAAAGTAAACTCCCCCAATAATAATATCTTTTAATCATTACCTTTCACTCCCCTTTTTAAAAAGCCTGTTTAAATTTTCCTTGAATAAATTTTATACGAGTTTTATCGAGAACAGATCTCAAAACAATCCCGGGCCGGATTTAACCGGGCTCTGAGACTATCCATATTCCGTTTTATAAGCCGAGTTGGCGGAAGTAGTGTTTCAGCATCGTGTATCGTTCATTTTAGAGTGATTATAAGTGACGTAGTCTCTTTCTCGGTACCCTGTAAAGCAGGTATCCGCTTGAATACTTCAGGAGAAGATTTACTTAATTTCCACCCGGTTGTAAATGTAGCAAGCTGCTCCTCAGAAAAACCTTTCCGGGGCCAAAACCGAATGCCGTCAGGAAGATCAGGCTCCGGACAGGGATGAACCGTTTCTTCAGCCTGCGGTAAGGAGAAAAACGCTTTAGACCGTTTGTCATATATCAGCGAGTAAAGCGTTACTTGCTTCTTGTCGCGTGCATAGGGACAGTCATATCCTTTTTCTACATGCATGAATACGTAGCTGTCGGTCTCCACCCAATCCGACAGGAAATAGGCATTGTCCACATCGGCACCGCCAACCACCTCTTCTCCCGTAGCCCGATGCAACGTGCCGAAATCGAGTTCATAAACCGGTTCCAGGGTAGAGGCGTCTTTCATACGATAAACCGTATTCCCATAAGGCATAATGATCATGGGACAGCCTTTATAATGATAAACAGTCGCTTGTTCTCCCGAACGATATGAACCGTTACCGCGGGGAGGATAGTTTACTTTCTCTCCGATAGTAAAATGACAAAGTGTATCACCCCGCAAATTGAAGGTATAAACGTCGTTCGTAAATCGGGTCCAGGTAGCATACCCGTCTGCCATTCCTAACAGATAATTTCCGGAAATGCCTGCACGTTTATGGATATCGTCCGGTGTCAGAGGCCGGGATGCGCTTAACAAATCTTTCAGAGAAAGCCTGACAAAGGATTTGGGATTCTTTTTATCCCTCTGATCATACAGCACGCCGATCAACGTCCGGGAAGACTTTTCATAATAATCCGGATTGATGTAACGCTTCGTCTGAAAGTTGGTAAATCCATTTTCTTCCGTAATATCCACATCATTGCGAAACAACATCCGAATCATTTTCAGGTTCCCATCCAGCAGCCAGATGCCACCAATCCCCACTCCCAAACAGCCCTCTTCAATCGGTATCAGGCGGAAGATGCCTCCTTTCACATCTTTAAATACCATGAAATCAAGCTGACTGCCCAATTGACTCAACTTCAGCGGACGGACATTCCGCAATGCGGCCTTCACGTCAAGACGCTCCGGATTTCCGGTAAGATAGTTCGCCTGATACCGAATGCCCGGAACAGGAACATACCCTTCCGGATATTCATCCGAAACCGACAATGCATTCTCTTGCCCATGCCGGACACTCAAACTATCCGACTCTCCTTTCATCTCCGCCCGGCCACTTGCCGGTCCTTTCTGCTGACAGCTTCCCAGGAGGAGCAGCAGTCCCAACATCCAAGTGCTTTTCATTTTACTTCCGATCATCTTTGCAAATTCTATTTATTAAATAAAAGCAAGAAGTATGCCAAACAGACATCCTATTATTTATCAACCTGTTACCGAAAACGGACGATCTGTAATTCGTACGAAAGCGTGCAGTTTTTGTACGATATCGTACACAGATTACCCAAACTTTTTCTCTATCTTTGTCCTGCCAATCAACATACTATACTATGACACTGAAACGAGGCAAAATACTGATAGCCGATGATAATGAAGACATCCTTTTCACACTGAAAATGCTGTTACGCCCCATTGCAGAATCAATCAGCATCACGACCGATCCGAGAGAACTGCTCCCCATCCTGTCACGCACACACTATGATGTCATCTTGCTGGACATGAATTTCAGGAACGATGCTGTCAGCGGACGGGAAGGATTCCACTGGTTGGAAGAGATCCTGAAACTGGATTCGGGAGCAGTGGTAATCTTCATCACGGCTTATGCCGATACCGAAAAGGCTGTACGGGCCATCAAGCTCGGCGCTACCGACTTCATCGCCAAGCCCTGGCAAAACGATAAGATGATTGCAACCGTATCTGCGGCATTGCAACTCAGCTTCAGCCGTACGGAAGTAGAATCACTGAAGGAGCAGAAAGAAGCTCTGACCGCCCCCTCGCCGGAACCGGCCCGAATCATCGGCGAATCGGCCGCCATGCAGGCTATTTTCCAGACCATCCGGAAATTTGCCGATACGGACGCCAACCTGTTACTTTTAGGTGAAAACGGTACAGGAAAAGATCTGATAGCACGCTATGTATACGAACAGTCGCCCCGGAAAGGCGAAATATACGTCCCGATCGATTTGGGAAGCATCCCCGAAACACTGTTTGAGAGCGAACTCTTCGGATTCGAAAAAGGTGCTTTTACAGATGCGCGGAAAAAGAAACCCGGAAGGCTGGAGGTAGCCTCGGGAGGTACTCTGTTCCTAAATGAAATTGGCAACCTGAGCCTGCCTTTACAGGCCAAGCTGCTTTCGGTCATCGAACAACGCAAAAGTTCGCGACTGGGTTCCACCACTTCTTATCCGGTAGACGTGAGACTGATATGCGCAACGAATACCGACCTGTATACAGCCATCGATAACGGGCTGTTCCGGCAAGATCTTCTCTACCGCATCAATACGATCGAAATACGTATCCCTCCCTTACACGAACGGGGCAACGACCTTTTCCTGCTTGCCGATCACTTTTTACAACGCTATCGGAAAAAATATAAAAAAGAAGTCCGGGGCATTTCGAAAGAAGCGCGCAGATTAATGCAACTCTATCGTTGGCCGGGGAATGTACGCGAGCTGGAACATGCCATCGAACGGGCGGTCATCCTCTCAGGCAATCCAATGTTGATGCCGGACGACTTCATGCTTCGCACATCGCCTCAGGGACAGGTTTCGGAGAAAGAGAAATACAACCTTGAACGCCAGGAGCGCGAAACCATCAGCGAAGTACTCCGGCTTTGTGCCGGCAACATTACGTTAGCCTCAGAAATGCTGGGAATCACCCGGACATCGCTATACAGGCGGATCGAGAAACACGGATTATAACCTCAAACAGTTACACGACATGAAACAAAAATGGGCGAGGAAACCCCTTATATTGACAGCAGCCCTTTTGATCTGCTGTTACACCACCGTGTGGTTAGGCATGCACGGTTTCTATATCAGCCTGCCGGTATCCGTATGCCTCTTGCTATACACAGCCTACAGAATCTATCGCTACATCCTCCGCTCCACACGTGCCATGGCACAGTTCATCTGGTCTGTCCGCTATTCCGAGTTCCTCTCCTCCCCCGTGCAAAGCGAAGAAAGCCTCCGTTCACTGCCGGCAGAGCTTCTGAACGAAATGAACCAAGCCTTGGATTTCTACAAACAGAACCTTCAGAAGAAAGAAAGCAAACTACAATATTTTCAGGCTCTGGCCAACCACATCGATATGTCCGTATTGGTATATACCCCTTCCGGACGGATCGAGTGGATGAATGAAGCCGCCAAAAGACTGCTCGATAACCACAATCTGAAAAGTATCGATGAACTGAAATACTTTCACAGCGAGCTGCCTGCCCGCCTTTACTCCTTAAAAGCGGGTGACATCGCCGTTCTGCAGGCGAAAAAAGAGGAAGAGACCATCCAACTGGCACTTTCCGGAATGGAGTTTGTGATACAGGGACGACCGCTCACAGTGGCCAGCATGAAAAACATCCATTCGGTATTAGACAGCCAGGAAACCGAAGCCTGGCAGAAACTGATCCGTGTACTGACACACGAAATCATGAATTCCATCACTCCGGTCACGTCTTTGTCCGAATTGCTGGAACATCAGATCGAAGACTTTGACGGCAATGAAGAAGAGCGGGCCGAAATACTCCGGATGTTACAAACCATCCGCCGGCGGGGCGACGGGTTAATTCGGTTTGTCAACAGTTACCGGGAAGTGTCTCACCTGCCACAACCCCTGCTGAAGATATATACATCACAAGAATTACTGACAGGTGTGGTACGGTTGATGTACAGAGAACCGAATGACCTGCACTTGATACTTCCGCCCAAGGCCCAACGCCTGATGGCGGACAAAGATCTGATTGAACAAGTGCTGATCAACCTGATTAAAAACGCCCGTGAGAACGATGCGACCGACATCCGGATCTCAGCCGGATTAAGCTCCGGAGAACGCCCCTATATAAGGATAGAAGACAACGGGACAGGAATCGAGCAAGAGGTGCTCGACCGCATCTTTATCCCGTTCTTCACGACTAAACCCACCGGATCGGGCATCGGCCTGACCATCTCACGACAGATCATGCATCTGCACCGCGGCACCATCACCGTTTCATCCGAACCGGGGAAAGGCAGTATCTTCACCCTCTTGTTTCCGGCCGTATTCTAAAGAGGTGTAGCCATACGGTGCACAGGGTGTAGCCCTAAGCCTCGCATGGCTACACCTTATATACCGGACAGCTACACCCTCTCTGTCAGATGCCTTTTTAATACAATTTCACCGTCATACGACATCATTTATCAAAAAAAACCTTACCTTTGCCACTCACAAAACCATAAAAAGAAATAGAAAATGAAGAAAATACTATTTTTTATCACTATGATGGTGCTGAGCATCGGACTTGCCCAAGCTCAAGGAAAAGCAGAAATAAAGTTTGATAAGACAACCCACGACTTCGGAACGTTCTCAGAAAACAATCCTATTGTGAGTTGCACTTTCAAGTTCACAAATATCGGCGATGCCCCGTTAGTCATTCATCAGGCTGTAGCATCCTGCGGATGTACCGTACCCGAATATACCCAGGAACCTATCATGCCGGGAAAAACAGGTACAATCAAGGTGACTTACAACGGAACGGATAAATATCCGGGACACTTCAAAAAGTCCATAACCCTGCGTACAAACGCCAAGACGGAGATGATACGTCTTTTCGTGGAAGGCGACATGACAGCCAAAGACGCGAAATAAGCAAAAATTAATAACAACAATGAGGAGAATCTTTCGGGATTCTCCTTTTTTTTTGCTTACTTTGAAGCTGTTTTGAGAAACCGACCGTTTGGAAATCTGATAAACTATACATAAACTACAAAAAACAATCATGAAACAAGAAGAAGACAAGTTTACGGGCTTACCCGAGAACGCATTCCGGGAACTGAAACCGGGAGAAGTGTACAACCCGCTGATGAGTCCAAAGAAAACGTATCCGGAGGTAAACCTCTGGTCTGTAGCATGGGGTATCGCCATGGCCATCCTTTTCTCGGCTGCCGCAGCCTATCTGGGACTAAAAGTAGGACAAGTATTCGAAGCTGCCATCCCCATCGCCATCATAGCAGTCGGAGTATCCGGCGCAGCCAAACGCAAAAACGCACTCGGCGAAAACGTCATTATCCAATCCATCGGCGCCTGCTCAGGCGTCATCGTGGCAGGAGCCATCTTCACACTGCCTGCCCTCTATATCCTGCAAGCCAAATATCCGGATATGTCGGTCACCTTTATGCAAGTGTTCATCAGTTCACTGCTGGGCGGTGTACTGGGCATCTTGTTCCTGATTCCTTTCCGCAAATACTTTGTAAGCGACATGCATGGCAAGTATCCTTTTCCCGAAGCGACAGCCACCACACAGGTGCTGGTGTCGGGTGAAAAAGGAGGCAGCCAGGCCAAGCCATTGCTGATGGCAGGATTGATCGGCGGTCTGTACGATTTCATCGTGGCTACCTTCGGCTGGTGGAACGAAAACTTCACCACCCGCGTATGCGGAGTAGGCGAAATGCTGGCCGACAAAGCCAAACTGGTTTTCAAGGTAAACACCGGCGCAGCCGTACTCGGCCTGGGATATATCGTCGGACTGAAATATGCTTCCATTATCTGCTTCGGCTCCCTGGCCGTATGGTGGATCATCGTACCGGGCATGTCACTCTTCTTCGGTGATTCGGTACTGAATCAGTGGAATCCGGACATAACCGCCACGGTAGGCTCTATGAGTCCCGAACAGATATTCAGCTACTATGCCAAAAGCATCGGTATCGGCGGCATTGCCATGGCAGGTGTCATCGGCATCATCAAATCATGGAGCATCATCCGCAGTGCGGTGGGACTGGCGGCTAAGGAAATGGGCGGAAAGAGTGATGCCGAAAAGAACATTATCCGCACCCAACGCGACCTCTCAATGAAAATCATTGCCATCGGTTCCATTATCACGCTGATTCTGGTGGTGCTTTTCTTCTATTTCGATGTGATGCAAGGCAACCTGGTGCATACACTGGTAGCTATCCTGCTGGTGGCCGGAATTTCATTCCTGTTCACAACGGTAGCCGCCAATGCAATTGCTATCGTGGGCACTAATCCCGTATCGGGCATGACTCTGATGACATTGATTCTGGCATCGGTCGTTATGGTGGCTGTCGGGTTGAAAGGCCCTTCAGGCATGGTGGCTTCATTGGTAATGGGTGGTGTGGTCTGTACCGCACTTTCCATGGCAGGAGGTTTTATCACAGACTTGAAAATCGGATACTGGCTCGGCAGCACACCGGCCAAGCAGGAAGCATGGAAGTTCCTCGGAACCATCGTTTCGGCTGCTACCGTAGGCGGTGTAATGATTATCCTGAACAAAACTTACGGATTCACAAGCGGTCAGCTGGCTGCCCCGCAGGCTAACGCAATGGCTGCCGTCATCGAGCCGTTAATGAGTGGTGTGGGCGCTCCGTGGATGCTCTATGGCATCGGTGCCGTACTGGCCATCGTATTGACGCTCCTGAAAGTTCCCGCACTGGCATTTGCACTCGGTATGTTTATTCCTCTCGAACTGAATATACCGCTGGTGGTGGGCGGTGCGATCAACTGGTATGTGACTACCCGCAGTAAAGACGCTTCACTCAACACGGAACGGGGAGAGAAAGGTACATTACTGGCATCCGGATTCATCGCCGGAGGTGCCCTGATGGGTGTAGTCAGTGCGGCAATGCGCTTCGGAGGCATCAATCTGGTAAATGACGCGTGGCTGAACAACACTCTGTCTCAACTTGCGGCCCTGATAGCTTATGCCCTGTTGATTCTCTATTTCATCAAAGCATCCATGAAAGTAAAATGAAAACATTAATCACATCCATTCTTCTGTTCATGGCTACCGGCTTGTCAGCACAAAAGCCCGTTGAGCTGCCTTTATGGCCCAACGGCGCTCCCAATGATAACGGGCTGAAAGGCGAAGAAGTGATGTCGGCTCCATACCGGCTCACTAACGTCACACAGCCCACCATCACCGTCTATCGTCCGGCGACACCTAACGGCATGACCATCATCATGTGTCCCGGCGGTGCTTACGCTCTCTTGGCCATGGATCATGAAGGACACGACATGGCACCATGGTTCAATTCATTGGGCATCACCTATGTGGTACTAAAATACCGGATGCCTAACGGACACTGCGAGGTGCCTTTGTCGGATGCTGAACAAGCGATACGAATAGTGCGGAAACATGCCAAAGACTGGAATATTCGTACAGACCGGGTGGGCATTATGGGAGCTTCGGCCGGCGGTCATCTCGCCTCTACCCTTGCTACGCATTACAGCAGTGAGGACACACGACCCGACTTTCAGATATTACTCTATCCGGTGATCACGATGGAATCCGGCGACACCCACGGAGGATCACGCCACAATCTGCTCGGGCCGGACGCAACGCCGGAATTAACCAGAAAGTTCTCCAACGAACAGCAAGTGACGGATCACACTCCGCAGGCTTTCATCACCCTCTCTTCGGACGACGAAGGAGTGCCTCCCGCCAATGGCGTGAATTATTATCTGGCGTTGCAAAAGCATAAGGTGCCTGCCACCCTCCACATTTATCCCACGGGCGGACACGGATGGGGGTTCTATGACAGTTTTGCCTATAAACGCCAATGGACGGAAGAATTAGAGAAATGGTTGCGGGACGGAGTCAGGTTCCAATAGATACAACGAAGGTATTACAAAAACAATCTTTATAAAAATGAAAACAATTCGCACACTTTTATTATGTACCAGCCTATTGGCCGGAACAGTTGCAGCACAGGAGAACAGCCTGGTGCAGAGTAACGGACTCGGGTTTGTCGACACCCCCTATAAGGCAGGCACCCTGGAAGTAGATGACACAGAAGACCTTATTATCAATTGTGACGAAGTGGATTGTACCACTTTCGTTGAATATGCACTGGCAATGGCCCTCTGCCCGCAGCAAGGAGACGAAATGCAGGAAGGCGATTTCGCCCGCAATTTGCAACGCATCCGCTATCGTGACGGAAAAATAGACGGATACACCTCCCGCCTGCACTATATATCCGACTGGATCAACAATGCAGTCCGCCAAGGCCTGCTCGAAGATGTAACGGCTGCCTACAGCCCCTTCAAACAAAAACTGTCGCTCTCGTATATGAGTACGCATCCGGAACTCTACAAATCGTTGAAAAATTCTCCGGAGAACGTAGCCCAAATGGCAAAGTATGAAAAAGCCTTGAGCGGCAAAGAGGTACACTATCTGCCCAAAGACAAACTGGAACCGGACGGACTGCCTTGGATCAAGAACGGAGACATCATCGCCCTGACCACCAATACTCCGGGACTGGACGTAAGCCACATGGGCATTGCCATTTACATCAAGGGGCAGTTGCACCTGCTGCATGCTTCATCCAAAGAGGGTAAAGTAGTAGTGGGCAAAACCGCACTGAGCCAAATGTTGAAAGACAGAAAATCACTGACTGGCATCAGAGTGCTGAGAATGAAAAAATAATTTGCATAACCTACCTATGGTGAATACGAGTTTTGATATATCCTCTTTTTCTTGTCAATATGAAAGGGAATTAGCGGATTTCATGACAGCACCTTCTGCTTTTAGACAGCAACCGGAAGCGCGGAAGGCGGAAAGCAGGACTTTTCTTCCCGGAAAACCGGACTTTTGTAGCCGGAGAGCCGGGGTCTGACCCGAAAAGTAACCGGATTTCAGCAAAAAGAAGTAAGCATTCGGTCCGAAAGACGTAAGCATTTACAGAATATGCTTACGTCTTTTCAAATTATCTCTATATGTTTTCCTACTTTACATCTATTGTTAGGGTTTCGGAGGTTAAAAGAAAAAGATTATTCTCTGGTTGTACTCCCGAAGCAGACAAGTCCGAACTAACAGAAAGAGAGCCACATGCTCTTATTACGCACCTTTTCATTCCGATAGCTTCACGACATCGCCATTATGACAGCCTGCAAAGACATCTGATATCAAAAACAAAATCGCTAACCCGCAAGGAAGGCGACTTTATCCGTTCAGTGCATCATTGGGCGGAAATAGAGCAATCCAGAGAGGTTTGATTATCATTTTGACAAAAGGGCAGCAAGCAACTCCCGGCCCAACCGTTCTTTCACCTCCGCCATATCGATGCTACGGCCAAGTTCTTGCTGAAGCGAGGTCACACCCTTATCAATGAAACCACAAGGATGGATGTAGCTGAAATAACGTAAATCGGTATTGACATTCAATGCCAATCCGTGCATTGTCACATAATGGCTGCTCCTGACCCCTATCGCACATATCTTGCGGGCACGGGACGTATCTCCCTCCAGCCAGACACCGGTCGCCTTCTCCAACCGCCCCGCCACAACACCGTAAGACGCACAGACAAGGATGACGGCTTCTTCCAATAAATGCACATACTCCTTCAATCCCAATCCGAACTCTTCAAGATTGAGAATCGGATAGCACACCAACTGCCCGGGACCGTGATAAGTGATGTCTCCCCCACGATCGATATGATAGAGAGTGGCACCGATAGTCTTCAGTTGCTCCTCTCCCAGCAACATATTATTTTCTTTCCCGCTACGCCCCAGCGTGTAAACGTGCGGATGTTCACAAAAAATTATACGGTTCTCGTAATTCTCCCCGTTCTGCTTCGCATGGACAAGGGCATCGAACCATTCCGTCTGGCGGCTCCATGCCTCAGAATATGGAATAAGTTCCCAATCGGTTGTAATTGTTTTCATAAGGACAAAGATAAAAAAATAAAAGAAAATGTGTATATTTGCGTGATTCAAAAAAAGAAAGTAATATGAAGTTTGACTTTCCACAAGTAGATCTTCCGTGCGAGATTTTGGCATGGAATGATGTAACCGAGGATATATTAAATATCTACAAACAATCATGCAGGCTGAAAGCCGGCATCTTTGCTATTTGTACGGAAGGCAAGATGACCGCAACCATTAATCTGATTGACTACGAGATAAAACCGAACGACTTGATCACACTGTTACCGGGTACCATTATCCAGTTCCGCGAACGCACGGAAAAAGTACGTTTATGCTTTGCGGGATTCTCATCGGAATGCGTAGAACGCATCAATCTGATAAAATCAATGGTCAGTTCCTTCTCCAAAATAACCGAATGTCCGATTGTAGAGTTGCAGGAGGATATAGCCAGCTATCTGATAGATTATTTTTCTTTGCTGGCACGCGTGACGTGTGACGAAAAATTATCTCTCCCCTCCGAAATGACAGAGGTGTCTTTAAGATCGATCCTGACTGCCGTCGGACTAATCTATCAGAGATATTCCTCGAAAAACCACAATACGAACCGTAAGGAAGAAATCTGCCGTGAACTGGTAGGACTGGTCACGGAACATTACACCGAGGAGCGTCGTGCCCAGTTCTATGCGGACAAGTTGGGAATATCGCTGCAACACCTCAGTACTACGGTCAAGCAGGTGACCGGACGTAACGTACTGGACGTCATAGCCTACGTGGTTATCATCGACGCGAAAGCCAAACTCAAATCGAGCAACATGACTATCCAGGAAATCGCTTATTCACTGAACTTCCCCAGTGCTTCGTTCTTTGGAAAATATTTCAGGAGATATGTAGGCATGAGTCCGCTGGAGTTCAGAAACAGCTGACGACTTTCTCCGGGAAAGACATTCAAAACCCTTTTTTACCACAGAGGGCAGAGAGTAACACAGAGCAAACTTCAAATTATGGATGACCAACATGAACGCTCTGTGTGTACTCTCTGCCCTCTGTATCCTCTGTGTTACTCTGTGCCCTCTGTGGTGAGTTCGTTTTGAAAGGAATTGTTATTTTCTGGCCAGACTCAGTGAATTCAGCACGACACTTACACTTGAAAATGCCATCGCTGCACTGGCAAGCATCGGATTGAGCAGCAACCCGTTGACAGGGAACAAGATTCCGGCTGCAATGGGAATGCCTATCAGATTATAGATAAACGCCCAAAACAGATTCTGGTGAATCAGTTTTACTGTTTGCTTGGAGAGTTCGAATGCACGGGGCAGCAACAGCAGATCCGATGTCATCAACGTAACCATCGCCACATCCATGGCTATATCGGTGCCTTTCCCCATCGCTATGCTGACATCAGCCAAAGCCAACGCCTGTGAGTCATTGATTCCGTCACCCACCATAGCAACCGTTTTGCCCTGCATCTGGAGCTCACGCACAAACTCTTCTTTATCATCCGGCAAGGCATCTGCCACAAAGCGGTCGATGCCCAATTTGCCCGATACGGCAAGTGCCGTCCGCTGTCCGTCACCGGTCAGCATGCAAATGTCGATGCCCTGACGTTTCAGTTCCTTCACCGCCTCGGCAGAAGTCGGCTTTATCTGGTCGGCAATGGCGACAACGGCAAGTACCTCTGTTCCACGGCCAAAGTAAACGATACTGTTCCCGTCCGATTCGTATTGCACCATCATCTCGGCAAGTACGTCAGAAAGAGAAGCACTGAAATCTTTCAGCAATTTGTGGCTGCCCACCCAATAAGTATCACCCTGATATACCACCTTGATACCTTTTCCGGTGATACTCTCAAAACTCTCCAACTGGGCAGGAACTATCTTCTCCACCTCTTGCAGAGAAGAGACAATGGCTCCGGCAAGCGGATGTTCGGATTTAAGCTCGGCTGCCAGCAGAACATTCTTGAAATGCTCTTCCTGTACTTGGGCCCAAAGCCATCCGGAGACAGTGGGGTGTCCCTCGGTCAATGTCCCGGTTTTGTCGAGCACCACTACATCGACTTTACGCATCTGCTCGAGGGCAACAGCATCCTTTATCAGAATATGGTTGCTGGCTGCTTTGCCGATGCCCACCATCAGAGCGGTAGGAGTAGCAAGTCCCAAAGCACACGGACAGGCAATGACCAGTACGGATACAGCCGAAAGCAAGGCATGTGAGAAATAATCGGTTCCTCCCACCAACAGCCAGATGACAAATGTCAGCACGGCAATGCACAGCACCACCGGAACGAAGATACCCGTCACCCGGTCTACGATACGCTGTACGGGAGCTTTACTTCCCTGCGCTTCCTGAACCATGCGGATGATGCGCGCCAGCACCGTCTCACTTCCCACACCGGACGCCTTGATTACAAAAGCTCCCTTCTGGTTGATGGTTCCCGCCAGTACCCGGTCACCGACCTTCTTCTCTACAGGAATAGGCTCTCCGCTAATCATGCTTTCGTCTACATAAGACTCTCCTTCAGACAGACGTCCGTCCACGGGAATCTGTTCGCCCGGACGTACGACCACCAGATCGCCGGTTTGCAACTGGTCTATCAGGATGTCTTCTTCGATCCCTTCGCGAAGCACCCGGGCCACACGGGGCTGAAGTCCCATCAATTTACGAATGGCGGTAGAGGGGTTTCCCTTAGCACGCTCTTCCATTAACTTTCCGGTCAGTACAAAGGCAATGATGACTACTGCGGCTTCGTAATAGACGTGCGGCTCAAGTCCGCGGCTATACCAGAACTCAGGGAAAAATGTATTGAAGACACTGAACAGGAATGCGATGGAGGTACTCAGTGCCACCAGCGTATCCATGTTACTCCTCCCCAGACGTGCCTGCCGCCAGGCGTTGACGTAGAAAGATCCACCAAAAAAGATCATTACAGGGAGAGCCAGTATCAACTGGATCTCGTTAGAGAAAGGTACATGCATCAGAACCATAGAAAACAGCAACATGGGAACAACGAAGATCCATGCACCGATAACCTGCCGTTTCAGCAGCCGGTAGTGTTTCTCCTGTGCCTCCTCCTGACGTTCCTCTTTCAGGGCCTCTTCCACTATCAGGTCATAACCTGCGGCAAGTACAGCCGCACGGATCTCTCCGGGGGTCAGCTTGTCGGCCTCGTACGAAACGGACAGTGTGTTTGTGGCGAAGTTGACCGATGCGTCTACCACACCGGCCAGTTTCTTCACTGTTTTTTCCACATTATTAGCGCACCCTGCACAGTGCATGTTCAGTACAGGAAACGCTTTCTTTGTTATATTACTCATAATCTATTATTATATATACTATCTAATAAACAATGAGGTAAAGAACAATGTTCACTTCTTGTCCGTTTCCTTTGCCTCCTTTATGACTACAGCTTCGTATTTAAATTTCCGAAAGCCTTCTTTCAGCTTTTCAACATTTGTCTTCTCGGCATCATAGGTAATGGTAACAGTTCGTTCCTTAAGATCGGTTGTAAAGTTTTTAAGCCCTTTCTCGAACTTGATATTGTTCTTCACCTTTCGTTCGCAGTTGGCACATTCCATCTGTGCCACTTTGAAAACGACAGTACGGAAGTCTTTTGCCATAACGGCCGTCACCGAGAGCAAAGCCACCACCAGGGTAGCAATCATTTTTTTAGTCTTCATAAATGTAAGTATTAGTATTGATAAATTCTGTGATCTGTCACTTTTTATTCTTAATCTCTCGCCAGATTGAACCTGACTCCGATATATCCTTTCGCTCCATGAACCGGCCCCCATATCATGGTCGAGTCAAAACGGTCGCCCCAAGGATCGGCAGCATCGATAATCGGATTCTTCTGTTTAAAATTAGTCAGGTTTTCGCCCCCGATGTATATCGACCAGCGGCGGAAGTAGCGTGTCACTTGGGCGCTGAGTTGGCTGAAGCCTTTGTAGCGTGCATCCCACGAAGAGGTTCCGTCGGCAAGTGTGTACGGATTGGGCATACGTCCTCCCCCGTTCATCTGCCATGTGGCATCAAACTGCCACAAACCCAGCGGAGTCTGATAAGAGGCAGTGACGAGGCCTTTATATTTTCCCGTCAGGGGCTTCTCCATCAATTGATGATTATAGGTAGTCTTGGCGTCTGTCCAGCGATATGCGGCAGTCAGCGAGAATCCCTGAAAGAAGGGATAAGTGGCCTCCACCTGAAATACCTGCGAGTACGAGCGTCCGTCGAGATTGTAAAAGGCCACCTCGTGCGGATTCGTATCCATATCGACAACGACCTGTTTCAGGAAGTCGGTGTAATAGTATTCCAGGTTCAGGTTCAGCGTCTTCCCGAAAAGCGGGATATATCCCGATATGCTTGCTCCATAATTCCAAGCCTCTTCCTGATCGAGATGATCGGCGATGCTCACCTTGCGGCTGCTTGCCATCAGATAATTATTCTCGGCAAGCACATGGTTGGTGCGATATCCCTTTCCGGCGGAAAGACGGAAATGAACAAAGTCATTGGGGTTGTACTTAATGTGCGCACGCGGAGTCACAAAGAATCCGTACTCACTGCTATGGTCGCCACGAAGTCCGGCCATCAACACGAACTTATTATCCAGGTTGAAGGTATACTGTGCGTAGGCCCCGCCCACCGATTCACGTGCAAAAGCTTTCGTCAACGGTGTTTCAGCGTCATTGGTCAGTCGGTAATGCTGGTCGTATCCGTCATAATTATAGCTGAAGCCTGCAGATAGATTGTGCTCTTTCGTAAATTCGGTTTCGAACATAAGTGAAGCATAGGCGTTGGATTGGTCGACGTTATAGATCTTCCGTCCATAAAGTGCATCTTGATTGTGCAACGTACCGGACAGAATCAGTGCAAGATTGGTATTCTTCTCCTTATTAAATATATAGGCATTCTTGGTAAAGGCCTCGTAGCGCCGGGTGTCGATGTCTATTTCATACCGATCGGCTGCCGGCACGCCGCTATGACTCACCTGACCGCCTTTTCTGCTTTCGTCCAATGCCTTGATGCCTGCCTGAAACACATAATGATCCCCCATATATGCCCAGCGATTCCAGAAGTTATACTGCTCTATCCGGGGAATATCGGCAAAGCCGTCATCATTGCCGTCGTGTGCCTTTGTTTCATTCTCGTAATGCGCCAGCAATGAAGTACTCCACCGCTTGGACAGTTTCACGGTGGCGTCTGCATTCGCTTCATAACGATTGGTTGTACTGGCAAAGAGGTTGGCCGAAACCCAATCGGCCTCAGGCAACTGTGGCTTCTTAAACTCAACATTGATCTGTCCCGTAAGGGCCTCGTAACCGTTTTTTACTGACGAGATTCCCTTTGAAACCTGTATGCTATGCATCCAGGGACCGGGCACATAACCCAACCCATAAGGAGAAGCAGCACCACGATAGTTCGGGATATTCTCGGTCAGCATCTGCACATAGGTTCCGGAAAGCCCGAGCAACTTGATCTGTTTCGCTCCCGTTGCAGCATCCGAATAGCTGACGTCTACCGACGGATTGGTAACAAAACTTTCACCGAGATTGCAACATGCCGCACGACAGAGCTCGTCGCTGGTAATGATCTCTTCGTTCATCACACTGCTGCGCAACTTCAGCGTACTCAACTTACGGCTGACAATCTGCACTTCACTCAGTTCCATTCCTTCGCGCAGCACCACGTCCAGAACGGCTTTCTTATCGTTCACTTGTATGGTGTCGTTTTCGTAACCTATAAAACTTACGATCAGATGATTGGACTTATCGGGTTTAGATATGGAAAAAGTACCGTCCTCACGAGTGGCTACCCCACCGGGAATGTTTTTCCAGAAAACGTTGGCGCCTATAATCGGTTCGCCTGCCTGATCTTTCACCGTACCGCTCACTTGCGCCTGTACGGTCAGACTGCCGAGAAGCAGTCCGGTCAATAACATGTATTTCATTAAATTTCTTCGTTTGTCTTTTTTATTCGGTTTATATTCAATAAGAAACAGATAGGATTCACCGCAGACTGCACAGGGTGACACAAGTTACCCGGCTACAACAATCTACGGAATCAATCCTTAAACGGTGAAAGCCAGTGCAATCTGCGATGCAATCCAAACAATAAAAATCGAAGAAACTAAATAAGCAAAGTAGAATAAAGAGCCAGATAATGCCGGGAACTTGTCTTGGGTGGCGGTATCACATAAGGAGGATCCAACACCTCATCGCGGAAAAGAGCGCATAGCAAGTCCGATACCTGGTCACAAAGCAACAAGCTGACAGGAGCAGGAACAGAGGATTCGAATGCCTGCTTTACCAGATCAAGCTTATAGATGGTCGCCGTACATCCCTCGCCCCGGCATGATTTATGGAACTCAAAGTCAAACTTACCACAGAAGCCGCATTTGTCGGCACAGCAACAATTGGCCGTTTCACAACCACTGCAACAATATTGGGCAACAGAGACTCCCGCTCCTACATATACTATAAGGAGAGAAAGAATAACGGCAAGTATATAGCGGAATCTCTTCATAACGGTTGCAAAGATAAGCAGATTTAACCAGCCTGCCACATTCTTTTTTCTTTTTTTATGCTGTCGATTCACTAATATGAACTATATTTGTCGATAGTGAACGATTATATAAATGTTGAATTTAAAGAAGAACCCCTTATGAAAAAACAATATGTCAGCCTGCTTGCGATAATACTTGCTACAAGTGGCTTTTTATTTTCTTGCGGTGACAAGATGAACAAGAATACCGGTGCACTGGAATTCGACAGTATACAGGTAAACGAAACAGCACATCTCTTCGGAGATACCGCAAAACCGGCATGTAATCTGACCATCAATTTCGCCTATCCGGTGAAGTCGACGGACAATAAACTGAAAGACAGCCTGAACAGCTACTTTATAGCCGCCTGCTTCGGTGAAGGATATATCGGAGAGAAACCGGCGCAGGTGGTAAAGGAGTACACCGAACATTACGTAAAAGAATATCGCACAGACCTCGAACCGATGTATGCCGAAGACGAAAAGAACAAAGAGAGTGAAGGCTCCATCGGTGCATGGTACTCATACTATAAAGGGATAGAAAGCCACGTGCAACTTTATTATAAGAATCTGTTGGTCTATCGCATTAACTACAATGAATATACCGGAGGCGCACACGGCATTTACATGACAACTTTCCTGAATATGGACCTGATAAACCTGCGTCCGCTGAAGCTGGATGATATTTTCACTGGTGATTATAAGGAAGCACTGACCGACTTGCTGTGGAATCAGTTGATGGCGGACAAGAAAGTGACAACGCACGAAGCACTCGAAGATATGGGTTACGGCTCTACCGGAGATATTGCCCCGACGGAAAACTTCTATCTGGACAAAGACGGCATCACCTTTTATTATAATGTATATGATATCACCCCGTATGCCATGGGACCGGTAGAAATTAAGATTCCATACGAAATGATGGAACACATGCTGGGCAGCAACCCGATCATCGGAGAGATGAAATCAAAATAATCTAACTTTATTATTAAAATACAGATATATTACAACCTTATGAATACAACAGAACAAACTTCCTCCCTCCCCTCTGCCGGAGGGGAAAACGGAGTGAAGCTTCTTCTTAAATACTTTCCCGACTTGACGGAAGAGCAACGCAAACAATTCGCTGCGCTTTACGAACTTTACATTGACTGGAATTCTAAAATCAACGTAATCTCACGCAAGGATATCGAGAATCTGTACGAACACCATGTGCTTCATTCGCTGGGTATCGCCCGCATCATCCGTTTCCGGGCCGGCAGCAGTGTCATGGACCTCGGCACCGGAGGAGGATTCCCCGGAATACCGTTGGCCATTCTTTTTCCGGACACGAAATTCCATCTGGTGGACAGCATCGGCAAGAAAGTACGTGTGGCAACCGAGGTAGCCAATGCCATCGGACTTAAAAATGTCACTTTCCGCCATGCACGGGCCGAAGAAGAGAAACAAACATTCGACTTCGTTGTCAGCCGTGCCGTGATGCCCCTGGCCGACCTGATAAAGATTATCCGGAAAAACATCTCGCCCAAACAGCAAAATGCTCTCCCCAACGGACTTATCTGCCTGAAAGGAGGCGAACTGGAACACGAGGCGATGCCGTTTAAGCATAAGACAAGTATGCATAACCTGAATGAAGATTTCGATGAGGAGTTCTTTCAAACCAAGAAAGTGGTATATGTAACGATTTAAACGATCAAACAACATAGTCATGAAAATTAAGAGATTTGAGTTCAATATGTTTCCCGTAAACTGCTACGTTTTATGGGACGAAACGAACGAGGCAGTCGTGATAGATCCGGGCTGCTTTTATGACGAAGAGAAACAAGCTTTAAAGAACTTCATCGTCACCAACAATCTGAACATAAAACATCTGCTGAACACTCACCTGCATCTGGATCACATTTTCGGAAATCCATTCATGCTTCGCGAGTTCGGGCTGTCTGCCGAAGCCAATCAGGCCGACGAGTACTGGATAGACGAAGCCCCCAAACAGAGTCGCATGTTCGGTTTCCAACTGAATGAAGCACCCGTCCCACTGGGAAAATATCTCCATGACGGAGACATCATCACCTTCGGAAACACAACACTGGAAGCAATCCATGTACCGGGACACTCTCCCGGAAGCCTTGTCTATTACTGCCGGGCTGACAACTGTATGTTTTCGGGCGATGTGCTGTTTCAGGGAAGCATCGGACGGGCCGACCTGGCCGGAGGCAACTTTGATGAACTGAAAGAGCATATCTGCAGCCGCCTGTTCGTCCTCCCCAACGAAACAATCGTATATCCGGGGCACGGAGCACCGACCACCATCGGAATAGAGAAGGCGGAAAATCCGTTCTTCAGGTAAGAGATTATCAACAAACCTTATTATAAATAAATCATTAATAACATGAAAACCGATTTATTAGCCTGCCGCCACATCGGCGTCAACAAAGCGGATGCCGAAGTAATGCTCCGGAAAATTGGAGTTGCTTCGCTCGACGAACTGATCGATAAAACCATTCCGGCCAACATCCGGCTCAAAGCACCTCTGGCACTGCCCGCACCGATGACCGAATACGAGTTTGCCCGCCACATCGCTGAACTGGCAGGCAAAAACAAACTGTTCACCACTTATATCGGTATGGGATGGTACAACACGATCACCCCGGCAGTCATCCAGCGAAATGTATTCGAGAATCCGGTCTGGTATACTTCTTATACTCCTTACCAGACAGAAGTTTCGCAAGGAAGACTGGAAGCCCTGATGAACTTCCAAACTGCCGTATGTGACCTGACCGCCATGCCCTTGGCCAACTGTTCACTGCTGGACGAAGCCACCGCTGCCGCCGAAGCTGTGACGATGATGTATGGCTTGCGTTCACGCAACCAGCAGAAGGCGGGAGCCAACGTGGTGTTTATCGACGAAAATATCTTCCCGCAGACCTTGGCGGTCATCACCACCCGTGCCATCCCGCAAGGCATTGAAATCCGTACCGGAAAGTTCCGGGATCTTGAATTTACAGATGACTTCTTTGCCTGCGTCCTGCAATATCCCAATGCAAACGGTAATGCGGAAGACTACCGCGAATTTACCGAAAAAGCACATACAGCCAACTGCAAGGTAGCTGTGGCTGCCGATATCCTGAGTCTTGCACTACTTACCCCTCCGGGCGAATGGGGAGCGGACATTGTATTCGGTACCACACAACGCTTGGGTACTCCCATGTTCTACGGCGGTCCTTCGGCCGGTTATTTCGCTACCCGCGACGAATACAAACGCAACATGCCGGGACGTATCATCGGATGGTCGAAAGATAAATATGGCAAACTCTGTTACCGCATGGCACTCCAGACACGCGAACAGCATATCAAACGGGAAAAAGCGACTTCCAATATCTGTACCGCTCAGGCACTGCTCGCTACCATGGCAGGATTCTATACCGTCTATCACGGACAGGAAGGTATCCGTAACATCGCTTCACGCATCCATAGCATTACAGTTTTCCTGGAAAAGAGTATCAGTAAACTGGGATTCAAGCAAGTGAACAGACAGTATTTCGATACCCTCCGGTTCATTTTGCCCGACAGCGTATCGGCACAGCAGATTCGCACCATCGCTCTGAGCAAAGAGGTGAACCTGCGCTATTTTGATAATGGAGACGTGGGACTGAGTATTGACGAAACAACCGACGTAGTAGCTGCCAACATTCTGCTGTCTATCTTTGCCATCGCTGCCGGAAAAGACTTCCAGAAAGTGGATGACATCCCCGAAGCAACTATCATCAGCGAGGAGTTGAAACGCCAGACCCCTTACCTCACACACGAAGTATTCTCTAAATATCATACCGAAACGGAAATGATGCGCTACATCAAGCGTCTCGACCGGAAGGATATTTCATTGGCACAATCGATGATTTCACTCGGTTCCTGCACCATGAAACTGAATGCAGCAGCCGAAATGTTACCTCTGAGCTGTGCTGAGTTTATGTGCATGCACCCGCTTGTTCCGGAGGATCAGGCGGCCGGATACCGCGAACTGATTCACAACCTGAGTGAAGAACTGAAAGTCATCACCGGATTTGCCGGAGTAAGCCTGCAACCCAATTCCGGTGCTGCCGGTGAGTATGCCGGTCTGCGCACCATCCGTGCCTATCTTGAAAGCATCGGACAAGGACACCGCAACAAAGTATTGATCCCCGCATCTGCACACGGCACCAATCCCGCATCAGCCATCCAGGCCGGATTCACCACTGTAACTTGTGCATGTGACGAACATGGAAACGTAGATATGGATGACCTCCGTGCCAAAGCTGAAGAAAATAAGGATGACCTGGCCGCACTGATGATCACCTATCCCTCGACACACGGTATCTTTGAAACGGAAATCGTAGAGATCTGCCAAATCATTCACGCCTGTGGAGCTCAGGTATATATGGATGGAGCCAACATGAATGCACAGGTAGGACTGACGAATCCGGGATTTATCGGAGCGGACGTCTGTCACCTGAATCTGCATAAAACCTTTGCATCTCCCCACGGAGGAGGCGGTCCCGGCGTAGGCCCGATCTGTGTAGCGGAACATCTGGTACCGTTCCTTCCGGGACACGGACTGTTTGGCAACTCACAGAACGAAGTATCCGCCGCACCGTTTGGCAGTGCCGGTATTCTGCCTATCACCTACGGCTATATCCGTATGATGGGTGCCGAAGGACTGACAATGGCAACCAAGACAGCCATTCTCAATGCAAACTATCTGGCTGCTTGCCTGAAAGATACGTATGGCATTGTATACCGGGGAGCCAACGGCTTTGTGGGACACGAGATGATTCTGGAATGTCGCAAGGTATACGAAGAAACCGGTATCAGCGAAAATGATATTGCTAAACGCCTGATGGACTACGGCTATCATGCTCCTACCCTCTCCTTCCCCGTGCACGGCACACTGATGATCGAGCCCACTGAAAGCGAAAGCCTCTCCGAACTGGATAACTTCGTCCTTACGATGTTGACCATCTGGAACGAAATTCAGGAAGTGAAAAACGGTGAAGCCGATAAGGAAGACAATGTACTGATAAATGCCCCGCACCCTGAATATGAAGTAGTAAGCGATCAGTGGGAACACTGCTATACGCGTGAAAAAGCCGCATATCCGATAGAGAGTGTGCGTGAGAATAAGTTCTGGGTAAATGTAGCCCGTGTAGATAATACGCTGGGCGACCGCAAACTGCTGCCCACATGCTACGGCTGCTTCGACTGAAGTAAGCTAAGCAACAACTGATTCACGATTCACCACAGAGTAGCACGGAGTATCACAGAGTAGAAATCATAAAAGATAAACTCTGTGAGACTCTGTGGTCAATTTAAACTCTGTGGTGAATCTTAATATCCTATTCCACGATGGTTATCGTACCGGCTTTAACTGTCTTTTCTTTCAACAATGCGCCTTCCGCTTTATATCCCAAAGCTACGCAACCATAAACTTTGTGATTTTCGGGCACTCCGAGAGAAGTCAGATAGGCCCGTACCTCCGGATCATCACAAGTCGTACCGAGCTGATTGATCCAACAGGAAGCGATGCCCAGTGAAGTGGCTGCCAGAAACATATTCTCGATAGCACAGGCACAATCCATCCCGGCCCACCATTGCTTGGGTTCATTGGACACGATGACCAAGGTTGGGGCATGATAGTAACAGCAATACGTCTCACTGTGCCCCCGTTCCCGAAGATGCTTGTCATCACTTTTGGCAAATGCCCCTTTGATCCGTTCATTCAGTTCTTCCAGTTTCACCGTATTACGGACGGCAGTAAAATGCCACGTTTCATAATGCATGCCGCTCGGCGCGTAAGCACCCGCTTCCAGGATGGCGTTCAAGTCATCTGCCGGAATCTGCTTTCGATCATACGCACGTACACTACGCCGTGCCTTAATGGTCTCTAAAACTTCATTTGTCTTCATTATCTATTCTCCTGCCAATCGGATTTATCTTTTAATCAACCCAATCTTTACATTCAGTTTGAAATAATACACTCCGTTCTCTCTCTCGAGGAAGCCATACTTGTCTTTATCAACCGATCCCTTTTCGAGACGCGAATTCAGATAAAGAAAGTCCTCAAATGTTTTCTTTTCCGATTTATGATAGCACAGTACCTCACCTTTGCCATCGACCAGCAATATACCCTCAACTGCCGAATCGGTCCCATTGTATATTTTGGCCGGACGCATACCCAAGGCAAGTGCCAACAGAAACTGCTTCATTTTAAACTCGTAAAAGCCATGCTTGCTGATCAGTTCCTCTTTTATCTTGAGAGGATTTATGATCTTCATCTGTTCGGTCAGTTCACTGACGCGTGTGATGCCGTCCAGGTGCATCATACGCACCATCTCTGCCAGCACACGGGGGAAGTGCAGATCGATCATCAGCAGATTGCAACGGAACACACGGTCCGCTACGTCCGAATACTTCAGCACACCTCCCAGACGCTCGATCATCATCATACGCTCGGCTACCTCCGTGGGTGATTCAGGGAGGGCATTAATCTTATTGACGGTCGGAGTGGCAAACTTGATACCGGACTGCTCCAACTTCAGGTTCGCCGCACGTCCACCATCCAGCAGCGGATTCATCGTACTGAGACGCGAACGGACATTGAAACCCGCCAACGGAGCCTCAGGATGCCAGAAAGCAATCGAGAAGTCGGTACGGTCCTCCGTCCGGGCTTCCAGATCAAAGATACCTGCCTCGTCCAGGAACTCCTCCACCCCGTCGGGTGACGTAACTTCATCCGCCGAAGAATTTTTAATCGCGTCCAGAATCAGGTCCGCCACTGTTGCAAAGTCCTCACGGGGAATACTTTTCTCCACCTTCTCACCTTCCATCCGGATGACCTCTTCTTCAATATAGTAACGCCGGGTGCCATCATGCTCTTCACGCTGGATCATTGCAATGGGCCGGTACTTTTCATCTTCTTTCTTTGCCTGCGGAGTTCCAAGCGATACTTTTCCATCCGCCAGCAGACGGAAAAAGGCGTACAACTCGCTCCACTCTCTTTTTGTTGCTTCAAATGCCATTCTATCTATCTTTTTTTTATTATTTCGGAGAGGTGTGTCATCATTCATCACAGAGTTCCGACGCCCCACTATCTCTACTATCCATTTCCTTCCTGTTCATCTATAATGCGGGCAGTCTCCACTTTCTCCAGCCGGGACCTTAAACGGGGCATTGCCGACTGCCGGATACGAAGCGTCATGCTGCAATCCATATCATACGACTGAGACAGAATCTCCGGTTCCTCCTCCTTTACAATCCGCATGACATCGTTCATAAAAGGATACTCGAAAAGTACGGTTACTTCCTCGTCCACAGTTTTCTCTACAATGGTGCAGGCAGCGATGGCCTCGGCGGCGGCGGCCTTATAGGCCACAATCAGTCCACTAGTGCCCAACTTGATCCCTCCGAAATAACGGACCACAATAATCAGTATATCCGTCAGTTCGTTCGAGTTGATCTGTCCCAGAATCGGTTTGCCGGCAGTACCCGACGGCTCTCCGTTATCGTTGGCACGAAAATTCTTCCGCTCGTGTCCCAGCATATAGGCATAGCAGACGTGGCGGGCATCATAGTATTTCTTCTGGTACGCCTCCAGATGCACTTTAATCTCTTCCAAGGTACGAACCGGGAGAGCGATGGCAATAAATTTGCTTCGTTTCTCGGTATATGTTCCCTCCGAGACTTCAGTGATGGTCTTATAGGTGTCTTCTGTCATGATATCCGGAATCTTTTTTTTGATGGTTCAAGCTATACCCAGTAATTGTACCTCGAAAATCAAAGTTGAAAAAGCCGGAATCGGGCCACTGGTACGTGTGCCATAGCCCATATTATAAGGGATGTAGACGATCCAGTGATCTCCCACCCGCATCTTTTGCAGAGCAATCTGCCATCCTTCGATAACCTCGTTCAGACGAAAAGCTTCGGGACAGTTCCGCTTCCAGGAATTATCAAATTCACGTCCATTGATAAGAGTGCCCTTGTAATGAACCGACACCACACTGTTGGAACGGGGCGTGGCTGCGCCGGTACCTTCCTCCAAAACCTTATATAATATGCCGCATGGCAATTCGTGTACATCCGCTTCGGTGCGTAATGTCTGCATGAATTGTTCGTTCTGCAATTTGTATTCTTCTTTTCGTCCCATATCTGTTTCCTGATAATAATTACTTCGGCGGCAAAGATACGGAAAAACGTACATATTTGAATAGTCCGGAACACAAAACGAGTTCACCACAAATTACACGGATTAACACAGAACGGCATCAATTTACTGACAACCAACAATTTATCTGTATAAGTCCATGCAATTTGTGGTGAATAACGAGTTTGGGTACATCCCCTCCTCTGTTTTCCATACCCAAACACTCCTCAATCCGGTATCGGATCTCTTTTTATTCGAGCTCGTGTATCACCAGCCCCGAACGCAGTTTCGGTTCGAACCAGGTAGTCTTCGGAGGCATAATGTTTCCTGTATCGGCAATATCCATCAATTGCTTCATTGAAACAGGATAAAGTGCCAAAGCCACTTTCATTTCGCCGCTGTCAACCCGTCTGCTCAATTCGCCCAAGCCGCGGATTCCCCCTACAAAGTCAATCCGGCGATCCGAACGCAGATCCTTGATTCCCAGAATTTCGTCCAGAATCAGGTTGGAAGAGATGGTCACATCCAATACACCTATAGGATCATTGTCGTCATAAGTACCCGGTTTGGCTGTCAGGCTATACCATTTGCCATCCAGATAGAGCGCAAAGTTATGCAACGCATTGGGTTTATAAATCTCTTTACCTTTCTCTTCGATCTCAAAATTCTTTTCAAGGGCGGTCAGAAATTCGGCAGGCGTCAAGCCATTGAGATCTTTCACTACCCGGTTGTAGTCGATAATAGTCAACTGGTTGGCGGGGAAACATACGGCCATGAAATAGTTGTATTCTTCGTCTCCGCGATGATTAGGATTCTGCTTTGCCTTTTCGGCCCCTACCAGGGCAGCGGCAGCCGAACGATGATGCCCGTCGGCAATATAAAGCGCCGGCATGGCAGCAAACTCCTTGGTGATGACAGCAATGTCTTCGCTGTTGTCGATCACCCAGAAAGTGTGTCCGAATCCGTCACCGGGAGCAATAAAATCGTATACCGGCTTTTGAGCCGTATACTTGCGGATAATGGCATCGAGCACCGCATTGTCAGGATAAGCAAAGAACACCGGTTCGATGTTGGCATTGTTCACACGGACATGCTTCATGCGGTCTTCTTCCTTGTCACGCCGGGTGAGTTCGTGCTTTTTGATGACACCGTTCATATAATCGGGCACGTAAGCACCCACCACCAGCCCATACTGCGTCTTGCCATTCATGGTCTGGGCATAGATATAATAATTCTCTTTGTCATCCTGCACCAGCCATCCTTTGTCACGGAACAGACGGAAATTCTCCGCCGCTTTCGCATACACCTTCTCATCATGTTCATCTGTCCCGACGGGAAAGTCTATTTCCGGTTTAATGATGTGGTACAATGATTTATCGTTCCCGGCAGCTTCTGCACGAGCCTCTTCTGAATTCAGCACGTCATACGGACGTGAAGCGACCTGTTCTACCAAGTCCTGCGGAGGACGGATGCCTTTAAATGGTTTTATTGTTGCCATAAGAACTGCAGATTACTTATTCACTCTAAACTTTTCACAACCCTCTTTCAGGAAACCCACAATCTGCCGTGCAGCTGCAATACCGGCATTGATATTCGCCTCGGCCGTCTGTGCTCCCATCTTCTTCGGAGTCGAGAAATAACGTCCGGCAAAGAGTTCGGCGAACTTCGTATTGGCCGCAGGCATGATGTCTGTGATGTATTTAAAGTCCGGCCGTTCCTCCATCAACTGGATCAATTCGTCTTCATTGATCACTTCTTTGCGGGCCGTATTAACCAGGATAGCCCCTTTCGGCATATTGGCCAGCAGATCATGATTGATGGAGTTTTTCGTTTCGGCTGTAGCGGGAATGTGCAGTGAGACGATGTTACAGGTCTTATAAAGCTCTTCGGCAGAGTCAACGGCTTTCACCCCATCTTTCTCTATCACATCTTTCGGGCAGAAAGCGTCATAAGCATAGAGTTCCATACCGAACCCCTTGGCAATACGCGCCACATTGCGTCCTACATTACCGTATGCGTGGATACCCAGTTTCTTTCCCATCAACTCCGTACCCGATGTTCCGTTATAGAAGTTACGGACAGCATAAACAAGCAGGCCAAACACCAACTCGGCTACAGCATTCGAGTTCTGTCCCGGAGTATTCATCACACATACACCGTGTGCAGTGGCTGCATTCAGGTCTACATTATCGTATCCGGCACCGGCACGAACTACTATTTTCAACTCTTTCGCTGCATCGAGCACCTCGGCGTCGATGATGTCACTACGGATAATAATGGCATTCGCATCTTTCACTGCGTCAAGCAGTTGGGCTTTATCTGTATATTTCTCAAGCAGAACCAATTCAAATCCGGCTCCTTCTATTTCTTTCTTGATGCCATCCACCGCAATCTTGGCAAATGGCTTTTTGGTTGCAACAAGTACTTTCATTTCTCTTATTCTATTTTGGGAGAATTCACCACAGAGGATACCGCAGACACCAAATGCCGTCATTCAAGAGAGCCCTGTATCCTTTCCGTATGCTCTGTGGTGAAATCACATTATTAATGAAGTTTCTCAAATTCCTGCATGCAGTCAATCAATGCCTGTACGCTCTCTTTCGGCATTGCATTGTAGCAAGATGCACGGAAGCCACCCACCGAGCGGTGCCCTTTGATGCCGGACATTCCTTTATCCGTAGCGAACTTCAGGAAATCGGCTTCCAGATCCTTATATTCCGGTGCCATCACAAAGCAGATATTCATGCGCGAACGGTCCTCCTTAGCAGCTGTCCCTACAAACATCTTGTTGCGATCTATCTCGGCATACAGCATGTCTGCCTTCTCGGTAGCCCGGCGATCCATCTCTTTGACGCCACCCTGAGCCTTGATCCAGCGCAAAGTCTGCATGGCGGAATAGATAGGCAATACGGGAGGTGTATTAAACATGGAACCACCGTCGATATGGGTCTTATAATTCAGCATGCTCGGGATGTAACGTGACACCTTGCCTACCGCATCGTCTTTTACTATGACGAATGTAACGCCGGAGGGAGCCAGATTCTTCTGAGCACCGCCGTAGATACAAATATACTTCGAAACGTCCACCGGACGGGAGAAGATATCAGAAGACATGTCGGCTACCATCGGAACCGGTGAATCAAGATCTCCCTTCAATTCCGTACCATAAATCGTATTGTTGGTGGTCACATGGAAATAATCAGCATCAGCAGGTATGGTAAAGTCTTTAGGGATAAACGTATAGTTCGCATCAGCCGAAGAAGCTACCTCAACCACTTCGCCAAAGCCTTTCGCCTCTTTCATCGCTTTTTTAGCCCAAACACCGGTGTTCAGGTAAGCTGCCTTCTTCTCAAGGAAGTTGTAAGGCACCATGCAGAACTGCATACTGGCACCACCGCCCAGGAAAAGTACCGAATACCCTTCGGGGATGTTAAGTATTTCCTTAAACAAAGCAACGGCTTCATCCATAACTGCCTGAAAATCCTTGCCACGATGGCTGACTTCCAACACAGAAAGACCTGAACCGTTGAAATCGAGAATGGCTTTCGCTGTTTCTTCTATTACTTCGCGAGGGAGAATGGAAGGGCCTGCACTGAAATTATGCTTTTTCATTTGATGAGTGTTTTTGGTTATACAATTTCGTTATTTTATGTCTACTGACATGGCGAATTTACGAATTTATTTCCTCTCAACAAACGTTTCCCTGTAAAATTACAATCTTAGAGGGCATTTATCTTACTTTTTAATGGTTTATGCAGGATTTATACACCATTTTGTTATCTATACATGCCAAGATGGTAGAAAAAGTTCAAACTGATATTATTACACGATGTTCTATTCTGAAATGAAAGAGAGAATGACTAAAAAGTGAAGATTTATAAGAAAGAAGGACTAAAGCCGGGAAGAGCCGGAAACCGGAAAGCTGTTTCACCACAGATTTCACAGATTAACACAGATTGATGATTGATCTTATCAGCAATAAAGTTGAAAGTGCCGTGCCAATCGGTGTAATCTGTGGTGAATCCGTTCCATGTCAATCTGTGCAACCCATGGTGAATTCGTCATGGGTCAATCGGTATAATCTGTGGTGTCAGTGCCCTGCCGCCTCTATCCGATAAATCCGGTTTAATCCGCCTCCTCGATCACCGTTTTCATCCCTTTGATCTTCTCGCCACGGATCAGAGTCAGCAATTGCTTCATCTTGGGGCGCCGCACGGCAACAAAGGCATAATGATCTTTCACGTCGATTGCTCCGACATCCTCACGTGCCAGATTTCCTTTTTTATAAAGGAAACCGGCTATGTCGATCTTGCTCAATTTGTCCTTCTTCCCTTTACCTATATAAATAGTCACCCACTGGGGTTTAGCCGGACGGGGTGCATTCTCCGGCAAGTCGAAGATCTCAAGTTCCGAAGGTATATAATCCGGCACGCGTTCCTCCGGATTCAGTATCAGATAAGAAGTACCCGTCGCATCCCAACGGGCAGTACGGCCATTGCGGTGGGTAAAGGCTTCTTCGTTCACCGGCAAATGATAGTGGATGATATGTTCCACCTCCGGAATATCAAGTCCGCGGGCAGCCAGGTCCGTAGACACCAGCACCGGACAGCTGCCATTACGGAACTTATACAGTGCCCGTTCCCGATCCGGTTGCTCCATACCTCCATGAAAGCGTTCATTGGAAACTCCTTTTTCCGTTAGTAAGGCACTCACACGGTCCACCGCATCCCTGTGGTTACAGAAAACAATACTCGAACTGCTTCCCAACGTACAAAGCAACTTATAGAGAGTTTCTATCTTATCTTTAGCAGGCGAAACCACCTTCATCAACCGCAAACGTGATTCCTCCACATCGTTTGTCAGGAAATCAAGCTTTATCGTACGGTTCAGTCCTGTAAATTGCGGAATCTCTTCCGCATCTGTTGCCGAAGTCAGAAAACGCCGTTTCAAGTCGGGCAACTGTCCGATAACCGTTGCCATCTCTTCCTGAAAACCAAACTCCAGGCATTTATCAAATTCATCGATCACCAACAGACTCACTGTGCTTGCATCGAAGTTCTGCTTGGAGAGATGGTCGTTCATACGGCCGGGCGTACCGATGATAACAGCCGGCTGCATTCCTTTCATCGTACGGTGCTCTTCCATCGCCGGACGTCCGCCATAGCAACTCATCGCCTTGAATTCCGTCCCCATCGCCTTGAACACCTGCTCTATCTGCAATGCCAACTCACGCGAAGGCACCAGCACCACGGCCTGCACTCCTTTCACGTCGGCCTTCAGACTGCCGACCAGCGGCAACAGAAAGGCCAGGGTCTTGCCCGAACCTGTGGGCGAAAGTAATATCAAATCTTCGCCACCTTTATCAAATGCCTCAACAGACGCTTCCTGCATCGGATTGAGTTGTTCTATTTTCAACCTATCGAGTATATCCTTCAAACCATTCATTGTTTTTTCCACATTTTTGAATAATGACACAAAGATAAAAAAAAACTGCTTCCGGACAACCCGAAAGCAGTTTCTTTTATGATGATCTCCGAAGGATTATCCACCGAAGTTATCGAACATCAAGTTCTTAGACGGAACACCGAGATCGTCGAGCATCTTCTCGACAGCTTTACTCATCGGGCCGGGACCACACATGTAGTATTCGATGTCTTCCGGAGCTTCATGGTTCTTCAGATAAGTTTCGTAAATCACGTTGTGTACGAAACCTGCCGTATACTTCACGCCGGCTGCGTCTGCAGCAGGGTCCGGACGGTCGAGCGCCAGGTGGAACTTGAAGTTCGGGAAGTCTTTCTCAATCTGCAGGAAGTCTTCCAGATAGAACACCTCGTTCAGTGCACGGGCACCGTAGAAGTAGTTCATCGTACGGTCAGTGATATGCAGCGTCTTGGTCAAGTGCATAATCTGGGCACGCAACGGAGCCATACCTGCACCACCACCGATCCACATCATTTCGTTCTTCGAATCCAGAATCGGGTGGAAGTCACCGTAAGGTCCACTCATGGTCACCTTGTCACCCGGCTTCAGCGTAAAGATGTAAGAAGAAGCGATACCCGGCATCACATCCATAAAGCCCGGTCCCTGATCTTTCGGTTTGAAAGGAGGAGTAGCGATACGTACAGTCAGCATGATGCGGTCACCCTCAGCCGGATAGTTGGCCATAGAATAAGCACGGATGGTCGGTTCGTCGTTGCGGCACTTCAGGCCGAGCAGACCGAATTTCTCCCATGCCGGAAGATATTCGTCACCGATCAGGCTCTTGTCGATGTCCTTATCATAATCCATCGAGAAAGCGGGAATCTTGATCTGGGCATACGAACCCGGCATAAAGTCCATGTGTTCGCCCGGAGGCAGGGCCACGATAAACTCTTTGATAAACGTAGCCACGTTCTTGTTCGAGATCACCTCGCACTCCCACTCTTTCACACCCAGGATAGACTCGTCGATCTTGATAGACATATCCTGTTTCACCTTCACCTGGCATCCGAGGCGCCAGTGATCGGCCTGTTCTTTACGAGAGAAGAAACCGGTTTCGGTAGGCAAAATCTCGCCACCGCCTTCGAGCACCTGGCAACGGCACTGTCCGCATGAACCCTTACCACCACAAGCCGATGAAAGGAACACATTGTTGGCAGACAACGTACTCAGCAGAGTACCACCCTGAGATGTTTTCAGTTGTTGCTCTCCATTCATCGTAATCGTAACCTCGCCCGAAGGAGAAAGATAGCTCTTCGCAACGAGCAGTATAATGACAAGCAGGATGATCACCACAAGGAAGACTCCGATACTTGCTAATATTAAAGACGTCATTGTTTTATTCTTTTTACTTTAGTTATAATTTCAATCCAGAGAAACACATAAAGGCCATAGCCATCAGTCCTACTGTGATAAACGTAATGCCCAGACCTTTCAGCGGAGCGGGAACATCAGAGTAAGCCATCTTTTCGCGGATAGCGGCCAGACCGACGATAGCCAGCAACCAGCCAATACCGGAACCGAGTGCGTATACCACAGCACTGCCCACGCCGGTGATGGCCTGCGGGTTCGACGGATCCATCGTGATTCTCTGCTGCATGAACAGTGAAGCACCCATGATGGCACAGTTAACGGCGATCAGCGGGAGGAAGATACCCAGTGAAGCGTAGAGCGAAGGGCTGAAGCGTTCCACCACCATTTCTACCAACTGCACGATACCGGCAATAACGGCAATAAAGAGAATAAAACTCAGGAAGCTGAGGTCAACACCTTCAATGATCGCATTGGCAGCCAGCACCTTAGTTTGAAGCAAGTAGTTGACCGGCAACGTAACCACCAATACGAAAGTTACGGCGATACCCAGTCCTACAGCAGTTTTCACATTCTTCGACACAGCCAGATATGAACACATACCCAGGAAGAAGGCGAATATCATGTTGTCCACAAAGATGGAGCGGACGAATAAACTTAATAATTGTTCCATAATTTTTCTTTTACTTTCTTAGGTTGTATTACTTTTCCTGGAGTTCTTTGCAGCGGCTGCGCTGATACCAGATGATACATGCACAGATGATCAGTGCCATCGGCGGCATCAACATCAAACCATTGTTGATGTAACCCATCTTATAGAATGACTCAGGGATAACACGGAAGTTGAGCAATGTGCCCGATCCGAGCAACTCGCGGAAGAAAGCCACGATGATCAAGATCTTGGCATATCCCAGACCATTACCTACACCGTCGAGGAATGACTCCCACGGACCGTTTGCCATGGCAAACGCTTCGAGGCGTCCCATCAGGATACAGTTTGTAATGATCAGACCTACGTATACCGAAAGCTGTACGCTTACATCGTATGCAAACGCTTTCAGCACCTCACTTACTATAGTTACCAATGCAGCTACTACCACCAACTGTACGATGATACGGATACGGTTAGGAATCGTCTTACGCAACAAAGAGATAACGACGTTTGAGAAAGCCGTAATCACAGTTACCGAAAGACCCATCACGATAGCCGGTTCCAGTTTGGCCGTTACAGCCAGTGCCGAACAGATACCGAGCACCTGCACGGTTACCGGGTTATTCAATCCCAGCGGAGTAGCGAATACTTCTTTATTCTTTTTAGAAAATAATTGGCTCATATTCTATCGTTCCTCCTTAATTATTAGTTAAAAATTTATCGTACTGGCTCAGACATGCTTTGATCATGGCGTCCACACCTTTCGAAGTGATTGTACCACCCGAAATACCGTCAACCTGATAAGCAGGGTCTGTCACCTTACCGTTTTTCTCTACAGCCAGTGCAACCTGTCCGTCTTTCAATACCTTCTTGCCAGAGAATTCATTCTGGAAAGCAGTTGTCGCAATCTCAGCACCCAAGCCCGGAGTTTCGCTGGCATGCGAGAAATAAACACCGTAAACAGTGTCTTTATCGGCATTCAAAGCCACATATCCCCAGATAGCGCCCCAAAGACCGGCACCGTAAACCGGTACCACATATTTGGTTTCTCCGTCTACCTCACATACGAAAACGTGCAAACGATTGTTTTCCTTCGCTTCTTTTTCGTAGCTGATAGAGAAACCATCCGTATTTTCTGTCAGAGTGCCATCCACATTCATCAGCATGTCACCCTTTACATATTTATTATATTCAGCATCGGCATCTTTCACATCTCTGATGTTCAGTGCAGACAAAATTTGCTTCTTGGTGTCCAACTCCTGGTTTTTATTCTGAATGTCTTTCAGAGAAGAGCTGACAAATGCAAGCAAGAATGCCACGATAACAACCATTACCGAAGCATAAATGATAGTATAAGAGTTACTATTTGTATTCATCTTTCTTGTTCGGTTTAATTGTTAGACTTAATGGCGCGTTTTTCACGCAGTTTGATGTTGCTCTGAACCACACAATAGTCGATCAGCGGAGCGAAGATGTTCATCAGCAGGATAGCGAGCATCATACCTTCGGGATAACCCGGGTTCAACACGCGGATGATGATGGCCATCGCACCGATCAGGAATCCGAAGATGTACTTACCGGTTTCCGTACGTGCGGATGTCACAGGGTCGGTAGCCATAAACACAGCACCGAAGCAGAAACCACCCAGCACCAAGTGTTCGTACCAAGGCATGTGAGCCATGGCAGTGTCGGGACCCACAGTATTGAAGATCCATCCCATGAATGCACCGCCGACGAATACCGAAAGCATTGTTCTCCAGCTTGCGATACCTGTCCACAGCAGAATAACGGCACCAATCAGAATAGCAATCACACTGGTTTCACCGATAGAGCCCGGAATCAGACCGGTCACCATATCCCACGAGAAAGCCGGGAAGCCATTGGGATCGGTAGCAGTAGACGCCACACCCAGCGAAGTGGCCGCTGTCAGTCCGTCTACCGTGTTACCCAATCCGAAGATGCTGTCTTGTGCCACCCAAACGGCGTCACCCGACATCTTGGTAGGATAAGCGAAGAACAGGAATGCACGGGTCACAAGGGCAACGTTGAACACGTTCATACCTGTACCTCCGAACACTTCTTTCGCAAAAATAACAGCGAATGCAGTGGCTATGGCCAGAATCCACAACGGGCAGTCTACCGGTACAATCATCGGGATCAGGATACCCGAAACGAGGAATCCTTCCTGAATCTCTTCCTTCTTCCATTGTGCCACCACGAACTCAATGCCCAGACCCACTACATAAGATACGATAATCTTAGGCAGAATGGCCAGGAAACCGTAAATGAACATTTCGATGAAGCCACCCTGAGCTCCGGTGTGAGTGAAATGCTGGTAACCTACGTTGTACATACCGAACAGCAAAGCCGGTATCAACGAAATAACCACAATCGACATGATACGTTTGCTATCGATCGAGTCGTGGATGTGCGCTCCCGATTTCGAAGTGGTGTTGGGCACGAACAGGAAAGTTTCGAAGCCATCGAACACCGAACGAAATGCGTGGAGTTTGCCGCCCTCTTCAAAGTTCGGCTTTATCTTATCGAGATAATTTCTTAACGCTTTCATTAATTATGAATTATAAATTATGTGTTATGAATTACATCATTTCAGCACGAAGCATATCGAGTCCGGCACGAACGATGCGTTGCAATTCCAGTTTCGAAGAGTCGACAAATTCGCACAAAGCAAAGTCTTCGGGCGCCACTTCGTAGATACCCAGAGCTTCCATGCGGTCGATGTCCCCGGCAATGATTGCTTTGATCAGGAATTCAGGCAGAATGTCCATCGGGAATACTTTGTCGTATTCGCCGGACATAATCATGTGGCGTTCGCCTCCCTTGATACGGGCATCGAGCACATACTCCTTCTTATTCCCCATCAACCAGCTGAAATACGAGCGGTTGACGCTGAACTGATTGAAACGGGGCATGATCCATCCCAGCATTTCGTGGATGTCATCACCTTCGGGAATCACTGTGAGCTGGCTGTCGAAAGCACCCAGGAATCCGTTCGGCTTCACTTGTTTGCCTGTCAGCACATTGCCGCTGATATAACGCAACTCTTTGTCCTTCGTCACGTTTCCGGCAAACACATGAGTCAGCAGTGCGCCGACTTTCAGTTTGCAATAAGCAGGTTTCACCACTTCAGATCCTGTAACGGCTACGGTACGAGTCAGGTCCACCCGTCCGGTATTGAACAGACGTCCGATGAAGATTACGGCTTCCGCGCCGATAGTCCACACCGTCTCACCTTTCACTACGGGAGCTACGTGATTGATTTGTACCCCTACATTTCCGGCAGGGTTCGGTCCGTCAAATACGGTTACTGTGACATTTTTAGCCTGTGTCAGGGCTGTCGATTTTTGTTTGATGCTGATACCCAGATACGTTTTGGCTATTTTAGCCAGGGCATCCAGTCCTGTCTGGAAATTAGCTTCTTCCCCTTTCAGAACGTATTCGAAATCGGGTGCCAGCGGGTTGCTGTCGAAAGCAGAGATGAAGATAGCCCGCGGAGCGACTGTCGGATCGGCAATCACGTCATACGGACGCTGTTTCATAAATGCAAACATACCAGCTTCCAAGAGTGCAGCTTTCACAGCCTCGCCATCGAGTTTGGATACGTCCTTCTTGCCGAATTCTTCGTAATCCTGCTCTGCGGCAGCCTCCACCACGATGTTCAGCACCTTACGGCGTGCACCGCGCTCCACGCTTGTTACAACGCCGCTAACGGGCGAAACAAATTTCACTTCAGGATGATTCTTGTCGATAAACAAGGGTCCCCCGGCCATCACATATTCCTGCTCTTTCACCACCACCTTCGGAGTCACTCCTGGGAAATCATCGGGTACGAGTGCGTAGAATCCCGGTTCTTTCACCGTTGAGAGCTCTTCAGCAGCTTTTCCTTTCAGGTTGATGTCAAGGCCTTTACGTAACTTTATTACATTTGCCATGTGATTATATAAAATAATGGTTTCATAATTTGCCCGCAAAAGTAATAAATAATAATGTGAATAAAGAGGAAAAATGAAAGGAATTACGGAAATTTCTCCGTAATTCACCCTTTGAACAAACATCAATAGATAAAAAAGGCTAAAAAAACAAGGAAGGGTTTTGAACGATCGACGATGAACGGTTGTTGAACGATGGACCGTTAACGGTGATTAACTGTGAACTATTAACGGTGGTTAATTCTAAACGATCAGTGTTTGTGAACGAGGAACGGTTAACAATGGATAACGAAGGGATGCAGAGAGATGTAGCAGAAGAAGATGACGGAAGGAAGCAATCTCCGGCAGCACTGAGGGATAATTTTAAGAAAAAAGGGTGTAGCCATACGGGGCTGAAGGTGTAGCCCTAACACAAAAAGGGTGTAGCCCTCCTTCCCGTATGGCTACACCCTTTCATTTCTATGTTACCGATTACCGGCCCATCCATCGATGGTCAATCCGTATTTATTTCCGACCGTTGATCGTTCGCCGTTCAACAACCGTTCATCGCCGATCGTTCAAAAGCGTTCACTGTTCCGGTGCAAACATCGGGTCCCAAGCAGGCAAACGGATTGGTTGCTGTTTCAGGATTTCCAACACCTTGGGAGTTGCGAATTTCTTCTCCACTACCAGGCGGAACATGTATTCATCAAACCATTCATCCGTCATAATCAGATGTCCCTGATAGCCGTTGGTTGCTCCCCAACTGTTTTCTACCATCCATTTCACCGGTTTATTATCTTTGACATCCACCGCCATCAGAGTCATGGCATGGCTCGATCCACTGGCAAACGTCTGCACGCGTTGTTTTTTGTCCATCCCGAAGGTAGTTCCCATCAGCGATGCATAATCATAATTGTTCACGTCGAGCAATCCTCGCTCCGAGTTCAGGAATTTGCCCACATCGCACGAGAAATACATCATTGTGCTGTCCTTCAGTGATGCGATGGCCATCTCCTTGATTTCGTCAGCAGGAAGATTGACGTAGGTCCAGTTACGTCCGTCGTAGCGGTGACGGTCAAAATCAATTTCGTAACATTTATAATATTCGCGGCTCGGATCATTCATCAACATCACGTAGTTATCCAGCAGGTTCTTGTCACCATATTTTTCCAGGAAAGACATCGGCGTATATTGTGCAGTCTCCACCGGATTTCCCTTCTCGTCCTTGCGTGTCCAGGTAAACTCGGTGGGAGGAACGCCCAGGTTGAGCACCAGCATACGGTATACGGTGCCCAGCATCTCCGTCTTGTCCTTCTCGAGCGCAGGCTGTTTGGCCCCCTTTGCAGCGCGGTCGCGCAGTTGCAGACCATACTCACGCAGTTTTTCGGCAATCAGCCCTGCCATGCGCGATGTATTCTCACTGCTGTTCGTCTCGGGCATCACCTCTTTGGGTACCAGGCCATATTTAGAGACAATGTCGGCCACCCCGGTAAACGTGCCGCCATCACTCAGCGGATTGCGGAAGAGCCATTCCACCATTTTGTCATCCATCGGCTTTTCGCGGGTATCGATAACGCCCTGCAGGAAAAGATTGGCCTTCTCCAACTGATCCCAGAAGAAGTTGTAGTTCTGCGAAAATTCAAAAGACCCCAGTCCATACCGGGCTATTGCTTTGGCACGCATCACGTTCAGCCCGGTGAACAGCCAGCAACGGCCCGACGACTTCTGATCTGTAATTCCTTTTGAGTCAACTTTGATGGAAAAGTGAGTATCCATCCCCTTCAGGTTGTCCTGATTCAGCGCCAGCTTGCGGATGTCATTGTTACCGATTGCATTGCGGATGGCTTTGTCGGTTGTCGTGCCTTGGTAGCTTTGTTTGATTTGGTTCAGCATTTCCGGACTGATACCTCCCTTGTCTTGCTGCGCGCATACGGTTAGGAATGCGGCACTTAGAGCAAAAACAGATAATATTCGTTTATTCATGTGGTAAAGTAATTTGGTTAATAAAGGAGTCTTCTCCTTTTTCTTTTGCAAAAATAGTATCCTTTTCCGGAACTTTTGTCACAGTATTTAGATTTATTATCTATTTGGATGAAAACTTATCCAAATAAAATAGTTTCCTTTGCACCAATATTCATACAAAGCAATGAAAAGATATATAATAGGTATATTGATGGCGATCATGCCTGCCGCATTCGTTACGGCCCAAGACAAAGGCATTTCAACAGTAAAAGACGGACAGACAGCCGTCGGCAACACATTCAACACGGACACAGCCAAGCAAGACAGCACCCCTGCCCTTTCGAAACGTGAACTGCGGCGTCAGCGGGTAGCCCGGCGCAACCTTCATTACAACATTCTCGGAGGGCCCAGCTACACCCCCGACTTCGGCCTGCTGATTGGCGGAAGCGCTTTGATGACTTTTCGTATGAACCCGAGCGACACCACCCAGCAACGCTCCGTGGTACCTGTAGCCATCGCACTGATGTTCAACGGCGGACTCAATTTGTTCTCCAAGCCGCAACTATTCTTTAAAGGCGACCGCTTCCGCATCTTCGGACAGTTCAGTTACAAAAATACACAAGAAAACTTTTACGGCATCGGTTACAGCACCAATAAAGATTATGTGCGCAGCGACACCACCAGCCAGTACCGATACAGTGGATTACAGATCAACCCCTGGTTCCTGTTCCGCCTGGGTGAAAGCAATTTCTTTGCCGGCCCGCAGGTCGACCTCAACTATGATCACATGTACGATCCGGCCAAATACCTTGTCGACCAGCCCTCTTACAAAGCTGCCGGCGGCACGGACAAAGGCTATAAGAACTTCAGTTCCGGTGTCGGCTTCCTGCTGACTTACGACACACGCGACGTGCCCGCCAACGCCTATCGGGGCATGTACCTCGACTTCCGTGGCATGATGTACCAAAAGTTCCTGGGAAGCGACAATAATTTCTACCGCCTGGAGATAGACTACCGCCAATACAAGACTCTTCGCAAACGCGGCGTGCTTGCCTGGACGGCACAAACGAAAAACGTGTTTGGCGACGTCCCTCTCAACAAATACGCTCTCAGCGGTACTCCGTTCGATCTCCGAGGTTACTACATGGGCCAATATCGTGATAAGTCGTCACATGTCGTCATGGCGGAATATCGTCAGATGATCAATACGGACAAAGGCAACTGGGTGAAGCGCATGCTCAACCATGTGGGCTATGTGGCTTGGGCGGGATGCGGATTCATGGGCCCTAACCCGGGAAAAATAGAAGGTGTCCTACCTAACATGGGTGTGGGTCTCCGCATTGAAGTGCAGCCCCGCATGAACGTCCGCCTCGACCTGGGACGCAACATGGTGAACAAGCAAAATCTGTTCTACTTCAACATGACAGAAGCATTCTAAATAAAATATTACCGCATTCGATGCTTTATTTCTAAAAAAAAGGGGTATATTTAGGGCATTAGTTGCAAATTTGCCTTATCTTTGCACATATTTCACAAGCAAACAGACAATATATACAATAAATATACCCGTTTATGAAAAGAATACTATTCATATTCATTAGTATACCCCTACTCTTATTTGGTGCAGCTTCTCTTGTATATGCGCAGGAAACCAGCGATTACTCTAAACTGACTACGGAAGATTACACCAACATCTCACTCCCTCCCCTCGATCTGTTGTTCGAAAACGCCAAAGGAGGGCCAGTTTATGAACTAGCAACCATAGAAGAGCAGATCGAACGCAAATTATTGACCAAAGAGAAGAAAGCTGTTCTTGGCTTCATCAATGTAAGAGGTAGCTACCAGTGGGGAAAGTTTGGCAGCGATTATACTTTCACCGATGTTTCAACCCCCATACTTTACAATTACTCAACATCCAAACAGAAAACATACACAGTAGGTGCAGCAGTAAATATACCTCTTGACGACCTGTTTGATTTAGCTCCACGTGTAAGGCGTCAAAAACTAAATGTAACAAAAGCAACTTTAGAACGGGAAGTAAAATTCGAAGAATTAAAACGGGAGATTATAGAGTTGTACGCGACAGCAACTTCACAACTCAATGTACTAAAACTTCGTGCCGAATCCCTCGTACTTGCCAATGTACAATACAACATTGCAGAGAAAGACTTTACCAATAACGCTATCGAATCCGGTACACTTTCACTTGAGAAAGAGAGACAGTCAGATGCATTAGAGGCTTTTGAAAAAAGCAAATTTGAGTTGACTAAAAGTTTAATGATCCTCGAACTGATTACGCGTACCCCAATTTTAAAAAAATAAACTCAATCATTATTATGGATTATATTTTATATCTACTCCGTCCTTTATGGCGTGTTCGTTGGTGGATTATTATAGGTACCTTGATAATCACCACCTTCGTCTACTATCGAGCCGGTAATGCCCATAAAACCTACAATGTAGACACAACCCTTTACACAGGAGTTATATCCGGTTATGGAGTTGAAGATAACGCCATCGCAGCCAATTGGGCGATGGCTCAAAACGCAATAGACAATCTAATTAACATTATACGTTCGGAGAGTACCTTGAAACGAGTATCCATGCGTCTTTTTTCACGTATATTAGTGCAGGGAGATCCGGAAAAAGACCAAAACGGAATAACCTCTTCCAGCTACAATTATGTATATAACCACATGAAAGGTAGTCCGGACGGTAAAACTTTAATTTCACTTATCGATAAAACCAGTGAAGAAAACACACTGAAAAATTTTCAGAAATATGAAAAGCCTGACCGAAATAATTACATATACGGGCTCTTTTATTATCAGCATCCTTACTTCAGTTACACAGCCCTTCAAAATATACATGTAGATAAAATCGGGAATAGCGATTTATTAAGAATTCATTATTCAGCAGGAGATCCAGGTGTAGCCTACAATACAATCACTCTTTTGATGGAAGAGTTTGTTGTAGAATACCGACTCTTACGTTATGGGGAAACCAATAAGGTAATATCTTATTTTAAATCTCAGTTAGACAGTATCGGTAGCGAACTGTCTAAACATGAAGATGACTTGACACAATATAATGTAGACAACCGAATCATTAATTATTATGATGAAACCAAAGAGGTAGCCGCCATTAATAAAGAATTCGAATTAAGGGACCAGAACGTCCGGTTTGCCTATAACAGTTCTAAAGCCATGCTAGCAGAGTTGGAACGGCAGATGGACAGCAATGCCAAACTGGCTATCCAAAATACAGACTTGATAGATAAGCTGAGACAAGCCTCCACACTTACAGGTCGAATCACAGAGATGGAAACCATCTCTTCTTCAGACTCAAATACCGATCAACAACTGCAGAATTATAAAAAGCAACTGGCTCAGACCCGTCAGGAACTTCAAAAAATATCGAATCGATATGTAGGAGGAAAATACAGTAAAGAAGGTATTTCCAAAACTAATATTGTAGAGCAATGGCTTGACCAAACACTTCGCTTTGAGCAAGCGAAAGCAGAGTTGGAAATAGTAGAAAAGAACAGAAAGGAAATGGACGCCAAATACCGTTTCTTCGCTCCGGTGGGTACCACCATTAAACGTAAAGAACGGTTAATCAACTTTTCTGAGCAAAATTATCTGGCTAACCTGAAAAGCTATAACGATGCACTGTTAAGAAAGAAAAACTTAGAGATGACCTCTTCCACCTTTAAGGTACTCAGTCCCGCTACTTACCCGATCAGCCATGAATCGACCAACCGAAAGAAAACAGTCATGATGGCATGTGTAGCAAGCTTTATATTCTTAGTGGCTCTTTTCTTGTTGATAGAACTCACAGACCGGACACTTCGTGACACTATTCGTACTCGCAAGTTGACCGGTTGTCCAATCTTGGGATCGTTTCCCTATTTGACCAAATCAAATCCTATCTATATCCAACAAGATAAGATTGCAACCCAATACCTGACCAACTCTATTCTCAACTTCTTATCTGACAGGAAAGAAGGGCAGCCTTTCATCCTCAATATACTGAGTATCGAAGCAGGTATGGGTAAAACCTATCTTATTGAACGTTTACAAAAACTTCTAGAAAGTAAAGGAATTAAAGTTTGTACACTGACCGACAAGATCAATTTTGATTCTGCTTCGTCTACCTACACACTAGCTCAGAATATCTCGGATTTGCATATTCTTCAGGACGAAGATGTTGTCATCGTAGAGTATCAAAGCCTTGACCGAATTAGTGTACCAACTCTTTTGTTACAAAGTGCCTCAATGAATTTATTAGTTGTCTCAGCCCTTAAAGGATGGAAAAATAGCGACAGAGCCATACTTCGGAAGCTAAAGTTACAGTTGGGCAAGTCCCCTTACCTATACTTAAACAAAGCTCCCAGATACGAAGTGGAAAATTATACTGGAATGCTGCCTCCTTACACCTTTATCCGTCGACTCTTGTATCGTTTGTCCCAGTTTGCATTAACCGAAAGTTTCATAAACTCCCGTGATTCATTAAAAAACAAACGTCAGAATCAAGATGATGATGAATGATGAAGAATTAAATAAAGAAGCGGATTCGGGTAAGTCCGAATCCGCCTTCTATATTTTATTTGCGATCCAATTAATCCTAATCGCAATTGGAATGTTTATACCCATTCAGATGGGACTTACCACTTTACCCCTGTTCACACTCTTGGCAATTATCACACTAATACGTTGCAATTCACGACAACTGAACAAGGGGCAGGGAAACAACATTATGGTCCACCTGTTTATCTGCTTGGGGATATTCTGTACATTAGAAATGTTTAACAACAACCATGTACAATCAGCATGGAACATCGCCATCACCCATTACTTTTTCTATCCGACAGTCTGTGCTTTTCTGGTTCCCATAGCTATCCGAAACTATAAAGGTGTAGAAATTTTGCTCATCATCTGGTCACTGTTTGTCCTGATGGCATCTTTTAAAGGATATTGGCAAAAAAATCATGGTTTCAACTCCCAGGAACTCTATTTCTTATATAATTTGGGTGGATACCGTACCCATATTATCTGGTCTGGTATCCGTTACTTCTCCTGTTTTTCAGATGCAGCCAATTATGGAGTACATGCTGCCATGGCCGCCACTACATTCGGTATCGCCGCTGCTTTTATCCGAAAGAGACTGATGAAAATTTATTTCATTTTAGTTGCTTTATGTGCCATTTACAGTGTAGCAATCTCAGGTACACGTGCTGCCGTTGCCGTACCGCTTGGAGGAATATTGTTGTATATCATCATTTCGAAAAGCCGAAAAGGCTTCGCTATCAGCAGCATCCTGCTGATAGCCGCCTTCTCTTTTTTCTACTTCACACATATTGGTAATGGAAATGCCTACATCCGAAAGATGCGTTCAGCTTTCCGCCCTAACAAGGATGCTTCCTACATAACGCGAGTCGAGAATCGTGAAAGAATGAAAGAATTAATGTTAACGAAACCTTTCGGTTATGGACTGGGCTTGGCAAAGGGGGAGAGATTTTCCCCTAAAGAGGTAATGCCCTATCCACCGGACTCGTGGCTGGTGGCCGTATGGGTGGAAACGGGCATCGTGGGATTAGTGCTTTATTTACTTATCCATGGAGTGCTTTTCGCCTGGTGCTCGTGGTTGCTGATGTTCAGGATCATGAACCAACGTCTGAGAGGATTGCTGGCCGCATGGCTTTGCATGAATGCCGGATTCTTTGTCGCGGCTTATGCCAACGACGTCATGCAATACCCCAACTCCATCATTGTCTATACGGGCTTTGCTCTCTGCATAGCGGGACCTTACATCGATCCGGTGATGCAGAAAGAAGACGAAGAGCTGGAAAGGGAGAGAAAAGAGAAGAAAAAAGAGATTGATTATTAACGAAATAAAAAAGAATAAAGGGTTCATCACAGACATCCATGAAACAAATACCTCCTTTAATATCTTTTATCACCATCTGTTACAATGGGCTGGACGACACTTGCGTGTTGATAGAATCGCTACGCGACACAATCAGTTCCGTCAGTTATGAAATCATTGTGGTGGACAACGCGTCCCGCCAGGATGAAGCCTCCCTGATACAGGAGCGGTATCCCTTTGTACGGACTCTCCGCAGCGAGAAAAACCTCGGATTTTCGGGAGGAAACAATCTCGGAATACAGATAGCACAAGGAAAATACCTGTTCCTGATCAATAACGACACCTACCTGACCGAAGACGGACTGCCCGCCCTGATAGAACGATTGGAGAGCGATCCCCGCATCGGGGCCGTATCACCTAAAATCCGTTTTGCCTTTCCGCCGCAAAGCATTCAATTTGCCGGATATACCAAGCTCAGCCGGTATACGATGCGCAATAAAGCATTGGGCATGGGATGTCCGGACGACGGGACTTTCGACACTCCACGCCCCAGTGCCTACCTTCATGGAGCTGCGCTGATGCTGAAACGGGAGGTCATCTGGAAAGCCGGACTGATGCCGGAGATCTATTTTCTCTATTACGAGGAGCTGGACTGGTGTACCAGCATGACGCGTGCCGGCTATCAGCTGTGGTACGAGCCGCGCTGCACCATCTTCCACAAAGAGAGCCAAAGTACCGGGCGGCAAAGCCCCCTCCGCACCTTTTATATGATGCGAAATCGAATACTTTACGCCTGGCGCAACCTCTCGGGAATGGAACGTTGCTTGGCTATCGCTTACCAAATGTTGATCGTAGCTCCCAAAGACAGCCTGTGCTTCGTCCTGAAAGGAGAGCCCAAGCTGGCAAAAGCCGTCTGGCACGGAGTGAAGGCTTTCTGGAAGCTGTGTTGAGTGACAGTCCACCACAGATTACACAAATTAACACAGAGAGGAGTCATTTTCTTGGGGGATATCCATAAACGAGAAAGTGAAATCTGGTGGAACTCTCTGAGATTCTGTAAGATTCAGTAAACCTCTGCCGAAATATATCCTCTGCGTTAATCTGTGTAATTTGTGGTGAATCACAACCGAACCAATTTACATAAATATATCGACCCATAACCCATATTAAGACTTATGATACTAATACTAACCTTGATCGACTGGCTCCTGTTTATACCACTGGCACTCTGCGTAGCCTATCTATTGGTGTATGCCATTGCGTCCAAGTTCTACCGTGCTCCTCTCTATCCAGAAGCAAATAAGCAGCACCGCATCGCTGTTTTTTTCCCAGCTTACAAAGAAGACAAAGTTATCATCGACTCCGTCCGCTCTTTCCTCGGGCAGGACTACCCCAAGGAATTGTATGACGTGTATGTTATCTCGGACCACATGCAGGACTCCACCAACGAAACCTTGAGTCAACTTCCCATCCGCCTGCTGACAGCTACCTATGAGGACAGTTCCAAGGCCAAAGCGCTCCTGCTGGCCATCAATGCCATCGAGGAGGAAGGAAAGGCCGGAGGCTTGCGCGACCGCCAACTGGCCCTTATGTATGACATTGCCGTGGTGATGGATGCTGATAATGTGACCGTACCCGGTTTCCTGTCCGAAGTGAACCGTGCCTACTGTACCGGGGTCTGGTCGATGCAAGCCCACCGCACTGGTAAAAACCTGAATACGGACATCGCCCTACTCGATGGGGTGAGCGAGGAGATCAACAACGGATTCTTCAGAAGCGGGCACAACGCCCTCGGACTATCTGCCGGGCTGGCCGGTTCGGGAATGGCTTTTCACTACTTCTGGTATTACAACGCCGTGCAAGAACTGGAGACTGCAGGAGAAGACAAAGAACTGGAGCTTGCGCTCCTCGAGTGCGGGATACACACTGTCTATCTGGAACACCTGCCCGTCTACGACGAGAAAACGCAGAAAAAAGAGAACATCAAGAAGCAACGCCGACGCTGGATGGCAGCGCAATTCGGCATTTTGTGCGAGGGACTGTCCTTCATTAAATACGTCAAGCAGATGGAAGGATGGTGGCGATGGTGGCCTACTTTCGATCTTGTCGACAAGATTATCCAATGGATGCTCCCTCCACGCCTGGTGCAACTGGCCGCTGTTTTCGGATTCACGCTGCTCACCACACTGGTCTACCGTCCGGCAGCGCCTAAATGGTGGATGTTGTCGGCAGCACAGATTGCCGCCATGTTTATCCCTGTTCCAGCCCGCCTGCTCAACGGTAGGCTACTGAAAGCACTAATGCAGGTGCCTTCGCTGGCATTGGGCACCATAGCCAGCCTGTTCCACCTCAAAGGGGCCAACAAGAAATTTATACATACCGAACACGGTGAGTGACACGAGTTCACTACGGAAGTCCGCAGAGTTCCACTGATTTTTTAATCTTTCGTTAATAAATATCCCCCAAAGGACTCCTCTTTGCGAGAACCTGTGTAATTCTATGGTGAAACTATACTCATTTTTATTCCGATTCCCCCTCTTGAACTGCCGAATCACTCACTATATCTCTGTTGCCGCTGCAGTCTGGTTGGATACTTACCAGCGCCAGCTACCAAGAGATATTCAATGAAATCATCCCTCAAAATTTATCCTTATCTCTGAAAGCTGAGAACCTGAACAAATTTTCATATGGATTTTACCGATCTGTTTTGAATTTCTTTTCGGTCTATTTTTCATTTTTTATCTATCACATAATTTGCTATGTTTCCCACAAAAGCGAGAAAATGTCCTCAAACACAAATCTCAAAACAATATCGACCAAAATTTAAATAGGAACTTAAAGATTCATTATCATTTTTTATTATTACTTTTGCCATTCGAGATCATAAAAAGAATAGCTGCACAGATCTGTACATTGCCATCATAAAGGCAAATTGATTGTGATGAATAGTCAAAAAGCATCTTGTGGGGCAAACAAAACAGACTCATTATGAAAATAGTTTTCTTATGTGACTCCATCTTTTCGTATGGAGGTGTACAAAAAGTTTTAGCTGTTATTGCCACAGAATTGTCGAAGTACAATGATGTGATCATACTGACTCATGATAAAGCAGAAGAGAGTGACGCCACGATGTACGGCCTTGACCGCTCTGCAGTAAAAATAATATTTATGCACCGCGACAGACCTGCAGCCTGGGAATATCTACCATGCAAGACCTATAGTTTTCTATACAAAAAGGTGTTGCCACACAAAAAAATCTTTTCAATAATCTACAATCATAGTTCTTTTTCATATACACAGCAGAAGAGACTTGAGGAACACCTGAACCGGATTCAAGCTGATATCATAATAGGTGTACATGCTTTCATCTCAATAAAATTAGCCATTATCCGGAAAAGACTAGAAGCCAAGAAGGTGATAGGCTGGATACACACCTCCTATGAAGCTTTATTCGACCCTCAAGGAGCTTATCTACCTAGACAAAAAGAGCAGTTCCGATACATCATTCCCAACCTCAACTCAGTGATCGTCTTGACCAGACACGACCGCATACTATATAAAAGCCAGTTGAACATCGAAACGATCACGATACACAACCCCGTAACCCTTGAAGAAACACACATACTACCGAAGGAACGGATACAAAAAAGATTTCTAGCCATAGGAAGATTATCTCATCAGACAAAAGGCTTCGACTTGCTTATAGAAGCGTTTGCCCAGTTCCGCCTCAAACATGACGGATGGATACTCGACATCATAGGTGAAGGGCCCGAAGAACCACTCCTTAGAAATCTGATTCGTAAGCACCGGATGGAGAATTCCATAAAAATACATCCGTTCACGCAGAACATAGCATCTTATTATTCTGCCTCTGATGTCTTCATTTTGAGTTCACGGTGGGAAGGCTTTCCACTTGTGTTGTGTGAAGCGATGTCAATGGGACCACCCGTCATTGCCTCAGATCTTCCAGTGGTAAAAGAGATACTGTCCGATGAACAAGACTGCCTAATATTTCAAAACGGCTGTGTGGCAAGTCTGGCAGAAAAAATGGACAGAATGGTGACCTTAAAAGACATTCACACCATGGGAAAGGCCGCATTCGCAAAATCGCGGCATTTCTTGGTATCGGATATTATCGAACAATGGAAAAAGTTAATTAATGACTAAAACAAACCCAATGTCATCTATCAAACAACAACTCTTGTCTGGAGTGTTCTATACCGCTCTAGCCAAATACAGCGGCATCATCGTATCTTTGGTCGTGGCTGGCGTATTAGCACGACTTATTTCACCGGACGACTTCGGTATCATGGCTGTTGCCACTGTCATCATCGCTTTCTTTAACCTATTTACAGATGTGGGACTCTCGCCCGCCATCATCCAACACAAAGATTTGACTACCGAAAATCTATCAGACCTTTTCTCGTTTACCATTTGGACCGGAATCGGGCTATCTCTGCTCTTTGCAGCCGCCTCGTGGCCCATAGCGGCGTATTATGACCGCGACATTCTGCGCATCTTATGCCAGCTGCTGGCCATCAACCTATTTTTCGCTTCCGCCACCATCGTCCCCAATGCGCTGTTCTACCGCAATAAAGAATTTAAGTTTATAGCCCTACGGAGCTTCGTCATTCAATTGATTGCCGGAGCAGCGGCGGTGACTGCCGCCCTTTGCGGAGCAGAACTTTACGCACTTGTCATAGGCCCTATCCTGTCAGGTATACTGATCTTTATCATTTCGATCCGCCATTATCCACAACATCTCAGACTCACATTGGGACGAAACGTGCTGCGACAGATTTTCTCTTATTCCGCCTACCAGTTCCTCTTCAACATCATCTGCTACTTCAGCCGTAACCTCGACAAGCTACTGATAGGTAAATACATGGGCATGTCTTCTTTGGGTTATTACGAGAAGTCATATCGCCTAATGATGCTGCCCTTGCAGAACATCACCCAAGTGATCACCCCAGTTATGCACCCCATTTTCAGCGACTACCAGAACGATCTTGAACGTTTGGCATCGGGTTACGAGCGCATCGTCCGCTTTCTCGCCTTCATCGGGCTACCGTTGAGTGTACTGCTTTACTTTACCGCAAGCGAAGTAACGCTGATTATTTTCGGCGACCAGTGGATGCCCTCCATACCGATATTCCAAATACTCACCTTGTCGGTAGGTATACAGATCATTCTCTCCTCATCTGGCTCTATCTTCCAGGCTGCGGGCGATACGAAAAGTTTGTTTATATGTGGTCTGTTTTCGTCGGCACTCAACGTGACAGGTATCCTGCTGGGTATTTTCTGGTTCGGCACGCTTGAGGCTGTGGCTATCTGTATCACAATCACCTTCACCGTCAATTTCATACAATGTTACTGGATGATGTACCGGATAACGCTACACCGTAGCCTGCGGCATTTAACAATCCAACTTGTTTCACCGTTCATTGTGAGTATACTGCTAATAGCCGTTCTCTATCCGCTCAATCTACTAACTCGAGAGGGTAATATTTTTATGACCCTAATTGTAAAAAGCATTATATTTTTCTGTATATTTGGGTGCTATATACAGTTGACTGGTGAATACAACATCATCGGCAAGGTAAATAGCATCATAAACAAACATAAAAGCAGGACGTAAAAACCCCATCCTGAAAACAAAACAAACCATGAAAGCACTGTTTCTTATATTTCACGGATTTGAGGAAGCAAACGGTATCAGTAAGAAAATTCGATACCAAATAGAAGCACTCAAAGAATGTGGCCTGCAAGTAGACACCTGTTGGCTGGACGATGACCGTAATCACAAGCGGCGGATGATAAACGACAGCACTCTAAACGACTACGGCACAGGAATAAAAGGTAAAATCTTAAAACGAACAGAATATGGCAGCATTCTAAAATACGTAACAGAAAACGACATATCAATGATATACGTACGCTATGTCCACAATGCGAGTCCCTTTACCATCCACCTAATGAAACAGCTCAAAAAGACAGGCGCACGCATCGTGATGGAGATTCCCACTTATCCCTATGATCAGGAATATAAAGGACTCCCGCTACCCTATCAACGCATATTGTTCTTCGATAAGTGTTTCCGTAAACAACTGGCACGCTATGTGGATAAGATTGTCACCTTCTCCGATCATGAGCAGATATGGGGACGCCCCACCATCAAAATCTCTAACGGAATCGACTTCAGCCAAATCAGAGTCAAGCAACCGACCCCGCCACACACTGACCTACGGCTAATTGCGGTAGCAACGATTCACCCTTGGCACGGATTCGACCGGGCCATCGAAGGACTGGCACTATATTATCAAAAAGATCCGACCAGAAAGGTCTGTCTACACATCATCGGTTCAGCAGTTCCAGAAGTACTGTTGCAATACCGGCAATCTGTACGGAAAAACAGATTGGAACCCTACGTGTTCTTCCACGGGCCGCTCTTTGGAGAGGCATTGGACAAGATGTTCGATGAGTGTGACTTCGGGATCGGAAGTTTGGCACGCCACAGGAGTCGGATCGACAAAATAAAAACACTGAAAAATCGGGAATATGCTGCACGTGGCATCCCGTTTGTCTACTCTGAAACCGACGACGACTTTGAAAACATGCCTTACATCCTGAAAGTCCCGGCAGACGAAACACCGCTAGATATAGAAGCAATCATCCGCTTTTCCAACTCGGTCCACCTCTCTCCCACCTGGATCAGAGAGTCCATTAAGGAAACTTTATCATGGCAGAAACAAATGCAATGCGTTATAGAAGAAACTCTGAAATAAAACCAACAGAAAAAACCTGAAATGAATATTCGACAACTGACAGACAACATCCGGTACAAAATGAAATACGGCTCCACAGTAGAGTGGTACAACTTTTGGTACATCGTCTTGAGACGACGCCAGAAAGTAATCCCACAAGTGGCTTCTATCGACGAGACAATCCGCCAGATCGCAAGTGAAAGATGCTCCGTCAGCCGCTTTGGCGACGGAGAGATATTACTGACCCAGGCGTCGAAAAACATTGGTTTCCAGAAAGGAGACCCCGCACTTGCCGAGAGGCTCAAGGAAGTGCTAAAAAGCCACGAACAAGGGCATTTGGTTTGTGTGTCGGACGTATTTCAACATTTAGAACGATACAACCGGAAAGCACGCCGCTTCTGGCGGACACATTTTTTCATTTACGGCCCGTGGTGGGACTGTTTACTGGTTCCAGGACGAAAATATTACAACACGTTTGTCACTCGTCCCTACATGGACTTCGCTTCGAAACAAGATTGCGGACGATGGTTCCGAGACATGAAAGCCATTTGGGAAGACAGGGACATCGTTTTTATCGAAGGAGAAAAAAGCCGTCTGGGAATCGGTAATGACCTCTTTGACAATGTGCGAAGCATTCATCGTATTTTGTGCCCGCCCTGTAATGCGTTCAGCCGCATTGACGACATTATCGCTGAAGCGCTGAAGCAGAGCAAGGATGTATTGTTCCTAATCGCGTTGGGGCCTACGGCCACAGTATTGGCTTATGACCTCTTCAAATCCGGATATCAAGCCATAGATATCGGACACGTAGACATCGAATACGAATGGTGGCGAATGCGCGCACGGCGAAAAGTGAAACTTGAACGAAAATATGTGAACGAAGTCCCCGATGGAAACCGGGTGGCTGACGCAGGAGAAGAATATAAGAGGCAAATAATCGCAAAAATAAGTTGAGTATTATGAAAATAGTCTATTATCTCCCAGCCCTTTATGCCCCAGGAGGATTGGAACGCATTATCACGTTTAAAGCCAATTACTTTGCCGATCATTTGGAAGGCTATGAAATCTATATCCTTACCTCAGAGCAGATAGGACGCCCCATTTATTATAATTTGTCACCCAAAGTAAAGCACATTGACCTGAATGTGCCTTTCGACTGGCCCTTTAACCAATCACGCATCAACAAACTCTTAAAATATCCATATCATTATTGGCTGTTCAAAAATCGTTTCTCAAAGACACTGAAAAAGTTACATCCCGACTTTACAATTTCAACCCTGAGAAGGGAGCTAAACTTCATTTCTTCCATCCACGACGGAAGTATCAAAATCGGAGAGTTTCACGTCACCCGCCATTCATATGGAGTGGGTAGCAAAGAATACGGAAAGTCGATAGTGGGAAAGCTTAGAAGATATTGGGAGAAATCATTCCTGAATCACTTGCAGCAGCTCTCTAAGATAATCATATTAACCCATGAAGAGAAAGAATTATGGCCGGAACTTACGAATCTTTGCGTTATTCCGAACCCAATTATTATCCCCTCCGACCGACAATCGGATTGCACCTTGAAGCAGGTAATAGCCGCCGGAAGATACGCTCCGCAAAAAGGATTCGACCTATTGATAGAGAGTTGGTCCATAGTCACTAGACAGCACCCGGACTGGAAGTTGCATATTTATGGAGATGGCGTCTTGCGTACTTCACTACAGCAACAGATTGATCAGGCAGGCATCGGACAAACTTGTTTTCTGGAACCCACCACCGAGCATATCGCCGACAAATACTGTGAAAGTTCCATCTTTGTACTCTCCTCCCGGTTCGAAGGATTTGGAATGGTTATAACGGAAGCAATGGCGTGCGGAGTTCCTCCCGTAGCGTTTGCATGTCCATGCGGCCCCCGCGATATCATTGAGCACGGAAAGAACGGAGTATTAGTACAACCGGAAGATATAAATGACTTAGCCGCACAAATAAATGATCTGATAGAAAACGAAGACAAACGAAAGAAGATGGGACGAGAGGCCCAAATACGATCACGCCGTTTTTTGATGAAGAACATTGCGAAAGAATGGAAAACGTTATTTGAAACCTTAAAGAACGATGAAAAAGTGGTATAATAAATATCTGAATTTGTTTGGCAAACCGTTATCAGAACTGCCAGAAGAGACAATTGAAAAGGTCAAACTGTCCATACAGCAACGGCAATCCGAACAACCTTTGGTTTCGGTGGTACTAATCGCCCATAACGAAGAACCCCATTTGCTGAGCTGTCTTTGGTCATTGGCGAACAATCAGACGAACTACCCTATTGAAATATTAGTCGTCAATAATCTTTCAACAGATCGTACAGAAGAATTGCTCCAAAAATTGGGAATACGCTATTTGAACGAGATACAAAAGGGTCCCGGACACGCACGCCAATGCGGTCTTAGTCATACGAGAGGAGTGTATCATCTTTGTATCGATGCCGACACAATGTATCCCCCCCATTATATACACACACATATCAGGGAGCTTCAAAAAACAGGTGTAGCATGTACGTACAGTTTGTGGAGCTTCATCCCCGACGACGATCACTCACGATGGGCGCTATGGATATATGAAACATTGAGGGACATCCATCTGCGAATACAAGCCATCAAACGTCCAGAACTATGCGTACGCGGAATGGCTTTTGGTTTCAGAACCGATTGGGCGCGTCGCTTCGGATTTCGCACCGACATCCGGCGCGGAGAGGACGGCTCACTGGCATTGGCACTGAAATCTTGTGGAAAAGTGGTATTCATAACCAGTCGAAAAGCTCGAGTGTTAACCAGCAACGCCACCATTAACACGGACGGTTCATTATTCAACAGCTTCCGGATACGGTTCTTAAAAGCAATAAACGGCTTTACCGGACTCTTTACAAAAAAGAAAAAGTATGAGGATAAAGACTCCAACCTGCTGAATTTTTAAATCAGAGAGGCACACTCCAATAATCAAAACATAAAAATATCACTTCAACAAAGAATATACGATGAATAAATTATTTCAAATATACGCCACTCTCTTTGCTATCTGCCTGTGCACATCCTGCATTGATGAAAAAAGCCTGTATATAACCCCTCAGAAAATATCATACCTGTATCCTTACGCAAATGAAAAGAGTCATTCGGACGCGGAAATTACTATTGAACTAAAAAATGGCCATGTATCCGCCCAGGAAATCATCGAAAACGGAATAAGCATCCCACCGCTCAAATACAACAAATCGATGTTAGTGATGCTGACGCAGGACGATTGCATACACACGGCATTCTGCCGCACATGGGCGGTCATTCATGGAAAACCGGTTTCCGATTCAAACCCTTTCAGGCTGGCATCGGCCGGCGCTCACCAATTACTCTATGACGCTCACCAATTATTAAACGGAGATTTACCTCCCAACATTATAACTGCTCAAAAGACATTGGGATGTACGGACGGATGTGGGAATGAAACCCGTTTCAGTTTCACCACGACAATAGCGCCCGAAGAAAAATGGATGAACGTGCAGTCGAAAGTCATGTTCAGCGAAACGACCGATTATGCACGCTTCTACAACAAATCAGGGTTATCATGGTACGATATAGTCGAGTTATTGAACTATGGAACAGGCATCGCTTTTCATGATGTAAAAGCTGCCGATGTAAATGCAGCTGAAAACATCCGGGAACATTTCATCATAGCTCAAGACAGCATATTGAAACATTTAGCAGGAAGAGGGTGCAAGATGCTTGCAGAACCCAATGGAAATAAAACATATCTGGAAGCCGCACAAGCCTACGAACCTATCCGGACCCTTACCGCACAGACCGGAACAATCAGGCTCAACCCCTTCAGTGTGAACGGGGACCTATCGAAAAAAGTGCTGCACAGAGCATTTTATAATTCACCAGCCGAAGTGAAAAATGCGATAGAAACCCAAATGAAAGTGCCGGTGGAAACGAGAGAAGCAGTCCACATAGGTGTACACAACACAGACAACGGATGGACTGACTTTCTTCTTTGGCTGAACGACACTTATGGTAAAGATGGTGAAGATTGTATGTGGATGCCTAGTCAAGAAGAATATTATGAATACAACTATTATCGCATGCATGGGAAAATTGAAAAGAGCGCAGACGGATCGACATTGAAATTGATCATCAACTTGCCAAGCCAGGAATATTTTTATTACCCTTCAGTCACCATCAACCTGAAAGGACTGAAGAAAGAAGACATCAAGTCGATAGAAAGTAACAGTGCTGTCACCGGACTGTCTTACGGAAATTATCAGGACGGATTCATGCTGAACATTGACTGCCGACGGTTCCTGGTTGAACACGCTACGCACTTTGTAGAGCAATATGAAAAAGACAAAACAAACCAATCGAACAAAGCAGACGCACTCTACTTTGTAAACATGCTTAAAGAATCAAGTAAGAAAGCAGAATTACTGAACCGAATAAAATAAGAGATACTATGATGACAACACTGCAAACCCTTTTCTGGCTCTCCCTCTTCCTCGTATTCTATACCCACCTGGGATACGGAATACTGCTTTACATGCTGGTCAAACTGAAGGAACTCTTTGTGAAACCTGTCCGGCGACAGCTCCCCCCGGACAAGAGACTGCCGGACGTGACACTCTTCATCACAGCTTTTAACGAAGAAGAGGTGGTGGACGAGAAGATGCGCAACTGTCTCGGGCTGGACTACCCGGCGGACAAGCTGCACATCGTGTGGACCACCGATGGAAGCAACGACTCTACCAACCAGCGACTGGAAGACTGGCCGCAGGCCACCGTCCACTTCCAACCCCTGCGGCAAGGAAAAACGGCCGCCATGACACGGGGCATGATGCTGGTGGACACGCCGCTCGTAGTGTTTACCGATGCCAATACGATGCTCAACCGCGAAGCGATACGCGAAATAGTCCGGGCTTTTGAAGACCCGAAGGTGGGATGCGTTGCCGGTGAGAAAAGGATAGCCGTGCAAGAAAAAGACGGTGCGGCGGCCGGAGGAGAAGGCATATACTGGAAATATGAATCGACACTGAAAGCACTGGATGCACGCCTCTACTCCGCCGTGGGAGCCGCAGGCGAACTATTTGCCGTACGCCGGGAGCTCTTCACGGTGATGGAACCGGACACGCTGCTGGACGACTTCATCCTGTCGTTACGCATCGCCATGCAGGGATACAAGATAGCATATTGCACGCAGGCGTATGCCATCGAAAGCGGATCGGCCGACATGCGCGAGGAGCAGAAGCGGAAAGTGCGTATCGCAGCCGGCGGACTGCAATCTATCTGGCGGCTGAGAGAACTGCTCAATCCGTTCCGTTACGGAGTGCTGACGTTTCAATACGTATCGCATAGAGTGCTGAGGTGGTCTCTGGCACCGGTGCTGCTGTTCGCGCTGCTTCCACTCAACATCGCCATTCTACTGGCGGGGGGCTCCCCTGTCTGTTACGGCACCATCCTGGCACTCCAGCTCCTATTCTACATCATGGGAGGATGGGGCTACTACCTTTCTACCCGGCAAGTGAAAAACAAGCTGCTCTTCATCCCGTATTATTTCCTGTTTATGAACATTAACGTAATGAAAGGTGTTAACTACCTTCGTAAAAAGAAAGGAACAGGAGCATGGGAAAAAGCCAAAAGAACAAAAACGGAATCCTTAAACCAATAAATCGGACAAAGCATGAATAGAATATTGCATGACGTAGACAATGCCCACAAGATACTTCAACTGACATCCGACACACTGATCTTGGTGGACAAAAACGGCACGTGTCTGGACATCGACCCACACAGCGATTTGTGGTTCCTGCAAGAAGACAGACTCTTGGGGAAAAATCTGTTCAACCTGCTTCCCGACCATACCTTCCAGAAACTGCTACCGGACTTCAGGCGGGTGACCCAACAGGGGATAACGGTGAACCGCAACTACCGGCTGCCACTGGAAGGGGGCGAAACGTATTACTTCAAATGTATCATGCAGCCGTACGACGGTGACAAGGTGCTGTGCCAATATCGCGACATCACGGCGCGCAGCAACGTGAAACTGCAACTGGAACGCACCAACTACGAGCTGAAGGAGATACAAAAAGCGGCACAAATAGGGCAATGGAAATATTCATCGCGAGAGAAGACATTCTATTACCGGGGATACAACGGAATCGTATGCACGGAAGAAGAGCGGAGCATCAACTTTCAGGATTACTACGAAACCATCCTGAGCGAAGACCTGCCCGCCGTGAACACGTGGATGGAAGCCAACCGCCGCGAACTCCTAAAGGAATACATCGAATACCGCATCCTGCTGGAAGGACAGGTATACTATATGCGCCAACAATGCTACCTGCGGAATGAAGAAGAAGATGGTAACATCGTCCTGGAAGGGTATATACAGAACATCACCGACATACAGCGGAAACGAAACGACATCAACACGCTGACGCATGCCATCAACAATGCCAAAGAAAGTGTGTACGCGGCACGCAGAGACGGCACGCTGATATTTGCCAACAGGCAGTTCAGGCTGAACCACCGGATCGCGGAACAGGCGGACTTGTCACAGATACGGGTATTCGATGTCGTGGGCGACATGACCTGCATAGAGGACTGGGAAGAACGTTACCGCAGCATACGGGAAGGCCAGACCCTTAACTTCCTGGCCTACCAACCCCTGAAGCACGATAAAAACACCCTGGCCTTTGAAGGCACCATGTACAGTGTGACAACGGATGACGGAGAAGAAACCTTCTGGTCGTTCACCCACGACATATCGGAACGCATCCGGTACGAATCGCAGATCAAACGCTTCAATCGTATCATGGATACCACGATGGAGAACATCCCGGCAGGCATCGTGGTAAAAGATATCGAGAACGATTTCAGGTACATCTACCGTAACCGGGAGTCGTACAACCGGGACATCAGCTCAGAAAACGCCATCGGAATGAACGACTTCGACTACTACCCGCCGGAAATGGCACAACAGAAGCGAAAAGAGGATATGGAAATTGCCGCTACCGGAAAAGGGATGCACTGGATTATGGAAGGCAAGGACAAAAACGGAAATTTGCTGATTCTCGACAAGCAAAAAATCATGGTGGAAAGCGAGGACTTCTCTCCCATCATTGTCAGCATCGAATGGGACATCACCCAGCTGGAACTGATGCGCCGTGAACTGATAGAATCGAAAGAGAAAGCGGAAACATCGGACAAACTGAAGTCGGCTTTCCTTGCCAACATGAGCCACGAGATACGCACGCCCCTCAATGCCATCGTAGGATTCTCGCGCATCATCTCGGAGAGTGACAATGCGGAGGAAAGGAGGGAGTATTACGAGATTGTAGACGCCAACAACGAACGGCTGTTGCAACTGATCAACGAAATATTGGATCTTTCCAAAATAGAGTCGGGCATCGTAGAGTTCACTTACGGGCCGGTGAGGCTGCACACACTTTGCAAAGAGATTCATGATGCACACGTATTCCGCTGTCCGCAGGGAGTGGAACTGAGGTTCGACTCGCCGGACGAAGCGCTGAGCATCCACTCGGACAAGAACCGGATCTTCCAGGTATTCTCTAACCTGATAGGCAACGCGTTCAAATTTACCACAGAAGGCAGCGTAAGCTATGGTTACAAACAGGAAGGCGAGCGAGTTGTATTCTACGTCAAAGATACCGGACTGGGTATCGAGCCCGAAAAGCTGGGAAGGGTATTTCAACGGTTTGCCAAACTGAACAATTTTGCCCAGGGCACAGGTCTGGGATTGTCAATCTGTAAAACGATCATCGAACGGCTAGGCGGAGAGATTGCGGTCTCCTCGGAAGTGGGCACAGGAACCACATTCACCTTCTGGCTGCCTCTTGAGAATGTCATACAAGATACGGAAACGGAAACGAACAGCCACTTGCCCGGCGAGGCCGTCGGAACACAGCCGTCGGAAGTGCTCCCGGCCAAAGAGGATACGACCCGCCCCAAAGAGGAAACGACGGAAAAGGAAGAGGACCTTCGGGCAATCGCAGCCGGAACGGAGAAAGCTACCATACTGATAGCCGAAGACACAGACAGCAACTTCGACCTGCTGAACGCTATTCTGGGTAGAAAATACCGCTTAGTACGCGCCAAAGACGGCATGGAGGCCGTGACCATGTATGACGAGGTAAATCCGGATCTGATATTGATGGACATCAAGATGCCTAACTTAGACGGACTGGAAGCTACCAGAATTATCAGGCAACTGTCCGCGGAAGTCCCCATCATTGCACAAAGCGCATACGCTTACGAACACGACCGGAATGCAGCCGAAGAAGCCGGATGCAATGACTTTATCTCAAAACCGATCGCTCAGGAAAAGCTAAAGGAAAAGATAAAGAAATGGCTGAAATAAACCAATTCACCACGGATTACACGGATTGACACGGATCTCCTCGGAGTCTGTCTGAATTCCGCTTGAGATCAACCGGATAAATAATCAATCTGTGTTAATCCGTGTAATCTGTGGTGAACTAAAATGCGAAATTCAAAACAATGGGAAAGAAAGCTGTATCCAAACTATTTTATTGTACGTCTATTGCACTGACTTTTGTCCTGGCCGGCATCACCATTGCCGGAGCATTCGCCGGACACATACCTCCCGAACACTCCACTCTGATGCCTTTCATCGGGCTGGCGCTGTCAGGACTGTTATTGATCAATCTTGCCGCCGCCATTTACTGGGGAATTCGCCGGAGGTTCTGGATCATCATTCCGTTGATAGCCATAGCTGCCAACTGGCAATATCTGAGTCGGATCTTCCAACCTCCTTTCACGGCCGGAGAAAAAGAGGCAAATACACTGAAAATAGCGACATACAACGTTGACAGTTTCGGTAACGAGCAGTCGGGATATTCGTGCAAGGAGCTTGCGGCTTATATGAAAGAGCACCGGGTGGACATTATCTGCTTTCAGGAGTTTGCCGGCAACCGGTACTTTACTCCAGACAGTATACGGAACGCATTTGCAGACTGGCAGTATGCCGTCATTCCGCAAGCTCCGGACAGCACACCTATCTTGCAGGTAGCTCTGTTCAGCAAATATCCGGTGAAGGACAGCAGACTGATCACTTATCCCGATTCAAGGAATTGCAGTATGTGGTGCGATCTGGACGTAAACGGACAAACGGTTCGTGTTTTCAATAACCACCTGCAAACAACGGAGGTCAGCCAAAATAAGCGCAGACTGGAAAGGGAACTGGCTAAAAACGAACTGACAGGCAGAGAGGAAGCAGTGGCCAAGCAATTGTTGGAGGGACTCAACGAGAACTTCAGGAAACGTGCGGCACAGGCAAAGACCTTGGAACAATTAATCCGCACCACCCCCTACCCTATACTGGTTTGCGGTGACTTTAACTCTCTCCCATCGTCCTACACATACAGTACCGTGAAAGGTGACAATCTTCAAGATGGATTCCAAACTTGCGGACATGGGTACATGTATACGTTCCGGTACTTTAAACGCCTGCTGAGAATCGACTATATTTTCCATTCCAAAGAATTTAAAGGGGTAGATTACTATTCGCCTGACCTCGATTTGTGCAGTGATCATAATCCGGTAGTGATGGAGGTGAAGATGTAAACGGGAATGTATCTAAACGCCTTTTCACCCCCATAACTTTCTCGTTATAATATAAAAGAAGGCCGTCCTGATTACACAGAGCGGCCTTTCTTAATTATAAATGAATTAGTTTTCTTATTCTACTTTCTTCAAAGAGTCTGCAACATATTCAAACTGTCCTTTACCTGTCACTTTATACTTAATGGTATATTGTGTGGTAGAAGAGCCATCGTAAATGGCAAAGTTAATTGTATAGTAGACATCTACACCTTCCACAACATCCGCACTACCATAGATTGCTTTCAATCCCGGAAGGAATGCTTCTGGCAAACGTTCGAACATCAATTTTGTCAGATCGGCATCCGACATCGAACCATAAGCGGAAGCATTTTGTGCCTTCCATGCGGACGGACGGAAGTCGAAATTATTATTGTAAGCAGAACCACCATAATAATAATCGTTGTTACCGTATGAAGTCACATACTCTGGATGATTCTCTTTCACCCAATCGGTGATTGCCTGATAGAATGCGGCAGCCTCTACATTACCCTTTTCAGCCTTCAGCGTAACCACTGTACTCGGATCAAAGTTCCACTTGCCGTCAGACAATACAAACTGCTCTGTCTTATCGACAATACGTGTATTCAACTCCCATCTCGCTTTTTCGGCAGAATAAGTGTATTCATCACTGTAGATATTCAAAGCTTTGCCGTTATAGAATCTGTAGACTATTACACGTGCATCGCCATCAACAGGATATGCCACCATCCGCGACAGATAAGCGGGCAGATAGTTCACAGCCGGAACATCAGAAGTAAAGTAGCGTTTACTCTGTCCCATATCTCCGTAATCGGCATATGTCAGGACATATACGTTATTGCTCTTATTCTTCCAGTTCTTTCCATCGTATACTTTCACCGCGTAAGTAGGAGTAGAAAGACTGTTGGCTGGAATGGAGGTACCTACCATGATGTTATCGATCTGATAAGTAGTGGTTTTCTTATTGGCACCATCACCTTCGTACTTAAAGGCTACATACACCTTCTTGCCTGCATAAGCTGACAAAGACACTTTACCTGCAGAAGCAAACGTACCGTAACCACTTGTCGGCTTGGTAGGAATGCTGAAATCTGAAGTCACATCAACCCAATTGGCAGTACCGACATTTTCACCATCGAAATTCTCTGAAATAAGCACTGACAAGCAGCTGGCATTATAGTATCCCACGGTCACGTCAAAAGCGAGATAATCACCGGCAGTAACAGAAATAGCAGGGGTAACCATCCAGCCGACGCATGCCCCTTTCGTACCGTTTGCCGAATACTGAACATACTGGTTATCATCATAAGAAGTAACCTTCCACTGAGTGTCACCGGTAGAGCTGATAAACCAGCCTTTGAGCTCCTTCAAATCTCCGATAGGAAGCGCCTCGAAGTTTTGCCACATCAACGGATTCTCCAACTGTCCCTCTCCCAACTTATAGTCAACGAAAACAGCTGTTCCCTTTTCGGCATCTTTGAACTTCTCGTTCAGGATCTTAGACATCTGACCTTCTGTCTTTTCATTCAGATAAGGCGCAAATGCATTCTCACCATAAACCAACTTGTATTCGGCATCCGTCGGTTTCAGATATTTCACCGAAGCATACTCCGACAGCAAAGAAGACATCGCTTCTTTGTACTTATACGTAATCTTTGCACTCGAACCCTTATCGGCAGTGTAATACTTATCAAGCAAGAAAGCAGGTATGTAATCCGCTCCCGTGATCTTCTCTGTCAGATACATGTTAGTCTTCACATTCTCAAGATCCTTAGACACACCGGCATCTGTAGCAATCTTCTTATTGGTCGAATTTGAGCTGATAGTTGCATAGTCAGCATCAGTCAGCGTATACTCTATCTTCATCAAATTCGTCGGTTGGGTCATATCGTCCAATCCTTCGAAGTTGTCATCGTTATATTTACAGCCGGACAGCAGAATCAACGACACCGCTACAGGCATTAATAGATTTCTATTCATAATTTAAACTTCCTGTTTTTAGATTAGAAATTAACTTTTAATCTCAAGCTATAAGTACGGCCGAATCCGTAGAACACATTGTAAGCGGTCTTCCAATCGTGATTGCTACCATCTGTCGCATCAGAAATATAAGTCTGGTCGAATAAGTTGTTCACGTTACCTGACAGTACTGCATTCAGTTTACCAAAGTTGAATTTATAACTTGCGTTCAAATCGAAAGTACTTGCAGTCGGAATACGCCAAGGAGTAGAAAAGTCCTTCTCACTGTTCATCACCAGGTCGTTTGAGTTCAATGACCAGTCAGCATAATTACGTGCGTATAAGTTCCAGTCGATACCCAGACGAAGGGCTTTGTCGATCTTGAAAGTAGCACCCAAAGCTGCGGTAGTCTGTGCAGATCCACCCACTTTCACATCTTTCAGGTTCAGTTTCATTGTACCCGGCTCCAGTCCGTTAGCTGCCGCATTTACAAGAACGGTCACATCCTTACCATCGCTTCCCTTGATAGATGCGCTGTTCACAAATTGACCTTCTACAGTGAAGCTACCCGAAGCATTGCTATCCCAACGCCAGTTACCGATAGAGAACATACCGCTCAAATCCAGCCATTGGAAAGGTTTTGCTACAAAATCAAGTTCGACACCCTGGTGCAAAGCATTCACACCCTGCATATTGATAACAGACTTGGTAGAAACCAGCTTACTTGCATCGTAAGGCTCGCTAAGGCTGCCTTCATAGTAGTTTGTGATATCCTGTGAACGGGTAGTGGTTTTGTCCATCCAACGAGTGTGGTAGGCATTGATGTTCACAGTAAGGAAGCTCGAACGATAGCCGTATCCGATTTCGAAAGAGAACACTTTCTCGTTCACTGCATCGGGGTTTGTCGCATTGCTGACTGTTGAATTAAGGAAAGCACCTCCCGAGAAGAATGGAGCACGGCTGATATAACCGATATTGGCAAACACATTATGATTTTCGGTAAGGTTGTAGTTCAAACCTCCCTTTGCATTCCAACCGATGAAGTTGACAGTTTTTGATTTGGCGTGTGCCTTGTCATAGTAAAAACGGTCGTAACGCCAGTAACCGGTATTAGAAACCGAACCGGAAATGAAGGCACTCAACTTATCTCTGTTGTATTCACCTTGAGCAAATACTCCCTCAGACATCACATAGCCATCAAAGTCACGATAAACAATATCACCTACTTTCAATTTCTGGTTCACAAATGAAGAACCGGCAGCAGCGGCGGCATTGTTTGAAGCCAAAACACTTTTTCTTGAAGAAGAGTCTACATAAAAGTCACCACCATAGAGGTCAACCAATTCATTGGTGTGTGTACCTTTATAATAACGATAGTCTATACCACCATAGAAATCGAAGTAATCACCGAACTTAGTAGTATAAGTAGAAAGCAGACCATACCAGTTATGGAAGTTCTTAGACTTCGACATTGCCATAACCGAACCATTCTCACTCGCTTCATTCAAAGCATATATTTCATCATACGCAAATGTACCGTCAGCTTTACGGAAAGTCATATTCAGGTTACCATTGTTACTGCCATACCAGTTACTGCGATCCGCACTGGTCAATCCCTGACCGGAATAGCCATATCCACGACCGATAGAAGCATACAGAGCTGTACTCAAACTTGACTTTTCATTAATCTGCCACAAATGGTTCAATGACAACTGAGGTTTATTATATACATTATATGCCGATGACTTTCTTTGTCCGTTCAACCCGAATCCGTAGGTAGGGTTATAACGATAAGGCTTCTCTCCATTCATATAATTCTTCGCAACTTCCTGCCATCCTTCAATGGTAAGTCCGTCTTTATTTCCACGCTGATTATGCCACTGGGGAGCAGCGAAAGCAGTAAATGACAACTGATGATTGTCATTGAAACGCTTTGTAATATTCACAAACCAGTTGTAGGCTTCGTAGTTGGTTCCCTGGATATAACCATCGGCCCAGGTCTTACCTCCCAAAAGGGTCATGGCCCAACCTGATTTGGTCAATCCGGTAGATACCTTGAACAGGATTTTGTTCAATCCGTCGTTACCCATACCATAAGATACGAAACCGCCTTTGTTGGCATCGATTGTATTAGTCACAATGTTGATAGAACCACCCACTGAAGGAGCCGCTACCTTTGATGCACCCAAACCACGCTGTACCTGCATGCTACGAGTCACATCACTCAAACCGGCCCAGTTCGACCAATAGATGCCACCCCATTCCATATCATTCATCGGAACACCGTTAATCATCATAGCAGAGTTCTCGGTCTTAAAACCACGTATGTTCACTTTGGAGTCACCAAAACCACCACCTTGCTTAGTTGCATAGATACCCGGAGTAGACTTCAAAACTTCAGGAAACTCCTGTGTTCCGAGCTTCTCCTCGATAAAGACAGGGTCAACTGTCGATACAGCTACCGGTGTTTTACGCGAAACAGCAACAGAAGAAGTGATGATAACGTCATTCAGCACCATTGCATCGGCTGCCATTTTTATTACGCCCAAATCTTCAGTACCACCTTTCTGGGTGATCTTCTTGCTGAATTCCTTGTAACCAAGGTACTTGATAAGCAGCGTTGAACCGGAGGCAGCTTTTTGTGTGAACATACCATCCAAGTTAGTCACACTACCCTGGGTGGTACCGACAATCGTTACGGCTGCACCAATCAATGGCTCACCTGTTTCCGCATCCACAACTTGACCTTTCACTGTTACCTGGGCAATGGCCGTAGCGGCAGAACATACCGTCAGCACTGCAACCAGCAGGAAATGAATTAGATGTCTTCTCATAATTCTCTTTGTTAGTTAATAGAACTTGTTAATTAATAAATTGTAAATAAACGTTTTGGAATACAAAGGTAATTAATATTCTTTATATATACATTACAAAGATGCTACAAATTTTTAAGAGAGATAAACATATTATAGCTCTATGAAACAAAAAAGCCCCGCAAATTGATTGCGGGGCTTACATATTGTTAAAGATTAGTCAGCTATCAGCTTTCTATATCTCACACGCTTAGGTTCTTCGTTGCCAAGTCGTTTTAATTTATTCTCTTCGTACTCCGAATAAGAACCTTCAAAGTAGAACACATTCGAATCGCCTTCGAAAGCAAGAATATGCGTACAGATTCGATCGAGGAACCAACGGTCATGCGAAATGACAACAGCACAACCTGCAAAATCTTCCAGACCCTCTTCGAGTGCACGTAGAGTATTGACATCGATATCATTGGTCGGCTCGTCGAGCAACAACACGTTTCCTTCTTCCTTCAGTGCCATAGCCAGATGCAGACGATTCCGCTCTCCACCCGAAAGCACACCACAAAGTTTTTCCTGGTCGGCTCCGGAGAAATTGAAGCGCGAAAGGTATGCACGCGCATTGATATCGCGACCTCCCATACGGATCAAGTCATTACCACCGGAAATCACCTGATAAACACTCTTGTTCGGATCGATATCTTTATGCTGCTGGTCTACATAAGCCACTTTCACAGTCTCCCCTACTTCAAACTCACCTTTATCGACTGTTTCCAGTCCCATAATCAGACGGAAAAGAGTTGTTTTACCGGCACCATTCGGACCGATAACTCCCACAATACCATTTGGAGGAAGCATAAAGTTCAGATCGTCAAACAGTAGTTTATCACCATAAGCCTTCGCCACATGTTTTGCCTCGATCACCTTATTACCCAAGCGAGGACCATTCGGAATGAAGATTTCCAACTTCTCTTCTTTCTCCTTCACATCTTCGTTCAACAGCTTATCGTACGAGTTCAAACGAGCTTTACCCTTAGCCTGGCGGGCCTTGGGTGCCATACGTACCCACTCGAGCTCACGTTCCAGAGTTTTGCGACGCTTGCTGGCAGTCTTTTCTTCCATTTCCATTCGTTTGGTCTTCTGCTCCAACCAGCTGGAGTAGTTGCCCTTCCAGGGAATACCCTCACCACGGTCAAGTTCAAGGATCCATCCGGCAACATGATCGAGGAAGTAGCGGTCGTGCGTCACTGCAATTACCGTACCTTCGTACTGTTGCAAATGTTGCTCCAACCAGTCGATAGACTCAGCATCCAAGTGGTTGGTCGGTTCGTCGAGCAGCAGGATATCAGGCTTTTGCAATAACAGTCGGCAAAGAGCCACACGGCGGCGCTCACCACCGGACAGGTTAGCCACCGACTGATCTTCGGGCGGGCAACGAAGAGCATCCATTGCACGCTCCAACTTACTATCCAGATTCCAGGCATCCGTTGCATCGATAATGTCCTGCAACTCTCCCTGACGCGCAAAAAGTTGATCCATTTTGTCCTGATCTTCATAATATTCAGGTAAACCGAACTTCTGATTAATTTCTTCGTATTCGTTCAGTGCATCAACAATAGGTTGCACACCCTCCATTACGATTTCTTTCACAGTCTTTGTGTTATCCAGATAAGGTTCCTGTGCCAGATAGCCCACTGAATACCCGGGAGAAAAGACCACTTCTCCCTGATAAGATTTCTCCAGACCGGCAATAATCTTCAGCAAAGTAGATTTACCCGAACCATTGAGACCGATAATACCAATCTTCGCTCCATAGAAGAAAGAAAGATAAATGTCTTTTAGTACATTCTTGTTAGGTTGGAAAGCTTTGCTTACTCCCACCATCGAGAAAATTATTTTTTTATCGTCAGCCATATATAAATAATGTGTATTGATATTTATGGCACAAAGATAACAAAAATGTTCGGAATTAATTTGCAATTATGAAAAATAGCTCTATCTTTGCACCCGCTTAACAGCAATAAAGGATTGATTCGCTAGCTCAGCAGGTAGAGCACAACACTTTTAATGTTGGGGTCCTGGGTTCGAGCCCCAGGCGGATCACTGAAAACAAAAGAAAAATCAAGCAAATCCCTGATAATCAAACATTATCAGGGATTTCTTTTTTCTGATAGGTAGCAGAAAATAGCCATTTCAAGCATATTATCGGTGGATAAATCGTGGGACTAAAATTTAGTTCGAAAAAGTCCCACGAATTTGCATATTTCTCACTGATTCATAGTCTTTTGCATAGCACTACTTTGGAAGAGAATACATAGTTTTGTAACTCTAAAAACGATGTAAAAATGGCTAGAAAATCATTTTCTGTTTTGTTCTTTATCAAAAAAGCCAAGTTATTAAAGAACGGAGAAGCACCTGTGTGCATGAGAATCACTGTAAACGGCTGTATGGTAGACATTTCTATCAAAAGAAGTTGTCCCGTAAACCTATGGAATCAAGCAAAAGAGAATTCAAAAGGAAAAGACCGTATGTCAGTGGAACTGAACCATTACATAGAAATCACACGCTCACGCATACACCAAATTTATAGGGAACTGGAAACTTCCGACAAGGTTATCACCGTTGATCTTGTGAGAAAACTGTATTATGGTGTGGATGAAGAAAGCAAAACCCTTTTGCAAGTATTCAGAGAACACAACGAACAAAGTCGTAAGCTGATCGGCAAAGACTTTGTTAGTAAAACCGTTCAACGGTATGAAACCACTACCCGATATTTGGAAGAATTCATTAAAAAAGAATACCAGCTATCGGATATTGCTCTGAACAACTTGGAAGCCAACTTCATTTCTAAGTTCGATGCTTTTTTGAAGATTGAAAAGGGTTGTGCACAGAATTCGGCTATAACCCGATTGAAAAACTTAAAGAAAATTATCCGTATTGCTTTGGAAAACGACTGGATAAAGAAAGATCCGTTTGCTTACTACCGTTTCAAATTGGAAGAAACCGATCCTGAATTTCTGACGATGGACGAGATTAAAATCATTCTCGCCAAAGAGTTTACAATTAAACGAGTAGAACAGGTACGTGACGTTTTTGTCTTTTGCATTTTTACTGGCTTGGCGTTCAGCGATGTGAAAGATTTATCACCCGAACACTTGGTAAAAGACAACAAAGGGGAGCTTTGGATAAGGAAAAACCGCCAAAAGACAAAAATCATGTGTAATATTCCTGTGTTGCCTGTGGCTGCTTCTATACTTGGAAATATTCTTAACCATCTTAAAAATATACACTTAAATATTTTATAATCAATATATTATAAGAAAGGTAATTTTAATGGAGAAACAAATAAGGAACAAAAATAGGAATTAAAGTGATTTCTCATTTTTCTATTTGCACTCTGTTTCTTTCTTTTCGTTTGTTTGCTTTCAGAGTGCATTCCGAGCAATTTTATCTGCTCTCATCATTCGAAGAATTTGCTCCTAACTTTAACTAACAAATTATTTGCAGCTCATAAAGAGAATACAAATTATTATCTCTTGAAGTTGTATTGCTTGTAGCAAAGATAATCTTTTTTGTACAGGCAGCCAAAAATGCCTGCCTATATTTAGTTTAATTTAGTTTAGCATATATAAGGCTAACAAACTAAACCAAACTGGATTTTCATGTTACTTTTTGTGATTTTCCCATTCTACCCATACAGCCAAAAGAGAAGATAAGCTCTTGCCTCTTTTCTCTTTTCGCTGCGATACTCTTTTACTTCATAGCCACCTTTTACACACATCCGTACCGAGCAAACTCCCACATGCTCGCATATCAACTTTCGGTCTGCCCGATGGGAATTGTGTCGCAAAGGTATTTGCCATGTCTTTATTGTATGCAAGGTTGTAACCTGAAGGTTCACTACAAAATCTCCACGCTCCGCTTCGCAGAGGTAGTATTTTGTAGTGAAACCCTGCATACATAGCCATGCCACCTGTTGAAGCGACATAATTTCAATCAAGCCCGAAAGTAAGTGAAATGCTACAGGAGGGAAAGTAACAAACTTAAAACTTGGTATTTATGGCAAATTATGCAACCAACATTTTCCACGCAAGAACGGAAAATAAAACAGACCTCGACAAAATAGAGGCTTTCTTGGATGACACTTTCAGCGAATTTACCAATCGATATGGTGATAGTGTAGATGCAGAATTTTCCTCTCGTTGGGTGTATCCAGAAGAAGAAATCAAAAAATTGGTAGAATCGTTGGAGGACAAAGATAAAGTCTATATCAAGATTCTAACCTATGAATTTGAAGACGAGTACGTGAGCTTTAGAATATTCTCTCAGGGAGAATGGAAGGTCAAATTAATAACTGAATGAGTAGAAGAAGATAAAGTAAAATTATGGTCTATCCTACACTTTGCTTATTCTATAAGAGACACACGGATGGAACGATTGTCGGTGATTTCGACAACAAAATCACTGTTCGTTTCATCTGTGGCAAAGAGAGAGTATTAAATACTGTGATGAAGTAATTTTTACAATTTTACAACATAGAAACCATGACACAGATAGCAATGAAATTCGTCCAATGGGATGTGCCCGAATTGGAAAAACTGAAAGATAGCAAGGTTTACAAATTACGGGAACGTCTTGATAATGGCGACAAGTTGAGTCGGGAAGAAAAGAACTGGCTCACCCGCAATGTGAAAGAGTGCTGCCATTTCAAAAGAGGTATCGCTTTAATGGGCTACCGTTTTGACTTCTCCGATGTTCTCAAACGGTATTTCGTGAAACAACACGGACATATTGCCGAATATTATACCATTGACAAAACCGCACTACGTTCTGTCCTATATGGTCGAATTGAAGATATAATCGAAGTACAATAAAAATCAAAAGAAGCATGAAAGTAACAATTGAACACAGCTTTTGCCCCTATTGTGACGAGGTAACTGAACTTTATTTCCGAATCATTAACACGATTCTTTTTTCTGGCAATGAGGCGGAATTGCGTGAAAGCATGAGACAGTTGGAGAAAAAAACTCCACTTGATGAATATTTCACATACGGTTACGGTGCACGACACCTTTGGGTTTGCCAGCGACGTCCCAGCGACAAAACCAAAATATTCGAGCATCGTATTATGATGGTTGAATTTCAATGACACCTTGGACAAATATCATCGACTGGCTGGAATGGAATCACCCATTTCAGCCTTACTTCCATTTTCCTTTTATAACTTTTTCTTTTGGCTGCGCCACTCCCTTTTGTAGAAACCAGCCATTCGCACAAAGCGAATTGGAAACCACTTTGTGAAAAGTCTGGTTCTTCCTGCCGTTTTTCCTTCCAGTTCCATTTTTTTTCGATGCGGATATCACTATCCTCCAAGGATGGGCTACCTACGCTTCTGTCCACTCTTGGCTGACACATTCCTTATGCAGTGGCCTTTTTTCTGATTGGATGGTATTCTGTTTGTTACAGTCTCAATTCAAGCCAGGCATGTCTCGCTTTGGCTTTGCTATTCTTCACTGACTTTCGGACGGATGTCTCGCCTTTGTGCCGACATTTGGATTTGCTCTTTTTCCTTATCATTACCGGTTTACTTGTTTCCCATTTTCCATAATCGCTTTTTATCGAAGCAATCATCATTTTTCCTCTGCAAAGATAGTATGCCGACGGGAACGACATGGTTGTCTTGACCAATGGCGTAGCCGCTTCAATCTTCCTTTATCGAGCCTTCGATTTTACCTGTGGCTAAAAATAAAGCGTATTGACGCGCTATCCTTGGTGCATCCCTTAAACGACATCTACTTTTTAGGCAGTGTAAAAATTGATTTAATAACTTCTAAAAGCAATTCAACATGAAAAAGATTGAAAACAATTTCACAGTAACCGGATTCTTAGGTAAAGACGCTGAAATCCGAGAGTTCACCAACAGCAGTGTCGCACGTTTCCCATTGGCCGTAAGCCGTCAGGAAAGGAATGCCGAGGAAACCAACCGCATTTCAGCCTTTATGAATATTGAGGCTTGGCGTAAAAACGAGAATACTGGGTCATTCGACCAACTGACCAAAGGTACGATGCTCACCATTGAAGGCTACTTTAAGCCTGAAGAGTGGACCGACAAGGTCGGTGTGAAGCACAATCGTGTTGTTATGGTGGCTGTCAAGTTTTATCCTCCTATCGAAAAGGAGGATGTTCCTGAAAAGCCGGTAAAGCCCGTGAAAAAAGGCAAAAAATAATTCTTGCCTTATCATGAACAAAGCGATCTTTTGGTCGCTTTTGTTTTGCTCATGACCGGATTAATACGCATCATACTTTTATAAGTGACTGTTGCGATGCCAAGCTCCAAATGAAATCTTCACCCGGTAATACTGTTATACTTAGCTCCACTTGATGAACAGGCAGATTACGATTTTCAATAGAAAAAAGAAGACTCTCTCAATTCCATACCTCTGAGCAGCTTTCCAGTCCCTCTTATAACCATATTTCTTCCCAAAAGTGAGGTTACGTCCGCCGTCCATTAATTTTACAGTGCGAAGTTAAGTCGGACGTGAACCTGCAAGGCGCGTTTCATTTGCAGTCAATGCCGTTCAAATGAAATCCTTCGGATTCCGCTTCCTCCTTGCATTGTTCCCTTCTTCCGCCTTGTGGTTTGCACGTAAAATCAAATCCCACCGGACGAGGTAAAAGCCTCTGAAGGGAAGGGAAAATAAAAAATTAGAATGTATGAAACAAATAATTTGGTCAAGTGATGCTCTATTGGATGAAACAGCAAGAGAGTATTATCAAAATTTCAAGCGAGAAGAACTGGACGATGATGCCTACAAGGTCAGCGATGAAGAGTGGTCGGACGAAGTGTATAATGAATTGGGGGATGAGCGGCAGAACCTAAACAAGGATGTCAATGGAGTCATTATTGCATTTGGAGATTTAGGATTGTGGAACGGACGCAAACAAGGCTATCAAATTTTGGGTGACAACATTGCCGGGATATTACAATCTACACAGTATGATGCAGAGTGGTACGGTGACGGCTACGATATACGAGGCCGTATGTCGCACCATGATGGCACGAATTATGTTTTGTACCGTGTCGCTGAAAATCGTGACGACGCAGAACGGATTGCCGCAAAAATCTACAACTATGAAATTGACGAGAATGGTTTTCGCCAAGTTACACGTTCCCTCCACCCCTATGTGGCCGCAGTGTATGGCTGGAAAACTCTACAGGACAACCTCGTTCAGGTAAAATAGCCTGTAACCTGTACTTAAACAAATGCCGTAACGCTTTCTCAAGAGGCTGTTACGGCACTTGTGTTTTATGCCGTATATATTCTGCATAAAATGTGGTGGGAAACTATTCCTTTTTACACATTTATGAATGTTCCCGCCCAACTGTTGTAGGTGGCCGCTTGTGCCAGTTTCCTTTTTTAGACTCCGGCCCTCCTTTATAGCCCCATCCAGCTACCCCCCTATATTTCTATCCCGCAAGCCTGGTTATTTCCCTGCAAAATTCGATTGCCGGCTGTCCGTCCTGTCAAGGACCGCTGACACTTGCTGCTGTAAAATCTTCCTCTCCGAAATATCGAAGAGTGTATTTTCCGCATCCTCCTTGCCCGTTCTGGCCGCCAATCCCGTGGGCAGAAAAATAATCAACCTTTCGGTACAGGAAGTATCGAAGGGAAATAAATAAAATATTAATCTTAAAATTTGAGGCATTATGACATTCAGAGAATTTATGTTAGAGAACGGTTATGAATTGCAAACAACCTTTTGGAATGATTTTTCCATTGCTGACCGATTTGGTCTTTCGGCGATACAGGACACTTTCAACCGTGCTTTTGAGGAGTGGAAAGAGAACTACAAGTATCTCACGGAACTGGTTTTAGTGCTTAACCATAAGATATGGCAGTATTATGAAACAAGGCCGGAAATTGCGACATTGTATAATACCCTTTGGGCACAAGCCAGTCAATATGCAATGGAGTATCTGAAAGATGACGAGCTAAGCTATTATTATGATGTAACGGATTAAATGTCCCAGCTCCTCCCACAGGAACAAAAGAAAGCCGGCTTTTGTCGGCTGCTCTTTGTGGTCATTCCCTTTTTTATCACTCCGTTTTACCCTTGTATAAAACGAAATTATTTCGTTTCAGGCTGCTACCAGTCAGGACTTGTTTTTTCCTGTGCAAAGGTATTGCCACGGAAAAACATTCAAGTACCGCTACGCTATTTGAACACAATTTTTCAGTAGCTTTCCCGATTTTCAATCGCTCAAATGTCGTATACGCTCCATACCGCAACTGTAAAAATTCTGTCCAAATTCCTTGCCTGCTTTTCCTTAAAGGCAATCTTGAATGCACGTAAAAATCAAATCCCGACTGGAGAAGCCTAAAGGCTTCCGAAAAAAGGGAAAAAAAGAACATGATGTTTAATAGCTAAATTTTAAAAGTATGGAAATTCAATTTGTGATTGTTCGTTCAGAAAATGCAGAGTATTTGTGTCACAATGTAAATGGAACGTATGTGGATGTCAGCGACCCATCAACAGAATTTGTTTCTGGAGAGGATGATTTTCGCTTGGTAGAGCCGGACAGCTCCCTAACGCGGAAAGAATACGAGTTTCGTGGAGAACGCTTTTATCTCATGCCTCAATTTTATGGCAATGGCTGGTTAGCACTTACTTTGCAAAGTGTGGAAGATGAAACAGAGTATATCGTGCTATCCGTCAATTTGGAGAGCATGGATGCACTCGATTTGCCAGACCGTACATTTATTGATGTGAATCATTATCCGGATGCAATGGAGTTTCTGGAGACAAATAATTTAGCGACCTATTCAGGTTACAAGCGTAGAAGCGGATTTGTGGAATATCCAATGGCGGTATTGAATCTTCCTTTGCTTTATCAGCACGCCCCGCAGATTTTCCAAGAGGCGAATATCGAATGTTTTTAAATGGTTTTCTGAAAGTATGGTACTGATGACTACCAAAGAGATACCGTATCGGTTAAATCCTATCGGTATGGTATCTTCTTTTGCCCGAAGACAGGTGGCATCCCCCTTTTTTACAGATTGCTCCGTGCCCACTTTTTTAATTTCCTTGTTTCCCTTTTATAGCAGCGTAACTGCCTGCTTCTCTTTTACAGCCCTTATGTAATGAATGTTGATGTTTCCTGTCGTTATCCAGACTTTCGCCCGGTCTTGTTTTCGTGTGCAAAATTACGGCGAACGAACGCTATCCAAGTATCGCTACGCTATCCGAAATGAAATTTGACGTAATCTTCCTAAATCATAGATTTCGGTATTCATAAAATTTCATTTCCGATTCCTTGCACTGCGTTCCTGCTTCGTCGTTTGGGACGCACATGAAAAACAACCCTTCCGGCAAAGTCGAAAGACTTGAAAAAAGGGAAAATAAAAAACTTAATTAAAAACGAAAACGAGTATGACAATAGAAGAAGTATTACAGCACGATTTAAAATTCAGGTATATGTTATTGGGGCGTTTGCAAGCCGACTGTGAATATTATCTTGGCTTTGGAAACAAAAGTTCTCGTCGTTTGTGGGCTGGTTCTGAAAAGGCACAAATTGAATACATGACGAAAATTCACGACAGCTTCCGAGAAAACGAAAAACCCGAATGGCTGACAATGGAGCAAATCAAAGAATACAGCAATGCTATGGAAGTAACACAAGAATAATTCAAAAAAAATACCGTAATAACCTTTAACGGAGGTGTTGCGGTATTACAGTATTACAAATAAGGGTCGGAGTTTGAGAACATACCCTCTTATAATTGAGAGGGTAATAATAGTCCCTCTTTTATAATTATATCATTCTATTCCTTTTTTATATTTCTGCAAAAGGAATAGCATTCTTCTTTTATATTAATTATTTTTCATTTTATCTCCCATCTATTCTTCATCCTATCACCGGTTTGGTTTTATCAAATGCAAAGGTCGGCTATCGCGCTTGATCCTGCTACTTGAAGTGTATTTCTTACAAAATTCTTCCTTCCTGCGCAAGAGTAATTTGGCAAGAAAAGTTGCCGTATGAAGCTGTATCGACATCCGTTTACCGCATCCATAAATCCCAAAACGGTTCAATCAGTAAAGAACCGACAATATGGGAAATAAAAGTTAATACTAACCAATTCTTTAAACATTAAAATCATGCCTAATTATGTAACAAACCGTTTAGAAATAAACGCAGACAGAGAAACAGTACAAAATGTGATGGATTTCTTAAAAGGAAAAACTGATGAAGACAGTACGCCTTGCTATATTGACTTCAACAACATTATCCCTATGCCAAAGGACTTACTGATAGAAGCGTCCACTTCTGGGGAATTTGGTATGCAGTATATCATAGCACAGCAACGTAAACCGTTCAATTCACAGGACGACCTGAAAGTCATTCAATGGATGGAAATTCAGGAGGAAAAAGTCAGGGAAGAAGCATTACAACTTGGAATGACATATCTGAGAAACTGGGGAAAATACGGTTATCCTACTTGGTATGAATGGTCTATTGCCAACTGGGGTACAAAATGGAATGCCTTTAATCAGAATTTTGAAGAACCGAACGTGCTTTGGTTTGATACGGCTTGGGAAGGTGTGCCTCTGCTTATCCAAACACTCTCCGAGATATTTCCGGACGTCGAGTTTCAATATGCCTATGCGGATGAAGACCTTGGTTCCAACGTGGGCAAAGGGACTATCCGAAATGGAGAAACCGACATGACATTCCCCGATAACGGAAGTAACGAAGCCTTTGAAATTGTCTTTTTCGTAAAACCGGGATTAGAGGAATACTTGGAACTGACAGACGAGGGGTATAGGTGGAAAGCCTAAACATCTCCGGACAGACAATATCTGACATGTATTCAGGGTATATCTCAACCGATATATCCTGGATTCCTGTTGCCGGAAGCTCCGTTTATATTTATTCCATTCCACTTCCTTTTTACAATTTCACGCCTCTTGAACCAGTCTTTTTTGACCGTATTTACCCATCCCTTGGCTGGCCTACTTATCATCTTTGAAGCTGCTTTTACTGAAACCGCCAAACACGCCCTTCAAGAGCTTGCCGACAACCCAGAATACCAGCAATACAATTATAATATCTCCCATAAGTCTTACTTTTATAGTTTTAACAATAATAAAAATACAAAATAATAACCGAAAAACAAATATACGATCCTGATTATCTGAAAATTCTATCAGGAGTTACCTTCATTTGTTCCGTCCTCTTTCGGGTTCTGTTTGACACGCGGACCGCTGGTTTGGCCACGATCAAGTTTTACGCCATATTTATTGAGTATGCGCCAAATAGAACTTTTGCTGCTAAAACCGCTTGCAGCCCAAATGTCATCGAAAGAATGCCCGTTGATATACATATCCACGATTGTCTTATCTCGTTCAGCTTTAGGTAATACCTTCGGCACAGCCGGGGCTTTGATATTCTGGCGTAACTTCTCGACATGAGCGGAATATTTTCGTAGTGCGGCAATTTCTTCCGGAAATGCCCCTATTATCCACAACACATCGGCTGCTGTCGTACCGGGGAATAATTCACCGCGAGTATCAACTCTGTCATGAATGGATATGACACGTACAATTTTGATACGGCATAGTTCGATGAACGCGGCCAGTTCTCTTAAACCGCGTGCAGCATTGCTGAATTTGGATATGACTATTTCATCGCCCCTTTGAAGATTCGCCATAAGCTGTTTCCACATAGGTCTCAATGTTTCATGTTCAACTGTTTCCTCTACGATTTGTACACAACCATATCGCTGCATCCATTCTCTCTCAGCATCAAAACTGTCATTATTTTCCTTGAATATATAGCCAACTTTTGCCATTTTAATATACACTGTTTTGATAACAAGTGCAAATATAGCACTTTCATTTTAATCTAAAATCATATCGTGGCAAAAATCTCGCTAAATCCTTTTTTTAGCTTTTTTTCTTGCACTTGTTTTCATTGATAATCATATTATTAATATGATACCAAAAATTATACTAAATGCGATATAAAAGGGCTTTTACAATAAAAATAATATATAGATTTGCATCGTTAAATATGAATTGTTAAATATGAAAATTTTAAAATCATACTACAAGACTCCATCATTTTTGACTGGAAGATGTATCGTTTCATTGGCCATATTGGGCCTGATATCATGCAGCGATAGAAATGGCAAATCATTGTCTGAAGCTACGAACGATCCTGCCGGAATATACAGGGAGTACTTGTACAATATACGACGTCAGAAAGATTCCTCATTTCAAGTATTGACCAAGCATATCCTACAATGGCAAACAGTAAAAGACTCTGTTTTTAGGTATCTCCGGAATGATACGCTCAGCCACCCCCATTCCAATCAGCGTGAAGAGTGTATCAGACTGCATGATTCTATCCGCACTGAGTTCTCACGCTTAGCCCTCTCAAAGACGCGTACTTATCAGGAACTTTTGGCTCTCAAAGGAGAGTTCTCACCTTATAACAATGATGAGGAACTGCATCATGCCGCTGGAGAAATCCGCCCGTTTTTCAACTCACTGGATAATCTTCCGCTTCATAAGGGTAACAAAGAGGAAATCCTTGCGGCTTACCGTATGTTACTGACCCGAACTATCCGTAACGGCATACATAGCCGCAATGAACTGATTACTTATATCACTAAAGAAGATGCTATATTCCGTGCGTTCCTCTCTCACTTGCACGATTTCGAAGGTGAGAGTATGGCTGACATCACACGTGGTACTGAACAGTGTTGTTCGCAGATATTCTTTGCCGCTGAGAGAAAGGAGATTACCTATCGGGAGGCTATGCTTTATTTGACAATGCGCACCAATCGTCGCCAAATACAAAATATGCAGATTTGTATAGAAGATGTTCGGAACAAAAAAATCAAGACTTCTTCGCAAGCACATGCTTATATATGGATGCTTATCCACCCTTATACTTCATTGGACGGATTCTCTATGACATTGCTTTCCGATAAAGAACGGAAACAACTTGACAGGATGGCGGCACAGACACCTGTGGCGTTCAAAACCTTGAGCCGAATCCTGCAATCGGAAAGTGGTCAACTGACTGAACTGCCAGGAATGCTTATGGATATTTTCATACAGACGCTCTAACAATATAAAAAATGAATATGTTACGACATTTTTTCAATGACTTTATGACATTTGTCCCTCTGCAACTACCGCAACTACTCGATGTGACGACAATGGAGGAAGCACAATTCTACGGTGACTACGCCCTACTGACCTTCCCGCTACGCGACCCTTACGATTTGGAGGAAGTGATGGATCTGTTTGAGGACGATATGGAGCTTATAACTCTCTACCACCACATCCCCACGCACGCTGACAAATTCGGGCATAGCACCTGTGCATACTCCAACCCGGCATTTGGACAGATGTTCAAGATGAATTGCAAGACAGATGCAGACGGTAAGGTAAATAGCATTCTTGTCACCATCTATGATTCTCTTGAGCAGATGTACGGCGAGCTGTGCCTTGATTTGGATCTTCATTCCAAAAGTGGCACATTCAAGTATAAGAAGAACAAAGACGATCTCTTGATGGATTTCCTTTAATGGTCATGTTATGCGGGACACACTATACCGACAAATGGTTTATTGGATTAGGGAATACCGGACATGGATAGAGGTTGTTGATGACAATTTCTATAAGGAGTATGCTTTGTCAAGAAACGGATATATCAATTACATTGTTTCCCGCACGTTGGTACTGCGGGCTTACAAAGACAAAGGCTCATACGCCAAAGGCATGACATGGACAATTCCGGAACATAAACTGGATAAGGCATTGGCAGCCTACCGTAAGCAGGAGCATACGTTCAAGCAACGTATTAAGAAAGCAGCGATATACCTTTCACCGAGGGACGCCGAAGTTATCATCCTATTGGCCACCCACAATATTGTCCAATTAGAGTTGATGATATCCCCCATTCAAATACGCGAGAAACCCTATTATTTATGATTTGGAATATACTACAACTTATCTTCTGTATAACGCTTTTCGTATTGCCATTAGCATTGTACAAAAGCCACCGTTCTTTTATGGTAAGGTTCTACGATGCTATGATACACAGTGTAAAGGCTCGTAAACTATATGTACAGGTCGTATTGATTCTGCTATTGCTCTTCCACTATGTTTACATCAGCGGACATGTTGGCGAGTTCGGTGTTTTTCTTTCAACTGCTATCTGTGCCACTATATATTCATTTAGAAGAGCGGACAGATTGTTAAGAGGTTTATGTGACCGATCATGTATGTTTGTCATACTCTCATTGGTGGCTTTGGCCATCAGTTTTGTTCCACACTTGTACACAACGGCGGTAACTGCCGCCTATCTTCTTTTGGCTGCCCTGTTCTATCCCTCTGTTCGGGTTATGACCGAATTTCAGGACATAGGCATAATCTCTGAATGGATGAAATTCCCCAGACTATTAGCCGAAAGTTATTATGACCATCATCACGCGATATTGCCGCAAGATGCGGATAGCGGCAACACTGATATATCCGCACAATAGTAATAATTAAAAAATGAAATGAAAATGAAAACCAAGCAGAAAATAGCTGTCCCTATATTGGCAGACAGAGAAGTATTTGACTACCTCAAGGAGAAAGTCGGTGAACGAAAAACAAAGACAGAAGCCTTCTGTGATTTATTGGATAAATCTTTGGCAGGTTTTGTTTCCCCTTTTTTAAGGAACAAAGGCTACGAACTTCAACCCAACCAGTGCCACGTGACTGTTTCTGACCTTTCATCGGAATGGCATTGGCATAGGGCTACTGTCCGTTCTTTTTTGGATGTAATGGAAGAGTTCGGCTTGTTGAATCGCATCCGGCTTTCCAAAAGCGTCATCATTACCATGACTGTGCAAACCAGCCAATCCACGGAGTCTTGCAATGGACAGAAGAAGTTGAACCTTGCAGAACAGCTACGTGAGGCATTGTCCGATTGGATAATCGGCAAAGTGTCCCTTGACGAGATCGGAATCAAGTGTGAGCAACTTGTTCGTCGGGCAATGGATGAAGCTGGCATATGCGATAGCTGCCCATCTCCGGACAGTATCACTCGCATCAATCCGGCAGCGGATGATGATGAACGAGCTGTCAAGATTCGTATGGTAGCTTTGGAGTGCATTACATTTGCCGCTATACAACGGGCACTGCGTAAGTCGAGATTCGATGACAGTGCAGAGTTTATGGACTACTTCCGATTGGAATTGTATGGGGACTGGACAGGACTTATTGCAACTTCGAAAGGTATTGCCGGGCTTATTCTTGATGTAGATAGGGATGAAAATTCCGATTATGATGAAGATGACAGGGAGTTCCTTAAAACGCTTTTTAAGCCTTTTCTGGCATTTGCGGCAAAGGCACAGGAGGCAACGTATCAGATTGGAGGTTGAAAACAGAATGTATAACCGCAACAATCCACTTTTGTATCCAGTGAAGCCCCCCTGCCAGTTATAGAAGGCATCCGGGCTTGCCCGCCTGCCACGAACAAAGGGAAGGGGGAGCCTAATACCCCACCTGCCTGACGTTGGTGGGAAGGGTGTCCGAACAAGCAGCAAGCTGGGACACGGTAGATTGTCCGAAACAATATGAAAAACGTATGGCAAATCAAAAACAGGTACTCGACGTGCAGGTGTCGAAAGGGATTACCACCGCCCAAAGTAATGAACATCTGCGTGACCGTAGTGAAAAGGCAGAGAAGTACGCTATGAGTAAGGGAAATTATGATCCTACGCGTAAACGGCTGAACTTCGAGATTGCGCCCGGAGGTAAAATACATCCCATCGACACAAGCCGTAGCATTCCCAAACGGATGGCGGACATATTAAGTCACCGTGGAATCAAAGATCCTAATGAGGGGCTGCTCGAACCAAAATACCGCACGGTGGTAAATATCATCTTCGGCGGTTCACGGCAGCGAATGCAGGAACTTGCTTTCGGTACGCAACAGGTGGACTTTGAAAAAGGTGCGGACAATACCCGCATCGAACGGAAGCGTGACATTGAACGCTGGGCCAAGGATGTTTATTCATTCGTTTGTGGCAGATATGGTGAGCAGAACATCGCTGCATTCATTGTACATCTGGATGAATTGAACCCGCATATCCACTGTACGCTTCTGCCAATCAAGGATAGTCGCTTTGCGTACAAGGAAATCTTCGCCGGTAAGGATAAGTTTGAATATAGTGCAAGAATGAAACAACTTCATACGGACTTTTTCGCAGAAGTCAATACAAAGTGGGGAATGTCAAGAGGAACAAGCATATCCGAAACGGGTGCACGGCACAGAACGACTGAGGAATACCGCCGAATGTTGTCTGAAGAGTGTACAACAATCGAGGATAATATCAAACTCCATCAACAGGTATTGGGTGAACTTCAATCAGACATCCGGTTGGCAGAACGCAGAGTCAAAGGGCTTACGACAATGGTTAGCAATCTTGAAAAGCAGAAAACTGAAAAAGAAACCTTGTTATCGGCAGCCGAGTACAATTTAAAAGAAAACAAAGGCAATGCGGCAGAATTGGCAATCCAAATACAAATGTTGGAAAAAGAGCTGCAAGGAATCATCAGGCAACTGGCAGACAAGCAGGAAAAGTTGCAGACGGCTGACCGGCAACTCATCGAACTGAAAAAGGATATGGGAGCCATTGAAGAACGTACCGAAGAACTCAAAGAGGAGGCCTATCAATATTCCCGTGATGTACACTCCAAAGTGGATAGCTTGTTTAAAGACGTCCTACTGGAGAGTGTAATCAGCGAGTATCGTAACGCATCGGCACAAATGAATGTTTCAGAACGGCAGCTCTTTGACGGTTCACTGGTACAGTCTATCGCCGAGCGGGGTACGGAAATCATGCACTGTGCGACAATGCTATTTCTCGGAATGGTAGATGATGCCACTACATTTGCCGAATCACATGGTGGTGGAGGCGGAGGGAGTGACCTCAAATGGGGACGCGACGAGGACGAGGACAATCGAGCATGGGCACTTCGCTGTATGAGGATGGCGAGCCGCATGATGCGCTCGACTATCGGCAAGAAATCTAAACGGTAAATGGCATACGCCTTACACCAGATTAAAAGTATAACTAATGAAATCATTGGAATATGACGAAACAAATTATTTTCATCTTCGCTTTGCTCTGCACGTTGCAGGCACAAGCAAGTGTACAACCCGTACAGAAGGACACTGTACGACACACTATTCATTATGAAGTAGCGGAATTGCTTCAACCGATGCAGCCCGTCTATCTCAACGGGGTGCTACTTCCGGCATCTCGAACCGGCAACTGGTTTGTTAGCATATCCGGAGGTGCGACAGTTTTTCTTGGTACACCTCTCGGTTGTGAAGACCTTTTTGGACGAGTGAAACCTTCGTACAGCCTCGCCGTCGGCAAATGGTTTACTCCTTTGGTCGGCGCAAGGGTAAATTATAGTGGCTTGCAGTTTAAGGATGCACAATTATCTACGCAGGACTACCATTATATCCATGCAGATCTCCTGTGGAATCTCCTTGGACGCAGATATGCCCGACAGGAACAGGTACGTTGGAGGCTTGCACCCTTTATGGGTGTCGGTCTGCTACATAACGCCACCAACGGGAACAATCCCTTTGCGCTTTCTTACGGCATACTAACACAATACCGTATTTCCAAACGGGTTAGTGCTATGCTGGAACTCTCTAACACAACTACATTCCAGGATTTCGACGGATATGGCTATCCAAACCGTCTGGGCGATCACATGCTTTCGCTGACTGCCGGATTCACCTTTCATCTCGGTAAGGTCGGCTGGAAGCGCGCGGTGGATACGGCACCATACATCCATCGGAACGAACTGCTTGTCGATTATGGCAACTTCCTTTCGGAGGAGAACAGGCGTTATGTGGGACGTCACAATCAAGATAAGCGAACACTCGTGGAATTAAAGAAAATTCTGGAAATCGAAGGACTACTCGATACATATAGCCATATCTTTGACAACGACGATATAACCGGATGCAGATATCCTATAAATAATTATAGCGGTTTGAACTCGCTTCGTGCAAGATTGAAGCATAGCTATTGGGACGGGTCGTCACCTCTTGACACGACTATTCTTCAGACAGAGAATGGAAAGCCATCATATAATTACACGGCTTCCCGAAATGTGCAGTCCGCCCATCAGGACACCCTCGCTATGGATTCCACGGTTCTTTCATACGCTGATGGAGAGTGCATCGGTACACCCATCTATTTCTTTTTTGCTCTCAATACGACACATCTGACGGATACCTCACAGAGGCTTAATCTTGACGAACTGGCTCGTGTAGCTAAGAAATACAGTTTATCCGTGAGGGTAACTGGTGTTGCTGACAGTTCTACAGGAACATCAAGTATCAATGATTCTTTGAGTATATCGAGAGCAGGTTTTATTACCGCAGAACTGGAACAACGTGGAATACCAGCCAAGCGGATTATCAGAGTTAGCAAAGGTGGAATTGCCGACTATACGCCCGTGGAAGCCAACAGACATACGAAAGTGGAGTTGTTTTTTCCAAAAGCGAAATAGAAATTTCGCATAATTGATGTTTAACTTTGTCATAATCAATGAAGCCTCTCCGCTGTGAAGCGAAGAGGCTTTTTCGATATGGTACACGTGAAGTTCGCCATTTTCCTACTGTCAGAACCAGAATGAAAATTATTTCGATGCTTCAAGTGACTCTTTTCTGAACTGTTTGAGAAGTTTTTCAAGTTCAAGTGATACTTTGCGGGCACGAGTTCCGGCAGCTTTGTTGCCTTTCTCCATCTGGAGGTTGGCATCTTTTGAGAATTGATCGAACAATTCACAGATTTGTGTAAATGTTTTTTCCATTGTTATGTTCTTAATATTATATAATACGCTGGCAAAGATAGCAAAAATATTTTTTTAGGACTTATATTAGCTCTGTTATATATTTCGCCTATAATATGATACCCCTTTTTATGTTTTTCCATTCTGAGTATTCCCTTATCGCACCATCGGCAAATCTGGCCGAAGAGATTTTATATGCAAAGGTACAGTGTCCGGACGATTGTCAAGCACCGCTATGCTAACGGTTCCTGGATATTTTACGGCAGCCTTCCTCAAATCAAAGATTGACTTTCAGTCCCCTTCTCATTGCAAGGTATAAAAGGACAAGCCTGCTTCTGCTCTTACATTCGAAGGTTGGGTATTCCGTTCCATTCCATTTACTGTTTACTTGTCTTATCGCCCTTATTCCACTGTTAATCCTGCATAAAAATCAATCCCCGGCAAGAAGCCGAAAGAGCTTCAAGCAAAGGGAAATAATAAATCAAAGAATATGGGAAAATACGATTTTATCAAGTTGGGTAATCTTCTTTATTGGCATGACCCAGATAGTGGTCTGTCTAATGGGGTTTACCAAGTGGCTTCTATTCCGGAAAACATTGAAGAGGATAGCGTTATTTTGATTGCATCTGATACTTCGGAAGCGGAGGTTTTTCCTTCTGAATTATCACCGATACATACCGGTAGAAGTCATAAAGAAGACTTTTTGCGTTGGAAAACAGAACGTGAAGCTGAAGGTATTGAGTTTTACGACCACCTTTCCAAGGTGATGGATACGGAAAACGACTTGAGTGTGGGAGATATGGTGGCGTTTACAAACGATTATGGAGTGATATTTGGACCTTGTGAGGTCTTAGCTTTTGGGAATCTCTGTAATAGTGGCAGATGTGTATATATTGACAGTGATTCTTATTGGTTTCCTAACCGTCCCGACCAACTCACCATCATGAGAGGTGCGGAATGACAATAACATATCCACCTGTAGCCAAAGCGGGTGGATAGCATTTCCTTGTATTGTATATTCAGCCCGATTACTCTTATAGCCATGCTCCACCGAACTCCCACAACCGGTCCTATTCCTTTTTTACTCGTCGTACTCCGTTTCTAAACAGTATAACACATTTATTGGCCTGACATTCTTGAAATTCACAACGGAAACGGCTTGGTTTCCGTGTGATGAAACACTTGAACTGGTATGTGAGAAATTCCCAACACTATGTTATTTCTATCAATCGGAAGAGTCGGGTCTGGCGGAGTACTGGACAAATGACCAAGAGAGTAAATACTTTCCCGAAAAGTACATTGCAGACCTATGTACTCCAGACGACAAATGGTACAAGGAATATTTTGTCAACCAGACAGAAGTATTCAAGTGGTTTGAGGTGATAAGCGGTCAGTCTGTCGAATCAATAACAGAAATTCTTGCTATTGCCGAACAACGGAAAGATGAAAACGACAATTCTTTCTGTAACATCTATGAATATGCCGCAGGCTAAGACTAATCCGATGCAGAAAACGAAATGACGGTATGCTGACAGCGTGCAGCGAACTATCATTATCCGATAAGCTTCTCTGATTTCATGCAGATTGGAGACTTTGTCGCCTTCAGTCCTTTTATACTTTTATACAGTCTCAGAGTGCTTCTCCAGTCTTTTATAGATATTCTTTATATCGCACATCGGCAGTTCTTATCTGAGAGATTTTGTATGCAAAGATACAGCTTTAGAATGGTCGTCAAGTAACGCTGCGCTAACAGTTCCCGGATACTTGTGGCAGCCTTCCGCATATCGAAGATTTGGGTATTCCACTTCATTCCATTCACTGTTTACTTGCCTTATCCATCCTTTCCTTGCTGTCAATTTCGCATAAAAATCATTCCTGACAAGAAGCCGAAAGAGCTTCAAGTAAAGGGAATAAAGTTTAATCATTTAAATTTCAAAATTATGCACAGCCGAATTTTTCAGATTTCTAAAATGTGGATAGAAAAAGAAAACTATCTGAATGAAGACACTCTCCATCAAGGAGATGGCAGTTTCTATGACTATTGTGCGGAGATAGATGACGAAGAACGTAAGGAGGATATTCGTTATTTGGTCAATACTGCTCTACCAAAAGATATGTTCGAACTTGTAGGTGATGACACCATACGCTACATTGGTGGTGTGGAACAATGGAAAGAGAACTTTGTGACTAACATCCGTAAGAAAGCTGAAGCTATTACGACGGAAAATATGTTGGAGTTTGTAGGCCCTGTTTATCAACTTGAAAAGGCATTGGAAAATCCATTGGATATTGCGTATCATTTCTATTTGGACGGAGAGGGATACCAGTCATTTGCCGAAAAATCTTTTGCATTTATGGAGTTTGTCTGTACGCTTGAACCGGGAACGATACTCTATATCGGAGGAGTCATCGACTATCACTTCTGATACTCCATATAATTTTTTTAAAGCCACCCGCAACTCAAGCGGGTGGTTATCATCTTCCTATATAACAGTCCGGTTACTTTTATAGACCATGTTCTGCCGAACCTCTGTTACCAATTCACAGCCTCTTTTACCGATTCTATATTACCTGTTCTAATTGTATTACATTCTCACAGTCCCGACATGCACCATTGTTTGTTTCGTGCGCAAAGGTACGGTGGCAAACGATGTTCAAGTACCGCTGTTGCTACCTGAAATGAAATTTGACGTAACCTTCCGCAATCACAGATTCCGGTATTCATAAAATCTCATTCCGGTTACTTGCTCATAGTTCTTGCATCCACCGTTGAAAATGCACATGAAACAACCTCTTGGGTAAAGTCGGAAGGCTTCAAGAAGAGGGAAATAAAAAACAACTTAAAAAAATAAATGCAATGAGAACTAAAACACTCTACAGATGCGATGCACAGAAAATAGACATCAGTCGTTTCCCTAACTTTCACATAACAGGAAGTATAACCGGAATGAAGAAACTCTATTATGGCAAGAATGCTCTATTGGTACGTTGCGGAAGCTGGATTTACAACGTGTCAAGTGAACCCGAAGTTTATTATAATATAGCACATTAGTAGTATGAAAAAAGGTTATAAAAAAGATTTTCAGAGTTGGAAAGGTATAGTAACTCTAAAATTACTTTGCTGCAATATAGCAGCAGGTCGTTTTGATTGGAAGAAATATTGTACGCCACAGCCTTATTGTGGTCAGGAGATTTGCGTTATACCGCTACATTGTTCTTATGGACAGATAGGCTACACTGTGTATTTCCCTTATTCTGATATGCCGGAAGTGGAATACGATTGGGAAATGAACAAATTAACTATTGACAAAGAGAATTGGGAGAATTATTTACAGAATTAATATTAAAAATATGGCACAGAATTTTTATACCAAATGGCAGAACGCAATCCTTGCAGATGCAGGAGTCTATGTTTCAAAAAAATACCGCAGTTTCCAAACGGCCTTAGTACGTGAGATTTCCAAGTACGCAACAGCCGTTGGCGCAAAAGTAACATTCAACTTAAAGGGGCATTATAATACCTCTTGTTTCATAGAACGTAACGGTAAATTCGTTTACATCAGTCACTCTTCCGGTTTGTCCCGAATGGGTAGCGGTGTAAAAATAGAACTCGATTCTTTCTTAATCCGGACAGCCCAACACGCGAAAGATTACAGAGGGGGACATAATCAGTATTGCGATATAACAAATTTACAGTCTATGATAGATAATTTGTTAGAGTAATAAAATAAATTCAAGAAAAGGTACGGAGCAAACAGCTCCGCATCTTTTTCCGTTTTATCGGCGCATTCCGCCGCTGTACTCTGCTTCTTGTAGCTCTTCCCGGTATTCCTCCATATTATTCAGCTTTTCGTTCACGGTTTGCAGGTTGGCATCCAACGAAGCATTATGGTCGTATGGGAAACGATGTTGTGCGACAAGTCCCGCATTAGTAACCGGCCCGATATCTATCATGTCGGATTCTTTATTATAGCTGACATACAGCACATCACCATTCGGCATTTCAAATGCAGGAATCTTTTGTTGTGTCATGATAGCGAATTGTTCCGCAGCCATCTCCTTGGCTACCCCTTTTAATGTATCTCCAGCATGTTCGATACCATAACGCCTGATATGGTCGCGTACTTCCTTTTCCGTGAATTTCAGCATCACTTCATAAGTTCCCCCGACACTCCCATTGTACACCACAGCAAAATCCTTGTCCTCAATCAAAAGATTGTCTCCTCGGTTCTGTATGGGAGAAGAATAAGTATATTCTTCGTTAATGCCGTTACCGTCATAATACTCCTTGGCGAGAGTCAGCAGTCCTTCGTAGTCCCCCTTATCCTTGAATGCGTCCAACCGCATCGTGTCATCGGTAAGCTGAAGATAGGCCACGGAAGAATAATACACTTTTTCTTTCGGTGCTACTGTTTGCTCTTCATCAATGTTCTGCTCCAATTCCAGTGCAATCTTATCCACCTTTTGGGTAATCAGAGAAGCCGCTCTTTTCACATCCAACAGAGTTGTCTTGATGAATTGTGGCGATTCCTTCAATTCGTCGAGCCATCCTTTGAGGTAGGCACAACTGTCCTCTTTTATATGTTTCGTCATGCCGTAACGTTGGGCAACCAATGCGCTGCCTAACTCGGCTACCAATTCTTCGCGCGCATACTCTGCCGAGCCGAAAGTTGTCGGCTTGATACGGTCGAGAACTCCTTCCGCACCGGTCGAGTGTGTCATCTCATGGAATAGTGTTCCATAGAACGCCTCTCCAGATTTGAACTGTTCCTTTTCCGGCACAACGATTTCATTTCTCGATATAGAGTAGTAAGCGTTATCCTGATGCTGTGGTTTGATCGGACAAATCCACAGATTGTCCTTTATCAGCGCATCGACGGGAGCGAAGCTGAAATACTCTCCGTTCTCAATCTTCGGTAGCGAATACTCCTTTTCGAGTTTTTGCCACAGCTCCGGTCTTGCCTCCTGCAAGTTGGTCTGTGCCACGTTAAAGACTCGGAATACCTGCATCTTAGGATAAACATTGTATTCCTTCTTCTCGTTATCAGATAGTTTTTTGTAGTCATCATACTTAATCTTCTCACCAGAATCCTTGTGTATGCAGGTGAATGTAGTCAGCATGATTGGGAATGATTTCTCTCCACGAAGTACAGAAACACGAGGTTTCTCCTGATTGTCCTTATCGGATTTGTTGAGCCGTTGTACACACTCAAAAGTGCAGAAGCGCGGAATCTTGTAACCTTCCTTTTCACAATGTATAAGCAACATAATGGCATTCATGCCATTATACTCGCGTCCGGAAAGATTGCAGGGCCATTGTAACGCTTCTTCTGTGAACCATGGCTTTCTCCAATCCTTACGGATACTCTCGATTTTCTCAATCATCATTTCAGCGAAGAGGTCTAATGCTTTATCTTCGCTGTTCGGCCCGTCCGTGTGCTGTTTTTTATATCCGGCCATATCCTTTACTGATTGGAATTAGACGAATCTGCTACATACTGTACAAGTTCTTCCACCTTGCATGAAACATTCAGCTTTCCGTTATATGCCGAAAGGGATATTTCACCTTTGGCATCCACTCGCACGCCCGGCTGTAACCATGCTTCGCGTTCTTTGCCAAAACAGAAAAAACGTACCCATTGGTATTCAAAGCCATCCTCTACTTTCTCCGTACTGAATGCCGAAAACATTGTGTAAGGCTGGTCTTTCTTATCCCTTTTTTCCTCGATATGCTGCCCGACCTTACCTCGAAATACTAATTCGCCCTTGACCGTATCTTTCGCATCTGCCGTAGCTGTACGAATTTCGTTAATAAAAAGATTGAAATAAAGTTTGTCACCACGGTGTTTGAGATACATTGTCCCCGAAACCTCGATGCGGGAACCATTTCGATATTTGGAAACCTCCTTTCCGGCAGTATCTTTGCTGACATCCACCTCAATAGGCATAGTCTTCCCGTCAGTGTCAGGGATCATTACTCGAAGAGGAAAAACCAGGAACGTTTTCCCTTCCTTATTGGTGCGTATCGACGCATCACGTCCGATAACGCCACATACCGTAACATTACATTTTATCATTTCTATTGTCTTTTAATGTGATACATAATCACCCGACAACTGTGTTGCCATGATTTGTTGTTGAACTGCTAAATCATTGCTCTTAATCGGGTGCTCGTATCATTGCCCAGATCAGCCATCCGGCAAGGAACAGTTGAACGCTCACGATAATGAGCGTTGCTACCCAGCCGAAGAGTTGGTAGCAGAGCAGGACATACAAGGCAAGGTAGGACAGTCCGAACAGACATCTGCATAGCTGTATCATCACGCATTTTACCATATCGCCACGCTTCTATCTTTTTAGGTTCTCTGTCTGTCCCTGCTGTTGGGACATCCCTTGTTCAAAATTCTGTGAAGCCGCTTCCGAGAGGATAACCGTATTCAGCATACCGGTTACACGTATCCTTTTGGCTTCTTCTGTGAGAGTATTGTTATTCAGTGTTGCCGACAGACGGCTTAACTCCGCAGTAGTCAACTCACGTGACATGCGCAGTTCTCCATTGTTCACTCGCAGAATAGCCTTTCCATTTTCACTGATTGCCAGTTCGCAGTTTTTCATGCCCGGTAATAATGATTTCAGATTGATGCGTCCACTATCCATTTGTTTGGATATGGCAGTCTTTTGCTCCTCCTCGTTCTTGTTGTCGATTTGTACGGCCAATAGCATAAGGGAACTAAAGGCTGTCATCGCCATCTCTACTATAGGGTCATTGCATCCTGACATTCCCACACCGCTATCCTCTGACGAAAGCAACTTCTTCATCCATCCGTCGGGCGAAAGGTTTTTGCCGGCGGCATTCTCTTCTGTTCCTTTATATCGGGTGAGCAGGCTGTTCCCGTTGTGCAACACTTCCAATTTGATATTACCTTTCTGTGCGATTTCAGTCAGATAAGCCGCAGGGTCGATGTCACGCTTTGTTCCGTCTGCATAGAAGTTTGTCACGCCGAAATGTAGATGTTCGCCCGTTGTACGTGTACCTGTGTTGCCCGATGTGCCGAGCTTCCCACCGGCTTGTACTACATCACCGACCTTTACAGTAACCTCCTTAAGGTGCATATAAGTACATTGTACCTTGCTGCCATCCGTTCTGGTATATTCCACAGTCAGCGATTTTCCACCGGGCGTGTTCTTATTCTGATTCACAGCCACCACCTTCCCGTTGTTCTCAGTAGCCAGTACCGCATCGCCATTGCAACGGATATCAATTCCCTTGTGCATCTGTTGTTTCGTGTTGTCCATCGGATCTTGCCGCATACCGAAAGGCGAGGTAACAAAAAGAAACTCTTCACGCTCTACCGGGAATGAGTACTTCGCACCATACTCTGAATTTTCAGACGTTCGGAGAGGATTATGTTCCGTACCGAACCGCTTACCCTGTGTCTCCATTTCCTGCATCACCAGTTTGTCATACTGCTGTAAGCCATTTTGCTCTATAATCCGTTGCAGACTCTCGGCATATTCTCCGCCTGTGGCATAACCGGCCTGTTCGATATTTTGTGTCCAACCCTTGTAATCGTCGGGCGAAAGTGCAAAACATTGGGCATAGCGGCTGTTTTCTTTTAAAAAACGGGAGTGGTGTTCGTATGAATCACCCACACTGTCATAACTGCAAAACTTCTCATTCGGCTTATCGTCAGTATATATACCATACCTTCCTCCTTCGGCAATCCATGCAGGCGTAGCCTTGATGCCAAAATGATTGTTCTCGTTTTGCGCCAAACGGCTTTGCCCGTTGGAACTTTCCAGTATGCCTTGTGCCAACGTCACGGATGCGGGGATTCCGTACCGGCGCATCTGCTCCATAGCATACTCTGCATATTTCATTGCGTATTGTTGGTTCTTGCTCATTTCCTTACTCCTTATCTATGAAAACCTCTGTGTGTTTCTTGTTCCTCCATGTCACTTATAGCAACCCGTGCCCCGGCACGGACGAGCTTAGACAGATAGTTGTCGAGCTGCTCCGTTGAAAATTCCGTTGAAGCCGTAATGTCCCCTTCCGGATACTCTTTTAGGGTTATGCCCAATATCTTTGCACCCTGTACCGCATCTTCGTTATAGAGCCGATAACCATCTTTCGTGCGAAGCAGTTGCAAGGCATCGGGATGATTCGCTTTAAGTTTGTCCCACAACTGCCGTTCCGGTGAAATACCCTTGTTGTCTGATTCCGTCCGTTCCTGCGCTACCGTTTCTATCGGCCACAACTCTGCTTCTTTCTGTTGTTTCTCTCCGGTGTGTGCCTCCTGCGATTGTCCTTTTTGTAGTACGTCTGCGAATAAGGTAGCTGCCAAATGACGTTTGTAGCTGTCACGCTCTTCCGCTATCCACATCCGCTGCCACTGTTGCGGAGTGACACTTCGGGCAGGCTGTTTCTGCCCATCAATAGTTGCGACGCATTGTATGCCGTCTTGTTTGGTTTTGAAAACCGAAACACGCTGGATACGGTTCAAGTCTATTTCCGGCATTTCGCTGCTGAACAAATCCACCTTCAGGTCAGGTTTGACCTCGGCCAGCGCATAATACTTGTGCGCCAGTTCCATCCGAACCTTACCGATGTTATCCATTGCTTGCTTGAGTGTTGAAAAGAAGCGGTTTATATCTTCTTTATCAGGATAGATGCTATATCCGCTCTTATTTTCGGGTTTGATATAAAGTGCCCATCGTTTCTTATCATCTTGAATCATCTCTACGTGGTCAAATCCGATCTCATTCGCCTGTTTGACCGCTGACGCCACGTCCAGTGTGGAGAGCTTCTCCATTGCCCAATTCTTCAGCCGGGCCAGCATAATTATCTTCTCGGCAAAATAACTGTCATCGGGTCGATAACCTAATGCACCATCCGTATTGTAGAAGCGTACCTGCTCGATTCCATCTTTCTGCAACGCTCGCATGATACGTCCCTTGTTCATTCCCGGTATCTCGTTATCTGCCTCTGTAGAAGCCCCTGCTGGAAGAATTACATCTGCGGTTTTTGCCTGTGGGTCAATAACAAGCACAATTTTTTTCGTTTCTTTATCCGGATGCTGCCGAATCTCGTTCGACACAAAATAATGTTTGGGCATTTGCTCCTGCATGGTTGAAGTGTCTCGCCGGTTGCGCATGGTGGCGTATTCGATTTTCTCGCCCCGTTCCGCTTTATTGATTACTTCGATGGCATTGTTTACGTCACTTTCGAGAGCGTCCATCAAGTTCGGGTTCTCTTTTAGCTCCCGGCACCAGTATTCCACTGTCTTCAGACTTTCTTCAGACAACCGTGCTGGCAACCCCAGTTCCAACATTTTAATCCCTGAAGCCAGTTCCACTACCAACCGTTCCTGTCTGACAGCATCCTCCGAAGGAGCCACACCGTTCTTCATCACCATACCTTCACGCGCTAATCGTTGTTGGTGTCCGGTAGCACTCACGATTTGCCGCAAGGCTTCCTGTATATAGTCGTGATAATGTCTGAACTCTCTTTGTCGCGGCATATAGACCGCATCCTTATCTGTTTCGTAGTGGGGTACACCGCTTCCATCCAAACGAACAGGCACAAGGTTGTCTCGCATCCTCAGTAGGAAGTCGTTGAATTGAATATGCAACCGTCGGTTGTCAGCTTCCGTATATCCTCTTTCCACTGCACTTCCATACCGCCGCAACGTCGTTTCGTATCGCTCCTTATCCACGTAGGGTAGTGTCGTCTGGTCAATGTTGAACAAAGTGCGAATTTCACGGTTATGTACACCTTTATATAATTTTTGTTCCTCTTCATACAGTTTCATGTAGTCATCACGACTGATAACCTGTTCTGGATTATTGCGGTGAACGTACTTGTTCCAATTATAAAACAAAAATGGAACGCCTTGCTCATTCTCACGCACCGAGGCTCCTTGTGCCTTGGCATCGCTGAATAGCGTGAACTGGTTGGTTTTGCATCCATTTTTATCAGAATGCAGCGTCATGAATAGTGCATTGAATGCGCTGACAGAAACACCCTTTGGATAGAAGCGCGGGTATCCCTTTCCTGATGCGTTGAGCCAGTGTCCACCGGCATTCGAGGCTTCACTCAAAGCCGTAGAAAGCAAGGTGATTTGTTTTTCCTCGGCTTTCTTTTCGATTTGCGATTTTTCTTTCATCGTTTATTTGATTATAGGATTATTGAATACCCCGTGGGCGCACGATGGTTTCCAGTTTTCCGTCCTCATAATTCCGTGCGGCAGCCTGGCGAAGCTGGTCGTTCTTGGCAAGGACAGCATTTGCCAGCGTGTTCAAAGGCAATGCCCCGGTACGGTAGGCTTCTGCTACAATCGGTGACAACTGGATGGTACACGGTACTCGGTCTATCGTGGCAATCAACGTACTATCTTGCAATACAGGGTTTACTATACGTGGGTTCAGAGTTTCATTTGTATAGCGTCGGTACTGCACATTGTTCTCATTTGTTACGTTCAGTTTTCCCTCTGTTCGTTCTTTCAAGGCTTCGTGTCCTGCCTTATTCAACAAGTTCATACCTCCCAGGCCTATCAGGAGCATTTTCAGCAACGGGTTACGCACAAACATACCCGCCACAATGCTCGCTATCGGTAACATATTGTCTTCCAAATGCAATGATTCTGTCTTGCCTGTGAATATTCCCAGTAGAACATCAGGGAGCATGGCCATTACATAACCGAGATTGCCTGTGATATTACCTATGCCATCCAGTCCCAGCATACCAAGCAGTCCGCCCCAACCGTTTCCCTGTGCTACTTGCGCACTTTGTATCGTTTGTACATGTTGTTCCGCATCATTGGCAGGAACAACAGTTTCATGCTTCTCTTCTTTCATAATTTCATCCTGTTCTGTCCTGACCATTTTCGCTTTGTCACATTGTTCCAAAGACTGCAAGTAGGCTTCTTCCTGTCCGGGAGCAACAACAATCGGCACATCCTTGTACCGTTCCTCATATTTCTGTTCTTCCTTGCTCTGTACATTCGGCCACAATAAACCGCTATTCTGGTTTTGTGTCCATTCCATGAAGCCAAAGTCCATGACAGGGATTTTCTTTTTCAGTTGCTTGTTGTCTGTACCAATCGCCGTGTTCTCTTTGATTTGTATTTGGGCTGCCTCTTTGCGAAAATCGTCGAATACGTTTCTGTCTCTGCCGAACACTCCTTTACTGATGCACTGTTCTACTGAAAGGGTATCAGGCTTCTTGCCTTCAAAATGATTGGTGATGGCTGCAATAGCCACATCTGCACCGGTAAACTTTGCCAGTGTCGTCCATGAACCAGTACCACCCATCATCAGGGTATCTGCGGCTGTGCCCAACATCCATCCCGTACCTTTTTCCCATCTGTTCGGGCGGTAAGCTGCTTCGCCTCGTGCCTCTATTTCATCGGTCAGCGGTGAACGGCTTAACGTCTGCGATAATCCCAGCAGACTCGATTCGGCAGCCTTTCGGATGATGTAGTCAGCGGAAGACTTGGGCATACGTTCTTTCACCAACCGGTCAATCATCAGTTCCTCTATTCGGTGGTCCATATAGGCATAGGCGAGGTCACAACCGAGCTGTTCTGACAACTCATTGTAACGTGCCCTTCCGATTTCCTGCACGACGGTATCCCGCCACTGCCCGGCCATATACGCAAGGTCTTGCTGCATTTCCTCGGAACCGGTAATCTCCGTCTTGCACATCTCGATATAGTCCTCTGTTGTTTTGGAGTTCCATTCGCCTGTGACCTTGAGTGCTTGATAGGGGTCGCTCATTGGTTGTGCCGAAGATGCCATCATACTGAGAATACCACCTAAAGAGGTGGAATATTCTTTCATTTCCTCTCCCTGATTCCGTATGAGGTCAGTCCGCGTTTTTGACATGATGGGTGCGATATGGCAGTTGAAATAGTCGTTCACGAGGCGTTCCATTTCTGCAAACCGTCCGCTATGCTTGATTCCGTCCATAGTGTATTATATGTTTATCCTATTCTATTCATTAATAATTGCTCTTTTGTCTGCTCGATGGCGTTGTGGTAAATTTCCATCTGTTTGGGATAAAACTCTTCCAGCCATACATCCTTCTCGATGTTGTCGTGAATGAAGCGTATCGCTTGTTCTCGCTCAATCTCCACCGATGCTTCGCCCTCTTCCCGGTTATTGAACCATGCTTTCGTCCACCAGCGCACACCGGCCCGGTCAGGATATACCGTGACTGCTCTCGGTATGTCAAAGCTCTGGATGTCTATGTCTAATTCTGCCAGTGGGTCAATGATACCACTATGGGTCAGGGCTTCGTCGTAGAGTTTTTTTTTACATCATCGCCCATCGTCGATAAGTACACGCCATGCCGTAGGGCAAGGTAATGCAGGAAGTCCGCAATGAGTAGGTTCTGCACCTTACAAGCAAGCGGCATTGCTTTATGTCCCAGTCCGAGTGGGTTGGATATACTTGGCATATTTTCATAGAAATATTCTTTGACTGCTCCCATTGTAAAGACATGGCGGAGTGACTGCTCCGTATGTGGAGGAAGTCGGTATGCACCACGCTGTAAGTCTTCCATGTAGTAGGGCAGGAAACGTAGCATCAATTCCTCTATTTCCTGTCTGTCCTGCTCGTAATCGGTGGTCAGTGCCATCTCCATGTTGGGAGATGTTGCCGCTTCGCCTCCATCAGCATGACACAATGCTTGGATATTCCCATACAGCATGGTTAGAAATTCCAGCGGATTCAGTTCCTCACCCTTGAAGCGTATCCCGATATGCAGCTTGTCACCGCTTAAAGCTACAGTCTGTCCGGCCTTGACACGCTGTCCGAACTGGGCGAAGACATTTGACAAATGCCCATAGGTCACTTCATACTCCCCATAGCGTATAGTTTGGCAGATGCCGAGTATAGGGTCATTGCCTATACCTGACACGATACCGCTGGCGACAGCCGCCAGTGTGTAACACCGTACATCGAAGTCGATGCCATGATGAAAATATGTTTTGCCCGTTGTCGGATCGGTTTGTTCGCCATAGCCGAGCGATAGTTTCACATCCTTGCCCTTCCGTTCTTCAAAAGGCATACAGTATCCACTTTCGGATTGCAGGATCATTTCTTCTGTATATTTCATTATGTGATTATATTTGATTCTTATTCTTATCTTTTCATCCCCCCGCTATTCGTCTGTTCTTCAACGGGAAGAGCGGGTGTCTGTATTCGTTGTATGCTTCTCGTATCAGGTGTGCGGAAAATACCGGCATTGTTACCGATAAGCATCATGCCGAGAAATGCACCGGCAATCTTGCCCAGCCAGCCGAAGCGTCCGAATATAAGAAATGCTGCTGCGACCAGTCCCGCTATACTCAATCCCGACACGTTACCCTGTCCGAGATTACGGAAAAAGTTACCGAACATATCGGAAACTCCGCCATTGGAGACTTGCCGTAGAAAATTCGATACTCCACCCAGTTTTGAGTCTATGCCGGCTACCGTACCGCTGACGGAACCGACTGCTTCTCCGGCTTTGCTTGTCAGTTCTCGCACACCGTCCGCTGCATCTGCAAGGGTATCCGTAGCCGATTTCCCTATGACCGCATCGCTTACGATATGTACCACGCTCTTATCTGTGGTTAGTTTCTCCCAACCCACATAACCGACTGCACCGCCGATGGCTGCGGTCTTGACGGCTTGTCCTGTGCCTCGTAAGGTTTGTGAAGGATGCAGTGCAGCATGTCCCATACTTCTTCCGGTAGCTTTTGCTGCTTTGCCGCCATATTTTAATATTGAATCCCAAATTCCCATATCATTACATTTTTAAGGTCTTACATTCTTTCCAATCTGTCGCCAACGTCGCTTGGCTGCGTCCACGATACTACGTTTATCAGCTTCGGGACGTGCACCCTCGTCGATTTCCCGCCAAATGTCGCCCATTGTCGTGTACTTTACCGCTTTGGTCAGTCGTTGCAGCTTTGTGTTCATAGTTTTGAGCTTTGGACGGATGCCAAAGACAATTTCCATACGCTCTTTTTCCGTCATCTTGTTCTCCGAAAGGCACGCTGTGCGTATATCGTTCACTATTTCCACGCTGTTCATCATCAGTTCCCTATAAATCTTGTTGCGCTGTGTGGATAGGGCTACGGCAAGCGTATTGGCTGGACTTCGCTTCAATTGTTTGGTGAAGTCGCCCATATTGTCTGTCAGCCTCGATACCTCATAATAGAACCCATAAGTTTGCGCCGCATAGCAGACTATTGACCGGAAAGAGTTTAGATAGTTATTAAACTCTCGTTGCAGGTCTGTTGTCGCCTGCACTTCTTCTTTTGTCCAAATATGTCCGGTGGTCTGCATCAGCATGACCTTTTCCTGATTCTTCAGCTCCTTCTCTGCCTTTTCGGTATATACTGCAATCATTCCGGCCAGTACAGGGTCATTCTGCGCTTGTACCTCACCGATACCGGTAAGACACAGCAGTAATATACTTATCCAAATTGTCCATTTCATAACTGATATATTTTATCGGACGAGAGCTGCCGCCCTGTGCCAATGGGACAGAGCCATACGAGCTGCCTCACCGTTGTCACGGTCAAGCATTCCTGCCGTTACGTTGTTCCACACATCATTGAAAGTATAGTACCGTATGCTCAAATAGAGCAGATGTAACTTCCGGCTAAAATCCGATAGTTGGTCGTTCAACGCCCATAGCGTCTTGCTGCGTTCTGCCCCCGTAAGCATGTTTTCGTTGCTACCTTTGGCCACAGCGTCATTCAGCAATGTAAAAACAGAGACAAGTTCCGTTGCTGTTTCTATATAGAGGTTGTTCATGTTCATACTGGCCACAATGCCCTGCGGATTGTTTTGGATGGCCTTGCCTAATTTCCCCAGCGTGAGGAAAATCCGCACACCGTCATTGTAGAGATGCGTACAGGCTTTCAGTGATGAAGCGTAACCGCTTGCTGTCTTGAGGTAACTGTTGTACTGCTTCTCCCACTTGTGGATTTGGTTGAACTCGGTAGCGATGCTGTTTTGGAGCAAGGCTGTTTGTGTCTGTCCCTTTATTTGTTTTTCAATCTGCCCGTTTATCAGTTCGTTACCTTCGGCCAATGCAGTCCATTCCAACGGATTGGAAGCCGCAATTTGGGCTTCTGCCACCTGTGGAAGCAGGCATACCAGCGAGGCAACCAGCCCCAGACTAATGATTCGTGATTTCATATATTCCCTTTTTTCGTTTGTTAGTTTCTACCCGTTCACGGATAATTGACACGAGGTCGTCCCTATGGAAGATACCGATCAGGTCAAGACGGGGCGTGTTTCTGTCCATTGAAAGGATACGTACGGTTTTCAGCCCACAAAATTGTTGCAGCAGGCTTTGGTGCTCTTGAAAATCCACGATACGATATAGCTCCATATAATCCACTTTGCGACGGATAATACCGTATTCACTGACAAGTTGTTCCGTGCCGATGCAATAACGGATTCGCCGCAGGTAGAGATAACGGTAGAGTAACAGTAACGAGAGTATCAAGGCAATTACTGTGGCAATAGCTGTCAATGGCAGCCCTTCCATGCCTCCGTACACCCATACAGTGCCGCACAGCACGAGAGTGGGCAGCTCGTTGATGACAAATTGCCCGGTATGTGGATGGATGACAATGGTTTTGTGACAAGTTCTCTGCATAGGTTTTATGGATTATCGGTGAAAACGGGAATGAAAGTCTTCTCTCATTCCGGAAAGAGAATTGGTTATATCCACTTCCAACCGGGCAAGTTCTTCCCGTATCTTGTACATTTCCTGAAAACCCTTATCTGACATTCCCTGGTCATTGGTTTCAAAGGAGAATATTACTCTGTCCGCACGTTCAAGACGCTTTCGCACAGCCTCATGGTCTGCTTCGTCGTATAATCCGTTTCGGATATGTTCCGGATTGACTTCGGGCAAATCGGACAAGGCATGATTCAGCGTGGCTTTACCGCTGATCTCCCAATCGTCAAGGTTGTCCTTCTCTGGTTTTATCCGTTTGCCGAGTAGCTGGTCGTTCCAATCCTTATAACCCTCTGCGGCAGATTCATACAAGATGCATCCTGTAGCTTCCGGACCGGAAATGGAAGCATCAATCGCTTTTTCGATGGCTTCCAGATTGCTTCTCATTTTCTCTAATTCTTCCTCACTGGCAGAACCTTCGTCACGAGCCATGTCGTACTCATCCATACAAACCATTCTCATTTCCTGTAGATAGCCGTCACCAATTCCCATGTCGTCACGCTCCCCATTCTTCAAATTTTGTTTTGCATCATTTATACCCAGAATGGCTGTAATCTTTTCAAAATTGAATGGTTCAAGTTCTATTTCATACTGTGAATAGTCTTCGCTGTTGTTCTGTACAATCAGTCTGCCGGTTTGTGACAGACAGGTGGAGAAGTTCCAGCCTGCATGAGTGAGAGCAAAGTGGATAGCATAGACTTGTCCGGCACGGTCATGATCGAAGCAAAGATGATGTGAGGCATGGGGAGTTGCTTTTATCGCTCCTATGAATTGCTGCTGGCTCGGTGCCCCTCCGGTAGAGATGAATACCGCCTTTCGCAGATCCTTGTTCTGTGCCTGATGAAGTTGGTAATATGCCATCGCATCATAAGCACTTTCGAACCAATAGATATGTTTGGCGGAGGTGAGAGAAGTGCGGGCAGGGCTGGCAATCCACAGTCCCTCGCTTGAATTGCTCCCTGCGGCTTTGCCTTTGTAGCTGCCGCTCCCGTCCATACGGGCACGTCCTCGTTCTTCAAGTCCCACAATCGCTCCGTCGCCTTTGGGCAGGGTTAGTGGAAAGGACAGGTTCGTGTAGGTCGCACCGTCCTCCCGATGTTTCGTAGCCAGATAAAAATGCCGATGGAAGGCATATTGTGTATAAAGGTCGATACCTCGGCTTTTAAAATAAGGATAAAATTTTTTCTGCGTTTCCCGATTCTGCGGATTGAACTTATGAATGTCGTAATCCGCTATGTCAAATGGCTTTACATCTCGTTTAGGGTTCACTATTCGGGTTTTCCGTTCAGTGACAGGAATGTTCAGTAATCTGTTACAGACAAGATTCACCAGTCTGTCCGGAGACATACCCGCATGGTACTCCGTGAAAAAGTGCGGATGCTCCTTGATGAAGGAAATGATGTTATAAACTTTCTGTTGTTGTGCGTGGAAACAGCATTTTCCTTGTTGTGTCACAATAAATTTGTCACCACGGATACGTCTGCCGTCGCTGTCCAAACGAACATACGAGGGATAGCGCAGACCGTCACGACGGTTCAGGTGATACCCTGCGTCAATCAATACGTCCTGGATGTTTAGTCGTTGCAGAAAGTCATCGTATGTAAGGTCTCCGTCTCTCATAGGTTTACCTCCCTCTTCTCATTTCATTAATATCTTGATTCATCTGTGCCTCGAAATTACGGATGGCCACATCTCTCGGTGTATCTACACCGGGCTTGAAGTATGGATGTGGCGGTCCGCTGAAACGTTCGCCATAGAACTCCGGAGAGTGGTGGTGATGGAAGCCATGTGCGACTTCCGATGCCACCACAGCACCGGCGGTAAGGGCAGCGAATATCTTCACGCCAAGCCCCTTGTTCGCTTCAGGACGTGTCTTCATATCCACCTCGTTGAAAATCTTCGAAAAAAGTTTCATCCGGTGGTAATCATCCACAGCAAGAAACTTGTCGTAGTCTTTCTGGCTGATTTCGTGGCTGATGACCTGTCCGTCAATAACAGCGGACATCTTGTATTTACCCTCCGTCTGTGCCGGTTGCACGGCAATGTCACTGACCTCTACTTCCCGGCCATGTTTCTCCTCACGATACCAGCCTTTGCTTTCGTTGAGTAGTTGCAGGTCACGACCGTCCACGGCTGCACCGATACTGCCCTGTATGTATTCCTGCCGCATCGGAGTTTCTTGCTGCATGAATAATTCTTGTTCCTGCCGCTGCCGTTCTTCCAGTTCATGCCGCACTTCGGGATGCAGGCCGATACTGATGCGTTGTTCGCTGTTGAGCTGTTCCATCGTTACTTTATCGGCAAAGTCCGCTCCGATAATGCCGTTCAGCAGATCCAGCCGTTTCTCCACAGGTTGTTCCTCGATGGATGCGGTAGCCAGTTTTTTCACTTCTTCTTCCGTCAGGTCATAGACCATATCGGCATTGACACTTTCCGATTGTACGGTCAGTGTCCTCCGTTCCATATCCACGATAAGACCGTGCGAAGTAAGGCACTCCGACCATTTCTCGTTGGAAAAATAGACTGGTGAAGCAATCAACTCCTTGTATGCTTGTGCCGGTTCCTTGCTGCGCGGACGGCTGACAAGCGGTGTAATGACCTCCTGCAAGTTCTTCAATACATCTTGCTGTACAATGGGTTGCTCCTGTTGACCGCCTTTGTAGTAAAAGCCGTAGCCACCCGATTGCAGTTCGCCGGGCTTCATGCGCCCGTCTGGGCGTTCGGGTACGATGGATGGCCCCGGAAAGAAAAGCTGCCCACCAACTCTGCGTAGGTGGAAACCCCACTGTTCGCGTGGTGTCCAACCAAGGAATGGAGGGGGCATACCCAGTCGCCCCATGTGTCCGTACTCACCGATACCGATGCGGTAGCCATGTAGCCCCATCGCCACGCGACCGTTGGCATTGCGGGCATGGACGAAATTTTTCGGCATATAGAAATCTTTTCCTATGATACTCGTGAGTATGTTGTAGGCTTTCTTGTTGGCCGTATTCGTTCCCCAGTCCGTCAGAGCCAACATCTGTCGTTCTGTTATAGGATAGACCAATAACGGTGAATCATGCCCTTGCACAATCAGCCGGTAGCCGCCTCCGTCAAATGCGACATGGGCTTGAAGTCCGTTACGCATCAGTAGATTGCGCATTTCGGGTTGCAAGTCCATCTGCCGAGGATTAGTGTTTGTTCGTATCGTCATAGTCTGATGTTATGATGGTTACTTGTTATGCGTTGCCGTATTTCATAGCCGCTTCCAATTGTTCGTCTTTGAAACGGACAAACCCGGCGGCAGAATCTTCGCAGACCGTGAGTCCTTTTTCCTCACAGTAATGGGCGTACTCCTCCTGCCACTCGGCAGAAAAATGATTGATGTAATCGAGCCAGCCGTATTCGCCGCTCTGCATCTTCTCGACGAGAATCTCTTCGGGATAATATTTCTGTTGTGCCATACGCTTATATTAAATAGGTTTTATTTGTGAATACCTGCCATTCGGTTACGCTCACCGCTTTTCTTCTGTTCGTTCCACAGTTCTTCGGTGTATTCCTCCTCTGGAACGTAGTCGAGATTGCCGTCATCATTCATCACCCAGCAACCGTAGCAACCGAAGGTGTACTTATCCCATTCACGCTTGGGTTGCTCTTTCCATTTCTGCGCGTCACCTGCGCAGAAACGGATGCCTGTCTTGTTGTGAAGGTCGATGCCTACCGTGACAGGTTCGCCATCCACTGCCACCGTCAGAGGCTCACCATGCTGCATTCCGTTTACTTCTACTGTACCTAAGTGCATTACCTCTGCCAGCACTTTCAGGTTACGGGCGATGATGGGTGTCGGAACATACATCACCTGTTTTGTCTCCTCGTCGATTTGCACGAAAGCTTTACTGCGTCGTCCGTCCGCCATAGCCACGTCTACAATGATGGATTTGCCGTCAAGCAACTGTTTTTGCTGCTCCTCGTTGTAGCATTCCAGTGGTGACGACTTCAGTGTGGGATAAAAGACCACATCCACCTCGCCGCTATCCATACGGATAAAGGCAAACCGACTGCGACTCTCGATTACTTCGCCATTCTCGTTAGTGACACGCATGGGCAGTACCGGCGAGTAGCCGCCTTTCCCGATTTCTTTCAGGATACACAGGGGCAAATCTTCAATCATTTCTTGGGTAAGCCCAAAGCGGGCCAATGTCGGATAAGGCAGTTCGTTGAACTCAAATTGTTCTTTTTTCATATTCTGAACGATGTTATAAAATTATACTCAGCAAATATAGAGCGATTTCTTATCTGATGACTAAAACATTTCTTTATAAGTGATTATAAAGTGGTATTTTTAATGTTTTGAATATGATTTTTCGCAAATAATCATATTCAAAATTGATTAAATAGTTATATTTGGAGAGAAAACAGTCGGCAATGGACAGACCATAAGAAGAGCGTGCTAACTTTGCTGCCATGAGAAAGATTTTATTATTGATGATGACGGGTGTCTCATTATGTATCACGCCAGCCAAAGCACAATTCAATACCGTTGCCGTTACCCCAACACGCTACAAGATGGAGGTATTGGATATGGGGTTAGACCAAGCGGAACCGGCATCCGAAAGCGAGATTTCCGTACAGGAAGTTTCAACAGGTATCCCGGTATCCGCAGATATGGATAAGAAAAAGTGGATGGATCGTTACTTGAGTGTAAGTTACCCGTTACGTTATATCAAGGTCACTTCGCCTTATGGCTACCGTAAGGACCCGTTTACGGGAAAGAGTAAATTTCATGGCGGACTGGACTTGCGCGCACGTGGCGACAAGGTGATGGCCATGATGGAGGGTGTGGTCGTGAAGGTCGGACAGGACAAGACTTCCGGCAAGTATGTAACCTTGCGGCATGGTAGGTACACCGTCAGTTATTGTCATCTCTCTAAAATTCTTATCGTCAAAGGGGCAATAGTTCATCCTCGTGATGTGGTTGGCATTACCGGCTCCACAGGACGCAGCACCGGCGAACACCTGCATATCACCTGCAAACTCAATGGCAGGAGTATCAGCCCCTCGCTTATACTCGATTATATCCAATCCATCCGGCAGGAGTGTATATCAGCATTGGCAGGTTTGTAAAAGAGAAGTGAAAAGGGCTGAAAACGTTCCGGTTACTTTGTCATCCGTTCAATAATATGGGCAATATGGTTGCCCCAGACGTGTATTTGTACAAGGAGCATCGAAGGCATGGAGAGCGTCTTGCCATAGAAGATAGCCGCCACTACTTTGCCACCGCACCGTTCTATCTCTTCCTTGTAATCCACCACGCTTTGCCCGGTTGTCAGCACATCATCTATGATGATAATCTCTTTCCCTTTGATTTTTCCGGTAATGAGGTAGTTTCGTTCGAGGATACGCTTCTCTCCACCTTTGGCCTCATGCAGGCTTTCTCGTGCATCGCAAATATCAACGTCGTATAGTCCTGAAGTTAAATCCTGTCGGTGCTTTCCGATGTACCAGTCGAGCCGTTTGAACCGTTGACCGTATTTTATCCAGTTGCTACACGGCATGAACATTATATGGTAAGGTCTCTTTTTCAGTTGCAAGGCATTCATACACGTTTTAAAGAACTCGATTCCGTGTATATCTCCTTGTTTGAACTGGTAGATGGAATGGCAGAAAGCCCTCTGTTCATCATTGAGCAGCGCATTGTATCGTGACGGATAGTAATATCCGTAAAAGGAGATTCGGATGCCTCGTAACTTGAACGGCTTATGGGGAGAATGGCCATCAAACCGTTCGGGATGCAAGAGACAGAACATACGGCAGGCTTCCCGATGACCGGCCATTACCGCCAGACGACAGTAACGTTCACGTTCCTCGCTCTTTTCGGTCAACCGTGCGGCGGCGAATGCCGCTTCTCCTGCTTTTCGTCGCCAGTAGCCGATAATATACCACAATGCCCCAATTGTGAAAAGCAGGAGTATGAACAATAGTCTTGCATTCATCGTATTTTTATTTGAATGAAGCAGCCCGTTTCAATCTGGTTATTTACAACATTACGGTGTATTTCGACATAATCGGATATGGGGGTTATGGCTTCATTACTTATATCAAATTCGTTTTCACTCACTTGCAAAGTTAGCAAAATCGTGGCACTAATCTAAAATAGCACCGATAATTTATAAGCCATATCACTTTTATATCATAAAGTCTTACCCATACAATTTCCTCTTTTAATTGTACATGCTCAACTTTTATAGAAGATGTTCGCCCTGACCGGTACACGGCAAATGGCATACAAGTCTGCTATATGCTGTGTACCAGTCTTTGGGATAAAGCAAGGACGATGGCACATTTGCCACAAGTGTCAATCAAGCCAATCTGTTGTCCTTGCAGCGACCTCTGCTATCTGTTCTTTTGTAACCGGCAATGCCGTCTGTTTGTTTTTATAGCTTCGCCCCACACCATCAGCGGAGCGTCACAGGACTTGTCCGCAAGAGACATTCACTCACCTTATGGCAGCAGAGCTGCTATGGGGTGAGTGAAAGACTCTTTACGGAAGCCAAACATGAAAAGACCGTACACCTCGGTCACAAACTGCCAAGGCTTACGCTTCGCCAGATTTGAGACTAAGTTGTATGGTCACTTCATCGGGAAGTTTGGACCGGCAAGCCACAGACGTTCCACTGCCCACCCATTCCTTTTATAAATCTTGCACCTATTCTACATGTCTATATGACAACCGCCTGTAGTAAGAAAGCATATTCTGTTTGTCGGTTAGCTCTGCTGTAGTCATATTTTCCGCAAAGTAAGCCGCCTTTTACCAAACATCAAATCGCCACTATCGCTGGAACGAAAAATCTTCCTCTGACACGTCAGAGCGTATTTCTTGTCGCCGTTTTGTCTTATCGGTATTCTTGGGCGGCAGTTGATGGCAGAAAATATCCCTCAGCAGGCTGAACAGCCTTCAAAAAGAGGGAAAAAGAAAAATTATCAGAGTTATGGCAAAGACGATAGACATAGAACTTCAAAAACAGTTGGACAAGCCACAGGCATGGTTCTGCAAGTATTTTCCTGCACGCATACGCAATGTGAGTGAGCGTGAGATAGCAGACCGCAAGTTAGTCTTTGATTTCAAGGATGGACGGGCATACGAAGAGGTTGCTCAACGCACGGCAGCCAACATGACCGAACGTTATGGAACATCATGTACTAACATTGTATTTTCTCCCGTACCGGCATCCACCGATAAGAAGAACGAGATACGTTACAAAGCATTCTGCCAAAGAGTATGCGAACTGACGGGAGCTATCAATGGTTATGACCATGTATCAGTGAGTGGTGAGAGGCTAACCATTCACGAAAACCGTAAGGCAGAGAAAGAAATCCGTAAGGTAAACGTCATTGAGTTTGATTCGGCTTTTTTCAACGGCAGGTCTGTGGTAGTCTTTGATGATGTGATAACCAAAGGGCTGAGTTATGCTACCTATGCCAATCAGCTTGAAAGCCTTGGTGCTAATGTACTCGGAGGTATATTCCTCGCAAGAACCCATTACAAAGTGAAATAATATGACCCAGACAAAGTATGATAAGGCAGTGTCCGTTTGCTTCAGTGGACACCGCAATATTCCATTCCTATACAGGAAGCAACTGAAGCTGCAATTAAAGGCAGCGATAACCAAGGCATACGCTGGAGGTTATCGTCATTTTTACTGTGGTTGTGCCATGGGGTTTGATATGCTGGCGGCAGAAGTTGCTCTTGCGTTGCAGTCCGAATTGTCAGGTCTGCAAGTTATTGCCGTAGTACCGTATCGCGGACAATCCGAGCGGTGGAACGATGCGATGAAAGCCCGGTATGATACTATTCTCTGTAACTCGGATGATGTTATCATCCTGAGCGAACACTACTACCATGGCTGTTTGCTTCGACGCAACGACTATATGGTTTTTCACAGTTCGTCTCTTATTGCCTGGTATGACGGCAACCCCAAGGGTGGTACGTTTTATACTTATCGTAAGGCTACAGCGAATGGACTAAAAGTTCTAAATCTCTATGGCAGCTCAATCGTATAACAGCCATCTTGTTTTCGCATATTCCGAGCCGTAGCGGTGACTCCTTTGCCATTCATGTAAAGGCTGTTTTGTCAGCCATAGCGTGATATGGCAAAGTACGCTATTAGTTCTGATGTATTGCCCGGCTTTACCTATGTGCCGGTTTAGTTGGTGTTGCTGTATTTTTATATCTTCGGAGGCTCCATCCTCCTTATATCTTTCTCTACCTTTTTTAGTATTCGGCTTAAAAAGTAATATACTTGCCTTACTTTTCGCCTATTTAGCATGTTTAAGGCACGTCTTTTTATAAATAAGTGCAGCAATTGGTTGCTGCACTTTTGCTATAATATCTATTTGTCATATTAGACCTTCCCGTACACCGTCCTCATTTTTCCGTCCACCAGCACCTTATTTGACCGCACAATCCAAGCTCTGCCGTCATTCAATCCGCATTCCAATGCCTTTTCGCCGCCGCCGATTAGTACCGGAACGGTTGTCACTGTGATTTCGTCCGCCAGCCCGTTATCCAAGAGTAAAGCCCCGATTTCCTCACCGTAAGCCACCACCATACCGTCGCCGTCTTCCTTCATCTGTCTCAGTTCTGCCACTGCATCTCCTTGGATGAACTTCACTCGTTCATTCTCCGTCAGGTCGATGCCGCCGTTCGTCACAACCAAAGTCTCTTTCGCCGTAATCGGCCAACCCAAATGGTTCATATAAATACGCAGGTAAGTTTCTTCGTCAATCAGCACACAACTGGAGGCATCCACAGCCGCATCAAAATGCTTGTCCGAAGGAGCCGGACAACCGTCGATGGACTGATACACGTGCAAGGAAATCTGTTTCATATTCAATGTGTTTTTAAGAATTATGTCCACCTTGCACCCTAAAGAACAGCATGAACCCACGCTATTCCGGAATAGAGGTACTGCCATACCTAAAAGGCAGATAAGCAAACCCTTGCTGTATAAACATACAGTATGAATATTTTGCTATACATCTTGTCTTTTTGATAAGTGTCAGTTTTCTATTCCAAGACGTTCAGTGAACGTATAATATGTATATCAATCTCCGCCTGTTTCCAAGCCGAGTATGAATCTTCCATGTCACGACAATGACCGTACCCGAAAGTACCGTCTGCTGTCTTCATTTTGACAAAGATAACGAAAGATTGGCGGATAAGCAAACAAAAAACATTGTTTTTCAGGTTGCCTGTTCCGAACTGCATTCTGCCTTATCAAAAAGACTTACTCATTCCCCATGATTTAATACAGTCGTCATTCTGCAATTATCAAGAGATGGGCCAATCCATCCGATTCCACCTCCCTTTATAGTTCACCTTCCTCCGATATAATACGGGCAATCCATTCCGATTGTCCGTTACCCTGTTTTACAGTTTTATTCATCCCTTTCTATTTGATTGTCATTTATTATCGTTTTGCTGCTGCCGTGCGACCTCTCGTGGACTTATTTTCCCGCAAAGGTAATAGGCTGCTCCTATCTTGCCAATGCCGGCGTTCCGCCGCGAGTGAGCCGCAAAAATCTTCCTCTCCGTCTGTCAAGCGTATTTTTCCGCATCAGCCTTGTCAGATTGTTTCCGCCACCTTTTGGAGGCAGAAAAATAAATCCCAAAGGTCGCAAACAGGTTGAACAAAGGGAAATAGTAACAATAAAAAAATAACATTATGAAAACAGAGATTAGGCAGAATGGCAAAGTGATACTATCGAGTACAGACGATATATCCATTCCGATGATTTTCAAAAACTTATGTGGTAAGAACTTTTCTGGAAACGACTATCAAAACTATCTCAGAACAGTTTGTCAGGATATTGGTGTTACTACGGGGGCGATTGAGTATTATGCCGACAACGTTTTGATTGAGAAAGCAACTATTCCTGATTTTTAAAAACTATATACAATGAAAAGGAAAGAGAAAGCAGCAGTAGATGAATTTGTTGCCCTTGTAGGAGGCAAGACATGGGAACCTGTACGCCATAAATGTATGGGTAAATGGAGTGGTATGACCGATTACGGTTTTGTCATAGACGGACGGATAACGCTCTTTGTTTCCAATAGTATGGCATACTTTAAGAAACGGATTCGTGAGTGGATTAAGTCGATACATACTTTTGAAGCGAAGAAAGATTGCTATCTCCGCTTGCTACGTGAACAAATTGAAAAGGACAACGACAAGGCAAAGGACGAAAAGTTAAATCCTGTCAGACTGATAGACATCGGTATCTTATCCCCCGAAAGCAATAGCCCGTTTGATTTTTTTGCCCCTTATGTGTTAGTCGAAATAAACGGCAGGCGGTTCAAGCATCAAACAGCGGAGTTAAGTTGCGCTATTATGGTGGATAGTTTGGCAGGATACCTTGAAGAATGCAACTGCAAGGATATATACACGGCAAGGGCAGTGCGTACACCTGACTACATTTTTTGCGGTGTGCGGTTTGACTCCCGTGATAATATGTATAAGATTGGAAAGTAGAGATTAATGATGTCTGAAGAAGTTATTACTTACAACGATAACTCCAGTCGTTTTATAGGACGGCATCAGCATTTGACCTACTAAATACATAAGTTCCCAATTTACGATTGGAAACTTATGTATTTTTCTGTATGGAAAACTAATCAAATAATCGCTGACTTATCATCCAGTCATTAAGCACGTCCGGATCTACACGATTTGTAAGATTCACATTTTTACTCAAACAACCGATTTTCTCACCTCTTAAATAAATAACTGGTGGGGTTAATGTATTCGGATTGTATGGACTTAACGATGAACTGGGACTTCCATATATGGAATACCGATTCTTGAAAGATATACTTGAAAAGTGACTACCGTATATATTCTCGTTGTTGGATATGGAATCAGGAGTAGATGTGTTCAACGACAATCTGCCTAAATACAAACCGTCATTTGCCAATAGAAACGATTCTTTCCTTGAAATTCTGGTATCTAAACCTATTCTATCCATTCCCTATGATTTAACGCCATTATTTAATAATGCCATAACGTCTTTTAGTTGCATTATCGAACACCTCTGTCTCTCTTAGAAACTGCATTACCCGTTCCCTGTCTTCGGAAATCAGGCAACCTTTCAGTTTACCGTTCTTTTCCGTGATTTTTAATTTTGAAAGTTCGAATATATCGGAACAATCCAGCCAACTGTCATAGTCCAGAATATCACGATAGTTCCGAACCATCAAAGGATATTGGCAGTCCAGTAGCTCTTCCGACCTCTTGGAAGAATCTATTTCCGAATTTATCAGTAAGGCACCGATAGCGACACCTTCCGGAGTAAAGCCGATAATAACAATATATTTATTGCGGTCTTTATATCCGTCTTTTAGTATCAGTCCGTCCTCTTCGTCCAAGGGGACATAAATAATATCACCAATTTTGACTGATGACATATCTACTTGCTCAGCTTTGGCCATTATAGCTTTCAGCTTTTCCAATGCACCGGTTTTGTCGTCCATTTGATTTAAGATAAAGCGTTCTTGACAATCTGCTTTTCTCGGATATAATCTACCATGTCCTTGGTAGCTTTTCCTGCCCGGGCTATATCTATAATGGTAATGAAGTTTTTTTGAGGATCATCCTGAATGCGTGTCATCGCTTCTTCCCATGCCGAGTCATGCGACAAATCGGACAAGTCATAAGGGTCTGTATCCTTATATTTAGCGATAGCAGCGTCAAGACAACGTTTGTTGGCACCTGATATATAGTCCATATCGGGTACGGCAGAAGTATATACCTTCTTGTCACGAACCTCTATGTCTGAAAGGAACTCGTCAAAATTCCCATCCAAGGGTTTGCCTTCTGCAATTTGCAGTGCCTTGTAGGTATAGGCTGGCACCGGGCCATGCTTCAATGCTCTGAAAGAGTCTTCGACAATCACTTTGCCATATTTGACAAGATGGTCCTGTTGGGCAAAATAAAGTATTTTAAATAACTTTATATAGTCCACTCCTTGAGTGAAACTCTGCATGATGTAGAGTACCACTGCTCTTATTTTAGCAATCTGTATAGCTGTTTTCATTTCAAAAAAATCTATGCGATTACAAAGATACAACTAATTTGCTGAATAATACGCTCATGATACAAAAAAAATAGTCCGTTGCATTTTTTTACGACATTTAATATAGTCGTCATTCTGAGAGTAATAGTCTGCAATTATCAAGAGATGGGCCAATCCACCCGATTCCACCTCCCTTTATAGTTCACCTTCCTCCGATTATAGTACGGGCAATCCGTTCCGATTGTCCATTACCCTGTTTTAACACCCCTGTTTTACAGTTTTATTCATCCCTTTCTATTTGATTGTCATTTATTATCGTTTTGCTGCTGCCGTGCGACCTCTCGTGGACTTATTTTCCCGCAAAGGTAATAGGCTGCTCCTATCTTGCCAATGCCGGCGTTCCGCCGCGAGTGAGCCGCAAAAATCTTCCTCTCCGTCTGTCAAGCGTATTTTTCCGCATCAGCCTTGTCAGATTGTTTCCGCCACCTTTTGGAGGCAGAAAAATAAATCCCAAAGGTCGCAAACAGGCCGAAAAAAGGGAAAAAAAGAAAGGTTAAATTATGAGTTACAACAAATTGAAATCATTGGTAGCGAACGTGGAAACCATAGAAACGGCAATGAAAATCCAAGTTCAAGGCAGGCAGGCCACTGCGGAAGAAAAAGAAATTTTATCCCGATATTCTGGTTTCGGGGGTATCAAAGAAGTGTTGAATATAGGTACGGACAAGCCCATAGGTGGTGATATGCAAGAACCGATACAAAGATTGCAGGAGTTAATCAATGCTTACCCTCATTTCACAGAACCCATGCGACACAATGTCATAGAGGGTATCAAAGCATCTGTACTGACAGCATTTTACACTCCTAAATTCCTTGTTGATGCAGTGGTGCGGCAGATACACGCCACGTTCAGCGAAAACGGCCTCAAAATGCGTTCATTTCTCGAACCGAGTGCAGGTATAGGCGGTTTTCTGCCCATAGCCATGTCCGGCACGTATGACTATGCCATTGAGAAAGATCTCATTTCGGGGATGATACTTTCCCTGCTCCATGAGAACACGCTAACACGGACGGCTGCATTTGAAACCATTGGAGAACAAGGTTTTGAGCATACAACTTTCGATGTCATAGCCTCCAACATCCCGTTTGGCAATTTCCGGGTATTCGATGCGGAGCTGTGGAAGAAAGGCGGTATGTACGAACAGGCCACCAAGACCATACACAACTACTTTTTTGTCAAAGCGATGGAGTTGTTGAATGAGGGTGGATTATTGGCTTTCATCACATCGAGGGGCATAGCCGACACGCCCGGTAACAAGTTCGTGCGTGAATATCTTGTAAATCATGCAGACCTGATAAGTGCAATCCGTCTGCCCGATATGCTTTTCATGCAGACAAGCGGTATAGAGGTAGGCAGTGACCTGCTGATATTCCAAAAGCACACGCACAAGACGGTACTCTCACAACGGGAACAACTGTTTTTACAAGTAGGCAGGGAAAAGGCGGACGCCATAGGCACAATGACCGAATACGCCAACAAATTGTTTACCATGCCGAAAACTACCCTTGCAACAGGTAGCCGCATTGTACAGAACCAATACGGAAAATATGTGCGCAAATACCAATGGCAGGGAAATGAAAATGCCATGTCGCAATATCTCGCCGCACTGCTGAAACTCGACTTTGGCCGATATTTCCGCAAAAGTCTTTTCACTGGGAACGGACAGGGCAGCGAACATATGCAAATGTCCCTTTTCGGGAATGTAGCGATGAAACAAGTAGAAAAAGGTAAACGAGCCTACACGGATGGGGTGGAAGCATGGATGAAAGACGGCGCAATGGTACTGTTTGAGGGCCAGGTGGGTACTATCCAATATCGAAAATCAAGTCTTTATCAAGAGGTAGCCATTGATTTTGTGCCGGTGGACGAGGGTAAGGTCAATACAGATAGGGCGAAAGACTATTTTCCTATACGCAAAGCATACTTTGAACTGTCAATCAAAGAAAGGGAAGAACAAAAAGAGGATAACGGGTTGCGTAGAGAGTTGAACGCCCGATACGATGCCTTTGTTGCCAAATGGGGCTGTTTCCACGAGAACGACAACAAGGAGTTTATCATGCTTGACAGCCTCGGTGTGGAAGTCTTTACAATAGAAATGCAGCTTGGAAAGGATTTAGTCAAGTCCGATATCATGCGTGAACCTGTGGCGTTCAAGAAGATAGACTCGAACAAAAGGCTGACACCGATTGAAGCGTTGGCAAGCAGCTTGAATTTCTACGGCAGGGTTGATATGGACTACCTGATGCAGTCCACGGACAGCACCGAGGAAGAAATCATCGGCGACCTCAAAGGTGAGATATTTTACAATCCTGCTATTGGGGAGTGGGAGCACAAAGGCAAGTTCCTTTCAGGCAATGTCATAACCAAATGCAAGGAGATAGGTTCTTACTTGTCCGAACTCACGGACAGGGAAAAAGATTGGACGGAAACTGCTGTAAGGGCTTTGGTGGATGCGACACCCGAAGCGATACCCTACGAGGAACTCGACATTAACATGGGTGAGCGTTGGATTGACACAAAGTTATACGCCGATTTTGCAACTGAACTTTTCAAGGTAGAGACAAGTGTAATGTATTTCGATGTGAACGACACCTACATGGTACGTCTGCAAAGTTACTCTCCGGTGGCTTACAACACCTATTTCGTCCGCAACTATAATGGTGAGGATTTGTTTGTTCATGCCCTGCATGATACTGTACCCGAAATTACGAAAAAGATATACCGCAATGGTGATAAGGTGCGTGTGCCGGACGAGGAAGCCATACAAGAGGCAGCCACCAAGATACAGGAGATTAGAGACCGTTTCAACTGCTGGCTTGACAGGCAGCCGATAGAGGTTCGGGACGAGCTGGTAAGGGTATATAACGAGCGTTTCAACTGCTATGTTAGGCCGCACTATGACGGTTCGGCACAAACCTTTCCGCAGCTCTCTTTTGAGCAATTTCCATACGATAGCCTCTATCCCTCACAGAAAGATGCTATCTGGATGATTAAGCAGAACGGAGGCGGTATCTGTTGGCATGAGGTAGGCACAGGCAAGACGATGATAATGTGTGTTGCCGCTTACGAAATGAAACGTCTCGGACTGGCACACAAGCCGCTTATTATCGGGCTGAAAGCCAATGTACACGAAATCGCCGATACGTTCCGTAAGGCATACCCTACGGCCAAAGTTCTCTATCCGGGCAAGGACGATTTTACCGCTGCCAACAGGCAAGAGGTCTTTTTAAAAATCAAGAACAACAACTGGGACTGCATCATACTCACGCACGACCAGTTCGCCAAGATACCGCAGTCAGAAGAGACCATGATAGATATATTCACGGAAGAGCTTGCCGATGTGGAACGTAACCTTGAATTTTTGGAGCAGTCCACTATGCGTTACCGTAGCGGAAAGATGCAGGAGGGGTTAGAAAAGCGCAAACAGAACCTTGGGGCTAAATTACAAGAACTGCGTATGAAAATCAATAATCGGAAAGACGATGCTGTGGACTTCCACACAATGGGAATAGACCATATTTTTGTAGATGAATCGCATATTTTCAAGAACTTAATGTTCCAGACACGCCATAATCGTGTGGCAGGTATCGGCAACACCAAAGGCTCTCAAAGGGCAATGAACCTCTTGTTCGCCATTCGTGACATCCAACTTCGTACAGGTCGTGACCTTGGGGCTACGTTTCTGTCGGGTACAGTGGTGGTAAATGCACTGACCGAACTATATGTGATGTTCAAGTATTTGCGTCCGCAGGAGCTTCAACGGCAACGGATTAGCTGTTTCGATGCGTGGGCAGCCATATTCACAAAGAAAACGGCAGATTATGAGTTGAACGTGACAGGCTCGGTGAAGCGCAAAGAGCGTTTTCGTACTTACATCAAAGTACCGGAACTGGCAATGTTCCTGCGTGAGATTACGGATTACCGTACAGCCGACATGATAAATCTTGATGTGCCTGAGAAGAACGTGCGTTTCCTCTCTTATCCCCCGACAATTGAGCAGGAGGAAATGATAGGACGCTTGGTATCTTTTGCCGGTAGCGGCCAGTGGGAGGACTTGGGGCTTGACGTTCCGCAACCCGACAACCTCGACAAGGCTAAAATGTTGGTTGCGACCAATGTAGCCCGAAAAATGGCTCTTGATATGCGCTTGTTGGGTTGCAAGTTCAAGGATGATGCCGATAACAAGGCTTCTATCTGTGCGAGGACAATCTATGACTACTATATACGCTCGAATGACAATCGGGGTACACAGTTCGTGTTCAGCGACCTTGGTACATACAAACCGAACGAATGGAACATATATACCGACATCAAAGAAAAGTTGGTACGGCTCGGTATTCCTGCTGATGAAATACAGTTTATCCAATGCGCCACTACCGAGAGGACAAGAAAAAAGCTGTTTGAAGAAATGAATAACGGCAAGGTGCGAGTTCTTTTTGGAAGTACGACCATGTTAGGCACAGGTGTGAACGCCCAACAAAGGGCTGTGGCGGTGCATCACCTTGAAATACCTTGGCGACCTGCTGACATGGAACAACGAAACGGCAGGGCAGTACGCAAAGGCAACACTGTAAAGCTGTGGGGTGGCAATGTGGTGGATATCGTAATTTATGGTACGGAAAAGACCCTCGATGCCTACAAGTTTAATCTGTTGAAAAACAAGCAGATGTTTATCAATCAAATTAACAACGGCACAATTGCCGTGCGCCGTATCGACGAGGGAGGCATGGATGAGGACAGCGGTATGAACTTCGCCGAGTTCGTGGCTATTCTGTCAGGAAATAACGACTTGCTGAACAAGACGAAGCTCGACAACAAGATTATGCAGCTTGAAAAGGAACAGGCTATTTTCAAGAAAGAACGCATCCGTGCCGAGCGTAAAATAGCTGCCTGTCAGGAAGAAGTCGAAAAGGCAAAGCGTACTGAGGCCGATTTCAAGAGGGATTTGGAATACATCAACTCGTATAATGGGGCAAAGGCAACCCTGCTTTTAAACTTGCCGCAAGCCAGTACCGAGGAAGTTGGTCGGGAGTTGCACCATATAGCCAAGACCTACCGCAACGGAGCGTATGGCACAGTTGGCACGTATGCAGGACTGAACTTGTTGGTGCATAGCGAGTATAATATGGACGGTACGTTTGACCGCAATACATTCTTTGTAGAGGGTATAAGTGGGTTGAAATACCGATGCGGCCTAAGCGGTGCGCTGCCGCTTGGTTTCGTTGAGTCGGCGCAATATCCGCATGGAGCATTAAGCAAATTGCCCTCTCTTATCGAGAAGCAACAAAAGGCGGTAGAGCGGATAGAAAGCGAAATTCCTACATTGCAGAAAATCGTTTGTCGCCAGTGGAGCAAGACTGATGAGCTGTCAAGGCTCAAACAGGAATGCAAGGAACTCCAGCACAGGATTGATGAAAGTCTGAAAGAGGCCGAACAACCACAGGCTGCCAAACACGAAGCTATTGCCGAAGCTGCTTGACATAATCATAATTTAACCGTTCCCTCTGCATGGTCGCGATGACCGGGCAGAGGGATTTTTTTGCGCTCCGGTCTGCCACGGCTCTACTCTTTTATGGCATCCTTTCTCCCTTTATAGCCTCCCGATTCCCCGCCACCACCCATTCTCATTTATAGCTATTAATATCTTCTGTTTTTAGTCAAATAGAGATAATATTCTTTCATCGCATATCCGTTTTTTGCGATACACCATTTTTAGCTTCTACATTGGTGGCAATGTATCACTTTTGCCTTCACACCTCCTAATAGCTTCAATCAAGGCATCTTTTAATCTTATGAAGGCAAGTTTATCCACTCCTTTTGATATACTGATTTCATTACCGACCAAATCTTTCAACTTGAGTAAACAAGGAACATCTGCCTTATATCTGTCTCCCACATCTTGTAAATCATAGTCAAAATTATAATGATAAGCAAGAAATTGCGTAAAAGTATTTCTGCTTTTATTGCTTAGTTTGCAGATAGCATCAAAAAGAGCATTGGCATCTTCATATGCAAATATAGCACGAAGTTCGTATGTACAACTTTTATCTGGATAAGGCAATCTGTCTATGATTATAAGTTGTTCTACTGTTCCTTCAGTCAAATTACGCAGTGCTTTTTGCATTTGATCCGGCAACTCATTTATCTTTGATTTCATCTTCTGCAAGAAATAGTCCACAATATCATCCGTTATGGAGGTCTTGGAATCTGTGGTTACATAATTACATCCACTAATAAAAAGCCCTCTTAGCTGATAAAGTTCCTCTAAACTGGTTTGACTATTAATTATTTCTGCTATTCTTACTTTTATTAAAGAGACATAAGCCTGTATAAAATAGAAAATGCCAATAGCATGAAAATATGATAGATACGCAATACTATAACCAAGTTGATAAGCGTCTTTTATCTCTCTATCCAATATGGATTTTATAGTGTCCTGACAAATACTTTCAAGTTTTTGCTGCTCCATATCGAAAAAGCCGGATAACATTTCCCAAGGTTTCAATTCTTTTTGCTTATCCCTTATCTCCGTAACAATAAATTCTACAAGTGGAGCACCTGTAATAATATAGTGTATAATAGCCGTAACATACTCCGGATTTAAGACATCATAAATTAGCTCTTTGTTTAAAGAGTGATATTTTTCCCTTAGATGCTGTATCCTTTGCTTATCCTCATTATTATCTTGGAGTAGAGAAATCCGACAATCTCTACTCCAATTACAAATTACCTCTTTATTCTCACTATTATTATACTCTGCATACACTGCAATAAATGACCCAAGAATATTTTTAAGAAAGATATTATCCTTTTCAACCAGATCGGGAGGAAGTTTGTTTAAGTGGCTTTTAAAATCATATAAACATTGTCTCAAAACCCGTAAGTTGTCGGATTTTGTACACTTAAAACAGGCAATAATGAAATCACGCATTTCTTTCAAATAATCGGATACCGGTACTTCGCCAAGGAAGTATTCGATGGCTTCTTCTATGTCAGGTTGTATTTCAAATTCCTTGCCTATGGTCTTTTCCTTAAACTCATCCAATACAGCCTTGGGAAGTTTTTCAAGGTGGTTCTCATCTCCAATTACGACAACATGACAATTACAATGCTCTACAAAATAGTTGATAAAGCCTAACAATTCCTTCATCTCTATCAGGCACCTTTCGATGTCATCGAATATCAGAAACTTTACACCTTTTATACTGTCGTCTTTCACTTGTAGTAACGACAACGAATCCAGTGTTGCGGAAAAGGAACCATCCTCTTTAGAGTCTTCATTAAAATCCATACTTGTCTTGAAGACTACCTTACCGGCTAATTTCAAAACTCCCTTTATGAAACGCCCCGTTTTCGAATAGAAGAAAGGATTTAATTCCCTATCTATAGCTGTCTTGATGTCATTCACGCTATCCATTCCATAGGTCGAAATATAAATGGGCTTTAGCGTAATTTCCTCGTCGGTATCTGCGGTTCCATCAAACCTCTTCTTCCATTCTTTTATAAGATGAGTTTTGCCACATCCCCATTTTCCTTTCAGCATCACGGCATACTGAGGATTAGTATTATCAGCATAGCTGTTTAAAAAATCAAGAATCAAAGTATTCATACCTTTGTTATTAACATAATTCTATTTTAACTCCATTGGAAAACAAAAATGTAGCAATAAGAACATTAAATATTGAAATAGTAAACGACGCTGCAAATCCATTATCACCACATCCACAATGAACAAAGTTAGTGATATTTCTTAATACAATAATATCCAAACAACTAAATTTCATGTTTCTTCTTTGAAAGATCCAATAAAGGCTTGCAGGAATCGTCAGTCTTACCATTGATTGCTTAAACATGCGTCTCCTATCATAATAATATCCGCAGAAAATGTGATGGTGGAATACATTTGGCGTTTCCTGTCAACATTGTAAACCTCTTTGTAATATACGATATACGCATATTTGAACTCCACGACACGAAAGATTGAATTATCCTTAGTGTTGTAATAAATCACCTTGCCGCTTATCGCTTTGAAAGGACTGTTTACCATTGCTTCAAGAATAGTAGTTTCTCTGGTAGATTCAACGGTTATGGTAATACGTCCGCCAATAACATTTGTCACTGGCCTTCCTTTATTATCTGTCTTGCGGTTAAATTCAATATGTGATGAAATCACTTCTATATCCTTCCCTTGCAAGCACACGGTTGCCTTTAATTCTGCCATGCTGATCTTATTATTTATTATAAAACCAAGACATTTCGCCTTGGTTAAAGCAGTCAGACCGCTTTCAAGACAAGAAAGAGGATATCATATTTCGCAAATATAGAATTTTCCTTTGAACATAACAAACAATCAATTAAATTTATTAACCAGCAAAATAGAAGAAACTCTATTTACAGGCTATCCTCCCTTCTAAGTATTATTTATACAAAGTAGAGAAATGCCTGCAAGTTCAAGATGTACCACAAGATTAAGACTTGATGTAATTTTTTCAAGTTGAGAGCCGAGCTATCCGCGTAATAGCTCGGCTTGTTTTTTAAAATGAGGGAAAAGATTATTTAGACAGATGGTATTTGTCCTTTATATGCTCGGCCACGTGTTCGACTTCTGGGAACAACGTTGATTTATCTATGCCGAGGGCTTCAAGCTGCTTCCTGATCTTCTGCTTCTGCGCTTTATTGATGATGTACATTTTGTATCTGAAGTTAAGCTGTGCAGGCTTGCTTTTATTGCCATTGATACCATAAAGGAAAAATGCCCCGGACTGCCGGATTATGCGAGGATTGTCAAACATAGGTTTCACGCAAAAGACTCTCTCGATATCCTTTGAGTCAATCACATTCTGAAAATGAGGTTTCTCGTACTTAATTTCATGCAGAAGATATTGGATTTCCTCTTCGGAGTTGAACTCCTTCCTATCCAGTTCTCTCAAATCTTCGATACTGAAATCTATTGGGCGTTTGGCGATATTAGAAACGACACTGACAGCATCGCTATCAAAATATTTAATATCTGACATTTGAACTTCGAATCGGAACAGTTTTCCGTCAACGGCATCATTCTCGCACGCAAAATACAGAGCTACCAAAGGATTTGTAGTAATATCCAAGAGGCGTGTCGGCAAGGAGTAATGCTGCATCTTGACCAACTTCTCAAAGGTAGATGTACACCCTTTGAAATCAGCTGGACTTTGAGCGATAATATCTCTGAAAATTCTATTTTCATTCTGGATTAAGAATTTCTCTCGATAGATGGAGGGAATCAATCCAAAACTCTTATCTGACTGTCCTCGATAAAAGATATGGTAATCCATATCGTCCTCTAATTCATCTTCAAGTTTCTCGAATAGAGTCCGGATGCTACCAATACTTGATGAATCACTCTCCGGTGTATAATTATATGCCTCGTATGAAATCTCCCACGGACGTTTCCCAAGAGTCTTGACTATTTTTTCTGACAACTCATTATATGATGCAAAACTATCATAAGTGTAGCCCAGTTTTTTACTTCTTAGATACGATGAAGTGTTGGAGTCCAAAGGAACATATCTTTCCGGATTAGCGTAGAACAGAACAATGCTGAGTTTTCCCTTTCCGACACTTTTAATGTTCAATGCAGTTTGAAAAAGTCGTTCATCTACTTTCCCTCCTTTTACTTGTCCGAACAATTCCCATAATACATTTATATCATTGTTGCCCCTGATTGTCTTCCATGGGAATAGATGTACTTTCATGGGATGTGTTGTCGGGATGCCTGATACATCTGTTGGTTCTGGACAACTAAAATTTAGCTTACGCCTTAAATCCTGTAGGATTTCTACTCTTCTTTCATCGGAGTGAAACTTGTTGAGATACGAAAAGAATGTAAATGGGTCGATCTCTTCCAAAACAATCTCTTTGCCTCCTTCTGAACCATCACGAAAACCGGAAATGCCGATTTCTTTTAGCGTAGATATAAGTTCCGGTTGGCTATTCTGTTTTCCAAGTAGCCAGTCGGATAGTTCTTTGTAGAGAGGTATCCATGTAAATTTAGAAGCTATGTTCATCTTGAAAAGGAATAGGCTTATTCGTTTGGTATTTACGATCTCTTGACTATTATTGGTATGTTATTGTTAAATAAATTAATTAAATCGTTTTTAGTTTTTCAAATAAAATAAAATGATGAGATTCGGGAAGGGATAATAAATACTCTTTTAATATGTCGTTGACTATTGAATAGCATCTCCCATACGGACTCCAGTTCTTTAAAAAGAAGCCATCTATTTCTTGGGGAATTAGAGAGCTATTTAATACTAAATCCTTATATATAGGATAGTTATCATTTTTTGAACAATCCCAATTAATACAATCAATAATATTATTAAAAATCAACGCTTTATATTTAACCGTGAAGTCCCCAATTATATCTACATCATACACTTCTCCCCCGTTAATATTAATATTAGGGAAGGAATTGTATATATCTTCCCTAATCATACATATCTCATTAATCCTTGCATAAGGAGGAAAATACGTATTTACAAAATCTGTTTCAGAATTAGACAAAATACCTTTGCCTTTGATTAATGCTTTTATAAATATATGGTTATTTACATTGTCAACAATGTCGTTTAAAGAAGAAGTACCGTTAGAATCTAATAGTATATCCTCAGAAAAAGTTACAAATTTTTTCCATAATTTGTTAGACGAATTTGTGTATAGAAAATAATAATTCATATTCGTTTCTTTTTAGTTATAGTATCATTCATTTTAGTACCTGGAGTTACACATTCAATTTTCATTTTTGCTAATTCTTCTCTAAAACCTTCTTCACCACCAATTTCTCCTGCCTGTTTTAATCTATCATATATCTCGCTGTGAAATCCTTCTTCACTATGTGGTCCTTTGTGTCCTGGCACATATACTTTATTAAGTGGATCATTTAAAACATCTTTTCGTTCATTGCCATTTTTAAATTTACCTAAACCATATTTACGGAATAATTCTCTAAATTTATCAGACCACTCTTCATTTTTATTAGTGCATATATGATGAACGTGCAATCCAAACACATCAATCCAAGTATTCGGATCATCTACATATCCATATAATGTTGGATTTCCCCCTGCGAGCCCGATAGAATCTTGCGATATGTATGCACCTGTCTTAGGGTCGTAGTAGCGGAACCTGTTGTACGCCAGCCCTGTCTCCCGGTCATAATACTGTCCCTGGAACAGGAACGGTACCATTCCCTTGTTGCCGGTCTCCCCGATGACGTTCCCGTCCATGTCGAGCACCCGGCTCCACACCTCGTTGCCCTCGGCATCGTATGCCTCCGTCGGCGTTCCGAGCTGGTCTGTCAGTATCGAGTAGGACCTGCCTTCCTTTATCATTGCCACCGGCACGAAGGACTCCTCGTCGAAGAGCCATACCGTCATGTCGCGGCGTTCCGTGTCCGTATTCCACCTGTCCTCCACGACGGAGTATTCCCTGCGCTGCTTCCACTGGTGCAGCGGCACGTTGCCGTTCCACACCCACCGCGTCACAGTCGTGCCGAAGCTCTTGGAGAGCCTGCGCCCGAGCGCGTCGTATGTGAACTCCACCTCCCTCTTGTCGGGCCGTATCACCTTTGCCAGAGAGCCGTCGGCGTTCCACCGGTATCTCCAGCGGTCCTTCTTGCCGTCAAGCCACCTTCCCGTGCCGAGGTAGCGTTCCGTCAGGTTGCCGTCAGCATCGTACTCGCAGTGCCATTCGCCGTCCTGCTCCAGCCGCCCGCCACCGAGGTAGCGGCGCAGCCTCATGTCCGGGTCGGGATACAGGTTTCCCGTCTGGTCGCTCTTCCTCCACTGCTCCCTGCCGTCGGGATATTCCGCCCTTTCGAGCTGCCCCGTCGGGGTATAGGAGTAGCGGGTCTCGCCGCGCCTGCTGTCCTCCACGGACAACAGCCTGCCGGCGACGCCCCAGCGGTAGCGGCGCATATGCCGTGTGCGCGAATCCTTGCGTGTGCGGGCATCCACCAGACGGCCTATGTCATCATAGGCGAACGAGCGGACAATGCCTCCCGGAAGGATGCGTTCCACCTCGAAGCCCAACGTGTCGTGGCGGTGTGCCGATTCCCACGAACCCGCGCCGTCGGCGTCGCTGCCACCGGTGGCAGTGAACCCCTCAAGCTCCCCGTAGCCGTTGCGGGTGTAGCGCAGCGAGGCCCCCGCCGTGCTGTCGAGCGTGAGTATCCTGCCGGTATGGTCGTAGGTGCGGAGTATGGTGTTGCCGTCGGCCGTTTCCCGTGTCGGAAGTCCCAGAGAGTTGTACGCGAACTCCACCGTGCTTTCCCCCCTCGATGCCTGCACCAGCCTGCCGGACAGCCCGTAGGCGTAGGTCTGGTCGGGGTCGCCAGCCGTGGGGTATGAGACACTCGTCACGCGCGAGCAGGCGTCATAGCCGTATTCCCTTTCCGTTCCCGATGGCAGCGTCTCCCTGACGACACGTCCGCCCCTGTCACGCAGGTAATGACGGACGGCCCCGTCGAAGCCTTTCTCGGCGGTGACGTTCCCCACAGCGTCGAGGGTGAACTCGTAGCTCTGGAGCTTCTCGTTTGTCACACGCCGCAGGCGTTCCTCCCGGTCATAGCGGAAGTTCACCACGCCCCGGTGGTCGCGACGCCTTGTCAGCTTCCACATGCCGGAGTAGCCGTACTCCACGTGCTGGACGTTGTCACGGTATTCCGTGAGGTTGTCTATCCCGTCGTAGGACAGGCGTATGTCGTTGCCGTCGAAGTCGAGCACGTGCACCACGCGGCCCACAGGGTCGTATTCCCTTTTCTGCACCGCACCCTTGGGGTTGGTGACGCTCACGCATCTGCCCAGCAGGTCGTAGCCGTACAGCGAGGTGTTCCCCCGGCTGTCAGAGGCTTCCGTGAGGTTATGGAAACGGTCATAGGCGAGCCTCGTCACCACGCCGTAGGGGTCTTTCACCGATGCCACCGCACCGTTGCGGTAGGTCATCCTCGTGACGGCACCTTCGGGGTTGGTGCGGCTCACCAGATTGCCCGAGCGGTCATAGCCGAACTCCCACGTGCCGCCGTCCGGCGTGGTAACGGATACGGGACGGTTGCGCAGGTTCCCCTTGCCGGGGTACACGGCGGACACGCTGCCGCCGCACGGGTCGGAGCTGTCGGTGCAGTTCCCCCAGCGGTCATATCTGTACAGGGTGCTGTTACCGAGCGGGTCTGTCTGTGCGAGGAGCCGGCGGCTGTCGTCGTAACGCCACAGGTGTTCCCCGCCGTTGGCATCGACCTTCTTCCACACAAGGCCGCCGCGGTGGTGGTACACCGTCAGCTCCCCGTGGCTGTCGAGCACCTCGGTCACTCCCTCCCGGAACGTGAGCCTGTGGTCGTATATGCCGCCGTCGCCCCACGTGTGCACGCAGCGCGAGCCCACGCCCGTACCGTCGTACTCGAAGTACCACGCAAGGCCGTTGCGCCATGTCTCCTTCACGATGAGCCTTCCGGCATACTCGTATGTCATCACGTCGCCCGCCGCGTTGCGCTGGAGGGTCATGTTGCCGTCGGCGTCGTACTCGTAGGAGGCGAGGGTAATCTCTTTCTCCGGATCTTCCGGATGCGGGCCGCATATCTCAAGGATGCGTCCGCTTCTCGTGTCGTGCTCCACCCTCAGGCGGCGGCCCGCGCTGTCGGTGATGGAGCGCAGCAGGCCCTCTTTCGTGTAGTCGAAGCGGATGCCCAGGCCGTTGCAGTCGGTCACGCTCTCAAGCAGGCGTACGGAATCGTACTCCTTGCGCGTGAAGCGGTAGTAGAGGTCCTCGGCCATGTCCCACACGCAGTAGCCGCCGTCCTGTTCCAGACGGGCCTCCTTGCGTTCGGAGAGGATGAACGAGGGTTCCTCCGATGTAGGCAGGGGGAAGGCCACCGGGATGCCGTCACTCATGCGGAGCGTCAGCGTGCCCTCTTCCGTGTCCGCGACGACGCCCATGTCGTAGGCGTGGTGCCACCCGTTGCCCAGAGGACCCCGGTAGTCGCTGCGGCTGTACCACGTGCGCTCCCATGACAGGGGCACCGGGCCGTCGAGCCAGAAGTCCTCCTCGTCGGTGAAGAACGTGCCGCTGGCCACGTCCACCGGGTGTCCCGTGACCGTACAGATGGCCTTGTGGAGCATGTTCTTCAGGGATTCGCTCTTTATCGTCCTGTTGACCTTGCTGTGCAGCCTGTCCGCCAGCTTCCTGGTCTTTTTCTTGTAGAAACGCCCGAACGCCCCCGTGCATTTGCGGGCGAGTGCCGCCATGGGGTTGAGGGGGACGGGAACCGGGCTGGTGAGTATCTGCCTGGCGGGAGGTATCGGGTTGATGACACCCGTGGGCAGGAACATGCCCGGAACCTTGTGCACGCTCGGTATGCCCACGTCGTTGCAGTCAAGGTGCAGGTGCGCGCCGCCGCCCGAGAAGGGCATCCCGTCGGCAAGTACCGTCAGGCTGCCCATGAAGGCGTGGCCGTTGTTCTTGGGTATCGCCGCTGAAGGGGCCGCCCAGCCTGCGCCCATGGGGATGTGCGGGATGCTCCGCGTGGGTGTGGATGCGACCGCGCGGGGGATGAAGCCGCCTATCTTGACGGTGGCCCCCAGCATCCCGACGGCCATCGTCAGCACGGTGTGGCCCACCTCGGCGAGCTTCGCGCTGTCGGCGTCGCCCGTCTGTTCCGCTGTCGGTGGCGGGGGGATGAACGAGGAGACCGCCGCCGCGATGAAGTCCTGCGGACGGAGGAGGACCCCGACATAAGGGTGAGGCATGGGCACGACGGGGGACGGGGGTATCGTCACGAGGTGGATGTCCACGCCGATGACCGGGTCGAGCTGCTTGGAGATAGGCAGGCAGGCCATGCCCTTCATGCCCATGGCACCCAGTACGGGGAGCATCGCGGCCTCACTCAGGCCGTCGGCAAGGCCGCCGATGGCGGCTGCCGCCTTGACGCCCGTGTCGAGGGCATTGACGGACGGTGACACACCGGCCTCGGAGTTCGCCTTGACGCCTTCCGAGATACCCTTGACCTGCGCACCTACGCCGGTCTTTAGGTTGGCACTTACGCTGTCGAAATAACCTGTGTCCGCCATAACTGTCAGTCTTTTATGTATGAAGGATACTACATAGTCTGGAGTTGATTTTTTATATCTTCGATCTTGTTCTCTATTGTTTGTAAAGGATATTTATCACTTCCACCAAGAGCATATATTAAAACTAATTCTCTCATTTCGGCATATAAAGCTTCTCTTATATCAGTTTTATTCCCAAGTTGAATACTTTCTTGTACATTTTGCTCCCGACTTTCTAATAAAGAACCATCACATCGACTTTTTATACTATCAATATCCGTCTCTGCTTGCATAATTTCCGCCAACGCTTGTTTAGACACAATCTGAGTATCTTCAGTTTTGATAGATACATAATGAACTAAAGCCAACATAAGTTCTACTTGCGTCCATGTATTCCAATTTCCAGAGAATGGCATTGAAAGAAGTGTTGGATATAGTTTAGCAAATTGGTCATTATAGCCATATATATATAGCCAATAACACAAGTCTTTCAGATTTTCTAAATCTTTTGAAGATTTAAAATTCATTTTTTTTAAGACCTTCTTACTCAAACTCTCGATTCGTTTATTTTTAATCGATAAAAGTTCTGTTGCAACTGTAATAATCATTTGTTCCATCATTTTATAATTTCAATTTTAACAGTATCAGTATTGTTGCAGCCCGATAACGCAGCCCTTATTGATGCACCCGCACCTCGGTTATCACTTGGCAAAATATGTTCAATATCTGCTCCAGTTCCACCTTCTTTGAACATTGCCATAGGCCATTCATCTCGATCTAAACCTTTTTCTGTCTTAACTCCAGCTAAGGATTTCTTTCTATTGCTTTTAGCATTATCACGATCTATTGTGACAACGCTCGGTTTTCCTTTATCAATAGCTCGTTTTATATGTCCCGCAGTTGCTGGATATTCAGTTTCTGAGATTTGGAGTACATACTTATATTCAGCCCCTTCTTCTGCTTCCTTTAAATAGCAACCTTTAAGACCTAAAACATCAGTCCATGAGTTCGGATTTTTAACATATCCATAAAACCGTAATCCGCCATATATTGTTATCGGATCTTGTGACACATACATGCCCATCTTCGGCGAGTAGTACCTGAACCTGTTGTAGGCCAGTCCTGTCTCACAGTCATAATACTGTCCCTGGAACAGGAACGGCACCATTCCCTTGTTGCCCGTCTCCTCGATGACGTTCCCGTCCATGTCAAGCACCCGGCTCCACACCTCGTTGCCCTCGGCATCGTATGCCTCCGTCGGTGTTCCGAGCTGGTCGGTCAGTATCGAGTAGGACCTGCCTTCCTTTATCATTGCCACCGGCACGAAGGACTCCTCGTCGAAGAGCCATACCGTCATGTCGCGGCGTTCCGTGTCCGTATTCCACCTGTCCTCCACGACGGAGTATTCCCTGCGCTGCTTCCACTGGTGCAGCGGCACGTTGCCGTTCCACACCCACCGCGTCACAGTCGTGCCGAAGCTCTTGGAGAGCCTGCGCCCGAGCGCGTCGTATGTGAACTCCACCTCCCTCTTGTCGGGCCGTATCACCTTTGCCAGAGAGCCGTCGGCGTTCCACCGGTATCTCCAGCGGTCCTTCTTGCCGTCAAGCCACCTTCCCGTGCCGAGGTAGCGTTCCGTCAGGTTGCCGTCAGCATCGTACTCGCAGTGCCATTCGCCGTCCTGCTCCAGCCGCCCGCCACCGAGGTAGCGGCGCAGCCTCATGTCCGGGTCGGGATACAGGTTTCCCGTCTGGTCGCTCTTCCTCCACTGCTCCCTGCCGTCGGGATATTCCGCCCTTTCGAGCTGCCCCGTCGGGGTATAGGAGTAGCGGGTCTCGCCGCGCCTGCTGTCCTCCACGGACAACAGCCTGCCGGCGACGCCCCAGCGGTAGCGGCGCATATGCCGTGTGCGCGAATCCTTGCGTGTGCGGGCATCCACCAGACGGCCTATGTCATCATAGGCGAACGAGCGGACAATGCCTCCCGGAAGGATGCGTTCCACCTCGAAGCCCAACGTGTCGTGGCGGTGTGCCGATTCCCACGAACCCGCGCCGTCGGCGTCGCTGCCACCGGTGGCAGTGAACCCCTCAAGCTCCCCGTAGCCGTTGCGGGTGTAGCGCAGCGAGGCCCCCGCCGTGCTGTCGAGCGTGAGTATCCTGCCGGTATGGTCGTAGGTGCGGAGTATGGTGTTGCCGTCGGCCGTTTCCCGTGTCGGAAGTCCCAGAGAGTTGTACGCGAACTCCACCGTGCTTTCCCCCCTCGATGCCTGCACCAGCCTGCCGGACAGCCCGTAGGCGTAGGTCTGGTCGGGGTCGCCAGCCGTGGGGTATGAGACACTCGTCACGCGCGAGCAGGCGTCATAGCCGTATTCCCTTTCCGTTCCCGATGGCAGCGTCTCCCTGACGACACGTCCGCCCCTGTCACGCAGGTAATGACGGACGGCCCCGTCGAAGCCTTTCTCGGCGGTGACGTTCCCCACAGCGTCGAGGGTGAACTCGTAGCTCTGGAGCTTCTCGTTTGTCACACGCCGCAGGCGTTCCTCCCGGTCATAGCGGAAGTTCACCACGCCCCGGTGGTCGCGACGCCTTGTCAGCTTCCACATGCCGGAGTAGCCGTACTCCACGTGCTGGACGTTGTCACGGTATTCCGTGAGGTTGTCTATCCCGTCGTAGGACAGGCGTATGTCGTTGCCGTCGAAGTCGAGCACGTGCACCACGCGGCCCACAGGGTCGTATTCCCTTTTCTGCACCGCACCCTTGGGGTTGGTGACGCTCACGCATCTGCCCAGCAGGTCGTAGCCGTACAGCGAGGTGTTCCCCCGGCTGTCAGAGGCTTCCGTGAGGTTATGGAAACGGTCATAGGCGAGCCTCGTCACCACGCCGTAGGGGTCTTTCACCGATGCCACCGCACCGTTGCGGTAGGTCATCCTCGTGACGGCACCTTCGGGGTTGGTGCGGCTCACCAGATTGCCCGAGCGGTCATAGCCGAACTCCCACGTGCCGCCGTCCGGCGTGGTAACGGATACGGGACGGTTGCGCAGGTTCCCCTTGCCGGGGTACACGGCGGACACGCTGCCGCCGCACGGGTCGGAGCTGTCGGTGCAGTTCCCCCAGCGGTCATATCTGTACAGGGTGCTGTTACCGAGCGGGTCTGTCTGTGCGAGGAGCCGGCGGCTGTCGTCGTAACGCCACAGGTGTTCCCCGCCGTTGGCATCGACCTTCTTCCACACAAGGCCGCCGCGGTGGTGGTACACCGTCAGCTCCCCGTGGCTGTCGAGCACCTCGGTCACTCCCTCCCGGAACGTGAGCCTGTGGTCGTATATGCCGCCGTCGCCCCACGTGTGCACGCAGCGCGAGCCCACGCCCGTACCGTCGTACTCGAAGTACCACGCAAGGCCGTTGCGCCATGTCTCCTTCACGATGAGCCTTCCGGCATACTCGTATGTCATCACGTCGCCCGCCGCGTTGCGCTGGAGGGTCATGTTGCCGTCGGCGTCGTACTCGTAGGAGGCGAGGGTAATCTCTTTCTCCGGATCTTCCGGATGCGGGCCGCATATCTCAAGGATGCGTCCGCTTCTCGTGTCGTGCTCCACCCTCAGGCGGCGGCCCGCGCTGTCGGTGATGGAGCGCAGCAGGCCCTCTTTCGTGTAGTCGAAGCGGATGCCCAGGCCGTTGCAGTCGGTCACGCTCTCAAGCAGGCGTACGGAATCGTACTCCTTGCGCGTGAAGCGGTAGTAGAGGTCCTCGGCCATGTCCCACACGCAGTAGCCGCCGTCCTGTTCCAGACGGGCCTCCTTGCGTTCGGAGAGGATGAACGAGGGTTCCTCCGATGTAGGCAGGGGGAAGGCCACCGGGATGCCGTCACTCATGCGGAGCGTCAGCGTGCCCTCTTCCGTGTCCGCGACGACGCCCATGTCGTAGGCGTGGTGCCACCCGTTGCCCAGAGGACCCCGGTAGTCGCTGCGGCTGTACCACGTGCGCTCCCATGACAGGGGCACCGGGCCGTCGAGCCAGAAGTCCTCCTCGTCGGTGAAGAACGTGCCGCTGGCCACGTCCACCGGGTGTCCCGTGACCGTACAGATGGCCTTGTGGAGCATGTTCTTCAGGGATTCGCTCTTTATCGTCCTGTTGACCTTGCTGTGCAGCCTGTCCGCCAGCTTCCTGGTCTTTTTCTTGTAGAAACGCCCGAACGCCCCCGTGCATTTGCGGGCGAGTGCCGCCATGGGGTTGAGGGGGACGGGAACCGGGCTGGTGAGTATCTGCCTGGCGGGAGGTATCGGGTTGATGACACCCGTGGGCAGGAACATGCCCGGAACCTTGTGCACGCTCGGTATGCCCACGTCGTTGCAGTCAAGGTGCAGGTGCGCGCCGCCGCCCGAGAAGGGCATCCCGTCGGCAAGTACCGTCAGGCTGCCCATGAAGGCGTGGCCGTTGTTCTTGGGTATCGCCGCTGAAGGGGCCGCCCAGCCTGCGCCCATGGGGATGTGCGGGATGCTCCGCGTGGGTGTGGATGCGACCGCGCGGGGGATGAAGCCGCCTATCTTGACGGTGGCCCCCAGCATCCCGACGGCCATCGTCAGCACGGTGTGGCCCACCTCGGCGAGCTTCGCGCTGTCGGCGTCGCCCGTCTGTTCCGCTGTCGGTGGCGGGGGGATGAACGAGGAGACCGCCGCCGCGATGAAGTCCTGCGGACGGAGGAGGACCCCGACATAAGGGTGAGGCATGGGCACGACGGGGGACGGGGGTATCGTCACGAGGTGGATGTCCACGCCGATGACCGGGTCGAGCTGCTTGGAGATAGGCAGGCAGGCCATGCCCTTCATGCCCATGGCACCCAGTACGGGGAGCATCGCGGCCTCACTCAGGCCGTCGGCAAGGCCGCCGATGGCGGCTGCCGCCTTGACGCCCGTGTCGAGGGCATTGACGGACGGTGACACACCGGCCTCGGAGTTCGCCTTGACGCCTTCCGAGATACCCTTGACCTGCGCACCTACGCCGGTCTTTAGGTT